>Ga0194129_10000002_pt1 | contig 567535 bp, 426 predicted proteins | sample TA2KigCa35mmetaG_FD_150862 | JGI IMG/M metagenome (GOLD analysis project Ga0194129, IMG submission 150862) | Freshwater microbial communities from Lake Tanganyika, Tanzania - TA2015038 Kigoma Deep Cast 35m | ecosystem: Environmental > Aquatic > Freshwater > Lake | place: Tanzania: Lake...
CGTTAGGCGATGGAATGGTGAGGCTGTAAAAATGGAATGGAAATTCGTGCTGTATGAAGGCATCCCGAGCAAGCCGCTGGCCATCCCGTTCGCATAGGCGAGCAAACTCTTGCGAAAACAGGTCGCTTCCGTGTTCAGTCCACTCGTACCGGACGCTGAGTACCCCGACGAAGACGACTTCATCACCCTCGACGGTGCCACCTCATTCACGTGCGATATCAGGACAAGAATGTCCGTGATATCAAGTGTCCGTTTGGGAATGTGCGGTACAGCGGCGTTGAGCGGTTTGACCTGCAACACCGGCTAGACGTTCGAGTAGGGGTTGATCGGCAATACGTTGACTGGCCGTGGCTCGATCTTTGCTGGGGTGGATGTCAGCGGCAATTCTTTATCGATTTTTTCCGGAGTCACATCGTCCCTGATTTTTAACGGGGCCGGCTCCAATGTCGACTGGACGGACACCTTCTGAAGATGCACCAGGAACTGGCTGGTGTTCAGCAGCGCTGCAGGGAGCACAGCCGGGCGTGGGACCTTTGGCACGATCAACATATCCACTGATAAGAACGAGATTTCTTTGACATCGGTGCGTGCTGGTTTGTTCTCGTGGTCCCAAAGCGGAAACGACCTGCTGCTGACATACACCACAGTCCCCGAGACGGTGGCGATCTTTGCGTTTGTTGCGTTGTATGTCGCGTGGCGTGCCCGACGTTGGTCGAGCACCTGACTGGCGACTTCTGCGGATGAAGCTGATGATCGCAACCCCGGCATTGAACGGATTTCTTTGCCGGGGTTGTTTTGCATTCATAACGCCAAATCTGTGGCACGAAGCAACGGAAGCCTGCGGAAATCAGTCTCGATAATTCTAGAAGAGCCTGACAATTCGATCATTCCAATCCAGTCTTCGGCTTTTTCGCAAATGCTGCTCGCCGCAGGAATTTTTTTGTTGCCAACAGAATGATCCGTTCGCCCAGACGGGGGAACAAATCACGAAACACAAACATCGGACGCAGGGCCGGGAAATTCAGAATGCGTTCCGGCGGGGCCGTCCGAATCGCCGCCACAACGGCCTTCGCGACACTCGCTGCGGTTGTGCCACCCAGCAACGGGGGAGTCTTGCGGCCGGTGGCCTTGACAATCTCATCATAAATGCCCCCGTCAGTCGCAAACCCCGGACAAATAACAGTTGACAGAATGCCATGCTCAGACAACTCGCCTCGCAACGACTGCGTAAAAGCAATCAGCCCGGCTTTTGTGGCACCATACACGGCCCCGTATGCCGGACCATGTTTGCCGGCTGTCGATGCCATATTGATGATCCTGCCGAATCCTCGTGACTTCATTCCCGGCACGACCAGCCGAGTCAGCAGAATGGCTCCCGTCAGATTTGTAGCTATCGTCTGCTGAATCTCTGCATCCGTCAGCGAGTCAAACTCCGAGAAACATTCAATCCCGGCGTTGTTGATCAGCACGTCAATTCGGCCGAATTCAGCCAAAGCAGCCTCAACCAGCCGCTGCAGATCGGCCGGCACGGCAACATCCGCAGGGACGGCCAGCACGGTGCAGCCTGCTGCCTGCAACTCGGCCGCTGCAGCCTGCAGCCGCTGCGGTGATCGTGCCGCCAGAATCAGCCGAGGTCGCTGCGCAATCAGTTGGCGGCAAATGGCCAGCCCCAGTCCGGCGGATGCACCCGTCACCAAAATCACCTGCGAATCTGTCACTGTCCCTGCTGCACTCATGACATCGTCCCTGGCTGGTTCCCGCACTGCCGGACAGGCTGCCCGGCACTAGGGTCTGAGTGTAGCAGCAAGCAATCAGGGTTTGGAATTCCTGTTCTGCGGGGAAACAGAAACCCGCCAGACCCCGCAATACCATCATGGCTCTCGGGAATTCGGTATTTCCAGCTGCACTTCGGGTTTCAGTCTGGCAATCCCCACTGCCGCACAACAGAATGCCGTCATGTCTCCCCGCGTCCAGAACATCCTTGTGCTCACCGGCAGCGATTCTCCGCGAATCCAGGCTGGCTGGCATGATCTGCGCCGGCGGCTGCAGGATGTGCCGGACCTCGAAATTGTCGGGGTCTTCTCGGCCAGCGACGCGATCCCCAGCCATCTGCCGGCGGATCTGGTTGTGGTGCTGGGCGGTGACGGCAGCATCCTGCGTGGCAGTCGCCAGCTGGGTCTGTGCAAAATTCCGCTGCTGGGTGTCAATCTCGGTCGGCTCGGGTTCCTCGCAGATCTCAGCCCCGATGAATTCATGGCGGGCCTGCCGCTGCTGCAACGCGGCGAATACTCGATCGCTTCCCACCTGATGTTCGAATGCTGCTGCCGCACTGCCGACGGCAGCCAGCATACCTTCACCGGGCTGAACGAACTGCTGATTACTTCCGGCGGGACACTCCGGATGCTGGATGTCAGCCTGCGAATCGACAGTGAATACGTGACGACCTTCAGCTGCGACGGACTGATTATTAGCACCCCGGTTGGCTCCACCGCTCACAATCTGTCGGCTGGCGGTCCCATCCTGCGTCAGGATCTGGATGTCTTCGCCATTACTCCGATCTGCCCGCACACCCTCAGCGTAAGACCACTCGTCGATGCCGCCACTCGCACCTACCAGATCTCGGTCAATAACGCACCGGCCGGTGCCATTGCTGTGATTGACGGACAAATCACCGTGCCCATGCAGGCCAGCGATCAGATTTCCATTAGCCGTTCAGATCAGACACTGCTGCTGGCACGACTGCCCGGGCACAGTTACTACAGCACCCTGCATCGCAAACTGGGCTGGCAAGGGCAACTGGAATACCGCCGCTAAGGCCTTTCTGGCCACAGTCATTTGCCGATACAGAAATGACTGAAAATGTGATCCAGCAGATCGTCAGTGTAGACTTCTCCCAATACAGTCTGCAGGGCTCGCAGCGCCTGACGCAACTCCAGTGAAACCAGTTCATCGCCGGCTGCGGCGGCGGCCGCCAGCTTCGCCTGCTGCAGTGCCCCCACGGCTGTCTTCAGGCTGTCCCGACAGCGTACGGCAGATGAACCCAGCAGCTCTGAACGAGCTGCTCCGCGATTGCCCAGTACGTCACCTATGCGCCGCTGCAGGTTCTGCAAGCCCACTCCCGTCCGGCAGCTGATCTGCAGCTCCCCGTCAGTCGTGATCCCTGCCGCAAGATCCGAACGTGTCAGCACCGGCAGTACAACTGCGAGCGTACCGGTCAGCGACGCAAACAACTGTTGATCCTGCTGCTGCTGATCAGGACACAAATCGACCGCTCGACACCACACCACCAGATCCGCCGCCTGCAGCTGTTCCAGCCGCTGCTGCTGCGCCTGCTGACTGATGCTGTCATCAGTTGTTTCACAGCCCGCTGTATCAATCAGTTCAACTTCTGATCCGCCCAGCGACAGGATGGAACTGACAAAATCGCGAGTCGTCCCGGCCTGCTCTGAGACAATTGCCCGATTCTGCTGCAACAGAGAATTGAACAACGTGCTTTTGCCGGCATTCGGCAAACCCGCCAGTACTACCCGACGGCGACGGCCAGCAGGCAGACGACTGCCGGCATCCAGCAACAGCCCGGACATCAGCTCAATCGCTGCCGCCGTCCGCCGCTCAATCTCGTCCCGACTGACAAACTCAATGTCCTCTTCTACAAAGTCGAGCCCGGCCTCCAGATCCCCAATCAGTGCGATCAGGTCCGTCCGCAGTTGCTGCAGGCGCCCTGTCAGTCCACCTCCCAGTTGCCCCAGCGCCCGCAGCAGCTCCTCGTGATCCGGAGCCTGAATCACCTCATGCACCGCCTCAGCCTGCAGCAGATCCATGCGGCCCGCGAGAAATGCCCGCATCGTGAATTCGCCCCGCTGAGCCAGTCTGGCACCCGCAGCACACAGGTCCTCCAGCACACACTCTAGGATCGGTTCACAGCCAGTCAGATGCAGTTCAGCCAGCAATTGCCCCGTGTAACTGCGGCGACCCGGCCAGTACAACAGGTCGGCAACGACCGGCACAGGAAACGCAGACAGTTGCAGCACACCTGGCCAGCGACGAGCCATCCGGCTGGTTTGCCACTGGGCGGCATCGCCGGACAGCCGGGCTGCAGAATCTGCAAGATTCGCCTGTCGGGCAGTGAACAGCGAGCCCACAAGCTGCGGAGTCTGCGGTCCGCTGATCCGCACAATCGCCCGTTCGGATGGGCCGGGTGGCGAAGCAACAGCCACGATTGTGTCTTCCGGGTCCGGACGCATCAAAAAACTGCCCCTGAAACGATGAAATGGCTGACTGCTGACGATTATGGCCAGATTCTAACAATGATTTCACTGCCAGACAGTACCGTAGTCGCTGCCTTTTCTTACGATCCCTGGTCCGGCACACACAATCGGTCTATGATCCGACCACCACCTGTTGCCGGAAAGTGAACACTGAAAACCGGATGTGATTGATGTCGGTGCTTGAGACCAAAGATCTGACGATGTCGTACGGATCCCGGCGCGGGATTCAGAATGTGTCGCTGCAGGTCGAATCGGGCGAAATCTTCGGATTTCTCGGGCCGAATGGTGCCGGGAAATCAACCACCATTCGCATTCTGATGGGTTTGCTGCGAGCATCTTCAGGACAGGCCCAAATTTTCGGACTCGACTGCTGGAGGAATGGTGCTCAGATCCGCCGGGAGGTGGGATACGTAGCCGGTGATGTGCGAATGTACCCGTGGCTGACACTGAACCGCGGGCTGAAGATCGTTTCCCAGATTCACGGAAGATGCCTGCAGGCTGAAGGCCAGCAGCTAGCAGACCGCTTTCGGCTTGAGCCAGACCTGCCGGTACGAAAGATGTCCCGCGGCAATCGTCAAAAAGTTGCCCTCGTACTCGCACTGGCCATCCGGCCTCGACTTTTGGTTTTGGATGAACCGACCAGCGGACTGGACCCGCTGATGCAGGACACGCTGATGGTGTGTCTGCGAGAACTGGCTGCTGAGGGACGCACAATTTTGTTTTCCAGCCATACACTGAGTGAGGTGGAATCACTGTGTGATCGCATCGCGATGATTCGCGGCGGAAGCATCGTCGAACAGGACTCGCTCAGCTCCCTGAAAGTGAAGGCTCCGCGCAGAATTCAAATTCAGCTTTCGCCCGACCAGCAGGCTCCTGATTGCTGGCCGGCCGGCGTCCGAGTGCTGTGGCAGCCGTCGCACGCAACTGGCCTGCCGCCATTACAGGCCTCGCAGCATCATTTGCTAAGCATTCCCCCTGGACAGCTGTCGCAAACCTGTCTGTTGGAGCTGACAGGGGGCAGCGGCGAATTTCTGCACTGGGTCACCCGGCAGGGTTTCGCAGATGTTTCGATCGGAGCACCTTCACTGGAGATTCTGTTTCGCAGCTGTTACGCGGTCGACTCAGAACAGGCAGGAGCAAAAACATGAGAGGTTTGCTGTCCAAAATTCTGGCGGAGGTCCTCTGGCCAGTTCTCTGGTTCTGCCTCGGGCTGTTTCTGATCATGGGACTGCTCACGGCACTGCTGCCCAAAGTGCTGGGCAATATTCACGAAGTATTTGACAACATGCCGCTGGTGAAACCACTGATTACGGCTCTGCTGGGAGTGGATCCGGGCAACCAGATTTCTGCTCAACTGTCGCAGGCTTTCCTGTGGACGCATCCGACATTGCTGACGCTGCTGTGGGCTCACGAACTGATGTACTGTTCCCGCATGCCGGCCGGTGAGATTGACCGGGGCACGGCCGATTTTCTGCTGTGCCAGCCGGTGACTCGACTGCAGATCTTTCTGGCGGAATCCATCGGCTGGATTGTCAGCGGTGTCGTCATTCTGTGCTGCGGCTGTGCGGGCCATCTGACCGCCTCAGGCTTCGTGCATCCCGAGATGCGGCTGCCTGTCAGCAGCGGTCTGCTGGTGCTCAGCAACCTCGCAGCCGTGTATCTGGCGGTTGGTGGCCTCGCATTCCTGCTTTCGGCCTGCAGTGATCGCCGCGGCAGGGCTGTGGGAATTGTGTTCGCGATACTGCTGCTGTCATTCCTGCTGAACTTCCTCGCACAGTTTCAGGAATGGGTAAAGACGGTGTCCTGGCTGTCAATCATGGAGTATTACCGACCGGCAATTGTAATTCAGAGCGATCAGTTTCCGCAGTCAGACGTGCTGACTTTGCTGGGATTGGGAGCACTTTGCTGGACTACGGCACTGGTGATCTTTCATCGCCGCAGTATCTGTACGGTCTAAACGCAGAAGACGAACGTCAGTTAGTGCCGTAAGACGGGGCAATCAAATTGCAGCAAGGCGTTTGAGGGTGGTGGTCTCACGCGAAGGGAAACGCAGGGGGGTGGGAAGTGAACTGGCGGCATTCATGCCACAAAGCCGGGCACTGCCGTGCCCGGCTCGCCTTTGGGCAGTCAAGTGCAGAAAGTTCAAAGTGGTGTGTCCCCCCATCGCAAAGCGCTGTGTCCCCCCGATCTGTTTGGTCAGAACGCAGTCTCCGAACTGTTCGATCGCTGCCGAGGCCATGATCTTATCGTTCGCGTAAGTGGAATCGTGGTGCGAGGTCGCATTCAACTTTGGCGGATGTCCACGCCCCGTTCAGCAAACGCTTAAGAGTCCTGCAAGTACTACTGAATTTGCTTCGGGAATACACCGCGCATCACCAGACCAATGATCCTCATAAACAGTCCGGAGAAGCAAAATTCGTTGTCGCTTTCCCGGCGAGTCTGTGAGGGCGACAGGGAAATAAAGCGGTTGCACAATGTTGAAAACACCCGGTGCTTGACAGGTACTATCGAAAGCGTCCGGCAGATTTCACCTGGTGATGGTTTCCAGCATATCAGCACGACGCTCGCCCATCTGGAAAACCAGCCGACTGCAGGCTTCGGTCTGACCGGCCTGTCCGCTGACAAGCTGATGGCTCTGCAGGCCCCGCTGCCAGCAGGGCAGATTGGCTGGGGTGTCGAACAACTCAACCACTTTCGCCCGGGCCAGCTCGATCACCATGCTGACTGGGTGTTTCACGATAAATTCCCGTGATCCATTTACCGGATCAGTCCATCGGTCACACAACTCACTTGAATTCCGTGGTCATCCAGCCGTCATTGAGTTCAATGCGCGTGATGGTGACGGACAGCTGCTTGTCACCTTCGGACTGCAGCTGGATGACGGCATCTGATTCCCTCGCTTTGATGCGTCGGCTGATGACTTTTCGCAGCTGGTTGGCAACGGTAATCGGAGCTGAGAGGACTCGCACAGGCCGCGGAGTCAGCAGAACCTTGTTGTCGGCGAGGCTGATGGCAATTGGCACCACGATTGTGTGCACCGGCAAATCGTCGCGGCCTTCCTGACGAATTCCAGCCTGAATCAGCAGAGTCAGTTCGCCATTGTCGAAACGTACCCGCAGCGGATCAGCCTTGCTGAAAATGAATGAAGTCGATTTTTCCGGCTCATCAGATGCCGCAGCAGCATCACCACCGCCAGCAGGCTGAGCTTCAGCAGTGGCGGCCTGAGCCTGAGCGGGATCAGCTGGCTTGCTCAGCTTCACTTCTCGCTGCAGCAAATCAGACAGTGCTTTTTCCAGTTCAGACGTCAACTGGTCGTCCGGAACAATGCGACCGTGCAGCCGCAGAGCATCCAGAGTGTTATTAAGGACACTTTCGTGCACCTGCACAGCCCCGCCTTCATCGGGCAGCGGCAGAACAGGCTGAGTGGATCCGCCCAGACGCCCGGAACCGATTGTGCGGCTGCTGACCGCGATGTGCGACCCGCTGGAACGAGCACTGACATTATCCGGGCTGGCGTTTTTCGCTTTGAGCGCGGTCAAAGTCTTTTGCAGATCGGAGTTGAGTGTTCCAAAACGCTTTCCCGTTTCCTGATCGAACTTGGGAACAATGTCGCGGCGCAGCCGCCGAGCAGTCTCGGCATCCGTTTGTGACTTGCTCTCGGCAATCTTCTGTTGTGCCATATTGCGAGCCAGTCCGCCAAACAGCGGCATGTCGTCATAACGAGTCCGAAAACCGGTCGTACGACTGTTGGTGTCCACGTCAAATGTGCTGGCTGACAGCGCAACAGAGGAACCGTCGAAGACAACCGTCTTTTCCACTTTGAAGTAGTGGTTACCACTGGTCCAGACAGTCGCTGGGGACTTCTGAGCAACCGTGTTGGACTTCGTGTTTCCGTTCATTCTTATTGCGAACGAAGCTGTGCTGGGCGATGGAATCACATCAACTGAAATCTCAGCATTCGTTGTCTGAGTCCCTGTGACCCATGCTCCAAGAATTGTGTCGGCGACGCGACCGCTTTCGTTGCGCGAGTTGGAAATCAGCCGGGCGATCAGGGTTTCTGAAAGTGTAATGTGCAGATTGTTGTTGAGATAATGCTCGTTGAGTCCGGGGCGAAGCACGTCAGCGGCGGCCGGGAAGCGAGCCCGAATGGCCCGCCATGTGTGGCGGGCACGATCAGCAGCAGCCACACTGGAATTGGCCTCATTCTGCAGCACACTGCGGACCAGTTGATCCACCTGCTGCTGCAGTGCCTTGCGAGCTTCCTCGTCTGAGGCAAAGGTCTGCCGATATGCCAGCGCTGATTCCGCGGACGCCTTCAGGTCCTGCACTTCGCTGCTGAGCAGAAAAACCAGCTGTTCCTGAGACATCTGATCAACAGCAGAAACTCGCTTGATGAACGAACTGATGCGCTCAGTCGTGCCGTCGTCAATCGGCTGGGTCAGACCCTTGATTGCAAGGTATTCAACCCACAGTCGTCCATTCGGGGTCGTGTTCAGCACTTCAGAAAACTGGCTGGCAGCAACCTGCAGTTGGGCTGTGAAATCGGTCTCGCCAGCCTGCAGGCCTGGCACTGACGCTGCATCCAGCGCAGCAGACAGCAGCCCGATTCGGCGCAGCAGGCGCCGCCGCAGCGATGCGTGCGGACCATCAGCAGGAATCGCTGGCACCAGAGTCTGCAGTTCGGCAAGCGCCTTGCGGCGGTCTTCGCTGGTTGCCTCAGTATTCCACAGGGTTTCGATGCGGGCAGACAACTGGGGACTGGCAGCATCCAGAGCCTCAGCAGCCATGTCACGCGGCCGAGGCAGTACACCCTGAGCGGTTGAGTCCGGTTCATCTGAGCGAGCGGCCAGCCACTGCGATCCGGCACAGGTTGCCAGCACCACGACTGCGGCAAAAAGTATCTGCAAAGCTGTGTTGCGTTTACCCCAAATCCCTGACGGCTGCGTGCTGCCCACTGAAATCTCCTTCTTTCAGCACGAATTGGCCTGATCGGCCTGATGCTTTCCTGCGTTATCGTCGCCGAATCTTTCCGGATCGCTGAATTCTGTCAGCCGCATCACATTCGACAAACGGCGGAAGATTTGCCAAGTTGGGAAACAGATCCCGACCGATAAACTCTTCGCACGCACCCTGTCTATTCTAGGCCTCGCAGCTTAACACGGCGAACGGAAAGGGATGCTCAGACGGCAATTTTCAGATTCCGGGGATCCGAACGGTGCCGCACCACTGCTTTTCGGCAGGGGCTCAGTGGTGCAGATGATCTGCAGAAGTGCATTTTTCCGCCACACGCGCAATAATACTGTTCAGGAAAAAACCGGGGAACAACCGCAGCACATCCAGCGATTTTTCATATTGCGTATGAGTTTCATTTTTCGTCCAGGCAGGTGGCCATGACCGACAAATTGACTGTAAGCCAGCTTGTGGATGGGGTGCTGTACGGGATCTCACTGCCCGAGCGTCTGTTGCGAAGCGCCGTCGGACTGACCGCCGGGACAGCTCGGGAAATTGCCGAGTTTGTCATACCACAGGCCTTCCAAAGCTCCAAAAGCTACCAGGTCGCCATCCGCAACTCGCTCAATTTTCTGCTGCAGTCTGTGGCTGAAGTACCCGAGGAGCAGCCCGGCGGGCAAACTGCGGCCATCGCCGTGCCGGCAGCAGCGGTGCCGGGAACTGAGACCGATCCAGGCCGATTCGTCGCGAAAAAAGCGATCGCCAACTTTATCGATATCACCGGCCTGACAACGCTGCATATTTCACCGCTTTGGATTCTGGCAATTGTCAGCGATGCAGCCTATGGAACCGGAACCTACGTCCAGGAGCTGGCGGCTGAACTGCAGAAGAAGGGACTGATCGACAACAGCTCGACCATTCATCGAGTGGACGACCTGCTGGAATCAGTCCGCAAGGCCAGCGGCACCGCGGCCACAGCATTCGACCTGCCCCCGCTGTCAATCCAGGAACTGAAAGACAGCATCACTCAGACTCGAGCAGCACTGAATGAAATTGATCCGACACAACTGATCCCGGAATCCGAGATTCGCCGACTCTGGACCGACATGAAAGGGCTGGCCGCCAGCGAAAATGTCTCGCTGCTGGGTGTGTCCGGAGCACTGGCAATGCAGACAGTGGAAACTATTCGCGGCGTTACCGAAGGCACTCTGGCGGGACTGTTCGTGGCCGGTCGTATCATTAACCGCAATATTTTCAGCCACTATGCTGCGGCACTGATCGAAGTGCATCGCCAGGGTGTCATTGGGACCGTGCGAAACACTTTTGAACCCTACGCAGAGCTGGCGTGGAATAACTTCGCAGCATCGCGAAAAACGTGGACCGAGCAGGTGCTGCATCCTTCAGTACCCAGACGCATCTGGCAGTGGGCCTGCAGCTGGTTGCGGTTTTGCTGATTTACAAACCAAATAAATACGCAATCCTCCCCTCGCCTCCGTGAAACAGGGCAGCGGGTGAGGTGGCAAGTCCCCGCAAAAAACGCCTCTCCAGCCTGCGAACAACGCTCCCTCCACCAAGTCGTACTCAGTCCGCCCAGGCGGACGGTACTCGCAATCGAATGACACCGACGGCAACGGCAGAGCGATGGAAAGAATGCGAGCACGAGCACGACTAACGACTTGAAACTCTACTCCACCCCATTCGGACTCATGAGCATCCACGAGCGGTTCAGAAACCGCCAGCTGATCCAGACCACAGCGCAGAGAATCAAGAGCCATTTGCGTTTCACTTCGCGGCTTCGCGTGAGACCAGCACTCTTTACAACCCCCGCTTATGGCTCCTGGTCAGGTGTGAATTCACCCCTCACACCCCAGTCAGCCACCTGGCGTTTCTCCGTGAAAATCTGTGTTCATCCGCGGCGGAAGATGGCTTTGTTGGGGCTTGTTTCCGGCTGAAGCCGGTACTACGAATTACTGCGTGCTTCGGGTGATGAGCTGACGAGGGACACAGCACTTTGAACCGCCGGAACGTCCCGGCCCCCCTGCGTTTCGCTCCGCGTCTTCGCATGAGACCAGCAGCGGGAAATGTGTCCCTGCCGCGGCACTCCCCGGGGCCTGATTGCAAAAGGGCGGGGATTCGGGAATTCACGCGGCTTCGACTTTTGCCTGATCCTCGCGGACTTTACAGTCTGCGCTCTACGGATTCTCTGACTGCCCCTCCCCCGACTGCTTTTTTTGCCGCAACGGACATTTCATGAAAGCCATCCGCCTTGAACAGCCTCGTCAGCTCCAGTTTGTCAGCATTGATGAACCAGCGGCTCCGGGCCCGGGTGAAGTTCTGGTCAGGACCCATCGAATGGGTGTCTGTGGCACGGACACCAGCGGCTATCTGGGTAAGTTTCCCTTCTTCCGTTATCCGCGAATTCCGGGTCACGAGCTGGGAGTGGAAGTGCTGGCACTGGGAGCTGGCGTGCAGGGTCTGCAGGTGGGTGACCGCTGCAGCGTTGAGCCCTATATGAACTGCGGCCGCTGCTATGCGTGTCGTCGCGGCCAGGGCAACTGCTGCACGACACTGAACGTCATTGGGGTGATGGTGGACGGTGGTTTGTGTGAGCGTTTTCTGATTCGAGCGGACAAGCTGCATCGCTCAGAGCAGCTCAACTACGAACAGCTGGCGCTCGTGGAAACACTGGCGATCGGCTCTCACGCCTGTGATCGCGGTGCGGCAGCCGCCGGTGATCACGTTCTGATCATCGGAGCCGGACCAATCGGACTGGCCACACTCGAGTTTACTCGACTGACCGGAGCCAAAATCACGGTCATGGACATGGTGCCGCAGCGGCTGGAATTTGTGCAGCGCACCTACGGAATCGACAGCACGGTGTTGTCTCGCGGTGACGGCAGCGAAATGGAGCAGTTGCAGCAGATTACCGCAGGCGACATGTTTGCGGTGGTGACTGATGCCACAGGGAACCGCGGGTCCATGTCTTCAGCCTTCCGCTATTGTGCTCACACCGGAACCCTGGTGTATGTCGGGATCACAACCGAGGAAATCAGTTTTACACATCCGACGCTGCATCGCCCAGAGATTACTCTGAAGGCGTCTCGCAACGCGCTGCCGAGGGATTTTCGCCGCATCATCGAACTGATCGAAGTCGGCACCATCAACACCACTCCCTGGATTACTCACCGAGTCCCCTTCGGACAGGTTCCGGCCGAATTTGAATCCTTTACAAAACCGGACAGCGGCGTGCTGAAAGCGATGATCGATGTGTCCGTGGCCTGACTGCCCTCGCCTGCCGGCGGGTTGCTTGCGATGAACGCTTGACTGGAAAACTTGCAGGTCGGTCCGTTGACTTGCCATATTTCACTATATAGTGTAATAGTGTAATATTTGGCTGCTGCTGAACAGTTTTCACGGCACTGCTCGTTTTCTTGTCCGTTCTTTTTGTTTCTTCCGCCTTCCGCAAAAGTTCCCATGGTTCACTCAGTGCACGGCATGAAAGCCACTCGAAAAACCCGGGCGGCCCGCCCGCCCATCTCTCGAAGTTCGTGCAGCAGTCCGCCGTCACTGGCAGATCGCCCGCTGCTGTCCCCGGTGCAGGCCGGCGGACTGGCAGCCGTCTTTCGAGTGCTCGCGAATGAGACTCGAATTCGGCTGCTGCACGCCCTGGTGATTGCGAATGAGCTGCCGGTCGGACAGCTGGCGGCTGCCGTTTCCATGAAGCCGCAGGCGGTCTCAAACCAGCTGCAGCGACTGGCGGACCTCGGCATCGTCGCTTCGCGACGTGAAGGCAACAGTATCTGCTATCGGCTGGTGGATCTGTGCGTCAAATCTCTGCTGCAGCAGGGCTTGTGCCTGATGGAAGAATCGCTGGCTGGCCATTGTAATCAGCAGAAAGGTTGCTGCTGATGGCCTTTGCATTCAGACAGCAGCTGGCGGCCGAGTTTTTTGGCACATTTGCGCTCGTGTTTGCCGGAACCGGTGCAATTGTGATCAATCGCCTGACGGACGGCGCTGTCACTCATCCTGGCATCGCCTGTACCTTCGGGCTGGTGGTTATGGCCTTGTGTTATTCACTGGGGGACGTTTCCGGATGTCATCTGAATCCGGCGGTTTCCGTGGCTTTTGTAGCAGCCGGTCGTTTTCCTCGGTCGCGACTGCTGCCATTCACTGCTGTGCAGTGTGCGGGCGCTGTAGTGGCCAGCGTGTGTCTAAAGCTGATCTTTCCCGCTGCTGCTTCGCTCGGTGATACTCAGCCCCACGGTTCTGCTTTGCAGTCACTGATGCTCGAGTTTTTGCTGACATGGCTGCTGATGTTTGTGATTCTCAATGTTTCTGCACCGTCGCCTGTGAAGCAGCACTTCGCGGGTGCCGCCGTGGGCGATGTCGTGGGACTGGAAGCGATGTTTGCCGGTCCTGTCAGTGGCGCGTCCATGAATCCCGCTCGTTCTCTGGGGCCCGCACTCGTTTCCGGCCAGTTGCAGTCACTGTGGATTTATCTGCTGGCACCGACGGCCGGTGCGATTTGTGCCGTGTGGACAAATCACCTGGTACGGGGCTCGCACCAGCCTGCTGAATCTTCCTGCTGAAAGCTAAAACTCATGCTTCTAAAACATGTCCTGCAACTGCTGCAGTCCTGCCCTGAATCCCGGCTGCACGTCATGCTGCCTGATCGCAGTTTCGTGCCCGCTCACTTTCATGTGACCGAGGTCGCACTGGTACGCAAGGACTTCATCGACTGCGGCGGCACCCGGCGTTCCACTGCATCCTGCACCCTGCAGATCTGGGTTGCTGACGACGTGGATCACCGGCTGAATGCAGCAAAGCTGCTGAAGATCCTTGCGCTGGCTCAGCCGGTACTGGGAACTGACGAGCTGTCGGTCGAACTGGAGTACGAAACATCAGTCACGGCTGTGTATCCGCTGGCGTCCATCGAGCAGACTCCTTCAGGTCTGCTGTTTTCTCTGGCTCTGAAGCACACCGCCTGCCTTGCACCTGAACTGTGCCTGCCGCAGCTGCCATCAGCTGATGGCGGCTGCTGCGGGCCAGCTGGCTGTTGCTGACACATACCCACGCTCTGCTTCACAGGAATTCACCATGTCTGCCAAAACAGTGCTGTTCGTCTGCGTGGAAAACTCAAACCGCAGTCAGATGGCCGAAGCCTTCGCTCGAATGCACGGCGGTGCCGGAATCCAGGCCTTCAGTGCCGGTTCTCGCCCCTCGGGCCGCATCAACCCCAGGGCCATCGCAGCCATGCAGGAACGTGGCTATGATCTGACAGCCCACGACAGCAAGGGGCTCAGTGACTTCAACGGCAGACGGGTTGACGCCGCGGTCACGATGGGGTGTGGTGACGAGTGTCCGCTGGTGGAGGCGAAACTGCGAGCGGACTGGAAGATTCCGGACCCCCGCGAGATGCCCCCGGAAGAATTTCGCCAGGTGCGTGATCTGATCGAGTCGAAGGTGCTGGAACTTCTGCAGCGACTGCAGGACTAAGCCCTCGCGCCCCGCGCAGCACGATGATCGTAAACGGCAGCCACCAGATCACATCGTGAATCGGAATCAGCCGCAGGACGCCAGGTGACGTCTGCCCCTGCAGCACAGCCCACGTCATCCCGATCGGCCCCAAAACCTTGGCCAGCAGCCCCAGAAAAACTGTCAGCCAGTGACGCAGCGGAGCCGTCCCGGCCACTGCGTAACCCACTCCGTGCAGCAGAATGATCAACCCCATGCCCTGCCAGAGAAACAGATCCCGCGGCGGCGTAACATAGCCATACGCAACCGCTGACTTCTGCGGAGCAAGGATGATGAAGGGGCCCCAGACAAGACACTGCAGGGCCGCTGCCCACAGGCAGATCCGCATCCAGGCCGGACCACGCCCAGTACTGTCGTTCACTTCAGTTCGGCTTCCAGACATTCACGCAGACCGGGCTGAGAAAACGTGAAGCCGGCTTTCCGCAGTGCGTCGGGTGTAACGCGAGTACTGGCCAGCAGGAGCGGACCAGCCATTTCGCCCAGCACAATTTTCGCCATGAACCCAGGCAGCGGGAAGATGGTTGGACGCCGCAGCACGGCTCCCAGGGTTTTGGTGAAATCAAAATTTGTGGCTGTGTGCGGACTGACTGCGTTGACTGGACCACTGATACCGGGATCTTCAACGCAAAACGCAAAGATTCGCGCGGCATCCGTCACGCTGATCCAGCTCCAGTACTGGCGACCGCTGCCTACGATTCCACCGGCTCCTATGCGAAACGGAAACAGCATCTTCTGCAGAGCTCCGCCCTGAGCCGACAATACGACTCCCAGCCGCACCTGCACCACTCGCATGCCCAGTTCAGCGCCCGCAGCGGCTGCCGCTTCCCATTCACGGCAGACATCCACCAAAAAGCCGGTGCCAGGCGACGACTGCTCGTTCAGGACCTCGTCGCCGCGATCGCCGTAGAAACCGATGGCGGACGCGCAGACCAAAGTTTTGGGTGGTTTGCTGAGCCCTTTAAGTGAGGCCACCAGGCTGCGAGTTCCGAGGACGCGACTGTCGCGAATTTTCTGCTTTTGAACAGGCGACCAGCGACCTGCAGCGATGTTTTCGCCCGCGAGGTGCACAATTGCATCCACCCCCTCAAGCCGCGAAGGATTCACGAAACCACGGTCCGGATCCCACACAATCGTGGTGCTGTCGATGGAGCGACGGCTGATCGGCAGTACTGTCCGCCCGTCTGCCTTCAACAGCTGCACCAGTCGACCACCTACCAGCCCCGAAGCCCCCGATACCGCGATTGTCTGAGTGCCCACAAAACCTGCTCCATTGAATGTCTGCTGAGTAACGAGGACACCGCAGGCTGGTTCTAGTCTCGCGGGAGAAAAAGTCAAGCCGGGACGATCAGAGGTCCGTGCGGCGCAGCTCCGGATCGTCGACTCGCCCGATCACCAGCGACACATTGTGTCCGCCAAAACCGAAACTGTTGTTCACCGCATACCGACAGGCGCGATTGACCGCAGTATTCGGGATGTAATTCAGGTCACATTCCGGGTCCGGTGTGTCGTAATTGATGGTCGGCGGCAAAATTCCCGACGTAAGGGCCAGTGCACAGGCCGACATTTCCACTGCACAGGCAGCCCCGATCATATGTCCCAGCATGGATTTGATGGAGCTGATGTGCAGGTGTGAGGCATGAGCACCGAACACGGATTTCAGAGCTACCGTTTCCATCGCATCGTTATAATGCGTACTGGTGCCGTGAGCACTGACGTAGGTGTCGGCAGCAATGTCCGCAGGATTCAGACCAGCCTTTTGCAGAGCCATCTGGATCGCTCGTACCGCCTGCCGTCCCTGGGGGTCAGGCTGAGTCAGATGGAAGGAGTCACTTGAACAGCGTCCGGACAGCACTTCTGCCCACGCCCTTCCGCCGCGTCGCCGCAGGTGCTCTTCCGTTTCGAAGATCAGAACCGAAGCGCCTTCCGCCATAATAAAGCCGCCGCGGTCAGCATCAAACGGACGCATCGACTGCTGCGGACGATCATTCATCGTCTTGTTCATCGCCCGCATGTTGACAAATGAGGCGATACCCAGTCGAGTCAGCGAGGCTTCAGTGCCGCCGGTAATTACGAAGTCGGCATCTCCGCGACGCAGGTACTCAAACGCGTCAATCATCGCATGGCCCGATGATGAACAGGCGCTGCTGGTGGTGTAGGCCGTTCCCTGAACACCGAATGCCAGACTGACATTTCCCGGGGGTGCGTTGGGCATCAGCATGGGAATCGTAAACGGACTGACTCGCGACGGCCCCTTCGTCAGCAGCTTCTCATGCTGCAACTCGTAGGTTTCCAGACCGGCAAGCCCGGCACCGAGAATCACCGCCGCCCGTTCACCGATGCCGGACACCGGAAGTCCGGCATCTTCAAGGGCTTCATACGACGCGTGTACGGCAAACTGCGAAGACCGGTCCATCTTGCGAGCCGACACCATGTCGTTGACGCTGATGCGGGCATCATCGAGATTGTGAACTTCGCCACCGATGTTGACTTCGAGGTCCTTTGTGTCGTGTTCAGTGAGAACTGAAATGCCGCACTGGCTGGAAGTGATGTTTTTCCAGAAGGTGCGGCGATCATTTCCCAGACAGCTGACAACCCCGATTCCCGAAATGAAAATCCGTTGCATTCTTTCGGCCCGACCCCAGCGAATTGCGATTGTAAGTGGTGTTTGCAGACATTCACGAAGCATGCATCCCCGCAGACCCGATGGAAAAGCACCTGCTGCTGATGCCGTGAGATCTGGGAAAACGGGGGATTCAGGGCGTACTACAGCAAACATCGGCCGGACTTCAACCGTTTGGGGGTGTTTTCGCGGCGATCGGTACCGAGTTGGGGGACGTAACAGCGCAGTCCCACTGTACCGCCGGGAGTCTCCCAAAAAAATCATGCCGGGTTTTTCAGAACTTCCCGCCCATTCCAACCCAAATTTCGTGAATTTCGTTTGCAGGTCCGGGGTCGGTATGAGAAAACCTAGGTATTCCCTTTTGTTTCCTTCGAAATCTTCCGTTTGCCCCAGCCTCGTGCGGGGTAACCTTGTTCTTGTTATGGTATCCCTATGGCAGCGGACCTCTGGCAGGAAACTCGACTGATAGATTGTAAGCACCTGCGACTGACACGCTTCACCATCCCCACCCGCTGCAGCGTGGTTTCCCCGCTGCGCGAACGGCTGCTCAGCGCCATCGGCGAATTTCAGGTGGTCGCAGGCCCCCGTGAAAACCACTTCTGCATGGCACTGGAAGAAGCCCTCAATAACGCCTTCTACCACGGCAACCTGGAAATCAGCTCGGAACTCAAAGAAGAAGGAACATCCCGCTTTATCGAACTAGCCCGCGAACGTGAACAACTTGAGCCCTGGAAAAGTCGGCATGTCCATGTCACAGAACTGGTCGGCTCGTTTGGCCTCTGGATCTCCATCTCCGACGAGGGCAACGGATTTAACGTCGAGGCCGCCTTCGAACGCTGCAATGATCCGGAAATGATATTGGCCAGCGGTCGTGGCCTGCTGATCATGCGAGCATTCACAGACGAACTGTTTTTCAGTAACCGTGGCAATGAGGTCGCCGTGGTGCTGTACTCAGACGATGCCCTCAAAGAGTTGCCGCTGCACGTGGTTCTCGAAACCGGAGAACTGCTCAGGCTGGAATCCGTCAACTGACCTGCCGCCCGGCCGAAACGAGGCGATTCAGAACAGCTCGGTCAGCGGTTCACCCGCATCCAGCAGCTGATAGGGGCGATTCTGGTTGTCATAGGCCGTCAGATCCTCAATGCCCATCGCATGATAGACAGTGCGAGCCACATCGGACGGAGTCAGCGGACGATCCTGAGGATACTCGGCAAAGCGGTCACTGCTGCCATAGGTCTGCCCACCCCGCAACCCGCCACCAGCCATCACATCCGTCAGGCAGTGGGTCCAGTGATCCCGACCGGCTCCTGAAGGTCCGCCGGAACGCGGATCACCGATTTTCGGCTTACGCCCCATTTCGCTGGTCACCAGCAGTAAAGTCTGATCGAGCAGACCACGCTGTGAAAGATCCTCGACAAGAGCCGAAAAGCCGCGATCAAATTCCGGCAGCAGCCAGTCCTGCAGACACTGGAAATTGTTGCCGTGAGTATCCCAGCCGCCGCCACTGGCACACTTACGACGCTCGGCCTGCTGTTCATCACCCATCCAGAATACCGTAATGAATGGTACCCCAGCTTCTGCCAGACGCCGAGCCAGCAGCAGGCTGGTGCCGTTGATTGTGCGACCATACCGCTCCAGTACCTCAGCCGGCTCCTGCGAAAGATCGAATGCACCGGTCGCGCGGCGGGACATCAGCAGCGAAAATGCACGCTGCTGCTGTGCCGACCAAGATGCGACAGCCGCAGACCGATCAAGGTCAAGACGAGCATCATCGAGAGCCTTCAGCATTGAAGTCCGATCCGACAGACGTCCAGGGCTAACTTCACCCTCAAGCGTGATGGCAGGAGCCTGGAAGTTGAGCGGGGTTTCACGACTGCCAATCACATACAGCGGGTCATATTGAGTCCCCAGGCGGGCCGCAAACTGGCCAGGTCGAGTATAAGCCGGGGCACCCTCCACATGCGGAATCGTGATCGTATTCGTCAGATCGGGATGCGGAGGCCGGCGGGAACCCGCCACCGTTGCCATCGACGGCCAGTCCGAGGCATACGGTGTCCGATTGTTGCCCAGGCTGAGAAACGTGGCGTCCGGCACATGCCCCGTCAGATTGTAGTAATAGCCGGCATGATGGTCGTTGGTACTGACAGAACCCCCAATGCTGTTCAGCAGCACGAGGTGATGGGCCTGCTGAGCCAGCAACGGCAGGTGCTGACATAAGGTCACACCCGGAGCCGATGTGGATATCGGCTGAAAGGGCCCCCGATACTCCAGCGGAGCCGCCGGCTTCATGTCCCACATATCAATGTGCGACGCACCACCGCTGAGGAAGAACAGTATCGTGCTGCGAGCAGTTCCGGCAGCCTTGCCAGCCCGACCGCCAGCCACTGTGGCCGAGACAGACCCCGCTGCTGCGGCACTGAGAAAGACCCGTCGCTTCATAGTCGCTGTGTCTGATCTGCAGGCAGGAAGGAAAACAGGCGGGGAGAATTGAGGAGCATCAGTCGTATTCGCCAACTCAGCAAATATCTCATCAGACTTTTGCTGTGAAAACAATGCTGAATCGATGGATTTCGCAGGAACTTACACGAGTCGCAGTCAGCGTTTCACCGCTTTGGCCGCAGTTGCCATCTGCTGAATTCACCCCGCCAGCTCTACGAGACGCCACTCCTCATCCGCCAGTTCCGCCCGCTTAACCCCCTGCGGCATACCGTACACTGCACAGCCGTCAAGGTGCTGCACCAGCGCCCGACCACTGGACTCCCGCACCCGCCGACACACAGCCGTCCCGTCACAACCCATCCCCGTAAAATTCCCAGCCGTCACACCACTCCCATATACCGACACCGCCGATCGCAGCGTATAGTCCACCGCCGACCGACAGAAACTCTCCGCAGGATCTTCAGTCAGCAGGAACATTGCGTTGCCAGCTCGCGGCAACAGCTTCAGATGACGACCACCGCGAGCCACAGAAGCCGTGTCTGACTACACCAGATCATTGTCCGCAGCCTCCCACACAGGATAATCGCAAGCCTCGGTCAGCCGCGCCGCCAGCGTTGCCGTAAACCCGGCAGGCATATGCTGCACAACCAACATCGGCAACGGCAGCTTCGCAGGCAACTCCGGCATCAGTCGCGCAAGAACGTCCGGCCCTCCCGTAGAGCAACCGATGACCAGCAGCCTGGTCGCCGACAGAATCCGCCCCGCTGCCAACCGAACCATCGCCTGAACAGGATCAGGCTTAAAGTCCAGTTGCTGCCTGACAGCCTACAAGGAAGCTTGCAGGGCCCATTGCGGGAAAGTACTTGGAGAAACTTCAGCGAACGACAAGTACCAAATTGCTGAAAGAAGCTGTTGCACTTTTCAATGGCATCGTCGACGACGCAATCCGCCGTTGGCGACCCCAGCAGACACGTCTTTATCGGAACTATTCTACGAGGTTCGGCGACAACTCCTTGCGGATGAACAACAATACGGCACCACAATCGGAAGTGTATGGATCGAAGGAGTTTGTCTTCACCGACGATCTCGATGGCACCAACCGTATGTTCTACAACCTTCGCGACGCCGAGGGGCAGGATAGTTGAAGACGCCCAGCCTTACAGCGTTACCCCCATGGGTCGCTGGCGAATCATCGAAACCCTCTAATGCCAGACGAGCGGCAGCGCGGTCGCTTCGGTCAATCGTGGAATTTGTGCACGTGGCCAGGGCATCGTCTGCAGGATGGCACCTCCAGTCTCCGTGTGGATCGCACTAGTTCACAGGACACTGGTGTTGCGACGAACGCTAACATCATAGTGGCAACGGCCGCATTGGAAGTTGGCTTTACTGCAATGAACGCGAAACAGATTGGGATTGGCTTTACTATCGATGTTGATGGACTCGTAGGCAAATGTGGTTGTCCAGCAGGCCAACGCTCGCACGGGTCGTCGAAAGAAGTTCGCCAGTGCTCATGACCTGCGTCGGGGTCTGGCGGAGCGGCCGATCAACGCCGGGGTTTCTGCGGAGACTCTGACGGTGGTCATGCGTCACAAGGATTTTGGGACGACGGAGAAGCACTACGGTGCGATGCGTTCGGCCCAGAGTGCTGGCAAGGAAGTTCTGAGCCGGCTGAGTCCCGCACAACAAGTTTCCGCGCAAAACAGCGAATTAATGGGGGGACAAAAAAAGCTCCGCAGCTGTCGGCTGAGGAGCTTTCTGTTCTAAAGTCTTTGTTGGCCAAGCTTTAGAAGATTGCACTCGAATGGGCTCGAACCATTAACCTTCGGTTCCGTAGACCGATGCTCTATCCAATTGAGCTACGAGTGCCTGTTTGTCAGGACGAAAGAGTCTACCCGGTTTTTTCCGAATGGCAAGCGGGTTCCGGATTTCGCTTCCTGTTGCCCGTTCTAAGAAGCCCGCAGCAGCGAAACAATCAGAATCACCCGACAAACATGCGTGAAAATCGAATACCCCCAAAGCATGCTGTGACTCTTCCCGAGTGACTTACTGGTGCCAGCCGTAATGCTGTGCCTTCCATACACTGTACGGCCACGGGACATGTTCGCCAGACAGTAGATACAGCCAGCAGGTTCGCCAGAAAATGCGGGGCCTGGGCAATGACAGACAACCCTACCAGTGCTCGATCGGACCGTTCGGTACTTTCAGCAGAGCCGTTGGAACCCGCCGAGTTCGCTCACCATGCCGCCGACGTATTTCAGCCAAAATCTGCCCGAATTCCGCCGCCGACTCAAATCGACGCAAACGGTCCTCCAGATCTTCCGGAATTCCCAGTGTACAGCCATACCAGGCCGCAAACTTGCGAAACAAAACACACGATCGCTCAGCATGCTGCTGCTGCATCAACTCAAAATGCTGCTCCAAAAACTGCATCTGCTCGTCCACAGCCGGTTCCACATCCGGCAAAGCAGCGCTGACGACTGCCCCCGCGCCCGCTTCGACTCGCTGACGAATCTTTCTGAAAATCCAGGGATCCAGCATCGCGCCGCGACCAATTGCGACTCCCGCACACCCCGTATCCTGCAGCATCTGAAAGGCATCATCCACAGTCCGCACATCCCCGTTGGCAATCACTGGCATTGAACGCACTGCCTGCACCACCTGGCGAATGCCGTCACGATTGACAGAACCGTGAAACCCCTGCGACCTCGTACGGCCATGAATCGTGACCGCCGCTACTCCGGCCTGCTCAAATGCCGCAGCCAGTTGCGGAGCCGTAATCGCTGTCGCGTCCCAGCCCAGCCGCATCTTCACGGTCACCGGCAGCCGCACCGCCCCAATTAACTGCTCAACCATCCGCACCGCACTCTCCGTACTGCACATCAGACGGGCTCCGCCACCCGACCCGTTGACCTTCGCCATCGGACACCCCATGTTGATGTCCACACCCTCATACCCGTGCTCCTGCAGCCACAGCGCCGCTCGGATCAGATCATCCGTGCGACCACTGAAAATCTGCACGGACAAAGGCCGGTCTTCCGGTGTCGTCTCGACCAGTTCGCGCGAACGCCCGTGCCCTGACCACAGCATCGTCGCCTGCACCAGATCGGTTGTGGCCAGCCCCAGCCCCCCCAGTCGCCGCAACACCACTCGAAACGCAAGATGAGTGTAACCCGCCAGCGGCGCAAGAAAGAATCTATCCGTCAGCAGTCGAGAACCAATCTGCAGCGGTGTACGGCACTTTTCAAGAATTTCAAGCGGAGTTTTCAGGTCAGTGGTCAGTGTGGTGACTGTCAGAGAACGGGAGTGCTCAACAGCAGCACGGAACGGGCTGGTTCCCGGCGCTGAGGGGTTGTGGCCTGCTCTCGTGCTGGTGCGTGGATTGAGTTGCGACTGCCTGATTATAACCTGGGGCCCGTGTTCTGCACACCGGGGAACTGCCACCGCAGTTCATCTTGCGGACAAGCTTTCCCGCGAACAGTCTGCTGGGTTGCAGTAGTTCGTAGTACCGGCTTTAGCCGGTACTGAGTCCCGACAAAGCCATCTTCCGCAACGGACGAACACAGATTTTCGCGGATCAACGCCAGGGGCGGAACGGGCGGCCGGGTGAATCCACAGTTTTCCCGGTGCTATTAGGGGGCTTGCAGGCTGTTGGTCTCACGCGAAGACGCGAAGGGAAACAAAGGGGAATCCTTGATCTCATCGCTGCGGCAGGGATTAGCTGGCGAGGTTTTGCAGCGATCATAAACGCGAATGGATGCTGATGAGGTGATGTTCAGAGTCGTGTTTGTGCTTCTGCTCGAATTCTTTACAGCGTCTGCCGTTGCTGGCGGTGTCGGCGGTATTCGAGTACCTGGACAGTCCGCCAGGGCGGACTAAATACGAGTTTGGGGTGGACGGGGCCCTGCGTTCTCGCTGCGGGCTCATGATTTGATTTTGGGCGGATGGTAGTGTTTCGGGGACCGCAGGCCAAGGAATGAAAATCTGAATATACTGTAGTAACGCACTCAGGGTGAAAAAAGGCGAGTGCTTCGGAGCAGATCTCGACTTGATGACAGCGATTGCAGTTGTTCACTTTCAACTTTGCTCGACAGTCTGCATGATGCCGACTTCCTGATCTGTTTCATATCCAGCCCGTGCTGCGGAGCCCTCCCTGATGCCACTCGGTCGCCTTCTTCTGCCCCTGTTGCTGCTGGCCTGCATTTCGCCGGTCAGAGCACAGTTGCCGGACAGCCCGGAAGTCCTTACCGTGGTCACTCATAATGTCTGGTACGGTTTCACGAAAAAAGGTGAACCGCGGCATGCGGAGTGGTTGCGGTGGATGGCAGCACAGGCTCCTGCCGTCGTGTCACTGCAGGAACTGAATGGCTATACCCCCGAACGCCTCGCGGCCGATGCCAAAGCCTGGGGACACTCGCATTCCGTCCTGCTGAAGCAGGATGGCTTCCCCACCGGCATCACTTCGCGTTATCCAATTTCGGACGTGCGGATTCTGCGGGATGGTTTTCACCATGGTCTGCTGCGTTGCCGCATTCAGGGGCTGTGGTTTTATGTGATTCATTTTCATCCGTCGAATTTTGAGCGTCGAATTGCCGAGGCGGGATTACTGGCGGCTGATGTTGCCAGCCTGCCCGATCCGAATCCTCGAATTCTTCTGGCTGGTGATTTCAACGGATTTTCGCCCGTCGATCGTTCGCATTACGACGCGGACCAGCAGTTGGTTCCGTTCTTTCAGCGTCTGGATGCACGCAGTCCCGGTGCCAGAAACCTGAATAATGGCCGCATGGATTATGGCGGTATCGAAGCCATTCTGCAGCAGGGCTATGTGGATGTTCTGGCGGCATCGCGCTGGCCATCTGAGCCATTTGCCGGTTCATTCCCGACTCCTTTGGTCAGTGATGAAGATCACGGTACAGATCGTCGACTTGACTACATGTTTGCCTCGGCGAATCTGGCAAGTGCGATCGAGTCACCGGTAATCCTGCGCGATCCCGTCACAGCGCGGCTTTCAGATCATTATCCGATGAGAGCCGTGGTGCGATTGCGGCCGGCGGCAGCCGCCAGCGTGTTCGACGGTGAACCGCAGCTGCTGTCAGAAACAGGTGCTGGTGAAGGGCCTGCATGGCATCCGCAACTGGGTCTGCTGACCAGTGGTGAGGGCAATATCAATCTGCGTGATCGCTCGGGCAAAGTGTCCGTCTACGTCACGGCAGCCGGTTCCAATGGTCTGCTGGTGGATCGCGAGGGTCGGATTGTGGTGTGCGAGCCTGTGCGACGACGTGTTTCACGCAGAGCTCTGGACGGCACAACAACTGTCCTGGCCGAGAACTTCGGCGGCAAAGCCTTCAATCAGCCCAACGATCTGGCACTGGATGCGCAGAATCGTCTGTACTTCACAGACCCGCGTTACGGCAGCCGCGAAGGAATGGAACTGCTGGATGCTGCCGGTCGGCCGGTTGAGGGCGTGTATCGAATTGATCCGGATGGCCAGGTTGTCCGCATCATTGCTCATGAAGTCGACCGTCCAAATGGAATTGCGATTTCGGCCGACGATCGATTTCTGTTTGTGGCGGATAACAACAACAACGATGTGGGCGGTGCCCGGAAACTGTGGCGTTTCAACCTGCTGCCGGACGGACAGCCGGATCTGGCAACTCAGACGCTGATTCACGACTGGAAAACGACTCGCGGTCCGGACGGCATGAAATTTGACGTGGATGGTCGCCTGTATGTGGCCGCAGGACTGAATCAGCCGAATCTGCCTGCGGAGACGGCCGAACAGCCGACGGCGGGCATCTACGTTTTCTCGCCCGAGGGACGACTGCAGCAGTTTGTCAGAATTCCGCGAGATGAAACGACGAATTGCGGTTTTGGAGGCGATGATGGGAAAACGCTGTTCGTGACGTCCGGCGGCAGTTTGTGGAGTTTGCGAACGAAGGCAGCCGGCCGCCTGCTGCTTTCTCCGGCTCGCTGAAGACACGAAGGGCATCTGTGATGTTTGACCTGCTGCAGCAAAATCATGCCCGGGTGACTCGTCGGAGCCTGTTTGGTTCGACTGCCGGTGGTGTGGGAACGGCGGCACTGGCCAGTCTGCTGGGACGTGACTGCGAGGCTGCTCCGCCGGGCACCGCCGGATTTCCCTCGATCGCACCGCGAGCCAAACGGGTAGTGATGCTGTGGCAGGGCGGTGGTCCTTCGCACGTGGACCTGTTCGATGAAAAGCCGATGATGCGACAGATGGCGGGGCAGGACATTCCTGATTCCATCCGCGGCACGACTCGCCTTTCCACAATGTCCTCGGGCTATCAGCGCTGGCCCTGTCTGCCAGCGATTGAGCGATTCCAGTCATACGGGCAATGCGGGACTCGCCTGAGTCAACTGCTGCCGAATCTGGGTGCCGTAGCGGACGAGATGTGTGTTGTGCGCAGCATGCGTACGGAAGCCGTAAACCATGCTCCGGGCGTCACCTTCTTCATGACGGGGTCACAGATTCCCGGACGTCCCAGCCTCGGAGCCTGGCTGTCGTACGGTCTGGGCTGCGAAACAGACAATCTGCCGGCCTTTGTGGTGATGACATCCAGCGACAAAGGGAAAACCTGTGGTCAGCTGTTTTTCGACTACTACTGGGGCTCAGGATTTCTGCCCAGTCGCTATCAGGGGGTGAGATTCCGGAATACAGGCGATCTGGTGCCGTATCTGAATAATCCTGCGGGCATGTCGGCGCAGTCGAAGCGCGTCCTGCTGGATGAAGTGGCCGAGTTGAATCGGCGACATCTGGCGGACTACGGCGACCCGGAAATTGAAACTCGCATCGCCCAGTATGAGATGGCATTTCGGATGCAGTCCAGTGTTCCGGAGCTGGTGGATTTTTCGGGTGAGACGAAGTCTGTCACGGAACGATATGGTGCGGACGCGCTGGTGAAGGGCACGTTTGCAAACAACTGCCTTGTAGCGCGACGGCTGCTGGAGCGTGGCGTGCGATTTGTGCAGCTCATGCATGCAGGCTGGGATCAGCACGGCAACCTGCATACTCAGCTGGCAGAGCAGTGCCGGGACACCGAAGGTCCAGCTGCTGCATTGATTCAGGACCTGCGTGAGCGAGGCATGCTGGAAGATACGCTGGTGGTCTGGGCCTGCGAATTTGGGCGGACGCCGTTTGGCCAGGGCGACCCGAACAATCCGCGGGGGCGGGATCATTTTGGTCGATCTTTCACGTGGTGGCTGGCCGGCGGCGGTGCTCGGCCTGGTACGGTCTACGGCGAAACAGACGATTTTGCCTGGAACATTGTGCGGGATCCGGTGCATGTGCATGACATGCAGGCCACGATTCTGCATTTGTGCGGCATCGATCATACTCGACTGACCTTCCGCTACCAGGGCCGCCAGTATCGTCTGACGGACATTCATGGGGAAGTTGTCGAGGGGTTAGTGCGGGCCTAGTCGGCGGCGACCGTTGTGGCGCTGGCCGGCAGCAGCGGACGCTGCCGATGCTGCAGCCACAACTGGCGAATGGATGCTCCCAGATGTTCGAATCGCTTTCGCGTGAACTGCGGCAAAGCACCGTTGGTGGCAATCGCGACGATTTCGTTGAGAGCATTCCGCTGGGCCCGGGCCAGATTTTCCACCAGCGGTGCCTTGTGAGAATCTGACCTGAGCTTCAGCCAGTCCAGTTCGTAATCTGAACCTGTGACCTGCAGGCAGAATTCGCGACACAGAATTTCGGAGGCAGGTCCGAATTCGCAACCGGCAACCTGACGTGCACTGGTGACACTGAACAGCGACTGCATTGCGCGAGCTTTCCATTCGGGCAGCGGACTGCGGCGATTGCGGAGCAATTTCAGCAGCAGCCAGACGGCCACGCAGCTGCCGATCAGCAGCAGTACCGTTCGCAGCCAGGCACCCGGTGGCATACTGCGGGGGCGATCGCGGAGTGTTTCATTGAGCAGGTTGGTTTTCTGAACTTTGTCCAGCAGTGCATTCATGGTGGCGACGGTGGTTTTCAGATCTAACGCCGGTGGTGGCGGTGCCTGAAACTGTTCACGGCGAGGCTGCGGGCGACTGCGAGGCAGAGACTGGGGCGGTGGCGGATTGAACGGACCGGGCGGCATGGAGTTGAGTGGACTGGGCGAATCCAGCGCCGGCTGCGGAATACCGCCATATTCCAGCACGGCCAGACGAGCACGATCGCCGCGACAGAGCAGAGCGGCGGCATTGATGGCCAGAATCGAATTGTCTGCGTGCCACAACATGCCGTCAGCAAGCAGGCTGCCATCAGCACAGAGAATCATCACACCGCCGCTGTTTTGAGTATCCTGGCCCAGCAACAGCACAGGCTGCCCGACCGCCGCAGAGGGAATCGTCGCTTTGGAAAGCCTGACAATCGTAGTCCATGTCAGCGATTCGTCTTCCGGCGGAGTCATCCAGGCAGTGCGATTCACGACAATGGTGCTGAGCTGGGCAGTGAGCGGTGTGTCCGGCTGACAGGGCAGTGCCAGCACATCACTATGCTGCAGATAGTATTCGCGAGGATCGATCGATTCCGCAGGACCAGCCGTGAAGTTTGTAACACCTGGCAGCCGGAATGATTCTTCACCCGCCACCAGAAGTGCGCCGCCCTGAGCGACAAAACGCCGCAGCCTGAGCCAGTCGCGATTGGGAAAGTCACTGAGCCTGCCCAGCACAAGAATGACGGACTGGCGAGGAAACTGGAGCACCTGTTCAGCGTCACTTTCGCTTTGCAGGCCCTGTTCTTCCAGCAGCATCTGAAAGCCACGGAAGCCGGTACGCCAGTCGCTGCCGGCAGATGCGGCAGGCGGATTTTGGGCGGACGCCGGTTGCAGCGGCAGAGTGCAGCAGCAGAGCAGCAGAGCGGCAAGCCGCTGAATGCATCTTTTTCGGTTGGCGGACATGCCGGAATTTTACTGAGCGATCCCGGAAAAGTCATGGACTCAAAGTGGATTTTTGCAGCGGGCAGAGGGGGCGGTTTTTAACGCACCGATGAAGACGAATGGAGGCGTGGGTTTGCAGACACGGATTGCAACGGATGATCGCAGAGTTGGGCGCGCCGGCAGGTGCCGGGCGTTAGTAACCGCGAGGGGCTGTGAATACAGATCCATGGGTCCTGTAAGTCCCGCAGGTCCTGCACCACCCGAAACACAGCGGCAGCACACAAAAGGGGATCGCCTGCAGCAGCAAGGACAGCGGCGGCTAGCGTCCTGCAGGCTGCTGCGGATTCCAGGCTGGATTCACAGCAGAACGTTTGGCGCCCACCTGCGTCTGCCAGTCCCGCAGTTTGGCCTGCAGTCCGGCGACAACCTCCGGATGCTCGGACGCAGCGTTCCGCTGTTCCCCCGTGTCTTCATACACACGGAACAGCTCCACGCGGTCGTCATCAAACCACTCAATCAGCTTCCAGCCATCCTGCAGCACGGCAGCCCCCGGGGCTCCACCCTGGTTGCCGTAGTGCGGATACTGCCAGAACAATGTTCGAGTCAGGTCTGTGCGTTCTGGCTGCTGCAGCTGTGCTCTGAGGGGCTGGCCGTCAAAACTGAGTTTTCCGGCTTCATCGGCACCACAGAAATCCACGATGGTCGGCAGATAATCAATACTCATCACTGGTGTCTCACAGGTGACTCCGGCAGGTATCCTGCCAGGCAAACGCATCAGGCAGGGAGTCCGAATGCCGCCTTCATACAGCCAGCCTTTGCCGGCACGCAGCGGCTGATTGGAAGTTGGCGAACCTTCGCTGGTGGACAATCCGCCATTGTCGCTGGTGAAAATGACGAGCGTTCTTTCCGAGAGCTGCAGTCGATCCAAAGCCTGCAGAATTTTCCCGGCAGCCTGATCCATCGCTTCCACCATGCCCGCATACACGGCATGGTCCTGCGACATGCGGACCTTTCGCGGCGGTTCATCAGCAAACACGTCCCGCTGCGGCAGCGCTGCCCGTTTCTGCTGGTACTTCAGTCGCAGATCGTCACGTGCCATCAGCGGAGTATGCACGTCGTAGAAGGGCAGCCAGACGAGGAACGGCTGATCCCGATGCGTCTCCATGAACCGCACTGCTTCGCTGGCAAGACGATCGGGCAGATGTTCGCCCTCAGGTCCATCCGGCAGCTTCGGGTTGCCGTAGGGCGAGAAGTACTTTTTTCCGCCGTATGGACCACCCTGAGCCAGTCCGCCAAGATTCACGTCAAAGCCCTGCTGCTCCGGCAGAAAACCGTCACCGCCAAGATGCCATTTGCCACCGAAGAACGTGGCGTAACCGCGAGCTTTTAGGATTTCCGCAACGGTCGTTTCCTGCAGTGCCAGCTGCAGACTGTACGGGGCAGGCAGATGTCGCGTATTTCGTTTCCAGGCTTGCGGCTGGGCAGCACCGATGTAATCGGTGATGCCGCTGCGCTGCGGATAGCGGCCGGTTGTGAGCGCTGCCCGCGTGGGGGAACAGACCGGGCAGGCCGAATAGGCGCGACTAAACCGCACACCGCCGGCAGCCAGTGCATCGAGTGCCGGCGTTTCATAAAATGTGCTGCCATAACAGCCCAGGTCCCGCTGCCCCAGATCGTCCGCCACCAGCACCACGACGTTGAGCGGACGCTCATCTGCCACGGCGCGGCACTGCAGGCCCGCTGCCAGCAGCAGGGCCTGCAGCAGTGACCAAAACAAGCCTGCTGTATGCTTCATGGACTGACTCCGGCAACAGGCAGTTCGTCGCACAGCTGCAGCGCCAACAGTGGATAGGCCGTGCCGCTGTAAGTAATAAAATGCCAGGAATCGGTATTCAGTGAACGAGTCCACCAGCGACCACTTTCCCGCTGGTTGCTTTTCAGCCAGCCGAGGCCCTTCTGAATGGCCGCGTCACTGGCCGGCAGGCCATTTTCTCTGAGCACAACAATGGCCAGACCGGTCATATGACCATCTCCCGGAGGATCACTGAATTCCGGTTCCGCTTTCAGTTTGGCCGCGCGGTTTCCGCCACCCCAGGCTTCCGGTGCAGCGAACGAACGAATGGACCAGCTGCCATCCGACTTCTGATGCTTCAGCAGCATCTGCTGCAGGTCCTGTCGCTGAGCCTCAGTCAGCAGATCGGGCATTCGAGCAGCAGTCCACAGCAGCAGAACTCGACTGTAATCGTGCAGCGGTGGCCTGGTTCGCAGATACTGACGCAGTTTCTCCAGGCCAGCAGCAGTCGGTGAATCGGGACTGGCCTGCACTTTGGCGATCCAGCCCGGAGCAGCAGCCGCGGCCATCGCAGCAACTGTTGCTTCATGCCAGGCGTCTGATTCGAACGGTGGCCAGCAGTCCAGAGTTCCCCAGGTACCCTCTTCAGTCTGAATGCGGAACATCAGTTCCAGAGCTGTTTCTGTTTCGGGCGACAGGGATCCGCCAACCGATGCATCCCACTCCGCCAGTCCCGCCGCGATGTAGATCACCTGAGCCGGGCGAGTAGACTGTTTCAGTCGATCGAGAGGTTCTGCCTGCAGCTTCTGCAACTGCTCTGCAAAGAATACTCGGTTCGCCTCGTCCGGCGGTCCCAGCTTTTTCGAAAGCAGCGGTCGAATCGTCATGTAGGTGCCGTTGGTATGGCAACTGACACACTTGCGCTGTCCGTTCCAGGCCGCAGAACCATGCTCCAGATACTTCGCCGCCGCCGCAACCGACAACTGCCCCCGCACAGGCTCGTCCGCAGTTGCCTTCGGAACTGAAATCGCTTCAAACTGGTACTGAAAATCGTCAGCCAGCAATGGCGCGGACAACAAACAACATCCCACTGCAGCAAGGGTTGTAAAACATCGCATTTCCTGGATCCTTATGAGTTGGAAAGTGGTCAGTCCAAAATGCGAATGCACGACGGACCAGGGATTTCAATTCCATCGCCCTGGGCAGTCAGGTCACCGGTCTGCTGGTCAATTCGAAACACCATCAGCCTGTTGCCCGGCATGTTGCCGCACAGCAGCAGTTCGCCATCGCGGGTGATAGCCAGATTTTGCGGACCTTTGCCGCCCGCCGGCTCAAAACCAAGCAGTGTCAGACGGCCATCTTCCGCGATGCGATACATGGCCAGACTGTCATGCCCGCGATTGGTGCCGTAGAGGAAACGACCATTTGGAGTAATCTTGAGGTCAGCACAGTAACTTTCACCCTTGAAGTCCACCGGCAGTGTCGAAATCATCTGCTGCTCAATCAGAAATCCGCTCTCCGGCAGGTACTGAAAAGTCGTCACCGAATTCAGCAGCTCGTTGATCACGTACAAATGACGTCCGGCGGGATCAAAGGTCAGATGGCGCGGCCCGGCACCCGGCATGGTACGAACAAAGGGCTGAGCAGCAGGCTGAAGTTCCCCCGTTTCAGGATTCAGTTGATAACACAGCACCTGATCCGTACCAAGGTCCGCAGCGTAGGCAAAACGATTGTCCGGACTGATCACAAAACAATGCGCGTGAGGCTCTTTCTGCCGCGCCGCATTGATGCTGCTGCCCTGATGCTGCACAAATGCGGAAGGTTCAGAAAGAGATCCGTCCGGCTGAATGCGCCAGGCCACAACACTGCCCGAAGCATAATTCGCACACAGCACCATGCGACCGGTGCGATCAACTTCAACAAAACAGGATGCTGTACCTCGAGTCGTCCGGCGATTGACCGGAGTTAACTGTCCCGTGGCGGCATCCAGTTTCCAGGCAGCCAGCTGTTCGGTTGCCGGCCCGCCAAATGTCTCGGCATGAATGCTGAACAATTGCCGACGATCGGGCGACACGTCAAAGAAAAAGGGCTGAGGTACCGGAGCTGTACGGTGTACCTGAGTCAGCCGACCAGTCGACTTCTGCAGTCGAAAGGCCGTGATGCCGCCATCCGTGCCGCCAGCGAATGATGAAACCAGCACCAGCGGATCTTCTGCCTGGCAGACTGGCACGGAAGTCGCCACGATCTGCAGCGCCACCGCGATTACACTGCACCACGATACACGCCGAATACTGCAGCCTGGTCCCTGCATGACCGGTCTCTCCTGTCACTGCGCAAAAAAACGCATTCACGGCGGAAGAACAGCAGGCATCTCAGCAAACCGACCGCTCAATTCCAACTGCAGACAGTGACTTTTTTTGGAGCAAATCTAGGTCAGTACCAGCAGGCCGATCTCGTAGAACAGAATTACGCCCAGCACGTCGATCATCGCGGCGATCAGCGGATTCGACATGATGGCAGGATCCATGCCAAGGCGACGGAACAGCAGCGGCAGCAGCGAGCCGGCGGACGTTCCCAGAGTAACCACCATCACAACCGTGGCAGCGATCACCGATGATTCGTACATACTGCGACCAAACCACAGCCACGCCACCGCGAAGTCCAGAAAGGCCAGCGTTGACCCCAGACACAAACCAATCAGCAGCTCTCGAACAACCAGCGGAAGATCCTTCACCAGACTGGAGCTGCCAAGGCCCTCGGAAGGTCGCAGGGCAAACATGCGAATGAACAGCGTCGCCGACTGCGAACCCGCGTTGCCGCCACTGGCCATCACCAGAGGCAGGAAGAGCAGAATCAGCGAAGACAGACCGGTTCCGACAGGAGCCGCATTCGGAGCATCCGCGGTGCCGCGATAGTGGTCAATCACATGTGCATTCATCAGAGCCACAAAGGACAGGAACAAGAGCCAGACGCCACGCTTCCAGAGAATCTCAAAGAGCGGCGATGCCTGATAGGTATCCTCGAGCGGTGCCATGGCGCTCTGAAGATATGCGTCTTCTGTTGCTTCCTCCTGCACCACGTCCAGAGCATCGTCGTGAGTCACAATGCCGACCAGCCGATCAGCATCATCAACAATCGGCACGGCAATGAAGTTGTATCGCCCCAGCATCTCGGCCGCCACAACTCGCGATTCCGTCACCCGCACCCGAATCGGATCACGCTTCATGATCTCGGACAGGCGAGTTTCCGGGCGAGCAAGGATCAGCTGCCGCAGCGAAATCACACCCTCGAGGTGCCGGTCTTCACCAAGAATGTAAACGTAATAAATGCTTTCGCTGTCAGGGGCCTGCTGCCGCAGGCGCGCCAGAGCATCCAGGACGGTGATCGATGCCGGCAAAGACGCATAGTCAGACGTCATCACCGCTCCGGCACTGTCTTCGTCATAAGACAGCATCCGGCGAATTTCGTTCCGCTCTGCCTGAGCAATCAGGCGCAGTGCGTCTTCCCGACGCGTCTCAGGAATACACGACAACAAGTCAACACGGTCGTCCGCCGACATCCACTCCAGCAGGTGCGACAATCGATTTTCGTCGAGCGATTCCACGAGTTCCGTCTGCCGCTTCAGTGACAGAAACTCAAAGATCTCAACCCGCAGCTGGTCATCCGCCTGATCCAGAATCCGCCAGACCTGCTGATCTTCAAGTTCCTCGAGGATCTCTGCAACCGACGCCGGATGCACCACGCCGCAGAACGCCGCCAGCCCCTTAATGTCATCTTCCTGAATCATCAGCATGACATCAGGAAAAATCAGGTTTTCATAGGCGTCCCGCACGGCTGCTCGCCTCCTGATTTGATCAAGCTTAGACGCAGCGGCGCCGGCTCGAAAAAAAATCCCTGCTGGACGCTTCCGGCAGGGATTCGGGAAAGATCAACTGAGTGATGGCACTGAAACCGGCCACCGTCAGAAACACTGTCAGCGTTTTGAGAACTGAAAGCTGCGACGAGCTTTCTTGAAGCCATACTTCTTGCGTTCGACCATGCGGTCGTCGCGAGTCAACAGGCCCATCGTGGCCAAGTCATGATGCCAGTTCGGGTTCATGCCCTGCAGAGCACGAGCCAGTCCGAGCACAATGGCGCCAGTCTGACCGGTAATGCCACCACCCTGAACGCGGATGGAAATGTCCACCTGACCGACCTTGCCAACCACCTTCAACGGAATCATGACGCTTTCGCGGTCACGCTCGACACGCAGGAAGTCCTCCAGCGGTCGCCCGTTGATGATGAATTTCCCTGAGCCTGCCTTTACTCGCACACGAGCCACCGATGTCTTGCGACGACCAGTTCCCATGGCAACCCCAAAACGGTCAATCTTGCCGCGAATCGTGGGCTGAAAAGTTGGGTCAGCCACAGCACCGCCCGACATGGTCAGTTCGGGAAGAGTCGATGATGGGACTTCAGGAGCAGTCAGGTCACCCGAACTCATTGAAAAATCCTTGGACTATGAACGAGAATTCCGTGAAGGCAGCCCGGTATCTGACCAGCCACCCGAATCGATTCAGCATGCAATCAGCGAGGCAGCAGGTATTCCGGGAACGGCTTGGGCTGCTGTGACTGATGATCGTGATTAGGACCAGTAAATATACGCAGCTTCTTCAGCATGTGGCGACCCAGTTTGTTCTTTGGCAACATGCGACGAACAGCTTCCTGAATCAGCAGTTCAGGGCGATGCTGCAATGTCTGCACAGCAGTGCGGACACGACGACCACCCGGATAACCAGTGAACCGATCGTACTCCTTGGCCGCCATCTTGGTGGTCAAGTAAGGAATTTCAGCATGCTGCATCGGGCTGCCGCTGAAGCGAACACATTCGCAGTTGACCACAATCACGTAGTCACCAGTGTCGACATGCGGAGTATACCCAGGCTTGTGCTTCCCCATCAGAACTGTGGCGATCTGAGTTGCAAGACGGCCCACAATCTGATTGTCGCCGTCAACCACAAACCATTCGCGACCTCCGACTTCTTCCTTCTTCGCCATCCATGTTTTGCCAAGTGCCAGCATGGAACTTCTTTTCCTTGCCCGCGATGATTGCAGGCCGTGAACTGAACTAAACAACACCAGTCTGAACACCAGATCCCAGATCAGACCCAAAACCCAAAAGGTCATGGGTTATCGGAATTCCGGAATGGAAAGTCCAGCAGTCTAGTGAAAGGGAGACGCAGAATCAATGCAGCAGATCGCAAAAAACCCGGCAAAAGCAGGCGATCGCGGGAATCCTGAAAACCAGGAATACCCAAAAAACAGATCTGACTCCGCACCCGTTCCCTCAACCACCAAATACCGGCAGGTTTTGCCGCTAAATTCACTCAAACCCGCAAATTCAGACCGAAACAGGTGAATCAATGTACTGGTAAAACACATTCCGCTGACGCGGAATGTATCCCACACTCTCAATACATCGCCGAATCGTGTCCACCGTCAAATGATGCACAGTCCCCGCCTGCGATACCACATTCTCTTCAATCATCAGACTGCCCATGTCATTCGCCCCAAACAACAACGCCAGCTGACCAACCTTCTCGCCCTGAGTCACCCAAGACGACTGAATGTTCGGGAAATTGTCCAGATACAGGCGACTCACAGCCTGTGTCTTCAGGTATTCAAAAGCTCCCGCCGGGGGAATGTGCGACATATCAGTGTGTTCAGGCTGAAACGTCCAGCAAATGAAAGCCGTGAAACCACCTGTCTCGTCCTGCAGTTGCCGCAGTCGCTCCAGATGCTCAATTCGCTCCTCCAGAGTCTCCACGTGACCAAACATCATCGTCGCTGAAGAACGGCCGCCCAGCTCGTGCCACACCCGCATTACGTTTAGCCAGTCGTCCGTCAAAACCTTGCCCCGAGTAATCGATTTGCGGACGCGATCCACCAAAATCTCACCACCACCGCCAGGCAGACTGCCCAGTCCGGCCTCCTGCAGACGCTGCAGAACCGTTTTCAGCGGCAGCTTGCTGATTTTTGTGAAGTGATAAATCTCCGGCGGACTAAAACCGTGAATGTTGACCTGCGGGTAATGCCGCCGCAATGTGCTGAGCATCTCTTCGTACCACTCCAGCGGCAGCTTCGGATGCAGACCGCCCTGCAGCAGAATCTGGTCTCCGCCGAGGGCCACCGTCTCTTCAATCTTTTTCAGCAGCACGTCCAGCGGCAGGACATACACTTCCGGATGGCTGGGCGGCCGGTAAAACGCACAAAAATCACACACCGCCGTGCAGGCGTTCGTGTAGTTGATGTTGCGGTCAATGTTGTAAGTGCGGAACGGTTCCGGGTGCAGCCGCTCAGTGACCCGATTCGCCGCTGCCCCCAGCGCGGTCAGATCACCAGACTGCAGCAACTGCAGACCCTCGGCTCGTGTCAGACGCCCACCCTCAGCCGCCTTGTCAAGCAGGTACGAGATCTCGGAAGATGAGTTCAACATCGGGATTCACCAGTTGGTGCCGAGCGGCAAGGCTGCAGAACAGTCGCAACCCGTTTTTTTCGGCAGAAGTTAAATGATAGTGCAGATTTCGAGTCAAATAGCGGTGGGCATACTGAGGATCAAGTCCCAGCCTGGGAGCTTCTGTGCGAGCAATCTCAGCGGCCATCCGCACACCCTCATCACGGGCTGCCGCCAACACCTCGTCAATGCCGTCCACAGCCGCGTCCTGCCGAGCCACCCACATGGCAAACACAAAAGGGAGGCCTGTCCAGGAATTCCAGAACTGTCCGAGGTCTATGACCTCAGCAAATTCGCCCGGCGGACTGTGCATCGCACGATCGCCAATCAGCAGCACCGCATCGGCCTGAGTATCTACAGTGGTACACTGCATCTTCAGCGATTCAGTCTCGGGAAACACACCGTAATGTTCAGCCAGAATCACCTTTGTCAGCGCGGCGCTGGTGCGTGACCCTTCGTCGAGAGCCAGCCGACGAATCTGCCCGGGATGCACGCGACAGAAAAGTTTGACGCTGAGCACTTCACCGCGAGCTGCCACGCAAGCGTCCGAGACCACCTCGTACCCAGGCCGCCGAAAATATTCCACCGAAGGAATCAGCGCTACGTCCAGTTGACCGGCAGCCAACTGATCCGCCAGCCTACTAGGATAATCCAGCGTCAGCGATGCCAGCGGGGCGTGACGAGCCAGTGTCTGGACGAGCGGTCGCGAATTCAGGTAGCTGACAGCACCAATACGCAATTTGCGATTCCTGCGGAAATCCGGAGTATCCGGGAGCCTGTTCATGGTGTTACCTGTGAGGTCACTATGTTCCACCAGCAGCCAACAGTGTAATTTCCACTCCGCCGGACTCAAATCGTCCACGCTGAATCCTGGGAAACCGACGCAGATGAGAATTTCGTCCGCAAATCGTTCACTGGTCAGACCGAAGTCCGCCCGCCTCCGTTAACGCAGAAAACGTGCAGGAAGCCGACTGACCGCGGGATTTGGCGTCACTGCCACTGACAATCTGTCCAGCGACCTTCAGTTGTCCGGAGGGCCACCCGCAGAATTCCCAATATGAGACGGCGTAGTCAGGATAGAATTCTTCATTTGTGTTCGCCGAGCCGAACGCTTCAAATACAAAAATCAACTCGCCGGCTGGAGAAGCGGTCCAGCCAACTTCTTTCTGAGTGCACTCCCGTTCGGATCCTGCCACGTGACAGAAACACAAAACAATGCTGCAGCAGCGGCTGAAGGCCAAGCGTCATGTTGTCAGGGGGGCCATGCCAGTGGTCCCGCTGATACTCCGCGACGCGGTTTGCTGATCCAGGGTCTGACAGCCTTGATCAGTACGGCCATTATGGCCATACCGGCAACTTTGGGCGGTCTGTTCTTTCTGGACCCGATTCTGCGCAAGAAGCAGCCGACGGGTGGTACCGGCGGCGGTTCAGCGCGGAAGGACGAGCAGGGTTTTCTGCGACTGAATGTGAACCGTGAAGCGATCCCCGCCGACGGAACTCCTGTTTCCGTCACCGTCTTCGACGACATCGAAGACGCATGGAATCGTTTTCGCAATGTTCCGGTCGGCAGCATCTGGCTGCGCAAGGTGGGTGATGGCCCGATTCTGGCGTTCAGTTCAGTTTGTCCGCATCTCGGTTGTTCGGTGAATTATCGCCGAGCCGAAAACGACTTCTTTTGCCCGTGTCATACCAGTGCTTTTGGCCTTGATGGTCGCAAGTCCAACGAGGTTCCTCCGCGGGACATGGACGGGCTGGAAGTGTCAATGCGAACTGAGGGTCGCGAGGATACAGCGGGCAGCGAGATCTGGGTGAAATTTCAAAACTTCCGCCGTGCCACGGCAGAGAAGATTCCGGTGTGACTACGAGGGCTGTTTGGGTGTCAATTCTGGCTTGCCAATTCCCGCTGCCGTGACAGCGCTACTGAATCTCGGGATCTGATGTGATGAATGCACTTCTGAGCTGGCTGGACAATCGTGTCGGCGTGAAATCTCTGATGCATGAGGCTTTGTACGAGCGAGTTCCGGGTGGTGCCCGCTGGCGTTACGTCTGGGGCAGTACTTTGGTATTCACGTTTGCCGTGCAGGTGATTACCGGGTTCATGCTGTGGTCAGCCTACAGCCCCAGCACTCGCACTGCATGGGAAAGTGTGTATTACATTCAGCATGAGATGTTTCTGGGCTATGTGATTCGCGGGCTGCACCACTATGCGGCACAGGCAATGGTGGTGCTGATGGCCATCCATCTGATGCAGGTGGTGATTGACGGCGCGTATAAGGCTCCGCGAGAAATCAATTTTTGGCTGGGCATCGTGCTGATGATGATTGTGCTGGGTCTGTCGCTGACGGGTTATCTGCTGCCATGGGACCAGAAGGGCTATTACGCGACACAGGTCACCACCAACATCATGAGTGCGACTCCGGTGGTTGGTGCTGAGGTCCAGACACTGGCTCAGGGTGGTCGTGATTACGGCCACCTGACACTGACTCGCTTCTTCGCCATGCATGCCGGTATGCTGCCGGCGCTGCTGGTGGGCTTTCTGGCACTGCATATCTACGTGTTTCGCCGCCATGGACTGACGGTCCATGATCCTAAGCATGCTCCGGATACCACATTTTGGCCTGATCAGGTGCTGAAGGATGCGGTTGCCTGTCTGGCGGTGCTGGCTACGGTGCTGCTGCTGGCTGTGCTGCGACCTGCCGAACTGAGTGCCCCGGCTGACCCGGCGGTGAAGTTCGACGCGGCACGTCCTGAATGGTACTTCCTGTTCCTGTTCCGTTTCCTGCGTTTTCACGCTGTGGAGGCTTTGGGGCTGACTTTCGGCGCCATCATTGTTCCGGGTGTGATCATGGGAATCATCGCGGTCATGCCGTTAACTGAGCGTCTGCTCGGTCGATTCGGCCATCAGGTGAACAAGGGCTTTATGTGGCTGCTGTCATTCGGTGTCCTGGCCCTCACGGTTTTGGCCTTCTACGAGGATGCGAATGATCGCGGACATCAGGCTGCACTGGCTGAATCGCATCGGGATGCCGGTCGAGCGATTGAACTGGCAGCGGGTCCGGACAAGATCCCGGTGGAGGGTGCGGTAGCACTGTTGCGGCGTGACCCGTTCACACAGGGTCCCCGCCTGTTTGCTCAGCATTGCGCCAGCTGCCATCGCTGGAACGGGCATGACGGACGCGGATCACTGCTGACGGATGCTGTGCAGCCCGGCCAGACCGGCCCCCCCCCGCTGACTCCGCCCACCGCTGCGGACCTTGGCAACTTCGGCAGCCGCGACTGGATGCGGGCTATCGTGGTGGATTATTCCAGCCATTTCCGCTGGCTGAAGAACGCCGGCTGGTATGCGGAGGCCAAACAAAAGACGGCGGCGGGCGAGTCGGTTGATTTTGTGGATCCGGATGGTTCCGAAATGGCCAACTGGACCGGTGACAATGTCGAGTCGCTGAAGTCGGCCGAGAATGCGGACAATGTTTCGGCCCTGGTTGAGTTTTTGGCTGCCGAAGCCGGGCATGCTCAAACAGAATATGACTCTGCACTTGTGCAAAAGGGCAAAGCTCTGGCGGTTGACGGCAGCTGGGCCGGAGCACTGAGCGGTACTTCGTGTGCTTCATGCCACGAAACGATTGGTCAGGACTTCCCGGCGACACCGGACGATTCCAGTGCCAGTGGTTATCCGATCATGGCGAAATATGGCTCCCAGGCTTGGCTGAAGGACTTCATTCGCAATCCAGGTGCCGGGCGGCATTACGGGGCAAAGAACCGCATGCCTGCCTACAGTCCGCAGCAGCTTGCAGAAACTGACATCGACCTGCTGGTGCGCTGGATGACGAAGGACTATCCGGCAACAGCCGTAGCGGATTATCCAAGTCAACTGGAGGCCCTGAATGCGGCGATGGGCGCAGGGGCGGTCCCGACCGCTGCAGCCCCGGAAGCCGACGCACCCGTACCCGAAGCAGGACAAAAGACAGAAGAACCCAAGGCCTGAGAAGTGTTCAGTGTTCAGTGGGCAGTGGGTGGCGATACGTCACCAAACGCATGGACATGTATGGGTGCGTTGCGGTTCTTGTGCTGCGGGAAGTCGTGCTCGTGCTCGAGCAACCCTGCTGGCTAGCCTGTTTGCGTTTTCCGTGGCTCGGGTCTTCCAGCCCGAGATCTGCCCAAAAAACGCCCTGTTTCCGCTCCGAATGTGCCGTTCCACGGCACATTCGGGAGTTTTGTCGTCGGCGTCTGGAAAGCTAGAGTTGCGGGGTAGCGGGACCGCGCACTAAGCGTCGGCGGGCGGGGTTGTGGGGCCGACAAGGCGATCGAAGATCGGCGAAGCCATCAGGGTGGTGACAATGGCCATGATCACCAGCATAGCAAACAGCTGGTCGGAAATCAGACCGCGTTCGCGACCGATGTTGATGATGATCAGTTCCATCAGGCCGCGCGCATTCATGAGGATGCCGATTCCAATCGCCTCTCGGTTGGGGAATCCGGTAGCCCGCGCGGCCATCCAGCAGGAGACTCCTTTGCCAATCATCGCCACCGCCATCACCAGCAGACACATCAGCCAGCCGGAAGTCGTGTTTAGCAGACCGATTCTGGTATTGAGCCCGCTGAAAGTGAAAAACATGGGCAGCAGCAGCGCCACTGTCAAAGGTTCGGCTTTTTCCGTCACGCCGCGAACCATCGCGCCGCGCGGAATGGCAGTGCCAACGATGAAACCACCAAACACCGCGTGCAGCCCCAGTTTGTCCGTCGTCAGTGCCCCCAGGGCCATCAGAGCCAGACAGATCACGAGGCCTGGTTCAGTCAGCCGGCCGTCACGAGTCAGCAGGCGTTCCAGACGCAGCAGCAGCGGACGCAGCAGCAGCGAGACCACCAGGACGAAAACAACTCCACCACCAATGCTGATCAGTGCCGCTGTGGGCGATTTCTCGATGCTGGACAGCACAACTGCCAGCAGACACCAGGCACAGCCGTCGTCGATGGCCCCGGCACCGATGGCTACGGTGCCCATACGCGTACCGTTGAGCCCTTTGAAGTGGATGATGCGGGCCAGCATCGGGAAAGCCGTGATGCACATGGACGCACCCAGAAAGATGGCAGACGCCCATGCTGTTGAGCCCGCCGGAAACAGATCTGTGGAGCTGTGAAAGTACAGTCCCAGCAGACTACCCAGCAGGAATGGGCTGAGCATTCCGGCGAGCGATACGGCAACCGCACTTTTCCAGTGCGATCGCACAATATCCAGACGAAACTCCATCCCCACAATAAACATGTATAGCGCCAGTCCCAACTGCGAGACCGGGTAGATGTAGCTTTGTGAATCGCGAGTTTTGGCGTCCCAGGGGAAAATGGCCGCCTGCAGCTCAGGAAAAAACAGCCCCAGCAGCGATGGCCCCAGACACACACCCGCAATCATCTCAGCCACCACCTGCGGCTGCCCGAAGCGGCGAGCCACAATGCCGACGATCCGGCAGACCGTCAATATCACGGCGATTTGCAGGAAGAAATATTCAGCCAGCAGAGGATTCTTCATGGGGTGGCAACGGTCAGAAAAGGAAAAGCAGGCAAGCGTCAACAACCTAATATTCGAATTAGTGTAAAAACAATTGTTGTTTCAACATGTTCTTGGCAAAAACTTAAGACTTCTGATGAAAAACAATCGACGGTCTCAGCGGTATTCGCGAAAGACAAGGCAGGCGTTGTGGCCACCAAACCCAAAACTGTTCTTCATGGCACAGCGAATCCGCATGCTGCGTGGTTCGTGCGGCACATAGTCCAGATCGCAGGCGGGATCCGGGTGGTCCAGATTGATCGTGGGTGGTGCCAACTGGCGTTCGAGGGCCAGCACACAGAATGCCGATTCGACTCCGCCGGACGCCCCCAGCAAATGTCCCAGCTGACTTTTTGTACTGGAGACGGCAATGGCGTCTGCATGCTGTCCGAAGACAGTCCGAATGGCGTTGGTTTCCGCGACATCGCCAAGGGGCGTGCTGGTGCCGTGAGCATTGATGTAATCGATATCATCCGGCTTCACACCGGCATCGAGGATGGCCCCCTGAATTGCTCGCGCCGCTCCCGTCCCCTGCGGATCCGGAGATGTCAGGTGAGTGGCGTCTGAGGACAGTCCGTATCCGCAGACTTCTGCGAGGATGCGCGCACCGCGACGCAGGGCAAATTCCAGTTCTTCCAGAATCAGAATCCCGGCACCTTCGGACAGCACAAAACCGTCGCGATCAACATCGAACGGTCGACTGGCTTCCTGGGGGGCATCATTGCGGACCGACAGTGCACCCATGCGTGCGAAGCCGGCGATGCCCATGGGCGTGAGCGCCGCTTCGGTGCCTCCCGCGACCATCACATCTGCCATGCCACACTGGATCATGCGGAAGGCATCACCGATGGCATTGGTGCCGGAAGCGCAGGCAGTGCAGACGGAGGTGTTTGGTCCGCGAAGCTTCCAGCGTACGGACAGATTTCCGCTGGCTGCGTTGATGATCAGCTTGGGAATCATGAACGGCGAGATGCGATCGGGACCGCGATCGAACAGCACGGAATGCTGCAGCTCGATTTCGTCGAGCCCCCCGATTCCGCTGCCGACAAGCACGCCGTAGCGATAAGCATCGCCCGTGCTGAAGTTGATACCGGCCTGCACCACCGCCTGTTCGGCAGCCACCATTGCGAATTGCGAAAAGCGATCGGCGCGACGCAGATCGCGAGCATCCATCTGCAGGTAACGGCTGGCGTCGAACTGCCGAATTTCTCCGCCGAAGCGAACCTTAAATTCGCGGCAGTCGAATCTTTCCACCAGGCCGACGCCACTTTTACCGCGACACACAGCGTCCCAGACGTCGTCCAGTTCGCAGCCAAGCGGGGTGACAACGCCAAGGCCTGTCACCACTACTCGACGGCGTGACATACACTCAGCTTTCGGCGCAGAAGCAGGCTGATGGAACTACCAGGGCAATGGTGAAAGACGGCAGAGCATCCGCTCTGCCGTCTTTCCGCCAGATTGTCCGGAACATTCAGCCGACACGATCAGGATTTTGATTTTCCGTTGATGTAATCAATGGCATTGCCAACGGTCTTGATCTTGTCGTAGTCCTCGTCAGGAATCTTGACTTCGAATTCGTCTTCAAGAGCCATCACAAGTTCAACGATATCGAGAGAATCGGCTTTCAGGTCGTCTACGAACGAGCTGTCGCGTGTGATTTCTTCTCGTGGTACGTTCAGCTGATCGCCGACGATTGAAATAACTTTATCAGTAATATCCGACACAGGTAGCTTCCTCCATCGAAAACAGGTACCCGATGACTTTGGTGTCGTTCATTCGGTCATCCGAGGATTTGCTCCGGCTGCCTGCTCCGAATGCAGGCGACGTCCAGTCCGCGAATTGAGCTTAAGGTATATCGGTTTTGGCAGACCGTGTAAACCCGTCCCCGTCAGGAGGCAGAATCGAGCGGGAAGCGGGAAGGCAGGAAACATGGGAAGCGAGCAAAATTCGCCGAAAACGCCCCTTTCCCGGCTAATCCCCCAGTCTCTGGGCGGATCTCACGGGAATCGTTAGGATGCCTGGGCTGCAGAATGCCGCAGCAGATTCCGTATACTGATAAGAAAGGCCACCGATGATTACCCGTCTGTTCCTGACTTTTATCTGCCCCTGCCTGCTGCTCACCAGTAACCCAGCGCCAGTCACGGCCGCCGATCAGGTGACTGTCAGCAAGGGTGAAGGCAGCACCCTGGACATTCGCATCAGCGGCCAGCCCTTCACCACCTTCAACTACAGCAGTACTCTGCCAAAGCCCTTCTTCCTGCCTGTCACCACCGCCGGAGGTGTGGTGGTGAACCGAGCCCTTGGCGATGCCTCTGACGCTGATCACCCGCACCACAAGGGGATCTGGAACGCCATTGATGAAGTCAACGGAATCAAGTTCTGGGCCGAAAAAGGAAAAATTGTGAACTCCAGCACCGAGATCATCCGGGCCGCAGGCAGCTCGGCCGTAATCCGCACTACTAACGCATGGCAGAATCCGGAATCCGGCAAGGCCGAAGTCGAGGAGACAGCGACGATTACGATTCACGCCAACCGCCTGCTGGAATACGACATGACTTTCGCCGCAGTCAATGGCCCGGTGGTCTTCGAGGACACGAAGGAAGGCCTGTTTGGCTTTCGCGTAGCGCCTTCCATGAAAGAGAAGAATGGTGGTCGGGTCACAGCCAGTGACGGTTCAGCCACAACTGCGAGGTGCTGGGGCCGCACCTTTCCATGGGTCGACTACAGCGGCGAAGTGGCTGGCAAAGCTGTGGGTGTGACGATCATGGATCATCCTGAGAACTTCCGCCCGTCGCGCTATCACGTGCGGGACTACGGACTGTTCTCTATCAGCCCGTTTGGCGAAAAGGCCTACACAAACGGCGTCAGTGAATCGAAACCCGTGCATCTGGAGCAGGGCAAGACACTTCGACTGCGGTACGGCCTGTACATTCACGACGGCGATGCGGCTGCCGCCAGCATCCCTGCGGTCTGGAAGCAGTTTTCAGAAGCTTCGGAACAGGCTGCTCCGTGACACTGCCGCTGCACCTGCTGTTTCCGCTGTTCTCCAGTGTTGTCTTTGTTTTCGGGATGCTGAATGCCAAGCGAGCCATCTCGCTTGGCGGCAGTCCCTGGACCAGTACGGTGCTGGCAAATTTCTGGCTGGCAGCAGGCTGGGGCCTGTGCGGACTGGCAACCGGGCAACTGCTGCCGCAGCAGGGCTGGTGGCAGGCGGCCCTCGTGGCTCTCAGTTTTGTAGCCGGTCAGGTCTTCACTTACTTTGCCTATCAGCACGGTGACGTTTCCGTGGCGACTCCGGTGTTTGGAGTCAAAGTGATCATCGTCGCGGTAATTCTGTCGGGGCTTGCCGGTGAACCGATTTCCGCACCGGTCTGGGTGGGTGCCGGACTGGCGACACTGGGTGTTGGATTTATACAGGCCGGCGCAGCAGCCGGTGATCGTAGTCAGCGTTCTGTGCCGCGAAGCCTGCTGACGATTGGGCTGGCCGTGCTGGCAGCGGTGTCCCTGTCACTGTTTGACGCCGGACTGCAGTTGTGGGGACGTCGCTGGGGCGCTGCAGTGTTTCTGCCCGCGATGTTCGTGTGTACCGGGTTGTGGTCGTGTGCGCTACTGCCATTCGCCGACAGACCCCGTAAGCTGCTCGGCACGCCAATCCTTGTGCCGCTGCTGCTGGGGACTTTGCTGATGGCGGTGCAGGCCATGAGCATGTCGTGGTCGCTGAGTCGCTTCGGAGATGCCACACGAATCAATATTGTGTATGCCCTGCGGGGACTGTGGGCAGTGGCACTGACACGACTCCTGTCCGGCATCTTCGGCACCGCAGAACGGCAGCACAGCCGCAGCGTTATGCTGCTGCGGTTGCTGGGCGCCGTGCTACTGACAGCGTCCGTTATCATCGCACTCAGCGACCGCAACTGACTGCCGTCAGACTTCGTAACTGACCACACCGTGCTTCTGCGATCTGCTAATCCGCTCAGTCGCATGCAGCCCTGCCAGCACAAATTCCACACATGAAGCACGCATCGCTGCGTTCTCGGCCGCATTCACTTCAAATGCCCGTTCCCACACCGGTGGCACACGTTTTAATAAGGTTTCATAATGAGCACTGGGCAACAGATCGCCCACCTCAATCCGTACTCCCTTCGCGAAGATCTTTGAGATTTCATCCAGCCCGTGCTGTTCCACATACTCCTCAAACACCGACTTCGCGGCTTCGCCAATCACCGCATCCAGCACCTGCTTCTCACTCATCTGATGACTGCTCATCAGATCAATCTCCAGCTTGCCAAGTGACGACGCGTACAGATGCCCAAGATCGCTGATCCGAGGCACCGCAGGGACTTCACCGAGGATCGCACCGCGACGACGAGCACTGGCGATCATCGTCTGGTAATTGGCGATGCTGAACCGCGCACTGACTCCGGACTGCTGGTCAATGTAACGGCTGCGGCGAGCCCGGCGGCTAATCTCTTCCACAATCTGCTTCATAAACCATGGCACCACCACCGCAAACTGACCGTCCAGCGGTACCTCACACTCCTGCTCCATAATCCGAATCCCGGCATCCCGGTCCTCGGGGTAATGAGTCTGAATCAGGCTACCAATGCGGTCCTTCAGTTGCGGGATCACCTTGCCGCTGCGGTTGTAAGTCGCAGGGTTGGCTGAAAACAGAATCATCACGTCCAGGTCGAACTGAATCGGATACCCGCGAATCTGCACATCTCGCTCTTCCAGAATGTTGAACAGACCAACCTGCACCAATTCATCCAGCTCAGGCAACTCGTTCATCGCAAACAGACCACGATGCATGCGCGGAATCAGGCCAAAATGCAACGACTCTTCGGCCGACATACTGGCGCCGGCAGCCAGCGCCGCCGGATCAATTTCGCCAATGATATCGGCAAAACGAGTCCCTGGGGCCAGTCGCTCAGCGTAACGCTGCTCGCGAGGCCACCAGGCAATCGGAATTTCAGACTCAGACTTTTCCGCCACACAGGCCCGACCCTGCTTCGTAATCGGATCATACGGGTCCTCGTGCACTGCACAGCCCGGCAAATCCAGATACGGGATGACCGGATCCAGAAAACGAGGCAACAGCCGCATCAGCCGGCTTTTACCCTGACCCTTCTCACCCAGAAACAAAATGTCGTGACCGGCCAACAAAGCCAGACTGATCTCCGGAATCACTGTGTGCTCGTAACCAATCATTCCCGGAAACAGTTCACCACCCGCCGCAAGCTGCTGCAGAAAATTCTCACGAATCTCCTGCTTAACCGAACGCGATTTCCAGCCACTAGCCCTGAGTTCCGCCAGAGTCGCCGGCAGCTTGCTTAGAGACATGACGTTCCTTTTCTGATCTTCAATCTACAGCAACGCAGAATTCCGATACCGCCCCCCCTGCAGGACGACTCCACAGGACCGCTAGGACAGGACCGCCCGATTATTGATCTTCCGACGGCTGCGAACAGGGGGCGGTTGCCAAAACCGAGACAGATTCGCAGAATTCCCGAGCAACCGACAGAACCCGCCGACAGGATCTTCCAGCATGAATGCGATCGTCTTCGTCTACGGCTCACTCAAACGCGGCCGGGCACTCCACCACCTGCTGCAGTCCGCCCGCTTGCTTGGAACCGCCAGCACCCGCCCCCTGTACCGACTGTTTGACCTCGGACACTATCCCGGACTGGTCGAATGGCCCGCCGGTCTGTCGATCGCAGGTGAACTCTACGAAGTCGACAGCGACTGCCTCGCACGACTCGATCACGCCGAAGGCGTGGCCGAAGGCTACTATGCCCGTCGCGACATCCAACTGCTGTCACCGGCACCCGCAGCACAGGCCTGGTTCTGGCTGGGCGCCGTAAAAGATTGTCCGGACTGCGGAAACTGCTGGCCGCGAGGAAGCCAAACGCCCCCGTGACACGAGAAGCAGCACGCCCGTGATGTTTCCTCTGCGACCGTAGTGAAAGAACGGGGTTGTGTGGAATGCGGAGCACGAGCACGACGGAAACAGAGGAATCACAACCCCACCGACATTCGTGTCCGCCAGCGTTTATCAGCGTTGATTAGCGGCGCAAAAAACGCCAGCTGATTCATACCGCAGCGCAGGGATTCAAGAGTCCCCGTGCGTTTCCCTTCGCGGCTTCGCGTAAGGCCAACAGTCTGGAAAGCTCCGGTGTATGGCACCAGATGAAGGGGAGCCGCAGGCCTCACCCGCCGTTTGCCCCTCGCGTTTATCCATGAAAATCCGTGTTCATCAGTGGCCGAAAATGGCTGCGTCGGGACTCGCTTCCGGCTGAAGTTGCTACTACGAGCTACAGCTTGACACAGGGGACAGGGGATACAACGCGTTGCACCGCGTGCACCCAGGAGGATGGATGCCGTCGCCGGCCGCAGTGCAACAAAAAGCACACCCGCGGACTCCCATCCGCGGCTCGCCTGAACACCGAACACCAACACGGCCCACTGACCACTGATCACAGCCAGACGTAACGCTGCAGGAATTCCGCGACATCCCCGAAACACCAGTAGGCCAGCGAAGTCTTGCCACAGTAAATGCGGACCGTCACTTCTGTACCAATCCGCAGTGGCGGCAGCTCCTGATCACCATCAGCCACCGCCGTCAGTTCAAACACCGCACCCTTCTCCTGATCCGTGGTGGAACGACTGGCGACTTTCGTCAGACGACACGGATACTTCTTCTCAGGGTCACTGGCCAACACAAAGGCCCCAGCCAGCTCAATGCTTTCACTGACCGCCTGCTTCTGCCGCTGAGCACGCAGCAGGTGCCCCATGCGCTTCTCATCCAGCAGCAACTCCATATGCCACGGACCCTGCTCGTTCATCACGTCAAACAGGTAATCCCCCGTTCGCACCGGACGATTCTCCAGCATCTGACGCAGCTGAAAATCAGGAATGCTGCCGTCTGCCGGAGCCAGTACCTTCAACTTTGTCTCACGCCGATTTTCCAGCGTTTTTAACTGCTGGCGAGCAATCAGTTCGTCGCCCAGCAGTCGCTCCATTTCAACCTTCAGGCGTTCACGATTCAGCTCGCCATTACGAGCCGTTTCGGTGTCGACCGAGTTCTTCTGACTTTCCGTTTTGCGAATCTCTTCTTCCTTGGCCTGCACCAGCATCTGCTGCTTGCGGACCGTCGCTGCCGCCTCTTCAATCTGACCGTCCAGCTCTTCGTTCTCCAGCTCGATCAGCACGGCATTCGCGGCAACCGCCTGATTGCCATCCACTTTCAGGCCTTCCTTAGTAATCAGGCCATCCCAGGTAGCAAACACAGCATGCTGCTCGACCGGCATCAGCTTGCCTTCCGCCGTAACCGGGTACTCCAGCTGAATCATTGTCATGGCAGCGACCAGCACCAGCACTGCGGCCGCGACCGCCAGAGTGATCATCAGCTTGCGACCATGAAACCACTCCCGCACCGAACCAACGGCCGTCCACAGTTTCAGGCCAAAGATGCGTTCGTGGCGTCGAGCATTCCAGAGGGCAGCGCCGGCATGATCCGCCAGCAGCTCCGCACGCCGCTCAAGCTGCGGATTAGGCTCGGATTCAGCAATCTGCTCGATAATTAGACAGCCGGTGGCTTTGGGGCGAGTCTTCCGCTGCTCACGATCTGCCTCCTCACCCTGCTTCCGCACGAACGGCGGAGATTCAAAGGTGGGTACCAGCAGCACCATTCGCGAACCGCTCTCCTGAACAAAAGCCGCCAGCGGCTCTTCCACCTGCGGAGCCAGTCCTTCGATGCGACCCGTGTACTTCAGCGTCTCACCCATCTCGATCACGCGACGAGCCAGTTTGGCCATGGCGACAATCAAATTGGCTCGCGGATTCACACTGCTTTGACCACTCACCGCCATAATCTGCACGCTGCGTCCCTTCCGCGCCGCGACCGCGATGCGGTCACAGCCCAGCAGAGCGCGACTGTCACTGGCCACCGCATCCGCCACTTCCTGCTCATGCAGCGAACGCTGCATCCGCAACATCAGCTGTTCGAAATCCGTCCAGAACTGACTCTTCAGATCTTCAGACACACCCTGATTGCGACGCCGGCCTTCCAGAAACCGCGATGCATAGCCGCACATCTGCTCAAGAAACTGCATGTAGCCGGACTGCGCCTTCACCGGCACATTGGAACGCTGGAACAGTTCCACCACACCCACACACTTTTTCTCACGGTGCAAAGCGGCCATCACCAGCACATGCTCGGTCGGCAGCTGCGTTTCACCGCCATGAGCAATCGTGCGGGCTTCCCCTTTTTGCAGCACATCCATCAACAGCCGCTCGTTGATCGACATCGCACCGGGACGCTCGGCCAGCCCGGTCTGCTCGAGGTTGATCTGAGCAGCCAGGGCCAGCCTGCCGCCTTCGTCAACCAGCCAGACTCCGCCGGCAACAGCCCCGATCGCCGTGACGACTCGCGCGAGAAACTCGGAGAAAAATTGCGGTGGCGGCAACTCCTGACCGGACAATTGCTCAATCTCACGCGCTAGTTGCATGACTCGTTCACGCACCCGCCGGAGATTTTCTTCGTTTGAAACAGGCTCGCTCATCAGTCTTTCCGTTCCCGCTGCCCTGCCATTCCGTTGTAAACCGGCCCTATTCTCACGGGGTTTGCAAATCGGGTCAAGACTGCTGCACAGAATACACCTGAGGCGCCCCGCGCCGGGAACCATGCCTGCCGTGCCTGCCGCCGGCCCCCCCCCGCCTGGCCGCCTGGCCGCCTAACCGCCAAGTAGCTCGGGCTTTCCAGTCCGAGTTCTGTCTCCCATATGTGACGCGGCGTCCTGCCACACACCGAGAGGTAACGCCGATTGTGCCGTAAAACGGCACAATCAAAGGGCAAAATGCCGTGTTTGAGGGGTGTGGGCTCGGGCCCGAAAGCCCGAGCAACGAATGAGCATTGCTGCACGACTGCTGAGAATTGGCGCATTTGTTGCTGAATTGAATGGTGCAACAGTTGTTGCTTCTGTGTTTCCCAGCAAAAATGCGTGCAGACTCCTATTTCCCTCACCCATTTCAATTCGTCCTGGCCTTCACCTGCCTTAAAAACAGGCACGTGCTGGCCTAAAACAGCAGCAGAGGCTGCTCTCTGGAAGTGTCAGGGTTATGAACCGACCGGAAGACGAAAATTTGCTTATTAGCGGGCTGATTGGCAGCAGTCCGGCGATGCTTGAGGTTTACCGGCTGACCCGCAAGGTTGCCCCATCGACGGCCACGGTGCTGTTGACTGGTGAAACGGGGACGGGGAAGGAGCTGATTGCGCGGGCATTACATGAGTTGAGTCCGCGGGCTTCGGGACCGTTTATCCGCGTGAACTGTGGTGCGTTGTCGGAAAGTTTGCTGGAGAGCGAGTTGTTTGGTCATGCCAAGGGTGCGTTTACCAGTGCGATTGAGAATCGTACGGGGCGTTTCGAGGCGGCTCACGGGGGCACAATTTTTCTGGATGAGATCAACAGTGTCAGTTACCAGCTGCAGGTGAAGCTGCTGCGAGTCTTGCAGGAACACGAGTTTGAGCGTGTCGGGGATACTCGCACGATCCGAGTGGACGTGCGAGTGATTGCGGCAACGAACGTGGATCTGCAGGATGAGATCACGGCCGGTCGATTTCGCGAGGACCTGTTTTATCGACTGAATGTGATTCCGCTGTATCTGCCAGCGTTGCGCGAGCGGGGCGACGACATCGCCGCTTTGGTGAATTTCTTTGTCTGGCGATATGCTCAGGCCAATCGCATTCCGGCAGCCAGCGTGAATCCGGACTCACTGCGTTATTTGCGGGATTACGACTGGCCGGGCAATGTGCGTGAACTGCAGAACTATGTTGAGCGTGCGCTGGTATTAAGCAGTCAGGGTGAGATCACACCCGAATTGTTGCCGCCGCATGTTCGCGGGCTGGCTCCGGTGCGAATTGGCCGGCGCAGCAGTGATGATCTGTCGGTGGTTTGTGCCGATCTGGTCAGTCGCAAGTTGTCGGAAATTGGTGATGACAGCACAGATGCGTGGAATCACGTGATTAATTTTGTGGAGCGAGAGTTGATCTTGCAGGTACTGCGACAGACTCAGGGAGTGCAGACGAGAACGGCGCTGCGTCTGGGGATCAACCGGAACACGCTGCACAAGAAGATTGAAGACCACAATCTGGGTGCTGAATCGCGTTAGCGAAAATGGGGAATGGGGAATGCTGTTCCACAGCCCTGCTTCGAGGCCCCTGTCACTGTCCTGGCCCCCTGACAAACCGGTCCGGCAGTGCAGAATTGGAGTACGGTCTGTCGAGCAGCGCAGGCACCGAACCGAGATCGCCCGCAGATTTCCGTCGATGGCTGTTTCCTCGGTGACGGGCAGAAACAGGTCGCATGGGACCTATCGGACTTATCGAACCTGCAGGCCCCAGCACAAACTGCTCCTTCAATAGCATTGATTAGCGGCTGAAACCATGGCCCAATCCGTGGTTCGATCCCGTTTCTCTGCGATTATCCATGAAAATCCGTGTTCATCCGTGGCCAAAAACCGACCCTTGTTCAACCGTGGCTGCGCCCCAAGTCGCCCCCGCGTCGCCCGCTCATTCTTGGCCCGGCCTGTTCTTTGCCTTGCTTTCCCGAAGTTCCCAATTCCCGTTCAACCACTACTTTTACTTCACATGCTTGCGGGAATCGGTAAACTACTCCTGAACTTCCTGTTTTCTCTGACGCTCAAGGGGCAAACCTCATGCACAAGGCTTTGATGACAATTCTGACTGCCGTCGTGACGGTGTGTCTGGTAGATTCTGCGGTTGCTGGTGACCGGATCGTTTTGCGTAGTCCGGTATTTACCGGGCCTGTCGTTGCGGGTCCTGCCTGGCCGGTTTATGGTGCTCCGGTTTACGCAGCCCCGTACTATCCGGCACCGGTGTTCCCAGCACCGGCATACGTCGCCCCGGTGGCCCCTGTGGTGTATTCGCACCCGGTGTATCCGGTACCGACAGTCACAGTCGCAACAACTCCTGTGCTGTCCACCTACTATCACACGCCAGTTCATCCCGTGGCAGTTGCTCCGGCACCGGTAGTGGCTCCGATCATCTATTCAGCGCGCACGCTGCGACATCTCCGGCCATATCGCCGCATGGACGTTAAATACGAGAGTGACGGTGACATTGAGATTCGCTACCGCTGACAGCGTCCTGCTTACGTTGCTCGGGCTTTCCAGCCCGAGCACTGCCCCACAATCAACGCAAAATGGCCGGGAATATTCCCGGCCATTTTCATTTGTCGTTCGTGCTGTGTGGCTGGCTGTTCAAACGTATTCGAACAGGCTTTGGATGCGCAGGATAGCGCCGTTGCCTGGGAAGGTGTGGAACGAGTGTACGACGATGCCATTTTTCAGAAGGTCGCTGCAGAGGTAGGAGAGGCAGGGCGGGCTGGCGTTTGAGCTGCCGGGCAGTGTGACGGCGAGCGACGCTTTTCTGGCATCGGCTTCCATTTCACGATGGACCTGCAGATAGATTTCCGGATCGGTGGTTTCCAGCTGGTAGCTGCATTCGTAGTGAATGCGTCCGGCAACGACGGTATGAGTTCTGTAGCCGATGAGTCGTCGACTGACAGCGCAGCCGGAGGCTGGCGTGGGTGTCAGTCTGCTGACGGCCAGTTCGGTGACGGCCGATTCTTTAGCGCGAAATTCGATGGCGTGACCGTCGCGGCACAAACGCAGGATGGCCGAGTGTTTGCCGATGGGCAACCGCAATTCGCGGATGGTTTCCAGCAACTCCGGATGAACGGAGCGCGACAGGACTCGCAGAGTCATATCGGCTACATCCGGCCTTGCGAAACTAACGGTCATACCCCTGAGGTCCTGTGAGCGGTTTGAGGAGAAAGCTGATCAGGATGCAGTCTACGTCATGAATTGCGTCGTGGGCAACAAAGAAAGGCGGAGGGTGAAAAACGGGACTGCAATGGGTTTGTGTGGTTTGAATTCCGCGGCTGGTAGCGAGATTCAGCGGCCGCATTTTTCGAAATTGCGATATTTCCCGGCGAAACATTTGCGTCCGGCTCTGTCACCTGTATCATTCCGCCAGCAAAAACTGAAGGCTCCGATAGCTCAGTTGGTAGAGCAACTGACTCTTAATCAGTAGGTCTAGGGTTCGAATCCCTGTCGGAGCATTAACCCATCGCGAACATTCGCGAACAAATCCGCAGACCCGCGAAAAACACTCGTTTTTTCGCGGGTCTTGCTTTTGGGCTTCGCCCCAGTTTTGCCAGTTTCGCACGCCTGCGGGTCTCTCTGTGGGTCTCTTTCGGCTAAGCCGGGTGAAAGAAGGGCGGCACGTTTCGCGAAGCGAAACGCGACTATTTGTCAACTGGGCAGTGTGTTCCGGGTGTACTCAAGCCTTCTTAATGCATTGGGGTAATCTACACCCAGGGCGTATTGAGTATGCAACGAACCCAGATCAAGAGACCATATTTCAAGACCTGCCGGAAACCCACTCACTACGACAGCCATGTCACTGCAATGGGTTGAGGGGATCTTGTGATGATTGTCTGTACGCCTCGAATCTGTTTCCCTTCGTGAGATACTGAAAACCGGATATCGCAGCAGCGTCTGCGGTCGGTAGTCGTCCGGAGTTGTGACATGTGATTTCTGACAGCGGCTGCACCGGAATTGCTGCGTGTCCGTGTGGCAACAGGCAGCCACTTTTTAATGGCTGCCATCTCCTTAACACCAGCCTTGGCTTTCAGCGTCGCACGCCAACTGACGACAACCGCCTCCGGAAGTTGAAATCGCTTCTGACAATAACAGCAGCTATCGTAACCCCACCTGATTTCTGAATCGTCTAGCTCCAAACTCTCCTTGCAGGCAGGACAGTTGCCTCGAAATACAATTCTGTTCCGTAGTGATTCAAAATCTGATCTCGGATTGCAGAGCAGAGGCGGCCAATGCGGCGGAACTGGATCAGGCCCGACAGCGCCTCGCTGGCGTACTCAGGTCATTGCTCACGTGCTGCAACTGGCTGCACAGGCTCAGCAGGGCCTGCCGCAGGCGTCACGTGCGGCTGAAACCTGAAAATCCGCACCAGGTACCAGACTGCAGTGAGCCCGGCCCCCGCTGACACCAGCAGAAACGGCAGCCCGAGCTGCCACAACCACCCGTAGCCCGCGCCAGCCAACAAGGCCGCGTACAGCAGCAAACAAACCAGAGCGGCACCGCGAGACCGCGGTGCCGGCTGACAGTTCCGCAGATGAGATACTTCGAATGCAGACCAGCCCGACTGCAGTTCTGCGGCTGTCAGCGAATGCAGCAACTGCACAAGATGCCCGCGGGCATCCGGTACATAACAATCCAGCTCAATCTTAATTCACCCGTGCGGATATCGCACGACGACTCGATTGGGATTGCGGATCCATTCCACGGCGGTGATTGCGGCAACCGGAATTGTGTCGGTACGAAAGACGCCTTTGTGGTTGATCCAGTCGGCAGTTACGGTCAGCTGATCACGCCAGGCGAACGCTGTTGAATACAAGGCAAGGACAAACCACACGCCCCAAAACTAGCCACACCCGTAAGCCATGGGAACCGGATAACGAAAAGACCGATCGATGTTCAAGGCGGCAGCAAAGACCGAAACGCCGCCGATCACGGCGATCGCCACCGTGGAAAATATACCGAGTACAAGATACGAGCGACGGATTTGAAAAAACATGGGCGGCATGCGGCCACGGACTGGGGTGTTTTTTTGCCACGGATGAACACGGATAATCGCAAAGGGCAGGGTTGAAGCCGAATGATGGACGCAGGGCGACCGTGCGTGGGTGCCGGGGGTCGTTGTGCTGTCCTATGGGTCCTATAAGACCAGTATCACACAATACACCCCCGTTGAGCTGCGGCTGAAGCCGCTGGGCAGGCAAGGGCAATGGGTCGTTCAGTCGGGTCTGGTGAGTCGCAGGGTTTGCACAAACAACAGTACCAGCAGCAGGGCTGAGGAGACTGCTGCGACATACCATGCTGATGGTAACAGGTTGTAACTGGTGAAGCCCTGGGCCTGCATGGCATTCAGTGCAGCGGCCATCGGATTCAGTCGCAGTGTGTTCTCGACCATCGCATGCCCGAACGGAGCATCGCGGTTGACCCACACCAGCATGGTTCCGCCAAACAGTCCGATCAGCACACCGTAGGCCACTGTTGTTGCTATTGCTGTGGAACGAAACAGACTGCTGACCGCAGCACTGATCAGCATGGCCAGAATCGCAGATGCCACGAGGCAGCCCAGTACCTGAACCACCTGCGGCTGCAGGATGGGTTTGATCAGCATGATCACCGCATAACCCGGCAGCGTGGCACACAGCAGCAGGGCCAGCGTCAGCAGAACGCTGACCAGTTTGCCGAACAGAATGCGGGCTGGTCCCAGCGGAGTGGCCCGCAGCAGATTCCAGCTGCCACCTTCCAGCTCACCGGCAATCATACCGGCTGCCAGTCCTGGTGTGAGCAGTACGATCAGTGAAACCTGCAGCACAATAATCAGTGCACCGGTGTATTCGACACCACGCGATTCTGTCCCGCGGGCGGACGCCAGGGTCAGCAGCAGGGACAATACGGCACAGCCGGCGACCAGTCGCAGCAGCCAGTGCATGCGACCGAATTCACGACACTGAAACTCCTTGACCATCACCGGGTTAACCAGCCAGGGAATGCCTTTTGACCGTTTTTGCGGGTCAACGATGTACAGCAGTCGGCGACTGGCCTGAATCCAGCCTTCCTGATCGTCCGTTATGTAACCCTGTGAACGCGAGCGATCCAGCAGAGCATGGCTGAGCCGTGAAATGCAGACGGCACTGCCCACCACAATGAACAGTCCGGCAAACGCAAGGTAAAACATGACGGCATCTCGCGATTCCATCAGTCCGGTGCCGCTAAACGAGTTCTGATTGAGCATCTGCAGCAGTCCGGGAATTGGCGAAATCAGCTTCAGCAGGGCCATGCCCTTTGCCAGCGGACTGGTCCCGCCGGGGAACAGAGCATCCGGAAACCAGGGAACGATCGTCAGCCCGAAGGTCACGCCGTAGCTCCAGCGCAGCGCCGATTCCGTATTGCGGCTCCACGTGCCCACCAGCAGGCCGATGACAATCAGCTGCAGGCAGACCACCAGCAGAAACGCGTACATCCGCAGGATATCACCGGTCAGAGTCAGCCCGCCCATGAGGTAGGCGGCAGCCATGGCCGGCACAGTGGTGCTGAGCAGCAGCACGACGAACCCCAGCATGGCCAGCAGCTTGCCGAAGTAAATCGACGATCTGGAGAGCGGCGAATTGAGCAGCAGTTCCAGAGTTCTGCGGCGCACTTCACGCACCAGCAGTGTCGAAGGAAACACGGGCACTGCCAGAATCGATGCTGCCAGCATCGAATAGGTGATCCAGCGAAACACTTCCCGTCCGCGGGCTCCGTCGAGGTCCACGATGGCGGTTGTGGGCCACTTCAGCAGGACCACGAAGGCCGCCGCCAAAGAAACCGTCAGCAGAATAGCGAGGACTTTGGGGCTGCGCAGCAGGGCCAGCAGCTCACGCCCCAGAATGACTCCAATGCCGCTCATTTCGACACCTCCCGACTGCCGGCCTGTGCGGCACCCGCTGCATGACGTTCAGCCTCTGCTTCACGAGCAGCAGTGACGAAGGCTTCTTCAAGGTCCCCGGCAACTTCACGGAACTGACCAACCCGATCACCAGCCAGTACCATCGCCCGCAACAGTTCGCCCAGGGTATCGTCACCTGCGGACGTGCGAGCACGGATGATGGTTTCCGCTTCGGAGGCCGTGACTTCGGCATCGGCTTCGAGCGATTTGCGGACGCGAGCTGCAGCGGCCTGCATACCTTCACCGCTGAGCAGCTGGATTTCGACGGTCCGACGCTGCGACAGCGTCCGAGTCACCTCCTGCAGCGTTCCCATCGCTCGCAGTTTTCCCCCGGCCACAATCGCCACCTGATCGCAGATACGGGACAGTTCCGGCAGAATATGGCTGGTTACGATCAGCGTGCGGCCCTCAGCCGCCAGTCGCAGCAGAATGGTTCGCATCTCAATACGAGCCTCAGGGTCCAGACCGTTGGCAGGCTCGTCGAGGATCAGCACTTCCGGCCGATGCAGCAGTGTGCGAGCAATCCCGACTCGCTGCTGCATCCCGTGGCTGAGACTTTCGACATAACGGTCCTGCATCCAGACCGCGTTGGTCAGATCCAGCACCTCTGAAACTCGTTTCTGACGTTCGCGGCGAGGAATCCCAAAGGCCGCTCCGAAAAAGTCCAGATACTCACGCACTCGCATGTTGTCATACGAACCGAATTTGTCCGGCATGTAGCCGACCAGCCGCCGCACCTTCGACAACTCGCGGACACAGTCTGCCCCGGCAATCTTTGCAGTACCGGATGTAGGACGGGACAAACCGACAAGAATGCGGATCGTCGTGGTCTTGCCGGCACCGTTGGGACCGATAAAGCCGAGGATGCTGCCGCGATTCAGGCTGAGCGACAGTTTGTCGAGCGCCACAAATTCGCCGTAATGTTTGGACAACTCACTGATTTCAACCACTGGCTGGTCACTGGCCATAGCTGTCTGCTTTCTTCGAATCAGGTCCCTGCAGGTCGGCCTGTTAATTGTGTTTCAGAAAGAATTAGGTGTGCGTGTGTGCAATTCGGACGGGTGTGGCAGAGGCCAGGTCAGGGGGCTGTTTCAGCGGAGGTTTCCAGCCGACTGCCCTTGAGAACAATCAAGCACTGACTGACCGAGTAATTGTCGTCCTGTTCGCCCATGGCCTGATCACTGGCACCGCTGCCAGTGACCGCACTGACTTCAATCTGCAGGTAAAACCGGCCCTGCAGACAAGCCTGCTTTACCAATTCAGCCGGCACCGGAATGGTCAGTTTCCCCAGCGGGCTGTCCAGTTCGGTAATCATCTGTAAATTGTCAGGTGTGCCCGACAGCAGACGGACTTTTCGTGAACCGGCGCGAATGGACAGGACCAGTTCGGCCGAGTCGAGCTGGAAGGGGCGACAAACTTCCGGCAACAGGTACTCAAGCAAAGTATCCGAGGCCGTTTCCATCGCCACCCACTGTCGTCTGGGGTTGTTGTACACTCCACCAAATCCGCCCGACTGCGTCTCAATCGAACGCATTGACATAAACGGCGACAGCAGCGTGATGGGGGCACCGGCTGCCGGAGGCTTCCAGCGAATCGGCTGCATCATCAGAGTATTCTGGGAACGACGCAGATTGTCCGACTGGAATTCCGTCAGCGTCTGATCAGAACCCTCCCAGCACAGCACCAATGGCTCGGCCGGAAATGGCTCAATCCGATCCTTGTTGTCAAAGACTGATTCCATCAGACCTGTGCGCTGACGCTGTTCTTCTGTGGTCAGTGTGGTTGACCAGAACTGACCCGGATCGAGAAGATCCTGAGGCCCGGCCCGAAGCATGCCGTCCACGACCGACAGTCGCATGCGGTCCGGCGTCAGCCCCGTCACCAGAAAGTCCTCGGCAGCTTCAAAGCCCGGAGCCTGCAGCGATGCCACAAAACCCTGCTGGTCAAAGCTGCCCACAATTCGATACTGCTGGTCAGACCAGCGAACTGCCCGCAAACCGTAGGTTTTCAATCCGGAGGGCTGATTCAGTTGTTCCCAGTGACTTCGAGCGGCGCCTTCCCAGACCAGCCGGCGGTAATCCTGATTGGCGGCTTCCGCCTGAGCATCCAAAATGCTGCCGGTCTGTGAAGAAACCGGCAGGTCAAGTGAAGCCGGGACATACACGCTGGTATAGCCGTCGGCAACGACATCTCGGGCGCCGGTGCCAGCCATCATGACACGAGTTTCTAGCACGGTATTGGGAGCCACCGATCGGATGCTGATGCCGGCCAGCAGAGCCGGTACCGCACTGACGGCCGCCAGACAGGGCACCAGCCAGATCAGCTTTTCTCCGGCAGAACGGCGCAGCACCGCAACACCGGCAACTGCGAGAGCAATCGGAAAAATACTGAGAAGCAGGAGGGCGGTGAATCGGCCGGGGATCTGATATCCCACCTGGCTGGCAGCGTGAGCAGCGGCGGTTTCCTCGCGGATCAGAGGCTGCGGGCGGAAGTCGAACAGGGTGTCCAGCATGCGGCGGCTGGAAGCAATGGTGGTGAATGGCGGAGCTCCGTTGGGGGCCTCGCCGCGTGATTCGAGAAAGACGGCGGATTCGATCGTGGTCAGCACGACGAAACCGCGACCGACAGGAATGCGCAGGGCCACCGGCCAGCCATCCACAGTCCAGATGACTTCACCGGCACCAGACTGAATTCGCAACCAGCGGACGGGTTCGGGGAAGGTGCGAGTGACCGAGCGGACTGGATACTGTGCCTTTGAGTAATCCGGGTTGAGGTCCAGGACAACTTTGGTGGCCGATGTTTCACCAACCACCGTCAGCGGGAAGTTGTCACCCAGCAGAACTTTTACCACTTCATCGCCGACTACGTCGAGCGGCAGGAACATGCGGCCGCCACGCTGCAGCCAGAGCCGAATGGCATCGCAGGCCATTGGATGATTTGCCAGTCGCGGGTCGCCAATAGCCAGAGCATCCAGTGGTTCGAGGCATTCGCTGTGATGGCTGATATCGCGAGCGAGGAAGGATGTGAGGCCGGCCACGGTCAGTTTGTTGTAACGAGCCGCCTGGATCAGTCCGACCAGATTGTCATTGACTGCTGCGGTTTCGCGGTTATCCGGAATGTAACCGGCCAGTCCCATCGGTCCTTCTGAGGCCAGTACCGAGAACGACGGCAGTTCGGATTCGTCCTTGCGAGTGCGGATGATGCCGTCGTCTTCCCCAGTGGGAAAATTCAGATAGCGAAAATCCACCAGTCCCTGCGGCTTTTGACCGCTGACCAGTACCGGCCAGGTGGCGTCAAAAGAGGTGCGACCGGGAAGCTCGAGGCGTCTGGCGTACTGCAGGCCGCCGGAGGAGGGTGTGACAACGACCAGACTTTTGGCGGTCTGCGAACCGGGGTTGGCGACCGTGGCGGTCACTGCACCCCAGCGACCGAACACAAATCGCCCGGTGGCACCGGACCGCACGTTGATCTGCGGCGTGTTCAGCGATGCTGCCGACTGAGCCGCTGCCGATTCGTCCGCAGTAGCATGGGGTAACGTCAGCCAAATGGCAGTAAGAACGAGCCACAGCCGACTTCTGCTGCTGGCTGCAGCATGCAATTTTGAGTTTTCAGACTTTGACACGCCTGCTCTGCCCTCTGAAGCGGAACCGCCGATCCGTCCGTCTGCAGTTTCGGGCGAGTCGTCCGGGGTTGTTGGAGTACTGAACCTTGTATTCAACAGAATTGAGGTACAGACTACAACCGAGGCGGGGTGCAGAACGAAGAGTCGTTGGTTGAAACAGGCAGTCGCTGGGATTGCAGGGGCCTGTGCGGCGACGGGAATCAATGATACTGAGTTGCCGGCTTGTCACCACCGTAGTACCCGCCATCACCCTACACGCCGGAACCGCCCTTGCTTTTGCCCTTGTTACTGATGCAGTCCTTGCGGTCGTACTTCACGGGGATTGTCGGCTCGGGAGTGGTCTTGAGCCTGGGCTCTTCCTTTTTGGGAGGCGTCTGCACGGCCGGTTTTTGCACGACGGCCGGTTTTGAGGGCCTGGGGACCGAGCTGGCAGCCGGCTGCCGCTCCGTGGTGCTCACCACCGGTTTGAACTCCGGCGCCGCAGGAGCAGTCTTAGCGGTCGTCACTGTGCTGGCCGCAGGCGTCACTGTGCCGAGCTTCGGAACGGACGTCGTCTTCACAGACGTGGTTCCGGTCGGTGCAGTTGTGACGGGCGACTTTATTGAGGGAACGGAAACCGCGGGCTTCGACTGCGGCGTTGGAGGAGTGGACTCGCCGGAAACAGCGATTTTTGGAGTCACCAGGAGGGCTGTACTGGTTGCCGGTGCAGCCGGTTTTGCGACACTCCCGGACCCTGAAGCCAGGGAGCCATTGCCAGAGCTAGCTGATGAGCCGCTGCTGGATGGTTTGGGGACTGAGCTGACTTTGATCAGCTTCAGGCGGATGGTGCCGCTGGAGCCTGAGTCCTCGGCAGCCGCGGCTGAGGGTTGCAGCAAAGTGGCAGAGGCCGCAGCGGCAACGACAGAGGCGAGGAACAGATTTCTGAAGTTGAACAACATGCTGGTACCCTGCAGACCATGCGACAATCGGTACGCAAAGGACAGCTGGGAGGGCAGCGTGACGATGCTGTTGTAGTGCGCCAGTTGCAGGCAGCATTTGGCTGGCCTATTGCCGGGAAGCGACATGGATTCAAAAGGTGTTGCCGACGGTGCAGCTGTTGTTGGCCGAACAGAACGGCCCTTTGATCCAGACAACTGAAACACTGCAAATTTCCCAAACATCCAGCCCCCTGACAGGGTCAGCCAGCATGACGACTCAATATCAGTGAAAACAAGCATTGTGTGGCGGCGGTGTTCTGTCAGTATCAGTGCTGCCGACTGTAATGATTGAGAGGGTTACAGTGCTTGCAGGGGTTGTTTTGATTAAGCAGCGTCAGGGGGCCTGTCGAAACTGAACAAATGCATCCTTTCACTGATGTTGACCTCTGGCGGCAGGCAGCGTCGGTGGATGTTGCGATCGGGCAACAAAAGGTCAGCTGCCAAACAAAAAAGGCCACCCGAGAATCTCGGGTGGCCTTTGGCTGCTTCAGCGATGGCTGTCAGATCAGGGCAGGAAGGGCAGGAAGCCCGGGTTTGGCCAGATCGGATCAGCTGCACCGCGGATGTTGTAGTTACCTGCATTGAAGGCAGACTGGACATCCTGGGTGATACCGAAGTTGTTGAAGATATTGTTCGGGCTGTTCAGGTTCGGGCCGTTGTCGACCTGGAAGAACGAGGCATCCCGGTTTTGTACTCCGATGATCCCGTAGAACTGAGCTTTCAGAGCGTCAGCATTCGTGTAGATGGCTCCGACATCTGTCACGCTGATCTGATTGCCGGTGTTCGTCTGGAACCGCAGGTCCATCTGAGCGACGTCATCGAGGTAGATGTAGTCGAATGTGTTCTGGCCGGAGGTATCAGCCGAGTCGAAGGTGTCACCGGCCGAGAGGAAGGAAGCTGTTGCGAAGTCGGCTTCGAGGTTTCCGCCGAACACGTTGTTCTGTACATCGGCCGCCACATAGGCTCCGGTTCCCACATCGATGCGGAGACCTTCTCCGGTGACACCGCCGCGCCCATTGTTCCGAATCGTGTTGCCTCGCACTTCGAACAGAGTGTTCTGTACCGAGTTCAGGTTCAGGTAGGGCACCATATAACCGGTGTTGCCGTTGTAGGTACCAACATTCAGGAACTGGAATTCCGGTCGGAATGGTGAGAAGTTCTGGTTGTCATCGTTGGGAGCTCCGGTGTTGCCAAGGTACACGAACCGGCTCTGGTTCATGTTGGTGTCAGCTCGGAAGAACACACCTTCTTCGCCGTTGGCTTCGATGGTGTTATCCAGCAGAGCGATGCGTACCGGATCGAAGTTGAATCCGGCGACACCGAGGTCTCGGTCACGAGTTCCGGCAGCACCGTTCAGCAGCAGGCTGACACCGCGACCGGTGTTGTTGCTGATGACGTTGTTGGACGCTGTGAACTGAGGTACCGGTCCGATTTCGGTGACTCCGCCGTTAAACGTCAGCACTGGCAGAGTGAAGTCGACAGCCGCGGTGGGAACACCGATGGCTGTTCCGCCGATATTATTCAGGCTGATACCATCCCCGCCGTTGCCGGCAGCGATGCCATTGTCAGTCCCGCCGATGGTGTTGTAAGAGATATTGATGATCGGGCGGGGCGTGGTGAGCAGCGGAGTCCCGGTTGTCGAGTTTCCGATGTTTGTGATGGCCACACCGTCATCCTCGTTCATTTGGATGATGTTGCCTTCACCGACTCCGCCAACGATCAGGTTGGAGATGGTACTGCCGCTGAAGTTTGCCTGGATACCGTCGCCATCGAGGAAGTCGATCTCGCCGTTCTGATTCAGGTCTTCAGCTGCTGTCAGCACACCATCGCCGTTGGTATCTTCGCTGGGTCCGCGGATACTGGAGGCGATCGTCGTATTGACGACTCGCACAGTGCCCTCAGAGGTTCCGGAAGCATTCCAGCGGATACCGTTGCCCCCGCCATTCACACCGTTGCCGGAGATTGTGGTTTTGGCACCCGGAGTGGAGGTGACGAGGATATCTGAGCGACCGCCCGGAGTATTGATATCAATACCGTTGAGGCCGTTGTTGGAGATGGAAGTGCTGCCGAGCGTCGAAGCGGCTGCGTGCGGAGTCGTCGTGGGCAGTGCGGGAGCACTGGTGACTTCCAGCAGAACTCGTGAATCCTCGATGGCATTCACCTGAATCCCGTTATCTCGGTTGTTGCTGATCACAAGTCCTTCGAGACGTGAGCGACGTCCGGGTGCGATTCCAGAGTTCGGGTCACCGATGGAGCTGTTTTCGGCAGTTTCCATCAGGATACCGTTGCTCTGACCGGCCGGAGACACATCGGTGGCCACCACCGGAGCATTGTTTGAGAAGGTGCTGTTGAACACATCTGTGATCAGGGTGGAGTCACCGCGGGTGCGGAAGACGGCACCATTTCTCACGTTGCTGCTGAAGCTGCTGTCGTGGATCGTGACGGTGTTGGCAGTACCGGAGTTGGGCTGGTTTGGATCCAGTCGGTCATTGCCCTGGGTTTCCACGACGAGGCCACTGCCTTTGTTGCCGGTCGCGAAGACTCGATCCAGATCAGCGGTGATGAGTGCCGAGCTGTCGCGACGCAGGCGGATACCGTCTCCGTCGAGGCTGGCGGCTGCGCCATCAATCGTGCCACTGACAGTGACATTCTGCATGTCGACAATGGCATTGCCATTTCCTGTGGCAAAGATCTCGATACCGACATCGGTATTGCCGCTGATTGTATTGGCATCAGCTGGAGCCGCTCCGCCGACCACAAGGTCCAGCCGGTTGTTGTCGATCAGAGCCGGAGGCACCGGCGGGGTGTTGTTCACACCGTAAAGGCGAGAGACGATACCGCCACCATCGTTGCCGGAAATCTCATTGCCCAGCACATCGGCCTTAATGGTCGTCAGCGATCCAGGCACGGACAGTTGGTTGGTCAGCAGGCCGGCTGCACCATTGTTGTTGAGCTTGTTGCCGCTGATGACTCGATTTGACCCGGGAGTTCCGAAGTCGATTTCGCCACCCTTATCAACCAGCAGAGCCGCACCGTTGCCACCGTTGCCGGAGATATCATTGCCGAGCAAGTTGCCGCGGATCAGACCGCCGTTGGCGGCCAGTGCCTGGAAGCCATCGAGGTCATTTCCAGTGATCTGGTTGGCTTGGGTGAAGGTGGTTCCTCCGTAGACGTTGGTGCCAAGTCCGCCGATGGTGTGATCAGCATGGATTTCAGCACCTGCTCCATTGGCTTCCAGACGCACGCCGTTACCACCACCACCGTTGATCAGGTTGCCCTGAATCGTGACGGACTCGGCCACAGCACTGTCGTTCATCACGATTTCGATGCCGTTCAGGCGGGTGCTGGAGATTGTGTTGTTGTTGAAAGTCGAACCGAGCAGTCGAGCGTTGTCTGACGCTTCCACGCGGATTCCGTTGGCCGAGTCGTCCACTTTCGGGCGTGTGCCGATGGCTGTAACGAGCTGTGCTGTATCAAATTGCGTAAATGGTGCTTCGCCGGGTAGTTCGCCGGGGTTTGTGCCCTGCAAAGAGAAACCTGCTTCTTCCACCAGAGCCTGCAGGGGCAGGTCGATGGCCGGTGTGCCCATGATCGGGTTCAGGCCGCCTGGCGTCACATCGGATGTGTCGGCGACATGTCGCAGAGACAGGGTGTGGCCAAGTTCGTGTGAGGAGACGAACCCGATTGCTCGTCGAGTGAAGGTCAGGTTGCCTGAAGTCAGGGCATTGACAGCGTAGTTAGCTGAGGCAGCTTTGTCGACGTAGATACCGTCGTTGGCCCCGAACGCATTTGGGGGGGTCAGGAACGGGCTGAAGCTGTTGATGCCGTTGGTATACACGGCGGCCGCGGAGGCTCCGTTCTGCTGTGGGAACCCGAACAGCCCCTGTCCGGGTCCGGCACCCGTGGCATTGCGAATATTGCCGATGTCGGCGGACTGTCCGGCCAGTCCGCCCAGGTCCTGGACGCTGTCGCCGATTGTGAGCACGTAGTACTCGGTGGCTCCGTTGGACGGAGCTGTCCCGGTGTCGCCGATGACAAAGTCGATATTCAGCTCGCGACCCGGGGCCAGCGTGCTGAGCGGGCTGTCGGCAGACGTTGCGAGGTTGCGATAGTGGCCTTCAACCGTGGCGAGAATGGCCTTTGTGACGAGGTCATACTGCGCCTGATTGAAGCCATAGGCTGCGAGACCAAATGGTCCCACCTGACGTCCGTTGGCGTCTGTCACCACACCCTGAGACGGGTCGATGAAGTCGAGCACGATTGTCAGGCCGGGATCAGCATTGCCGCCCTGAATATTGTTGCCGAGGACGTCCATCTGGGCCGTTGCGGTGTCCCGCAGGTCCGCGAGGATGCCGCCATCGGTGTTGCCGAGGATATCGTTGGCGAGCGTCGGTACGGGGCCGCCGATGTCGAAGCGACCGGTGCTGGCGTCTTCTCCAAAGATGCAGATTCCGGCGGTCTTGTTATTGGTGATCGAATTGGACACGATCCCGTAGTCAACTCGCCCGTTTCCATTCAGGTCTTCACCAGCGTCCAGACTGCCGTTGCCGTTAAGGTCTTCTGAGACGGCGTTGAAGACACCACCATTCAGGTAGTGGATGAAGACGCCGTTACCGATGTTCCGATCAATTGTGTTGTCGGCGAGGCTGGCAAGATTGAAGGTGCTGTTGTCAGCTTCCATCTGCAGACCGTCAAAGGTGCTGTCTTCGATGGTGTTGCCTTCGAGGGCAGCATTGATTGTGGAGCCGGGGTCACCGATGACGCTGATACCGAATCCGTTGCCGGCAATCGTATTGTTCAGGATTCCGGTCGGGCTGATTCCCGCCGGATTGTCGGCGTTCAGGGTCGAACCGGCTCCGGCGGTGATCAGCAGGGCTGTGCCGCTGTTGTCGTCGGCCGAGTTGTCTGCCACCAGCAGGTCAGCACTGCTGCCGCCGGCCACCGACAGTCGCAGACCGTCGTTGGAAGCTCCCAGCAGGCCGTCAAACAGGTTGTCCTGAATCTGCAATCGTCCCGACACGTCCTGCAGCACCAGCGCATCGCGGTAATTCGTGAATTCGTTGCCGCGGATCGTGGCGTCCGTAATCGGCAGCGGGTTGGAAATGGCTGTACCGAAGACGGTCTGAGCTGCGTTGGAGGCATCGAATCGCAGGCCGAGGACCGAGTTGTTGTTGGCAAGGCGGATCACGCTGCCACCGGCCACCATGACCGGATCTGACAAGAGCGGAGCCCTTGTCGAGCCGGCAGGAACGTCAACCGGAAGCGTAAAGCCGCCAGATACCGGCAGCGGTACAAGTGATGACATCAGAACCTGGTTATCAAACAGTCCCATGCCGCCGTTGACCGTCAGGTCGGAGCCTGAATCATCGGAGTTTGGCTGTATGCGGATAATGTCATAGCTGGCGTCGTTGGCAGCCTTCGCCAGCTGCATCGTGGCAAATGGATGCTCGTAAGTACCGTCGCCAGGAACCGTGGCGTTCGGGTTCACGTGCATCAGATTGTAAGCGCCACCGGTGGTTGGATTGACCAGTGCGAGGTAGTTGTTGGTGGTGTCGATATTCGTGTGAATACGATTTGCTCGCACCACCGGATCCAGCAGACGCTCACGAACACCGCGATCACGCAGCAGACGTTTTTTTCGATAGTTGGGGATTTCGTACTGCAGGCTGACCCATGCGTTGGTGTCAAATGTGCCGTCGTGAGACAGCCAGGTGTTGACGGTCAGATTCTGGGTGATCAGAGCTTCCCAGCGAATCTGGAAGCCGACCGAGTCGCCACCCTGAGGGTTCGACAGGTAGTAAGCCCCGGGATACATGTTCATACCATAGCGACCCAGCAGCGGCAGCGGGCCGCCTATTTCGAAGTCGCCGCCAGAATACCCGTTGTCTCGCACATCCACTCGAGTCTGATAGACCGAGTTGGCCATCATCTGAATGCCCGGCAGCAGGTCACTGCTAAGCAGCTGCGAGTTGTCGCCGGCAATCATGTAGGCGTTGATGCGGGCGTCCAGGTACTTGCCCAGCGACTCGGTTCCGACCGTCGCTCGCGTCCATTCGCCGTTCCCGTACCCCTTGTCGTAATCGAAGAAGCCGTTGAAGCCGTAGATCCGGTTACGATCAGAATCGTAAGTACGGAAGATACCGCCGGCGCTGAAGATCGGGAGTCCATCCCAGGTGACTGATGCAGAAACGTCGCCCATCAGCACAGTCTTGTTGACATCGATGTGCTTTGGGATGCGGGCGTTGGCTCGCTGGAAACCCTCCTTGTAGCCCAGTCCGCTGCCGAAGTTCGATTCGAACATCAGGATCGGGCCAAATGGAGCTTCCGGACCGTAGGCACCTCCGGGCACCAGTTCGGTCGCCCCCAGCGTACGCTCAAAGTAAGGAGCGTAGGACTGCGGCTGAGGGTAGGGCATCGGAGCCGCAGCGGTCGCTCCTGCAGCAGGCGGGACACGCACTGTGCCTTCGGATTCAGGCGTCGGAGTCGGTGGCGGGCCATCCTGCGGCCGGAGCGACGACAACCGGACCACTCCCTCATCTCCAGTGGAGATGTTTGCGGCCGTGATCAGCGCGACGCTGCTGAACAACAGTGAGGCCGATGCTAACATTCTGTTCGGTTTCATCGATTCTTCCGATCGAGCCGTATTAACGGATTGTACCGGGCGTGCCGGCAAAGACGGTTACGCTTTTCGATCGGACGGTGCGGGAGGGGATGTTGAGTTAAAATGTGACAGATGTACGGATCATTCCGAATTTCGCAGTCGGTCCGATTGGTGCGGTCGCCCGGGTCATGGCGGTTTTCCTGGTCAGCGACGTGTAAAATTCGTTTCTTTGCGGGTTTCGGGGGCAGAATCTGCCGGACCTCGACACTGTCGGCTGCGAACGAAGGCTCTGCACAGGTGCGATGGCTGTCAGATGGGCTGCCAGCGGAAAATGGCGGGACGCGGGACAGTGGCGTGTTTCGCCGATTTATCTTTTTCAGACACTGCATCCCTGTTCACTTCTATTGCGTCAGTAGAGTGTGACCACTTGCACGGCTTCTGCCGAATGTGACGATCTCGGGTCAGGGGTGGGTGGACTCCCCTGGAAGATGTTTGGCAAACGTCAAATATTCACTGATTTTGCATCGAATTTAGGGGTAGAGTAGGTTTGTGGATGTCCGGAAGTGGCTGAGAGCGGGAGTGGAAATCGATGCGGGTGCGCAAAGCGGTGATCACGGCGGCGGGAGACCGGCACTCCAGTCTGCCTCTGCAAAGCGTGGTTGATCGCAGCGGTGAAGTTCGCACGGCGTTGCGGCTGACGCTTGATGAGATTGTGCAGTCTGGTGTTGAGGACATCGCGATTGTGATTCGTCCGGGTCAGCAGGATTCGTATTTGCTGGCCGCGGGGCCTCATGCTTCGCGTTTGATTTTTTTCGAGCAGCACAATCCGCGGGGCTATGGGGACGCGATACTGCGTACGAAGGATTTTGTCCAGCAGCAGCCATTTCTACATCTGGTCTCGGACCATTTGTATCTAAGTCGTACTGAGCAGCCGTGTGCTCGACAACTGCTGGATGTGGCGGCGCGTCACGAATGCAGTGTCTCTGCCATCCAGCCGACTCGGGAAAACGAGATTGTATATTTTGGTACGGTGGGTGGCAGCCCGGTAGCTCGCGAGCAGGGTTTGTACGAAGTCAGTTCGGTGATTGAAAAACCGACTCCGACGGTGGCTGAGCAGCGATTGATCGTGCCTGGTCAGCGTGCGGGATACTATTTATGTCTATTCGGGATGCACGTGCTGACTCCCGCCATTCTTGCGATTCTCAGCAGCAACCTGCAGTCCGCTGCCGCGGGCGGTGGCATTGATCTTAGCAGTGCACTGAACCAGTTGGCGTCGACGGAGCGGTATCTGGCCTTTGCGGTTTCGGGTAATCGCTACAACATCAGTGAGAAGTACGGATTGCTGCTGGCGCAGCTGGCATTTAGTCTCAGCGGTCAGGATCGGGACCTGATTTTGACGGAGCTGGTGAATCTGCTGGCTGCTCGGTGAGTTCGGTGAGCTGTCAGTTTTTTTTGCTTTCTGAATTTATCAAGCGGTTTTCCGACCTGCCTTTGCTTGCTGCAGAATGCTCATGAATCAGTCTCATTCGCTGCTGCTGCCGATAATTACTGCTGCCGAGCGGTCAGTGCGTGACCGCTCGCTGGATTCGGCCTGTGAATCGCTGTCGATCGAGCAGTTGCTGTGTGAGTGTGAGGTTCTGGATCAGTTTCGGCGACATTCTGAAAATCTTTATCAGCGAGTCCGGGCGCTGTTTTTTCTGTATGCAATTCACCGTTTTCATCTTCCACCGCGGCTGGCTGCCGGGGGGAAAGAGAGCGGTCGGATTTCTTCTGTTGCCTATTCTCAGATGCTTAATCGCCGTTATCCGGAGGCGATCGATCTGTTTCTGGCTCAGCAGTCTGCGGACGGTCCTTCGGTAACGCTCAGCAGTGCTTTGGGCGAAGCCTGCCGTCGTCTGGCCTTTCAAACCCTGGCCGATCAGTTACGTCGCAGCGTTCGCACGGTGCGCGGCAATCAGTGGATGTTTCGAACCGGGCATCCGGCAGACGTGCCGCTGACACTGCGACGTGAACTGTTGCAGGTGAGTTCGGAAACGGGTAGTTATCCGGTGCTGCGTGAACGGACCTCAGTGCGGATGGACTTTTCGCACAGCGGCTGGAGCGACATCTTCTTTTTGGGGATGGATTTTCCCGAGGGAGCTCGAGTCATAAATGCGTCGATTGATCTGGCTGTTCGTGGTCGCCATGCGGCTCCCGAACCTCCGATCGAATGCAGTCTGCGGGTGATTGATGAACCGGTGCTGCGTCTGGCCAGTCTGGATCTGGACGCGCGAGCCGAGATCACGGAGTTGAGCGAAGTCTTCGATTTTGCCCGAGACTACCTTGGATTGCTGAAGGGTGCTGTGATTGCTGCCGGCCTGATTCCTCCCGGCATGGAAGGTTGTGGTGGTTCTGTCGCCGATGTGTTTTCCCGCATGATCGGACCAGGCTTGGGTCTGGAAATCACCAGTCGTGTGAACGATATACCGAAGGGTTCGCGTCTGGCGGTTTCGACCAATCTGCTGGGCTCGCTGATTTCTCTGTGCATGCGTGCGACGGGGCAGGTGTCATCGCTGACGGGTCCGCTGGAGGAGGCGGATCGTCGGATAGTGGCTGCGCGGGCGATTTTGGGTGAGTGGCTGGGTGGTTCGGGCGGTGGCTGGCAGGACTCGGGAGGTATCTGGCCGGGGATTAAGCTGATTACGGGGTCAGCGGCGGGCGAGGACGACCCTGAGTTTGGGATTAGTCGTGGTCGCCTGATGCCTTGCCATCACGTGTTTTCGCGAGCCGAGGTATCCGACGAGACTCGCCGCAGGCTGCAGAACAGTCTGGTATTGGCTCATGGCGGGATGGCGCAGAATGTCGGTCCGATTCTGGAAATGGTGACCGAGAAGTATTTACTGCGGTCCGAGTCTGAGTGGCAGGCTCGCGGACGAGCAATTCAACTGCTGGACCAGATGGCTGCTTCGCTCCGCAGCGGCGATATTCCGGCGGTGGGTCGGGCGACTCATCAGAATTTTCATGAGCCTTTGCAGCAGATTATTCCGTGGTGCAGCAACGCTTATACGGAGGCCATCATAGCGGCCTGTCAGTCGCGTTATGGCGGCAGTTTCCACGGCTTCTGGATGCTGGGTGGTATGGCAGGCGGCGGCATGGGATTTATCTTTGACCCGCTGGTTCGGAATGAAGCCAGCGAATGGCTGCAGTCGGCGATGGTGGAAATCAAGCGGAGCATGGAGGATGCGGTGCCGTTTGCGATGGATCCGGTGGTTTATGACTTTTCGATCAATGACAACGGCACATTTGCCGAGCTGCGTCAGGACTGTGAGTTGCCGCGTGGGTACCATGCACAGATAGTTCCTGACTGGCTGCGAAAGGGACTGCATCAGCTCAGCCCGATGACTCGACGAGAGCTGGAGCGTGTTGGCAACAGTTGTCGTTCGGCGGACGGGCTGCCACTGGCATCCAGTCTGATTCAGCGACTGCTGCCGGCGACATCCGCTGAGGCTCGGCAGTCTGCCCGCCTCGAAGACATGCTGCGGGACAATGGTTTTGACGCGACGGCGCATGAGCAGTTGCGTGAGGATTTGCGGTCAGGCCGTCTGGGTATGTCGCAGAACCGCCTGAACCAGTCGGCCGTGATTGCCGACGTTCGTGCGGGTGATGTGATCGAAGCACGGCGTGATATTTCGCATTCGGCAATTGATCTTGGTCGGCAGGCACTGGCTCGTGGTGAAGCGGCGGTGGTGACACTTGCTGCAGGAGTCGGCAGTCGCTGGACTCAGGGTGCCGGCGTTGTCAAGGCGCTGAATCCTTTCTGTCGCATGGGTGGACGCTGGCATTCATTTCTGGACATTCACTGGGCAAAGAGTCGGCGGGCTGCAGCCGAATTCGGAGCTTCTCCGCTGCATGTTGTGACCTCCGGATACCTCACGGACAGACCGTTGCGGCGAGCTGTGCAGGCACTTGACCCGCAGGGACTGCTGCGGGTGTCTCGAGGCGTATCGGTTGGACTGCGCATGATTCCCACTCTAAGGGATCTGCAGTTTACCTGGGAAGAAATGGCTCAGCAGGTACTGGATCCGCGGAAGGAAAAGGTGCGAACCAGCCTGCGGGCAGCCTTGATGAACTGGGCACGAACATCCGGAGAGGCGGCAGACTACACCGACAATCTACCGCTGCAGTGTCTGCACCCGGTGGGACACTGGTATGAAATCCCGAATATGCTGCGTAACGGCACACTGCTGCAAATGCTGCAGGAACGACCGCAGCTTCGCTGGCTGATGCTGCACAATATTGACACGCTGGGAGCGTCTTTGGATCCAGGCTGCCTGGGACTGCATATTCAGTCGGGTGCCGATCTCAGCTTTGAAGTGATCTGCCGTCGGCTGGATGACCGCGGCGGCGGGCTGGCGCGAGTGGACGGGCGAGTGCGACTGGTCGAAGGACTGGCCATGCCTCGCGAAAACGACGAGTTTCAGCTTACCTGGTATAACTCGCTGACCACATGGATTGATATTGATCGTCTGCTGAGCATCTTTGGGCTGACTCGCGAGGCGCTTGCCGATCAGGGAAAAGTGGACACTGCGATCCGCGAACTGGCTCGCAGACTGCCCACCTACATAACGCTGAAGGACGTCAAAAAACGCTGGGGGAATGGGCAGGAGGATATATTCCCCGTCTCGCAGTTTGAAAAGCTGTGGGGCGACATGACGGCACTCAGCGATGTTCGCTGCAGTTTTCTGGGGGTGACAACGGAGCGCGGTCGGCAACTGAAGGATCCGGCCCAATTGGACGGCTGGTTGCGAGATGGATCAGCAGCGTGGGTTGAATCCCTGTGCAGGTTCTGAGTGTCTCGGGAAGGAACGGAGGCAGCGATGGTCAGAAACGACTGGCAGGATTCGGTGTGGGATGATGAGTTCGACGACAGCGGGGATGACGGGGATGAGACCTGTGTAACGGCCTGTCAGCATTGCGGACGCGAGATGTTTGAAGATGGCCTACAGTGTCCGGCGTGCGGCCTGTACGCGACTCAGGAGGGTCGTCCGGCGGAGCCCAAACCGCTGTGGCAGACTCTGGGAGCAGTGGCTGCCGTGCTGGCGGTGCTGACGTGGTTTCTGTGCGGGTGAAAGCGTAAATCTGGTCAGTGTTTCCGCGTGGTTGATCGGGAGCATTCTTTGCGGACGGCATCGCCGTCAGGAATACTGTGCGTCGAACCTTTGTTGCAGTTCAGTGGCCATGTCACGTAACTGGTCAACACCATACTGTTGAAAATGCTGCTCTGGCCACACGGGCTGGCTGAGAAATTTTTGCAGCAAGGCGATCTGGCCAATCAGGACTCCTTTCTCTACACCAATATCAATCCCCTGCCGTCGGCCGATGTCGATGCCTTCGGCTCTGCCTTCCGCTTTGCCCTGCTGCTGGGCCTACAAGATACGAGCCTCTTCGTCACGCTGAGCTTTTAGGCGTGCGTTGTATTCCACGAGGTGCTGAGGCAGTTTGTGTATCATTTCCAGAACTTCCGATGCTTCAGCAAATCCGTCATCGGGAAACAGTCTGGCCACCTGATCAGATATCAGGTCTGCGGCGTGCCGCAAGAACCACACCCACCGTTCAACCGGCGTTGCATGACACACCGTTTCCTCGGTCACCTGAAGATGATTCAGCTGCAAAACATGAATTTGCACATTATCGGTCAGTGTGGCTGAATGCTGACTGTCCCGCATCCGAAAGTCCAGATGCGGAACGGGAGGCGAGGCGAACAGTTGCCCCGCCATGACGCAGATGCAGATCGAAGGTTGCAGCTCAAGGTAACCCTAACGCAAGAAGAATTTGGCAAACACACCGGCCCACGCGACTTACATTCGCGGCTGGCCTCGACAAGATCTGACGGTCCGCTGCACCGACGGTACCCTTGAAACGCTCACATCAGGGCTCAAGCGGACATTGCATAAAGCGTGGGCACGATTGCCCGTAATTCAAACGACACCTGCCATGAGCACACCGCCGCAAAGCACTTTTTGCCGCGATAAAGAGTCGGAAAAAACCGAAGAACTGGCGACCAGCCTCGCGTCTCTCCAAAATCCTGACCGTTTTTTGTTCTTTGGCACACCCCTTGCAGATACGTCGGCAGGAGGCAGTCGGTGGAGTGGTGGGACCCGCCGGCCGCATTAACTCTGCAGGGGTCAAGGGAGGGGAAGGTCAGGAAACTCGCCTGTTCTCGCTCACATGGGTGCGTGGCCCGAGCGGGAAGCTCCTGCCGAGAAGTCTGCTTGCAGGCTTCTCGGTGGAAAGGGGAAAGGCTTCGTGCCTTTCCCCTTTCTTTTTGCGCTGCAGATCATGCACCGTGCATTAGGACAGCGGACTGTTTTCCAGCGCCAGCAGAATTCTCTTGATGTGCAGTCCTCCAGAGTAACCCACCAACTGACCGCTGCTGCCGATCACTCGATGGCAGGGAATGATGATCGGCAGTGGATTGCGACCGTTTGCCAGTCCCACAGCACGACAGGCGCGAGGCCTGCCGATGGCTGTCGCAATCTGTGCGTAGCTGGCCGTTGTTCCCCAGGGAATCTGCCGCAGAGCCTGCCAGACCTGCCGCTGAAAGCCTGTCCCTCGCGGCGTCAACGGCAGATGAAACTGCCGCCGACGCCCGGCAAACCACGCCTGTAACTGCTCAACAGAAAGCACCGCCAGCGGATGCTGATGGCACAGCACGGGAACTTCAGAGATCTGACAGTTCAGCCGGATCCGCTCAAGACCCTGATCGGTTCCCGAGATCATCAGCGGACCCACCGGAGTTTCACGCAAACACACCTGAAACATCGCTTGCCCTTCGACTCTATCGGCCGTATTCAGTGAGAGCAGTTGCCGCCGGCTGTCTCAAAAAAGTCGCAGCCTTTGTTGTCTACAAGGATAAAAGCAGGGAAATCGACGACATCGATCTTCCAGATAGCCTCCATACCCAGTTCCGCAAATTCTACAACTTCCACTGAGCGAATATTTTCCTTTGCGAGGATTGCAGCAGGACCACCGATGCTGCCCAGATAAAAACCGCCGTGCTTCTGACAGGCATAAGTAACCTGTTTGCCGCGATTTCCCTTGGCGATCATCACCATGCTGCCGCCGTGCGACTGGAACAGATCGACATAAGAGTCCATGCGACCAGCGGTCGTGGGACCAAATGATCCGCTGGCATACCCCTCAGGTTTTTTCGCCGGCCCCGCATAGTACACGGGGTGGTCGCGGAAATACTGGGGCAGCGGCTGCCCGGAGTCCAGCCGCTCCTTCAGTTTGGCATGAGCGATATCGCGGGCGACCACAATCGGGCCATTGAGCAGCAGACGAGTGGTTACCGGGTAGCGGTCCAGTTCCCGCAGGATCTCGGACATCGGACGATTCAGATCAATTCGCACGGCAGTTTCGTCCCGCACATCGCGGAGCTCCGGCGGAATAAATCGCAACGGGTTCGTTTCAAGCTGCTCCAGAAATACTCCGTCCCGTGTAATTTTTGCCCTGGCCTGACGGTCTGCACTGCAGGAAACACCGATTCCCACAGGCAGCGAGGCTCCGTGCCGCGGCAGCCGAATCACTCGCACATCCAGTGCAAAATATCGGCCACCGAACTGAGCACCAATACCGCAGCTGCGAGCAGCCCGCAGCAGCTGGGCTTCCAGTTCCGGGTCCCGGAACGCTCGACCACCCGGACTGCCGGTCGTTGGCAGATAGTCCAGATACTTCGCGCTGGCCAGCTTAACTGTCTTGAGTGTGGCCTCAGCGGATGTGCCCCCGATGACAAATACAAGGTGATAGGGTGGGCAGGCCGCTGTCCCCAGCGAGGTCATCTTTGCAGTCAGAAACTGCACCAGTGTCTGCGGATTCAGGATCGCACGCGTTTCCTGATACAAATAAGACTTGTTGGCGGAACCACCACCCTTGGCAACAAACAGAAACTGGTACTGGTCACCGTCGCAGGCTGCCAGATCAATCTGTGCCGGCAGGTTGGTGTCTGTATTCTTTTCATCATACATGGTCAGCGGAGCATTCTGTGAATACCGCAGATTGTTCTCCGTGTAGGCATCATACACCCCCCGCGACAAAGCCTGCTCGTCGCCTGTGGACCAGACCGCATTGCCTTTCTTGCCCACGATGGTGGCTGTTCCGGTATCCTGACAGAACGGCAAAACTCCTTTGCTGGCAACATCGGCGTTTCGCAGCATGGTCAGGGCTACCATGCGGTCATTTTCGGATGCTTCCGGATCATCCAGAATTGCGGCGACCTGCTGCAGATGTGCCGGACGCAGAAAGAAGTTGATGTCATGAAATGCCTGGGCACTGAGCAGAGTCAGAGCAGCCGGGTCCACGCAAAGTACGTCCTGACCCTCGAAACTGCGAACCTGAACATGCTCTTTGGTGAGCAGTCGCCACGCTGTCTGATCAGCTCCGGTCTGAAACAATGGTTCCCACGCAAATGGTGCGGTCGGCACTGGTCGGCTCTTTTATGAGAAGGTCTGGAGGGCCACGGACTGGTGGACTGACGACTGAACTCGCTTTTCAATTCTTGTCAGACTGCTCGTCGGCAGACTTCTTTTGACCCGCAGATTCCGGTGGCAAGGAACGGATTCCTGCTTTTCGAATGCGGCCTGTGGTGGCGTATGTCGCGAAGCCAAAAGGCTTCGAACGTTCCACCTCAAACCGGACACCAATGCGACGACCAGTGGTGTCCACATCGACAATCTGCTTGTCGTCAATCCAGGCACTGATGTGTTCATCACGCACAACCAGTCGAATGCGATACCAGCGTCCTTTGTCAAACTGCTGATAAGAGGTCGTGTCGTTTTCTGAAGCGTCCATTCCGTCCAGACTGCTGATTCCGCAGACACCTCCGCCCCAGCCCCCAATAATCAGTGAGCAGAAGCTGTCGCGGATCGGGAAAGTCAAACCGGCAAAGAAATCCCCGCCCGCCTCCCGCTGCGCTTCAAACTGCACTTCGTAATTGGATTTTGGCAGCTTCTTGTCGGTATGTATGCCGGACAGATCAGCACCCTGCGTGATGACAACGTCTCCGTTCTCAATCAAAACATCGCCCTCACCACCAAAGTTGGTGACTTTCCAGCCTTCCAGATCTTTGCCATTGAACAGCGGCTGCCAGTCCTCGGCGGAGGCCTTCGTGGCGACTGATGGCTGGTCTTTGGCGACCTTTTCATCGGCTGCCGTGAGACCAGCAGGCAGCAGGCTGACAAGAACGAGGGCCGCAGATGACCTGAGCATTCGAACAGAGAAACCAGACAGGCGGGTAACGCTGGGACGCATGGGACAGATTCCTGAGCAGTGGAAAACAAGTCTTGTAACGCTGCGGAGCCATTTCAGAATACCAAAAAAATGGGCTGCAGCGAGGCAGCCCGCCCGTATTGAACTGCGGTCTTCGGAATTGACGTGCACCAAAACACCGTTCTCCCCCAGACGCCCACACTCCCCGTGCTTTCCATTAAACGCGTTGAGGATTTCGGGAAGGCGGCATTCCTGAGCTGTTGCGGCACAGCATAAGTGATTTTGACATCTGATGTTGCGGTTATTTTTCTGGTCTGTGTTTCGTATTGACCCAAATCCTCTGATTGCCATAGAAAACGGATGGAGACCAGCGGGATCTGCCGGATGGGCGGTTCTTTGCCGGAATCCTGCCGGAAATCTGAGCCGTGAAGGATGCGGTTCAGGGCCGGTCGACACAATCAGCAGCAATGCCATATTCATGCGGTCAGTGATGCACAATGCAGACTTTCGGAAGAGACTCCGAAACACCGGGGACGGTGGTGTCCTGCGCTCGCTGCAGCAATGGCGCCAGCGACTGCTGCTGCTGCCCTTGTATGCACTGGCCATCGTGGTCTCATTGAGTGCCGGGGGCTGCCAGGAAGCCAATCATTACTACGCCGAGAATCCCTGGTATGGTGGTCGCAAGCTGCCTGAAAACATGACACTGCGACGCCAGTCGAATCCTCAGGAAGTGGACCTGTCGCGACTGGCGGGAGGCACCGGCAGCAGCCAGCAGATCGGGGTGGGCGACTATCTTGAGGTGCAGATTGCTGCGGGGCTGCATGAGAATGATCAGTCCACAACAGCGGTGCGAGTGCAGGAGGACGGTGCCATCATACTGCCCGACATCGGGTCAGTGGAGGTGGCCGGTCTTGAGCCGCAGGCTGCTGAAGCGATGATTCAGACGGAGGCTGTCAGGCAGGATCTGTATCAAAATCCGACCGTCACGGTCTTCGTGAAGCAACAAAAGAAAAATCGGGTGCGGGTACTGGGGGCAGTGAAGAGCGAGGGGACATACGAACTGTCGCCGAATTCCAGTGATGTGGTTTCCGCAATCGCGGCGGCAGGTGGTCTGGCGATCAATGCCGGGCAGAAAGTGGAAGTGCGCAATCCAGGGGCGACTCTGATGCCGTCCGAGCCGACTCCGCCACCGATGGCCGGAAACTCGGCCGGCCCCATGATTCAGGCCAGCGATTCGAGGAACATGAGACCGGCGTCTTACACCATCGACCTTGTGTCAGCAGCCCGATCGGGCGAAGGACAGTATCTGGTTGAAGACGGCGGAATTGTGATGGTGGAGAAACGTGACCCGCCACCGATTTTCGTGCAGGGGCTGGTCAGGCTTCCGAATCAGTATGAATTCCCAATTGGCAAGGATCTGCGTCTGCTGGATGCGATTTCACTGGCTGGCGGGATGTCCAATCAGATGGCAGACAAGATCTTTATTGTGCGTCAGGTAGAGGGGCAGGATGAGCCGGTGCTGATACAGAGCAGTTGGAGTCGGGCAAAACGCAGCTCAGAAGCCAATCTTCGCCTCGGACCAGGTGACGTGATTTCCGTGGAACAGACTCCGGGCACCGTCTTCATGGACGTGCTCAACATAATCAGGTTCGGTGTGACGGGGTCTACGACTCTGTTCTGACCGAACGGTGGCGGTGGGAGTGGCAGGGAGGCGACAGGATGACGGATCAGGATCGGATCCTGACAGGATCGCAGGACGGCGGGAATGCGGCGGCAACAACGCTGCATTTGCTGTTTCGTTTTCTGCGCACAGTCAGGCTCCGAAAGGGCATCCTTGTAGCGTCCCTCGTCATGTCCACCATTCTGGGCATGACCTATTACATCACAGCCGAGCGGATTTACGAGTCGACTGCCTCTTTGTACGTGGTGCGGAAGGGTTCTGGAGTTACTTCGGACGCCACTTCCAACTCAGCAAACCCCGTCACGGAAATGCCGACCTACATCGCGCTGATGTCTGAGGAGGAAGTGATCGCCCGGGCACTGCGGATTCTGCCGGAGAAATATCGTCGCGTGGATCTGGCCGGTTATCCGCAGAGTGCCTGGGTCAGGATGGTTCGCGACAACCTGCAGGCCTCATCCGCCTACAACACGAATGTGATGGACATCAGCTATCAATCACGAGATCCGCGGGCTGCTGCTGCGATGCTAAGCGCAATGCTGGCGGGTTATGAACAGTTTCTGAATGAAACCAATCGAGGGCTTTCGGAACAGGGTCTGAAGACGCTGGCCACCCGACTGGAGGCCATTGAACTGGAAGTGAAGGCACTGCAGGCTCGACGACTTCAGCTGAAAGCCTCTGCCCCCGAACTGGTCGACACCGGTGAGCGTAATCAAAACAGCCTGAACACCATCTCGAAGAACATCGAGCTGCTGAATCAGGAGTACTCCACTGCCCGCCGCAGAACCGAAGAAGCCCGCACAACATCACAGGAACTGCAGCGAGCGATCACCAGTGGTGAAGATATTTTGCAGTTCGCCATGGAAACTCTGGATTCCGCCGGTCGCCAGCTGGTTGAACAGTCCATGGGGCTGGGAACTCAGGACAGCTATCACGTGCAGCGAATCATGCAGGAGATTCTGGATCGGCAGTCAGCACTGACTGAAGCGAGGCAGAAATACGGAACGCGAAACGCCCGCATTCGTGCTCTGGAGACGGAACTGGCCGTGAAGGAAAAATATCTGAAGGAGTTTCCGGAGCTGCAGCGGTTGCGAACCGACACCATGACTCGCGATGTGCTCGCTCCCCGACTGGTGCAGTATCTCAGTCAGCAGATCCTGAAGCTGGAGCTGAATGAGAAAGCAGTCGCAGAACGACTGGCGGGTGAACAGGCAAGAGCGCAGAAACTGTCACAAACACTGACCGAACTGGGTGATCTTGATCGCCAAATACAGCACTTGTACGAGCAACAGTCATCACTACAGTCACAGTCTGACGGCATTGGTCTGAACAAAGACACATTCCTCAGTACCAAAGTTTCCAGTCGCCCGACGGTGCCGATTCGCCCTGTGTCACCGCTACTGCCAATTGCGGTACTGCTGTCACTGCTGATCGGTACGGGCGCTGGTTTGGCTGTCATCTGGGTGCTGGACATCATGGATGACCGTTTCAGGACGCCGGAAGAACTGAAGCTACATCTGGAAACTCAGGTGCTGTCAATGATCCCGCGCATGACCGAGTTGCTGGGTGAGGGTTTCGAAGCAGTGATGTGTCATGTGCGGCCTAATTCACGTGAGGTTGAGCCTTTCCGGGCTTTGCGAACCAGTATTGAGTTTTCTCCGCAGGACACGAATCGGCTGGTGGTGACGAGCACTGAGCCTGGGGATGGTAAAACGACGGTATCGATGAATCTGTCTGTGGCCTACGCTCAGTCCGGCAAACGCACACTTGTGATCGACGCTGACATGCGACGGCCGGGGCTTTCCACGCTGCTGGGGCTGCGTGATGACGTTGGACTTTCGCGGCTGCTGCGTTCCGCGGATGATCTGGACACGGCGATTGCCGCCAACCTGCGGACTACTGTTGTGCAGGGACTGGATGTCATTTCCTGCGGGCCTCGCCCCGTCAACCCGGCGGAGTTGCTGGCGTCTGAACGGTTCGCCGCACTTCTGTCGTGGGCGGAAACGCGTTACGACCAGATTGTGCTCGATGCCCCCCCGGTACTTGCAGTCAGTGACCCGGCGATTGCCGGTCGACTGGTGGATGCGGTTGTCTTGGTGGTGAGGCCTGACAAGGACCGTCGCCGGATGGTCATTCGTGCGGCTGAGACCCTGCGAACTCTGGGCTGCACGTTGCTGGGTGTCGTAGTGAACCATCTGAATGTGGAGGACGCCGGTGGCTATGGTTACGGCTATGGCTACGGGTATGGCTATGGGTATGGCTATGGTCACGATCAGGAGCCTGAGGAGCAGTCTGTTTCCGGCGGACACGAGAATTCAGGCGGGCTTGGCGGCTATGGTGGTCAGTCGTCTGCTGCCGGCAAGGCGGCAGAGGCAGGACAGTCCGTGTCGGCTGGTTTGTACAGCATTTCTGTGGGCGGTGGTCGCCGCACAGGGGATTCATCACGAGCAGCCTGACGGTTTGAGTGCAAGAATTGCAGAGATTTGGTCAGCATGTCCAGTCGTCGTAAAGCACCACCGAACTCCTTCAGCACGACGGCCTCCGGTCGTCCGTGGCTGAGTGAGCTGTCGGCGCGACCGCGACTGCTGAATCTGACGGACCTGCTGATTGGCCTGCTGCTGCTGCTGCTGCCCTTTGTCATGGGCGGCCGTGAAGCGTGGGGTCACTGGCTGCTGATCTCGGTGTCGCTCCTGCTGGGCACTGTCTGGCATTTGCATCGTGTTTTCGAGGGTGGCCGTCTGCGACTGCTGGCACTTGAACCGCTGCTGCTGGCCGGCCTGCTGCTGGTCTGGCTGCAAACTTGCGACCTGCCTGCTGACGTGTTGTCGCGTCTGTCGCCTGGTTATCAGCGTCTGATACCTGTCTGGGGTGAGCTGCAGTCAGGCGCGGCGGATCCGGTGCAGACATGGTCTAAGGCCAGTTTCATTCCTGACGAAACTCGCCACGGATTTCTGGTCCTGCTGGCCTATGGCATTTTTGGGCTGGTTTTGGCTCAGAGGCTGCGTACGGAACGCGACTGTCATCTGGTGCTGAAGGCTGTGGGAATTTCAGGCCTGCTGATGTCCGGTTTTGCCATTCTTCAGCTCGTCACATCCAACGATTGTTTTTTCTGGTTTTATCGGCATCCCTTCACCGGGACTCGTGAAGTGCTGAAGGGTGCTTTTACGAATCGAAATCACTTTGCTCAGTTCGCGGCATTGTCCATCGGGCCTTTGCTATGGTGGGCTATTGCTTCGCTAAAACCGCGTGAGGGGGCCGAGGTTCTGCAGCGACGGGGACTGGGTCCGGCGCGAGGAAACCATTCGCAGTTTGACAATCTTGTGGATCCACTGCTGCTGCTGCGACTGGCCGGGGCAGCCGGAGTTTTTGCGGCCATAATGCTGTCGCTGTCGCGGGGCGGGATGATTGCTGCTGCGACAGCTTCGGCAGTCATCTTTGCGGGGCTCTGCAAAGCCGGACGCATAAGTGCGGGACTGGCACTGTCAACAGCAGCGCTGGCTGCCGTGGCATTTGGAGGACTGGCGGCGTTCGGCGGACAGACGCTTGAAACACGAGTGTCAGACATTGCCAGCATGAATGCATCTGCACTCGATCCCAGCAACGCTCGCCGATCCATCTGGAAGGCGGATCTGGCGGCGCTGCGTGAGTTTCCGATTCTGGGTACAGGCATCGGCAGTCATCGCTACACGTATCCGGCCTACATGGAAGATCTGGCTGAATTCATGACGTTCAGTTTTTCTCATGCTGAAAGTTCGTGGGTTCATCTGGGGCTTGAGGCGGGGCTGGCAGGCGTGACTCTACTGGCGGCCGGCCTGCTGCTGATTTTGATCCGCCTGGTGGCAGCCATCCTGCGCAACTCTGATGCAGCACGGACAACAGCGATCGCAGCCTGCCTTGCCGGCATTGTCGGTGGATTGCTGCATGCTGTGGCCGACTTCATCTGGTATGTCCCGGCCATTGTGATTACCACGATTGCGTTAGCGGTAGCGGGGTTAAGATTGTGCGACGGATTCAGCAGTGATGCCGGCATCTTTATTCCGCGCCCGGCCTGGCTGGTACTGTCGACTGCCTGCTGTGTGATGCTGGTCATCGTGCAGCCGGATCTTGCCAGCCGGATTGCCGGTGAACACTGGTGGCATCGCTATTTGCAGGCGTCTTTTGAAGCCGGTCGCTCGGGAACTTCCGGGCAGATGTCTGAGGCGGGGGATCCCCTGCCGGATCTGGACGGGATTGATCGGCCGGAAGAGGGTGAGTATCCATCTCTGGCGGGCGGAACAGATGTGCTGGCCGAACCTCCCAGCGATTCTGTCGTATTCGACGAGCCTGCAGTTGATCTTTTTGGCCAGCCCGGGCAGCCAGATGCTGAACAGACTGCGAATTCGCCAAATGATGAATCTCAGGACTTCGCCGGCTACGATGAACCGCAGCAGGGCCAGCAGCAAACCACCGAACAGCAAATCGCCTCCTGCCGCAAGCGACTGGCATTGCTGCTGCAGGCGCAGCGGGCTCGACCGATTCAGGCCGACATCTGTCAGAACATCGCTCGTCGCAGTCTGGAGTTGTTTGATCTGCAGCAGCAGGTTTCGGATAATCCGATGCCACTGGTGCAGCTTCGGGACGCCTGCATCAATGCACGATTTCAGTCGCAGCAGGAGCAGCGTGAATTTCTGGAACGCGCCTGCGGTGACAACTTAAGACTGGTGCTGCTGGCTGACAGGATGGCTCGCCGTGCACTGCAGACCTGTCCGCTGCAGATTGAACCATGGAAGACACTGGTGCTGACCAGCTTCATTCATGATCCTGCGGATGCTCTGCACTCGCGTCTGATGGCCCAGACCATTCGGCTGGGCAAATACAGTCCCACGGTGCGTTTCTTCATCGGGCAGTCGCTGGCACTGGACGGGCGGGCGGATGAAGCACTGGCGCAGTGGAATCTTGTGTTTCATTCAACGAAAGCCATGCGTCTGCAGATGCTGCAGTTGCTGGTGGATCGGCTGCCTGCGGATGCTCTGCTGGTCAGTTTCAAGCCGAACCTGCTGGAGCTGGAAGAGGTGTACGATGTATACAGTCAGAAAAACCGTCCGGCTGACATGGAGCGTCTGATGCTGGCTATTCGTGACCAGAGTGACGGACTGGAAGTGGCGAAGGGTCAGACTCTGGAAGGTCATGAGCAATATGTGTCGGTTCTGATGAAGGCTAATCGGATCGCCTGGACGCTGAAACAGCACGCTGTGAGTCAGGCTCTGCTGCGGCGTGCCATTGCCTGCGACACGGCCGCAGAATCGCCGCGCAGGGCTCTTGGACTGCTGCTGATGGAGCGGCAGCAGTACGACGATGCGGAGAAGTTGTTTGAGTGGTGTTACGAGCAGACTCCGGGGGACCTCCGGCTGGAAGAGCTGCGGCGTGAATGTCGCCGCCTGAAGACTCAGCAGCGTCGCCTGCGCACAGCGTCCTCAGAAACACAGGTGGCCCCGCAATAGTCCGGGGCCGGATGGTCCCGGGCGCTGTTTCCTGAGTTACGGCCGCAAAAAGTGACGTTTTATCCGGATCATCGCGGATTCCCGGAAAGTCGCAAAATCCCGTATCTCTGATCCGGAGCCTTTCCGGGGCCAGCCGTTTTGAAAACTGCAGCGGCTGGGTACACTGCGGGAAGCCTGCTTTTCCCTGCAGTGGCAGGCGGATGTTCAGCGAGATCAAACCATGGGCGATCGCACAACAACTGGTCTGGGGCATCAACTGCAGCAGCTTTCACAGTTGCTGGCAGCGTCATCCGGGTGTGCGCAGCGCTTGCGGGGTGTGTGGCATGAGCTGTCAGATCTGGGTCAGCAGCATGCGGAACTTCAGCAGACCCTGCAGTCTCAGTACCAGTCACAGCGTGAGGCTCGTGCCGCCCAGCTGGCTGACGAAGCTGATGACCGTCGGCAGCAGACGGCGGCCCGCTGGCAGCAGCGTCGGCATCTGCTGCGTCAGGCGACGCAGGCTCGGCTGTCCGAACTGCAGGTACAGTGTGACGCCCGCTGCGCAGCCATTGAACAAAAGCTGCAGAGTGATTTGTGGGTCTTGCAGTCAGTCTGCGACGAGACTCAGGAAGACACACCGCTCAGCGAAGCTGCGAGGGCCTTGGAGAACTTTCAGACTCAGTCAGCATGGCTCGACCAGCGGCTGACTGATCTGGATCAGCGAATTGGTGTTTCGGTCGACTATCTGCGTCTTTGTCACGCGCATGCCGATGAAACCCTGCCACCTCCGATCGCCGAGGCTCGCAACCGTGAAGAGGCGCGGCAGAAGGCGACCGAGCAGATGGACGAGGCCTTGAAGTGTGCGGTTGAGATTGATCGACGTTCTCTGCCGCAGTGGGTGCTGGGCTGGCGGGTCGCGGGACTGGGGCTGCTGATATTCCTGACGGTGGCGGTCTTCACTACGATTGCTCACGCTGACATTTCCCTGTTCATCAATTCGGCAGCCGGTCGACCGGACTGGCAGTGGCTGGCAGTTTCCTGCGGGATCGGCATTGCCGCCGCATTTTTGGTTTCGCTGATTGTGGTCAGTGTGGTGCAGGGGCAGCTCAGAACACCGTTTGCCCGCATGCAGCAGTGCACCGCCAATGCTCGTGCATTGTCCGAATACTGGCGGCAGAAGACAACGCAGGAAGTGACGCGGCTGCAGGGGGTTGGTGAGCGCTGGCTGCTGGACCTGCAGCAGCGTCGTGAGCAGCGAGTGCTGGCATTGCGTGCCGAAGCGGAACGTGCAGCCGCTGAGACGCGTAAGCAGTGGCAGCAAGGGCAACAGTCTGAGCAGATACAGCTGGATCACCTGCTGGCTGAAGTGGCTTTTGAAGAGGCGCGTGAAGAAGCCGAGACGGACGCCCGGAGCGAACGTACGACAACCGACACCCTGGCAGCCATGCAGCAGGCATTTCGCAGGCAGCAGCTGCAGCAGGATCAGCAGCAGTTGCAGCAAAATCAAAGGCTGCTGGATGAGGCTGCTGGTCTGACGAATGACTGGAACCTGGCCCTGCAGTCGGGGCGTGCGGCGGCACTGCAGGCAGAGCGCGAGGGGGCCGGGCTGGCGGGCTGGCAGACTGTCGGCTGGTCACCACCCGTGCAGCTTCCTGACGCACTGGTCTGTGGTACTTTGCAGGCCCGATTTGCTCCGTGCCCGGCCGTACCGGTGGCGGCTGCCGGGGTGCCGTCGCCCCTCGCGGGAGATACGAACCTGCAGTTTCCGGCACTGCTGGCATTTCCGGCTGATACCTCAATTTCCATTTGTCATGACGCAGCGGGCCGCGAGCGGGCACTGGATTTTGTTCGCATGCTGCTGCTGCGACTGCTGACCGGGGTTATGCCAGGACGAATCCAATTTACTCTGATTGATCCTGTCGGGCTTGGTCAGAGTTTTTCTGCGATGATGCATCTGGCCGATTTTGACGAGCTGCTGATCAACAGTCGGATCTGGACTGATGGTGCGCTGATTCGCGATCGACTGCAAAAAGTGACAGAGCACATGGAGAGTGTGTTTCAGACATATTTGCGGAGTGAGTTCGAGACGATTGAAGACTACAACCGTGCGGCGGGTGAGGTGGCTGAACCTTATCATTTCGTGGTGATTGCCGATTTTCCTGCGGGTTTCACAGAAGAAGCCTGTCGCAGTTTGTCGGGCATTCTGACCAGCGGTGCGCGGTGTGGGGTGCATGCAATTGTGGCGTGGTCTCCGGATCAGCCGCTGCCGCGAAACTTTGATGTTCAGTTGTTGCGTTCCGCCTGCCTGCAGTTTGAGGTGCGTGAATCGGCGGTAGTCCCGGTGCAGTTGTCTGCTTTGCCATCGTTTGCTGCAGGTGAGCTTCAGTTTAAGGCCCTGGCGGCTCCTGAGTCTGTCACCAGTGTCGGTGTGGTGCGGATGGTGGGTGAAAAAAGTCGTGATGCGCGACGTGTGGAGGTGTCATTTCAGCGGATTGCGCCGAAGGGTGATGTTGTCTGGACGGACACCACTGCGGAGGGCATCAATCTGCCGATCGGGCGTGCCGGGGCAGCTCGCCTGCAGTATCTGAGGCTAGGGCGAGGCACCAGTCAGCACGTGCTGATTGCCGGCAAGACCGGTTCCGGCAAGTCAACGCTGATGCATATTCTGGTCACGAATCTGGCACTGTATTTCAGTCCGCGTGAGATTGAATTTTATCTGGTGGACTTCAAGAAGGGGGTTGAGTTTCGCAGTTATTCGGCCTGTCGTCTGCCGCATGCTCGCGTGATTGCGATTGAGAGTGATCGCGAGTTTGGCCTGAGTGTTCTGGAACGACTGGATCAGGTTTTGCAGGAGCGGGGCGAATTGTTTCGTTCGCGTGGTGTGCAGGATGTTCCTTCGTTTCGGCGACAGTATCCGGCTGAACGGATGCCGCGTCTGCTGTTGCTGATCGACGAGTTTCAGGAATTTTTTACTTCTGAGGATCGGATCTCTTCGCGAGCTTCACTGCTGCTGGATCGTCTGATTCGTCAGGGGCGAGCATTTGGGATTCATGCGGTGCTGGGGTCGCAGACGCTGGGCGGAGCCTACTCGCTGGCCCGCAGTACATTAGGACAGGTGGCGGTGCGTATTGCGCTGCAGTGCAGTGAGAACGATGCGCATTTGATTCTCAGCGAAGACAACTCGGCTGCCCGCCTGCTGACTCGCCCTGGCGAAGCCATTTACAACGATGCCAACGGCCTTGTGGAGGGCAATCATCCGTTTCAGATTGCATGGCTGGATGAGGACCAGCGGGATGAGCTGCTGGGAGATCTGCACCGGCGTCCGGGGGCACACGAAACCACTGATTTGCCGACTGTCGTCTTTGAAGGCAGTGTGCCGCCGACGATGGAGACCTGTCGTCCGCTGCAGCAGTGGCTGCAGGCAGATTCAGCGACGTCCGTGGATCTGCCAATCTGGGTGGGTGAACCAGTGGCAATTGCTCCGCCTTTGGAAATTCGTTTCGAGTCTGGCGCCGGTCAGAATGTGCTGATTGCCGGGCAGGAATCAGAGTCTGTTGATGCGATGTTTGCGGCGGCCGTGGTTTCGGCGGCGTTTTCCGGCGGTGTGAGGCAATCCAAAGTGGTACTGCTGCACGACGGCAGGGATCAGCTTTCGCTGCAGAACTTTCGCGTTGCTTTTGCCAGTGTGGCGGCGAATCGCTGGCAACTGGCGATGCCGCAGCAGACAGAGGATGTGGTGCGTGAGCTGTGGGATGTACTGCAGGCGCGTGAGGCTGATGGTCAGCAGCGTGATCCGCTGTTGTTCTGTATTCGTAATCTGGGGCAATTCCGCGAGCTGCGTCGAGATGAAGACGATTTTGGGATGTCGGGTTTTGGGGCTCCGAAGGAGCTGAATGCGGCCGGGCGTCTGGGTGATCTGATTCGTCGTGGACCGGCGGTGGGGCTGCACCTGATGATCTGGTCCGACACGTATGCGAACGCAGTGCGGTGGCTGTCATCATCGCTGATGCGCGAGTTTGATTCGCGAATTGCGTTTCGGCTGAACCAGACAGATTCCTCCAGTCTGATTGATACGCCGGCGGCGGCGATGCTGGGTCAGGGGCGAGCGATTCTTTATCGGGATCGCACGGGGCTGGCGATTCCGTTCCGACCTTACTGCTGGCCGGCCGGGCACTGGCTGGCGCAGCAGTCTGGCCAAAGCGGGGCGGAATCCGGTGTAACTTCTGAGACAGCAGAATTACCGGACATTAATGAGCTGGTGATCGAGTAGCGAGGTGTGTGCCGGAACGTGAAAATCGTGCGCGGCCTGTGCTGGTCACCGCCGGCTGTGCTCGGTATGCTTTCGCAGATTGCTCAGGTTGTGGCGACGTTTTGAACGGGCAGGAGACGACACGTGGTACGTATTGGCATTATTGGCATTGGCTTTATGGGTTATACGCACTACGAGGGTGCGCGGGGTCTGCAGGGTGCCAGTGTCACAGCCATTGCAACTCGTGATGAGAAGAAACTGGCCGGGGACTGGACGACGATTCAGGGAAATTTTGGGCCTCGCGGGGGCCATGTGGATACATCACACCTGAAGAAGTATACGGACTATCGTCAGTTGATTGCCGATCCGGATGTGGATCTTGTGGATGTCTGTCTGCCGACGGATCGTCATTTCGAGGTTGTGCTGGAATGTTTGCGGGCTGGTAAGCCGGTACTGGTTGAAAAGCCGATTTCGGTTTCTCAGCAGGAAGCGGAAACCATGGTGCGGACTGCTGCTGAGAAGCGTGTTCCGCTGTATGTGGCTCACGTACTGCCGTTTTTTCCTGAGTTTCGATTTGCTGCTGAGGCGATTCGGGATCAGCGTTTTGGTCGCCTGCTGGCAGCCAATTTCAAGCGTGTGATTGCGCGGCCGGAGTGGTCCGGCGACATGTCGGATTTTCGCAAACTGGGCGGCTGGGGAATTGACCTGCACATTCATGACAATCACTTCATCTCGCATGCCTGTGGCCGTCCGGCGGCAGTCTTTTCGCGGGGTCTGCTGCAGGATGGTCTCGTGAATCACGTGCACACCAGTTATCTGTATCCGGATGGACCGGCGGTAACCTGTGTGAGTGGCGGGATTGGTGCCAGGGCACTGCAGTTTGCCCACGGCTATGAACTGTATTTCGAGGATGCGACGGTGCTGTTTGATGCCGGGACACTGGCGGGCGAGTGGGTTGTCAGTCGGCCGCTCAGTGTACTGGGCAGTGACGGCTCGCTGACGCATCCCGAACTGGGTGGCAATGGCAGCTGGTGTGGTGCGTTTACAGATGAGCTGCAGCTGGCTGTGGATGCGCTGACCGGTCGTCGGGATGCCGGACCGCTTTCCGCTGAAACAGCGTTGTCTGCTTTGCAGCTGTGCTGGGCCGAAACTGCCAGCATCGCGTCCGGGTCAGTCGTCAGTATCTGAAGTCGGGGACTGGCCGGCGTATTGCGATCTCAGGGGTCTGCGGAATGAGTCCGTCGCGATCGAAGCGTGCTGCAGGAAGTATGGCGGCATCCGAGGTGCTGGCGGAAACGGTAGTGACACCCGCATTGCAGACTGTGGCAGCAAAACGCGGACTGCAGCGGCACCTGCTGCAATGGTATGAGATTGCTGGTCGACGCCTGCCGTGGCGGCAGTCTCAGGATGCGTATCGCATCTGGCTCAGTGAAATCATGCTGCAGCAGACGACAGTAGCCGCTGTGATTCCCTACTTTGAACGCTTCATCGCGGCCTTCCCCGGTGTGGCCGAGCTTGCTGCGGCTCCGCTGGACGACGTACTGCGGCTGTGGGAGGGTCTGGGGTACTACAGCCGGGCTCGCAATCTGCATCGGGCGGCGGGACTGGTGGTATCGCAGCATGGCGGTCAGTTTCCTGCTGATGCTAAGCAACTGCAGCAGTTGCCAGGTATTGGACGATACACGGCCGGCGCGATCGCATCCTTTGCCTTCGACTTGCCGGCTCCGATTGTCGAAGCGAACACGGAACGACTGTATGCGCGACTGCTGGCTCTGCGCGACGATGTGCGATCGTCAGCCGGACAGAAACAGCTGTGGTCGTTTGCCGAATCGATGGTTTCGAAAGAACGTCCGGGCGACTTCAACCAGGCCGTGATGGATCTGGGTGCGCAGGTCTGTACTCCCGCCAGTCCGCGCTGCAGCGACTGTCCGGTGCGTGAGTATTGTGGGGCATTCAGGCTGGGGCTGCAGCATGAGCTGCCGCGCAAACCGCCGCGGGCGGCCGTCACGGAGGTCGCCGAGCTGGCGGTGATTCCCGTGCGTGTACAACGAGGTCGGCAGCAGTTTCTGCTGCGCCGCCGAAACGCCGGTGAACGCTGGGCCGGGATGTGGGATGCGTATCGGGAAGAGAGTCAGCCTGAGATCCTCGACAGTCTGCCTGTGGTTGATCTGCGACCGCAGCGTCGTTCGAAGACGCGTTCGCTGTTCGCAGGCAAGCCGGGGAAGCTGCCGACAGCGACCATCGAACGCCTGCAGCAACAGAGCGGAATTGTGGTGGGCGAGACTACGGCAACGCTGCAGCTGACATATTCCGTAACACGTTTCAAGGTCCGTCTGCTGGCCGTTGTTTGTGCAGTGCAGCAGTCATCCGCTGCACTGCCTGATGGCTGGAGCTGGCAATCAGTGGAAGACCTGTCAGCACTTCCGCTGTCGAAGACCGGACGACAAATCACGGACTGGCTGCAGCAGAACGGCGAATAACGAAGCGTGCCACCATCAGGTTGGGAACCCAGCAAAGCCAGGCAACGATCGGGTAGGCGATAGAAAAATCCAGCCGCAGTCCCAGCAGCAGCAGGGGCAGCCACAGCCTGAGTGTCACTGCTGCACAGCAGGCACTGTAGCTGTAAATCATCAGGCTGCTGTGCTGCTGCAGGTTGCGCCGCCGGATGCTGACCGAGGCCTGGAGAGTAACAATGAGCCAGATCAGCCCCAGAATTTCGAAGGCCAGACCGGCAATCCAGCCGGTGGACGTCCATGGTGCGATGCTGATGGCAGCGAGACTGCTGAGGGATGCCGTCAGAATGTAGAAGACTCCTGCCAACCGATGCATTTGCGGGTACTTCCTGCGCCAGTGACGGATGAACTGGGTCCAGCCTGCTGTCAGCGCCGCGCCACCGCTGACGATGTGCACATAAAAGCCCAGCTGCCACCAGGTATTGCTGACAACGGCCGACGACTTATTTTGCAGCAAACCGAATTTCCCATCCGCCAGCAGGTCGGCCAGCGGATAAGTGCCAATGATCAGACACACGCTTGCCAGAAGTATCACAATCATGGTTTTCATGAAGGCAGCAATCCCGTCTTTTCGAGTGGTGCAGGTTCTGATGTGACCTTTTTGCCCCCTCTGTGACGCAGCCTGTGCTGTGAGTTCCTCCCGCGTAAGCAGGTAAGGCCCTGATTTTGCACATTTCCCGCGGCAGAAAGGATGACTGACCCCGCCTGACCGGGTATGTTGTTCGAAACGGCCAGCTCACCGTGCCCCCCCAGAGAAACACTCATGCACAGCATTGGACTGCTCACCAGGTCAGCGATTTATCTGTTCATCGTGCTGTTGTCGATCGAGCGGGCGGCTGCTCAGTCCACTCCCGAAACCGTCAACCGCGGCAAGCAGGCGACGGCACTGGTGGTCGCTGAAACCCGGCGTGTTTCCGGGACGGCGTTCTGTGTTGATCCTGCGGGTTACTTTGTCACCAACGCACATGTCGCCGGCAAGACGGGGGATACAGTTAAACTGGTTCTGCAGTCCGGTGAAGAAGGTGAAACAACGGTCAGCGGCAAGGTTGTTCGTGTGGATGAAGAGGTCGATCTGGCACTTCTGAACTGCTCGACCGAGACAAAGCTGACGGCACTGGAGATCGGCCAGGAAGACAAGCTGTTTGAAACGCAGGAGATCACAGTTTTTGGCTATCCGCTGGGAAAAGCACTGGCTCTCCGAAACAATCAGTTTCCCAATATCACCGTCAGTGTCGGCCGCATCTCGGCTATTCGCCGCAGCAAAGGCACTCCGGCGGCCATTCAGCTTGATGCGGTTGTCAATCCCGGCAATTCCGGCGGCCCGGTGCTGGATGCCAGCGGTAAGGTGATTGGTGTGGTGGTGGCTAAGATCGGCAACACGGATCTCAACCTGGCCATACCGTCCTCAAAGCTGACCACCTTTCTGGCTCGACCAGATATAGCCTTTACTTCCCCCGTCATCCCGGTTTCACGACGTCATAATCCGTTCGAGCTGTCTGTGAAAGTCCGGTCATTTGATAACAAACCGCGGAACTTCACGGTCAGGATGGAATGGAGCAGTCGTGGGGACGATCGCCGTGAGCTGCAGTTTGACAGCACCGATGGCACAACGTTCAGCACACGAGTGGTGCCTGTACCTTCACCTGCTGATGTCAACCAGCTGGAACTGGTTGCCCGCTTCGGTCGCGGGGCGGTGCAGGGGCTGGTTCTGGACACTTCAGTCATGCTTGATCAGCAGCAGTTATCGCTGCGAGATATTCGCAGAATTGTTCGCCGCGAAACCGGTTACGATCTGGAAGTCACCGGCAATCGTCGGCTGACGGGCAACCGGCTTACCGGCCTGCCGGAATCTGTGCAGATTGGCAGTCAGAATGTGGCCTTGCAGCTGACGCAGGCCAGTGAACTGCTGCTGGCCAGTCCGACGGACGGAGTGGGGACGATCAATTATACTTTGATTGTACTGGAAGGTGAGACAGAGCTGCTGCGGGAAAGTGGCAGGATCCTGCTGCAGAACGACGCGGTCCTGCCGGACCTTGCGGGTGGCAACCTGCTGACTCTGGGTGGCGAATCGCCGTTCCCCGCATTTCTGGAACCTGCTCCGGGCGCCCTGTACGAATCGAACGGGCTGCGGACGAAGGATCGTGAATACGTACGCACTCGCAGCAGCAGTCTGCTGGCAGGTGATTTCACGGCTGAGGTCGTCTTTGAGCTGCAGCCCGGCGACAAGGATGACTGGGGCAATGTGGTCTTCATCGGCATCGGCACCGTAGAACGGGCAGCCTATGACGAGCCCAAAAACTGTGCCTACGTCAGAATCACACCGTTGCACGTGAATGGTGAAGCCGGGCTGTCGAACCGTCCGGTCGACTCAGGCACGATCATGGGGCGTTTTCGGACCGTCGGACCGCACCTCGCTCGCATTCGCCGCAAGGGCGAGCTGGTCACCTTTGAAGTGGATGTTGACAACGACGGCCCTTCGCCGGATGACTTTGCCAGAACCATTCCCGACATCCGTGCATTCGTGCCGGAACTGCACGAAAAAAATACTCAGTTCTTCTTTGGCGGAGCAGCACTGTTTCAGAAGGTTTCATTCCGGCAGCCAACCGGATCTTAAGGTAACCTCAGGCCGGCCGACGCAGTTCTTCAAACAGTTCGGGCATTGCCTGCATGTGCAGACTGCCTGTGCGGCCAAGTCGCTGCTGACTCCAGAGACGTACCAGACAGACAACTCGTTCCAGCGTATCCCGGTCAAAATACTCAAGCCGCTCTTTGCCGGCAAACGGATAATCGACCGCACGAATAATTCGTATCAGGTCGAAAATTGAAAGCACCGAACGAATCTGAGTCAGGGTCAGTTCGGCAATTGACCGCAGATCCGGCAGTTCACAGAACGGATCAGTTTTCGCTGCGATAGATGGAACGATCTCCGGACGTTCGGAACCGAGGCTGTCTGCGAGCCCACCGAAAACGCGGCGCAGCAGCGGCTGCAGCTGCTGCAGATCCGGAGGATCCTGAATGACGCCGCTGTAGCCGAAATCGATCGCCTGCTGAACTACTCGCAGATCCGCATGCCGCGACATCAGCACACCGACCACTGCACCGCGTCCCCATAACGCCTCCTTTAGCAGTGAAAGTCCGTTTCCGTCCGCCAGTCCGTGAGCAATAAAGCACAGATCAAATGTCTGCGACAACCCGGCCTCGACAGCGTCAGCGCGAGTTCCCGAGGTCACAATGCGTACAGGCAAAGATGACAACAGGGCACACAAACGCCGGACAACGCCCGCGTCACTTTCCACAATCAGTACATGACGTTGTCTGTCCACGCAGCAATTCCAGCCACTGTCTTGTCAAATTAACGCGGGCCCCCGGCCAGTTGGTTCATTCGACAGCAATCAGAGTGCCAGAAATTACAAAATCGAGAAACTTCGGTATTTTTGAGTTGAAATGAACGTTTGGCGAGGCCGCGAGTCTGGATCGCCCATTTTCAGGGCATCAGATCGCAAGGAAATTCCGCAGCAGGTCATAACCCTTCTCGGTCAGGAAACTTTCAGGATGAAACTGCACCCCGAAGACCGGATAATCCCGATGCTGTAACGCCATCACTTCGTACTGCTGCCCAGGATCTTCAACCCAGGCTGTCACCTGCAGACATTCCGGGACTGTCTCGCGAGGCACAATCAGGCTGTGATAACGAGTCGCCTGGAAGGGATCCGGAAGTCCCGCGAAAATGCCCTGACCCGAATGGGAAATCAGCGACGTTTTGCCGTGCATCAGCCGCCCGGACCGGACCACCTTCGCACCATAAACTTCCGCCAGACACTGATGACCGAGGCACACACCCAGGACCGGCATCCGGGGGCCGAAATGTCGAATTACGTCACACGACAATCCGGCTTCCGTTGGACTGCACGGCCCCGGCGAAACGATAATTCGAGCTGGCTGCAGCTGTTCAATTTGCTGCAGAGTCACCTGGTCGTTGCGTTCTACGCGAATCTGAATGCCAGGATCAATCTCTCCAATCCGCTGAACCAGATTGAATGTGAAGGAATCGTAGTTATCGAGCAGAAAAATCATGCCGCAGATCACCCCGCGAAGGACAGGAACGGTGACAGAGGATGGCAGCATATCATCTGCAGGTGACGCCAAGAAATCGCTGCCTGTGGTTTTCCAGGGTTTCCGGACGTGTGCTTCTGACAAATGCTCGGCCACAACGCCAGTCGCACCCGCCGGAACCAACACCGCACAAACAACGAACTGCCATCAGAAAATATACCCTGCCCGGAAACAGCCTTATTCAAAGAAACCAGCCCCTCGCTGCGCAGACACCACTGATCGCAATACTGTCGCACCAGAGCGCCATCGCTTTGACACCAACCAAACACGAACCGCGCAGTTCTTTTTTTCGTATCTCAATACAGAGTATTGATTTACGAAAGAACCAATAAGCATTGGCACGAGCCGTGCAATCAGAGAGACAGACACCGCGAATATCGCGGCTGATAACACCCTCCCGGAAAAATAGTGTTCCCCCAAAGGATGCGGCAATGAAGACCCTGCTGTTTGTTCCCGCGATTGTGATCATGGCTGTCTGCGGCACCTGCGAAGCTGCCACAGGTGACGACCTGGTGGAAATCCTGCGAGTGGTTCATGCACTGAAAAACGACCACAGACGCGGCTCACGCGATTCAGGCGACGGAATTGATCATCGCCACGCGGCCTTTCAGAACCATAACCAGCCGACTCACTTTGCGGGAACCCGGGATGACTGGAAGCATGCTCAGGAACACGAGCAGCAGGTTCGAGTTTCCCGTGGTCGTGATCTGCGAGTCACTGATGCATCCGGCAATTTTCGTGACAGTCATGAAGAGTTCATCGGCGGAAGTTCCCGTGATCGTGCTCGCAGCGCTCAATTCCGTCCACAGCCCGCTCCAATGCCAGCGCTACGATCACCCCGCGATCAGGTCCGACTGGATTTCAGCATCAACTTTGGTTCCGGTTCCATCCAGCCCGGCCTGGCACCGGTCTATGTGCCTGCCGCACCCCCGGTCCCGCGTCGCAGAACGGTGTATGTTCTGCAGCCCGCTCCGGCACCGATCTGTGTCTGCCGCCATCAGATCGGTGAATTCGTGGATACTCGAGTCCCTCTGGCCACATGCGTTCGAATCCGCAATCTGTGCAACGCTGCTCCCAATGCCATTCCTGCAGTGATTGCTGTCCGTGACCCTGACATGTGTGCACACGACACCGAAGAACGGGTGGCCTATGTGCAGATTCTTGTTCCGCCGCAACCACTGCGAAGCCTGGAAATTTCACGCTGCCGCACGAAGATCACACTGGGCTTCGGTCAGTACGACATCCGAATCTGCTCGAAGGACGGCCTGATTACGGTTGAATACGACGACTGAAGCCGCCTGCACGAGGTCAGGTAAAACACAGAACGCCGGGGATCACACTCCCCGGCGTTCTGTTTTGCCGGACACAGCACGCAGGATTCAGGTCACGCACTCGCCGGTGTGTCCGGACAGCAGCTGAGTTTCGGCGATGTGAATGGCCTTGAGCATGGCGCGAGCCTTGTTCATGGTTTCCTGATACTCGCTCTCCGCCACGCTGTCCGCCACAATACCGGCTCCGGCCTGGATATAAATGCGGCCATTCTTCATCACCAGCGTACGCAGCGCAATGCAGGTGTCCATATCGCCGGTGAAATCGAAGTAACCGACAGCACCGCCATACGGTCCCCGCTTTTGCGTTTCCACCTCATCAATAATTTCCATCGCCCGCACCTTGGGTGCACCAGAAACAGTACCGGCCGGCAGACCAGCTCGCAGAGCCGCCACGGCCGTCAGGCCTTCCTGCAGCCGCCCTGACACATTGCTGGTGATGTGCATCACGTGACTGTAACGCTCGACAACCATCACGTCTGTCAGCGTGACTGAGCCGAATTCAACCACACGTCCGACATCGTTGCGTGCGAGGTCAATCAGCATGACGTGCTCAGCTCGTTCTTTCGGGTCCGCCAGCAGCTCCCGCTCAAGCTCGCGATCTTCCTGCGGAGTTTTGCCGCGAGGGCGAGTCCCTGCGAGTGGTCGAATGGTTGTTTCGCGATCCTCAACTCGCACCATAATCTCGGGCGAGCTGCCCACCAGATCCACATCCGGTGTCTGCAGCAAAAACATGAACGGGCTGGGATTCACCATCCGCAGCGAACGATAGACGTCGAGGGGAGTCGCCGGGGAACGGCACTCAAGCCGCTGACTGATCACCACCTGAAAAACATCGCCCGCCCGAATATATTCACGACACTTCTCGACCGCCGCACAGAACTGTTCGCGAGTAAAGTTGGAGGTTGTGCTGAGGACTGGTTCCACCGTCAGATCCACATCGGCCAGCTGCACATCTTCACCGGTGAAGGCCAGTTGCCTGCCGAGCACATCCAGACGCTCTTCAGCCCGCATTCGTGACTCCTCAGTGTCCCCCTGCGAAGTATCTGCCAGAGCCACCACCAACACAACCTTGCGAATGTGATCAAACAATACCATTGAATCATAAAAGGCAAAGGTCAGATCGGGGATGCCGCGGTCGTCCGGAGGCACATTCGGCAGATGTTCACTGTAACGCACAACGTCGTAGGCTGCGTACCCCACAGCACCACCCAGAAATCCAGGCAAACCGGGCAGATGCACGGAACGGCAGGCAGCCACCAGTCGCTCCAGTTCCTGCAGCGGATCCACGTCGTGCAATTCCTGACGCTCACCCTCACGATTCTGGATCACGACTGTTCTGCCGGATGCCGTGAGCGTCATAAACGGGTTGCTGCCAACGAAGCTGTAACGCCCGACACGCTCGCCACCAACCACGCTCTCAAACAGAAATGCCCAGGCTCCGCCGGCAATCCGCTGCCACGCCGTCACAGGAGTCAGCGTGTCGGACGTCAACTGGCGATACACAGGAACAAAACGCGTCTGGCGAGCCAGCTTTTCAAACTCAGCCGATGTTGGAAGTGTAGTCGGAGACCTCATGAAACACTGCACTCCAGTTCCCTGCTCAATTGCTGAAATCAACCACCTGCAACCGCACCGCTGTCGGCTGTCCACGCGACCGACTGGGTCATCTTCTGAAAGACCGGACGCACATCTGCCAATTCATGATCCGTGCACTGCCACCAGATCAGCAGCGTCGCAGCACCAGACCGGACACTACAGAATCCTGCCGCGTTCAGCAGCTCCAGACAGGAAAAAGTCACCTCACAGCCCAGTGCCCGTCGACCGGCCACAAGGAGCGGCTCCTGCTGCTGCTCAAGATCCTCGTATTCCTCCTGCAGTGCCTGCAGACAGTCCTGCAACACCTGCTCAGGAGCTGGACGATCAGGGATGATACGCAACAGCCAAAAACATGAATCATCGGCCGCCGCCGTCAGAATGACATCATCACCATCCTGCTCTTCGCGGACCTCCCAGTAACCAGGATACAAAAAACGCACCCCGTATCCGGAATACTCGCTCAGGAACACTTCCGCATCGCCACTCATGAATCACCACTCCCACACACCGCACCGCAGAATCCGACAGTCGAATACTTCTCAGGCAACTCAGGTTCAGTATTGAGTCGTTCCTGACGGTCGATCCGGTTCACGCAACATCCACAACTGCAACATCTCAACCGCAAGTGAAAAAGCCATGGCGAAGTAGACGTATCCTTTGGGAATATGATGACCGAAGCCATCCCCCACCAGCAACACTCCAATCAGCATCAGAAATGCCAGTGCCAGTACTTTGAAAGTCGGATTTCGCTCGATGAACAACACGATTGCCCTCGAGAACAGCAGCATGCCGCCAACTGACAGCAGTATCGCGGCAATCATGACGGGGATCGGACGGGGCAGATCCTCTGTCATACCCACTGCAGTAATCACGGAATCGATGGAAAACACAACATCAATTAGCAGGATTTGGACCAGCACTGCAGGCAGGCTGACCACTTTTGACGGTACCGATGAATCCACACGCGACTGCTGCACTCGATGATGAATCTCTTTGGTGGCCTTAAAGATCAAAAACAAGCCGCCCAGAATTAAAATCAGATCCTTGCCCGTGACTTCCCGACCAATCAGTGGAAACAGCGGTTCCCGCAGCCCCATCACCCAGCCTATCGCCAGCACCAGCATAATCCGGGAAACCACTGCCAGGCTTAAGCCGATTTTGCGAGCTTTGTCGCGATCACGCTCAGGCAGCCGACCGCACAGAATCGCAATGAAAATCACATTATCGATTCCCAGCACCAGCTCAAGCGATGTCAGAGTCAACAGAGCGGCAAGGCCCTGCCCCGTCAGAAACTCACCCATGTCTGCTGCAGTCCTGTCTGAATCTGTGGCCAACGGAGCGAAAACCTCCGAAACACCGGCCATGAGGATAGAAAAACACCCCCGCAGAATCGATGCATCCCGTTCTGAAATCCAGCCGTTACGGGGGTTTTCCCGTTTCTGTGCGGAGGAATTATGCACCGGATCGGGAAGAATGGCTGTTAAACCTCAGTCGTCTGCATACACTACCTGCCACTCAGCAATCCTGATTGCTGGTCTATTTTTTTCATAGGGAGCCTTCTCGTGCGACGTCTTCTTCTGTTTGGCTGCCTGCTGCCTCTGTCCGGCTGCAGCGAATCCGCTGGTCCCGAAGCTGCCGTGTCCTCGGCAGCCGCAGCCACCACAGCCGCTCTGCAGGTGGTCAACACCAAATGCCCGATCATGGGTGGTGACATCAGCGTGCCTGACCTGACCGCAGAACTGGTCAAGGACTGGAACGGTCAGAAAGTGGGATTCTGCTGCCCGCCATGCCTGCCAAAATGGGACGAACTGTCTGATGAGCAGAAGGCTGAACGCCTGAAAAATCCTCCCAAAGGACACTGAATCAGCAAATGTTTGAAGGCTTCGAACAATTTCACAAGCTGCGCGAAGCTTGGTCCAAAGTTCGGATTGAACGGGAAGTCAGGACGGGGTTGTTCACTTTTGGTGATTCCGACCTGCCCTACTTCCTTGTGACATCCTCTGACACCGAACACTTGGTGCGTATCCGTCGCGGCAGCATCACCATCACTCGTGCCCGCATCATCACTCCGGAAAACATGCACCCGGAACTGCGGAATTTCTTTGAAGAGCAGGAGGACGCGGGATTCATCGAATTCCTGATGTCCCGGACTGCTGCGTTCTCCAATCTGCGACTGACCAATCAGGCCGGTCCCGATTCCATCGTCACAGACACCATCGATGAGGCTGTCGCTCGACTGAACCGTCAACTGGACAGCGAGGACGAAGAGCAAACTGCCGTCCTGTCTGCTCCCGCCAACATGGCTGGATTCGCAGTTTTCCGCTACGCCTCTGAACGCATCATCTCAAGCGCACCCGACAACATTCAGGAACTCCGCGAACGCGGCTTTCTGCCTTAGGCAGTGGTCAGTGGACGAGCAGCGGAAGGGAGCCTGCAAGTGGCCCTTTGCGTAACTCAGGCTTTCCAGCCCGATCACCTTGCTGGCGATTTTGACGCCGAGGCTGCGGAGCGAGGGAGAGCACACCCATCAACCCCTCAACCCCGTTTCACGGGGGCGATGGGAGGGTTTTGTGTTTCTGGTGCTATGGAAATTGCAACGCAGTCGCGGGGTCACAGCAGTCCGTAACGGCTGAGTGTTGTGCGGAGTGCAGAGATCTGGGCGTCTGACAAAGCTGTCAGCGGCAGACGAACTTCTCCACACTCGCGACCCACCAGCCGCATGGCGGCCTTCACCGGAATCGGGTTCGTTGACAGTCCCAGCATATCCCGACAAAGCGGGAACAGGCGATGATGCCACTGCATCGCGGTCGCAGTGTCACCTGCAGCGAAAGCTGTCAGCATCGCTTTAACATCACGCGGGACAATATTGCCGGCCACCGAAACCACTCCGGTCGCCCCCAGCGACAGCAGAGGCAGCGTCAGACTGTCATCGCCCGACAACACCGTCAGCTCGGATGCCGACAGAATTTGCGAAGCCTGGTCCATCGAACCTGTTGACTCTTTGATCGCCACAACGCTGGGACAGGTATCGGCAATACGACAGATCGTTTCCGGCTCTATGTTTTTCGCCGTGCGACCCGGGATGTTGTAGAGCACAATCGGCAGATCAACATGCTCAGCAACAGCGCGAAAATGCTGAAAGAAACCGTCCTGCGTGGGCTTGTTGTAATAGGGAGCCACCATCAGGGCCCCATCCGCACCCGCCTGCTTGGCAGAACGAGTCAGCCGGATGGCTTCTGCCGTGCTGTTTGATCCGGTACCGGCCATCACCCGAATTCGCCCGGCAGCATGCTCGCAGGTAATTGCAATCACTCGCTCATGCTCGTCATGCGTCAGCGTCGGACTTTCACCCGTGGTGCCCACCGGCACAACACAGTCCGTCCCCGACTCGACATGAAAATCAATCAGGGATCGCAGCATCGCTTCGTTCAGTGAACCATCACCAAAGAACGGAGTTACGAGGGCTACAGAGAGCCCAGAGAACAGTTCGCCACGTCGCTTCATGATTGCTTCATCCTTTTCCGTTTCGCAACAACCTTCATTCGGTCGTCACCACGCCACGCACGAAGAATAGCGGGCCGGGCCGGGGTTTCAAACCCGCCACGCCACATCCCCCGCAGATGCTAAGCCAAAATCACTTTCCCGGCCCCATGGGCAAGACCTAAGGAGCAGACGTCCGGGACCGCCAGTCCAGTCCTGCCATGTGTCCCAGTGCCAGAATCAGAGTCTGAGTACCAGCACGGCCGTGTCCCTGGGCCTGCACCGCACGATACAGTTGTTCGGCCAGCGCCAGCCCCGGCATGAACAGTCCCATCCGCCGGGATTCGTCCAGCACAATGCCTATGTCCTTAATGATGTGTTCCACATAAAAGCCTGGATCAAAGTTGTCGGCAATGATCCGCGGTCCCAGATTCGAGAGCGACCAACTTCCGGCAGCACCACTGCTCACCGATTTCAGCACTGTTGTCAAATCCAGACCCGCCCTGTACCCGTACAGCAAAGCCTCGCACACACCAATCATGTTCGATGCAATCAGCGTCTGATTTACCATCTTCGTGTGCTGACCACTGCCCGCCGGTCCCTGATACACAATCGTCCTGCCCATAACTTCCCAGAGCGGCTGCAGGGCGACTGCAATCTCCTCGTCCCCCCCCAGCATGATCGAGAGAGTGGCGTTGCGAGCACCGAGGTCACCACCGGAGACCGGGGCGTCCAGCGAATGGACCTCGCGAGCCTTTGCAGTTTCCCAGATTTCAACCGCCAGTGACGGCTGACTGGTTGTCATGTCCACGAGGACTGTCCCCGGTGCTGCCCCCCGCAACGCTCCCTGCTCACCCAGCAGCACTTCACGAACATCGGCCGGATAACCCACGATCGAAAACACCACGTCCGACTGACGTGCAAGGGCCTCCGGAGTTTCAGCCCACTGAGCACCACGAGCCAGCAATGGCTCAGACTTCTGGCGAGTGCGAGAATAAACGGTAGCCGAATAGCCAGCGGAAATCAGGTGGCCACACATGCTGGCCCCCATCACGCCCGTTCCAATCCAGCCAATCCGCGTTTTTCCGGGAATTATCTGCGGTACCGCCATCGCTTCAACCTCCGCACCCGCCACTCAGATCCATGCCGATGCGGTTTCGACCACATCGCATTCACCGTAGTATGTTACGCTGTCGGGAGCAGCGGATCGAGCAATGGAGGGGAAAAACCGATCGCGACAAACCGGCTGAGAATCATGCACAGCGCGGAGGGCGCAAGAAAATGGGCACCGGCGTGATACCGGTGCCGCGAGGGGACGCATCAGCAAAACACAGAGAGGAGAATAGAGAGGGGAGAAAGGGGGAGGGGCTCAGGACCGAACCGGCAAGACGCAGGCTCGCTGGATTCAAAGGCAACAGGAAAAGGCACTCAAATCGAAGACCGGCTTATTTGTCATCCGGGTCTGAAACATACAAAACAGGCTCGGTGCTGGCAGTCAAAGTCGAATCAGGACTGCGACGGCTGGCACGCCACCCGCCCGCACCGCCTGCCAGGCGCACACTGGCAATCTTTGCACCGGACTCTGCTGAGTCCTGCTCGCGAACACTAGCCGGCCGATCACGACGAGTCTGCGGGAGATTGAAACCAGGTTCCGTCTCGTCATCGCCTGAAGAACGACGGAAGGAAGATCGCTGAATGGCTTCATCTTCGTTGCTGCTGCGACGGAACTGCTGATCAGTTCCGGTCGCATCCGCCGGATCATCACTGGCAGCGCGCCGATTGAATGCAGGATCCGGAGTCGGGCTGGCGGCAGTTCGTGACTGCACAGGCACTCCATACACCGTTTGAACTCCACCCCAAGGCGACATCGCTACGGCGGTTCCGATTGGCACCGTACGCCAGGTCGTCTCAGGACGCATCACGGTCCGTTGCTGTGGCTTGTAAACCAGCTTCTGTACCGGCACTCGCTCGTTGCGAACATCCCGCACCAGGCGAGTCTCCTGGAGCGTTATCCGCTGCGTCCCGCGAACTGCCACCTGACGCGTTACGGGAACGCTGAAGGCCATTACATTCGGCATGTATTCACGAGATGTTGTGTAGCTGGGCATAAAGGCCGTACGCATTGAGTAACCAGTGCGATTCAGCCAGCCGACAACCCCCGGACGAGGATCAATCTGACAGGGCGAACAGCGAGCAACCGGGTGATACCTAGTGATCCAGCGCCCCATGTCGCGGTTCACCGTCTGGTACTCCACCACATTCTGGTACGACACGGTAGGAACTTCGACCGTACGAGCTACGGTTTCGGGACGCAGAGTCGTCACCTCACGCTTCTCGTAGACCGTTTCCCATGTCGCGACATCCACGGTCTGCTTTTCCTGCACATAGGTCGTCACGGGGACGGTCTGATAGCAGGCGGCAGCTGGCTGGACAGCCCAGGCACTCTGAGCAGGTCCGCAGGCACACGGATTGCCGAATAACTGAGCTGAAGCCGGAGTACTGTGCAGGCTACACAGCAGGATGCCAATCGCGGCACCAAGAGAAATTCTTCTGGACAGCATGTGCTTCTTCCCTGAAGTTGAGAGTCGCTATCGCGGCTGATCAGAACAAAACCGCGGCAGAAGAGAGAACACTGGTTGGTCGCACAAACTTCCCGCCATGGATGTAACGTGCGAAAACCGAAAGTTCAGGAAAACAACAAAACAGACCAGGGCTTGACGCCCTGCTGAGGCAGGCAGAACAGGAAGACGGGGTGAGAGAAACCCGCTGAAACCGATCTGCAGAACAGGACAGGATCCATCCGGGTCTGGCGGTTTCTGCCGACAGATCCCCAACGGACGGGGCGAGATTTAGTGCAACCCGGAAATTGGGTCAATACCTGTTAAAGTTTTGGTTGCAATTGAACGGGAGTGCCGTTCTTTCCGGGGTCCGGCAGGCCGGTGACACACTGTGTACCGGCAGAATCTGCCGATCAGGGTTATTTGCGGCAGTATTTGCCGTTTTATTGGCGAATTACCGCGGGAGCAAAGCGTTTGCAGCGGCAGATTTCTTCACTACTTCTTGCCCATTGCACGCCGCTGCCGAAAAAATTCCTGAAGAATCGCCCGACAGTCCTCCTGCATCACACCACCCAGCACCGCCGCCTGATGATTCAGGCGCAGATCACCGGTGATACTGAACAGACTGTGACAGGCACCGGCTTTGGGATCCGCCGTGCCATAAACAACGATCGGAATGCGAGCCTGCACAATGGCCCCGGCACACATCGGACAAGGCTCAAGCGTGACATACAGCGTGCAGTCCAGCAGACGCCACGACTGCAGCACTTCGGCTGCCTGAGTCATCGCGATCATTTCAGCGTGCGCCGTGGGATCCTGCAACATCTCACGCTGATTGTACGCCTCTGCAATCACGCGATCCCGATGCACAATCACGGCCCCCACCGGAACCTCGCCCTGATCAAACGCGATCAGGGCCTGATCCAGTGCCTTCTTCATCCAGAAGTCATGAGGCGTCAAAGGATTCTGCGAGATTAGATCTGTCATGCCCGAGGCATCCGTACAGTCAGGGACTTGAAATCAGGGCGCCGCAGCCGGAGCACTTTGAGCCGCAGCATCGGCCTCTGCCCGCAGACGACGATACACTTCCATGATACTGTCAGCAGGAATGGCATAAGTCGGGTAACGATCGGCACGGGCAATCACAATACCAAGAGCTTTGCCGTCCAGATCCAGCAGCGGACCACCCACCTTGGAAGGATACACATCCGCATCAATCTGCAGCACTCGCGGAAAACCACCAGCATGCACACTGGCGAACTGACCACGAGTCTCAAGACTGTCGTAGAGCGGCAGCAAAGGATTTTCGTTGGTAAATCGTGGTGTCAGAACAATCTCCATTGTCTGTATCTTTTCACCTCGCATAAACTGAATACCCACCCTGTCACCTGGCTGAAAATCACGGACTCGCACAATCAACTGGTCGGCACTCTGCACATCCCGTCCACCAACGGACAGGATCAGGTCGTCCGCTTTGAGCCCGTTCCGCTCGGCTGCCCCGCCAGGAATAATCTCAGAGATCCGCACGCCATTTTCAGCTGTTGCAGGCTTGATACCGAGGAACGCACGGCGGGAATTTTCCATCTCATGAGCACGTACGCTGATGACCGTCGGGATCGAAGGACGACCGCGAGGATCCTGGATCAACGCCAGTTCGCCCACGTTTGCCGGCGAGTCCCGAAACGCGGCCGGCTTCAGCGTAACGCCATCGGCTTTCAGCAGGGCCAGGTCAAAAGAGTAATCGCGGGCCAGTTCGCGAACGCCAGCACGACCGCCCTTCGGAAAGACGATTTCCGGGCGCAACGCATTATTCAGCTCAGACGCTTTCGTCAGGATATAACCGTCCTCCGTCATCACCGTGCCAAGACAGAGCAGGGGACCATTATCACGAATCGCAACAACACCCTCGCGACAATCCTGTGACAATGATTCATAGAGCTTCAGCACGTGACTGTCCCGTTTTTCGTTCGGACCAATGCGGCGATTGTCACTCAGCTGCTCCATGATTTCCTGCTGCCGCTGCTCATCATCCTCTTCTGAGTTGGCTGGACCCCGTTGGCCCGGCTGACGATCCTCCGACGCCGGCTTCGTACCCGTCGTCAGCGGAAGCTCTATTTCCACGCCGTCACGCAGCACTCGCACACTGACAGACTGGCTGGATTCCAGCAGCGCCAGCGTGGTGCCAAGGTCCAGCCGGTCTGCAATGCGACCATCGCCGATTCCCAGCAGCACATCGCCAGTTTTAACCCCGGCCTTCTCCGCAGGTGCTGCTGCCCGTACTTCAGAAACTCGAGGAACAAAGTCCTGCCACTGCAGCATGACACCAAAAAAGTCCGTCGCGACCAGATTGTTGTCGGCCGAACGCAGTTCACCCCAGCGCTCGCCCGCCAGCAGTCGGTCCCAGTCACTGTTGAACACGTCAATCGCCACGTGACGGTTTTCAATAATCAGGCTGGTGATCATGCTGTGAATTCCGATCACCTGGCCATCGAGATCAAACAGCGGACCACCAGAATCCCCCAGCAGGATGGCACAGTCCGAAACGACAGTGCGGCTGCCCACGGACAGGACGCGACCAACCCGCAATGGTGCCTCGCGATCCTTGCGATACCCACCAGGATGGCCCATCGCAAAACACCACTGTCCGGCTTTTGTCTCCGAAGTCCGACCAATTTTCACATGCGGAAAACCATTGTCACCACGCGGGGGTTCGGTGATTCGCAGCAGTGCCGCATCAGCATCGGCATTTCTGCCAAGAATTTCAGCACGGTACTGAGTGCCGTCGGGCATCAGAATAACCACGGACGGATCACCGCTGCCGTTGCGGCGAAATCGACGCCTGCCACCCTCAACAACATGCGAAGCTGTCAGCACAATCCCATCGGCGCTGACAATCACGCCACTTCCCACTCCCATGCCGTCCGAAACACCGACGACGGCGGCGCGAGCTTTCTCGTGGGCAGCCAACAGCAGTTGCTGTCGCTGCCTGAGTTCCTCGGGGACCTCAGCTGCCAGAACTGACTGCAGCGAAGCCGCCAGAACCAGACTGCACAAACAGAGAATGAGACCGCGAAACTGTCGGATTAAACGAAGATCCATCACCGGTCCGATCTGATCAACAGGAGACAATCTGAGAGTCGGAAACACCCCATTGCATTCCGACACCACACCCGCCCCCAACCGAAGCAAATTTCGGGCCAATTCAGCACAACGTGTCCTCCGGACACACCCCGCCAGTCGCCCGCCCCATTCTAGACACCCCTCCGCCGGACTTTCCAACGGGTTTCTGTTCGGAATTTCCCGATAAGTCGGATTTCGCCGGTAGTGCTAATCTTGTTGGCAAAGCTTTCCTCAGATGCCCAGACAGAGAGAATCCACAGAGTCAGTCGCAAACCAGTTCTGCTGATCGCCGGCAGAATCCGGTGGCTGTGCCAAAACGGGATGAATACGGCCATGGCAGCGATCGAAACTATCGTGTGCTGCCCATTTTGCTCCGGAGCAGTTGCTTTTGTGGCAAGTCAGCAGCCCGCAGGTTTGCTGAGATGACATAGCAGCAAATGCTGCTATCCTGCAGCACAAGGATGTCATCCGGCCCCCTCCGCAGGCAAGGCTTTGCCACTCTGGAATTCGATCGCCGATGTCGCTGCAGTTTGAACCCGCATGGTCATGGCTTGCTGTCGTCGGCCTGTTCGCCGTCGCACTAATTGTGATCCGCAGCGCCTATCCGTCGCAGATTCAACATCTGCCTCAGCCCCGTCAGCGCCTGCTGCAACTGTGTCGCCTGGCTTTTCTGCTGCTGCTGTTTCTTGTGGCACTGCGGCCTTCAATTTCCGTCACCAATGAAGACCCGACAAAATCTGTCATCTATCTGCTGGCCGATTCCAGCCGCAGCATGAAGACGGAAGACGCCGGCGGCGGTCGCACCCGCCGCACTGCAGTGTCGGAGTTCAGCGAGTCACTGAAGCCGATCCTTGAGACACTGGCGGAACGCAGCGAAATCCGGCTGCGAGATTTTGCAGATACGCTGACTGTGGCAGAAAACATTCAACCCACCGCCGAAGGTCGACTCACCGCATTCGGTCGCATTCTGGACCTTGCCTCCGAGGATATGGCGAGGGATCGAGTGGCTGCTGTGCTGTTACTGAGCGACGGTCGACAGGCTGCATTTGGAAACCTCGATGCGGACCCTGCTGCTGCCGCCCGTCGCCTCGGCCGACAACAGAGGCCAGTCTACACAATCGGATACGGCGGCACTGTCGCAGGCGGCAGTCAGCTTGACCTGTCACTGGAGGAACTGGATTTATCCCGCGAGGTTTTTCAGGGGAATGTCCTGCCCGTTCGCGTTCGCCTGAATTCCACCGGTGCGGGCGGACGTCCGGTCACCGTGCGGGTCCTGCTGGAAAATCGCAGCGGTGTGGCAGAAGGCAAGTCAGGTACACTGGAACCGGCAGCAGCCGTTGATTCGGCTAAACCCGTGCTGCAGGTGACTCCCGGCAGCGATGCCGATGAACAGACGCTGCAGTTGCAACTGGTTCCCGAACAATCCGGTGATCTGAAACTGGCCGTGGAAGCTGAGCCCCTGCCTGGCGAAGCCCGCCGGACCAACAACCGAGTTGAAACGATCATTCGAGTGCGTCGCGGAGGGATCCGTGTCGCCTGTTTTGACATCATTCGCACCGAACAAAAATGGCTGCGAAAAATCAATGACAGCAGTCGAGTCCAGTTGGACTTCTATGCCATTCGCTCCGGGACCCTCGCCAGCCCGCAACAAATTCCCGACCGCTGTTTCGAACCGGGCCGTTATGACGCCTTCATCATCGGTGATGTTCCGGCCACTGCCTTCCGACCTGACCAACTGCAGGCGCTCGCCCGCTGCTGTGGTCGCGGAGCCGGGCTGATGATGATTGGCGGTCGGAGAAATTTTGGTGAAGGAGGCTACGGTCAGACCGTACTTGCAGCGCTGCTGCCTGTCGAACTGCCACTGGTCAACCCACAGATCACCGGCCCGCGCAGAATGCTGCCGTCACGCGATGGGTTGTCACACTTTGTGATGCAGATCGCTGCGCCCGATCAGAACCGGCAGCGCTGGGAACAGATCCCGCCACTCTCCGGAGCCAATGCGATGCAGCTCAAAAACAATTCGCTCGCCCAGATCCTTGCCGTCAGTGAAGACGGACAGCCGCTGCTGATCGGCCAGGGTACGGGGGCCGGGCGAGTCCTCGCGTTTGCGGGAGACACCACGTGGCAGTGGTCAATGCAGGGTTTCGAAGAAGAGCATGCTCGTTTCTGGCGACAAATCATCTTTTGGCTCACGCGCAAGGAGACGGATGATTCGCAGTCCGTCTGGATTCAGGCTGGGCCGCGCGATCTTTCGCCAGGCATGCCCACGGAACTTTCCTTTGGAGCTCGCGATGCACAGGGGCAGCCCTTGCCCAATGTCCAGTTTCAGGTGGAAGTTGTGGACCCTGCAGGCAAGGCGATCAGTGCAGCACCACGGTCCAGCGGTGACTCGTCAGTCGCCGAATTCGCCGACACCCTGCTGCCTGGTGACTACTGGGCGCGAGTCCGGGCACTGCAGGACGGCCAGCCGGTTGGCAATATCGGCGTCACTCGGTTTCATGTGCTGCAGCGCGACGTCGAGCTGGATGAACCGGCACCGGACTTCGCCCTGCTAAGAGAGCTGTCGCACGCCAGTGGCGGCGATTTTTTGACCGAGGAACAACTGCGTGAAAAACTACAGAAGTGGGCCAGTGACGGGCTGCCGGGAGTATCCGTCCGCCGTCAGGAACGCATCAGCCTGTGGGACAACTGGGGCAGCTTCCTGCTGCTGACAGCAGTCCTGACCGCCGAATGGGTTCTCCGCCGCCGCAGCGGACTGGCCTGAGGCACTGACTGCCGCCGCGTTACGTACAACAATCACCTGTGGCCCTGAGCATCGCTCCGCGCCGATGCTCAGCACGCGTTCCTTCAGTTGGTGGGAACGTCAGCGGAAACTCGAGTCCCGATTCGTTCGCCGGCGATGGCTCGAGCAATATTGCCGACCCGTTTATAGTCGAAAACAATGATATCGATGTTGTGTTCCATGCAGTGGTGCATGGCCTGAGCATCCATGACCTGCAGATTCTGAGCCAGTACGTCCCGAAATGAAATCTCGGTATAACGCACGGCGTGTGGATTCTTAAGCGGATCGGCCGAATAAACACCATCCACTTTGGTTCCCTTCAGCACAACTTCGGCATCGAGTTCACGGGCACGCAATGCGGCGGCAGTGTCAGTCGTTACAAACGGGCTGCCAGTACCCGCTGCCAGAATCACCACTCGCCCCTTTTCCAGGTGCCGCAGGCAGCGTCGACGAATAAATGGCTCGGCGACGCCTTCCATTCGAATCGCACTTTGCAGTCGAGTCTGTACGCCGGCGTTTTCGAGCGAGTCCTGCAGGGCGAGCCCATTGATCACGGTTGCCAGCATGCCCATGTAATGTGCTGTCGACGGCACAATGGTGCTGCTGACTTCAGCGAACTGTCGCCCCCGCAGAATATTTCCGCCACCGCAGACTATCGCCAGTTGCACGCCACCTTGGACAACGTCACGGATCTGGCTGGCGATCGACGACAGTTCGGTCATGCTGATCCCCGACTCTCCCTCCCGGCAAAAACTCTCACCACTGATTTTCAGAAGTACTCGACGATAGGGAATGCGTGAGCCGGAGGTAGTCATGGCTGTTTTCTTCGTTCTTCCGGAGGCGTGTACGGGCCGACGCTGCAGTGAAAAGTGTTTACCTGAGCACTGTGGGTATTGTAAACGCGAGCTGCAAATTCGCCTAGCCGGGGTGCGGACGTAAAAAAAGCCCGCAGCTATGCCACTGCGGGCCTGTTATTGACCATCAGGCGGTCAGGCCGACGCGCCCACCTTCCAGCGGAGGTAGGACACGGCCTGCAGGCCACCTTCTGCCAGTGCATCGCCGACAATCTTCTTGTCGTCCTTGGCGAATGGCTGCATCACCAGCACATTCTGCTCGCCAAACCACCGCTTCAGCTGCCCTTCCACGATCTTGTCAACCATGTTTTCCTTCTTGCCTGATGCCAGAGCTTCGCTGCGCAGACGATCACGTTCTGCCGCCACCAACGCCGAATCCAGCTGCTCAGGGAAGGTCACAACCGGGTTCAGAGCAGCAATGTGCATGGCCACATCACGCAGGATGCTGTCGTTCTTCGGAGTTCCCGAGGCGACGAACAACACGCCCATCTTGTAGTCGTGATGCACATACCCACCTACCACACCGCTGATTCGAGCAATGCGGTTGACTACGATCTTCTCGCGAATCTTGTTTACGATCTCTTCGTACTGTTCCTGGAAAGTCTGAGCCGCATCGGGAGATTTCTGGGCGAGCAGAGCAGCCGGGTCAGCAGCACCATGACCCGCCAGCAGCTGGTCGGCCATCGCCTGCCCAAACTTCTGCAGCACTTCCCCGGTGGCCACAGGAGCTGACTCGCACTGAATTTCTACCAGCGCGGCCTCTGAAGCATCCGGACGGATGGCCAAAAAGATTCGCCCCTCGGCCGTCACGTTGTCGGCTCGCTTCTCCTGAACCTTTTTGAACATTTCCTTCAGGATCGCAATCGCCTTCTTTTCGTCGCCACCCGCCTCCGTCAGCGCCTTCTTGCACTCCATCATCGGCAGGTCAGTCTTCTCACGCAGCGCCTTGACTGCCGCAGCCGTAATCTCAGCCATCGTTCATCGCTCCCTTTTTGACAGACGTCTTTGCCAGCCAGAAATGTAATAATAAACATGCGACGGTTCGAATTCGAACCGTCGCATCGTAAATCCGGTTAATACACAGACGATTCAAACGACACGTCAGTCGCGAATCGACGGAACCGCCTTGTAGATTTCTTCAGGTGCATCTTCCTTGCGACGACCTTCGTCAGGTCGCAGACTGCGTCCCTGCCTGATCGCATCAGAAAGATGCTGCATCACCAGACGAATCGAACGCAGACTGTCATCGTTACCCGGAATCGGCAGGTCCACCATGTCCGGATCAGAATCGGTGTCAATCAGCGCCACAACCTTGATGCCCAGCAGACGAGCCTCCTGGACCGCGTTCTTCTCTTTCGAAGGATCCACGATCACCAAACACTCTGGCAGACGATTCATCTCACGCATACCGTTCAGGTTGCGATAGATCTTCTGATACTCGCGATTCAGAGTCGACTGCATCTTCTTGGAGTAATTGCGGATCTCTTCAGACTCGCGAATCTTCTCAAGCTCTTCCAAACGCTTCAGCCGAGTACGAATCGTGCGGAAGTTGGTTAAGGTGCCACCAAGCCAGCGCTCGGTGCAGTAAGGCATACGACACTCAGATGCCAGCTCTTCAATCGATGCCGCAGCCTGACGCTTTGTACCGACGAACAGAATCAGACCACCCTGAGCAGCCACCTTCAGGAGATACTTCCGGGCCCGAATCAGACCGCGGATCGTTTCCTTGATGTCAATAATATGGATCTGGTTGCGACGACCGTAAATGTACGGTCGCATCTTCGGGTTCCAGCGACTGGAGCGGTGCCCGTAGTGCACACCAGCATCCAGAATGTCTTTCACCACAATCTCAGCCATCGCCGATCTCCTGTGTCTGCAGCTTTCACACCGCAGGGCCGGGGATCATTCCCCTGCACAGAACAATTGTGTGAATGCCCAGACGACTGTCGTCGCCCGGACACGCAGCACGCTGCCTTGGTTCACATCGGAGGCAGACGAATCCGACCAGCGCCCAACATGGACGCCAAAATCTCAAGCCAACTAGTTTAATGCTGCGTTTTCTCAGCGTCAAACAGCATTCCTGACGAACCAGTCGCCGGAATTCATACTGCCGAAAGAGTGTTCCTTTGTGCACTTCCCGTGCAGCAGACATCGCAAGAGGTCGCGACAATTCAGCTTACAAAATCCGCTCTCCATTCGACCGATATCACCCCGAAATCTACAGAAATACCGTTTCCATACCCCGATTCTGGCAGTTCCCGCGACAGCTCAGTCAAATCGAGGGCTGCCGGAGAGAATGTCCCATTGTTCATCGATCTGACGACTTTGGAAGTCAATCCGTCGCAACTGATCGGGAGCCTCAGGATTTGGGACTTCATACAATTCCACCGGTTCCGACTGCTCCGGAACCTCCGACTCCGGCACGTAAGCCGTCCAGATGCCGCTCCAGCGCGGGTCGGTGCTGGTGCGAGTCGTTGCGACAATCCGGCCGGCAACCGCCACGGCCAGCCAGACAGGCTGCTCGCGGTTACCTCCGCCTCGCTCAGTCGTCAGGCCCGGCTGGTGTGCCAGCCGCCCATGCTGCAGACAGGCGGTGAACGGGCCACCGGGCAAATTCGGTGGCGGCACTGTGTTTTGGCCCACAATTCCGGGAGCAACCTCGCATTTCACGGCAGACGGAACCACGGCAAACTCAGAAACCCGGCGTCCGGTCAGACCTGGAATTGCCGCCAGTCTGCCGATCCGATCCTCAGCCCCGCCTGTGCCAAAAATTTGCTGCAGTCGCTGCGAATGCTGAAACCGCCGGGGAAAGTCCGGGGGCAGAATCGCCGGGTGCGGACCCAGCAGAGTTTTTCGAGCACGAGTGTCATCAGACAGGAGCGAGCTGCCCGCCCATTCCGGAGCCGGCTGCATCCCCGTGATGTCGGCAATCGTCGGCAGAATGTCGATAATCTCCGCGTTGCGATCACTAATACAGCTCTGTTTCTGCCCGGGCTGCCTGATCAGCAGCGGCACCGGCAGCAGATCGGGCAGCGTCTCAGATGCGGCATCGCGCAACGAGGCTCCAGGGACAAAACACATCCCGTGATCGGCCGTAACCACCAGCAGTGTCTGGTCCAGCGTCTGGTGCTGCTGCAACGCCTGCAGGATCATGCCAAGACAGCGGTCCGCGTACAGTGTCTGCAGCAGACTGCGGTCCCAGGCCTGACTGACCAGCCACTCATCCTCGGTCCACGTTTCATCGGCCAGTCCCGCAACACCGATACTGACATCACCCCGCGGAAAACAGGGATCGCCGGATGGCAGCACGTTCCAGGGGTAATGCGGCACTGCGATGTGCAGGAAAGAAAAGCCAGGGCGTGTTCCGGGCCGCAGGCATTCGACAAAATGCTGAGCCTGTTCCCGCCGCCCAGTATCCCAGCCATACACCACCAGCCCCTGCTGTTTACTCCTTGCCTGACTGTCGTGCGTCAGCAGCCCAAACCAGTCCCGCGGAATGATCGTCTGACTGGGGGCCAGTTCGAGGGGCAGGCACATCTGCGTCTCGACTCGCAGCAGCGTCGACAGCAGCCGCATGACCTGCTGCGGTGCAGTACGCTGGTGCCTGATCTGTCGCAGTTCCGTCGGGCAGAATCTGGTCACGGGCTCGAACACCGTCATATCGTACTGACCGGTGCGAAAAATTCGGCGAAACAGTCCCGCCGGATAATCGGCCTCCACAGGGGCCTGCGATTCTCGAGGCAGCGTACTGGTCAGCATGGCGGGCAGTGCATGATCGGTTCGCGTGTGCACTGTCGTGGCATTGCGATACATCGTGGCAGAATCCGCCAGCTCGGCGAAAGCCGGAAATCGCTGCCGGTCAATTTCACCCGCAGCATTCAGCAGCGACATGCCGTTCAGTCCGTCAAATACCACCATGACAATCGGGACCGGCCGCGGCAGTTTTTCGTTCGGGGCAGCCGGCTGATCGGACAGCCCCAGCAGTTGCCAGCGAGCCCCGGCAGTGCTGAACAGCACCACAGGAACCGCCAGTCCTGCCGCAGCCAGCAGGCAGACAAACTGCCGGACAAATTCAAACCGGCGATTCACAGGCGGCAGGCAGACTGCAGCAACCGCCACGACTGCTGCCGGCAGCAGCTCCGGGATGCCGTTTCGCTGCAAATCCAGCGACACGGTCAAAGTTCGCACCGCCGACATACCGCAGCAGGCTGACAGCAGCACCAGCAGCAGGCTGAACAGCCGACGCTCTGCCACGCTGCCCCACAGCCTGCGAATCAGCCGCACCGCCAGCCACAGCAGCAAAGGCAGCCCAGGAAACAGCATCGCCAAAGTCGTCAGAACTTCCAGCAGCGAATAGTTGAGCAGAATCAGGTACTGGGAATTTCCGGCCAGCCGATCCGTCAGTGGCAGCGTGATCCCCATCGCGCTGAGGCCGGCCAGCTGCAGCAGCTGAGTGCGGGAGTTGATGTCTGCCAGCTGCCTTTCAGTCATGCCTCGCCCCCAGCTGTCTGCGGCACCAGCAGCATGAGGGTGCGAGTATCCCCGGGAAGACGCTGCTCGGTCACTGTCTGAAAATGTCGGTTTAACGCCGCCTGCAAACGCTCGTGCGTGTAATCCACAAATACATCACGTCGCTGCCGCAGCATACTGACTATGATCGGATCAGTTCGCCCCACCCATTCCAGCACCACCGGTGCACCCAGCGACGCCAGCCACCCGATCACATCCTCCAGCAAGACTCCGCAGCCAATCACCAGATGGTGAATCAGTGCCAGACACAGCACCAGCCCGGGCTGACTGCGAGCCTGCAGTGACTGACGTTCCTGCAGTCCCCAGCCCTGTGCCGGACTGGGATCCGCCAGATTGCAGACCAGCGGAGTAATTCGCTGCCGCGACAGACTGTCCGCAGGTTCGGCGGCCAGACTGCAGTACAGGCGTTCGATGACCGCATGGTCAGCATCCAGTGCGAGGACTCGACCAAATTCCGCAGCGATTCTTGAGAACCGCCCCTGATTGCAGCCCAGATCCCATGTCAGAGTCGGCTGAAAGCGATCGCAGGCGGCCCTGACAAACTGCGACTTCTCAAATTCATGCGCGGCTGCATGTTCAGCCGTTGCATAGTAATCCTGCCACGCAGAATCAACGGCCTTCCATGTGAGCGACTGCAGCTGCTGCTGCAGTCCGTGCAGGTTGCTTAAAATCATCCGGGTGCTCAGCTCAGAGGCTGCCTCAGCACCGCCTTGCCGCTGCGTTACCGACGCGACGCGACTGTGCAGCCAGATATGAGTCAATGCGCCCCGCCGGAACAGCAGGTCGCGCCAGCCCAGCAGCCCCGCCAGCTGCCGCAGCGGAATCCCGCCCATCCGACCACGCAGCCACGGCTGAAAATCCACACCTTTCCAGGACTGCAGCAGCAACGGAGCCAAAAACTGTTCGCAGAACTGGCGATAGCCTTCCCAGATTCCATGCCGCGGCCGCGGCCTGAACGAACCGGTGTCGATCAGCTGCGGACGGACACCGCGAAACTGAAAATTAAAGGGAGTCGCATCCACCATGTCAAAACCGGACTGCAGTGCCTGCTGCAACAAACCCAGCTGCAGCAGTGCGCAATCACGCAGCATGGAAAAACTCCACTCCCACGGCCATGACAGCTCTGGAACCCGCTCATGCTGCAGCACCAGCGAATAGCCCTGCGCGACAGCCCAGGGCTGGTGACCGGCATATTCTTCCGTGGGGACCACTTGCCCCGCGGCCTGGATCCTGTGCCAAAAATCTGTCGCCTGCAGCCGTCGCCAGGTTTCTGCGGCCTCCGCAGTCAGCGTGCGCAGCACCTGATCCCCCGCCACAAAGACTCGCGCCGAACGATCACGGTACGAGCCGGGCACGAAAGTGCCTGACTGTAATTCCGCTGGCACTACCTGGGACCTGCCGAATCTGACTGCCGTGAGTAACGAATGGTCTTCCACAAATGGCGGAACGCCAGCAGCAGACCGGCCGCACCACCCACCAGTGCCTGCATCAGCAGACTGCCGGCGCCGGGATCAAGATATGCCACGCCTAATGAACATTCGATAATCAGCATGTGTTCACCTGCATTACAGCCAGCAGCCGAAAAGATCCTGAAACAGGATGTGTCATTCGCGTTTCAGATCAATTTCCGGCGATTCGACCTTCGTATTTCAACATTGCGTGCAGGCTTACTTGCAATAACACGCGGTCCCCGCCAAGGTTCCGCCGAAAAATCGGTTTTCTGAAAATCCGGCTGGGATTCCCGATGGTCGACGTTTTTTCTGCCGCTTCGCGTAGCATTGGCAGCAACGGTACGCCCTTCCAGTTGCAGCTTTCGGGGCCTGGCGGGTATGCTGGCAACACAGCTCAGTTCATTCCTGCAGTCACCGGGAGCGATCCTCGTCATGTCCAGCCTTCGCCGTTCACCTCTTGCCCCGTCAGTCATCAGCCCCCGATTCCTGCAATTGCGTCTGGTCACCTGTGGTCTGCTTGGCCTGCTGTCCTGCCTGCTGCCCCTGCCTGCAGCTGCTCAGACGGCCGACACCGCTGCCCCGGCACAGACTCAGCCGCAATACATCCGGATCCGGAAAAACGACCGCAAACTGGCGGTGGCACTCGAGACTTCGGTGACTCACTTCACGGATTCCCAAAAGTATCCGGATGCTGAAGTCGACCTGATCGGCGCGATTCATCTGGGTGACGCCGAGTACTACAAAGAACTGAATGCGCTGTTTCCAAAGTACGATGTGGTGCTGTTCGAAGCTGTCATGCCGGAAGAAGCCGTGCGACTGGGTCTGCGACCTGGTGCCGCCGGTGCGCGTGCCGCCGACCCTGATGCCGACGCTGATACTGAATCGTGGGATGATGCAAAAATCGGTTTTGCTGCCATTTCAGTCCTGCAGCTGGGTATGAAGGACGTGCTGGGCATGGAATTCCAGCTTGCAGCCGTCGATTACACGCCGGTCAATTTTGTGCACGCGGACATGACCGCTGAAGAGTTCGAAGCCACGATGAAAAAACGGGGCGAATCTTTCTCGCAGATGCTGCTTTCTGAAATGGGCAAGTCGATGTCCAGTCAGCAGAAGGTGAATCCGCTGGCGATGAATCTGGATATTATGCTGTCGGCAGTCTCATCAGACCGCTCCTGGGCGGCTCGACGAATTGCCGCCAGTCAGATTGTGAAAGCCGGAGAAGGCACAGCGTTTGCCGGCAAGGACGGCACATCCACCATCATCACCGAACGCAACCTTAAGTGTCTGGAGGTCCTGCAGTATCAGCTCAAGAAGCATCGCAGGATCGGGATCTTCTACGGTGCCGGACATTATCCGGACATGGGCCAGCGACTGCAGCAGGATTTTGGCTTTAAGCTGACCGGCGAAGACTGGGTGACTGCATGGAAACTGCGGGCGCCTGAAAAAACGGCAGCACCCGCATCAGTCAAACCCTGATCTCAGGTCGGAAATGTCAGCCCGCGACGATATCTACTCAGTCCCGCTCACCACAGTGGGCAGCTTCCAGTTTGACTCGGATGTCGTGCGGGTATTTCCCGACATGATTGCTCGTTCTGTCCCCGGCTACGCGTCGATCCTGTCGGTCATCGAGCAGCTTGCGTCGCATTATGTGCGACCGCATAGCCGAGTTTGGGATCTGGGATGTTCGCTGGGGGCAGCGACTCAGCTGATTCGTCGCCGTGTGGATCCGTCGGTCACGATTCACGCGGTGGACAATTCGCCCGCGATGATTCAGCGGCTGCTGCAGTTGCTGCAGACCTGGGAACTCGGAGCCCCTGTGATTGTGATGGAGTCGGATTTGCGTCAGGTGCAGGTGACAGAGGCTTCGCTGGTGGTGCTGAATCTGACGCTGCAGTTTTTGCCGCCGGCTGAGCGTGACGGCGTGATTGCAGGAATCGCTGCGGGTATGCTGCCCGGCGGGGCTCTGCTGCTGTCCGAGAAGATTTGTTTTGAGGATTCGCGGCAGCAGAAACTAATGACGAAGCTGCATCACGACTTCAAACGGGCTCACGGCTACACGGATCTCGAAATCGCGCAGAAACGCTCAGCAATTGAGAATATGCTGATCCCGGAACCCCTGCAGCGACATGTGCAGCGGCTGACGGAGGCCGGTTTTTCAGCCGTTATTCCGTGGTTTCAGTGCTTCAACTTCGCTTCCATCATAGCCGTCCGCTGATCCCTCGCCGGGAGCCACCACATTGCTTTGGCCCGGGGACTGTCCCCACAGGCTGCTCGCTGGTATTATTCGCGGCAGGAGGCGTTTATGTTGACGTTTTGCTCACTGCTGTTTCTCGTCAGTTCTCTGCTGACCGACGAAAGTCGTGGTGGCAGCAGTCCGCAGTCTGCGGCGGCAGCAGCGGCTGCCGACCTGCCCGTCATCGTGCTGACAGGGTTTGAACCGTTCGGTGAGAAACGCCCGCCCAATCCTTCCTGGGAAGGTATTGCCGCGCTGCACAACACTCAGTGGCAGAGCCATCGCATCGTTGCTGTGCAGCTGCCGGTTGTCTGGGGGGCTCCCCAGCAGACGCTGGCTCCTGAAATTGCCCGGCTGAATCCGGTAGCTGTGTTTTCATTCGGCCAGGGGCGGCCCGGTGCCTTCGCCATCGAAACGAGGGCTCGAAACCAGCGTGGTCCGATTCCCGACAATACCGGCCAGACTCCGCCCCAGCCACTGGTTGCCGGCGATGGTCCAACCGAATATCGCTCGTCATTCCCCTTTCAGCCTCTCTGCGACCACCTGAACACTGCCGGTTATCAGACTCGCATTTCCGAAGACGCCGGCCAGTATCTCTGCGAAGAAACTCTGTTCACCCTGGAACTGCTCCGCCGCCGCGCTAAAACGCCGCCTGATGTTGCTTTCTGCCATGTCCCTCCGCTGGGCTCCCGAATCGGACAACAACTCGTGGACGCTCAGTACGTGCGCAGCTTTGTGCTGCAGGTGCTGGCAGGCTGGCAGGCTGGCAGGCTGGCCAGTGTGAAACAGCCTGGCGATCCGGCTTCGCCTGAGCCTGCTGCCGCACCCGTCATTCGCGGTCAGTCTCCAGGGGACGGCAAAAAAAGTACCGGTGAAAAGGCGGCTGTGGAAAAACTGATTGACGAGTATTTCAAGTCGTGGTCTGAGCAGCGGATGCAGGACTATGGCAGTTGTTTCGCGGACGGCGCTGTCATCCAGGAAATTGGCTCAGGCAGTATTAATACGCAGATGAAGGGCCCCTTTGTGGCTCAGCAGACCACATATCACAAACTGGCCATTTTCAAGGCGGTTGAAGTTCCCGTGCGTACCTCCATCCAGTTTGAAGCCGACCTCTGTCGAGTGGTCGTCTACTGGAAACTGACAGCCGGACCTCGAGTGCAGTACGGCTACGACCACTTCACACTGATGAAGCAGAAGGGTTCGTGGAAGATCGTCAACCTGGTCTTCTACGGCACCAGTCCGGAAAAAAACTGAAGCGAATATGAAAAAGCAAAGCAGCAGATCTCAAACGGGCGGCAGCAGACGGCCTACCACAGGTTCAGCGGGCGGCCGTCGGCCTGCTTCAGGTCCGCGCGGGCGTGCCGAACGCCCGGCGGGATCACGTCCGGTACGAGTTCCTGAATCGCGCGGCGTGGCCCCGGCAGCTCCTGCCCCCGATGCAGCCACCGAAGATGCCGTGGCAGAAGATTCCAGCGTCATGCGGCTGCAGAAGTTTCTCGCAATGTCCGGAGTCGACTCGAGACGAAACAGCGAGCAGTACATTCGTGACGGGCGAGTGACAGTCGACGGTGAAGTGGTCACCGACCCTGCTCGATCCGTAAACGCCGAGACCAGCGATGTGCGTCTGGATGCCGAGCGTCTGCGACTGCCGCGGTTCCGCTATTTTCTGCTGCACAAACCTCGCGGCATACTGTGCACCAACCGGGATCCGGACGGGCGACCGCGAGCGATCGACCTGATTCCGGTGGCCGACCAAAGACTCTTCACTGTCGGCCGTCTGGACGAGAATACATCCGGACTGCTGCTGGTGACCAACGACGGCGATCTGGCTCAGCGACTGGCTCACCCGCGGTTTGAAGTCGTGCGACGATATCGCTGTCATGTCGCCGGCTGGCCATCACCGGAAGTACTGACACAGCTCCGCGAAGGCATGTATTTTGCCGAGGGCTTCTTCAAGTTTCGGGGTGTGCGAGTCATCAAGCACCAGGGACGCAGTACTGTTCTGGAACTGGAGCTGCAGGAAGGTCGCAATCGAGAAATTCGCCGCCTGCTGGCTCGTGTGGGCCACAAGATCATCGAACTTGAGCGCATTGCTTTCGGTCCAATTTCGCTGGGTTCGCTGCCCTATGGTCGGTTTCGCGAACTGCATGGGGCCGAGATTCGTGAACTGAAACGATTTCTCGCCACAGGTGAGCTGGCTGAGCAGCCGCGGGGTCGCGGCAGTTTCGGTTACCGCCCCGGCAAGACTCGCAACAAACGACGTCGCACGGCGCCTGGCGGCAAGGCAGCCCCCCCTGCCGGACGCACTGCAGCTCCGCGTGATGCTGGCGGCGAATCATCGGGAACTCGCCGCTCACGCGGACAGCAGTCGATCGAGACACCACGCGGCAAACGTCCCGGCGGACCGCCCCGCTCAGCACAGGGATCATCCCGCTCAGCACAGGGGCCGGCTCGCAGTGGACAGGGTCCGCGGCGTGCTCGCAGTCAGCAGGCCGCAGCCAGCAAAAACCGCAATCGCCGACGACCGTGATCAGGCTTTATAGTCTGCCAGCAGCTTTTTGGCCTCGTCCAGCAGCTTCTTCTGCAGTTTCGTGTTTGCCGGGCTGGTCCCGGCAAACTCTACCAGCCGATTGACAGCAGCCAGACACAGCTTGGCTGACTGTCGCTGTGATGCTTCGGCAGTCATCACCGCCGAGTAGGCCTTGAATTCCTTCCAGATCTTTTCCATTTGTTTCCCGTAGACATCGGGCTGCGCAGCGGGGTCCAGTTTTTCGATTTCCTGAATAGCCTCTTCGACTCGCACGATGTACTGACCCTGCTGGCTGTTCAGGATGCTCATCACCGGTCCCCAGCCGAACCACAGCAGCGCCAGTGCAGCGATACCGATCAGAGTTTTGACGGGGCCATCAAACTGCAGATCTGACAACCCGGCAAAGGGATTGGGGATACTAAATCCGCCGCCCGAGGATCGACGTTTGGGGGGCTTTGCGGATGCGGCGACGGAAGATGCTCGAGCGGCGGCGAGTGCGGCGGCAGCCTGACGCTGCGGGTCTGATGCCTGGCTAAAGGCAGCGGGGGCTGCAGTTGCAGCGGCAGCAGGTGCAACTGTCGGTGCTGTCGCCGGTGCCGCCATCACAGCGGCTGACGCCTCGCCAGAGCGAACAGTTTCTGTTCTGGCCGCTGCTTTCTTCTGCTCCAGCTCCGCGAAGATCTCCTGCAGCATCGCATCTTCGGCTTTGGCGGCCGCTTCCGCCTGCCTGCGGCGATTCACCAGTTTACGAGATCCCGGTCCGCTGCGCTGACCGCGACCGGCGACGGCCGGTGCTTTGACCCCGCGCGGCGTGCCTGCAGAACTGCGTTTGCCCGACTTTGCCGCAGGTTTTCCGTTGTCCCCGTCTGCCTCAAAATCTTCTGAATCAGAATCCGAATGTATTGGCTGTTCCGGTTTGGACTGTCCGGCAGGCACAGCTTTCGCTGGAATATCTGGCCGGCTCAGCATAAACACGATCGAAAGCTCATGGAATTCCGAAGCCGCCTCCCACAGGAACTCGTTGTCCCGACGAATCAGCGTGTCAGCAGAAATACGCCCGATTTCCGCCAGCTTGATCAGTGAATGTCCGGACACCGGTCCCAGCGTGATGCCTTCCAGCTGAAACCAGAAGAAGTCACAGGGCTCTTCTGCATCGGTGGCTTCGTCTTCTGAGCTTTCGGGGGGCAGGTTCGCCGTCAGCGGGTTGAGCCGTTGAAATTCGGTTCCCGTGATGGGTTCGGCGGCGTCAGATCTTCGCACGGGATCACTGCCGGCGAGGGTGCCGTCTTGCAGCAGTTCGTGCAGTGTGGCGACCGAAACCGGTCCGAATTCTTCGCCCAGCAGCGAGTAGTACCAGTCTGACATTGCTGTTCCCCGGCAGATCATGTTCCGCGAATTGCCGCAAAATTGCGGCACCGGCATGATTTTCTGCGGTATACAGCCTGCGGGTCCAGCACGGCCCCTGCGACTGAACACATTATTAACGGAACCCTCGCTGCTGCGACGATCTGCACGAACTGGAATTCCACTGCCCCCGGAATCAGAACTCGCGACTTAACGCAGTCTTTACTATATTCTGCAGAGCGTACAAGCCGTCCGAGTCATTCACTGATAAGGTCCAGCAGTGTCCAGTTCGACATCCGGCATTCAGCAGCGGATACAGCAGCGTAAGGCCGAGGTGGCAGCGATCCGCAGTGAACTGCGGCAGCAGCGTCACGCTGACAGCACTGGTCTGGCCTGTACGACCTGGCTGTCCGATCAGATCGATCGGTTTGTGATTGATGCATTCCGTCAGTCGGCAGGGCTGTTCAGCGGCAGCCTGTCAGAATCCTGGTCACTTTTGGCAGTCGGTGGAAACGGCCGTCGTCGCCCCGCTCCTTTTTCTGACATCGACCTGCTGATCGTCTGCGATCCTCGCCTGCAGGCTCGTTTGCAGCCGCTGGTGGATGCTGCGATGCGGGATCTGTGGGATGCCGGTGTCCAGCCGGCCTGTACCATGAAGTCCATCGACGAAGCCTGTGAATACGCCACGAGGGACGTGCAGTTTACCACATCCGTGATGGAGCCTCGCGGGCTGGCCGGCTCTGCAGCTCTGGCGGCGACCTTCAGCCAGCAGATTTCGCAGCGAGTTTTGCGTAAGGATGCCAGCGGTCTGATTCTGCAGTTGCAGGAATCTCGTCGAGCCGAATGGATAGCTCGCGGCAATTCCGTGAATCAGCTCGAACCCGACGTTAAGCGTTCACCGGGAGGTCTGCGGGACATCCAGCTGCTCCGCTGGGTGGCGTTTCTGCGCTGCGGATCACCTGAACCGGAAGCACTGCGGCAGGCGGGAGAAATCTCAAGCAGTGAACTGCAGGAGCTGCAACAGGCAGATCAGTTTCTGACTCTGCTCAGACTTGACCTGCACCTGCTGCAGAATCTGAAGCAAGACGTGCTAATTCGTGAACTGCAGCTGAAGATTTCCGAGCAGCGTCAGATTGCCGGTACTGATCCATCGCGGCCTGTGGAAGTTTTCATGCAGCAGTATTTCGGGCACACATCGCGAGTGGCTGCGATCGCTCGTCGTGTGGCCGATGTACCACGTCCGCTGACAACACTGCAGCGACTTCGCAATCGCTTCCTGCCGGTGCTTAGCAGACACGGATATCAACTGCTGGACGGAGCTTTGCATTTGAATGAATCGCAGCTTCGAACGCTGCAGAACCCGACGGTAATCCTGAAGGTGTTTTCAGAGGCGGCAGCAAATCGAGTTCGGCTGGCTCCGGAAGTCATTCGTGGCATCGCCGCAGCGGTGGAACATCTGCCAGACGAACCGGACTATGATCAGAGTGAGCAGTTTCGTGAACTGCTGCGAGACGTGGCGGGCCTGCCAGTCACGCTGCGGACGATCGCGGAGACTCGCTTTCTTGAATGGCTAATTCCACCATTCAGAGAGATTCGCAATCTGATGCAGTTCAATCAGTACCACAGTTTTACAGTAGACGAGCACACGCTGAAGACCATTGATGAAGTGGCGAAGTTCGCTTCAGAAACGACGGCCGTCGGTTCTGCCTATCAGGAAATTCGCCACCGGGCGACACTGCACCTCGCGCTCCTGATGCACGACATCGGCAAAGGGCGGGCCGGCGACCACAGCATTATTGGTGAACAGCTGGCGGCTGCCACAGCAGAGCGACTGCAGCTGGCTGCCAACAAACGCAGCATGCTGATGTTCCTCGTCCGCTACCATCTGATCATGCCCGATCTGGCACTACGGCGCGATATTACTGACCGAGTTGTGCTGCTGGATTTCGCGAGACTTGTCGGTGCACCAGAACTGCTGCGAATGCTGTACTGCCTGACGGTGGCCGACATCCGTGCTGTCGGGCCTGAGGTGTGGACAGACTGGAAGGGCGATCTGCTGGCCGATCTCTACAACCGAGCCAGCCTGATTCTCAGTGGCCGCCCGTACAATCATCTGGAGCGGGAACGGATTCAGAAAATCCGGTCTGCGGTGCGGCAGTCTTTTCTGCATTCGGAAGGGCAGGTCGTGAAGACGGCTGAGGAATGGGGACAGTGGGCCGATGCCGAACTGGACTCTCTGCCGCCACTGTATCTGATGAATCAGCAGCCCGAGCGAATTGCCAGAGATCTGAGCATCATCCAGTTGCTGGATGGACGCGATGTCAAGATTGAAGGCGAATATGATCCTGAGCTGGAAATTGTCAGTTATCGCGTGTACGCCCCAGAGCGATACGCAGCCGGCAGTTTTCACGTTGTCGCCGGTATCCTGTCCGCCAAAGGCATGGACATTAAGGATGCTTTGATCTGCACTTCAAAACGCGGCTTCGTGATCTCACTGTTTCGCGTTGATGATCGCAACTTCAGCGGGGGCGTTCCGCATTCACGAATTGAAGATGTGGCTGTTGTGATCGGTGACGTGCTAACGGGGCGGAAAAAAGTTGACAGCGTTTTCCGCAGCAGTACTCTGATCCGCCTGCTCGGGCAAAGCCCCGTTATTACTCGACAGGCACCCAAGGTCATCGTCGACAACGACTGCTCGCAGCAGTACACAGTCATCGACGTATTTGCCACCGACACTCAGGGGCTCCTGTTCACGCTGGCACAAACCATACATGCTCATGGGCTGACAGTGTATCTGGCCCGCATTGCCACCAGCGTGGATCAGGTCGTCGACGTATTCTATGTGCTGGACATGGATCGTCAAAAACTGGAAGACACTGAATGCATCAACAGCCTGCGACAGTCGCTGCTGGACGAAATTAGCAAGCTTTCGTCCATCTGATCGCCAGGCTGCAGCAGCAGACGAGGCAGGACGACAGACGGGCCGCAGCGAGACCGTAAAACCGGGTCCAGACAGTCATGATGATGTTGATTGCAGAAAGTTCTACAGTGCTTCGTCGCGACCGGGACGCAGCAAATCGTGAGACTCCACCACCGCACCGTAGAGGGCCGGACGGCGATCGGCCATCCTATCAATCACATGCTTTCCCGGAACTCGCACGACTCGCTTGGTACGTGCGATCTGCGGGGCAATTTCGGCTCGCAGAACACCGGCTGTCGGGGTATCCAGCGTGGCCAATGTCGCTCCGGTGGGGTGACAGATGCGACTTTTACCGATGAAGCTGAATCCGTTCTCTGTGCCCACTCGGTTCACAGCCGCAAAATACACTCCGTTCTCCATGGCCCGCGAATTGATCGCATAGTCGGCCATGTAGGTTCCTCCCGGCGGCCAGTTGGTGGGCAGCAGAATCAGATCGGCACCTCGCAGCGCCAGGACTCGCGATGCTTCAGGAAAGCCACCGTCGTAACAGATCAGCATTCCAATCCGCACTCCGGCCGCTTCAAACACTTCAAAAGGACGTTCACCGGCGGTTGTAAAACGGTCGACTCCCAGCCACGGCAGATGCACTTTTCTGTACGAGCCGATCAGGCCGTCAGGTCCGATCAGAACCGCGGCGTTGTACAGCCTGTCGCCGTCCCGCTCCAGCAGCCCAAAAACGACGTGAGTACGCAGCTGCCGGCACAAAGCTGCAACCCGGTCCGTCGACGGACCGGGAATCGACTCACCGAACTCCAGAGCTTCTTCGAGTGAGTCAAAGCAATACCCGCTGGCATAGCACTCCGGAAAAATCGTCAGATCTGTACCCTGCCGAACCTCGCTCAGCACCGCAGTTTCCAGGGCCGCCAGATTGGCCGAGGTATCCCGAAATACAACATCCGTCTGAATACCGGCGATTTTCATGGGGCTGATCTTCAAGGGCTGAGTTTTGGAGCAGTCGGTTCATCGACGGCAATTTCTGCCGAAGCATCACCACTGCAAAGCTGGAGAAAGTAACAGATGAATCGATTGGGAGGATTTTGAGAATTTTGTGGGCTCTGGAGGTCGATGACCAAAGAAGACTTTTGTCCTTGGAGCGTTAGCAGTCATACGCAGCGTTGCGGGGCACTCAGCCGATACCGATGCAAAGGCGATCTCTCGTGAAGACACTCTCTTTCCGTGCCGGACAGTTGCTGACTCTTACGGCTTTGCTGGCATCGACGGTGCTGCTGACTGGCTGTCAGACGACTATCGGTGGCCAGACGCTGCCGTCTCCGGACTATCTGGCAGACGACGTTCAGTTCTATCCGGCCGGACCGGAATTCCGCCTGACGAATCAGGTAGAAGCCAGCCGCAAGCAGGCTGCTGATATCCAAACGCTGGAATCCGCCGGTAACTGATCAGCACCGCTAACCAGCGAACATCTTGAACTCACACACTCAGCGACTCGGGAAAACGATGTTTTTCCGAGTCGTCTTTGCGCGCCTTGAGGAATCAGACTTTGTCGGCTGTCGGGCAAATGTACGGTGCCCGGTATTCGCGGGTCAGCCAGGCATTTGCTGCCGGGTTGTTGGTGAACTGCTCCTTCTCTGGATCGAACTCCAGCAGCGCACCCAGCGAGAGGAAGTCTGCGTCGGTGTTGACACCATTCTTCTTTAGATGCTGTATGGTTCTCTGCAGGGTGGCTTCGTTGTCGTCGAGCGATCTGAAGTCCTTCAGAGCGGCTGAAATATCGGCAACTGCCAGTCGGTTGGGTTCGCCTGCGTAGAACGAGATATTGCCGAGGTGACTGATGGCCGCAGAAAGGTGTCCTTCGCGAACGTCGGCCGCCAGATCTTCAACTTTGCGGGACTGACAGGCACTGACGAAGTTCTTGAAGTGCTCGCCCCCCCCCTTGAACTCCTTCACCACCTTCATGTCGCGATCATAGACATAGCAGTGGCTGTAAGAATCCTGCACGACGTAGCCTTCAGTGCCGTAGAATACGACTCCCACTTTGTTCCCGCTGCTGCTTTGGAAAAGTGTGTTAAGCTCGGCGTCGTCGCTGTCGTCGACGGACAGTCCGCGAGTTTCGAAGACTATGCAGCGATCGCCGTAGTCGTAGATTGAGACTTCGGTATTGGCGGTGTCACCCGCATCGACATACTTTTCATCCTTGCGTTCGGCCTGGTAGCCCAGTCGGCCACCATAGCAGACAATGCGTGACGGATGAGTATCGATGCCAAGTCCCCAGCGGGCGATGTCCGTCTGGTGCGGTCCCTGGTTGCCGAGGTCACCGTTTCCATAATGTCGCTGCCAGTGCCAGTCATAGTGGAAGTTGGGGCGAGTACATTTGGGATCGGTGAGCGATGCCGGACCGCTCCAAAGATCAAAATTGACGGTCGCCGGAATTGTGTAGTCGCCTTTGGCACCGATGCTTTTGCGGCGTTTGTAGCACAGACCGCGTGCCAGCTTCACTTCGCCAATGCCACCCGATCGCATGAAGGCAACGGCTTCGATGATGGCTTTGCTGGAACGACACTGCGTTCCGACCTGACACATCCGACCGTACTTGCGGGATGCGGCGATCAGGGCCGAGCCTTCCAGAACGTTATGGCAGACGGGCTTTTCAATGTAGGCGTCTTTGCCGGCCTGCATGGCCCAGATACCGGTGAGTGCGTGCCAGTGGTTGGGTGTGGCAGTGCTGATGATATCGACGGCGTCATCTTCAAACGCCTGACGCATGTCGGACACGGGCTTTGGTCGCAGCCCCTGCTTCTTTTCAATGTCATCGCAGCGACGGTTGGCGACCGCTTCATCGACATCCACAATGACTCGGATTTCTGTGCGGTCATCCCGCAGAAACTCGCTGATGTGCTCGCCACCACGACCGTTGACACCGACTACGGCGACACCGATTTTGTCATTGGCGGAGGTACCGGCACGGCCGATGGCCGGGGCAGCAAAGGCGAGCGAAGCGGCGGTAGTAGTTGACAGGAAGCGACGTCGATTCAGGCTGGCCATCAGCAGGACTCCTGGCGGGAACGATCAGACGGACCGCACCGTGGCAGCGTGATGGCCACAGCTGGACGCTGTCACGGGAGCGACAGCGCCATTATCACACAGTTTTTGGGTTGCGGATGCAAGCGAACCGGCCGTTCGGCGGGAATAAAAAACGCCGGGGAGTTCCCGGCGTCAGCTTTCAGCTGCAGACAGCCTGCAGGTCCTATCCCAGCAGGTCCTTCACACACTCACGCTCTTCACGCAGTTCGTTGACCGTGATGTCGATCTTTGACTGCGCAAACTGGCTGTGAGTCTGTCCCTGTACGATGGAAACTCGGCTGCCGTCGCTGACCAGCGGAAATCCGGTGATCAGACCGGCTTCGATACCATAACTGCCATCGCTGCAGACGGCGCTGCTGAAACAGCTGCCGGCCGCAGTCGGGCGAATGATGCCCTTCACAGTGTCCAGCAATGCATTGGCGGCTGAAGCAGCGCTGGAAGCACCGCGAGCCGCAATCACCGCCGCACCACGCTTCTGCACCGTGGAAATAAAATCACCCTGCAGCCATGCATGATCGGTAATCACTTCGGCTGCCGGACGACCGTTGATCTTCGCGTGATAGAAGTCAGGATACTGAGTTGCCGAGTGGTTGCCCCAGATGCCAACATTAGAAACGGCACCCACCGGCACACCAGCCTTCTGGGCCAGCTGTGATGCAGCGCGGTTCTGATCCAGCATCGTCATCGCAAAGAAGCGATCGGAGGGAACTCCGGGAGCATTCTTCATGGCGATCAGGCAGTTGGTGTTGCAAGGATTGCCAACCACGACGACACGGACGTCCGGAGCAGCTGCCGCTGCAATGGCTCGCCCCGTGCTGGTGAAGATCGGACCGTTCACACGAATCAGGTCACCACGCTCCATGCCGGCCTTGCGAGGAATACTGCCGACGCAAAGCACCCAGTTGCAGTCGCGGAAGCCGTCTTCCAGATGATCGCTGTCAGCCTTCACGACACCGGCCAGCGTCGGAAATGCACAATCGTCCAGTTCCATCTGCACGCCATCCAGAGCCTTCAGGACCGGCGGTACTTCCACAAGGTGAAGAATTACCGGCTGGTTCGGGCCAAACACCTCGCCCGAGGCAATACGGAAAATGGACGCATAGCCGATCTGACCTGCGGCACCTGTCACCGCTACACGAATGGGAGCCACCATGGGGAAAACAACTTTCTGAAAAATGTTGATTCGAGCCTGTCGAATCCCGGACCGGCCCAATGACTGAACTGATATTAGAAGGTGCAGCCGCAGAATTTCAAAATCAGCACCTGCAGGCAGAGCAGCAATGCTGGTGTTGAGAATTCCACAAAGGAAATCGGCTCCGATCCGTCACGTATTTTAAAGCCACTGGCGAACCTGACGATATGTTGCCAGAAATCGACGCCAAATTTCAGTGGTGAAAACGCTTGATCTGCTGAGGCATCGTCGGCACTAGCATGACCACATGCAGGACTCAGCGCTGCCTCGGCGTTCCTGCCCGAGCACTGTGACACCCCCGGAACCTCCGTTTTTGCTCGCCGGCCGTGCCGTCTCGCGGCCCTGTCGAACTTTTATCCGTGGCGTCCGGGAAGCCCAGGCTGCAGTTGGCCCACAGAGGGTTTTCCGCCAGCACGGACGAAAGTTGACCGGGCGTTTTTCCGTACCACAGTACCAGACCGTCTGCGCGATTCGGATTCCGCCAAGCGTCACCTTTGAAAGGACAGCCCGCCATGCTTTCATTCCACTTCCGTCGCCGTTCGCAACTCTGTCGTTCCCTCGCACTGACCGGCCAGTTCGCCACGGCAGTCTGTGTGGTGCAGCAGTCAGAACAGCTTGTCGGCCGCCGACTGCTCAGTGCCGACATTTCACTGGAATCTGTTCTGGCAGTTACAGGCACAGCCTTTTTCAAAGCTGAATATAAACTGAGGGACGGCCAGCATTCTCTGAAATTCAATCTCCACAACGCCACCGGCGGCGGCTACGACTCCTGTGTTAGCAGCACCTTGCTGGGACGAATCACTGTGCCTGCCACGGGTCAGGCAGAATTCAAATTCAGCACTCAGGCCAAAGATGGCGACGAGGCACGCTTTTCGGGTGGCCTCAGTCTGCCGCTGGTGAGCGGTCAGGCAATTCGACTGACACCGGCTGCTTCCGACCTGTCGCCTTAAAATACTGACAAGCTGGCTGCTGAGAACGAGCACGGCACCCTGACTCGCTCGGACGGTTCAAAAACGGCAACCGGCACAGTCGTGGGGCGTTTGGACGACCGCTTCCATGAGAATGCAGCCCGCCTGGCCGAGGCTGAAACTGAGCTGACGGACGCCGAAAAGCAGTTTGCAGCAAAGACGTCACTGCAGCTGAACACGTAACCCGAATCGCTGGACGGCTCACAGGGGATTGACGCAAAGTGGATCAAATCCAGCAGTAGCGTCTGGTGCTTTGTGCGTCCGACAGACGATGTATTTTCTAGAGTTACAGAGGTTTACGACATTCCCGGCGGAAAGAAAGACGTGCGTGGCACGAAGATCGCAAAAATCACCGGGGCCAATGCCAGTCCGGCCCTGCTGACGACTTTGCCAAGTAATTTGCCGGGCACGGTGGCTTCCCGGGCAGTGCTGGACGATCTGCTTATGGATGCACCGGACTTCAGCTGAGTTTTCCCGAGAATGGCAGGGAACGTCCCGCTGTGACTGACTGTCGGTCAGCTGCCTGATATGATAGGGGCGGTAGGCCGATTTGTTTTTTTCACTGCGGCGCAATCTGCGCACACTCCGGGAGCATTGTTCTGATGTCCTCACTGATTTCCTCAGTCCGTGCAAGGGAAATTCTCGACAGCCGCGGCAATCCGACCGTGGAAGTGGAAATTGAGCTGGAAGACGGCACGCTGGGCCGTGCGGCTGTGCCATCTGGCGCCAGCACAGGTGCTCATGAAGCCTGCGAACTGCGCGACACAGACAACAAGAACCGCTACCTTGGCAAGGGTGTGCTGCAGGCTGTTGAAAACGTCAACGACGAACTCTCCAGCTGCCTGATGGATATGGATGCACTGGACCAGGCGACGATTGATGCCGAGATGCTGCGTGCTGACGGCACTGCTAACAAGTCGCGTCTGGGTGCCAACGCCATCCTCGCTTGCTCACTGGCCACCGCTCATGCAGCAGCAGCCTTTAGCGGACTGCCCCTGTATCGATACGTCGGTGGCGTGGGTGCCAACCGTCTGCCGGCTCCGATGATGAATATCATCAACGGCGGGGCTCACGCCAACAACGGGCTCGACATTCAGGAATTCATGGTGATGCCGCTGGGCTTCCATACTTTCAGCGAAGCACTGCGAGCGGGCGTCGAGATTTTCCACCACCTCAAGAAGGTACTCGCCAGCAAAGGCCTCAGCACAGCCGTCGGTGACGAAGGTGGCTTTGCACCGGACCTGAAGACCAACGAAGAAGGCCTGGAAGTTATCATGCAGGCCATCGAAAAGGCCGGCTATCGTCCGGGTGATCAGATCAAGATTGCCATGGACTGTGCTGCGACCGAGTTTTTCGATGCGAAGACCGGAGTCTACACGGTGGACGGTGGCAAACTGGACAGTGCCGGTATGGTCGGCCTGCTGGAGAGCTGGGTCAACAAGTACCCGATTTGCTCAATTGAAGACGGCTGTTCTGAAGATGACTGGGATGGCTGGAAGCAGCTGACCGATAGAGTAGGCGAGCGCGTGCAACTTGTGGGTGACGACCTGTTCGTTACCAATGCACGGCGACTGGCGGAAGGGATCAAGAAGGGTGTTGCCAACAGCATCCTCGTTAAAGTCAACCAGATCGGCACATTGACCGAAACCATCGAAGCGGTGCAACTGGCTTATCAAAACGGCTACACGGCGGTGATGAGCCATCGGTCGGGCGAGACGGAAGACACCACCATCGCCGACCTCGCTGTGGCCCTCAGAACTGGTCAGATCAAGACTGGTTCTGCCAGCCGCACCGACCGCATTGCCAAGTACAACCAGTTGCTGCGAATTGAAGAAATCTTGGGTGACACCGCCGTTTACGGGGGCACGATCCGCTGACCTCCAGCGGCAGCGGCCCGGAAACAAACCGATGCTGCAGAATCCCGATCAGACCGAAACGCCGACCTCCGACGAATCCTCACAGGTTCGTTTGGGGGTCGCTTCGTTTCTGGCGTCGCTGGCATTCTGGCTGGCACTGACCGCAGCAGCAGTCGGGTACGCGATAGTCGCTCTTGGTCCCGGCTACCTGCGCTGGCAGACGGCGTTGCAGGAGCAACAGCAGAACGCTGCCGAACTGCAACAGCTGGCCAGCGAAATTCGGCAGCTGGATGGCCTGGTGGCGGCGATGCAGCAGGATCCGGGACTCGCTGCGGCTCTGTCAGCCGCGCGGAACGGCACCGACAATCCCGAACTGGCCCGTCTGACCGCCGTGCTGCAGACCAGCCAGACAACTGCCCCGCAACTGTCACCGGATCCGCCTGCCACCGATCAGACTCATTGGAAAATACTGCTGCGGCAAGCCTCCGAAAAAGGCCCTTTAAGATCTCGCCTGATGTGGGGGTCAGCCGCACTGACACTGCTGGCCTTTACGTTCATGAACGACGCTGGCGGCGCAATTCTTGCAGGCCTGTTTGGCAGCGTCATCAGATTGTTTTCTGGAGTCTTTCGACGGTATGTTCCAGCGACCACTGCAGCCGCAGCGGAAGCCCAGGCAAGTGCTGATGAGCCTCTGCTGACGCTTGACAGTGAACCCGACACCAACGCAGAGTAACTCGCAGATCGGGCCTTCCAGCCCGAGCACTCAACTGCGATCCACTTTGCAGCGTGCAGATTCGCCAAAACAGATGAAAGCTGATGCCGTCTGCGTTGTCCTTTGGCAGCACTGCCGAACTGTGCATCTGGAGACTGGTGCAACAGCGCTCAACGAGGGCGCGTTTTTTTACAGTCCGTTGCACTCGGCACAGGCATCCACCGCATGATTTCGGGCCAGCACACGTGGCTGCGTGGCCCTTCGATAGCGTGGTTTAATAACTGAACGCTCGTAATCAGCGCCACGTCATTGGGGCATAGCCAGCATTGAATGTTCCCATAATTCTCCCCCTGAGATGCGACGGGAGCGGGTATTCTCCCGTAGAAAACGTTGTGACCCGGCCCGAACCCCCGCACTCCAATGGGAAACACCGGGAACACGGTGCTGTGTCCCTGGCAACCCACTTCGCAGTTCACCGGGATCCGGAGTACCGTCAAAATCAGTGTCGTGAAACACCAAGCCGTGAATCTCATTAGCCCTGAACACGTTGGCGAAATTGGCCACCGGGGGTGCAACGGAGGGCAGCGTGATGCTGCGTACCTGAGCGGTCAGGGGAGTTGCATCCATGGTGCCAGGCACGATTTCACGGATCGTATGCGTACCGTGGCCAAGGTGCGTGAATGAATAATCACCGGTTTCGTCAACAGTCGGCGCGAAGTAGTAATCGACAATCGAAGTCGTGACCGGTTCGCCGGGATCCGCGATGCTTTTGTTGTTCAGGTCAAGGTAGATGGTGACACCACTGGCACCACGTTCGCCCGGCTCCCGGATGCCATAGCGCTTCACATCACTAAACACATTGCCGCTGAGGCATACTGCTGCAGATCGTGATTTCCGAAGCTGATCGCTGTTCGCACTTCAGCAGCAGAAACGGTGCACCGGCGGTGTGCGGAAAGTGCGATGGTGTCTGAAGCAGTGACGATCCAGCGGAGTAGTTCAGCAAGTCCCCTGCCGTTTGAACTGGCAAAACAAAGGTAAAACCCATGAAAACCACAGCCTGGACTGATACATTACCGAAATTCCCGGCCCCGGAACCTGGAATAGCAGCTCTGTCGGTCCAAAATTCAACTGCAGAGTTTGCAATGATTAACACTGTTGCGGTTCACGATGTTCAGGTCTCTTAGCATGGCATGGGACACATTGTTGTGTTTTCGCTGCGTGTGATTGTTCCGGATGCCGGGTGAGCACAATTGAGGAATCGGGAATGGACCAGTTGAGTACAGTGTTGCGGGAGGAATCCGGCGTCCCGTCCGTTTCGCCGCGGCTGACGCTGGCGATTGTGGCAGTTGCTGGTGCGGTGTTGCTGTTGCCGACACCTGCCGGCATGACCGCAGCGGCCCACCGTTTGATTGCCGTCGCGGTACTGATGGCCGGATTGTGGATGACGCAGGCGATTCCGCTGGCGGCCGCCAGTTTGTTGCCGCTGGCGATCTTCCCGCTGCTGGGTATTCAAAGTGCGAAAGAGACGGCGAAGACATATGCCGAGGATAGTTTGTTTCTGTACATCGGCGGTATGGTGATTGCGTTGGGGATTGAGCGCTGGCAACTGCATCGACGGATTGCACTGACGGTGGTCAGTGTTGTAGGGGCCAGTCCGCGGCGTCTGGTGATCGGGTTTTCGCTGGCCACATTTCTGCTGTCAATGTGGATCAGCAACACGGCCACCACAATGCTGATGCTGCCCATTGTGCTGGCGCTGCTGCAGGTGCTTGAAGAGCCGGCTGGGCAGGGTGGTCCACGCACAAAATCTCCGCTGGCAAGTCCGCTACTGTTGTGTCTGGCCTATGCCGCAACACTGGGGGGTATGGCGACTCCGGTGGGCAGTCCCACCAACAGTGTGGCAGTGGGGATTTATCGTGAGCAGTTACCGGATGCTCCGGATGTATTTTTCTCTGACTGGCTGCTGGTCTGTGGTCCTCTGGCTCTGACCTATCTGGGGATCGTTGTGGCCAGTCTGCTGCAAGGTTTGCCGGGCGCGACAGCGGGAGACAGCAGGATTCGCAGCGAGCTGCAGTCAAGGCGTCGTCAGTTGGGGCCGCTGTCACAGGCCGAATGGCTAATGCTGCTGGTCTTTGGGCTGACGGCCCTGCTGTGGGTATTTCGAGAACCTTTGGTGATTGGTCGAGTGCAGTTGTTCAGTGGGTGGCAGTCGTATTTTGCAGCGTTCTGTGGCTGGCTGACAGGTGACGCTGCGCTGCAGGCGACGTTACAGGGGCGTGGCGCGATCTCCGATGCCACGGTGGCGATTCTGATGACGGTACTACTGTTTCTGCTGCCGTCCGGCAGTCGCGGTGCTGATGGTCGAGCGATTCCATTGATGGACTGGCCGACAGCAGTGCGACTTCCATGGGACATGATCCTGTTGTTTGGTGGTGGTTTTGCGCTGGCTTCCGCCTTCGAAAAGACTCAGCTGGCACAATGGCTGGCGAAAGCTTTGGAGGGTCCTTTGCAGGGGCAGCCGGCATGGCTGGCGGTCGCCACGATCTGTCTGATTCTGGTACTGCTGACCGAACTGACCAGCAATGTGGCGACGGTGACGGCAGTGCTGCCATCGCTGCTGGCGCTGTCTGAACCGCTGAGTCTGGATCCTCGAATGCTTTTTATTCCGGCCACACTGGCGGCCAGTGCCGGTTTCATGCTGCCGGTGGGGACCCCGCCGAATGCGATTGTGTTTGGCACGGGTCGGATTCCATCCGCTGAGATGGCGCGACGTGGTTTGCTGCTGAATCTGGTGGGAGTACCATTGCTGACGGCAGGTGCGTGGCTGATTATTCGTCCGGCACTGGGGATTCGGTGAGTCGCGGGGTGGGGCGGGCAGACCACCGGGAATGCTGATGACGGCATGAACAACATGGCAGTTCAGACTTGTCGGCCTGAGCAATGCGGCCCCGAAAATCGGTTGTCTTCGCGTGCGCCGTCCGATGAAATTAGCGGCATTCTATGCCATTTAGACAATCCGCGGATAACCGGGGACGATGTTTGTTGCATTTGAGCGATCGCCTCATCTCGCCGGCTAATTCTGCTCGGTTTGAGCTGATGACCTGCCCCAGGACCTTTGAGAATTCCGCCACGAAAGTCGCCGGGCTGATTCGATTTCTCTGCTCGTCCGATTAGACTTTTTATTCAGCTGCGCTCGCTTCGCGCGCTCTCAGTCGGCCCGTGTCGGCCGTTTTCCACCTTTTTTAGCAGATAGTGTCGAGCCTGATATGACTACCGGAAATCCATTTGGTGCAGAAGCTACTCTGAACACCTCTGCAGGCAGTGTTCGGTACTATCGTCTGCGCAAGCTGGTGGAAGACGGTATTGGGGACATTGAAACGCTGCCCTTTTCCATCCGAGTATTGCTGGAAGCCTGTCTGCGAAATGTGGACAACTTCGTGGTGACGGCTGACGACGTCAACAATCTGGCGAACTGGAATGCAGCGAAGCCGGCAGAAATTGAAGTGCCGTTCAAGCCAGGCCGAGTTGTACTGCAGGACTTTACAGGTGTTCCGGCGATCGTTGACCTCGCTGCTTTACGCAGTGCGATGGTGCGGATGGGTGGCGACCCGAAGAAGATTAATCCGCTGGTGCCCTGCGATCTGGTGATTGACCATAGTGTGCAGGTGGATGAATTTGCCAGCCGGTTTGCTCTGCAGCGCAATCTGGAAATTGAGTTTGAGCGGAACATTGAACGTTATCAGTTTCTGCGCTGGGGTCAGAAGGCTTTCAACAACTTCCGCGTGATTCCGCCGGCCACGGGTATTGTGCATCAGGTGAACCTGGAATATCTGGCAGACGTCGTGATGACAACCAACGGCGTTGTTTATCCGGACAGCCTCGTGGGCACTGACAGTCATACCACGATGATCAACGGTCTGGGCGTGGTGGGCTGGGGTGTGGGCGGGATCGAAGCTGAAGCAGTAATGCTGGGCCAGCCCATCTACATGCTGACTCCTGAGGTGGTGGGATTCCGTCTGACCGGCCAGCTGCCGGAAGGCTCAACTGCCACAGACCTCGTGCTCACAGTGACTCAAATGCTGCGTGCTCACAAGGTCGTGGGCAAGTTTGTCGAATTCTACGGTCCGGGTCTTGACGGGCTCAGTCTGGCCGACCGAGCGACGCTTGCAAACATGGCTCCTGAGTACGGTGCCACGATTGGTTTCTTTCCTGTGGACGCCGAGACGCTGCGTTATCTGGAGCGCACCGGTCGACCGAAGCAGCTGGTGGATTTGGTTGAGCGTTATTACAAAGAGCAGGGCTTGTTCCGCACGGCGAATTCACCTGAACCTCGTTTCACCAGCACATTGCAGCTGGATCTGGCAGATGTGGTACCATCGATGGCTGGTCCGCGTCGGCCGCAGGATCGAATTCTGCTGAAGAACATGCTGCCGGAGTGGAAGAAGTCGCTGCCAGGGTTTGGCCGCACGGGAGCATCACCGTCTGTTGCTGTCGAGGGCACGGAGCAGCCGGCTCAGATTACCGACGGAGCCGTTGTGATTGCGGCGATTACCAGCTGCACCAACACCAGCAATCCCAGCGTGATGATTGGTGCGGGTCTGTTGGCAAAGAACGCAGTGGCTCGCGGGCTGAAGCGAGCTCCATGGGTCAAATCCAGTCTGGCACCGGGAAGTCGCGTGGTGACCGAGTACCTGCGGAAGGCCGGTCTTGATACAGCCCTCGATGCTCTTGGGTTTCAGACTGTCGGTTATGGCTGTACGACCTGCATTGGCAACAGCGGCCCGCTGCCTGAGCCGGTGGCGAAAGCTGTCACCAGCGGTGATCTGGTGGCTGCAGCAGTGCTTTCGGGGAACCGCAACTTTGAAGGTCGCGTGAATCCGCTGGTGAAGGCCAACTATCTGGCCAGTCCGCCGCTGGTGGTGGCCTATGCGATTGCCGGTACCGTGGACATCGACCTCAGTACTCAGCCACTGGGCAAGGATCCTCAGGGTCAGGATGTTTATCTCAGGGACATCTGGCCGTCTCAGAAGGCGGTCGCTGACGCAGTGGCGTCATCGATGGGTCCTCAAATGTTCATTGAGCAGTATGGGCAGGCCAGCGCAGGCCCCCCGGAGTGGCAGAAAATTTCCGGCAGCGAGGGCGACCTGTATCAATGGGATCCGACCAGCACGTACGTACAGGAGCCTCCGTTCTTTGTCGACATGCCGGCCGAACCTGCTCCGATTCAGGCCATCGAAGGTGCTCGCTGTCTGGTCAGCGTTGGCGATTCGACAACCACCGACCACATCAGCCCGGCCGGTTCGATCAAGGCCAACAGTCCGGCTGGTAGATACCTGCAGGCCGAGGGTGTGAAGCCTGAAGATTTCAATCAGTATGGTGCGCGTCGCGGCAATGACCGTGTCATGACTCGCGGCACCTTCGCCAATATTCGTCTCAAGAACCTAATGATTCCGGGGACAGAAGGCGGCGTAACGGTGCACTATCCCAGCGGCGAGCAGACATCGATTTACGAAGTGGCCATGAAGTACCGTGACGAGGGAACTCCGCTGGTCGTAATGGCGGGTGCCGAATATGGCACCGGATCCAGCCGTGACTGGGCGGCCAAGGGTACGTATCTGCTGGGAGTGCGAGCGGTGATAGCGACCAGTTTTGAGCGAATTCATCGTTCGAATCTGGTCGGCATGGGAGTGTTGCCGCTGCAGTTCCGTGAAGGCGAAAGCCGGGAATCGCTGGGTCTGGACGGGACTGAAATCTTTGATATCAGCCTGAACGATAAACTGCTGCCGCGTCAGGCTGTCGAAGTAATGGCTCGCAAGCCCGACGGTGAAGTGGTCCATTTTGTGACGACCTGCCGCATTGATACTCCGGTAGAAGTTGTCTACTACCGCAACGGCGGCATTTTGCACACGGTACTGCGACAGTTGGCACGATCCTGACAGCGGGGACAAAAGTCCGATTGTGCGGTGCGACCGCAGAAGCGGCCTGTTTTTAAGTGGCAGATCTCGGGCTGGAAAAAACGAGCTACGGATTTTTCCTTTGCGTCAGTAAACCCGGCAGGACATTTTGTGCATCGCCTTCAGAAAGGCGGGGGCGACGCGCCGGTTTCGACCGCAGAAATCCCTGACTTAGCAGGCTTCTGCGGTTATTGGACTCGGAAAACAGTTGAAAAACTCTCGGCTGCTCCGGAAAACAGCACCGGGACATACGAACAGCACCGGGACATACGTGCCGGTGGCAGCCGCTGCAACCGCAGGCTACACCACACTCAATGCTCCCAATACGGCACTATTGTTAATCCGGGGAGCGCAACTGCGGTCTGTCAAGGCAGGAGTTTTCTGATGAGGTGTGCATTTAGGGGGAAACATTCGGTGCTTACGGTAGCCTCGATTATCCTGGGGAGTGTGCTGGCGGGCTGTGGGGGCCTGCTTGTGATGAGCCTGGCGTCGCCGTCGCCGGGAAATCTTGGGGTGCGAAACGGGCGTCTGGCGGCCTGTCCGGGCACTCCCAATTGCGTGTCGACTCAGGCTGAGAACCAAGACCACTGGATTGAACCTCTGCAGGCTGAGCCGAATGATGATGGGGTGATCAGCCTGCTGGCGGAAATAGTACGTGAGATGCCTCGTACGACACTGATCGAGCAGACCGGTGAGTACCTGCGTGTTGAGTTTCGCAGCCGACTGTTCCGCTTCCGTGACGACGTGGAATTTTACCATGCCCGCCGCTCGGGACTGGTACATTTCCGTTCAGCTTCTCGAGTGGGCCATTCGGATCTGGGCGTCAACCGGCGTCGGATGGAGCAGATTCGTACGCAATTTCAGCGGCGGGCGACGACTGTTTCCGGCGGTGCTGCCTTGGAAACTCGCGAAGATAGTTTTGTCCTTGCGGGGGTTCGCTGAAACGGATTGCTGACGGAGATTTGGCAATTCACAATTCCCACAACTGTGGGGAACTGGTAAGATTCTGCAGTCTGAGGGGACTGCGGGGCGTCCTCGACGGGCCGGAAGCACGAGTAGTCCGGTGTGCGGCACAGGGATGCAATGCCATGACCTCATTTATTTTGTTTGTGTGCGGCTGCCTGCTGTGTGCCATTTTTCTGGCTACGCTATACAGTGACAGTCTGCCATTATTAGAGCTGCTGGAGGGTCGCTGGCTGACCAGTCTGCTGCAGATTCTTGGTGGCGGGCTTGCCGGTTTCGCGAGCGTCTTCGAACTGTTTTTGCAGTTCCTGCTTAACAACCTGATGTGGGTGATTGCAACTTCAGCGGGTGCCTGCGGGCTGACCCTGACGCTGGCACTGGTCACTGGAGGGCTGGCACTTGATGCGGCCGAATACCAGCGAGATATCAGTCTGCCGGTGGCGTCTGGTGGTGTGCTGGACAGCGTGACGGATCTGCAGGAGCAGCGTAAGAAAAACCCGGTGCCGGCACTGCTGGCAACTGTATCGCGCCGTGATCGTGACGACTCACTGATGTTGTGGAGCAGCTGGAGCAGCGACTATCGTTTGTTTGATCCGGCATGGGATGTGGTGGAGAGTGTTGACCGTGAGCGTCGGCGTCCACCGCACTGGCCGCTGCCGGGCGACTTCACTGACTTTCCCGCTTCGCTTCCGGCCAGTCGTCGCCCGGTTCTGGATGTGCGCTTTCGTCGTTTGGACAGTCGGGATGACGAAGGTCAGTATTCGGTATTCGGCGAACTGATCGAAACATTTCCGGACGTGGATTTTGTAGAGCGGGCGGTTGAGCAGATTGTGCGCGGAGCTTGGCGTCAGGCATTGTCCGGCGGTCGTTTTGGTGATGATCGTGAGTCTGAAAGTTTCCGTGAAGAACTGGCCGAATCTTCAGCAACTGACGTGCGGCGCCTGGAACAGTCAGTGCGAGTGATTCCGGGGGCCGGCATTTCCGAGCAGCAGCTGCAGGTTGATAAGCTGGTGCCTGAGGAGGTTGAGGGGGATGTGGTCGAACTGCGAATTCGCCTGACAAATGCCGGTCGGCAAACGATCAATGGGTTGCTGGTGCGAGAAACACTTCCGGCGGGCACTCGAGTACGTCAGGCGTTTCCAGAACCGGTTTTTCGAGATGCAACGTTGACTTGGCTGGTGGATGGGTTTCGACCTGGTGAGGAACGCGTTATCGAGTTTACGGCAGTACCGGCTCTGGACACGACATTTCCGCGTGGTGTCTTCCGCGACCTGCTGTTTGAATCGGACACGGAGGTGTCGGCGGTGCTGGCAGTCGCGGCGCCTGTGGAGGTATTAGAAGCAGGCGGGTCATCACAAGTTCGTGAGCCTCCTTTGTCGCCGGCGGCCGGTTTTGCGGACGTGCGCATGCTGCTGGATGAACCAGATCAGCTGGGCACTGTGGGCGTTGAGACTCATTACTTTTTCAATGTCACGAACGATGGCACGGCACCATCGAACGCACTGCGACTGCAGGTCACTCTGGATGCAACTCTGAAGCACAAGCAATTGCAGGACGGCGTTGAACCAAGGCAGGTGTTTGTGGCAGTGCGTTCGCTGCAGCCTGGGGAATCGCGGCGATACGAACTGGTGGTTCGTCCGCTGGTTGCCGGCCCTGCGGTCAGCACAGCCGAACTGCTGGACGGGGAAAGTCAGCTGGCGGTGGAGGTCCTACGTCTGAATTCAGCGTCTGCCGACGGCGGCGGTGCACCGTAACTCTTAGCTGCAGTGATCCATCTTAAAGATCAGCGGTTCAGGTCCGCGCGAGCAGTTGTTTTCTCAATACCTGCTGCGACCTCCCGGCCACTTAGCTGCATCGCAGGTTCTCTTCCAGAAGCTGTAGTGCCTGCAGCAGATTGCCCTGAGTCCACAGCAGTGGAGTGATGTCATTGGGGATCCAGACCCCCTGCTCACAGAACCACGATTCCGGACAGCGATACTGTGAAAAACGGGTATCTGCGGTGGTCAGTTGCTGCAGAGAGCGTGCGGTGTGCCAAAGCTGCTGCTGCAGATCATGGGCACTGCCACTGCGCTGATAACGCTGACCAAAAATGCAGGAAAGAATGGGGTCGAAGATGCACCACTGAGCTTCGAGACCGGGACGCAGCAGACGATCTCGTGCATCCAGACTGTCACTAAAGTCTGCGGTGCGTTGGTCTGCGGACAGTAACTGACGATAGTCGGCACACCAGTACGAATCACCCGGATAGCGGCGAATTCCATGCTGTCCCAGCAGCTGAGTTCGAACATCGTCGATAATGCGATCCTCAAGCTCACAATCGCCGACAATATCCAGTGGCCAGATCAGGAACAGCAAAGCCGCATCATACCGTCGATTCTTTGTCGGATCCGCCTGCACGCATTCGGCTGGCAGGATGTGCAGCAGTGCGTTCCGACACTGCTCCTGCAACGACTGCAGCAGCGGCGATGGCAGTCCCGCAGCCTCGGCAGCCGCCAGCACCTGTCCATCCGATTTCAGCAGCATCCCCAGTTCACGCAGACCCGCGAGCACACATCCGATGCTGGAGGCGGCGACTTTCCGAACTTCCTCCCAGTGACCGCTGTCTTCGTCCTGCCAGACACCGATCTGCTGCCAGTACCGCAGCAGCAGACCAAGCACGTCCCATGGCATCTGCGAAAGCGGCAAACATCCGTCCTGTGCCAGCCGACAGGTCAGCCACAGGAAGTACCCTAGTGCGTCGTTCTGAGCATGTGCCCATTTCTCCGGCAGTTCTGTCAGGTCGCTGCCGTTGAAGCGAATGTGCGGACGGTTCATGGGATCCTGAGCATCAGCGGTGCCCTGCAGGATGTCCACGAAACGATGCTGCTGGCGACGATAAAATTGCGCAATTGTCTGCAAACAGCGAACGGCTGCCGCCGACTGCCGTTCGGCACGATACAGGGCCCACGCAATTTGCATGTTGTCGCGGACCCAGACAGAACGATATCCCGACGCTTCGAAATCGGCCCCGCTCCCAGCCGCCGCCGAATAAAGCCCGCCGGGCAGCACGGGAAATTCAAAGGTCCCCTGAGCACGCAGAAATTCGCGCAGATCAGCCACGCTGTCCGCATCCGCATTGTCCAGCCATGCTGACACCGGCTGACGACCCCACGCTCTGCTCATTGAACGGCTCCCAGATCACTCGGCGGCACCCGATAAATACTCCATTCACGCCCCCGCCAGACTGGCTGAGCAGAAAATGGTCTCAGGATCCGAGTCAGAATATAATCGCAGTCCGTTCGCTGTCGCACCAATTCCAGGTCTCGAGCATCGTACTGGCCGTCCTGTGAACTGTGCAGAGTCCAGTCGTGCAGCAGCCACAACCGTCGATCCCATTCCAATATCCCGGCAGCATCCTGGGGACAGTCCTTGTAGCACACGTATTCGGCACGTTCCGCGAACCATTTAAATCCGAACGATTCCCGCGGCGTAAGAACCAGTGCATCAGGTTCCGTATGCTGTCGCAGCCACTGACACGCCTGCTGCCAGTCGGCGTACTGCGTTGGCGAATAACCTGGGGGTGCAGCCGGGCGAACGGCCAGAGCTGCGAGGAGTGTAACGAGGGTCAGCATGATCAGACCGCCAGTTTCAGCGGTGCGACGGTCGGGGCAGCGATGGCTTATCGCCAGCACTGCCAGCAGCGACGCACACACAGGCAGCAAAGCATCGAATGTGCGGAATGGATAAAATCGCAGCAGCGATGCACGCCAGCGCCAGTCCGTCAGCTGTTCCACTGGAACCCAATGCCAGCCGATGCACAGACCAGCGACCGCAATCAGCAGGGAACCGGCCAGCAGCGTCAGCAGCCGTCGTGCGGCCGGTCGCTGCGTGGGACTTAACTGAAGCCAGCTAACGGACACGATGACCAGCATGATCAGGGCATACAGCCACTGCTGTGCAGTCAGCTCGGTGGGATCAAGGTGATGTCGCAGTCGCCAGAACACCTGAATGAAGCCGGCTTTTGAAGGGTCCTGTCCGGTAGCCGCGGACCCGCGCAGGAACAGCACTGCCGGAATCAGACCGGGCAAAGCAGCCAGCAGGGCAGGGCCAGCAAACAGCAGCAGCCCCTGCAGTCTTTGCCGCAGGCCGCCGCGGCTGAACAACAGTTGAGCAGCACAGATGCAGACAGCCAGCCAGCCTCCGACAACCGGGTGCAGCGAACTTCCCAGTCCGCTGCACAGGCCGGCAGCCAGCAGCAGATGACGCGGGGCACTGGGCCGAGCAGACGCTGTCAGCCAGCCTGCCACGGCCAGCAGGGCCAGCCCCCATGCGGGGACCTTGGATTCGAAGCCCCCCAGCACCCATTCCCCGGAAAAACTCCCGGCCAAACTGCAGGCTGTGAACAGCAGTGCCGCGGCATAGCTGCGATGCTGACTTAACTGGAGTGCCGAGGTGATGCGGATCCAGCCACAGGCCAGCAGGCCGCACGAGGCGATTCTTCCGAGTGTTGTGACAAGCCAGAGCGGGGCAATCTGCGTGGCCATGCCGGTCAGCAGCAGGAAGCAATAGTGAGCGTTGGCAGAGTGCAGGAAGAAATCGTCAGCGCACCAGGCGGGATCAGCCAGCGCGCGGGCTTTGCAAAGATAGTGCGGTTCGTTGACTGATGGCAGCGGCGCGATCAGGAACGAAACGGCTGTGAAGAACAGCCAGACAGCAGCCAGCCCCCGGATGCTGGTGGCAACCGGGAGGGGGGCATTGTCATTTGCAACGTTCACAGGTGGTGATCAGCTCTGGCCACCGGACGTTTTCTTAGCAGCCTTCTTCGAGGCTTTCTTTGCGGCCTTTTTAGCAGCTTTCTTTGCCGGTGCTGCCGCGGCAGTGCTGGCCTTCTTCGCCGCCTTCTTGCGGCCCGCCGGTTTGGGTTCACCAAAAATACGATCGTAGTTCTTCCAGAATTCCGGAGTTGTGCCGGTTCTGACAATCGGTCCGCTCATCGTTTTCAGCCTCTGCAGAGTGCCCTGAATTCATCGTGTGACGTGCCGACAAGTCTGATCGTGAAGCAGAGTGGGGTCAAGCTAAACGGAAGTTTTCAGTTTTCAGTTTTCAGTTTTGCACGAAGCATGGAGGAGCAGGAGATCATTTCCGGCCGGGTTCCGTTTAGCCCGTTCCCAGCCCGCGTTCGAATGCTTCCTGTTCGCGACCGTATGCATTCGCAGCCGTTTCCAGCGTTGCACCGCTGATTTTCCAGCTGGGCTGGTCTTCCGTGAAACGATTGCAGTGGTCGGTCAGCAGCCGATAAAGAAAGCGAAACAGGTGCCGCGGGACTCGCAACTTCGCAAACCGGCCGATCAGATCGTCTCGCGAAACATCGTCGGCAAAAAAGTCGCGAATCGTCAGTTCAGCACCGGCCTGCTGCTGACCTTCACTGCGACACGCCCGGATCCGACTGGTAGCCATGTCAAACAGACTCTCACCAGTCCACTCCAGCGACTTGATCAGGTTCTGTTTGTCCAGCCGAGATCTTTCGTAAAATTCCTTCTCTTCACGACTGAGGAAAAAGACAACGTCCCGCGGCAGCAGCATTTTGAAACCAATGCCCGGATGCTTCAAAAATTTATTGTCAAACATCGACCACAGAAAGTCCCTCATCCGTTCGGCTGAACCATTAATCAGATGCGGCTCGTCAACTCGATCGACCAGCACGACGATGCTGGAGTACCCGAGCGGAATGAGCAGTCGCTGCAGTTTCGACAGCAACTCGTACCGGTCATCGCTGCGATCTCGCGACGGTATCGGCTGATCATCAATCTCGGCCGCCGGAAACCCGGCCAGAATCCTGCGCAGTGATCCGTTGTTGTGATCCAGAATGCGAATCTGCCGAGCCACCTGCCAGGCACGACGCCACAGCGACACGGAACGTTTCAGCCAGGGCAGCCATGTCAGCACCAGCAGCAGGATAAACCACCACTGCAGCAGCCGTGGGAAGGCCAGTGTGGGGGCGCTGAACACGTCCCGCAGTGTAACGGCCAGCAGTGCTAAGGAACCAGTCAGCCCCGCCAGCCAGCGCCAGCCGGCCAGCAGTGCAGAATAGCTGCACTGGCGTTTCAGCAGTTGCCAGCGAGTCGAGTGGGACTGATCTGAGCTTTGGTCATAAAACGCAGCGAGCAGCAGCAGGTCACGTTTTTGCTGTCGCGGCAGTGCCCGCATCTGTTCAGCCGAAATACCGGGGTCCGCGCCGCTGTTGTCCAGCAAAGCGCGACAGATGCGACGGGTGCTAAGCGTCAGCAAAGCATCCATGTGGTCCCACAAACGCCATTCCTTCAGCGCGTTGTCAGGATTGCGGCGACGGCCGTGCAGCCGATCCTGAAAAGCGTCCAGAAACGGATTAAGGTCGTCATAGCTGATCACGAAGACGCGATCGGTCTTCGCCCGCTGATTATGCTCAGAAATTGCCTTCATTAGCTGCAGACGAATGGCAGTTTTGCCCGAACCCTTTTCGCCGAAGACAATCGCCGTGCTGGGATTGCGACAGTCCCCCAGCACCTTGTCCCAGGCCGGATGGTAGAGGGCCTGAGAACAATGCCGCTGGAAGATGTGATCCGATTGCGCATCCTCCTGGCTGAACGGATTGATCCGAACACCGTAATGTTCGAGGAACTGTTGAATCTTCATGGGTGAATGGTCTGCAGCCGAGCAGCCTTCAGGGTGTTTTCCAGCAGCATGGCGATGGTCATGGGACCAACGCCGCCGGGCACGGGGGTAATCGCGGCAACATGCTGGACAGCCGCATCGAAGTCGACATCACCCACCAGTTTGTCACCGACGCGATTGATGCCCACATCGATCACTACAGCCTCAGGCTTCAGCCAGTCGCCGCGGACAACGTTGGGAATACCGACAGCCGCCACGACGATGTCGGCCTGGCGACAAAGAGCAGCAATATCGGCCGTGCGACTGTGGCAGACAGTGACCGTAGCATCAGCACCCTTCTGCAGCAGCAGGGCAGCCATGGGTTTGCCCACAATATCACTGCGGCCGATGACCACTGCATGCCGACCGGCGGTGGGAATGCCAGTGACTGTCAGCAATCGCATGACTCCCGCAGGAGTACAGGGCAGAAATCGCGGGCGTCCCTGCAGCATCAGCCCCACGTTTTCCGGATGAAACGCATCGACGTCCTTGAGCGGTGTGACTGCGTCGAGAATAGCGACGGTGTCCAGATGTCGGGGCAGCGGCAACTGAACCAGAATGCCGTGGACATCCGGGGTACTGTTGAGCGATTCGATCAGCTGCAGCAACTGCTGCTGTGTCACGTCGGCCGGCAGCCGGTGCAAAGTACTGCGAAAGCCAGCCTTCGCACAGGCTTTTTCCTTGTTGCGGACATAGACCTGACTGGCAGGATCATCCCCGCAAAGAATTGCGGCGAGGTGCGGCACAACACCGGTCTGCTGCTGCTGCACGGCAGCCTGCTGCTGAACCTGCAGGCGACATTGTTCCGCAATCTGTTTTCCATCGATCAACTGAGCAGGCATGCGCGGATTTCCTGGTGAATTCGTTTGTCTGGTGCGACGGCGCAAACGCTGGTTCACACCGCGACGTCAGGAATGCCCGAGCCGCAGGTCACACCCCCATATTATGACTCAGAAGCCCAGTGACAATGGAATGAAATTTCCTGCCGACCCGGTGCAGTTCCTGACAGTGGCAATCCACGCTGCGGAGTGCCAGGGGCGGAATCATGGGTTACACTGGCCGTCAGCCGAGGAGATCAGGCCGATTTCCTCGAAAAGCTCTGTGTGGCATTTTTTCACCGGAATACAGCAATGGGACGACTTGCCCTCGCCTGGCGAATTCTGACTGACGGTAGTTTTGTGCAGCATGTGCAGCAGCGACTCGACGCCGCAGCAGCACCGGCCGTACCGGCAAAGGTACCCGCGGTAACGCCGCCAGCGGCCCCATTGGCAGCTCGACCGGTCTCAAAAGGCCGCAGTGAGGCTCTCAGCCTGCTGGCCGCACTGCAGCGCGAAGGACGACTGCTCGATTTTCTGCAGGAACCAATCGATGCCTTTTCGGATGCTCAGGTGGGAGCAGCCGTTCGTGACATTCATCGCGGCTGTGCCGGTGTGATCGAGCGTCAGTTTGCGGTGCGTGCGGTGCTGGATCAGCCGGAGGGCAGTCGCGTGGCGCTAAGTCAGCCCCCGGGGCCTGAGATTCGCCTGACAGGCAAGTCCGCATCCGCAGCACCGACCGCCGGCATTCTGGTGCACCCCGGCTGGCAGGCCACAAAGTGCGAATTACCGGTCTGGCAGGGGGACACCAGCGCGGCCTGGATCCTCGCCCCGGCGGAAGTTGAGTAGTGGGCAGTGATCAGGAGAGTCGCGGACGGGAGTCCGCGGGTATGCGGTACTGCGTCCGGCGGTATCCATGCCGCACACATGGCTCGCCTGACGGCAGTGGCGTGAAAGCGGTTTCAGTGGAGTGGCCCCCTCGACCCCGGAAGGGAAGAGGGGTCGGGGGTGAGCGGTGAAGGACGACGTTCCACAGTTGCTGCGGTGGCACATTACAGGCGGTGTACCTCACGCAAAGACGCGAAGCCACGAAGGAAAACGCACCGAGTGGTCAGTGATCAGGGGGCTGTGATCGGGCTGCATGGGTCGGCGGGCGTCACAGCTTGTCGTCGTAGACAGTCACAGATTCTGACACGATCAGTGGTCGATCCATTTCCTCATACTTCAGCTGAGCCTGGACGACGGCGTTGCGAGTGATTTGATTGCCACGGAGTGTCACCTGAAACTTCATCTGCTCGTTCGGCCGAATGCTGACCACCTTGTCATACCGCACCACGTTGCCGGCCATCAGTTTACCGGGGACTTCATGAGTACCTGCAGCCAGAACTTCAATTTCAGCAGGCACCTGCAGTGAAATCTGCACGTTGCGAGCTTCAGCAGTACCTCGATTGTCAATGGTGACCGTGAAACCGAAGCGTTCACCGATGGCGACGGGCTTATCCTGACGGCTGATGTCGGCCTTGACATTATGAATACCTTCAACGTTTACGACGGTGTTGTCTTTGGCTTCTGACCGGAAACCGGAAGCTTCAATCACAGCCACACGAGACTCCAGCCGCCCAGTGGATTCAGGAACCAGCGTCAGGTCCAGTACTACGTCACGTCCGGCATCGATCGTGGGAAGTTCCCAGCGAATCTGTCGAGTTTTGGGGTCATATTTTCCACCGGCCCCTAGTGATTCGACTCGCATGCCTTCCGGAACCTGTTCCACAACACTGGCGCCGACAGCTTCAAACTGCGACTGATTCCGGACAATGTTCTGGAAACGAGTGGGGTGATTCACATAGCGTTTGCCGGGGCCGGTGCGTTCGATAACCAGTTGGGAACCGACGATGTTGATTTCGGTGCGAGCGGTGGTTGTGGTGGTCCCGTCGGCTTCGATTTCCGCTGCCAGCCGCACTCGATCCCCTGGTTCTGCCGCAGCCACAGCCAGGTCCACAACTTCTGTTTCCCCGGCCTTCAGGACATCGATGCTGTATTCGAGGTCTGCGCCTTCGGGATGTCGCACAGCCGGCGGCAGCACGCTGCGTAACACAACATTGCTGGCGTCGCCAGTACCGTTATTGGTGATGCGAAACTGCAACTGTATTTTGCTGCCAAGCTTTACAGCCGAAGGTCCGGTGACTTTCAACTGCAGTTTCGGCGATCGAATAACCGTAGCCGAGCGCACCTGAGCGCTGAAACTGACTGTGGCAGCACCGTCCATAGTACCCTCACCGGTCGGTCTGACGCGAACCGTGATTTCCCGGGATGCTCCTGAAGCCAGCTCGGGAATTCGCCACCGCATTACTCCACCGGCAGCGGTATCGGGCTGCGGAGAAGTACTGATCAGATCCGCTGAGGCTCCCAGTTCGTCTTCCACCTGCAGATCATAGGCGGGCAGATCACCCTGATTACTGATAATGATCCGGTATTCGATCGGCACACCAACGGTGGCGGATTTGGGCGCCAGCTTCTGAATGCTCAAATGAGGCCGCATGGAATCCAGAGCCGGAGACTGTGAAGTCTCCGTGGCAGACGGAATCCGGCGTCCGCCGCGATCGGCCGGCAGACTGTCCATACTGGGAAGGTCCGTTCCGAAGTCCGGTTCGCCACGTTTCGGAGGCAGCGAGACCCGCTCTTCAGCGGCCGGGGCGGATTCCGCCTGGACGGGTTCTGGCTGATTCGTTTCCTTTGCGGCATCTGCCGGTTCAGAGAAACTAAAATCGGCCGGTTGCGGCTCGACAGCACGCGGAGTCGAATCCTCAGTCGGGAACGGTTCTGGTTCCGGTTCCGGTTCCATTGCGGGTTCAGAGGCGGGCGCCGGAGTTTCTGCCGGCTCTGTCATGTCTGGCACCGGATCAGGAATAACGAACGCCGGGGCATCGTCAGGCTCATCGGACACCGGTGTCAGAGCTTGCAGTTCCTGAGTTGACGGTGCTGCAGCTGCTGCAGGAAACTCGTTTGACACTGCGGGTGTCTCGGCGGCAACGACGGGCGATACGGGGGACACACCAACTGCGGGCGGCGCAATGATTTCCGGTGCGGCACTGGTTATGGGCGCGGCACCGCCAGCGGATTCAGGTGACGGCAGCGACGGTGCTTCAGTTGCGGGTGTCGCGGCCGGGGCCGGCTCTTCGAGGTTTGAAAAGAAACGATCGTCGGGCGGGGCACCGGCAGCACTGCCATTTCCGGCTGGCGGGTCCGCGGGGCTGGCCTTAAAGCTGGCAGTGCGAATTTCGCTGCCAGTTTCCGGTTGTCCAAAGCTGAAAAGACTTTCGTCAGCAGCCGGAGACACTGCCCCCGCACTGGCGGGCTCGGCAGCCGCTGCACCGGCAGCCCCGGGGGGCGATTCGGCGGCGGCGACGGCGGCCTGCGGGTCATTTTTCTTTTGCGCAGCCAGCCGGCCCTGCACCTGAATGACGAAAAATACGCCAATTCCGGCGACCCCGAGTGCTGTGAGAACTTTCCAAATGGAGTTGTTCATGGGAATCCTTTCCCCGGCCGCGCGAACCATCCCCAGCGGGGATTTAGGTAGATCTGAGCCCTGAAGTTGCGCTAAGTAGCAAAAACCGCCGATCGGGGAAAGACGAATTCCGAAAACTGGGCCTGACTGATCATCTGCACGGAATTTTCCGGACCTGCAGCGATCGTTTGAAATTCCGCCGCTGAGCCTCACGGAGGCCACGGTTGACTCCCGAAACCTCGTTTTTTCTCTAGAATGTCAGACCATCCGGGCCGTCAGGCTGCAGATTCAAAGTCATTCAGACCACGCAGGAAACTTCGAATGAGCAGGAAATTCAATGTCGCGATGATCGGACTGGGCTTTGGTGCCGAGTTCATCCCGATTTATCAGGCCCACCCCAACGCCCACGTGGCGGCGATCTGTCGTCGCAATCCGGACGAGCTGCAGAAATGCGGCGATCAGTTCGGCATCGACAAACGCTGCACCAGCTATGATGAGGTGCTGGCGGACAAGGACATTGACTTCGTGCACATCAACAGTCCAATTCCGGACCATGCCTGGATGTCCCTGAAAGCGATGGATGCCGGCAAGCACGTCATGTGCACGGTCCCGATGGCCACAACGATTGACGAATGTCGTCAGATTGTTGAGAAGGTTAAAAAGACGGGCCTGAAATACATGATGGCCGAGACCGTTGTCTACAGCCGCGAATTCCTGTTCATTCGAGACCTGTATCGCCGTGGCGAGCTGGGCAAGATTCAGCATTTGGCAGCCTCACATCCGCAGGACATGGATGGCTGGCCCAGCTATTGGGAAAAAATGATTCCCATGCACTACGCGACTCACGTGGTCAGTCCCTGTCTTGGCCTGGTGGATGGTCTGGCTGAGTACGTCAGTTGTTTTGGATCGGGCACTGTCCGCGACGACATTGCTCACAAGTCGGGCAATCGCTTTGCCGTGGAAACCTGTCATATCAAGATCAAGGACAGCGATCTGACGGCTCACATCTGGCGATTCCTCTACGATGTGGCTCGCCAGTACCGTGAAAGTTTCGATGTCTACGGCACGAAGAAGAGCTTCGAGTGGACTCTGGTGGAGCATGAGCCGCACGTGATCCATACGGCGAAGAAGCCCGAGCCGGAAATTGCTGAGAAGATCACTGTACCGGACTTTGCCCATCTGCTGCCGGAATCGATTCGCCGCTTTACGCTGCCTTCAGAAATCCATGATGCGGACCATCTGTCATTTCTGCAGGGCGGCGGTCATGGCGGATCGCATCCACACCTGGCTCATGAAATGCTGAGTGCTTTGGTGGAGGACCGCGATCCGCGCCCGAACGCGGTCACATCAGCCAACTGGACCTGCGTCGGTATTTGTGCTCACGAGTCAGCCCTGCGTGGCGGAGAGATCGTGCGGTTGCCAGATTTCACACTGGGCTAATCGTCTACTAACACACCATTCTGATTTCCGGGGCGGACAGCAATGTCCGCACTTTTTTTTGTCACGATCTCCGCTCGGGATCGTTAAACATGCGGAACCAGCCCAGGTATTGCCAGGACTCTCCGGGGAAACACACATGAATCCGGAATCGGCCCGAATTCTGCAGTTGCTCACGTTGTGGCGCACAACGATCTCCGCTTCTGCCCGGATGATTCTGCGCGACTTGCATCGTGCTGGGGACGTATTTTTAAAAATGTGGTATTGAATGCGCTCAGCGGGCAGGTCTCTTTTGCATCGGACGCGGAAGTTATGTCGTGGTCCTTGTGTCAGCGCGACATGAATCGTTAGATTTGGCCTCGTCAGCAGCACTCGAAAGGGCCTCCGGAACGTGGCAAGCGGATTTGCCGCTGGGCGCGTTTCTGCCTCTGGATGGGCCGCCTGTGCTGGTAGCCGAGGACCTCGAACTGATGGACGTGTACACGCTGACAATCATCACGGACCTCGGCCTGGAATTTGAACACGTGGAACTGCGGAGGAAACAGTGACTCTATTGAGCCTGAGACCGGTATGGAATATCTTGGTGCTGGGGACTGTGCTGTCGAGTACAGGACTATCGGTATTGCGGCAGACGACTGCGGAGGATGTGACGCTGGTGCGTTCGGGACAGCCGATGTTTCTTAGTCCTCAAACGATGCCGCTGGCAGTTTTCGGGGGGGGTTGTGTACGTGGCCAATACGGCCGCAGATACACTGGACGTCATCAGTTGCGACAGTTGTCGAGTGGTGGCACGGATTCCGGTGGGCCTTGATCCTGTGGGGGTGGCGGTCCGACCGGATGGTCAGGAGATCTGGGTGGCCAATCACATTTCGGATTCGATCAGTGTCATTGATCTGCGTGAGGGCAGCCGGACGTTTCGTCAGATTACAGCCACGATTCAGGACTTTGAGCCGCAGTCGCTCGCTACTCGGTTCGACGAGCCTGTTGCGATTGCTTTTGCGGGCATGGACAAGGCGTATGTATCGCTGTCCTCAGAAAATACAGTGGCGGTGATTGACGGAGAGACGAAGCAGATTGCAAAGCGTCTGACGATCCCGGCTCAGGACCCTCGAGCGATAGCAGTGCATGGTGACCGCCTGTACGTGCTGTCATTTGAAAGTGGTAATCAGACGCAGTTATCCGGCGGCGTGGGTAAGCTGGACGGCGACCTGAAGACCTTTGATGCGTGGGATCATTCGATCACCAACAACAACGTTCTATCGCTGGGCCACGTGGTGGACATTGTGCGTAATCCGCTCGTGCCCGATCGGGATTTGTTTGTGTATGACTGCAAAACTGATCAGCTATTGCACTCGGTCAGTTCGCTCGGGACGCTGCTTTATGGACTGGCAGTGGATACCGAGGGAACGGTCTGGGTGGCTAACACGGAGGCAAGAAATGACGTGAACGGCCGTGCCGGATCACGCGGGCATGGTCTGGCGGAACTGCAGAATCGGCCGTTTCTGAACCGGCTGACGAGGCTGCGATTTGTGGATGGTGTGCCTGGAACAGCGGAGTATGTTGAGTTGGAGCCATTACCGCCGGATCAGCCTGCACCAGGCTTCGCCCTCGCGACTCCCACTGCCGTACAGATATCGGCTGATCGGAGATATCTGGCAGCAGTGGCAGCAGGCTCAGACATGCTGTTCACAGTGCAGCCAGAGACGGGAGTAGTACTGGGACGGGTACGGGTTGGAGCGGTGCCGCAGGGACTGGTACTGGAGCCTGTTGGTGAACCTGGGGTTCAGCGAGCGTGGGTGCTGAATGCGGCTGACAATTCAATCTCGGTTGTGCGGCTGGAGGGAGGTTCACGACTGAATGTGGAATCCGTGATTGCACTTGAGGATCCTGTGGATCCGGTATTGAGGCAGGGACGGATTGCCTTCAGCACAGCGACAGCGTCTTCTACCGAGACATTTTCCTGTGCCAGTTGTCATCCCGACGGGCACACGGATCAGTTACTGTGGGTCCTGAAAACACCGATTGTCACCGGTGGCAATCAGATTATGCCGCGATCGACCATGCCGATTCGCGGCTTACAGGACACAGCTCCATTTCACTGGGACGGGATTCCGGGTGATCCTTATGGCGGAATCAATAGTGCCAGTATTCATGCTGCGGTCCCCCCAACGGCCGATCGAAATGCTCCAGTCAGTGCTGCTCGAAACCTGATCGATGGTGGTCTTGCATCGACGATGCTGGCTGAGGGCAGTTCCGAGCGGAACGACGAGGGCCTGGCGGGGCGTCTGACTGGAGCTCAGCGGGACGCGATGGCGCGATTTCTGTTAAGTATTCCTTATCCGCCGGCTCAGCGCCGCAGCAGCAGCGATGTCCTGTCGCGGCAGGCAAAAACCGGGTTTCAGCTGTTTCATATGGATGGCGACAATGATCCGTCAAAGTCCGGTCCGAATGTCTGTGGTGACTGTCATCGACTGCCATTTTGGGTCAGCACGAATACTCCAGGTACCGGGATGGAAGCTCCGACCTGGCGAGGTGCCTATGATCGCTGGCTGATTCTCCCTCAGGGTCGTCTGAACATCATTGATTTTGATTTTTATCGCGCAATTGCAGATGGCGGAAATGCAGAACGCAGCATCTGGCAACTGTCGTGGGCCGGACGCCGTCGTTTTGACCCGGTGTGGGATATGGTACTGGAGGGCAGTACCGGGTTCTCGGGAGCACTGGGACGGCAGGTCACGATCAATGGCCGCTCAGCAGAAAATGGGACTATTCGCCGACTGTTGCAGGATCTGGAACGGGCCGCTACGGAGGGTTCGGTAGTGCTGCAGTGCGAGGGTATACTGCAATTGACAGACCAGCAGGAAGCTGCGTCGTTGTCACTACAGTATGTTCCGGCGGATGGTCCGGGCTGGACGTGGGCTGACCGAAACAATACTGCGCGGATGTATGGAATGAACGACCTGCTGGCACTGGCAGAAAGCGGCCAGTTCGAGGGCACTGCAACGGCGCGAGCCGGTGCACAGTGTGACTCACAGAATCCTCAGCCGGCACTTTGGACCTGGGGACCGATGGAACAGCAGCGGGGAAGTCAGATCTTTCCACAGCTGAGGCCCGGCCGAAATTCCATGGTAATAGGGGCCAGACACGTGGAATCACGGGCTAATGTATTTGTGGATGGAAGACTGGTAGCGGCAGCGTTGGATCTGCAGCCGGACACATTGAAACTCACGCTGAACGAGTTACCCGCAGCCGGTCTGCATTTCCTGCAAGTGCGCAATCCGGACGGGTTATTCAGCAACGAGTTTTTATTCACGGTGGCAGATGCACAGGACGGTGGTACTGAATTACAGGACGATGGCTCACTGAGAACTGCGCTGCAATTGTCGGGGCTCGAGCCTCTCGTGGGGACCTGGGTCGATGAAGAAACCCACGGGACTGCACTGACTTTGCAGTTTACCTGGAAAATCGAAGGGCGAATACTGGAAAGCAGCACTCGAGATTCCAACGGCCAGTCCGTCGCTCTGATAACTCGCACACCCGACGGTCGGGCTATCGAGCAATATGGCGGCGATCAGGGCGGCAGAGTATTCTCTGGGGTCTGGGACTCTGCGGAGCAGGGTCAGGCTCGACTGACACTGGACATCCACGAACAGGGGAAACCGCGCAGCAGGCTGGCAATCCGATATGATCTGACGGACGAGAATCATCTGAATATGACAGTGGAATTTCCGAAACCGCTCAAGGTTTCGCTGCTGCGAAGAAAGTGAATACATGGCGGACGTGCAGGCCGGCAGGACGTCAGAACGCAGGCATGATCTGGATGCAATGCGTGCCTTTGCGATGTTGCTTGGAATTGCCCTGCACGGCGCAATTCCGTATGCGCCCGGATTTCCGTGGACTATTCAGGATGCGCGGACCAGCGAAATATTTTTACTGCTGTTCATGATCATTCACGGATTTCGCATGCCGTTGTTTTTTCTGATCAGTGGTTATTTCACGATGATGATGTGGCGGCAACGCGGGTTGCGTGCACTGCTGCGACAGCGCGCACTGCGGATTCTGGTACCCTGCCTTTTAGGGCTGGTGACAATTCTGCCATTGTCGCACTGGCTGGGCCGAATAGCAACGGGCAGCGGTGACGGTGCGAATCAGGCAGCACCAGCGAATGCGGCAGCGCAGTCGGGAAACAAGTCCGCAGCGGTTCCTGCAGCGACTGTGTCTGCATCTGTCCGTGCGGGTGATCTGTCGCTGCTGCAGTCACTGCTGACAGATGCCGCAGCGGCCAATCAGCCGGATACGCAGTTTCAGGTACGTCCGCTGTCATGGGCCGCTATGAACGGAAATCGCAAAGCCGCTGGGCTGCTGCTGGCGGCTGGTGCAGAAATCGATGGAACAAATGCAGACGGTTCCACAGCGCTGCACGGAGCTGTATTTACAGGACGACCGGAACTTGTGCGAATGCTGCTGGAGCACAAGGCGGATCCGGAAAGAAGAAATCTGGCCGGGGATCCTCCGGCCGCCGCGGCTCTGGCGGATGCCGCTGGCACCGAATTTATCTGGGGGCTGCTGCAGTTACCGCCGCGCGAGCCACAGGAGACCATTGCGGGACGTGCAGAGTGTCTGAAGCTGCTGCCCGCATTGCCACCGGCCGGCGCGCAGTCGAGACCCGAGCCACTGGAACAGCTGCGTGCTGGGTACATCGCACTCCTCACATCACCCCGCTGGAATCTGACTGAGCCCTCGGCCGACAATCCGCTGCCTTTTCAACTGATTCTGACACCGGTGTTTGACCACCTGTGGTTTCTGTGGTTCCTGTGCTGGATGGTGGCAGGATTTGCAGTGCTGGCGCCGCTGGCAGCCCGCTGCTGCGGCTGCTGCGGGTTGGCCGGACGAATGCCGCGAATGCTGACACTGGGCTGGTTGCAGAGTGTCTGGCTGCTGCCCACTGCAGCGACCATGTGCTTTATGGGATTATTTGGTCCGGCCTTTGGTCCGGATACGTCTTTGGGAATTTTACCGCAGCCGCATGTGCTGCTGTATTACGGGATCTTCTTCACGTTCGGCTGTTTGTATTTTGCCGCCGCAGATGACGCCGGCCGTTTGGGACGCTGGTGGTGGCTGACACTGCCGATCTCGCTGCTGATACTGCTGCCGCTCTGCTTTTTGCCCGGCCAGTCACGCATAACGTCGGCCCTGATTCAGTCAGCATTTGCCTGGTGGATGAGTTTTGGCTGTCTGGGATTTTTTCGGCGTTATTTGATGGCTGGCAGCAGCTGGACTCGCTGGCTGTCGGATTCATCGTACTGGCTGTACCTGATGCATTTACCGCTGTTACTGGCGATTCAGGCACCTTTGAGACCGTGGAATCTGTCACCGTTTTTGAAGTTTGCTCTGTCGTGTGTCGTGTGTACGGGTTTGCTGCTGCTGAGCTATGAGTGGCTGGTGCGTTATACGCCGCTGGGGACGCTGCTGAACGGACGACGGACACGCCCGAAGGCGGCCGACAGACCGTAGCCAGGGCTTTCCAACTCGAGCATTGTGCTGCACGATGAACCGAAACTACTGCGTGCCTCCGTAAGAAGAAAAAAGAGACCACCGAGTTCCGTCAGACGCTCTCACGGAGACGCAGAGACACAGCGAGGACCGAGTGAGAGGAACGCTCGCAAGCTGGTAAGTTTCTAACGCACAGAGAGCCCACAGGGTTTGTCGCTGGTTCGCGTCTCTCCCGCCCGAGCCCCCCAGGCGTCAAACAACCCAGCATCATCCAGCGCCTGCAGCTGCAGTGTGTGGGGAGTGGGCGGGTTGGGGAGCCGCTCCGTTGCCTGACTGCTTATACCCGCTGCCTCATGGTCACAGATCGTACTTATTTGGGCGTCCCCCGAAAATGGCGGAGCAACGACTGGCATCCGGGTCGTTCAGCCAAAGATTTTCAAAATCTTCGTTCCCCACTTTTTCCTGAAAAACACCCGCCTTTTGCATTTTCCCGGGAACAAAACGGCTACCGCGGCCACTCTGAGGCGGAGTAGTACGCGCCGATCCCGTTTTTTCGAGCTAGACTTCCGTCACGGGGAAATTGCGCCCCCGTTGAGCTCACGGCTCAAACCGTGCAGAAGTTTTTCCGGCCTATTCTGACACATTTTGAATCCCACTCGCTTCCCGGCAGTGACAGGTTGTTCTTATGAGATTTCGTCGTGCCATGATCCGCAATCTTTTGACACTCTTGTTTGCCTGCAGCGCTGCCATCGCTGCCGCTCAGCAGCCCGGCGAAACTCAGCCAGCCCCCACCACTCCGGCAGTGACAGCTGCTGTGATCGACCCGCCGGCTCAGCCGACCAGTCCTTTTGAACGACTGATTTACGTTCCATTCCGTGAACTGCAGAAGGTGTTCAGCAGTCCGGATGCTTCCGTTGTGCTCCCGTATTCTGAATATCTGCAGCTGCTGCAGCGAGCCATGCAGAATGTGCCGCAGACTACAGCCAACGAAGACGCCGTGATCACTTCTTCAAGCTGGTCGGCAGTGGTTGAAAAGGACATCGTGCGGATATCGGCCGAACTGCAGGTCACAGTGCTGAAGCAGGAGGGCTGGGCGGCGTTGCCGGTAGCCTTCGGCGCGGCGGCGATCGGCAAAGTGGAACCGGCAGACGGGTCTGTATTGCTGAAGGGTGTGGCTGAGGGCCAGTATTCGCTGCTGCTGCAGGGTGCCGGCAAAAAGACGGTCCGGCTGGAACTGCTGGCGGCCGTGCAAACATCTCCAGAGAACCGCGCGTTCTCGCTGCAGTGTCCGCCAACGGGCATTGCCGAACTGACCGTATCGATTCCTGAACCAGATCAGTCCGTCACGATTGCTCCACTGCAGGTTCTGTTGCCTGCTGAATCGGTTGCCGGGCGAACGGTTGTGAAGGCCAGTGTGGGTGCGGCAACGCACTTGGATGTCCGCTGGTCGCCTCGAGCCGGTTCCAAACCGGTGATGGATTTGCTGGCCAGTGCTACAGCCCAGACTCAGGCGAGAATTGAACCTGATCTGCTGCAGGTCAAAACTCTTTTGAATTACGAAATCCTGCGCGGAGAACTGCGGGAACTGACGATTGCTGCTCCCCGCGATGCTCGCGTCATCGACGTCACCGCCGCTGCCGGTCGAATTCGCGCATGGACTGTCGATCAGACCAATCCGTCTCAGCAGCTGATTCGCGTCGAGTTGCTGGCTCCGGCCGCTGAGCGATTTGAGGTTGAGGTGCAGACTGAACGGACAATCGAAGGTGATCAGTCAACGCTGATCGGCCGTCTGGATGACGGCAGTCTGCAGGGCGTCCATGCAGAGGGCGTGGTCCGGGAATCCGGGGTCCTGACTTTGACCACAGATCCGACCCTCACTGCCGTTGTCACGGCCCAGTCGGGGCTGCGGCAGACAGCCACTGCGGACGCTGGCGGCAAACAGGAAGCAGGCATGAATTCATGGGAGTACAGTGGTTCGCGTGGTCGCCTGACAGTGCAGATTCGCCCGGTGGAACCGCGTCTGCTGGCTGTGCATTCGCTGAACTACACTTTCCGCGACAGTGAGTTGCGACTGAAGTCTGTAATCCGTTATGAAATTGAACGCGCGGGAATTTTCCAGCTGGCGCTGCAGATTCCGGAGGGACTGCAGGTGGACAACGTGTCGGCCGACGGAATGTCTGAGTACAGCCTGGATCGCGGTACCGGGCGAATCATCCTGGCACTGACTCAGAAACGCCTCGGTGCGATTGAAGTGACGATTCAGGGTCATCTGCCGTTTGATTCTGCAGCGGAAAACGCAGAACTGGCACTGCCGATACCAGCTCCGGAGGGCGTGGAGCGTGAAACCGGAACACTCACGATTGATGCTCCGGAATTTCTGGACGTCCTGACTGTGGACGAAAAGACGACGGGATTGTTCCCGGCACGAGATGCCGTTGTTGAGCCGCAGGCCCGGCTGCGTTCGATTGGTGTCTGGAATTTTACTCGACGTCCGCTGTCGATGTCTGTTCGCACAAATCCGCGTCCGTCGCAGGTGGCAGGCTTTGTTGCCACGACGGTGCGAGTGGAGCCTGAGATTGTTCGGCAATCGGCAACAGCCATATTTGACATTCGCAATGCCGGCATCGATACGCTGCGGATTGCGGTCCCCGAAACCATCGCTGCCGACGTGCGTTTTCAGGCCCTGAGCGCCGGCCATGTGATTCGCCAGCGGGATCGGGCGACAGCGGCTGAAAACGGCTGGGTCACATGGACTTTAGTGTTGCAGGAAGAGGCCACCGGTGAGGTGCAGATCGGCGTGGACTGGGACCTGCCTCTGCCTGCAGCTCCACCAGCCCCGGCTGCTCCGGCGGCAGCAGCGGCAGCCACTCCCGGTGCCGCCGCTGCAGAAACTGTCACTGCCGCCGAACAGACAATCACTGTCGAACCGGCCCGAATTTTATCGCCATATGCGGAGGAGCAGGCTGGTCGTCGTCGCGTAATTTTGACCCAGGCTCGCGGCGAAATGCGGCTGCTGCGGCACGAGTCTCTATCGATCACCGCCGACAGTCAGGGCGAAACGACCGAAGCAATTGATGTGCGTGAGCTGGAGCGGCTTGAAAGGGACGGATATCTGGCCTACCGCTATTTTGCCCAGCCTGCATCAGCAATCGTGAAGGTTCGCAAACATCAGCTGCACGAAGTGGCGGCAACCGTTGTGTCGCGTGCTGCGGTGGAGGTGGTTACTGAGACGCAGCAGCTGGCTGCGTGGCGCGTCCGACTGCGAGTGACGACGAGCGAGCGTCAGCGACTGCGACTGGATCTGCCGGAGGGCAGTGAACTGCAGGCTCCGCTGCTGAATGGTCAGCGGACCACAGTCGAAAAAGCCACCGATGTGCGGACGTCCGAAAATATGACTGCTTATTATGTGAATGTCAGTCGAGCCGGGACATCGGACGAGTCCTTTCTGCTGACTTTACAGTACCGCTGTCCGATTGTGGCAGACGGTGCCCGGCGTCCTTACAGCGGGCAGGGATCGTCGCAGCTGTTGCGACTGCCTCAGGTGGGCGACGGCAGCGGGGCGACGGTGGTACAGCAGGTACGACTTGCCGTGTGGGCTCCGGAAGAAGTCACATTCCTCGGAGCACCCGCCCTGTGGACTCGCGATCGCACCAGTCGTACGTCGGTCAGTGCACTGCTGCGAAATCCATCCGATACAGCGGCCGCCGCCGCTTTGAATGACTGGATTGGCGATTCCGGCGGCAGCGAATTTGCTACGCAGGGCAGTGTGACCGTGTTTCGCTCCACCGGTTCTGAGATTGTTGTTGAGCTGCTGTGGTGGAAACGCTGGTTCCTGCTGATGCTGATCAGCGGAACGCTGGCCGTGGTGGGACTGCTGCTGCGGCGAACTACCTGGGAAAATCGCATATCGATGGTGCTGCTCAGTGCATTTGCCGCAGTGCTGCTGTCGCTGCGACGTGATTCCGGCGTGGCCGATGCTGTAGCACTGGCGGCACCGGGTGCCAGCCTTGTACTGATTCTGTGGCTGCTGGGTCTGGTGCTGGGGCGACGTCCGGCAGTCGCTGTGACGGTACCACTTGCGATCCCGGCCCCAGTGGTGACTGTTGCCGGTGACGATGCGTCCCGGAATGTTCAGGACACCGCGACGCAGCGAGGTTCCGGAAGTGATGAAGGAGGTGCCGCATGAGGTTCGCACAGGGCATTTCGCGGCTTCTGTCGATTTTACTGCTGCTGTTTTTCGGGCCTGCATTGCCGGGTCAGCAGTTTCCTGCGGCAGGGCAGTCACCGCTGCGCGAGCGGTTTGTTCCGATGGACGAACTGGAGACCGTATTCGCGCGGGACGGTCGGGGAGTGATGCTGAAGCGAGAGAAGTTCCAGCAACTGCTGTTGCAGGCTCAGCGGGCGACACGGCCGGCTGGTCCGTTGCCGCTGTTGGTGGAACACGCAGAGCTGTTAGTTACGCCGCTGGCACAGCAGGCCACTGTGGTGCTGCGGCTGCAGGTGCGGCAGTTTGACAAAGCGTGGCAGACGTTGCGGATACCGGTGGGTAATCTGGCAGTGGAACGAGCTGAGATCGCGGGGCAGGCGGCACTGATTGCACGGGATCCCGCGGATGCAGCCACACTGATTTTGGCACATGCCGAACCGGGGAGTTTTTTGGTTGAGCTCACCATGTCGACACCGCTGGCACAATCGGGCAGTGACCTTGCCGCAGCATTTCAGCTGCCGGGTTCGGCAGCGACGCAGCTGACAGTCAACTGTCCGGCCGGTCGTCAGCTGGTTGTGAATGAGCGGCAGCTGGATCGACCAGTGGCGATTGAGCAGGCGGCTGAGCATCAGGTGCCGGTCGGGAATGCGGCTGATGTCCGACTGCGCTGGGTGACTCAGCAGCGTGAGACTGAGGTACAGCGGCTGGTGTTTGTGACTACAGCTGCCCAGCTTGAGTATCGACCGCAGTCTCTGCACTGGACCGGAGAATCTCTGCTCAGTGTTTTCGGGGGCACGATCAGTCGCCTGACGGCCGTTGTACCGCCGGGCTTTGAAGTGGTGAGTGTGGAATCTGCGGGACTCGAATCGTGGACTCTGGAAGACGACAGTGGAATGCAGGGTGGAACGGCGGTTGTCCTGACGTGGCGTCAGCCGGTGCAGGGCGATCGAATCATTCGGCTGAATGGGGTGGTGGTTTTCAGTCAGGACGCAGCGGGGATGAATGCGGCGGACGCAGCGGCGGACGGGGGCAGACTGAATGCTGTGCCGACGGTTGAATTCCGCGACGTGGCGACTCATTCCGGTCGGCTGATGATTCGGCATGAGGCTGGGCTGCGTCTTTCAGCCGAAGCAGGGAACGGAATCCGGGCAATTTCGGCAGAGGATTCGCAAGTTTCCAGCGAAGCCATCCTGTTTGAATTTTGGCAGCAGCAGTATGCACTGCAAATTGGTGTGCGTCCCCGTGATCGCGAAGTACTGGCTAATGTGAATGCCGAATTGTCGTTTGCGGACGAACAGGCAGCACTGCGATATGTACATTTGATTGAGGTGCTGAATCTGCCATTGTTTGAAGTCCCCGTGCAGCTGCCGGCTGACTGGCAATTGACGGCGGTGCGTTCGGGTGAAACTGAGCTGCGCTGGACGCCGGGTACTGCGGCGGGGACGATTGTGGTGCACCCGGCTGAACCGATAGCACCAGGATCTTTGTGGGAACTGCGACTGGAACTGACACGAACGCTGGCCGACCCGGATGTTGAGCAGCGAGTGCAGCTGCCCGGCGTGGTTGCTCAGGGTGTCAGCGTGATTGGCGGCAGCTGGCGATTGAAAGCGGATGATGATCTGGTGATTTCCCCGCTGCAGTTGTCTGGTCTGACACCGATCAGCGGCACAGGAAATGATCAGATGTTTCGCAGTGAGGGAGCGGGAGCAGCGGGAGAGCTGGCGATCCAGCGGCGGGCCGCTCAACTGGCAAGTCGCTCCGTACTCAGAACCTGGGCTGATGCTCGCCAGCAAACGACAGAAGCCCAGTTTTCGGTCGACGTACTGACCGGCACAATTCGCAGTCTGGACCTGCAGGTTGCGGAATCTTTGGGTGAAACGCTGCGGTTTGAGGTGACTGGTGTGAGTACCGTGCCCGGCATGGCCACTCAGCGGCTGACCGGTCCGGTGCGAATTGTGGAACAGTCAGCGGGCGCGGTAACGAACGGGCTGCGCAGTTTTCAGTTACGGCTGGATCGCCGATTTGCCGGATCATTGACAGTGCAGGCTCGGGTATCGCAGCCGCGCACAGCAAATGCGCCCCTTGCTGCGCCAAGGATTCAGCTTGCCAGTGCTGTCAGACAGCACGGAGTGCTGGTGTTTGAAGCCCTGCCTGAGCAGTCACTGCAGGCATTGCTGACGGCTGAAATTCCGGGATTAACTGCGGAAGATGCCGCAGTGGTCAGTGCTCCGGCCGTTGACAGTTCTCGACGTACAGCGCTGGTTTATCGCTTCGTGCAGCCGGATTATGCCTTTCAGGTGCAGGAGACCACATATGCGACAAGTGTGGTGCCAAGTGCCGTGTGTGAGGTCATGTCGAATGTGTGTGTATTGAGTGATACCGGGGCGGTACAGCGGCTGTGCACCGCGACGGTGCAGACCAGCGGCGTGCAGACTCTGCGTTTCCGTTTGCCGACTGAGAATGCATATCTGTGGTCTACGGTACTGGACGGAGAACCGGTGGAGGTGCGTCGGGAAAGTGCAGACTATCTGGTGGCCTTGCCGGCCGGGGACGCGACAGAGCATGAGCTGAAGGTGCTGTTTGAGGATGAATCTGCGGGTGACGAATTCCGCCTGCAGACTCAGCAGCCAGTGCGACTTCTGATGGATGCAGGGACTCAGCGCGGTGCCGTGATTGACGTGCTGCAGCAGGACTGGTCGGTGCACTATCCGGCTGAGTCCCTGATTCTGGGGGTGGAAGGTCCTTATCGTGCGGAGAGTCAGCTGGATCGTTCGGGCTGGCTGTCGGCTTTGGGCCAGCTGCGGTTGCCAACTGCAGGTGATGCTGTGCAGCGAATGAGTGTTCCGGGGCTGTATTTTCTGCTGCTGTTCGTGGGCACCGTGCTGTGCCTGCGACGTCGCTGGCAATCGCTGGCGGGGACGGTGGCTGTCCTGTTGCTGATGTCGACGCTGACATTGTCCAGCCGGAATATGTCTGCCGTTCGTGTCAGAGCTCTGCCCGCAGGGGATGGTGGCTGGAGCGATTCGAGTACAGATGGTGTCGCGGACTTCGCGAAGCCAATGAGAGCAGCAACCAGTTCACCGCCGCTGGCGAATGAACCGCTGCCTGCCGACTCGGCGGGAATGATGGGTGGCCTCGGTGGCATGGGCGGTGGCATGGGCGGTGGCATGCCCGGCGCGGGTGGTATGGCTGGGGATGATCTGGCGAGCGGTCTGGCGGCCCCTGCAGCCCCCATGGGCGGCGGAGGCGGTGGTTTTGGCGGTGGTCGACTGGGTGAGAGCGAAGGTCAGGCCATGGGCGGCGATGCGAATGCAGCTGCTGAATCGCTGACACTGGAATTTGAAACGCAGCAGGCGAACGGCAGTGTGCGTGTTCTGGGTCGCGGACTTGCAGCCGAGGAAGGTCGTAATGTGAATGTGATGGAGATGATTCCTGCGACTGAGTCACCGGCGGAGGCCGTCTTGCCGCGGCGTCGTGGTGCGGCCCGTCTGTCGGTGCAGGTGGATCTGGAGGTGCCGCAGGACTTTCGTCAGCAGCAGTTTTTATCGATCGCCGACACTGCCGGTGATCCAGCAGCGCTGACGCTGGCTGTCCGCAGTCAGCGGCAGCTGACAGGGCTGCGTTTGCTGTGCGGACTGCTGGCGGTGGCCACACTGTGGTCACGTCGTCGTACTGCGCTGCTGCGGCAGACTGGACTGGGCTGCGTGCTGCTGCTGGCCGCTGTGGGGTCTGTGCCGCTGCTGGCTGCGGATCAGCAGTGGCTGCCGGACGGTGCAGCGATCGGCGCAGTTTGCGGTCTGCTGCTGATATTCAGTCGCGCCATGATTCGTGGCTGCTGTTCCGAATGGTGTCCGCTGACACTGCTGCTGCGTTGCTGTTCCTGGAAACGAGGAGTGACCAGTGGCCTGCTGCTGCTGACGTGCTGTGCGGCACCGGCGGCCTGGGCACAGCAGTCTGAATCTGCGGCACCGCGGTCGGACGAAATGATCATTCCGTATGTACCGGGTGAACCACCACTGCGAGCGGATCAGGTCTTTGTCCCGCATGACCAGTTTCTTCGGATTTTTCAGCAGGCGTATCCGGATCAGCTGCCACAGGTGAACACGAGTCCGCTGGGCTCGCCGGTGATTTCCGCATGGTACAAAACAACTGACCTGCTGCCGGTAGACGGTGGCAAGCACATACTGCGATTTGAAGCACGATATGTTGTCTGGCGGGATGCTGAGGCAGCGGTACAGATCGAGTTACCGCTGGGCAGCGCAGCGATACGTCGGGCGACAGTGGACGGAGCGGCTGCCCGGGTGAAACCGCTGCTGTTGAATGTGCAGGCGGGGCAGCTGCCGGATTTTGCCGGCCAGCAGATTCCGGCTCAGCAGCAGCTTGTGACAGGCAATTCCGCAGCCCCCGCCGAAACAGGATCGGCCTTCAGCATTCAGGTTGCAGGTCGCGGGCTGCATGTGGTGGATCTGGAATTTGATCTGCCGGCGGACGTCAGCGGAGTCGTTGGTCGCTGCGATTTGCCGCTTCGCAACGCTGCCGCCGGTCTGCTCGAGTGGACTCTGCCAGGGGATGCCCTCGAGGCAAAAATTAATGGACGATCCAGCGGTTTTCGCCGTGACGGTCGCAAGGTGCTGATACCGGTGGCTCAGGCGTCGACACTGCGGCTGCAGTGGCTGCCGATGACTCAGAAATCCGATGCAGCACTGACGCTGCATTCGAATGTCACCTCGGTTGTGGCGCTGCGTGACTCCGGGCTGCTGGTGCGAACTTCAGTCGAAGCGCTGCTGCGACAGGGTGAAATCACCGAGTTGGAGATTTCCCTGCCCAACGGCTATTCAATCCAGTCGGTGGGCGGTGACGACGTGGCTGGCTGGTCAGTGGATACAACGGACACCGGTCGCAGTCTGAAGGTGCAGTTTCGACGAACGGTTGCTGACCGTTCGGTGGTCTGGTTTCAGCTGTTTGCAGCGTTGCCGGAACAGTCTCAGCTGGACGACTTTCAGGTACCGATTTCGGCGGTGCGGGGTTCCGGACGCGACACTGGTACGGTGCTGCTGAAAACAGGTCCGCAGTTTCAGGTGCGGCGGGTGACACTGTCCGGAGTGACTCAGCTCAACCCGGATGAAGCACCGCAGCCGGACGGGGAAGCGTTGCCGGGGCGACCTGCAGCGGCCTGGCGTTATGCGCGACAGCCGGCCCAAGTGTCAGTTCGACTGACTCCGACAGCCGACGAGCTGACAGTGAGCGGGCTGCATGGACTGCGGCTGGAGTCACAGCGGATGCTGTGGACCAGTCGACTGAGCCTGGTGATTCGCGGCAGTGCCCGCTCGCGACTGGACGTGCAAATTCCGGACGGCTATTTGCCACTGGATGTGTCGGCGGATGGGCTGCTGGACTGGTATGTGGTTGAGCCGGCAGCGGGCAGCGGTGCAGCTCGGCTGCTAAGTTTGCAGCTGAGTGATGCACGAACGGGCGGTCTGACGGTGCTGCTGCAGGGTCAGCAGCCGCGGCAGTCGGACCCGGCAGCCGCTGTGCTGCAGCCACCTGCACTGACTGGCGTGACGAGTGCCGAGTCAGAGCTGGCTGTATGGCTGGACGCTGCGGTTGAAAGCTCGGGAACTGAGCCGGGCAGTAACTGGAATCCGCAGCCCGCAGGTGCAGCCAGTGCGACGTTCCGCGAGGTGAGTGATCAGCCGGTGTCATTGCTGCTGCGAAGTGCGGCGCAGCAGCCGGGCGCCGTGACCGTCCGACTGCGTCCTGCCGTTTCCACCCTGGTGGCCGAATCTGTGTCGGTGGCCAGCGTGACAGAGACTTCTCTGGAGCACATGCTGGCACTGCGCTGGCAGGTCGCGCGAGCGGCTGCGGATCAGTTTGCTGTTGAATTATCTGAGGTACTGGCAAACACCATGACGTTTGAGGTGCCGGGGCAGCGCCGAGTGCTTAAGGAATCGCTGGGCAATGGACGGACTCGAGTGACCTTCCAGCTGCAGCAGCCGGTGTCCGGTCAGTTGTTCGTGCTGGGAACATCCAGTGCTGCGCTGCCGGCCGATCGCCAGATTCGGATGGAGCCACCCACATTCGTGGTACCTGCAAATGCGCCGGCAACTCTTTCCGGTCAGAGTCATTTTCGGGTGCTGGTGAATCAATCGCGAGCTTTGCTGCAGGCGCAGACCGAGCAGCCTGAGGATGTCGTACTGGCCGATCAGATCACCCTAAAGATTCCGCAGCAGCTACTGGATCAGGCCGTGCTGATTTCGCGTTTGCGGCTCGAAAGCAGTCCGTGGCGTATCGTCCAGCCGGAACGCCAGAAAGTGACGCCGGCAGTAGTCAGTCTGGCGACGCATACGACGGTCATTTCACAAGACGGAAGCTGGCGCAGTCATCATCAGCTGCAGGTGGCGAACGAGGGTCGCCAGTTTCTGCCTGTGCAGCTTCCGGACGGGGCTCGGCTGCTGTTCTGCCGTGTGGATGGACGCCCCAGCCGGATTGTGCAGCGGCAGGACGGTCAGTTGCAGCGACAGTTGATTCCCTTGCCGCAGTCCGCTGCCGCGGCAGCCGGGTTTCTGGTTGATTTTGCGATTGCCGGCCGCTTCGCAGAATCACTCGGTACACTGCGGCAGCAATGGAGCAGTCAGCAACTGCAGATTCCTGTGCCTGTGTTTCCGGAATTCCGGGATGATCCGGAGAACGGCATCACGATCAATCGCAATCGGTGGAGCGTTTATGTGCCGGAAACCTGGCGCGCAGCAATTGTGAAGGATGCTGACCTGTCGAATGTTTCCGAAGCCGCACTGGCAGAATATGCAGAGCAGGAACTGCTGTCTGAGGTTGAGCAGGTGTTGTACGCAGCTGGTCGCTATTCCGGCGCAGCGGCCAATGGCAAAGTCTCAACATCGGACGTCTGGTTCCAGCAGCAGGCTGTTCAGCAGGGACAAACTCGTCTGCAGCGACTGCGAGAACGCAATGGTGCTGCAGGTCAGCAGCTGGAAGAAGCAGCACGGAAGCTGAGTGAAATGTCGCAGGAAACTGGGGCCCTGCAGGTGATTGACAGGTTCGATTTTTTGGCGGGCAAAGATCAGCAGCTGAATTCATACAATGATCAGAATAAAGCTCAGTTCTTCTTTGGTAATGGACTCTTGGCTGACGGCACCAGTTCCTATGGGATACCGCCGGGTGGCAAGGCGGATTCGCAGGGCCGCACAGACGAAGGCTCGCTCCGGTTCCGCTTTGTCGCTCCGCCGCCACCAGCAAAACCGCAGGCCAAAGCCGAATCTTTGGAACGCAGTATGATGGCCGGCAAAGCGATGAAACAGGACGGACATTCCGAGCTGGGTGATCTGGAGAAGGCGGCTGCCGATCGACCGAGCAGCGGGGAATCCGCTGCGGCCGGAGTTCCAGGAGCCCAGGGGCTGGCCAAAGGCGGACGCTCACAGTCGCAGCTTAGACAAAACGCACTGGGTCTGGATCTGAAGCGGATGGAGGATCTGGAGCAGGACAAGTCGCGCGACCGCGGAGCACAGCAGGCTGAGCAGAAGCTGGATGCTGCGGCAGCGATACCAGCTCCGGCACAGGAACCGACCTCCGGCCTTGAGCAGCAGGCTGATCCAGCAACTGTGCCACAAACGGGCGGACAGTTGCCGCAGGTCGTGAGCAGTGATGACTTCGGCAGAGTCAGTGCGAATGAATCGACAATTGGCTATGTTGACCTGCCTCGGTCAGAGGGCATGCTCTCACTGGATTTCGGGATCCCCGAAGACGGCGTAGCACTGACATTCCTGCGTGCCGGTGGAAATCCGCGGCTGGCGCTGCGAGTGCAGGCGGCTGAAACGGTACATCGCGGGATGAGTGTGGGCTGGGCCATCTTCTGCGGAGTGGCGGCACTGCTGATCTGGCGCGGGGCATCGCAGGGTCAGGTGCTGATGCTGTTGCAGCGAGTGTCAGTGTTGGTGATCATCGCCGGTGTGCTGGCAACACTATTTGCCGTGCCGTCGGGTTTGCAGTCGCTCGGCCAGATCGGACTCTATGGCGGCTCGCTGACTGGTGCGGTGTTGCTGGTGTATGGTCGTTTACGCACGGTGGTATAAGCTGGCGTTATGTTTTGTATGCTGGTCCATGTGTCCGCCGAACCAGGCCTGCTGGGAAATGCGCAGGCAACCTAAAAAACACCGTCAGCTATCAGCCCACTGTCTACTGCCCCCTGACTTCCGGAGTTATTTTCGGCGGGACCCAGCTGATAAAACCGCGAGGATTACCGTCTGACAGTTCGCCCGGGCTCGTTTTCGCGGTATGCTGTGCCACGGACCGAGCGATTATTAGCTGAACTCTGCCCCCCATCATGCGGACGACCACCATGAACCGCTGGAATATTTTGCTGCTTACCATCACGGCAGTTTTTGTTCGGCCTGTCCGGGCTGAAGTGGACTACCAGAAGCAGGTGCGGCCGGTCCTGGCTGAACACTGCTGGCAGTGTCATGGAGTGGACGCCCAGGAGCGGCAGGGGGGCTTGCGTCTGGACGACCGAACCAGCGCCGTGCAGGGCGGTGAATCTGGAGTACCGGCCATCGTGCCTGGAAACCCGGACGCCAGCGAACTGCTGAAGCGGATTGCCAGCCATGATCCTGAACGGATCATGCCGCCTCCATCAAAATCGAAACGTCCTTCGTCCACTGAGACGGACATTTTGCGGCAGTGGATTTCAGAGGGTGCGGTTTACGAGAAGCACTGGTCATTTTCTCCGCCGCAAAAACGTCCACTGCCGCAGGATAGCGTCGCCAATCCGATCGATTCTTTCGTGGCGGATCGTTTGCAAAAAGAGGGCCTGAGTTTCTCGCAGGATGCGTCTGTCGAGACGCTGTGCCGGCGGTTGTATCTGGATCTGGTGGGGTTGCCGCCGTCACCGGCGCAGTTGCAGCAGTTCCGTGAACGGGGCCTCGAAGCAGTCGCTGAGGAACTGCTGACAAGTCGCGGTTTTGGTGAAAGATGGGCCCGCCAGTGGCTTGATCTGGCTCGTTATTCTGACACCAATGGCTATGAGAAGGACCTGCAGCGTGAGCAGTGGATCTGGCGTGACTGGGTCATTGACGCGATCGTGGCAGACATGCCCTGGAATCAGTTCATCATCGAACAGATTGCCGGCGACCTGCTGCCGAACGCCGGGCAGTCGCAGCTGATTGCAACCGGCTTCCTGCGTAACAGCATGATCAACGAAGAGGGTGCGATTGTTCCCGAGCAGTTTCGGATGGTCGAGATGTTTGACCGCATGGACTGCATTGGCAAGGCAGTGCTGGGCCTTACGACTCAGTGTGCCCAGTGTCATTCGCACAAATATGACCCTCTGACGCATGACGAGTACTACGGCTTGTTTGCCTTCCTGAATGATACTTACGAAGCGCAGTCGTGGGTTTATACGCCGCCGCAACTGCAGCAAGTGCAGGACATTCGCCGGCAGCAGGAGCAGTTGGATGTGGCGTTGCGAGCAAAGCGTCCGCAGTGGCAGGATGAGCAGCGAGCTTTCGCAGTGGCAACGCTGCAGCAGATCGCCGTCTGGCAGCCGCTGGAATTTATCGAGATGGGCAGCAACAGCGGCCTCAACCACCCGACTCAGGAACTGGATCGGTCGATTCTGATGAAGGGGCACACCAGTGCAGATGTGTTTGTGATTTCGAAGCCTGCCCTGCAGAACGTGACGGGGCTGCAGTTTGAAATTCTGAACCATCGGGATCTGCCGCAGAACGGGCCGGGGCGCAGTCGGGCAGGAACATGGATTGTGCATGAGCTGGAAGTCTTTGTGAAGGCTCCGGGAACTGACTGGTCAAAGCAGAAGCTGGTGCATGCGACTGCCGATTTTTCTGCATCCGAGCAGAAGTCGGCAGACGGCAAGAAGACCACAGGCCCTGTCAGCCTGTTGATTGACGGCAGTGACGACACCTCATGGCTGGCGGATCGCGGCCATGGACTGCGGAATCAGCCATCGGTGGCGGTGCTGCAGTTCGAACAGCCGCTGAATTTCCCCGAGGGATCAGAGCTGAAGATTGCCTGGCGTATGGGTGACATGCCTGGCTGTGCCAGGTTTAGCCTGACGACGGCAGCGGCACCTGCGGCGCCGCCGGTGGATCATGGTGCGGTGCTGGCGATGCGGGTTGCTGAAGAGCAGCGGACTGCCGAACAGCAGGCTGTGATCTTCAATGCCTGGCGTCGCTCTGTGGCCGATCTGAAGACGGAACACGACCAGTGGGAGACGCTGCAGAAGAGTGTGCCGCAGGCTGACACGACGGTGCTGCATCTGGCCAGTCGTGATCCACAGGATCCTCGGCAGACGTATCGCCTTGATCGCGGGGAATGGGATCAGCCGCGGGACCCCGTGCAGCCGCATGTACCGGCTGCCTTCCACTCGTTCCCGGCAGATGCTCCTCAGAATCGACTCGGATTTGCGCGGTGGCTGGTGGATCATCGCTCCCCGCTGACAGCGCGTGTGGCGGTGAATCAGGTTTGGCAGGCAATTTTCGGCCGAGGGCTGGTGGAAACTCCCGAAGACTTTGGGACTCGAGCGGCCCTGCCTGAATATCGTGAGCTGCTGGACTGGCTGGCGGTGGATTTTATGGAGCATGGCTGGAGTCGTCGGCACCTGTTGCGAACGATTTTGACCAGCCGGACTTATCGCCAGTCATCGGCTGCGACTGCCGCACAGCTGGAGCGTGATCCGCACAACCAGCTGCTGTCCAGAGGAGCTCGCTATCGCGCGGATGCCGAAGTCATTCGTGACATTGCCCTGACGGCTGCGGGCATGCTGCATCAGAAACAGGGCGGACCCAGCGTGATTCCACCGGTACCGCAGAATGTGCTGAATTACAATTATACATATCCAGGCTACTGGACCCCGACAGCGGCTCCTGAACGTTACAGCCGAGCGGTTTATGTATTTCGCAAACGGTCGATGCCTGATCCGGTGCTGTCAACCTTGGACGCCCCGAACGGCGATGCGGCCTGTGCTCGTCGCGTGCGTTCAAACACACCGATGGCCGCTCTGGCGGGGCTGAACGAGACGATTTTTGTCGAGGCGGCTCGCGGCCTGGGGCTGCGAATTCTGAAGGAGGGCGGCAACGATGATGCCTCACGGGCCCGCTATGCATTTCAGCTTTGCACCACGCGAGTCCCGACGGACAAGGAACTGCAGGCGGTGCTTGAGGCTCTGCAGTCAAGACGCCAGCGACTGGCTGACGGCTGGCTCAATCCTCGCGATATCACCACCGGCGATGCGGCAAAACTGCCGGAGATTCCGGAAGGCACAACACCTCAGGACGTCGCTGCCTGGACCTTGCTGGCCCGCGTGCTGTTGAATCTCGACGAAACTGTCACTCGTCATTGAACACTGTCGGCAAATGCAAAAGGAGCGAACACTGTGGGTAATCTTCGACTGCTGACGGTTCTCGTACTGGGCTTGATGTCCTGTGTGCAGGCTGCCGATCCTGACCGGCAGCGGCCGAATGTGCTGTTCATTCTCACGGATGATCAGCGCTGGGATGCCGCCGGAATTGCCGGCCATCCGTATTTGAAAACGCCGGGTATTGACCGTCTGGGTCGTGAGGGTGTGTATTTTCGCAATGCATTCTGCACCACGTCGCTGTGTTCGCCCAGCCGCGCCAGTATTCTCAGCGGTCTCTACGCACACGCTCATGGAGTGGTAAATAATTTCACTGAGTATCCGCAGGGCTTGCAAAGTTTCCCGCTGGTGCTGCAGTCAGCCGGTTACGACACCGCTTATATTGGCAAGTGGCACATGGGGGAAGACAACGATTCTCCGCGTCCAGGTTTCAACTGGTTTGTCAGCCATCGAGGGCAGGGCAAGTACTTCGATACGGAATTCAATCTCAACGGCAAGGAACGGAAGATCCTACCCGGCTATTACACTCATGTCGTGACGGCTCTGGCTGAACAGTGGCTGCAGCAACAGCGTGGTGATCAGCCCTGGTGCCTGATGATCGGCCACAAGGCTCCTCACAGCTTCTACTTCCCTGAACAGAAGTATCAGGGGGCATTCGAGTCAGTGCGGGTGCCATATCCCGAATCGGCATTTCGGCTGAATGACAAGCCGGACTGGATTCGCCAGCGACTTTCCACGTGGCACGGGATCTATGGACCGCTGTTCGAATGGCGCAAAAAGTTTCCGGATGATTCTCCTGAAGCGGTGCGGGACTTTGAAAATATGACTCGAGCTTACTGGGCGACGCTGCTCTCTGTTGATGACAGTGTGCAGCGGCTGTATCAGTTGTTGCAGCAACGTGGCGAGCTTGATCGCACCATCATTGTGTTCATGAGTGACAACGGGTTGCTGAACGGCGAACACGGGATGGTGGATAAGCGGACGGCTCATGAACCCAGCATGCGAATTCTGCAGGTCGTGCGATTTCCCGGCCTGACTCCTGTGGATCAGCCGAAAGTGATTGAGCAGCAGGTGCTGACGGTCGATGTGGCTCCCAGCCTGCTGGAACTGTGCATCGTCAATCCATTGCAGGCTATTCATGGCAGGTCGTGGAAAACGCTGGTGCAGTCCGGCGATCCGGACTGGCGCAAGTCGTTCCTGTATCACTACAACTACGAAAAGCAGTTTCCGTATACGCCGAATGTGCGATGCGTGCGAACAGAGACGTGGAAGTACAGTCGTTCGCCGCATGGAGATGGCGGTCCGGACAGGCATCCTGCTGAATTGTACAACATCGAATTTGATCCCGAGGAACGCCACAATCTGATTGACCGTCAGAAGTATCAGCCGGTAGTACAGACGCTGCAGGCTGAACTGGCGAAAGTGATGCTGGAAGTTGGTTTGACGGCAGAAACTGACAAAATGCCGGTGGACCTGGGAATTCAGCAGCAGCTTCCTGATCAGAAAATTCGCTGATACCGCACCGGGGGCTGGCCTGGTTTTCGAGAATTGGCGGGGGATTTAGTCGACCGACGGATTTTTCTTCGGGCGTGCGGTATGCTACTGGCATGAACTTGTCATCCTCCCAATGGACTGCCGGTAACGGGCTGCATTACCAGTTGCTGGCTGCCAGCGGCAAGGCTCGTCGCGGTCGCTTCCTCACTGCTCACGGAACTGTGGAAACGCCGGCATTTATGCCCGTAGGAACTCAGGCAACCGTCAAATGTGTGCTGCCGGATCAGGTTGCCGCCACAGGTGCTCAGGTCGTACTGGCCAACACCTACCACCTGGGCATTCTGGATCGGACTCAAATCGTCGAGCGTCTGGGCGGTTTGCATTCCATGATGCGCTGGAACCAGACCGTATTGACAGATTCCGGCGGGTTTCAGGTTTTCAGCCTGCCGGATCGGAAGATCACTGAGGAAGGCGTTAGCTTTCAGTTTCGATCAGGCCGCAAGGACTCTGACACCACTCCAATGACCCTCAGTCCCGAATCCGCCATGGATATTCAGCGGCGACTGGGTGCGGACATTGTGATGGCATTCGACGAGTGTGTGGACTACCGCATGCCGCCCAAATACATGGCAGAATCCCTTGAACGGACACTGCGGTGGCTGAAACGCTGCAAAGCAGCGCCGATTCAGCCGCACCAGCACCTGTTCGGAATCATTCAGGGCGGTATGGAGCTGGACCTGCGTGCTCGCGCTGTCAGGCAGGTCACATCACTGGATCTGCCGGGATACGCAATTGGCGGTGTTTCGGTGGGTGAAGGTCACGAGGCAATGATTCGCATCGTTCGACACACGGCACCACTGATGCCCGAGAACCAGGTGCGGTATCTGATGGGAGTGGGTTTGCCGGAGGATTTGGTAGGAGCAGTCGAGTGCGGAATGGACATTTTCGACTGCATCATACCCACTCGATACGCACGCGAAGGCACAGTGTTCACCTGGGACGGCAAGATGCGTCTGCAGGACAAGAAATTCCGCAAGGATCGGTATCCGATTGACACGTCCTGTCAGTGCGTCGCGTGTTCCGGAGGCTACAGCCGCGCTTACCTGCGGCATCTGCTGTTTGCGGACGAACCGCTGTACGGCACTCTGGCAACACTGCACAACCTGCACTTTTATCAGGATCTGATGCGGGAAATGCGGAAGGCGATCGAGGACAATCAGTTTGCTCGCTGGGCCACTCGCTTTCGCGCTCGTTACCTAAAGCAGGGCTAGCAGTCCCGGACAGATTCTGCCGCGACGAATTTCAGGTACCTTTGACTGAAAACATGAATCGCACATCGTGTCAGCAGTCAACCAGCGACCTGCCGGCCTGCGTCTTCACAGAGCGGCAGTTTTTGTCGAAGCGAACGTTACGGGCTGAGTTGAAATAATCCTTTTCTGACGCATTGACCGCTGCCACAGATCGCATACCAGGAATTCTCGTTATACGAAGACTGCTCATCTGCGAACCTGCAGGCAGGCTCGCCAATCGTCACGGCGAGGCTTTTCCCCGCCCGGCATCAAGTTTCTCCTGATGACCTCGTTCAGACTTTTGCTGCAACCTTGAGGTCCTGATTCATGTTCAGGTCGCTGCTTCCCGGATTTGCTTGCCTTTTGCTGCCAATGCTCAGCGGCTGCTCGGTCGGTGTGGCCTTGTTCCAGCGCAATCCCGCCCCAGTCCGCTGGCGGCACGCAAACTGGTAGAGGTCGCCGAATTCCATTAAGTTCGAGGCAAAGACGAAGCGGCAGCGGTGGCCTATCAGCGGGCTCTGGAGATACATCCTGATTCAGAAGAGATCGAGGAGCGTCTGGCAGAAGTGGCTCGGATGCAGCGGATGGTACGTCGCCGTGAATCTCAGGCTGAAGTCCCTTCCGAATCCCCGTCCATTGCCTCTGCGGCTCGCGATTGCCGAGTTGAGGAAGTGCTCAATCGACCTCAGGTCGTACAGTCAGCCGCCTTTGAGGACGCCCCGCGAATCCGACCTCTGAAGGTTCCCTCAACCCCGTCTCGAAAAGCAGCCCGAACCCCGATGTTTGACGAGGAGTTTGAACCGACTGAAGAGCAGTCTGAGAGTGATCTGATCGGCAAACAGACTCCGCTGTTCTGAGACCGTCTGACCAGAGACGACAGTCAGGATTGTTCCAGCCATTCGGTCAGATACTGAAAGATCTGCTCTCGCTGCGGCTCGAATTCAAGTGTGTGTCGGGCTGCAGACCAGGTGCGTATCTGCAGCAGATCGGGCGACTGATCTGAGAACATCTGCAGCGTGGCCTGATTGTCAATGATCTGATCATTACCTGCCAGCATCAGCAGCGTGGGCAGTCGCAGAGAACGCAGACCTTTTGCGATGATGCGGTCGAGATCGATTCCGGCGTTGAGCAACCCGCTGGTCACTGTGTGCAACGCCAGAGGATCATCGCGAATAAACTGCTGCCATTGCGGAACCTGGGTGAACAGTGCGGGATCATCCAGTGGAATGGGGATATGCCGTTTGACGATTTCCAGATTCCGCGCCAGCTTGAGTTTTGCACGCTGCGACCACGTGAACCGGAGTCGTGGTGCCAGACCGGGATACAGCAGGGCCAGTTTCTGAAATTCGGCAGGAAACAGACAGGCGGCTGCGGTTGCAATTTTCCCGCCCCAACTCGTACCCAGCAGTGTCACTGGCACTGACGCTCTGTTTTCCGTCAGTGCCAGTTGTCGCAAAGCACGAACATCGTTGATCAGCCGTTCTCCGTGTGCCGCATGCCCGCGCTGCAGACCATTCAGCCCGGATCCACGACGGTCCGCAAAATATACGCTGAAGCCACCGGCTGCCAGCAGTTGAGACGACCACTGGTACCAGCCCGAGTGACTTTGGATGCCGTGCACGGCCAGCACCACACCCCGACACTGTTCGGCCGACCAGCAGCGAAAGTGAATGACGCAGCCGTCGGATGCGGTAAATCGGCGCAGCTCTGGAGTATTCACGGGATCACTTCTTCGACAGCGCGGGCGTAAGCCCCCCAGGCTCCCGCATCAAACAGTACAAAGCGAACCAGCTTTGGTGCCTGATGCCAGCGTACAAAATCCATGGTAGTCTTGATCAGGTTGTTCGCCGCCAGATCCAGTGGATAACCTGAGGCACCGGTACTGATTGCTGGAAACGCGATGCTGGAACATCCCAGATCTTTGGCATGGAACAGGCAGGCCCGGCAGGCTGAGGCCAGTTGTTCGGGTTCTGAGTTTTTTCCACCCTGCCAGACCGGACCAACAGCGTGGAAGATCCAGCGGGCACTGAGTTGCCCGGCGGACGTCACCACCGCGCTGCCTGTGGGGCAGCCGTTCGGGAACAGGCGAGCAGTCTCATGCAAAATCTCTGGTCCGCCGGCCTGGTGAATGGCACCGTCCACGCCGCCACCCACTGCCAGATGGCTGTTGGCCGCATTGACGATTGCATCCACCTGCTGCCGTGTAATGTCACCCTGCACCAGTTCAAGCTGACACAATCCCAATTTTACAAGCATGACTTTACCCCGGCCTGAATCAGTTCTGCGGCTCTGCGATAACAATGGTCCGACCGCCGCGACCAGACGTAATTCCAAAGACAATATACTCGGCCGGAGTCGTCAGCAGATTCTGCATCTGGTGAATTTCTCCGGGATCCACCACGACAGCGTCACCCGGGCCCAGCACCCGACTGTCGTCGGACACTGTCATCAGCACCGAGCCTGCAATCATCACGAACACCTCCTGCATGTCCTCGTGGTAGTGCCGCTGAAAGCTGGAACCCGCCGGCAGCAGAGCCCAGTTCAGCATTTGCACATGTCCCTCCTGAAACAGTTCCCGAGTTGCAATCACTCGCTTTAAAACTCCGGGGGATCGAGGATCTTCGTGGGATGCCGGTACGTAATCGGAATCACTGGCTGCAATCCATTTCATACCTTATTCCTGCTGAATTCCGGTGAAAACGAGGCTGCAGCACCGAGGACGGGCTGTTGCGTCCAATCCCCCGCGCCCTCTCTTAAACCCTTCAGCCGGAGAATGCAACCTCAGGATCCATTCTGAGAAATCGAGGCAACTTTCGTTGATTTTAATTTCAGAATTGCAACTGCAGGCACCTTCGGCACCCCACATTTCACGCGGATCGCCAAAGAATCACCCTGAGTTTGGTTTCCACGATCGCCCGGCATCTGTAAACTCCCGTCGCGATCTGCCGAACCTGCCTGCTTACACCAATGTCCGGCATCTCAGCAACCCGACAGTACAGGAACAGCGTCCTTTCATGAATCCTCCCACCACTGCATCGATTCACGCGTCGGACGCCGTGATTGATGCCAGCAAAGTGATTGCAGCCTTGCAGCAGCAGCAGAAGAAGGATGCCACCGGTGCGGACGAACCACGGCTGCGATTTCGCCGTTCTCGCCGTACTACTTCCCTGACGGGTTTTCGAATCCGTTCTGTGGGCGCCTACGCGCCAGAGCAGATCATTACCAACGAGCAACTGGAACAGCGGTACGGGTTTGAAGAAGGCTGGATTCTGCGGCGTACCGGCATTCGTGAACGGCGCTTTGCCGACGACTCGCAGGGCACCAGCGATCTGGCAGTGGCCGCTGCTCGCAAGGCCATGCAGTCTGCCGGACTGCAGGCTGCAGACATTGACCTGCTGATTGTTGGTACATTTACGCCTGACTTCACCTGCCCTTCCACAGCGTGTCTGGTCCAGGACAAACTGAACCTTGACGCACCAGCCATGGACCTGCAGGCCGCCTGTTCCGGATTCATGTATTCGCTGGCCACTGGTGCTCAGTTCATTGCCACCGGCAATGCAAAGTGTGCTCTGGTCATTGGTGCTGATGTCAACAGCCGAATTGTGCGCCCGGACGATCAGGGAACCGCTCCGCTGTTCGGCGATGCGGCCGGAGCAGTAATTCTTGAACTTGGCGATACTGCTCAGGGGCTGGTGTGTTATCAGTTGGGGGCCGACGGCGCCGGTGGCTGTATGCTCGATCGGCACGCCGGCGGCACGCTGCACCCGGCTACTCCCGAGCTAATCGCTGCAGGACAGCATTTCCTGCAGATGGACGGACGCAATGTTTTCAAATGGGCCATTCAGGCCGTAATTGACAGCATCCGCACAGTTCTTGAGCAAGCCGGCAAAACACCAGACGACGTCGCCCTGTTCGTACTGCATCAGGCCAACATTCGCATCATTAATCATGCGATGGAAGAACTGGGAATACCGGCCGGCAAAGTCTTCAACAATCTGCACATGTACGGCAACACCTCAGCTGCCTCCATTCCGCTGGCACTGGACGGAGCACTGCAGGAAAACCGCATCCAGCAGGGTGACCTGATCATGATGTGCGGATTCGGCGCCGGACTGACATGGGGCACAGGACTGTTTCGCTGGTGACTGCCAGCCAGCCAGGCTCAGTTCCATTCCGGATTACGCACTTCTGCGTTCAGCAGCCGATGCAGTCTCCGCAGACGACGACGACAGACTTCCCAGATGCCGTAGGGATTATCTTCCAGGATCAATGACGAGTCGGCTGAAAGCAGATGCCAGTCGCCGCGAGCAATCTCGCCCTCCAGTTGCTGCGGCCCCCAGCCGGAGTAACCGCTGACCAGACGAAATCGCTGCTGGCTGGGTTCCTGCAGGGGAGTCCTGACGACAGTCTCAAATGAATGTTCGCTGCCAGCCAGAAAGATCCCGGGCGACACTTCGCGGTCAGAAGCTGCCAGCCGAGCACAATTGTGCAGGATGAACAGCGATGTCGGCTCTACGGGACCACCGACAAACATCGGAGCTGCCGCATCATTGACGTTTTCTGAGTTTCCCAAAGCTTTGCCGATGGATGTGGCTGACGGTCGATTGATCACCAGACCCATCGCACCATCCGGGGTATGTTCCAGCAGCAAAACGACACTGCGGAAAAAATTGGCATCGCGCAGATGGTCGGCCGCAGTCAGAAAACAGCCCTGAAGTGAACGAAATTCGTGCTCTGACATGGTCTTCGTGCATTCCTGCTGGTGCAGCGCGACAGGTATTTCTGGTTTCCGCAATCAACTGACGCCGACGACAGATTATAGGTGGACTGACTTCGCCTGGAAAGGGGGCAGAAGATTGTCGGCAACCGGCCAATTCGTTCATTTCCACTCCACCCCGCCAGCACCCTGAAAGAATTGCCCCGGATTCTGATTTCTGCGTGGGATCCTGAACTCCGCTGCGGTAAGATCAGGCAGGTTGAGAATTCATGCCACACCCCTCCCGCATACCGGTCCGACCTGATGAAAGTTGCCCTGTTCATACCCTGTTACATTGACCAGTTCTATCCCGACGTTGGTCTGGCAACTCTGCAGGTGCTGGAATCTGTCGGTGTTCAGGTGGATTTCCCTGAGCAGCAAACCTGCTGCGGCCAGCCGATGGCCAACAGTGGCTGCATGTCGGAAGCTCGCCCGCTGGCCGAAAAGTTCATCGACACGTTTGCGGGTTACGACTACGTCGTCTCACCATCGGGTAGCTGTGTGTCGATGGTCCGCAACCACTATGATCACCTCGTCTCCGCCAGTGATCGGCAGGCGACTTTGGTGCGCAGGCAAACCCTTGAGCTGGGCGAATTCGTGGTGCAGGTGCTTGGCATTCGCAGCCTCAGTGGCGTGTTTCCTCATCAGGTCGGTCTGCATCAAAGCTGTCACGGTCTGCGCGAACTGCGGCTGGGCCCCTGCTCAGAATCGATGACCGCTCGTGAAAGCCTGCTGCAGCTACTCCTTGGCAGTTTCACAGGGATCAGTTTTTCTCAGCTGCAGCGGAAGGATGAATGCTGCGGATTTGGCGGCACTTTTGCCGTGGGTGAAGAAGCCGTCTCGGCGATGATGGGTGAGGATCGAATTAATGACCATCTGCAGGCAGGAACTGAGGTGCTGACGGCGGGTGACATGTCGTGCCTGATGCATCTGGACGGAATTATCCGACGGCGGGCACTGCCCATCAGGGTCCTGCATTACGCCCAGATCATGGCGCAGGCCATGCAGCAGGCTCCGGACGCACGTCAGAAACGCACCGCAAACACTGGTCAGCACTAAGCAGACTCGAACACACCTGAACAAAAACCAAACACCACAAGACTTTCAAGACCTTACAATTACTTTTTTGGATGACAGGCAGACATGGGACATCCAGCACTCGCCGCCGACTTTACGGCAGATCGGGAGCGTGCCCGATGGCATGATCGTGCGTTGTGGTTCGTGCGGGAAAAACGCGATCGCATGGCCACCGGTGTTCCGGAATGGGAAAAACTGCGTGAAACTGCATCGGCAATCAAGCGGCACACGCAGTCGCTGATGTCCGACTACCTGCAGCAGTTTGAAGAAAACGCAACCCGACACGGAGCTGTCGTGCACTGGGCGGCTGACGCCGCCGAGCACAACCGGATCGTGCTGTCGATTCTGCAGCACCATCGGGTCCAGCGGCTGGTCAAAAGCAAAAGCATGCTGACTGAAGAATGCCATCTCAACCCGTTCCTTGAACAGCATGGCATCAGCGTAATAGACACCGACCTCGGTGAACGCATCGTGCAACTCCGCGAAGAACCGCCCAGTCACATCGTGCTGCCTGCCATTCACATTAAGAAGGAAGAAGTGGGCGAGTGTTTCCATGAGCATCTGGGGACAGAAAAGGGCGCGTCAGACCCGAAGTACCTGACTGAAGCAGCGCGCGGACATCTCCGCAGTTGCTTCTGCGAAGCAGATGCCGGGCTGACGGGTGTGAATTTCGCCATCGCGGAAACCGGCGGCATTGTGATCTGCACCAATGAGGGAAATGCGGATCTGGGTATCGGGATGCCAAAGATCCACATCGCCTGCATGGGCATGGAAAAACTGCTGCCGCGAGCAGCCGATCTGTCGGTCTTCCTGCGTCTGCTCGCACGGTCCGCCACCGGCCAGCCCATCACCACGTATTCGTCACACTTCCATGGTCCGCAGCAGGGCGGAGAACTGCATATTGTGATTGTCGACAACGGTCGCAGTGAGATTCTGCAGTCTGAATTTCGGCAGGCCCTCGACTGCATCCGCTGCGGCGCCTGCATGAACACCTGCCCGGTCTACCGTCGCAGTGGCGGGCACAGCTACGAATCCACTGTCCCCGGACCCATCGGCTCCATCCTGACCCCGCTGCAGTCACCGGCAGAAAACAGCACTCTGCCCTTCGCCTGCAGCCTGTGCGGATCCTGTACCGATGTCTGTCCCGTCAAAATCCCGCTGCATCACCAGTTGTTCGCCATGCGTGAACGACTCGATCAGCAGCAGTTGATCGGTACGGGAAAGAAACTGCAGATGAAAGCGCTGTCGGTAGTGCTCTCCAACACCTGGCTCTACAGCTTGGTGGGAAACATGGCACGACTTGCCCTGCGAGTTCTGCCGAAATTTTTGACTCAGAATCCGCTGACACCTGCCGGTCAGTGGGCGCGACAGCGTGAACTGCCTGAAGCTCCGCGAAAGTCCTTCCGGCAGCTTTACGCAGAACGTCAGCAGAAGTACAAAAACAACTCACCGGACAGCCAGACGTAAGCCCTCGATCGGAATACTCATGCTGAAATTTGAAACGTCTGCTGTGCTGTCGTGTTCGGCTGCCGCGCTACGAAGGTTTCTGGGATGCCCGGCAAATCTGCCCGAAATCAGCGACCCGGATATCGAACTGCAGATTCTGTCAGCCCCAGAGACAGTGCAGGAGGGCGCGCGAATTGAATTCCGCATCCTGTCCTTCGGATTGCGGCACCGCATGGCTCATGAATACCGCCTGGTCTCAGAGTCCGAGATTTTTGAAGTGCTGATGGATGGTCCCTTGCCAGCGTGGCAGCATCGCCAGCAACTGCAGGACCTGGGGCCGACGGAGTGTCGTCTGACAGACACCGTAGAATTCCAGCTGCCCGGCGGCATGCTCAGATTCATGCTCACTGAGGAACGAATTCGGGAATCACTGACAACCGGCATGGAGTTTCGATATCAGGCACTGCAGCGGTTAGCGGAAACCGGAGTGATCACATGAACGTCCGCTTGCCATCCCGGGAGCCGCAGCAGCAGCCACCTACGGTGTTAATTGGCCTGATGGCCTTTGCCGCTTTTTCGCTGGCCTTCATCGGCATGGCGGCAGTAGTGATGCCTCAGTTTCTGCTGATGATCCTCGTCGGCAGCGGCATGCTGCTGTTCTTTGCAGCACAGTATTTCGTCTGGGGACGCTGGCTGTACCCCCTGGTACTGCGTCAGGACCAGCAGCGGGAACAACGGGAACAGGAAGCCGCAGCCGACGCAGCAAGTCGGACAAACAACGGTACCGACGCCGGTGATCATCGATAAAACACACCCGGTCGGCGACTCAAAGCCGCACTATTCATAGATTTTATTAGTCGCCACGTGCCTGCGATGGCGTTCTGCCACAGCATTTTAAAGTGGCACACGGCATGCCGCTCGCTCGGATTGACAAACAGTCGGTCGGCAATCACCGCACGGTACACCGGGGCTCGGCAAGATCTGAACCCGGTGCTGACCGTTGCAGAATGGACGATTCGCGGTGATCACGATGTATTCGCACTCGTGACTTTCCTCGCACCCCAGCACCGCTCTGCCCAGAACAACACTCAGCTGCTCTCAGGCGGCCGGTGCATCGCGAGTAAAGTCGAACATGGGCGAGGACAGGTAGCGTTCGCCCGAGTCTGGCAGAACAACCACAATATTCTTGCCGGCACTTTCCGGACGAGCAGCCACTTTCAATGCGGCCGTCATGGCTGCTCCGCAGCTGATGCCCACCAGAATGCCTTCCTCGCGAGCAATTCGCGGAGCCATGCTCATGGCTTCCTCATCTGTCACCTGCAGCACTTCATCCACCAGTGACATATCCAGAATCTCGGGCTTGAATCCGGCTCCGATGCCCTGAATACGGTGCTTGCCAGGTGCTCCGCCGGACAGCACCGGACTGGCAGCGGGCTCGACAGCGACGGTGTGCAGCGCCAAACCTTTCTCCTGCTTCAGATAGCGGCTGACGCCGGTGATCGTGCCACCAGTACCAACTCCGGCCACGAACACATCCACTCTCCCATTCAGATCTTCGAAGATTTCGGGCCCCGTGGTGCGGAAGTGAATTTCCGGGTTTGCAGGATTGCGAAACTGCTGCGGCATGAATGTGTTGGGCTGCTGAGCCAGATCTTCTGCTCGAGCAATTGCGCCTTTCATCCCTTCAGCACCAGGTGTCAGGATCAGGTTGGCACCAAACGCCCGCAGAATCATGCGACGTTCAATCGACATGGTTTCCGGCATGGTGAGCGTCAGTTTATAGCCGCGAGCAGCACAGACGAAGGCGAGAGCAATTCCGGTGTTGCCGCTAGTCGGTTCGACAACTTCCATGCCGGGCTTGAGACGCCCCGATTTTTCCGCGTCCCAGATCATCGCAGCACCAATACGGCACTTCACGCTGTACGCCGGGTTGCGACCCTCAATCTTGGCGTAAACCGTGCCGGGCAATCCGGTTGTCAGACGGTGAATACGAACCAGCGGACTTTTGCCGATGGTCAGAGAATTATCGTTGTACAGTGTCATGGGAATGTAACTTTCACCTGATGCTCAAAGCGCCGTCAACGGCCGGAAACCAACTCGGCTCAGCAGTGAACCCCTCCGCAGCAGGCCCTAGCCTGTGCGGGTATCGGCAGGCGGGGATGCTCAGCCCCGACTTAGACGGCAATAATAGCCGCAGTTCATAGCAGAAGCCGGAGTTTCAAGGAATCCCGAATTCCCCGGCAGCCAATTTCTCCGTCAATTCCCGGTCCTCCAGCCGGTTTTCTGCTTGTCGAAGCGACCGAATTACCGGATTATCATGGGACACTCGGCAGTAGCCAGCCCGGCAACACCGCACTTCACCGGGCCGGCTCGGTTTTCTGCAGTCTGAACAGGTGCCCCATGCAATGCTTGCGTCTGCTGTGGCTGACATTTCTGCTGCTGCTCCCCGGCCTGCAGTCCGCTCAGGCTCAGCGGACGGGCCACTGGGATCAGGCTTTTCGCACCACCGGCAGTCAGGCGTTCAAACACTTCTCGCCGCTGCGTGCCGCATATGCCAACAGCGGCTGGCACTCTGGCTGGGGCAACTCCGGATACAACTGGTCAATTGGGTTTGGTGATTTTGGTAATTACGGATACAGCTGGCATTCCGCCAGCACCACAACCTGGATTCAAACTCTGCCATTTTCGGGTCAGCGAGTGACGGTCTCGGCGTGCGCTCCGGGTCTCTTCCAGGTCTCACCCCTGCTTGCTCCGGCTCGCTCTGGCCTGTACACCACCGATCCCTGCACGGGGCTGTTGATTCCTCTGGAGTGGTGGTATTACGGTTGTCTGCCGGGTTTCAGTGTCTTTCCTCGACCCTGGGGTTTGTTCTGCGTGCCCATTGTGTACTCCCCGTCCACATCGCTGGCACAGACGTCCATCAGCCCCGGCTGGGCATCACAGGACACGTCTGTCCCGGACCCGCGAATACTGAATCGTCTGCTGGCCCAGGCTGAAGCCGATGATGCCGCCGCTGCCGCTCGAAAGTTGCCCACCCCCGAAGAATTCCCCGCCGCAAATGCCGCACAGCGGCAGGTCACGGCAGCCGAACGCATTGATTCGCTGCGGCTGATTTCACAGGGTGATGATGGATTTCGCCGCGCTGATTATGCGACGGCAGCCACCAGCTACCACTCGGCTTTGCGACTGACTCCGGATCAGCCTTCCGTCTGGCTGCGGGAAGTGCACCTGAACATTGCTCAGGGACGCTATGAACGTGCAGCTGCCTGTCTCAAAACAAGTCTGACGCTTGCCGGTGCAGCACAGTCCGCACGTCTCACTGCCAGTTCGATTTACGGCAGCGACGATGCACCCGAACTGCAAAAGTCCTCGCAGCGACTTTGGCAATGGCTGACCGAACGACCTGAATCTGCCGATCGTCTGCTGCTGATGGCAGCCTTCGAACTGTTGCAGTCGCACGATACTGTCAGCAGCGAACTGATCACTCAGGCTGAGCAGCAGGGCGGATCGGCAACCTGCACTGCCGTACTGCGACAGCAGCTTGCACAAACACAGCCGGTCAGCAATTTAGTGCAGACTGAGGCCGCTGAGATCTCTGATAATGCCGATATCGTCGCTGATCCGGCAACGACACCGAGGCCGGCTGCCGAAGACTCAGCCGGCATTGTGCTGAAGGGTCGCCGTCAGAGAAAACTGTAGAACACATGCCCAGACCGGCAGCAATCCTGTGGCTCGCAGAATGCTGCTAAAGTCCGCAACACGGAAAGCTGAAACCTGAGATCATCTGCCGCGCAGATTTCCAGCGAGATCCGCCTCGATTGCAGGTCCGCAACTTGCACACCGCTGAATCTGACGACATGCAGCAAAAAAACAACACACGCTGCCAGACGCATACCCGGTCCCCCGCCCCCTGTCACAAATCCGCCCTGAAAAACACCGTTTTGCTGCACGGTAAAGCGAGACTAAGCTTCGTTAGCTGGCTCAGATTCAAACAGCTTCCCGGCGGGTGACAGCTGCATTGCAGGCAGCAGCAGCAGGTCCCCAGCCAGTGCCAGCAGAAATGCCATCAGCACAGCAAAACGGCTGGTGGGCACAAAATCACTGAAAGCAAACACCAGCAGCCCCAGTCCGCATGAAACTGAGGACTGAATCATCGCCGGGCCGCAGTCCAGGTATGTAGCCAGCACGACGCTGCGTCGAGTCGCTCCGGGCTGATGCAGCTCGCGGCGAAAGAACGTCAGAAAATGTAGCGTGTCATCGACCGCAATTCCCAAAGCGATACTGGCGGTCATCGCCGACCCAATATCCATCGGCACGGCCAGCAGCCCCGTCAGCTCGAACGCAATGACGATCGGGAACACATCGGACGCCATCGCCAAAACCCCGTTCAGAATCCCGGCCTGCACCAACGTCATGGTCAGCGTAATCACCGCCAGTGCTGACATCAGGCTGTTGAACAGGTCGTTCAGCAGTTGCCCCTGAATCTGATGAACCAGCGGCATGATTCCCGATGTCGAAATTGAAATCTTGTCCCGCGCTTCCGCAGGAGCCTGCTCCGGCGGTTCCACCAGCGACTGTTCCAGTTGTTTCAGCACATCACCGTAGTTTAGCGCAGCCAGAGCACTGACTCGAGCCGTCAGCCGCCAGACATCACCTTCTGCCGTTGTTCGCAGCATCGCAGACTGTTCAAACTGCGGCCTGGCCAGCCGAATACCTTTATTCACAAGGGATGCCTGAATACTGCGTGAAAGTCCCGGCATTCGGGGAGGATCAGGAAACAGCGTAAGTGCCGACATCACTGCTTTGACCGTCGGCTGCTGGTGCAGTACTCGATCCAACTTCCACAGTACATCCATCCGCTGTCGATCACTGAGCTGACAATCGGCAGCAAAATGCAGCAGCACCTCGATCGGCACCAGGGCACCGATCCGATCTTCCAGCCATTCATAATCCTGCATGATGCGACTGTCGGGTTCATACAGCGTTTCAATCCGCACCGATGTCTTCAGATCAGGCAATCCAGCAGCCGCCAGACCCATCAGCCCAAACAACAGCAGCAGAAAAATTCCGTTGTAATCGCACAAGATCGCAGTCAGACCGGACCACGCTCCGGAGGGCTTACCGTGTGGCTGAGCCGTCAAAGTGTTCTGCTGATCCGCTGACTTGCGATTACGCCCCAGCAGCAGCATCGAACAGGGAATGGCGGTCAGCACCGCAGCCGCTGTACACAAGACTCCCACCGTTCCATAAATTCCGAACAGGCGAATCGGCAGCAGCCCGCTGATCAGCAGCGATGCAGTTCCCATTGCTGTGGTTCCCAGCGACAGCATGCTGGACAGCCAGCCCCTGCGAAAACACACCACCGCTGCCTCCCGCGGTTCCATCGTGTTCAATGCGTTCAGATAATCGTTCATCAGGTGAATTCCACCCGATACAGCCAGTACCTGAACCAGCGGAGGCAGAGTGATCAGCAGAGCACCGAGACGCTCACCGCTGTACTAAATCACTGCAAGAATCAGCCCCTGGCAAAAACAGGCTGTCAGGAACACCACCAGTGCCGCAATCACGGACTTCAATGAAAGCAGACAGATTACGAAAATCAGGATCGTGGACGGCGATGCAAACTTCGTCAGGGAACGGTGGCTGGCCTCGTCCACCGTCAGACCATCAATGACCGGCCCGGCCAGTTTCAGTTCCTGCACCTTCGTTCCGCAGACTTCTGGCGAAGATTCGCTGTCAGTCACTGGAATCCTGATAGACCAGGACACTAAACACCTGCTTATTTCTCCGAATCGATACCACCTGAATCAGTTTTAATCCGCTGCTGCCATAGTTCCGCAAACCTGCGAAGATTCGCACCGCTCCGCAGCCTGAACTGCTGCTGTTGCATCTTCCAATGCAGGACCTGCCCTTGCTGCGTACTTTTTCAAACACCTTGTTGCAGCGGCGTCGCCAGACCGAACTGATGGACAGTCCGGATCTGGAACAGACTCTGCACGATATCGCTCTGGCCGGCCTGCGTCGCATCAACCGCTGGAGCCGCACCGGGGCAGCCATCTGGAGTGGCCTCCGAGATCTCATCCCTCAGCCCCCCACCCAGCAGGAATTCACTATCCTCGACATCGCCTGCGGCAGCGGTGATCAAGCACTCTGGCTGGCTCGCCGACTGCAGCAGCATGGCGTGCGTCATCGGATACACGGAGTGGACATCAGCAGCACGGCCGTTGCAGCTGCCACTCAGCAGGCAGTGCAGGCTGGTATCACAACGGTCAGTTTTCATCAGTGCGATGTGCTGAATGATCCGTTTCCGCTGCCGCAGTACAATGTGGTCATGAACAGCCTGTTTCTGCATCATCTTGATGAGCAGCAGGTCGTGCTGTTACTGCAGCGGATGGCCGGCGCCGCCAGCCGGCGGGTGGTCATCGATGATCTGCGGCGAACTCGACTTGGCTACTTCCTTGCGTGGACCGGCTGCCGACTGCTTAGCCGCAGCCCGATCGTGCATTTTGATGGTCCGGTCTCCGTCGAAGGGGCATTCTCCGACTCTGAAATGCTGCAGCTCTGTGCACAGGCCGGCCTGCATACAGCTCGCCCGCAGCGGCACTGGCCGCAGCGGTGTTTGCTGACATGGCAGCCAGACAGGACAGTCAGCCATGAGTGACCGTCCATCCACGGGTCAGCCAGCTGCAGAAACGTGGGATGCTGTGGTTATCGGAGCAGGTCCGGCGGGCAGTCTCGCTGCATTGCTGCTTGCGCGATCCGGACAACGCGTACTGCTGCTCGAGCGACAGAAGTTTCCGCGTGCCAAGGTCTGCGGCTGCTGCCTTAATCAGCGCGCTCAGCAGCTGCTGCAGCGTGCCAGTCTGCTCACCGGACTGCAGAATCTGAACCCGGGAAGAACGCAGCAGATGAGTCTGCATTTCAATGGTCGGACACTGCCAATCCCAATGCCCGGTGGCCTCGCGGTTTCGCGTCGCTCCATGGATCATTGGCTGGCTGCTGAGGCGGCAGCTGCCGGCGTCTGCTTTCAGCAGGAATCGGCTGCTGAAGTTCTGCCAGATGACTGCGACTCGGAACAAACCACCTCGCGACCTCGGCCCGCATGGCGGCATGTTCGCATCACAGATGCCTCTGGTACCCGCGTGGTCGCGGGCAAGGTGGTGCTGGTCTGCGACGGTCTGGGACATTCATCACTGGCGGCTGTCCACGGATTTGCATCCCGACCTTGCACGGGTGCTCGCATCGGACTGGGGGCTGTATTGAATGCTGCAGAGTCTTCCGGCTGGCTGCAGCCCGGTGAAATCCTGATGGCTGCCTCCGACAGTGGTTACTGCGGAGCAGTACAAACGGAAGACGGCAGTGTGAATCTGGCCGCGGCGGTTGATGCCGCCGCAATCCAGGCAACCGGAAGTCCGCGGGCCTGTCTGCAGCAAATTTTCGCCGTTGCCGGTGTCCGGACTCCGCAGGCATTTGAGAGTGTGCAGATTCGAGGCACAGTACCGCTGACTCGCAGATCCGCCCGAATAACCGGGCACCGTCTGCTGCTGCTGGGTGATGCCACCGGATATGTGGAACCGTTTACGGGTGAAGGAATGGCGTGGGCTCTGACAGCCGCGACGCTCGCCGCACCCGTCGCTCAGCGCGGAATCACCTCCGGCTGGGATACGACACTGCAGCAGCAGTATGAGCGGCAATTGGGTAAGTCTGTGGTGCGGGAACAGACGGTGTGTCGCACTCTGTCGTGGATTCTCAGTCGCCCACGAATCCTGAAATGGTCCTTTTCAGCAGCCACCATGCTGCCCATGGCAGCCGCTGCCCTGGTTCGTCGAGTCAATCGCGTACCGATTTCACTGGAAGGAAGCTGATGACTGGTCTGGAAATCCTTGGAATTGGAACGGCACTGCCCGCACACAAGATTTCACAGCAGGCCGCTGCTGTGTTTGCTGCCTCGTGCGTGAAATCAGACACAGAGGAACAGCGCAATCTGCCCGCACTGATACAGGCACTCTATCGCCGCGCCGGTGTCCGGCAGCGACACAGCGTACTGCTGGAATCATCATCGGACGGTGAAGCCACAGCCGAACGCTTCTATCGCTTTGCAGCCACGGCCGATGATCGTGGCCCTTCGACGGCAGATCGGATGCAGCGATACGAGCATGAGGCACCGCCTCTGGCGACTGAGGCGGCCAGTGCCGCCATCAAACAGTCGGGCATCAGTCCTCAGCAGATCACCCACCTCGTCACGGTTTCCTGCAGTGGCTTCAGTGCACCAGGCTTCGACCTGCTGCTGATTGAACAACTGGGTCTGCCCGCGACCGTGGCCCGCACGCACGTGGGGTTCATGGGTTGTCACGGAGCGCTGAACGGGCTGCGAGTGGCTCATGCATTTGCAGCCGCAGATCCAAACGCAGTGATCCTTGTGTGCGCTTTGGAACTTTGTACGCTGCACCATCAGTACGGCTGGGACCCGCAAAAAATTGTCGCCAACTCGCTGTTTGCCGACGGTGCCGCAGCCATAGTCGGTCGTGCGACCGCCGGCACTCCCGCGAAAAACACCTGGGCGGTCGCCGGCAGTGCGTCTCAGGTCATTCCCTGCACACGAGACATGATGACGTGGAACATTCGCAATGCCGGGTTTGAAATGACGCTCTCGCCCGAGGTACCGAGGGTGATTACAGAGTATCTTCCCGGGGTACTGCAGGCATTCCTCGCCCGTCATGGACTGCAGATTTCTGACATCCCGACCTGGGGCATTCATCCGGGCGGTCCGCGGATTCTGTCGGCTGCTGCGGAAGCGATTCAGCTGACCGAACAGCAACTTGAACCTTCTCTGGGAATCCTGCAGCGCTGCGGAAACATGAGTTCCCCGACCGTATTGTTCATCCTGCAGGAACAGATCCGCCGCCAGGCTGCCGGTCCCTGCGTGCTGCTGGGATTCGGCCCTGGGCTGAACGTTGAAATGTGCCTGATTCGCTGATTCCCGCCGCTTTGCAGCTCGATTCCGCCCGTACGCGGCACCGACCACCGGTACCTCCTTGCCAAAGTACTAAAAAACAGCAAGAATTCGTGATTCGCCGGCTTTTCACCCGGCTTGTGGTTTCCCGTCTTTTTTGATCTGAATCCGATTCGATGTCTGCAACCGACTCCCCCGGAGATCCCCGTCAAACTGCCGAACATCGCCTGCAGCAGGTGAACTCCCTCCGCTGGCAGAAATTCCCGGTTCTCGATGACGGCTTTGTCTGTCTCGTCGATGTCATGGGTGATGACAGCAGTGTGGTACAGGCAGCGCGGGTCAGCTATGGCGAAGGAACTCGCAAGGTCAGTGACGACCGCACTCTGATTCGCTATCTGCTGCGTCATCGCCATACAACTCCGTTTGAAATGGCGGAAATCAAGTTTCTGGTGCGTGTCCCGATGGACTGCTGGCGACAGTGGGTCCGACATCGCACAGCCAACATCAACGAATACAGCACTCGCTATTCACTGGCCATTGACGCCGCACAATCAACCTCGGCCGAAGAATGGCGTACTCAGGCAGAGTCCAACCGCCAAGGCAGCGGTGCACCTCTGCCCGCAGAACATGGTCAGCGGCTCACCGCCGAAGAAAAACAGGTGCAGGAACACTTGCGGGGCGTCTATCAAAGTCGCATCGAATCCGGGGTCGCTCGCGAACAAGCTCGCAAGGACCTTCCGCTTTCCACCTACACCGAAGCCTACTGGAAGATAGACCTGCACAACCTGCTGCATTTCCTCGCACTGCGCATGGACAGTCACGCACAGCTGGAAATTCGGCAGTACGCCACCGCCATCGGCCAGCAGATTGTTGCTCCGCTGTTCCCCATGGTCTGGGAAGCATTTCTTGACTACCGCATGAACTCAGCCACTCTCACTCAACTGGATATTGGCGTCATTCAGCGGCTGATGGCCGAAGCAACTCGACAAAACGCAGCACCGCCATATTCTGAGGCAGCCTTTCTGGTCGCCCAGGACCCATCATGGCAGCAACTGACCCGCAGTCGTGAACGCGACGAGTGTCGTCAGCGTCTGCAGCAGTTCGGAATTCTTGAATCCTGATTGGTTTAGCTGTGGTGCAGTTACTGCCTTTCTGTGGCTGGCGTTATGACCTTTCTCAGGTCGGCGTTCTGTCTGATGTGATTGTCCCTGCAGGCAGCGCGGTCACGCTCAGTCAGCAAAGTGATCTGTATCGCCAGCATCCCTGCAACGCAATTCGACTGACTCACAACCGTGCCGAGCCAGCAGATTCAGGATCGCAAGCTTCGGCAAAACTCGCCGATGAATTCTTTCGCCTGTGGCGTCGTGAGGGCATCCTGGTCCGCGACCATTCGGCAGCATGGTATGTGCTGCAAACTCTTTCACAGCAGGGTTCCGACACGACGGAACGCTGGGGCCTGCTGGGCCTGCTGCCACTGGAAGCAACACCAGATCAGAGTCACTTCACCGCAACCGCTCAGCCTGCCAGCGACGCTGAACTAAACCGTCTGCTGCAACTGCAGTCAGTCTGCCGCGCCGACTTTGCACCGGTATGCCTGTTTGCCGAAGACGGATCAGCCGCCGATGAAACACCCGCTGAACTGCTGCAGCGACTGACTCGCGCGCTGACTCCCACAGAATGCTGGCTTGATTCCGGAACACGACATCGCCTGTGGGCTGTTACTTCCCCCGCTGCCATTGCTTCCATTTCCCAGCGACTGGAAGAACAGCAGTTGTCATTATTTGACGGTGCAGCAGCCTTCCAGGCGTCCCTTCAACTCCTGCAGGGGCTCAGGTCTGCCGGAGAAACCGGGGGCGTCGAAATCCCGGCCGCCCGGCGACTGGCCTGCCTGTTGTTCACCGATAATCTGCACTCCTGCTTCCTGCCACGCATCCACCAAATCACGAGACCGGCAATGTCTGGCCCACAGTTGGCTGCCGCTGCAGAAAAAGTCCCTGGACTGCTTTGCCAGTTTGTCGGCAACGAGCCCTGGGCTCTTGCTGATGCTCTGGAACTCGCCGGCCTGAACGCGGATCAGCCGTGTCTGGCAATCGGCACCAGCGACGGTGAATGGCACCTGCTGTCTGCTCCGGCACGCTGTCGCACACTGCAGCATCTGCGCGAATTGACGACCACTGAACTGCTGCAATCACAGTGGGCTGCTGCCACGGAACAACCGGTTTCTGCTCCACTGCTGGAGCGCACAGATTATCATCGAGCAACTTCAGGCACCGTACTGCTGGCGACACAGGTCACTACTGCCGGCGAACCGGGAATCTCCCGACTACCATGTTTCATCCCGCAGTATTCTGAACTGGATCTGCAACTGTGGCCGGCAGTGCCGGCCGGACTGGTGTTCTCTGCTCATTCTGACCGAGTCGACTTTGTGTTGGGATCCTCGCTGTAATCCGCCAGCTGCTGAATAAAATCGTCAGTCAGACCAGCTTCACGCCGCGCTTCAGCCTGAAACAACTGACCGCGCGCCTTTGACGGTCGAATTGGCCAGTGCAGCGCCTTGACCCACGCATCCCAGTCCGACTGATCCGGCGTTTTCCAGTGTCTCAGCCACGTCAGACCAAATTCGACATGACGAATTTCATCTCGATGAATTGCACGCATGATGGCGGCGCTGCGACGATCCCCGACCGCCATGAAACTGTGCTCAAACTCTACAGTATGATCGAGATTGGCACCCTCAAAGACCAGTGGCAGGCCAGCAACGTATTCCAGTGGTGAGCTGTATAGCAGGGCTTTCTGCCAGATCCACGAATTCACCGCACGACTGCCAAAACTCACGCCCAGTTCACTGCAACGCTGAGCGTGCAGTCGCGTGTGTCGCTGCTCATCAAACATAATTCGAGCAAGTCCGGCGCGGAAGTCCGGCGGAGCATCCGGGAATGCCAGCAACACCATTGCCATCACCTCAAGAGCCTGCAGCTCGTGGTTGGCCATGATATGGTGAGCCACAGCGCGGCGAGCAGGATCTCGAAACGCACTGCCCTTTGGCATTGGTGGTGCCGATCGACGTTCCGCGAATTGCAGATCCGCGGGACGACCAGGAACAGATACCTTCAGAGCGGCGCCGGGTGAGTCATCTGTCAGTGGCTGGCCTGGTCGCGTTAACTTGAGCACCAGATCAGTTGACAACAACACCTGTTCAGCGAACTGCCGCAATTCCATGAGCTCACCGGGATTGATCAAGGAGCCATGCGAACAGGCCCTTGGCCAGATGCAATCGATTTTCAGCCTGATCGAACACGATACTGCGAGAGCAGTCCATGACCTCGTCTGTCACCTCAAGCCCGCGCTTGGCCGGCAGATCGTGCATGAACAGAGCTGCAGCAGGAGCCACCTGCATCAGAGCAGCATTGACCTGATATCCGGCAAAAGCCTGTTTGCGACGTTCGGCGTCAGCCTCCTGACCCATGCTGGCCCACACATCCGTGTAGATAATGTCGGCCGTCCGAACAGCTTTGACGGGATCATGCACCACGGCAGTCCTGTGCTGAGGATAGTGTGAAGTCAGCAGTGACATGAATTCTGAGGTAAACTCAAATCCAGCAGGTGCGGCCAGCGTCAGCTGCATGCCGGTCATGGCAGCGGCCAGTGCCAAGGACATCGAGACATTGTTGCCGTCACCAACAAAAACCAGATGCAGATCGGTCAGCTGGCCGCGATGTTCACGGATCGTCAGCAGGTCCGTAAGTGCCTGACAGGGATGCCGATCATCAGACAGCCCGTTGATCACAGGGCAGGTCGAATGCTTTGCAAAGTCCTCGATCAACTGCTGAGAAAATGTCCGCATTGTGATAATGTCGGCAAACGAACTGATAACGCGAGCGACATCGGACAGGCTTTCCCGTCCATTCAGACCAGCCTCGGCCGTCGTCTGAAAGATACCGGCGCCCCCCAGATGAATCATGGCAGCTTCGAAACTATTACGAGTGCGCAAGGAGGGCTTTTCGAACAGTTGCACCAGCACCTGCCCGGAAAACAGCTGCGGGCGATGGCCGCGGCGTAACTCTTTTTTCAGTTCCTCTGCACAATTCAGAACCTGCAGGAGTTCGTCGGGAGTCAGGTCAAGTAACGAGGTCAGGTGTTTCATACTGCCAACGCTGTTGGAATTGCGAATTGCCAAACCGTGATTCTTGCAGGTCACCGAGGTGGATTTAAGTGAAGTCGCTGGATTTTTGCACAAAGTTCACGTCTGTGAATTTGGCTTTCCAGCCCTGACGAAAGTGTTCAGGGGCGGCGGATAAAGTGCGCCGCATAACTGCGCACCTCATGGCCGTTCAGCACGTGGAAAATCCTCAGTTTTTCAATCGTCTCCGCGCCAAACTTCGCTAGTGGCACGTGCACAATCTTTTTGCGATACCGCGAAGCCAGACGACGCCAGCCGGCTCCCGGAGGAGCATGGCTGAGCAACGCCACATGCTTCTCGCGGGAATAGTACATCGCTGCCGCCAGCAACCGCTCTTCTAGTGTATCCGCAAAATCAAAACGCGGATCATGCCAAATGTCCGGCACAGGCCGCGGCGGAAACAAAAACATGGCCCCGCCATAACGTGACACTGCGATCCCCGGACCCACCATTTCACTCAGAAAGTTCGTGGCGAACAACGATAGTGTCGATTCGTCCTGATGCTCGGCATGCCACGTAATACGCCATGGGTACTGCCGCGGATCCGCCGGACTGTCAAACAGCATGATCACACAGTCAATCCGACCGGTTGCCGGAGGAAACACGCGAACGTAAAGATTCCCCGTGTGCCAGTTCCGCAGCGTCTCACGAATGTCGAGACCATCCTTCATGCTGGCTGAGAACTTTTCCGTGCGTGCCAGATCATTGCCAATCAGATCCAGAGCCGCGTCTTTGACATGGGTTCGAAATCGCTCAATCGACTCATCTTCGGGCGGCCAGCTGCACTGACCATACGGATTCCATGACCTCTGCCAGCGGAATTTCGTCCGCAGGTCCGGTCGAGTGTTCAGCTGACAGTTGCGCCAGACCATCGGTTGTCCAGGCAAACGGCTGATCGGCTCCAATTCCGTACCATCCGGCAGCATCGCCTGTCCTACACCGAATCGAATGACCGGAGGGTCGTCCTCAACGGACCACGGATACTTTCGCGCCGCTTCAGCCACATGCACCGCATACTGATCGCCGGCCGTCTGCTTCGCGGCAATCACCAGCGTGTAAAGATCAGGCGCAAATCTGCGTTCGATCAGTGACAAATTACGAGCATACTTGAGAGTGCGAGAGAGCAGGCTGGGCGTTATCCGCCGCGCACGTGTACCAAATTCTGCACGATAGGAGTCTCGAGCCTGCAGCAGCAAAGATTTGACTCCGTCGATCGACAGATTCTCGTCATCATCCAGCTGAAACCTGGCCTGCTCGTACAACCCCGTAATATAGGGCAGCTCGCCCAGCATGAAGATCATGGAACGACTGTCCACCGCCAGCGTTTCCGGCTCAGTCTCAGACCACTCCGGCTGCTGACACTGCTGCAGACCTTCTTGAAACGCGGCCCGCAGCCACGGCCAGTCCGGCAGGCTGCACAAACACAAGACCTCAGAATATTGCTGTGAAAGCTGCTGCAATCGCCCGGCCATCCAGCGTAAATGAACCCACATGTCCTCTGATTCCGGACGCTTCAATGTCGGCAAAATCGCTGCTGCAAAACGCTCTGGAGACACCCGCTTCAGCGCCCAGGGATCCGGCAGTGCAACTTCCTCAGACAGATAGTTGTCGGTTTCAATGTCGATAAATGCCCGAGTCATCCGTTCCTGCCTGGCGATCCGCAACGCGGAAATGACAGGCTGACACGGATCTATCGGAACGTAACTAGCTGACTGCACAGGCTCTTCAGAGTCGCCCTGACTGAATTCCATCCGTGGCTGACGCTGAAATACCACCGAAATCCGAGGCAACTGCTCCACCGCCTGCTCAACATCAGCCTGAAATGAAGGCGGCAACGGTACCGCAAGGCAGTCAAACCTGCGGCTCAGCATCAGCCGACGAACCTCCACCGCACTGTCACCGCTGCCGTGCACCACCGGAAACAGAGTGATATTGCGTCCCAGCCGAAAAACATCCGATTCAACGTTCATGCGATCTTTCACAGAAATCACACTGGAATTCCCTGAGGAATTCCAGATCCTACGCAGGTGAGCACCGTAAAGGAAGCGCTCTGTCCACAGCAGTGACCCGCATTTTCAGATCCGAAACCACGCCACCCACAGCGCACGACTCCATGAAGACCTACCGCGATCTGCTGGAAGAACTTCGCCGAGCTTTTCCACAACCCGTTTCAAATCAGGAACACGACGCCTGGTTCGTATTCTCGATTCTGCGGGCCATTGATCGCGTCGATATGCTCAAATCACAGCGGCCAATCCTTGGCGAACCCCGCAAAATTGACTTCTCACAGGCCATCAGTACACGACTTCAGGAAGATCCGCTGTCCGTCGAAACAGTCTCACGCGACCTCGTCGATCACCTCTCCGGACTCTTCATCTACGGTCACCCGCGTTCGCAGATCAACGTACAGCCTCCACCCTGCATTCCCGGAATTCTCGGCACACTGCTGCCGGCCATCTACAACCCTAATCTCTGCAGTGAAGCTTCCGGACGCGGAGTCGCCCTCGCTGAGGCCGAAGCAGTCAGCCTCACCGCCGAGTTGCTGGGCTGCAATCCGGAACAGGCCGGCGGCGTATTCACCTTCGGCGGTACCGGCACACTGCTCTACGCACTGCGACTGGGTATTGAAAAAGCTCTCCCAGGCTCACTGCACGCCGGCATCTCAGGCCAGCCACCAGTCGTCGTCTGCTCTGATCAGGCACACTACGCAGTCAGTACCGCCGCCGCATGGCTGGGACTTGGGCTTGATCAGGTCGTCACCATCCCTGCCTCCCCCAATAATGAAATTCGCATTTGTCTGCTGGAATCTGAGCTGCGACGACTGCTGAAGGAAGGTCGCCGCATCGCCGCCATAACAGCAACCATGGGAACCACCGACGCGTTCGGACTCGACGCGATCGACCAGATTCGCGAGCTGCGAGACCAGTTGGCACACGAATTCAGCCTCGATTACCTGCCGCACATTCACGCTGATGCTGTCATTGGCTGGGCATGGAGCGTCTTTCGAGAATATGACTTCACAGCGAACGCACTGCAGTTCCCCGATCGCACTCTGCGTTCACTGGCCGGCACCATCCGCCGCATTCGACACCTGCCCCTCGCCGATTCCATCGGTGTCGATTACCATAAAACCGGTTTCGCCCCCTACATCAGCAGCGCCTTCATCAGCTCAAATGCCGCAGACCTGAAACTGATTACACGAGATCAGTCAGCCACTCCCTACCTGTTTCAGTCGGGTGACTACAATCCAGGCCGATTCACCCTGGAAACCAGCCGTTCAGGCAGTGGCCCGATGGCAGCACTTGCAGCACTGCGACTGTTTGGAAAAACCGGACTCCGCAGCCTGCTGGGACACCTCGTAACTATGGCCGAATCACTGCGAAATCGGCTCACCGCTCACTCGGCAATCAGCGTGATGAATCCCGAAAACTTCGGCCCGGTCACCTTATTTCGAGTCTATCCGGATGACGTGGACACCTTCGAGATGCCCATACTGGAACAGACGCGTGCCGATTACAGCGAACACCTGCAGCGACACAACGACTACAACCGCCGCCTGTATCGCCTGATGCACGCTGAAGCACTGCAGGGAGACGGTGTTGTGATCTCCATGACTGACCGATTCCGCACCACGGAATACGGCCAGCCCGTCGTTGCCCTGAAGTCCTATATCATGAGCCCGTTCTCTGACCAGCAGTACGTGCAGGCCGTCATTGACTCCATCGAACGCGCCCGTCAGCAGCTGCGATAACTGACCAAAACCGAAACCGCCCGAGTCAGTCGGCGACTTATACCGCCGGCTGACCGTTCCATCACTTCGCCGCTCCGGCAGCCGCCATCTCCTGCAATGCACGACGGTAATCCGTTGGCATCACCCGCTGAAACAATGGCAGCGACCTGTTCCACGTATGCAGAATATTTCCAGCCACCGTGGATCCCGTGTAACGGAAATGGTTTTCAATCAATGCCCGTAACTCTGCCTCGTCCGCCTCATCCGTCACCCGCTCCAGTTCAACCATCTCCAGATTGCAGTTAGTCAGAAAACGATCGTGCGGATCATACACCCACGCCACACCACCGGACATGCCGGCTGCAAAGTTGCGCCCCGTTGGCCCCAGCACAACAGCTCGGCCGCCCGTCATGTACTCAAGGCCATGGTCGCCCACTCCCTCGATAACAGCAGTCGCACCCGAGTTACGTACACAGAACCGCTCGGCCGCAACACCCCGGAAATAAGCCTCGCCAGATGTCGCACCGTACAAAGCCACATTCCCGACCAGCACGTTCTTCTCAGCTGCAAAGCCAGACTGCTTCGGCGGGTAAATGATCAGGCGACCGCCCGACAGTCCCTTGCCGGCATAATCGTTCGCATCACCCTCAATCTCCAGCGTCACACCCCGAGCCAGCCAGGCACCAACACTCTGACCCGCAGAACCCAAAGCACGAATGTGAATCGAATCTGCCGGTAACCCGTCGGCTCCCGCAGCACGACTGACCTCATTGCTGAGGATTGTTCCGAAGGCTCGGTCGATGTTGCGAATTGTCGTGTCAATTCGCACCGGCTTCCGCTGCTCCAATGCCGGTCGACACTGCTCCAGCAGTTCCATGTCCCGCACACCACTTAGAGCATGATCCTGATCGATCGTGCAGTACGTCTGTACGCCTGGATGCGGTTTTTTAGCAGGCGTCAGCACCGGCGTCAGATCCAGATGCTTCGCCTTCCAGTGCGTCACACTTTCATCCAGCTCCAGCATATCCACTCGCCCGACCATCTCATTGATCGTGCGGAAACCCAGCTCCGCCATGATCTCGCGAGTTTCCTCGGCAACCATGAACAGATAATTCACGACATGCTCAGGCTTGCCCTGGAATTTCTTTCGCAGCACCGGATCCTGAGTCGCGATGCCCACCGGACAGGTGTTCAGATGGCACTTGCGCATCATGATACAGCCCAGAGTGATCAAAGGTGCGGTGGCGAAACCAAACTCCTCGGCGCCCAGCAGAGCCGCGATCGCTACGTCACGACCAGTCTTAAGCTGTCCGTCAGTCTGCAGTCGAACTCGGCTGCGCAGATCATTCATCACCAGCGTCTGATGAGTTTCAGCCAGACCCAGTTCCCACGGCAGACCAGCATGCTTGATGCTGGTCAGAGGTGATGCACCGGTACCACCCTCAAAACCCGAAATCAGAATATTGTCGGCATGCCCTTTGGCCACACCGGATGCAATCGTGCCGACACCGACCTCGGACACCAGCTTGACGCTGATACGAGCACGGCGGTTGGCATTCTTCAGGTCAAAGATCAGCTGAGCCAGATCTTCGATCGAATAAATATCATGATGCGGCGGCGGACTGATCAAACCCACGCCCGGCGTTGACAGGCGTGTCGATGCAATCACTTTGTCGACCTTGTGCCCCGGCAGTTCCCCGCCTTCTCCTGGCTTGGCTCCCTGAGCAATCTTGATCTGCAACTCATCCGCATTAGTCAGATACCAGGACGTGACACCAAACCGACCGGAAGCCACCTGCTTGATCGCAGAACGTCGCGAATCTCCGTTCTCCAGCGGAATAAACCGATCATAGCGTTCGCCCCCTTCACCCGTGTTGCTCTTGCCACCCAGACGATTCATCGCAATCGCCAGTGACTCGTGTGAATCGGCTGAGATCGAACCAAAACTCATCGCTCCGGAACAAAACCGCTTCACAATCTCCGCCGCCGGCTCAACTTCGCTGAGCGGAACTGGAGTTCCCGTGCGGAACTTCAGCAGGCCGCGGAGATGGCACGCGCGAGTCGTTTCACGATTGACCAGTGCTGCGAAGTCTCGATAGGCATTCTTGTCGCCCTGTCGAGCCGCCTGCTGCAGACGGCCAATCGTGTGCGGATTCCACGCATGCTGCTCGCCACGACGACGCCAGGCGTACAGTCCCGGATTGGGCAGATCCGCCGTAATGCTGTCGGGATTCTCAGGAAAACCGACGTGATGCCGCATCAGCGACTCTTCCGCTAGTACATCAAAGCCCACTCCACCAATGCGGCTGGGAGTTCCCGCAAAACACAGTTCGATCACTTCCTTGCCCAGACCCAAAGCTTCAAAGATCTGAGCACCCTTGTAGCTTTGCAGCGTCGAAATGCCCATCTTGGCCATCACCTTCAGCATGCCATGAGCCACACCGGATCGATAAGCGTGCACAATCCGATCATCATCCCAGTCATCCGACAGCTTGCCTTCAAGACGAGCGTGCCGCAGTGCATACAGCGCCAGATACGGGTTCACCGCGTCAGCACCAAATCCAATCAGCAGACAGAAGTGATGCACCTCACGCGCTTCACCCGATTCCACCAGCAGTCCAATGCGAGCACGCTCTTCGTGACGCACCAGATGATGGTGCACAGTGCCCGTAGCAAGCAGTGAACTGACCGGCACACGCTCAGCACTGACACGCCGATCAGACAGCACGATCAGACTGTAACCTTCCCGGATGGCCTCGCGAGCCTCTGCAGAGATGCGATCGAGTGCCAAGCGAAGTCCGGCTGTGCCCTCTTCGACGGGATATGTAATGTCAATCACCTTCGCCTTCCAGCCTCGGTAATTGATCCCCTTCAAATTGGCCATCTGATGGTTTGTCAGAATCGGATGAGGCACCAGCAGTCGATGACAGCTTTCCGCTGTCGGAGACAGCAGGTTGGCCTCAGGACCGATATAGCATTCCAGCGACATGATGACTTCCTCGCGGATCGAATCGATCGGCGGATTAGTCACCTGAGCAAAGATCTGATGGAAGTAATCATACAGCATTCGCGGCTGGTCACTCAGACACGCAAGCGCGGCGTCGTTGCCCATGGATCCGATCGGATCCTTGTCCGCCTTGATCAGTGGCAGCAGCATGAAGTTCATGGTTTCGGCGGTGTATCCGAAAGCCTGCATCTTGCTGATCAGTTCCTGACCAGTCAGACGCTCGGGCGGAGTCCTGCGGGGCAGCTCCTCCAGCCGAATTCGCTGCTCGCTGACCCACTGCTGGAACGGGCGACGCTCAGCCATGTCCGACTTGAGCTCTTCGTCGTCAATAATCCGCCCCTGCTCAAAGTCAACCAGAAACATGCGGCCCGGCTGCAGTCGCCCCTTTACTCGCACATTGGCAGGATCAATCTGCAGCACACCCACTTCACTGGCCATCAGCACGCGGTCGTCATTGGTGACGTAATAACGACTGGGACGCAGCCCGTTGCGGTCCAGCGTGGCACCGATATAACGACCGTCCGTGAAGGAAATGGATGCCGGCCCGTCCCACGGTTCCTGCACAGCAGAGTAGTACTCATAGAATGCTCGACGAGGCTCGGGCATCGTCTGATGATTCTGCCAGGCTTCGGGGACCATCATCATCACCACTTCCTGCAGCTTGCGGCCGGAGTGGTACAACATTTCCAGAGCGTTGTCGAAGCAGCCCGAGTCCGACGTGTGCGGCTCGATGATCGGAAACAACTTGCGAATATCCTCACCAAACAACTCACTCTGCATCAGCCCCTGACGAGCAAACATCCAGTTGGAGTTGCCTTTGACGGTGTTGATTTCGCCGTTGTGAGCCATGAATCGCAACGGCTGAGCACGGTCCCAGCTGGGAAACGTATTCGTGGCGAATCGTGAATGCACCATCGCGAGGTGACTTTCGAAATCCGCAGCCTGCAAGTCCGGGAAGAATGGCATGACCTGATGCGATGTCAGCATGCCCTTGTAGATGATCAGCTTGGTTGACAGCGAGCAGATGTAGAACAGCAGTGCCTGCGACATCTCACTGTTCCGCAAACGATGACTGGAAAGTTTGCGAATAATGAACAATTGACGCTCGAATGCTTCCTGCTCCAGCCCCTCTGCGGCGGCAATAAACAGCATTTCCATAGCAGGCGCACAAACGCGAGCCGACTGGCCAATGTCCGCAGCATCAAAATCCACCGGCAGCGGTCGCCACCCCAGACACACCTGCCCCTGCTCAGAGATGAACTGCTGCACAGTCTGGCGACAGGCTTCACGCTGCTGCAGATCCTGCGGCAGAAAGACAATACCGGCTGCGTACCGCCCGGGCTGCGGCAGCGTTACTGCGAACTGCTCGCGAGCCACTCGCTGCAGAAAACCGTGCGGCAGTGCCGTCAGCATCCCGGCACCGTCACCCGTGTTCGACTCGCAGCCACACGCTCCACGGTGATCCATGTTCCGCAGAATGGTTGCCGCATCTTCAATGATCTGATGGCTGCGCTGGCCCTTAATGTGAGCTACAAAACCAACCCCGCAGTTCTCATGCTCGAACTGCGGATCGTACAGACCATGGGCCACAGGAGCTCCGAAGGGGGGACGATAGGGTGCCGGATACTGGTTGCCGCGGAGATCTTCCATGGATATTTACTCTGGTCTTCAGGTCTGTTGGATAATTGCCGCCTGAATATCCGGACGGCTCGAAGAGCGCAACGATCTTGCCACCTCAACTCGCTGACGCCAGGAAAACAACTTTGGCGGCTGATCAGCGAGGTGGCAGAGGCCAGCGTTTGGACGCGGCCGCACGTTTCACACCCGCAGCCACTGCGGACACGGCGAAGGCCGATGCCGGGACTGCCACGCAGCGCGCAGCAGAAAACAACGAATGAAAACCGCTAATAAAGCGGCCGATTCGCTCGGCAGTCACAAATGCTGAAATCGTAAGCGGCATGATTCAGTCTACCGGACACAGTTCAGACCGACAAAATGGTCAGACCGGTGGGCGGTCCTTAGAAATCGAACAGGACAGGAAAATTGTTGCAACACCGGCAGCGAAAAACAAGCGCGATTGGGTTTTGCAGGAGTAATCCCGGAATTCGCTATGGTGCAACCTGCTAATCACTGCGGAACCCGAAAATCCCCCCCAAACACCCTCTCACTGGCCACGATTTCCGCCCGCCAGCACAGAATCCGCAGCCTCGGTTCGCTAGAATTCACTTCGCTTTCACGCCAGTCAGCAAATTCCCTGTTCAGCGACCATATGTCCGACACCGCTCCACAACCCCCCGCCCAGCCGCCCACAGAATATCAGGGCCTGCAAACACCCGTTCAGTTCCTTCGCGGCTGCGGACCGCAACGCGCACTGCTGCTCAAAAATCTCGAGATTCACACCGTCGGACAGCTCCTGCTCCACGTTCCCCACGAAATCCATGACTTCACCTGCATCCGCCACGTGCCACAGCTGCAGGCCGATAAGCTGCAGGCCGTACACGGGGTGGTCGTTGATCGGGACGCCAGGGAACTTACCGGAGGTCGCTCGCTGGTCGGCATCGTTCTGAACTGCGATGGCCACTTTGTCCGCGGTATCTGGTTCAACCAGCCGTGGATGTTTCGCAAATACAGCGAAGGCCAAAGACTGGTCTTTCAGGGGAAACCACAACGCCGCACCGGACGCTGGGAATTCAGCAACCCCTCTGTCATTGCACTGGCCCCGGAAGACCAGGTGGAAGCAGGTGCCGGAGTACTGCCTCGCTACGCGCTGACCGATGGCATCTCAATGGACATTATGCGGCGACTCACTCGCGCCGCCACTGAACAGTTCGCCGACCTAATTGAAGACCCGCTGCCAGAATCGCTCCGCAATCAGCTGAAACTTCCCGCGCTGCAAGTCGCCATCCGCGGCCTGCACGCACCGTCCACTCCTGAACAGTGGCGTGAATCGCGCCGTCGAATCCTGCTCGATGACCTGCTGGAATTTCAACTGGGGCTAGCCCTGCGACGACACCACTCCCGCAGACAAAAAGCTGTTCCACTCCCCGTATCCGCCAAAATTGATGCGCGCATTAGACGCCTGTTCAGCTTCAAATTCACCAGCGGACAGGATCAGGCTGTTCGCGATCTCTGCAGCGACCTGCAACACCCGGAACCCATGCATCGACTGCTGCAGGCAGACGTCGGTGCCGGCAAAACAGCTGTGGCCGCCTATGCCCTGCTGGCAGCCGTTGCCGCCGGACACCAGGCCGCACTGATGGCACCCACCGAAGTACTGGCCGCACAGCACTGGGATACGCTGGAAGAATTGCTGCGCGAAAGTCGCGTCCAGCGCTGCCTGCTTCTGGGCGGACTGCCGGCCGCACGCCGCCGCGAAATGCTGGCCGGTATCGCCGATGGCTCAATCAGCCTGATTATCGGAACTCAGGCCCTCATTCAGGATTCCATCCAGTTCCATAGCCTCGCACTGGTCGTCATCGATGAACAGCATCGCTTCGGAGTTCGTCAGAGATCACGGTTTTCAGGCCGGGAATTCAGCCCGCATGTGCTGATCATGACCGCCACACCCATCCCCAGAAGCCTGTGCCTGACACAATTCGGCGATCTCGATGTGTCAGTCATCAAAGACCTGCCTCCGGGACGACAAAAGGTCATCACCTCACGCATCGTGTCACGACAGGAACAGTCCCGCGTATGGCAGTTTGTTCGCCAGCAGATCGCTGCCGGCCGACAGGCTTACGTTGTCTGCCCGCGAGTCGAAGGGCAGACCGACGATGACTCGGCGGCGGCCGAATCCGTCTTCCGTAACCTGCAAAATTCAGAACTGGCCGGACTGCGGATCGAACTGCTGCACGGACGCATGGACCGGGAACAGCGACACGCTGTGATGGACCGGTTCCGCGACCGCAGTTGCGATGCGCTGGTCACTACCACCGTGATCGAAGTCGGTGTGAACGTACCAAATGCCACACTAATGATCATTCAGCAGGCTGAACGATTCGGGCTGGCACAACTGCACCAACTGCGCGGACGCATCTGCCGCGGCAGCCATCAGGGCTACTGCTTCCTCTTCTCTGAATCCGAAGTTCCCGACTCAGTCGCACGCCTGACCGCCATGGAACAGTCCACAGATGGATTTGCCCTGGCAGAGAAAGATGCTGAACTGCGAGGCCCCGGCGATATCCTTGGACTGCGTCAAAGTGGCGCTATGCCGCTGCGCTGCGCTGACCCGATCCGCGATCTGGCACTGCTGCAGGAAGCCCGCCAGATCGCCGTCAGCCTCGTCGACAGCCACCAAATCGAACTGCCTCAGTTCCAGCTCCTGAAAGAACTGGTCCTGAATCGCTTCAGCGGCCTGCTGGATCTGCCGCCTGCGGGCTGACCCGCTGCATCGCATTCTCACGCTGCACCAGACGCACCAGACCGGCCAGTGAATGCACCTGCAACTTTCGCATCGCGCGGGAACGATGCTTTTCAACGGTCTCCACACTGATCCCCATCTGAATGGAAATCGCCTTGTTCGTCGCACCCTCGTACACCAGCTCAGTAACACTCTTTCCCTGACGCGACAGACGGTCCAGATAACGGCCTTCGTCAGGCAGCAGCGGAGGCAATGCTGCCCCTGCTCAGCGGCTGTAGCAAGCTGCCGGACGCCATCAGAAACCGCTTCCAGCAATTCACGACGTTCCAAAGGCTTATCCAGTACCGTAATCGCTCCCAGTTGCATTGATGTCACGGAATTACGGGTTCGCGGGAACGCCGAAATCAGAATAAACCGAAACATCGGCAGCGACTCAACCAGACGACGCTGCAGATCCAGCCCCTGCATGTCCGGCATCGAGTGGTCACTGATAACCACGCCCGGAGACAAGTCCGGTGCTTCGTTTAGAAACTGACCGGCCGATGAATAACAGACAGCTCGATAACCGGCCAGTTCCAAAGACAGTCGCAGCACATCCAGCACAGCCGCATCGTCATCGATGACGTACACACAGGATTCGTCCTGAGAGACAACAGCCTCTGACGGAGTCAACTCGTCGATTTTAGCAGTGCTCGTGGCGTGGGATCCTGCAGGAACCATCCGGGTGAACAAAACCACCGCGTGGACGGCGGAGATACCCCCCATACCAGAGACTTCTCAGTTTTATTGGTGGTGGGTGGGGGCGAGGCGGGGATTATCACGACACAACAGCAACCAAATGCGTGAATACACCACACTTATAGATGATCAATTTGAGCGTAATTACCCACCAATGGCAGCAGGCCACACGAAATTCAATCACACAAACCCGCAACAGAAGACACACATTTTCAGCCTGAAATTTGCATTTTTGTGAATTTCCAAAGTGAGATCGTAATTCTGCGACAGATATGGCAGCAGTGTACAGTACAGCGGCAAAAACACCGGTTCCTTTACGCCGTGACAGCCAGTCACGCTTCTGCTAGCATCAGCGTCGCTGCTCAAATCCGCACTCAATATGCGGCAAACTGCCCAAATTACTGCTCGGCCACGGAAGGCTCATGTCAGTCTCGGGAACCACTTTCCATTCACGTACTGGCACTACCGAACGCTGGCTGCTGCTGGGGATTTGTGGTGCCGGCATGAGCAATTTGTGTCAGTTGCTGCTGGCCGGCGATCAGCAGGTCAGTGGCAGTGACGCAGATTCTGAACAGATGCAGCGGCTGGCGGGTACCGGCGGTCCGTGGCAGGGGCAGGCTGCAGCGATCAGCTGGGATCGACTGCAGCACTGTGACTTTTCCACGTATTCCCGCGTCGTGCGATCCCTCGCGGTTCCGGCCGACCTGTCGGCACTGGGCGCAGCGGCTGCGGCTGGCTGTGTTATTCAGACATTACCCGAGGCACTGGCGGAATACTGTCGCAGCACGACTCAGGTCTGCATCGCCGGAACTCACGGTAAAACAACCACAACCGGCATGCTGTGGTGGCTGCTGCAACACTGTGGCCAGCCCGCTGGTCGTTACATCGGCGGCGATTTTCAATTGCTGCGACAGCCGAAACACACGCCTGCCCCAGCCACAATGATTGTGGAAAGCTGCGAATACCGCGATTCGTTCCTGAAGCTCTCACCGTCTCTGGCAATTCTGACGGGGATTGAACCTGATCACCTGGACTGGTTTCCCGACCAGCGTGCCATGCTGCAGTCCTATTCTCAGTTCTTGTCGGGATTATCCTGCAGTGGCTTGGCAATCGTGAATTCCGACTGCCCATCTGCCTGCAGCGTGGCCCACAGTACAGTTCATCGAAAGGTGGCAGTGGGGCGAGCAGTGGCGGGCAGGGTGCCGGGGTTCGCCGAATTCTGGGAATACACAGCGACAGCCTCACCCATATTTCGGCACGAGCCTCGTTTGCCGGGTCAGCAGGTCCGACTGCGTCACAGCAGCGGTGCAGAGCAGTTGCTGCAACTGGCGATTCCGGGACATCACAATGCGCTGAATGCAGCAATGGCTGTTGCAGCGGGCTGTGAACTGGGGCTTTCGCCGCGTGCCGCAGCGGAGGCTCTGGCAGACTTCCCCGGGATGCAGAGACGTCTGGAATTTCGGGGAACATGGCAGGGCGCCGACCTGTTCGACGATTACGCGCACCACCCGACCGCGGTTTTGGCAGTCCTTTCGACGCTGCGGACTTGTTTTCCGGGACGGAGGATCATCGCAGTTTTTGAACCACATCAGTGCAGTCGGCTGCAGGGCCTGATGGCCGAATTTGCCGCGGCACTGCAGCGGGCAGACGAGTTATTAGTGCTGCCGGCGCTGCGAATCCGCGAAAAAGCGACTGAGCAGGAGGCCACTGTGCTTTCCGGAAACCTCGTACAGCTGATAAGAAATCTCGGCGGACGCGCAATGCTGGTACCGGACCTTGACCACGTGGCAGGCATATTAGACTATGCGGTTCGTCCGGGGGACATCGTGATCACCATGGGAGCAGGCAGGACAAATACGATACATGACCAGATCCATCGAAGAATTCGGCGAGATTCTGCAGCATGAGGCTGCGCTGGCACCGCTGACGTGGCTGCGTGTGGGCGGGCCGGCTCAGTACCTGCTGACTCCGCGCAGCGAATCAGAACTGCTGGAAGTGCTGCACACCTGTCGCAGCCAATCGCTGCCCGTACACATTCTGGGCTCAGGCTCCAATCTGCTGGTACGTGACGCCGGCGTGCGTGGTGCCGTAGTGAAAGTCACCGAGCCCGTGCTGGCGGAAGTCACCATCCACGATACTCAGGTCACCGCCGGTGGCGGGACGCTGCTCTCACGACTGGTGACAGAAGCGGCTCGGGCCGGCCTTGGCGGTGTCGAGCATCTCGTAGGAATTCCAGGAACTGTCGGCGGAGCCGTCGTTGGCAACAGTGGCGGTCGACAGGGCGATATCGGACAGCTGGTGCAGTCGATTCGCGTGCTGACTCAGGACGACCAGATTGCCGTGCGTCACGGAGATGAGTTGTCCTTTGCATATCGCCGCAGTGGCATTCAGGACGTGCTGGTGCTGTCGGTAACTCTGCAGCTGCAGCGTGATGATTCTGAAGAACTGACGCGGAGGATGCGCAAAAACTGGATCATGAAACGATCCACCCAGCCACTGGCTGATCAATCAGCTGGCTGCATTTTCCGAAATCCTCGCGGGCTGAGCGCCGGAGCCCTGATCGAACAGAGCGGACTGAAGAACGCAGCCGTCGGCAAAGCTCGCGTCAGCGAACGACACGCCAATTTCATCGTCACAGACCCAGGTGCGACCGCCACCGACGTCGAACAGCTCATCGAACGTATTCGCAGTACTGTGGCACAGAAGTATTCCGTCGATCTGGAACTGGAAATCCGCGTGTGGTAGGGACGCCACTCAGAATTGTGGTACTGTGTGGTGGCAGCTCTGCCGAGAGGGTAGTCAGCCTCGACGGCGGTCACTGCACCGCCGACAGTCTCAGCCGTTGCGGCCACCATGTGCGGATACTCGATCCGGCAGATCAATGCACAGACGCCGATCTGCTGCAGGCCGATATTGTTGTTCCCATGCTGCACGGGGCGGGCGGTGAGGATGGCAGCCTGCAGTGGCGACTGCGGCGACTGGGTATTCCGTGGCTGGGCAGTTCACCTGAGGCCAGTGCACTGACCTTCAACAAGGCCCGCACACGACAACTGCTGCAGTCGCTCAGCCTGCCTGTGGCTGCCGGGGCAGCTATCCACCGAAATGACTCCACTAATCAGATCCGGCAGATTGCCACTGCCATTGGCTTCCCACTGGTCGTTAAACCGGCTGAGCAGGGTTCCAGTATCGGTGTCAGTGTGATCCGTGACGAACAGCAGTTATGGGCAGGCCTGGCTGAGGCTTATCGCTGGGGTGACGAGTGTGTGCTGGAGGAGTTCGTTGCGGGACGCGAAATTACCGTGTCACTGGCCGGCGAACGCCTGCTGCCCCTCGTGGAAATTATCCTGCCCGATACCTGGTACGATTACTCGGCAAAATACCATTCAGCTGAAACTCGCTACAAAGTACACCCCGGCGATATCCCGGCCACATTGCCAGCAGCAGCCGTTCAGGCCGTGCGAGCCACCGGCGCCTCCGATCTGACTCGCACCGATATTCGCCTGCGACCGGACGGAAGTTTTGCCGTTCTGGAAATCAACACGATCCCCGGCATGACGTCTCACAGCCTGTTACCGATGGCAGCAGCCGCCGTCGGACTGACGATCGGCGAACTGATTGAGCCCCTGCTGCGACAAAAGCTGCTTTCCCACAGGTCGGCGGCCTGATGAGGACCACAAGGGAAGGAATCGGCGAATGGCTCACGGCTGGAAAACACGACTGCGACACTTCTGCGAATACGCAGTCTTTCGTGCTCTGCTGTTTGTCGTTCAGTGCCTGCCGGCCCAGGTCGCTTTCGCCATGGCTGACCTGCTGGCATGGCTGATTTGTCGGCTTCCGCCGCGGTGGAATCGCTACGGCACAGCAGCCGCAAATCTGCGGACAGCCTTTGGTGAAGATCTGCCTAAAGCTGAGATTTGGCGGTTATTCTGCGGCATGTGGCGACATCTCTTTCGCATGATGTGCGAAATGGTACAAATGCCAAAGAGTTTCAGTCTGGCCGCCTGCACTGAAGTGCTGACATTCGAGGGCCGTGAGCAGTGCGTCAGGGCGATTCTGGCCGATCGTCCTGTGCTGTTTCTGGGCGGACATTTTGGCAACTGGGAAATCAGCGTTGCCACATTCGGATATTTCGGGTTTCCCTCAGCCGTTGTCGCTCGCGATCTGGATAACCCATGGCTGCAGAACTGGATTCGCCGTTTCCGCGAGTCCACTGGAAATCAACTGGTATCAAAAGTCGGTGCCGGAGCTGAAGTTTCGGAAATTCTGAGACAGGGCGGCAGGGCATCGCTGCTGTGTGATCAGGACGCCGGACGCAGCGGCATTTTTGTAGATTTTTTCGGGCGTCCCGCATCAACATTCAAATCCATCGCACTGCTGGCACTGCAGTATGATGCACTGGTCGTGGTAGGCGGAGCATGGCGACTGCCGACCGAACAGCAGCGTGGTGCGCAGTGGGTGCGTTTCTGCCTGACAACTGAAGCAGTACTGGACCCCCGCAACTACCCGGACACCAATGCTGTCGAACAACTGACTCAGGACTTCACCACGGCACTGGAACGCCTGATTCGAAAGGCCCCCGAACAGTACTTTTGGGTTCATCGCCGCTGGAAAACTGCCCCCGGAGCAAGGCGACGCAAAGCCGCCTGATCCTGCAGACTGCAGTCGGCGGCAATCATTCGGCTGCAGCGCGACTAACGATCTGTCCGTTGTCTGGATTAACCTGCAACTGCAGATTCTCATGCTGATCCACAAAGAAAACAAAACCATTGAACATCTCATCCACTGTCTGCAGGCCGTAGCCCACAGCCCGCGAGGGATCAGGGTTGAATGGGTTGAAGGCCGAGTTGTCGAAGTGCGCGACAGCTCGAATTTCAGTACCAGCCTGCAGTTTGCGGGAGCCCGGAACAAGTTCGTAACCAAGCTGCCACTCAAAGTTGTAATTCGGTATCTGCAGCAGAGTTTCCGCTGGCTGCCCCGGTACCTTTGCCTGAAATGTCATGTCGCGACCGCGAACATGCATGTGAGTGAACATTCCCAGCAGGTCAATGTCCCGATCAAGCCGGCGGGACGCCTCAACCTCCCACGCCGGCTCGTATGGCGGAATCTTCCAGCGTCTCGGATCCAGCAGGAAATGACGCAACTGTTTGCTGACAGTGGACTTGGGAAAACGCAGCCCCACCTGAATCCGGCACTGTTCGCGACGACCTGTCGTTGTGTAATGAATCTGCAGCCCCAGTCCGGCCCCGGCCGGGATACGAAACGCTGTGCCATTTCCAAATCGCCCAAGGTCCATCGGCTGTCCGCCCGGCACGTACCCCGTGATGAATGTCTCTTCGCCAACGCCCCCGCTGGAGACGAAAGCCATGTTGCAGTGATGCACAACTGCCGGATTCAGCGGCCGAATTTCGATGGCCTCAACCCACGTCTCCTGCAGAAATACCCAGGGCAGAACCGTGTATCGATACGGCACAAAACCGGATTCGGGAATGGAGTGCTGGCCCAGCATGCTGATCACCATGTCAGGCTTGCCAATCCGCCACTCCGTCTGCGGTGCTGGAGGAGTTCCTCGGGCCTTTGTGAGATCGCCAGCCGGGCTGTCTGCGGCCAGCCACGCCAAAAGTGATTGTCGCTCGGCATCCGTCAGTGACGAGTCATTCTGGAACTGCCCGTGCGGTCCGGCTGCATACCATGGTGGCATCGTTTCATTTGTCACGACTTCGGCAATCATACGTCGATTGGCGGCCGCATCTTCATAATTCAACAGAGAAAACGGAGCTGATGAATTCGGTCGATGACAAGCGGCACACTTCTGCTGCACAAGCAGCCCGATCCCGTCCGACCACGTCCTGGCGGGGCCGAGCGCAGGAGGGGGACTCAGCAGACAACCGTCGACAGCCGTTTCAGACACCTCCACTGGCTGTCCCTGCAGCACCTGCTGCAGGGCAAGCTCAAGATCATTTCTGGAAGGCGTCGGGCGAGATCCTCCGGGACGCTCCTGATCATCAATTCGCCCCCGGTATCGCAGTACACCCTGCGCGTCAATCAGGCAGACCTGCGGAGTTCTGGAGATGCCCAGTGTGCGAGCCACAGACTGATCCGCATCCCTGACAAAGTAGAACGGCACGTTCAGTTCCAGTGCCTGAGCAGCCATCTTGCGGATCGTGTCCGCAGCTCCCACATTCACGGCCACAAACACCACTCCATCGCCTCGGTACTTCTGATACAACTCGGTCAGTCGCGGCAGCGATCTCCGGGCCAGGGGACAGGTGGTCGTGGTAAAGGTCAGCACCAGGGCGCGGTAACTGCCAAAATCTGAGGGCTCCCGCTGCAGTCCGCGTATATCGGTAAAACGGAGCTGTGGTACGGTGTCTCCCGGAGAAATCGCCCTACCATCGCCCGCAGGCGGATCGCCAGCCAGCAGAACGGCAGAAAGACAGTTCAGCAGGCACACCAGCATGGCTGTTCGAACTCGAAGCATCGGATCTCTCCGGAGACACCGCTCAGGACGGCAATTCCAACATCACTCACTATCTATTCTTGCGCAGATGTGAGAGGCTACCGGGATTCGCGGCGGCAAGCAAGGCGGGGCGTTAACAGGAGTTCATACTGTGACCGGGAATTCGGCAGTCAGATTGCGTGCCGTCAGCAAAACCTTTGGCAGCACACTGGCCGTTCGCGACCTCGACCTCGAAATTCCAGCGGGCTCCGTCTACGGTTTCATCGGCCCCAATGGTTCAGGGAAAACCACCACGATCCGCATGATTCTGCGAATTTTTCAGCCCGATGCCGGCGTAGTGGAAGTACTGGGAGCAGACCGGGGTGACTGCGCCGACAGCCGTGTCGGTTACCTGCCAGAGGAACGGGGCCTGTACCGCCGTATGAAAGTCCGCGAATTACTGCGGTACTACGCCCGGCTGAAGGGTTTCCGCAACTGCGATCCGGAAATCAGTTTCTGGCTGGAACGACTGGGTGCCTCAGACTGGTCAGATCGGCGAATTGAAACACTGTCCAAGGGCATGTCTCAAAAGATCCAGTTCATCGCCGCTGTGGTAGCTCGTCCGCAACTGCTGATTCTGGATGAACCATTCAGCGGACTGGACCCCGTGAATCTGGAACTGCTGCGGGATGCAATTCTGGAAATCCGCTCACGCGGCACCACCATCATCTTTTCAACTCACGAAATGGATGTTGCGGAACGCATGTGCGAACGCGTTTTCATGATTCACCGAGGTCGGAAGGTGCTCGACGGAACACTGCATCAGATTCGCAGCATGCACCCAGCAAATGAACTGCGAATTCGCATGGCCGCAGACGCTCAGCAACTGCCTCCGCTGCCGGAAGCTCTGCACACCGAACAGCGCGGCCAGTTCACACACTGCACAGTGGCAGATCCAGCACACGGTCAGCAGATTCTGCAGCGTCTGACGAATTGTGGCCGGGTAGAACACTTCGAACTGCTGCGCCCATCACTGCACGACATCTTTGTTCGGATCGCACTTGAAGGAGCGCAACCATGAACAAGATCCTGACAATCGCCTGGCGTGAATATCAGGCCATGGTTGCAACCCGAGCATTCATGATTGCTCTGCTGCTGATGCCCGTGCTGATGCTGGGCGGAGCCTGGTTGCCGGCTTTACTGCGAGGACTGGAAACACCCGAAGTCCGAAAAATCGCTGTGGTGGATAGTACGGAATTGCTGTTCAGTCGCTTCCACGATGCCATGAAGCAGCGCAATCAGCAACTGCAAAAAAAACAGCCGACGGAAGCCGAAGACACAGCCCGGCCCGACACAACGAATAGTTCTAAAACGACCCGGCGCAGTGATTCTGATGCCCTGATGAGCACCGTTCGCAGTCAGCAAAAAACGGATCCGCGAGCCGAAGAACTGGGGCTGCAGGACATCCATTTGTACGAGCTGGAAGAGATTCCCGCAGAAGATTTCAACGATGAACAACGGCTGGCTCTGTCTGAAAGAATTCGTCGAGGAGAGCTGTACGCATTCATTGAAGTACCGGCTGACGTGCTGGAACCACGCCCGTTCTCACCGAAAGACCTGAAAAATCCAGCACCCGACCTCGTCCGACTGCCCGCCGTGAAGTGGGTTGCTGAGGATGCCGCACTGTCAGACGCACGTCGCTGGTCGGAAGCAGCCATGAACCAGCTGATTCGCAGTCAGCGACTGTCTTCCAGCGTCTCACCCATCGTTCTGCCAACTGTCCTGCTGGAACTGGAACGCCGATCGCAAATGGAGGGTGGCGGGCTCTACGTTCGCAATGAGTCCGGACAGATTGTCAGTGAAGCCAAGCCGGATGAAATCACCAGCCTGCTGCTGCCAATGATCATCATGATGCTGATGTTCATGGTGATCATGATGTCAGCGCAACCCATGCTGGAGAGCGTTCTTGAAGAAAAAACACTGCGAATTGCTGAAGTGCTGCTGGGAGCCGCCAGTGCTCGCGAATTGATGGCCGGTAAACTGCTGGGCAACGTGGGCGGATCGTTGACAGTCTTCGTCGCCTATGGCTGTGGCGGCACTTTTATGGCCATCCAGCAGGGTTACGCGGATCGCATCCCGGTCCACATTATCCCCTGGTTCGTCGCCTATCAGATTCTAGCTGTGCTGCTCTACAGCTCGGTATTCATGGCTATCGCAGCCTCAGTGACTCAGTTGCGTGAAGCGCAGTCACTGCTGCTGCCCCTCTGGATGGTAGTACTGCTGCCAATGTTCGTCTGGTTCAATATCGTGCGCGAACCCAACAGTGCCCTCGCCACCACCATCAGCATGTTCCCGCCCTCCACCCCAATGGCCATGACACTGCGCATGGCCACCGGAGCCACTATTCCGCTCTGGCAGAATCTGGTCAGCCTGATACTGACCATCGGCGGCACTTACTTCGGAGTCATCGCAGCGGCTCGCATCTACCGCCAAGGAATTCTGCGGCAGGGCAAGCCGCCCCGAATGCTGGAAATGCTGACATGGGTCTTCAGTCAGCGCCACAATTCTCAGCCAGCTCGAACTGATCAGCAGCCATGATCAGCTGACCGTCCCGCAAGGCAGCAAACAGTATGGCAGCAGTCATATCCGCTGTTGTTCCCGGATTTCTCCGGTGACCATCCCCGCGCAGAAAAGCATCCAGCTCGACCATTGCCGCAGACGCCATTTGGCCTTCCGGCCAGCCGGCCTGCAGCACTCTCCTCGCCAGCACAGCAGCCCATTCCGATACCTCGGCACCACACTTGCGAGCAATCAGCGAATCACCAAATTCCGCCAGCAAACGTACCGCCAGTTCAACCACTTGCTGTCGCTGATCCGCCGTTCTGACTGCAGCCTCCCGCAGCCACTCACGACCGCGGCCCAGCACGTCCCGAAATCCATCGGCATACTGCAGAGCAATCAGATCCCGATCCGCTGCCAGTCGCATGCATTCCCGTAAAGTCTGACTCGGCTCCGCCGCTACATCCTGCTCTTCAGCACTACCCAGCCCGCCCGGTGCGGCAAGACGAATGGCCGCATACACATTACAACTGTCCTCAACCGTCAGCCCCGCCAGCACGGACTCTATCCCCGCCTCAAGAGACTGCCGCAGCGGCACAGCAGCCAGTGGTGCAATCAGCAAAATAATTCCCAGATTGGTGTTGTGGTTCACCACCTGTCGCACCGCCCGCACTGCCTCCAGCACAGTCCGCCCCACAGACTGCTGACCCGCACCACTGACAGCCGCAGCAGCGGATTCTGCAGACAGCAGAAAATCGCGAGTACTTGCGTCTGAAAACTCACGCCCAGGACTTACATTGCCCGGCTTTGGACTCAGCACTTCCATCCGACATGCCTGCAGCCACCACGCGCTGAGCGGTGAAACAGCCGAATTCACGCTGCTCCTCCTGCACAGGCTGCCTGTACTCGCCCGGAACTCGCTCGCTCCAGCTGCAGACAGACATCCCCCAGCAATTCAGCGTCCTCCCGATCATGCGTCACATGCAGCACAGTGACACCTGTCTGACGATTCAGATTCTTCAGCATCAGACGGGCTGACTGTCGAGTCTCAGCATCCAGAGCACTGATCGGTTCATCCAGCAGCAGCAGGGCAGGGCGGGCCGCCAGGGCTCGACCCAGCGCCACTCTCTGAGCTTCACCGCCGCTCAAACCTCGCACACCGCGCTGCAGCAAATGACCAATCTCCAGAAGCTCTGCAAGCTCCCTGACACAGGCAGCCATCGCCGCCTGGGACGCGCCCTGTAACCTCTGAGCAAACTCCAGATGCTGCTGCACTGTCATCGTGGGAAACAGAGCCAGATCCTGAGGCATATAGCCAATACGACGATCAGCCGGACTCCAGACTGTTACGTCCACACCGCCCAGCAGCACTCGCCCGCGCAACACACGTCGCAGACCACAGATCGCCTCCAGTAATGTCGTCTTGCCAATTCCCGTTCGACCCATCAGCACGGCATACGCACCCGCCTGCACCTGAAAGGAAATTCCCTCCAGCAGATAGTCGCCCGACCTGACCGATACATCCGCCAGCTCAATCACGTCGACATCCCCGCTCCCAGCCAGCGCAGAAACAACAGCACCGCCACTGCCATCAGTACCATCATCAGCGAAACCGCCACCGCAGCATCCAGCTGACCCACACTCAGCTCCAAAAACACAGACGTCGAAAGCACCTCAGTGCGAAAACGCGTCGCACCGGCAAACACCAGAATCGGACCGAATTCACCAAGTGCCCGCGCCCAGGAAATTGTCCCGGCCGTCAATATCCCGCGCCAGGCCTGAGGTAAAGCCACCTGCAAAAAAGCCTGACCTCGAGTACATCCCAGAGTGCGAGCGACGTCCTCAGCACGAGGATTGATCTGATCAAAGGTGACCCGCATCGTTCGCACTGCAAAAGCACACGAAACGGCAAACTGAGCCAGCACGACAGCCGGCCAGCGATAAGTCACCGGAATCCCCAGACTGTCCTCCATCCAGTTCTCCAGAATCCAGCCGGCAGGTCGCCCGGTCGATTTATCAAGTCCCGCAGAATTCGCTCCCGCACCCCCACCACCAAAAAACTGCGTTAGCGGAAACGGCTGATGAAACAGAATCAACAGACTCAGGCCCAGCACCAGCGGCGGCAGCACAATCGGAATATCCACGATCACGTCCACAATCCGGCTGCCCGGAAAACGAAAACGCGACAGCAGATAACCCAGCGGAGTCGCCACCCAGACCGATAACACCGCTGCCAAAGTGCACGTCAGCATCGTCAGACGAAAAGCCGCCTGAATCTCCGGCTTCCGCAACGCCGCGGCAAACGCCGCCGATGTTGTAAAACTAAGATCGGCCGCCAGCAGCAGCACAATCAGCAGCACAAAACATGACGACAAACCGCCCAGCACCAGAAAGAACACCGCGTCCCGAATTGGACCGCGACGCCCGCCAGTCATTACCCGTCGCTGCTGTTCCATGCCGCCACTCATTGCACCGCCTCACGGTGCTGCCGGAACTGCAGCACCCGCCGCCGGCTCCGTCAGCTCAGAACCCTCAGACAACTGCCAGCGAAATCCCTCCGCTGCAAAAATCTCCTGACTCTCAGCCGAACTTATCCGCTCAAACAAACGATGCGCCAGTTGCGGATAACGCGACTGACGAAGCACAGCCCACGGCTGCGTCGCCACAGAACACTCAATACCCTGGATCTGCACCGCATCCAGAAATTCGGCCGCTCCGGCTGCATTGCTGAGGTAGGCCACGGCCGCATCCAGTGATCCCGTTCGCAGCTGATTGACCAGCATGTCGCCCGTCGGAGTCTGCACCGTGACATTCTCCATGATCTTCGTCGTCAATCCGCTCTCTGCGAAAGTCCGCTGAGTAATCCAGCCCATCGCACACTGTTTCTCATGACCAATCCCCACGCGCAGATCCGCCTGAGTCAAATCCTGCAGCCCGGCAATCCCGCGCGGATTCCCTTTGGGAACCAATATCACCAGTTCATTCTGTGATACCGCCGTCGACGGACCAAACAGGTCTCCCACCTGCTTCATGAACTCCATGTCGCAGGCAAAATACGCATCCGGATGCTGGCCGCTCTTCATCTGAGCCACCAAGATGCCGCAGCCATTGTAAGATCGCGAAACTCGCACCCCCTCACGCTGCTCAAATGCTGTAATCGTCTCTTCAATCGCAGGTCGCAGCATCGAACCGGCATACACCGATAACTCAGGTACATCCGCCCACAAATCACCCCGCCCCACCACAAAACCCTGTCGCCGATACTCCTCAAGACCACGATCCTCAGCGCTCAAATACCGAGCGAAGTGCAGCGCCGCTGCCGGCTGACGACTGCCTGCCGTGACACCGACACTAACCTGCGAAACGGCCCCCTGAAGTTCCGGTATCTCGACGAATTCCATCTCACTGCGTCCAAACAACACCACGTCATAAACAAATCCAGCGTCCGCAGCACCCACCTCGACATCATTCGCAACATCATTCACCGTTGTCCGGAAACCTTCTGTTGCCGCCTCTGCCGCTTCCCACAAACCCTGCTTCGTCAGAACCTCACGAGTCAGCTTACCGACAGCAGCAGAATCAGGATTTGCCTGCACCAGCCTGACACCTTCGCGCAACAGGTCCGACACACTGCGAATCCCGGACGGATTACCGCGACGCACCACCAGCCCGCACCGCATCCTCGCTATCGGAAGTACCTCGGCCACCAGCCCCGACTCACGAGCAATGCTCAGAAAGCTGTCGTCAGCTGGCAAAAACAGGTCAGCCACACCGGCTACCTGCAGCTGCGACAGCAGCGTCTGCGAAGCTCCATATTGAATCTGCACCCGATGCCCGGTCTCACGCTCATACCGCTCGCGAATCGGCTCCAGCACCGCTCGATTACTGGCCGCACAAAATAAGGACAGCTCCGCCGAGCTCCCGCCTGCAGGCTCAGCCACACCCGCAGCAGACGGCCGTAACTGCGGGCGATCCGACTGCACCAGCAGCAGTACCATGCCCGCCATCATCAGCAGCGATACCGGAATTACGACTACCGTCTTCGCCATGGACCGCTCCCGAAACTCAGCCTAAATCACTCATCAAACAACGCCGGCGGCTTTTTCTTTACCAGTTTTTTCCTGCGAGTTCCCGCGGCCTGACCCTGCTGCAGTTCATCCAGACGACGCCCGGTCGCTGTGGCAGGAGCACTGGTGAGCGGATTTGCCGGGCCCACCAAAGCATCCCCGGGCTGAACAGCCGCAAGGCGCCGGGAACCCTCTTCAGCATACTGCTGAGATAACTCACAGCCCAGCACTCGCCGCCCCAGCTTCCGCGCCGTAATCAGAGTTGAAGCACTGCCCGAAAATGGGTCCAGTACCACACCCCCCTCCAGAGAACTGGCCCGCACAATCCGCGCCAGCAACTGCTCAGGCATCTGACAACCATGAAATCCGGCACGCTCGGAAAATGTCCCGGCCACCCGCGGAAAATACCAGGTGTCCTCTTCCGCTGTAAAAGACTCCGGGCAGTCCTGAGGTCGCAGGATCCAGGTGTCATCAGGCAGCCGGCCCCCGCTGCTGGCTCGCTGATCCCCATAAACCAGCTGTCGAGCAGAAGGGACCCGAATCTGCTCGTGATTAAAAGTAAATGCTCGCCTGTCCTTCACAAATTGAAACAGATGCGCATGTGACCTCGTGAACTTGTACTTGCAGTTCACCCCAAACGTATAGTACCAGATCACCCAGCTGCGACAGGAAAAGCCAAGCTTCTTTGCCTCAATCTTCAGCTCCGCAGCATACTCGTCGCCAATCGCCAGCCAAAAGGTTCCGGTCGACACCAGCACCCTGTGCACCTCCACCATCCAGCGACGACTCCACTCCAGATACCGCGACTCTTCCAGACGATCATCGTACTCGTCATAGTCATACCCGATGTTAAAAGGCGGATCCGCAAACACAAGATGCACGCTTCCCTCAGGCAGTCGCTGCATCGTTTCAATGCAGTCTCCCTGATGAATGCGATCAATCCAGCCCTCTTCCAGCGGCACCGCCACCGTCATCGGACTGGTATTCACTTTGGTCTGCCCCACAATCTTTGACTCCCCCGCTGCTCAACACTCAGGCCGGATCAATCACCACCAGCAGATCACCAGTCTCAACCCGATTTCCAGGCTGCACCAGAACATCACGAATCTTCCCGTCCAGCTCTGCGTTGATGGCCGTTTCCATCTTCATCGCTTCCAGACTGATCAGCTTCTGCCCCTTGCGAATCCGCTCGCCCGGCTTTACCACCACCGTCACCACCATCCCCGGCATCGTTGCACCCACCTGACCAGCAATCGCGGGGTCCGCCTTCACTCGCGCAGGAGCACTCGATTCGACAGCAGCATCCGCAACTGTAATTTCACGCGGTTGCCCGTTAAGTTCGAAGAAGACGGTGCGAGTTCCATCGGCATGCGGATCACTGACCGTCTGCAGACGAATAATCAGAGTCTTGCCCGGCTCAATGTCCACGGCAATCTCTTCTCCAGCCTCCAGACCGAAGAAAAAGTGCGGAGTCGGCAGGATGCTCACATCTGAATAACTGTCCTGATGAGCCGCAAATTCTTCATAAACACGCTCATACAACACCCACGAAATCACTTCCTGTCCCACCGGCTCACGGCCCAGCATTGCCGCAACGCGTTCACGAGCCGCCGCCATGTCGGTCGGAGGCAGCGTTTCCCCAGGACGCCCCAGAAACTCCTGCTTACCCAGCAAAATGCGGTTGCGAACTGCCTCTGGAAAACCGCCCGGAGGCTGACCCATTCCGCCACTGATCAAGTCAATCACGCTGCCTGGAAAGGCAATATCACGATCAGGATTCAGCACGTCTTCACAGGTAAGATTGTTGGCCAGCATGAACAGCGCCATGTCACCCACAGATTTACTGGTCGGAGTCACCTTGACGATGTCCCCAAACAGCTGATTCACCTCAGCATACAAACGACAGACCTCAGGCCAGCGATCCGCCAGCCCCAGTGCCCGCGCCTGCTCAAACAGATTCGTGTACTGCCCGCCCGGCATCTCATGCCGATACAAATCGGCTGTCGCAGCCAGCGATACACTTTCGAACGGAGTATAGAATTCACGCACAGCCCGCCAGTATTCCGAGATGCCGTCCAAAGCCTCTACCGGCAGTTGCGGATCACGATCCCCGTACCGCAGGGTTTCAGCCAAAGTATTCAGGTTGACCTGAGATGTGCCGCCAGAGAGCGGCGCCATAGCGGCGTCCGCGATATCCAGCTTCACCTTCGAACCGTCCAGAATCGAAGCCGCCTGAACTCCCGCCGTGTCATGAGTATGGAAATGAATCGGAATCCCCACCTCCTGCTTCAGAGTTTTGATCAGCCGCTCAGCCGCTGCCGGCTTGCACAGCCCCGCCATGTCCTTGATGGCCAGGATATGGGCGCCCATGTGCTCGAGCTTCTTCGCCATATCCACATAATACTGCAGACTGTATTTCGCCCGATTCGGATTAGTGATGTCACCCGTATAACAGATGGCCGCTTCACAGATTCCGCCGGCCTCCACAACCGCGTCCATCGCCACCTGCATATTGGGCAGCCAGTTCAGACAGTCAAAAATGCGGAACACATCGACTCCCGCATCAGCCGCCTCTTTCACAAAAACCTTCACCACATTATCCGGATAGTTTTTATAGCCAACAGCGTTCGATGAACGCAGCAGCATCTGAAACAGAATGTTCGGAATTCGCTCCCGCATCTGCACCAGTCGCTGCCACGGACACTCCTTCAAAAATCGCATCGATGTGTCGAAGGTGGCCCCACCCCACATTTCCAGACTGAACAGCCCGGCACAGTTATGAGCATAAGCGTCTGAAATCTGCAGCATGTCATAGGTACGCATCCGAGTTGCCAGCAGAGACTGATGCGCATCACGAAATGTTGTATCTGTCAGCAGCAACGGCTTTTGATTCAGCACCCACTTCGCCAGACCGGCCGCCCCATCGCGCAGGAACAAAGTACGAGTTCCCGGGGGTGGCTGCACACCCTTCGACACAGCAGGCAAAGGAGCCGGAGTGCGGCGAGCAGAACGAGGTCGCCCCTTCACCAGCGGATTCCCGTTGACGATCGTCTCAGCCAGATAGGTCAGCAGTCGAGTCGCCCGGTTGCGACGATGATCAAACTGAAACAGTTCAGGAGTCTCATCAATGAATCGAGTAATACACTCGCCACGCACAAACGTCGGATGTGACATAACCTTGCTAAGAAACGGAATGTTGGTCTTCACACCGCGGATGCGGAATTCCCGCAGTGTTCGCTCCATCCGCTGCACTGCATCAATGAAACGACGTCCGCGAGTTGTCACTTTGGTCAGCAAAGAATCATAGAAAGGATTTACCACCGCGCCGCTGAAGGCACTGCCGGCGTCCAGCCGAATACCCATCCCGCCCGCAGAACGGTAATGAGTCACCCGTCCGTAATCCGGCATGAAACTGTTGGCCGGATCCTCTGTCGTCACTCGACACTGCACCGCAAAACCACTGACCACCACGTTCTTCTGATCACCCAGACCAATGTCTTCATGAGACAGCGGCAGGCCCTGAGCAGTCAGGATCTGACACTTCACAATATCAATGTTCGTGACCTCCTCGGTCACCGTGTGCTCGACCTGAATTCGCGGGTTCACCTCGATGAAGTAAAACCGATTCGCTTCTGTATCCACCAGAAACTCAACAGTGCCGGCACACGAATAGCCGACCGCACGGCCGATCTTCAATGCCGCTTCCAGAATGCCGTCACGCAGTTCCTGACTGAGATTCGGGGCAGGTGCCAGCTCGACCACCTTCTGATGACGTCGCTGCACCGAACAGTCACGCTCAAATAAATGCACCAGACTACCATGCTCGTCACCCAGCAGTTGCACTTCAATATGCTTGGCACGACCAATGAACTTCTCGATGAATACTTCGGGACTGCCGAAAGCAGTACGAGCTTCGTTCCTCGCAGACTCGAAAGCCGCATCAAACTCGTCCACCGTGCGCACAGCTCGCATCCCGCGACCACCACCACCCTTGGCCGCCTTAATCATGACGGGGAAACCAATTTCGACAGCTCGAGCCCGCGCTTCGGAAACCGATTCAATCGACTCCTGAGTCCCGCCAAGCACAGGCACTCCCGCAGCAATCGCGATATTACGGGCTGCTGTCTTGTCGCCAAGAGCCTCCAGACAGTGCACTGATGGTCCCACAAATTTAATGCCAGCCACTGCACAGGCCCTCGCAAACTCCGGACGCTCAGACAGGAATCCGTACCCCGGATGAATTGCGTCCGCTCCAATTTCCTGCGCCAGCGAAACAATCCCGGCAATGTCCAGATAAGACCGGATCGGTTCACCCGGACGGCCAATTCGGTAAGCTTCATCCGCCTTAAACCGATGCAGCGCATACCGGTCCTCATGCGAATAAATCGCTACTGTCCTGATGCCCAACTCACTAGCACTGCGGAATACTCGAATCGCAATCTCTGAACGGTTGGCAACCAGCAATTTCCTGAATGTCAGCATTTCGGCGACCCGCAATCTCTGGATAGTCAAGCATCTGAACGCAACCAACGGCGATCAGACTGATCTCAAACCCGCGACGGAACCTTGCTGAGGCTTGCTGTGGGTGCAGGGGCCCCGTCGGCAGAACAGGTCTGCCATGCCCCCAGAATAGTCCAACCCGGACGCACAATCCACTGCGGACGGGTGGCGAGAAAACGCGGTCGCAGCTTTTTTGGATACCCGTTGACCGCAAAGCTCCGCTAACCCCGCCACCCCCCCCTTCACCGCAGCCCCTGAATCAACAGATTCCGTGTTTTTTCCGCACTCACATAGTCTTAAGATTGCGATATCCTCAATTTTGACCCACACTTGCTCACTGGACATGATCATTCCAGGACACCAGTTTCGAGAAAATGCCCATCCGGTGGCGACTTAGTGGCGGGGTCCGAGTCAGTTACAGACTTTTCACGCGATTTTGTACCTTCGGGAACTTCAGCCCCATTCCGTCCCCTCAAATCAAAGTCATCGCACATCATGGCGTTCGTCACACTATCGGTCCTTGAAGGACTTGAAAGAGGCCGGGTTTACCACCACCTGCACCCTCCCGTCACCATCGGGCGTGAAGAAATCAACGACGTGCAGCTGAACGACGAACGCATCAGTCGCCTGCACGCCAAACTGCAGGAAGATCACGGCACCATCATTTTCACGGACCTCAACAGTACCAACGGCAGCCGCGTCAATGGCCACCCCGTCCAGCTCCACGTCATGAGGCCTGGCGATCACCTGCAGCTGGGACGCTGCACCCTGCTGTTTGGTTCCCCGGAAGAAATCTCCCACCGCGCGCAAAGCCTCGGAGTTCAAGTCACAGATCTGCAGCCGATCAGCCGCACATTCAATCGCCCCGAAGTCACACCGCCCGCGTCCGCTCCCGAATCATCCCCGGACGGCGGCCGATCCGACTCTCTGCCGGCCTCCATGTTCTGCGGTGAACGCCCGCCACTGCCCGAAAACCTGACTCCAATTCAGCGAGCCAGACTGGCGGATCTGCTGATGTACAGCAGCGAAACACTGATGCAGATCATTCTCACCTCTGCCGAAAACAACCCCTCAGACGGCACCGTCACCGTTGACTGGCCACGGTTCCAGAATCTGCTCAGACTGCAGCAGGATATCGCCGGATGGATCCGCACCACCTGCAACCCAAACGGTGACGAAACCGATCCCTGATGCCGGCTGCACAGCCGGCATCAAACGCAGAAGGCTCGGCAAACTGCCGAGCCTTCTGCGTTGTAAGCGAATCGATCAGCAGGAATCAAAATTCCCCGATGACCTCGCCACCAGCCTTCGTGCCCAGACGTCCCCAGACACCATAAGGACTGGCATTGCCGATGACAGTTGCCACACCCAGGTTTCCGGTATCAATGTTTTCCGAGATGAACCGAACTGAACCGTCAGCCAGCACCACCTGCACGCCACCGGTGTGGAAGCTGCTGGGGGCAAACACACCGACCGCACCGTCAGCGTTGACGTTGCCGTCATTGATGCAGGACGGACCGTTTGGCGGAGTAACCGTGTAGAACGAGTTGATTTCCGGCTGCCCGTCACACCAGATTGAACTGAAACGACCCTTCACGGTCGCACCGTTTGTGTAACGGTCACCAGCCCGAATCACCGCAGCAGCCGCGATGCAGGAACCTGGCGAAGTCACGATTGCACCGACGTTGACAATCACGCCTTCACGGACAGTCGGGGTTGCCTTGCCCCCAATCGCAAACGCCGCCTGCACACGCTCGCCCATGGCGATTGTATTGCTGGTTCCGTCAGTAACGTCACGCATACTGAAGCAGCGACGCAGACAGAACAGACCACTGACGTTCTGAGCATCGCGACCGTTGCCGGCACCTGTGCCAATGAAGTCACCACGACAGAACGCGTAGCTGGAGGTTCCGCGAGCCGCCACAATGCCGGGGTCTGTCGGGCAGTTGAAGAAGGAAATACGCTGTGCATAAATGGCCGGGGCAGGAGCAGTGCCGCTCCACGGAGCCGGCCCACCGGGTGGAATCGGCGGAGCAGTGGAAGGATTCCCGGCATCAATCCGCTGGTACAACGCCGTCTGCTCAAGATACGGCAGCAGCGGAATCAGACCCGTCTTCCGCTCGTAGTTGCCGTCCAGGCGGTTGGCATTGCCATAACCGAACGTGCCGCCCTTGGCGTACGGAAACATGTTGAACACGTCGTGGTAGTTGTGCAAAGCCAGCCCGAACTGCTTCAGGTTGTTCTTGCACTGGGTGCGGCGAGCTGCTTCGCGAGCCTGCTGGACAGCAGGCAGCAGCAACGCCACCAGAATTGCGATGATGGCAATCACCACCAGCAACTCAATCAGAGTAAATCCACGTCGACGAATCACGATGCACCCTCCGCGAACTGAGAAACCAATAAATGAAATAAATCGCGTCACCGCGAGCGGAGACCTTCATAAGAGTATGACGGAGACTGAACAACTGCAAGCTGTAAAACCGTTGTTCTGCTCAGGATTTGGGCAAAAACGTTGAGTTTGACCGCTGCTCAGGGCTGGCATAGAAGCTGTTTTTTGCTACGCTCCCCCGCTTGCTGCCAAACCTGCACATGATTTCTCTTTACGCGTTCTTCCCAGGATCCCAGGCCATGACACGCTCGTTCGCGTACACAGTGCTTTTGACGTGCAGTCTGACATTGGCGCTGTCGGGCTGCGGCGGTGAGAAAGTGAACAGACCACCTGTGTTCAAGGTCACGGGCAAAGTCACCCTCAGCGGTAAACCCGTTGTCAACGCCGACGTCACCTTCATCCACGATGAATCCAAACGAGCCGCCTTCGGAAAAACCAATGACCAGGGCGTCTACAAACTGACTACCTTCGCAGCCAATGACGGCGCCGTCGAAGGCAAACACTCCATTAAAGTCGTCGATATCCCGCCGCCGGCAACCACCCCCGCAATCGCCGATACGGAAAGTCCCGAGTATCAGCCGCCCGGAATCGGTCAGGACACTATGCCCAAACCTAAATCCAACCTGCCCGCAAAGTACTCCGACCCAGCCACCTCCGGACTGTTCGGTGTCGTAAATGCAGATGGCGGCGAGAACGTGATTGACCTAAAACTGACCCCCTGACCTTCCCCTCCCCGCCAGGTACCCACTGTCCCCGCTGTCAAGCACCGCGGATTCTGCCTGAAATGTGGCTGAATCCGCTTTTTTGAGCTTTTTCTGATGTCCGGTCGCTCCGAAGCTCGTCGCTTTATCCTCCAGATGCTCTTCCTCCTGGACCAAAACCCCGACGCTGATGCTCAGCGCATCGATCGCCAGGCAGCACTCGAATTCAAAGACCCGCTGCTCCGCAGCTTCATCCGCCGCATCCTCGACGGAATTCGTCAGCAGCGCGGCAAACTCGATCAGCAGATTCGCCAGACAGCTCACAACTGGCGTCTTGAACGCATGGCCGTCACCGATCGCAATGTGATCAGGCTGGGACTGTACGAAATGCTGCACGAAGGCACGCCGGCTGCCGTCGCCATCAATGAAGCTGTCGAAATCGCTCGCGAATTCGGATCAGAAAACTCAGCCGCCTTCGTCAATGGAATTCTTGATCGGCTCAACCCCAAAAGCCGATCAGCCAAAACACCAGCCGACACTGTCCCGGCGGCCCCCGACGAAGAGCCCAAAGCCTGAACGCATAAACCTGCAAGCTCTCACTTCTCTGCTGCCTGCTTCTGGAAAATGATCACGTGCTGCAGCGGCAGCACGTGCACCGTCTCCAGCCATGACAGACCAAATTCCTGCTGCTCAGCCTCCAGACGAACCTGCGCCTGAGTCATCTTGTGGACTTCCTTGATCGGTACCGCCGGGTCCTCCTTACGATACTCCACAAACACCAGACGCCCGCCAGGTTTCAGCGCCTTCGAAATATCCTGCAGCATCTCGTACGGATACTCAAACTCATGGTACACATCCACCATGATCGCCAGATCCACGCTGGCAGGCTTCAGCCCGCTGCGTTTCTCAGACCCCCTGATCGGTTCCACGTTCTCCACACCCAGCCGGCTGCAGTACGCCTTCAGCCGATCCAGCATCTCCTGCTGTACATCAACCGCCAGAACCCGGCCACCCGGCAAAATAGATTCTGCCATCAATATCGAAATTACACCGCTGCCGGCACCAATATCCGCTACCACGTCACCGGGCTTCAGTCGCAGCGAACGAATCAGCAGCGTCAGACGCTCTTCCTCTTCGCGAGTCGATCGTTCAAGCCATGCGGCACCGGCAAAGCCCATTACATTCGCAATCTCGCGATCCATGTAGAACTTGCCGATGCCGTTCGGATCGTGAATCCGCCGAGTCTCATAACGGTCAGGGCCGGCTGCCGGTTTCGCTTCCCCGGCAGCAGGCTCATCCGCCCACAACAGTCCACCGCAGATACACCAGCACACCAGAGGCAATGCCAGTCTCATCACGCTTTCCTCCGGTCGCAGTTACGGAACCTGACCTGAACAGCAGACATACCCTTTCGGCGCTCAGCCCGCCGGTACAACGGTCGCCTTTTTGATGTAATCCATCTTCGGAAATTCTTTCTTCAGGTAGGCGTTGCCCTCCTCCTGAATCAGCGGCTGCTGCGGCCGCTGCCCGTATTCAGAAGTGATCTTCTTCACCACATCCAGCCCTTCCACCACCTTCCCAAACGGAGCAAAACCCAGCTCATCCAGCCGCTCATTGTCACCGAGATTGATGAACAGCTGGCAGGTGCGAGTATTCGGGCCGCGGGAGGCAAACGTGATCATCCCCTCACGATTGCTCTGCGTCACCTTGTCGTCCTTAATCTCTTTGTCCTTCCACTTGGCATAAACAGCTGGATCCCCATTCATTCCCCACTGCACCACGAATCCCGGCACAACGCGAAAGAATCGACACTCGTCATAAAAACCAGCCTTTACCAGCTCATGAAAGCGGTCAGCACCCTGCGGTGCCCATTCCCGCTGCACTTCCACCACAAAATCCCCGCAGCTGGTTTCAAACTTCACGCGGAATTTCTCAGGAGACTGCGCGGATTTTGCAGCCTCCTGAGCCTCTGCCAGTCCCGCCCCGCACACCAGCAGCATCGCTGCAACCAAAATTCGCATCCCCGTCTCCAGCTGTCTCGTTTTCCAAACTCATTTCAGTGACCCGACGCAGGCTGCCCGTTGCCGGCCTGCCCCTGCAGACCCCAATTGTTAACCAAAACCGCGTCCGTTCGCCACCCATGAGCCTCGACAAACCCGCAACACCGCACCCAAAGCAGGGACAATTTACTCCTCTGCCGCTCAAAACATCCAGCACGACCGGCAAAATCGCCCCCCCAATAATGAACATCCGCAAACTTCGAGCATGACTAATTCCCCCGACCGGGAACAGAATGGTTGATTAGTGCAGGAACCGCAGATCCGGACCTTGTCGTGGCGACGATCGGCAGCAGAATGCTACAATTCCTGCGGAGTCATTCCTGACCGTTTTCGCCGGATTCGTCTCCCTCCAGGCACTCCTGCCCCATGATCCCCAGACTCATTCTCATCCTGCCAGCCCTGCTTTTCACAATCCTCTCCGGCTGCAACTCAGCCGATCAGGTCGTGCGTTACACCGCTGAAAGCGAGCAGCAGCAGATCCTCACCTCAGAACTCATTCGTGACCGCTATCAGTCGGTTCCCTTCAGCTGGGATGTGCCCGGTGAATGGAAATCCGCTCAGAACGACGAATTCAGCAAGTTCGCCTGGCTGGCTGGCCAGTCCGGCCGCACGCGTATCACCGTCAGCGACCTGCCCGCCACCGCCGGAATTGCTCCGCAGGTGGCACGCTGGGGCGGACAAATCGGACTTCAGCCGGAATCCCCCGCTGAACTGATGAACTCAGTCGAACCATTACCACTCGCAGGTCTGACCGGTCAGTGGGTAGAACTGAAAGGCCCCACGGAAACCATCCTTGGCATGCTGTTGACATACAAGGAAAAGTTGTGGGTGGTCAAACTGCGTGGCAGTAACGAAGAAGTCGGATCAGTCAGGGATCAGTTCCGCAGTTTCTGTCAGTCGTGGAATGCCGGCTAAGGCCGGACATCACCTAAAAATTCTCGGCTGCATGGTCCTGCCATGCAGCTTATTTCAGGAGTGTCCTTATGTCGTCTCTGACAGCACCCGGCAGCGTTCCCGGATCTGACTCGCGTCAGATTGCCCGCGACGCCTCCCATCTGCTCACCCGCGGCATCTCCGCACTCGCCTCGCTGAAACTGACCGTCGTGCTGTTTCTGCTGGGCATGGTGATCGTCTTCATCGGCAGTCTCGCACAGGCACGCCGCGATGTCTGGCAGGTCATGGATGACTATTTCCGCTGCTACGTCGCGAAGATCGACGTTCAGGATCTGTTTCCGCCTTCCATGTTTGGCGAGCGCGGTGAAAAGCTGGCTGCCAGCCTTGGTCAGTTCCGCTACATCCCGTTTCCAGGCGGCTGGACCATCGGCTGGCTGATGCTGTTCAATCTCCTGGCGGCTCATACCCTAACCTTCCGCGTCCGGGCACGCGGACTGAAGCTCATCGCTGGCATCGTATTCATCACACTGGGCCTCGCGGTAATGGCATTGACGGTCTACACCGGCAACAGTCAGACCGGTGTTGAATCCGGCAACACTCTCCTGTCCCCCGCTCAGATCTGGCAGCTGATGCTGGCGATCCTCGGACTTTCGGGCGTCGCCGGACTCGTACTGGCCTTCCTTGCCAAACAGGCCTCGTTCTCAGGACGTCTGCTGCGCGCGGCCATTGGTGCTGTGCTGCTGGGCACCTTCCTGTACTACTTCATTGGTGGCCCGTCAGTGCAGCCGGATCTGTCCGCCATGCGCATTCTGTGGCAGCTGATGAAAGGCTCCGCCTGCTCCGTCATCCTGCTGCTGGGATCCATGTTGCTGTTTGAAAAACGCGGCGGCATCGCGCTGCTGCACTTCGGCGTCGCCCTGCTGATGATCAGCGAACTGCAGGTCGGGCTGGTGGCCAAAGAAACCAACCTGTCACTGACTGAAGGCGAAGTCGCCAGCTACGCCCGCGATATCCGCGTTCGTGAACTGGCCATCATCAGTCGACTGAATGACGGCAAGGATGACGTCATTGTCGTCCCCGAAAAACTGCTGGTCAGCGCCGCACCAGAGGAAAAATCACCCAATGCAGCCCCCGGCTCAGATATCAACGCCGATCAGAAAATTGAACTGACAGATCTGCCCTTTGATATTGCCGTTCGTCGCTTCTATCGCAACAGCGAACTGCGAGCTTTAACGCCCGCCGATTCACGACTGGATGAAGGACTGGGGTCCTTCGCTGCCGTAAAGCCACTGCCTCCGGTGACCGGGATGGACGACACGATGGATCAAAGCAGCGTGCTGATCGATCTTGTCGATCGAAAAGACGGAAAAGTGCTGAAATCCATGCTGGTGTCCCAGAATGTCAGCGAGCTGAATTCCACCCTGGCAGAAAAAGCCACGATCGAGGGCAAAGACTACTTCTTCTATCTGCGTTTCCAGCGCAACTATAAACCGTACTCCGTCAAGCTGCTGGATGTCAGTCGCACCACCTACGTCGGCTCCTCCACACCCCGCGACTTCCGTTCCAGCATCGAGATCACTCAGGATAATCAGACCCAGCGTTTCACACTGTGGATGAATAACCCGCTGCGATACCGCGGTGAGACATTCTACCAGTCCGACTACCTGACTCTGCCAAGTGGTCAGGAAGCTTCCACACTCTCTGTCGTCCGCAACAGCGGCTGGATGCTGCCCTACATTGCCTGTATGGTGGTCGCCTTTGGCATGTTTGCTCAGTTCGGTCAGACTTTGATGAGATTTCTGGCGCGGCTGGATCGCCAGACAGCGGTTCCGGCAGCGGCAGCCAGTGATGTTCAGGATCGCCTGATTCCTGCCAGCGGCATCCCGTCATCCAGTCAGACTCTGCAGCCTGCCGCCGGACCCGTCGCCGCAGCACTGCGAATCTGGCTGCCCGTCCTTTTGACCGGCGTCTGTATCCTCTGGCTGGCTCGTGGAGTTCGCAGTCCAAAACCGGTCGAAGGCACCTTCAATCTGTATGCAGCGGCACAGCTGCCCGTCGCCTGGAACGGGCGTGCTCAGCCACTCGATTCGGTCGCTCGCACCCTGCTCCTGATGACGTCCCACAAATCCACACTTGAAGTCGAGCTGGAAGCATGGCAGCTGAACGAAGCCAAAGTGCGCGAAAATCTGCTGGATGCCGTTCGAAAAGCATGGCCGGAAAAGGCCGTCGGGGCGCCGTTCGAAGAACTGCAGACGCTCCGCGGTTCCTACTCTGACTGGATCGCCAAACTGGCAAAGCTGGCGGACGAAGAAGAAGCTTCGGTCGAAGAACGACTGCGGCCCCTCATGGTTCGCAAAGCTCCCGCCATTCACTGGCTGCTGGACCTGATTCTGCGCCCGGAACTCGCCGAACGACACCGCGTCATCAAGATCAACGATGACCAGGTGCTGGCACTCCTGTCGCTGAAACAGCGTCCCGGTTTTGTCTACTCGCTGGCCGAAATTCGTCCCAACCTGCAAGCACTCGACAATGCCTGGCAGAAGGGCAATGAAAAACGTCGCGAAAAACGTGAATTCGATTTGACTACACTTGAACGTCGGGTCGGGGCCCTGTTTGACACCATGGGTCGTCTGAATCAGGTCGCCCAGGTGTTCCAAAGCCAGCCCGGGGACAATCTGCTGGAAAGCTCAATCACCGTCTGGCGAATCCTGCAGCGTCTCGGTGAAAGCAAGGCTGTGATGGCCGTACCAACCGGCACGGATGATGAAACACGATCGTGGGAAACTTTCATCGTTGCCAGCAGTCTCGGTCGGCTCAACCAGCAGCTGCAGGACGCCGGAATCTCCAGCAGTCAGCAGTTTGCAGACTGGATCCGCGACGTGCGACCGCTGCAGCTGGTGCAGACGTCCGTCAAAGGCACCTGGGACATCCTCAGCAATACACCCGCGCCCGGTGAAGCCCTCAGCACTGACGGCACTGCGGACGTCGCCAAACGTGCCGCTGATGCTCTGCAGCGAGTTGAAGATCCGTTTCTTAACAGCATCCTGAAACTGATCGCTGACGCCGGACCCGGGAAAACCGGTGCCGAGATTGCTGCCGCGGTCACGCGGGAGCAAGCCACTGCACTCGCCAGCCAGCGCATCGCCGCAGAACTGTTCGAAGTCATCTCGGAACTGCAGCAGAATGCTCCGCAGGATCGGCGAGTCGACGCGATTCGCGCCAGACTGCAGGCTGCCGGAACCGCCGATGAAAGCTCATTGATGAACGTCGTCAATCAGGAAATCGCCGGTCTGCTCTGGAGCGATTTGCAGAAACATGCGGCCGACGTCATGCCAGGCGGCAAAGCCAATGAAACATTTAACGCCAGTGCCGCATTCGTCGGCGATATCTTCAATGCCTGGAAAGCCAGCGACGCAGCTGCCTTCAACACAAAACTGGACGACTATCAGCAGTGGCTGAAGAAAACCGCACTGCCGCACGTGGACCTGCAGCGAGTACAGCTGGAGGCATGGTTCAACTACTTCGAACCGTTCTGGAAGGCCATTTACCTGTACGTCCCGATCATCGTTATCGTGTTCGTGGGCTGGCTGTTCCCGCTGAATGGGTCGCTGCATCGATCTGCACTGTGCCTGCTGGTTCTGTCCTTTATTGTGCACACGTTCGCCCTCTGGCTGCGGATGAAGATTTCAGGCCGACCGCCCGTCACCAACCTGTACTCGTCTGCCATCTTCATTGGCTGGGGGGTCGTAATTGCAGCCTTCTTCGTGGAACTGTTCCTGAAAAACGGCATCGGCAGTCTTGTCGGAGCGTCCACGGGGTCAGCTGCCCTCGTCATCGCTCACTACCTCGCTCTCGACGAAGGCGACACTATCGGTGTCATGCAGGCGGTACTGGACACAGCCTTCTGGCTGGCCACGCACGTGGTCTGCATCACACTCGGATACTCCGCCACTTTTGCTGCCGGATTCCTGGGTGTCGCGTGGTGTGCCATCAACCTGCTGGAACGAGCACAGGGACGACCTGTGAAGGATTCACGCAGCCAGCCGCTGCTGCCCCATGTGGGCCGACTGGTCTATGGCACACTCTGTTTTGCACTGTTCTTCAGCCTCGTCGGCACTGTGCTTGGAGGGCTGTGGGCTGATGATTCATGGGGCCGCTTCTGGGGCTGGGATCCGAAGGAAAACGGAGCCATGCTGATCGTCATGTGGAACGCTCTGATCCTGCATGCTCGCTGGGACAAAATGGTGGGCGACTTCGGCACCAGTGTGCTCAGCATGTTCGGCAATATTGTCACTGCCTGGTCGTGGTTCGGCGTGAACGAACTGCGAGCCGGACTGCACAGTTACGGCTTCACCGAAGGTCGTCTGTATGCACTAGCCATGTTCTTTACCGTACAGATGGCCGCGATTGCGCTGTTCATCGTCATCGGCAGCGGCAAACAGAAGCAAACCCCGAAACCCGCTGCAGCATGGCAGTAACCAGACCGTGAGTACCACAACAGTACAGCAGCAGAGCTCCGCCGAACCCGTCGTCTGGATGAACGGACAACTGGTTTCATGGAGCGCTGCCGCGGTGCCCGTTTGGGATCTTGGAGTTGTTGCAGGAGCAGCCGTTACAGAAGCCGGCCGCACCTACCATGGAAGATTTCTGTTTGGTGGGCAGCACATTGACCGACTGCTGCATGCCCTGCAGGAGCTTGACTTCCCTGAAGCTCCAGATAAAAACCAGCTCCTGCAGGCTGCCGCAACAGTCACCGGACACAACTTCAAACTGCTGCCGGATGATTCTGATCTAGGTGTTGTGCTGTTTTCCACTGCCGGTGGAAATTCCACCTACCTGGGACGCCCGAGCAGCCAGCCAACAACGGTGGTCCACACCTATCCGCTCCCATTTGCTCTTTGGCGAAACTCGTTTGTATCGGGAGTTCGCCTGACGACTTCGCAACTGCGGCAGATCCCCGCAGACTGCTTTCCCGTGTCACTTAAGGTTCGTAATCGCCTGCACTGGTGGCTGGCTGATCATGCGGCCGCACAGCAGTCACCAGGCAGTCGAGCACTGTTGCTGAACCGCGACGGCAGTGTCGCTGAAACCAGCACCTCCAGTATCTGCGTTGTCAGCAGCGGACAGATCGCCACCCCCGATAGCGACGTACTGAACAGCCTCAGCAGCCGACTTGTCGAACAGCTGTCTCAGGAGGCTGGCATTCCTTTCACGCGTCGTAAAGTAGATCCGTCCGAGTTGCAGGATGCCGATGAAATCTTTCTGACGTCATCGCCATCCTGCCTGCTGCCGGTACTGTCCGTGGACGGCAGCAAAACCCGCATCGCACCCGGCCAGGGGCCAGTCTTCCGCCGCCTGCTGCGGGGCTGGAGCCTGCTGATCGGAGTGGATCTGGAGCAGCAAATGCTGGGGCAAAATACCGGCGAAGTCACCCGGTGATTTCCCAGCCCCGCCGATACTCCTTCGACAGGTATTTTTCAGCAGCAGGAGCATTCAGGATCTTGCCTGTCTCCTGATCAAACTCAATTGTCTGCCCGGCCCGATAAGCCACATTCCCCAGCAGCACTATTTCCGTAAACGGAGCTGCATACGAAAACGCGCTGCCCGTTCGTGATCCCGTCCGACAGGCATCCAGCCACTGCCGATGATGTCCTGGAGAGTCCGGCAATGATGGCACTGGCGCCTTGAAGTCAGCAAAATGAGCTTCCGGCAGCAGTTTTGGAAACCCGTCATGAGCGATGGCGATTCGCCCCTTGCTGCCAATGAACAGCGAGCCATTCATCGGCAACTCTGCCGCAATCTCAGTTTTCGGCTTCGTCTCACCCTCATACCAGTGCAGCACCACTGGCGGCAGATCGCCTCGCTGTCCAAATTCAAATTTTGTCTCCATCCACGCCGGAGCACTCCATTGCAACGGCGCCGGGCCCCGCGATGTCACCTTCACTCGCCCACCCAGCCGCAGTGCCCAGAACGCCGGATCAGCCAGATGAATGGCCATGTCGCCCACCGCACCACAGCCGAAATCCCACCAGCCTCGCCAGCGAAACGGCACATACGCCGAGTCGTAGGGTCGTTCGGCTGCCGGACCAAGCCACAAATCCCAGCTCAGTGAACTTGGGACAGCAGGGGTATCCGCAGGACGATCCATACCCTGTGGCCACCATCTCCCCGGACGATCAGTAATCACATGCACCTCCTGCACATCTCCGATCACCCCTGACTGCAGAAGTTCCACCAGACGCAGATACCCCGGATGTTCGTGATTCTGAGTTCCCATCTGGGTTGCAACCTTCTTCTCACGCGACAGCGCAGCAATCATTCGCGCCTCTTCGACGGTGTGAGTCAGGGGCTTTTCGCAGTAAACGTGCAGACCACGTCGCAGAGCACGAACAGTGGCCGGAGCATGGTGGTGATCAGGAGTCGCCACGACGACAGCTTCCAGATCAGCCTGCTCCAGCAGGTGCCGATAATCCGCATACTTCTTTGCCAGCGGGTGGCGAGCCGCGGCAGCGCCAAGACGGTCAGCATCCACGTCACACAACGCAATGATGTTTTCTGAACTGACCGCATCCAGATCACCCGCTCCGCGCCCGCCCACTCCGATCGCACCGATCTTCAATCGCTCGTTGGCCCCGAGAATCCGACCGTAACTGCTGCGAGAAAAGGAGGTCGCCGCAGCGGCGAAAGCAGCAGACTTCAGAAAACTACGACGTCCCGATGAACGCACCATGATCAGAACTCCAGGGCAGGAAAACAGGGCAGGAAATTACGCAGCGCCAACAATTCTTACAGTGCCCCCGCAGCAATGCAACCACCCAACCGTCACAGGTACGCACCTCGACCATCTGCCCAGCCGAGTGCTTCGAAAAGTCGTGGCCGGCGCAGTCATGCGCGAACGGATGGCCGAACGGCCTGGTTCTGCGGACAGGCTTGCCGCAATTCCTGGCAAGACACAGAAACATCTCCGGACGCGGTATTTACAGGCCTTTACAGACCACCAGTGCCAGTCTCACGGCCCCGCCTGCAGCGCCTTCTCAATAAAGTTCCGCGGCACTGTCGCTCGCGGCACCTTCTGTCGGAACCAGCTGCGAATGTCCGCCTCCAGCCCCACACCGTGCATGAAGTTATAAATCGCCTTCGAAAGCGATTTCCCCAGACTGTCATGATCCACGCCCGTCGGATCGCTGAACTCAACATCGTTCTTTGCAAATGCCCCCGCCGGCAAAGGCTTCAGCACAATCCCGTAACGCTCCGGATGCAGACCCACCGGAGAATGCACCGTGCAGGTAAATCGATGGAAAAAGCCACTGTGAATACAGCCGGCTTCAAACAGTTGCCGGACATACTCTAAAGCGTCCACGGTTTCCTGCACGGTCTGAGTTGGAAAGCCGTACATCAGGTAGGCATGCACCAGAATCCCGGCGTCGCTAAAGCCACGCGTCACTCTGGCCACCTGGGATACCGAAACACCCTTTTCCATCAGTGCCAAAAGACGGTCCGAAGCCACCTCCAGACCGCCTGAAACCGCGATACAGCCACTGTCCGCCAACAGCTGACAAAGCTCGGGACTAAATGATTTTTCAAAGCGAATATTACCCCACCACGAAATCTTCAAACCCCGCGACAGAATCTCCTCTGCCAATGCCCGCAGCCCCTTCGGCGGCGCAGCTTCATCAACAAAATGAAAACCCGTCTGACCCGTTTCCGCCACAATTGACTGGATCCTGTCCGCCAGCACTTGCGCCGCCGGAGCATCATATCGGGAAATATAGTCCAGCGTCACATCGCAGAAACTGCACTTCTTCCAGTAACACCCATGCGCCACCGTCAGCTTGTTCCAGCGACCGTCCGACCACAGCCGATGCATCGGATTCAGCATGTCCAGAGTCGACAGGTACTGCAACAGCGGCAGACCGTCCCACGTTGGCGTCCCGGTGTGGGCGAAAGGCACGTCCGGCTCAGTGCCCCGCACATAATGCACCACACCGGATTCCGCATCCCGATAGTACGCCCGACACAGCTGCTCACGATTCCGCTGCCCCCGCAAATGTTCATCCAGCGCCAGCAGCGGTCGTTCTCCTGCATCCAGCATCACAAAATCGAAATAGTCAAACACACGTGGCTCACGCAGCTCACGCAACTCCGTATTCACATAACCACCACCCAGTACCAGCACCGTCTGCGGATACTGCCGACGAATCGTCTGAGCAATCTGGAATGACGCATAGACAGTCCCCGGAAACGGCGCAGTCAGCAGCACGACCTGAGGCTGATGCCGCTGCATCGCCACCTCCGTCAACTCCCGCAGCACATCGTCCAGCAAAGTCGGCGGTGCCCGCAGAGCCTGATCCAGCCGATCAAACGAAGGCTGACTGGCTGCCAGTGACTCGGCATAGCGGACAAATTCAAAACGATCGTCTATCGATTCCCGAATCACATCCGCCAAATCACTCAGATACAGCGTACACAAATGCCGCGCTCGATCCTGCACCCCCAGCGCACCAAATGCCCACGCCAGAGAATCCTCACCCGATTCATCATCCCCCTCAAACACATCCAGTGATGCAAAACGAGGCCCCTCAGGCAGCAGCGCACGAGCCGCAATGCGGTGCGCCAGTGTACTGTCACGCCCCTGCAGAAAACTGACCACCCGGTCAATCGTGGCCACATATTCGTCCCGCTGAGCCAGGAATGCGGCAGTTGCCGGCCGCTGCTGCTCAGTCGCCGCAGCCATTGCCAGCCCGGCGATTCGCTCGAGGCCGTCAGCACTCAGCAAACGCAGCACCAGTCCCAGCGCCAGATCCTCCTGCACTGCCGACAAACCCTGACTGCGCAAAAACCCAGTCAGATACGCAGTACTGGGGTAGGGCGTATTCAACTGAGTCATCGGTGGTATCAGCAGCAGATACCGCCCGCCGCCGACAGAACCTTCAGTGCTGCTCAACATCACTCAGCCAGCCCGCCGCATCCAGTGGAAACTCGTACGGTACACCATCCATCTGCAATCGACTGTTGCCGCGAACCTCCTCAAAATACGCCTCTGAAACTCGCACTCGCGACAGATGCAGGGTATTCGAGATTTGAATCACACGGGCATCCTGCGGAGCAATCATGCCGATCGTCGTCAGTGCCGCCTCCACCGCCTCCCGATCCGTCTCAAACGTAATCGGAATCATCGCCGCCTCGGGATGATTGCCCGTAATGCAGTTCACTCGCGTCACCACAGGGTCAATCTGCTCGACCACCCTGCGAGTGGTGAATTCGGCGAGCCCAATACCTGTGCCGTTCCCGTACGTTTCTTTCGTCAGGCCACGCACAAAAATCCGCCGACAGCGAACACTGTCCAGCGATGTCGCAGAATGATCGTTGAATTTGCGACCAATCACATTCGCATCCATTCCCACACCACTGATGTTCTTCCCGATCCGATCCACAATCAGCAGATCCACATCGGCGAACGGCAAGCGCGGCAGCCACTCATTCGCCTGCGACAGTAACTCGGGCTCACGGCGACCAAAGTCTTCCGGCTGAACTGCTTCCACGATCGCCGTTTCATCCTCGGAATTCTCCAGAATCGCCATCCCGCCGCACACACGACAGACTCGCAGCACCTGCTCAGCTACCTGCTCAATAATCTCCGGAAAACTCATCGTTAAAATGCCCGCATGATACACCTTCGCACCCGCATGCTTGCCAAGACCAATCAGCATCATTTTGTGCAGACCGGATTCCACAGGGCCCACAAAACGCGTGTGCGGCTTCACCCGATTCACCACAAACACATGATCCGCCGCCGCTGCATACCGGTCAAAGTGTACCGGCATGCCCGTGCTGGTCTGAGCCACCACGACGGTGTCCATCGTGGCACAAATCGGAGCACCAGTACTGGCCTCTGTGACACCCAGACTGGCCAGCATCTTCACCTGCCCGTCCGCGGTCCCGCCACCATGACTGCCCATCGCCGGCACCAAAAACGGACTGGCACCCAGAGCCCTGAAGTGGTCCACAATACCCTTCAAAATTACCGCGATGTTGGCGATCCCGCGACTGCCCGCCGTAATCCCCACAGTCTGACCAGGTCGCACCCGATCCCGCAGCCTCAGTCCCCGCATTTGCCCTTCAACCGCAGCGGGAATGTCAGACAGTCTCGGCGAGCTGAATTGTTGAAGCACGTCGCACATTCGAGGCAACTGCGGCACTGAAATCCCCTGATCAATAACGGCAAAGTTCCAAAACGCTGAACAGCCGGACCGCTTAGATGAAACGCCGGCAGCAACGCGGATTTCAACACACGACAGCAGCGAAGTCGAGCCCCGCAGGTTCAGACTGTCTACGTCCTCACCGGCAAACAGTCAATCTGCGCCGCCAGAATAAAATCATTCACCGATAATCCCCCGATGGCATGAGTCCAGATTTCCACCGTGACATTCCGATAACCCACCAAATGCAGATCCGGATGATGCCCCTGCGATTCTGCCAGCTCCGTGATCGCATTGAAGAATTCCATCGCCGCCCGAAAATGACGCACACGCCAGCTTCGCCGGATTCGATCCGGCCCGCTGGCCAACTCCCACGCAGGCAGCGCCTGCAGTTGTTCCCGAGCCTCCGACTCGGTTAGTCTCGGTACACCACCCTCACAAGGCACACACCGTGCCTGACACAATTGTTCGACAGTTTGTCGCTCAGCCATCTCAGACACCTCCCGCTCTGGAAAACACCAGCCAAATCCGCTACACCTGCACAGCCGGCATCATCATCGATTCTATTACTCGTCCCAGGATTTCCATGGATGTCAGACCGATCACTCCCCGCTCAGCCACACGTGCTCGCCATCCATGCACACCCGGATGATATCGAATTTCAATGCGCCGGGACACTGCTGCAGCTGAAACAGCTGGGCTGCCGCATCTCCGTAGCCACCATGACACCCGGTGACTGCGGCAGCGCAGAACACTCAGCAGAAGAAATCGCCCGCATCCGCCGGGAAGAAGCCGCCGCTGCTGCAAAAATCCTTGAAGCCGATTACACCTGCCTTGAATTCCGCGACCTGTCCATCGTATTCGATAACGACAGCCGACGTCGCATGACCGAATTCCTGCGACGCACGGCTCCAGATATCATTCTTACTGCACCACCCATCGACTATATGCACGACCACGAAATCACCAGTGCGCTCGTACGCGATGCCTGCTTCAATGCATCCGTGCCAAACTATCGCACAGGCCAGTGGGATCCCGCACCCGTCGCCCGACAAATTCCATGGCTGTACTTTGTCGATCCCGTCGAAGGAACAGACCACTTCGGACAGCGACAGCCCACAGACTTCATCATCAACATCTCAGAACAGCTGGAAACAAAAATCGCTGCACTGTCTTGCCACGCCAGTCAGCGCGAATGGCTGCGCCGACAGCACGGCATGGACGAATACACCGAAGCCTGCCGACGCTGGGGTGCCGCCCGCGGCAAAGAGTCCGGATTTGCCTGCGGAGAAGGCTTTCGACAGTATAAAGGACACCCGCATCCAGCCAGTAATGCTTTGGCTGAACTGCTGCAAGAACGAATCCGCCTGACCTGATTACTCAGCCTTCGGCTCCGCCGCTTCCGTCACAGCCTTTTCAGCCGCCGCCGCGTCGCTGGCTACCCGAGCATGCTGCTGATGGTCGTGGTCCTGCGATGCTGTTTCAGCAGCCGAAGGCCGTTTTGCCGCTGTCGCTTCGTTGATGGAACTCCATGTCCACCAACTGGCAATCGACATCGCCACCACAGTGTACAAAAACAACGCCGAAAGCATCTTTCCGATCGCACCGCCCGCAGTCACGTCATCAGCTGAAAACTGCTCGACTTCCGCGGCGGAAAACAGTTGAGCATCCGCACCGGCTGCTGTTGTTTCGTGGGAAGCATGGTCAGTCATGACAGAGTTCTCCGGGACGGAAGTCAAACGAGTTCGGCAAACCAGACGGGAACTATACCCCGCAGCAGGCATTTCAGGCCATTTCCCGACGGGATTTCAGCCGTTTTCCGGAATTGGAAAGATCGAAATTGCGGCAGTCAGGAAAATGATGGTTCCCCGAAATCCCTGACCACCAGTTCTCATGTTCTTAATAGGCAGCTCAAAAACTCTACGCACACATCGTACGGCGACAGCCCGTGCAGGTATTTTTCGTATTTCCTTACGCAGGAGTCCCCACATGCCACAAAAACGACGCGCCTTCACCCTAATCGAACTGCTGGTCGTGATCGCCATCATCGCCATCCTCGTCGCTCTGCTGCTGCCCGCGGTCCAGCAGGCCCGCGAAGCTGCTCGCCGCACCCAGTGCAAAAATAACCTCAAACAAATCGCACTCGCCCTGCACAATTACCACGATACCGTCAACGTCTTCCCCTGGGGATTCGACGAATGCGAAACTCTCTGGACGGCCATGATCCTGCCCCAGATCGAACAGCAAAATCTCTACGCCACGCTGATCTGGCAGGAAAGTGGTCCAGGGAACTGGAATGCCCTCGGCTCCCCGAATACAAGCGCCTGCGCCACAGTAATTCCAGCCTTCCGCTGCCCCTCCATGCCCCTCGAACCACGCCTTAACGAAGGTATTGACGGTCGAGTTCCTGTCAGTTATCGCGGAGTCGCCGGTGCACTCATCGCCTCAGACGACCGGTCAACTCGCCCCACCGGATTCAATACCGCAGCACACCGCGCCCTCGAAGAAGTCAATCTCGACGGAATGTTCTACGGCTGCAGCAGCGTGAAGATGCGCGACATCACCGACGGCACCTCCAATACCATCATGATCGGAGAATCACGCACGTCAACTTACTCCAAAGACGGCCAGCAGATGGACTACTGGCAGTTCGGCTGCCCGCAGTCCGGCGGCTGGGTCTACGGCGGGCTGGGTGGCACCGAATATTCTGAAGGACTGGGATCCGCAGTTGTCAAAATCAATGCCAACCTCGACCCCACTATGCACGGTGTCCTGATGGAAATGTCCTTCGGCAGTTACCATGTCGGCGGAGCACAGTTTGCCATGGCCGACGGATCTGTCCGGTTCATCTCAGAAAATGTCGACCTGCGGCTCTACCAGTCACTCGCCACTCGCGGCAATGGCGAAGTCAATGGTGACTTCTAAGCCCAGCAGCACGACCTGCCCCTTCAAAAAAAGGCATTCCTATGACCAGATGCTCGCTGTGTTCCATGTTCTTCGGAATGATCGCTTCCTGCCTGTGCGGCTGCAGCGCAACCAATTCCATCGACTACGGCAAAGTCACACTGGCTCAGGTCAGTGGCACCGTCTCAATCGACGGACAACCGCTGGCCGGCACCGTAATCACTTTCGAAGATCCGACCAACGGCAACTTCTCTTTTGCTCGCACTGATTCCACCGGAAAATACACGCTGCAGTTCGACAGCGATGTCGACGGAGTCACCCACGGGAAGAAAATTGTGCGGCTCAGCACAACCCGCAACATCCTTGGACTGCGAGGCGAAGAAAGTCGTGAAGAAGGCGAACAGCCTTCTGAGAATGGCGAAAAACCGCGGCAGGAAGCCATTCCTGACTGCTATAACAAAGATTCAAAACTGACCATCGAAGTCACCGGCTCTGCCGAAATCAGCTTTGACCTGAAATCCGACTGCTCCACAACAGGTGCAGCCAGCAAGTGACCTGCAGCTGATACAGCAATAGCCACGGCCGAACTGCCTGCAGTCCGGCCGCGTTCTGTTTAACCCCCTGCTGTTTCTCAGGCCGGCCAGATCTGAGATCCGCCGTCCACTCGCAAAACCTGACCTGTCACAAAGGCCCCCAAAGGCCCTGCAAAGAATTCGACCACACGAGTCACCTCGTCGACTATCCCGACGCGATCCAGAGTCCCCTCGGTGGCAAGTCGCGATTCTTCCACCTTGCGAGTCCCGAGGAAGCGACCCGTACGAGTATCACCAGGGGCCAGAGTATTCACGTTGATGTTGTGCGTCCGCAGCTGCTCTGCCAGACACCGAGTATACTCGACCACACCCGCCTTGGCCGTCGCATAGATGGAACTGCTCGGGATCCCCCGAAACGCAGAGATCGAACTGAGCGTCAGGATTCGACCCGTCTTCCGCGGCATCATCACCTTCGCCGCTTCCTGGCACATCAGAATTGTGCTCAGCAGATTCCTGTCCAGCACTGCCTTCACATCTTCCAGCTTGATACCAACGCAGTCGTTGGGATTTGGCTTGCCACCGGCCGCTGCGATGTCACCACCTGCGTTATGCACCAGAATATCAATCGGTCCCAGCTCACTGCAGACTTCCGCAATCACTCGCTGGACCTGCACCTGATCCGTGAGATCACCAAGTACGCGGCAGGTCTGAGTCTGAAAGGTGCTGGCAATGTCGGCGGCAGTCTGAGTCAATGTCGTGCCCTCGCCGTATTCCGCAGGACCATTCTCACGCATCCCGTGAATCCCGACGCGGCAGCCCAGCCGAGCCAGATGCTCAGCAAAACCTCGACCCAGTCCACGCCCGGCGCCGGTCACCAGCGCCACTTTTCCAGACAGCATTCGCTCAGACATAACACCACTTTCACGAAAGAAAACACTGCCCAAAAACACTCGCCAAACGACTGTCAGGCAGGATCTGAAAGCATTCAACGATTGAATTTGGGAGTGTATCTGAGAATTTGCAGAGTCGGCACGTTGGCTGATGACCTCTCAATGACGTCTCAGAAACCGTAAATTCCGTGCGACTCATCGCAAATACCCACAGGAATTTCCTGCCAACTTCGACAGAAAACAGGAAAGAACGCCGTTTTTCATGTTTCGCACAACACCCGCTCCTAGAATTTGTACTGACCACTGACCACTGACCACTGACCACTGACCACTGACCACTGAAACCGAACATGCCTGATATCAAGTCCATACTCGCCGGTGCAGGCGTACCACCGGAACACCGCACGGTCGACCTGCTGCGGATTGAACGAGCCATCCGGGAAGTACTGCTGGCCGTCGGTGAAGACCCCGACCGCGACGGCCTGCGGGAAACACCCGCCCGCGTCGCTCGCATGTATGCAGAAATCTTCGGCGGTCTGCATCTCGAACCAGGCCGGCACCTGCAGAAGGTGTTCGAGGAACAGTATGACGAACTGGTGCTGGTACGGGATATTTCATTCAATAGCATGTGCGAACACCATCTGCTGCCTTTCATGGGACATGCCCACGTTGGCTACATCCCCCAGGGAAAAGTTACCGGGCTCAGCAAACTGGCTCGCGTAGTCGATGAAGTGGCCAGACGTCCCCAGGTGCAGGAACGTATGACGCACATGATCGCTGATCTGATCGAAACGGAACTGTCCCCGCTGGGCGTGATTGTGGTCGTCGAAGCTGAACATACCTGCATGACCATTCGGGGCGTCAAAAAACCAGGCGCCCTGACCGTCACCAGTGCGGTTCGCGGCCAGTTCCGCACCAACGTGGGAAGTCGCGCAGAAGCGATGTCTCTGATTAATGGGAAGTGAGCGACCGCCTGGATGATCGCCCTTTTTGTACTGAAACTGGCCACCGGGATCGCTCTGATGTGGCTGCTGATGCCTCGTCGTGATGTCGCCGATGGCTTCTTCCGCATTCAGATGCTGGTCGTGCTGGGACTGACTGTACTGCTGGTTCTGGCGATCGAGCCTGCTGCGCTGACAGGCTTCGGACGCAACGATCGAGGTGCCGTCAGTGAACGCGAACTGGCACTCGCTGCCAACGGCGCCGGGTGGCTCAGAAAACTTGCCTTTGCTGCCGCCGCTATCGCATGGCCTGGACATATCTTTTGGAAACTGGGACGCAGAATCCCCGGCACACTCAGCATCTGGCTGATCGGCCTGACACTTTCCGCCGCACTCGCAGTGCAGGCTGTCACCTCCACGCGATCTGTGCCGCTCTGGCAGCAACTGCTGGCGGACGTGGGTACAGCCGGGGTCCTCGGATCTGTTCTGACCGCCATGCTACTCGGTCACTGGTACCTCACGACGCCCACAATGTCCCTGCAACCACTCCGCTGGTTCTGCCCGGTCCTTGCCGGGGCCGCCACTGTTCGCCTGGCGGCCACCGCAGCAGGATTGCTCGAAATTGACTTTGAACAACTGGATCTGATCCGCGGCCTTTGGCTCAGCCTGAGACTCCTCGGAGGCATCGTCGCACCTGCTGCTGCTGCACTGCTTGTTCGCAGCATTCTGCGGTATCGCAATACGCAGTCGGCAACAGGAGTGCTGTTTGCAGTGCTGATTCTCGTGTTTATGGGCGAAATGTCGGCCACTCTGCTGGAACGCGACTTCGGACTCCCACTGTAAACTGTGCGAGGCAATTTCCCCCATCTTCCGGCATTTCGCCGATTCGACTTCGTTTCGGCATGCCGATTGGCCGCTGTTTTTACTAGACTGAAGCTCATGAGCAGTCACATCATTTTTCAGTGTCCAGTCTGCAGCAGTCGCAGAATCACGGCACCGAATCCTCCCGCCGCAGCCGTCCGCTGCGACGGTTGTGGCTGGAGTCGTAATGAGGGACAGGCCGATTTCCACTCAGGAAGTCTCTGTCGCTGCCGTATCTGCGGCTGCCAGGACCTCTGGCGGCAGAAGGATTTCCCCCCTGCACTCGGACTGACCATCGTGGCGACAGCCGCAGTGGCCAGCTGCACGGCATGGGCATGGTATCAGCCCGAGCTGGCCATTGGATTTCTGATGGTCGCTGCACTGCTGGATATGTTCCTGTATTCGTTCATGGGTGACATGCTGGTATGTTATCGCTGTGCCGCGCGTCATCGAAAATCACAAATGCGTGACGACCATCCCCGGTTCGATCTCGAAACAGCGGAAAGATACAGGCAGCAGGATCTGAAACGCCGCAGCGTGTAAAGCGGCAAACCGGTCAGCAGGCGACGATCAGGAAGCAGCTTGTGGAAGAACGGCGGCGCAGAATTGCTGAAGACCTCGCGGATTCACTGGACGGTGAGATGCGCACGGATCGCGCAGCGTTGTCCCTGTACGCCACAGATGCCAGCCTGTTCGAAATTGAACCGCTCGCCGTCGCTTTGCCGCGAAACACCGCTGATGCTGTCAAACTCGCTGCATACTCGGCCGAACAGGGCATCCCGCTGATTGCTCGCGGTGCCGGATCGGGATTGGCGGGCGGTGCCATCGGTCGCGGTCTTGTCGTCGACTTCTCACGTTACATGAACCAGATCCTGTCGATCGAATCAGACCGTGTCAGGGTTCAGCCAGGTGTCACTCGAGAGCAGCTTAACGCCGCACTTAGACCTCATGGACGGTACTTCGCACCTGACCCGTCCAACAGCCGCATCACAACGGTCGGCGGTATGCTGGCTGTCGATGCTGCCGGAGCTCACGCCGTCCGAGTCGGCTCAGTTCGAGACCATGTCGTCAGCATCGAGTGTGTCGTTTCCGGAGGACAAAAATTTGAAGCCGGCGAGGAACTCATTGGCACAACAGACCTGTCGGTGCCACAGATAGTCAGCCTCGGAGCCTCACCGGTCGACACCGCTCTCACATCGCCCGCTGCCGCACTTGCCGCACACACACCCGCAACTCGTAAAGCCACCATCCTCGATGGCCTCGCAGAACTGCTGACGTCCGGCAGGCAGCTGATTCAGCAGCATCAGCCACCGCTGCTGCGAAACAGCAGCGGTTACCTGCTCCGCGGTATCCTTTCCGGCAGTCGACTGGATCTCGCCCGCATGCTGGTGGGCTCCGAAGGCACGCTGGCAATGTTCACAGAAGCCACACTGTTCACCATGGCACTGCCAGAACATCGCTCTGCTGCACTACTGCTGTTCGGCTCGCTTGATCAGGCCATCTCCGCGACTCGCCAGATTCTTCCCATGGATCCGTCTGCCTGCGACCTGCTTGATCGTCGACTGCTAAGCCTTGGCAGACAGGCCGATCCTAGATTTCTTGACATGATCTCGCCTGAAGCCGAGGCCGGGCTGGTCGTGGAATTCACCGCAGCCAGTGCTCGTGAAGCCATTCTTCGGCTGCAGGACATGCAGCAACTGCTGCGCTCCGAACAGATCGATTTCCGATGCTCTCGAACCGCTGTCGAATACGACGACGTGGAACTGCTGTGGCGACTGCCTTCTCAGATCGTTTCTGTACTTGCCAGCCTCCGAGGTGATTCCCGACCATTACCCTTCGTCGAAGACATTGCTGTTCCCCCGGACCAACTGGCTGAGTTCATCGTCAAGGCCCAGCGTGTCTTCCAGAAGCATGAGGTGACCGCCACACTCTACGCTCACGCCGCCTCCGGACAACTGCACTTCCGACCCATCCTGCCCGTGCCTTCACGCGGAGACGCTACGCTGCTGATGAACATCGCCAGTGACCTGTACACGGAAGTTGCCCAAGCACAGGGAACCATCAGCGGAGAACATGGCGATGGCCTTTCCCGCACGCCCTGGATCAGTCGACAGTACGGACCGCTCGTCAATGTCTTCCGGCAGGTCAAGAGTCTGCTCGACCCCCTGAACCTGATGAATCCTGAAAAAATCATCAGCAGCGATCCGCAGCCGCTGAACAGCTTCCTGCGGCAAACACGACTCCATCAGTCGACGCAGGATTCAGCAACAAACCTGCTGCCCGTCATGCAGTTTGCATGGCAGCCACAGGAAGCTGCCGATGCTGCCATTCGCTGCAATGGCTGCGGGTCCTGCCGAGTTCCGCTGCCCACAGAACGCATGTGCCCCTTCGTTGATACAAGTCTGACAGAAGATCTGACTCCGCGAGCCAAAGCCAACCTGCTGCGTCGCGCACTGTGCAGCGATGCACCTGCTGATCTGCTGCAAAGCGAATCCATCAAACCGGTAATCGAAAGCTGCTTCAACTGCCGTCAATGCGAAATCGACTGCCCTTCGGAAGTCAACATCCCGCACATTGTACTGGAAGCACGCGCCCAGTTCGTGCGATCACACGGACTCACTCGCACACAGTGGCTTTTGTCACGAGTCCACACGTGGGGACGACTGGCTTCAAAATTCTCCTGGTTCGTCAACCCGCTGCTGAGATATCGGCCGGCACGACAACTGCTGCAAAGATTCACCGGCATCGCCGCCCAGCGCAGATTGCCCGCCTTCGCCGCCAAACCGTTCATGGAAACTCTGCGCGTCCGACGGGACGATAACAGCGGAGCACCCGGCAGCAATCGTCCCACAGTCGTGTACTTCGTCGATTACTTCGCCAATCACCACGATCCCGAACTCGCAGAAGCCTTTGTGCGAGTCCTCGAACATAATCGCTTCCGCGTCTATATCCCTCGCGAACAGACTATCTCCGGCATGAACATGATTTCAGCAGCCGACCTCCCGTCTGCCCGCGAAGCTGCTCTGCGAAATCTGCGAGAACTGGCGGAGCCCGCACGCGAACGCTATCCTATCCTCTGCACAGAACCCTCCGCAGCACTCTGCCTCACTCGCGAATACCCCGCTCTGATCGGCTCTGAAGATGCCCTGGTTGTAGCTGCACAAACGCAGGATGCCGGAACTTTCCTCCTCGATCTGCACCGCCGAGGACTGCTAAAAAAAGATTTCGCTCCGCTGCCCATGAAAATTGCATGGCACACTCCGTGCCATATCCGAGCACTCTCGCGAGAAGCCGCAATGCCGCAGCTGCTCAGACTGATCCCGCAATTGGACGTGGTCGAATTCGAAAAAGGCTGCACCGGTATGGCCGGCACATTCGGACTTGCAGCCGAACACTTCAGCACGTCCCTGCGCATCGGTCGTGAAGTCATGCAGACCATGCAGACCATCGACGCCGTCGCAGGAACGACAGACTGCAGTGCCTGCCGCATGCAGATGGAACAGCAGTCCGCAATACCCACTATACACCCCATTAAACTGCTGGCATTCGCCTATGGACTGATGCCTCGGCTCGGACAACGATTCAAAAACAAACCCGCAGGGCTCAGCCTCTCCTGACCTGCCGACAGTGCCTCAGCCTGACGATTCACGTGAAGTTTCTTCGTTGTCAAGCAGCAGCAACTGCACTTCCACAAGCTCTGCAGAACACTCAAAAAACGCGTCCGGTACAGCAGGATCAAACTGAGTCCCTCGACCTTCCCGCAGAATTTCAAAACACTGTTCACGCAGAAACGGGCGATTGTAGAGACGACGACTTGACAGCGCGTCAAAGACATCCGCCACTGCCACGATACGCCCCTCTAACGGTATATCCTCTCGCTTCAGACCCAGCGGATAGCCATTGCCATCCCACCGCTCGTGGTTGCTTTGAGCAATTCGGGCCACCATCGTCAGCAACGTACAGGATAAAGACTGCAGCAGACTGCCACCTGTATCAGTATGTCGCTTTAACAGATCCCAGTCACGACCGGTATACGATTCAATAATCTGCCGCCCAAATGCACAGTGCTTCTTCATCAACTTATATTCGTCCACCGCCAGCGTCGCCGGCTTGAGCAAAATCGAGTCAGGAATTCCGATCTTACCCACATCTCGCATCTGCAAAGCCTGCTCCAGCATCGCCAGTTGCGATTCCGGATCACCCAGCTGGCGAACAATAGTGGCGGATTAGCGCCCGCCCCGAATGACATGGTTGCCAGTTTCGTTGTCGCGATGTTCGGCCGCACGAGTCAGACAGAGAATCAGTCGATCACGAGACTCCTGCAAGTCCCGAATTCTCCGCTGGACCTCCCCCTCAACCCGCTCCTCAACATTCAGCTCTTGCCCGTAACAACGTCGAACAACCAGCAGATTGCGGACACGAGGCAATAGCTCTGTCGCGTCCGCCGGCTTCTGCAGAAAGTCGCTCGCCCCCAGCTCCAGTGCCTCACGGCGAGCCTCCGGGCCCTGATCGTGAGACACAATCACGATTGGTATCCACCGGATCTCCGGATCAACACCAGCCGCCTGCAAGACCGCCGAACCCGAAAAACCAGGACTCTCCGGATCCAGCAGCACCAAATCCGCCTGACCAGCTCGCAGCTCACGCAGCAACTCGTGCACGTCGCGCACCTGACGCACCGAATGATATCCCGCCAGCTGCAAACTGCGACAAATTGAAACCGCACCTGTACTGCCGTCGGCAATCAAAATCCGGGCCGTGGAATCCATGTTACGCCAGGAAACGTCAACAACTCGGGCTGTCGACTCCACGCACCCAGCACGGTGCATCACTGACACCACCGTCTGCTCAGTCTCAACGCAGCTCAACAGCGATTCTTCAAGGATTGAAAACTTGTCGAATTCCATAGAGACCTCCTGAACCTCCTGCCTGGCTAAAATCACCGTGTCGACAGGCTGTCACAACTCCAGGTCGGGGAAACCCGTGTCGCCGGGCGACCAGCAGCATTCGATCACGATTACCGGTTCCAGATCGCAACAAGCCCCTCAATCCCGTGCATCCCGCGCAATCCTCACCCTCCAAATTCTCTGGCAGCACCAAAACTGCCCATTATGCCTGATTTGCGATTATCCTTTTCAGGCCCTAAACTACACAATTCACACTGGGTCAGCCGTCCGACCAGCTCAGGGAGGTCCACCGTGCGTTTCAGGTCCCGCAATCATCAGCGTCACGAACAGATCCTCAGTGGCACTCGCCGACTGACATTTGTGCTGGCCGGGATCGTCGTACTGGGCATGATCTGGGCCATTTCAGGCGGAAATTCAGACACTGCTGACACCTTGACCGCCACACGCGTCGCCACCTCACTCGCCTCAGAATCACCCGACCTCCTCGACGATGAAATTCGTGTAGTGCCCCTGTCCGAACAGTCTCCGGTCGATCTCATATCCATGATCGACTCAGCCGGTGCTGCCGCCCTCGAAACCGAGCCTCACACCTCCGCCGGACTCGATGACGCCCCCCCGGCTCTGACCGCTGTTGTCCGAGACGACGTGCTCGGAATCCTCGCGGCAGAAACCACCTCGCTCTACGGCACCCTGAGGCTGGCTCAAAAAGTCTTCGCCGGACGACGTCACGAAATGCCCGAAGGACGCTACGCCGTTTTCATGGAAGCTCCTGAATCATGCCGCGGCAAACCCTGGAAAATTCAAGGCAGACTGCGAAGACTCACACGCGCTGTCCTCCCGGAATCCGCAACCAGCTATGGCATTCGCTCCGCATGGGAAGCCTGGATCTCCACTCCCGACTCCGGACGCCGACTAGTCCACGTAATCGCACTCAACGCTGATCCTGGACTGCCCATCAGCGAAGCACTGGGCAAAAACGGACCCGATATCGAACTGGCAGGTTACTTCTTCAAACGTGAAGGCTACGCCGCCAAAGGTGCCGATGGACTCGGTAATCTTGAACTGGCACCACTGCTCATCGCTGATAAAATCGCCCGCTTGCCTGCACCACCCAAAATCACCACCGCTGAAGAAATGAATCCCTTGCTGCTGTGGCTCGCCTCCGGCATCGGTGTCTGCATTCTCGCTGTCCTCTGGAAGTTCAACCGCGCTGACCATGACTTCCGCGGCACACACACACACTCGCTCACACTGCCACCCGTCCGACCGTCGTTCGAAGGCGTCGGCTCCGTGTCCGTCCAGCAAATGCTCAAAGAGATGGAACAGGCCGCTCGACTGAAGCCCGAAACTTCCCTGAACGCTCCACCCGATGCACTGACAAATGTCAGTAACCCCGATGCCTGACCAACTGGCTCAGCTCCCGAAAACGTGGATGCTCGGCGGTACCGCACCACTCAAATCCCACTGACTCAGCAGCCACCACCTGCACACCGGCAGACAACAGCCTCTGCAGGCCCAAAGCTCGATCTGATTCAAACCGACTGCCCGTGCCGTCCGCCACGACAAACACCTGAAAACACAGCGAACTAAGCTCCAGCGCCGTCTGCAGTACACAAACATGCGTTTCAATACCCGCCAGACAAACCTGAGTAATCGGCAGCGGCCGAACCAAATTCTGCTGCTCCACAAACAATCGCACTTCCTCTGCAGCACTGAAACGCAGCTTAGACATCCGCGGCAGATCCTCGGCACCCTCCAGCAACTCCGAAACCACTGGCCCCAGCCCCTTCGGATACTGCTCCGTCAGCAATGTGGGGACGGAAAAAATCGCCGCCACCTGACGCAAAAACTGACTCACCGCCAGCACCACTTCACCCTGACGAATGACCGGCAACAGCCGCTCCTGCAGATCAATCAATACCAGACAACTGCTCTCCGCACGGAGTATTCCTGACCCTTGCGATCGCGCACCTGGCATACCAGCACCTCTGTCAGAACAATCCAGCAGGCAAAACAAACTCAGGCCGCCGAACGTACAACATCACCAGACAAATCGTCCGACTGACCCGGCAGTCGAATCTGCGGATCTCGAGCTACACATGTCGCAGCAGACTCGTCACCCTCACAGATACGCGCCGCCAGCGACTCAAGCCGCTGCATCTCGTCAGTCAGTAAATTGCTCCACGCAGCAAACTGCTCACGCGGAACGTCTTCCGGCACCTCAATCGGACTTCCAGCAATCAAAATCGCTTGCGAAAACGGCTTCGGTATCGCCAGATTCGTCCAGCTGCCCGGCACCCACCACGCATTCGATACCGCCATCCCCGTCGGCACCAGAGGACGCCCCGATCGAGATGATATAAATACCACGCCTTCCTTCATCACTCGACGGGGCCCGCGAGGTCCATCCGGGGTAATCGCCAAATGATAGTCCGGCTCGCTCAGTATCTCGCGAACTGCTTCCGCACCACCACGACTGCTGCTGCCCCGAACTGGACGAATCCCAGCCACCTGAGCAGCGTCAGCCAAATACCCGCCATCACGATGACGACTGATCAGGCCCGACAGATTCCATGTGCGACTGGAAAAGACCGCCAGCACAATCTGATCATGCCACAATGCAAACGCATAACGCTGCGTTCCACACGGACGAACATAGGGCGTTACACCCGGTACCGCACTGTAGATCCTCGCCCGAACCGTCAGAAACAACAGCCGCAGGACGACGTAAGCCACCCACGATAACACCAGATTTACAGCTCGTGAACGTATCTTCATGGCATCCCTGCCCCCACCACCGTAAACCGCCGATCCCACACTCCCAAAATCCAGACCACAATCCTAACAAGTCGACCCGACTGTGTTGAGACGAGTCCTTGCAGAGCCAGGAACTACGGCACCACAACCAACCCACCCACAAAAAACTGATCAAATGACCACACTAAGACTAGCGGGAGTAACCCGAAAGCCAGCACGATGACTCACAACCACACCACCACCCTCACAACCAAACCATGCAGTATAACCCCTTCAAGCGCTTTCTGAACTACCCCGCCAAATTCACACAACGAAAAAACAGCCCGCATCGGGAATCCCCGCAGCACTGTCGTTCCAGTGCTGGACTTCCTGCTCACAGCACTCAACGCCCGAAAACACCGACCCCGGAATGCAAAAACTGCCATGCGACGCTTCCTGCAGCTCTTCCTGAAAGACGAAGGCGGGCTTGTTGTCTTTGCCGAAATTGTCCTTGTCACCACCGTTCTGGTCATCGGTGCTATGACCGGACTCTCCGCAGTTTCAAACGCCGTCAACAGCGAACTGAACTCCGTCGCTGCCGCCTGCTTCAACTCGTACGAGGACGGCTACAGCAACGGCGGCTACAATCAGGGCTACTCCAGTCCCGCGTACAACGGCGACGAACTGGCCGGTTACGGGCCCGTCGGGCCGGACGAAATGCCCTCGTCAGCACGGTCAGGCTCTTGTCAATCATTTGGTGATGACAGATCAGCGAGCATACGTCGCCTTCATGAGCCCAAACACGACCGCCCCGGCCACAACACCAGTCGCAATCTGCCCCACTCCCACCGCCCCGTTGTTCAGAAACCAGAACAACCCGACGGTACCGATGATCGACCAGCAGGTGGCAATCGCTGTGATCATCAGTCGCTCCCGCTTCTGATCCTCAGTCGGTGGTGCCGACTTGCTGCGAACCTCCTTAGCTGCCACCTTCCGAGCACTCTTCTCAGGCTTTGCCGCCTTTGTCTCCTTGCCGGCAGACTTCGTCGCAGCCTCCTCGGCAGCTTCTTCACGCATCCCCGGAGCATAGTACTTTGCGATTGCCTGGTTGATTGCGCGAGGCACCGCCAGCACCGCTCTCATCGGCACACCACAGCGGATCCGAATTTCCTCCTCCAATTCGTGCGATGGTTCATCCGAACATGCAACCAGAATGCAGCCTCGGTCCTCGAACAAAGGCAGACAGGCATGCCGTTTGATCACCCGCCGAGGAATCCGATCCAGCACCGAATCATCCGGCAGCATATCCTCAAGATCCGCATACGACAGACGCAACTCGGCCGCCAAAGCCCGACAAGCCTCCGGTGGCTCAACCAGTTTCATCTGAATCACAGCATCGCGATGCGACAGCCCCCGCGCCTCCGCAAAATGCTCGATCTCTGACACCTGACCACGTCGGATCAGATTGCGAGCCACGAGGTATTCCAGCGTCGTGTGGGCCTCGCTGTCATCGACCGCCGGAGCCTCACGGCCGAGACTGCGATCATACTCGATCTTTCCGTCCGGATCAGTCAGACAAAGCATCGCTTTCGCCAGCTCGTTCAACAGCTCCTGTGAACGCAACATATACTGACCCGACGCGTACTTCCTGACGTGCGCATTCAGCTTGCGATAGTTGGTCCGCACCCTCTCAGCATCATCCTCAAACATCACCAGACGCAGCAGCGTGTAATGATCCGGAGGGCGCACGTCGGCGGGGATTCCCAGCCATTCCTTGTATACGTCAATGTCAGACATCACTCAGACTCCCAGGCTCACACATTCTAATTCCAGCCCCGTATCGCCTCTTTAACACGCAGGCCTGGGCAAGGCAAGGAGACAGCCACCCTCAAAACGGAAAACGATCGTCGATTTTCGAAGTCGCCAGATCCGTCAGGAACCCCGACAGCCGCTCAACAATCACTTCCATCAGCCGCACCCCCTTGTCCGCAGTCGCGGCGTGCGGATTGCCAGCGCCCGTATTCGTCGTCAGCAAATGCCACGGACGCGTTATGGAAATCCAGCCGCGATCCACCTGCGGAAATCGCGTCTGAGCCGTCAGACCGTCATCAGCAGCCAGCGTCCCGTCCGCATTCAATGCCACCAAATGCCCGAAATACGCCAGCGCCAACGATGTTTCCATCTCACCGGCATGATCATCCGCCTGCTCAAAAATTGACCCCTTGACGTCTGCTGTCAAACCACGAAACCAGTCACACAGAAATAACTGCACTCCTGTCCGACCATGCAACTCTCGCAACAGCGGCTTGAATTCGTTCCCGCCATGACTGTTCAAAATCAGCAGCTTGTGAATCCCGTGCCCCTCCAGAGATTCCACAAGGTCCCGAATCACCAGCCCCAAAGTCGTCGGGTTGACATTCAGCGAAAGACGACAACGATTCTGATTCGTCTCAGTGCCGTAGGGAATCGTCGGCAGCATCACAACACGCGCCCCACGCTCCCACGCCGCTGCACACGCCCGACTGGCTATCGCCTCTGCCTCCAGTGTGTCCGTGCCATACGGCAAATGCAGATTGTGCGGCTCCGTCGCACCCATCGGCAACACCGCCACCTCGTACGCATTCGCCTTCACCTGAGCATAATTGGCCTCAGCCAAAATCCACGGTCGCATCACACCGCCCCTCACCACAAAACACAACACTCGCAACTCCGACCGCGGACCACTACCCAATCATCGCCCGCCGAACCTCACAGATCAGCCGCGGAAAATACACCCGCTGACTAAAGAAAGGCTCGTCCGGACGGAAACCCGTCAGTCTATACGCCACGTCAGAAAAATCCTGCAGACAGATCGCCCAGCCCTCCACCGGTGCCCAGCCAAATACCAGCTCAACCTCAGTTCCCTCACGCCGTACAGAAACCCACCGCGTATACTCGTCTGAAAAATCAAACGGCAGAAACACCTGCCCCCCGTCTGACAGTCGCAGTAACTGCTGCAGCCAGCCCCGCAGCAGTTGATGCAGACCAGACTGTACAGCATTTCCCCCGCACAAAGTCCCGTGATTCTCTGCCGAAATTGACTCCGTATCTATCTGGGCTGTATCCGACAGCCCCAGATAGTAACATTCCCCCACGCGGGATTCCGCACCGAGGCATACTTCGATCTGATTGTGAGGATTTGCTGCGACCGTTAGCTTCCACATCCGCCTGCTCTGATTTTTCTGACAACCACGAACACAAATAAACCACCTGACAGGAAACTGATATGGTACGAGTTTTATGCACTGCGTTAAATGGTGAATCCGGCCCCCATTTCGGAATGCTGCAGGATACCGGACATGAATGCCTCGTCGTCGACCGCAAGCTGAACCTCTGGGACCCCTCAGTTCTCATCAATGTCGTCAAAGACTTTGACGCCATTATCGCAGGCTCCGAGCCGTGGCCAGCAGAAGTTGTCGCTGCAGTGCCTCGCGTGCGAGCTCTGGTACGGGCCGGGGTCGGATTTGATGCAATCCACCTGCCCTCCTGCGACGATCGCAAAGTCGTCGTCGCCACCACCCCAGGCTGCAATCACCATTCCGTTGCCGAACACACGATCGCTATGCTGATGGCTGTAGGACGTGGCTTCCCCGCTCTCGATCAGGAAGTTCGCCGCGGCGAATGGAATCGCAACCCGGCACCACGGATCTGGGGACGTAAACTCGGACTAGTCGGACTCGGACGCATTGGACAGGCAACCGCCATCCGCGCCCTCGGACTGGGCATGCAGGTCATCGCGTATGACCCGTTCCCACCCGCCGCCTTTGCTGCACAGCACGGTATCACCCTCGTTCCACTCGAACAGCTGATCTCCGAATCCGACATCATCTCGCTGCACCTGCCCGCAACAGCTCAGACCCGTCACATGATCAACGATGACTCCATCGCCCGCATGAAACCCGGAGTCATCATCGTCAATACAGCTCGCGGACCGCTGATTGATGAACCCGCACTCATTCGTGGACTGCAGTCGGGGAAAATCCGCGGCGCCGGACTCGACGTCTTCGAAACCGAACCACTGCCGCTCACCAGTCCGCTCATCAGTATGCCCAACGTCATGCTGGCCGGTCACGTCGCAGGACTTGATAACGAATCCCACGATGCCACATGGGCACTGGCTGCAGACATCATCCTGCGACTGCTCCGCGGTGAATGGCCCGCCGAATGCATCCAAAACCTGAAGGGAACATCCGGCTGGACCTGGTGAGCAGGATTTAGCAGGAGCGGTCCTCGGGGATCGCTCCCGCTCCCCGCGTCCCCACACTGTCCTCCATCGGTACACGCTGCAACGCTGTATCCGAAAGGATAAACACCCCTTCCACAAGTGACTCGTCCTCCTGCAGCACCTCTGACTGCTGACACCCTGCCAGCACTCGCACCGCAAATATCTCCTGCACTCCCTCGTCAAACTTCATCCACCCCAGCAGTTCACTGGTCTCCGGATCCACTGCCGCCACTCCAAAAATCTGCTCCCGACGTGGTGCCGTATTCGGAATCCCGCTGAACAAAGCGGATTCACGTACCTGAGACAAAACCACAAACGCCACTCGACCGCAGAAATCAAGACCTCGAGTAAATCCGGGAAGAGCTGCTGCCTCATAACGACCGCTCGCGACATCAACCGCTCCCAGAGTCCCCGTTCCCGATTCCAGCAGCCACAGTCGATCCCGATACTCGCGTGGTGAATTCGGCATCGACAAACCGCCAGCAACAACTTGGCCGGCAGCCACGTCCAGCAACAGGCGCCACCGTCCCTCTTGCCCGGACGCCAGCCACTGACATCCCCGCCGGCAACTACAAATGGTGGGTGCTGGCAGTCAGCTCGGCATAGTCAGGCAGCATTCGCAGCGGTGGTGCAGAACTGCGCGACCTGAACATCGGAGGGCAGCCCACAATCACCTCGCCTGGCGCCGGTACCACCGCATTCGCCAAACCGACCATTTTATGGCAAGCCTTCGATGGCGCAGCCTCTTACATTGTCTTTATGAATCGCACTTCCGCCCCCACGGGGAATGTGCTCAACATTTCCGGCATCACCACCACCAGTTTCACCCCGGCGAATCCCATCGCTGCAGGTGACTACCGACTTTGGCTGCGAGCAATCGATGCCAATGGAAAACTGTCAAACTGGAGCACAGAAGTTAACTTCAAAATCGCTGCAGAAAATTTGCCGACAGCCAAAGACGCATCTTTGCTGGCAGCCATACCAGCGTAGTTGCTGCCCCACAGCCTCCTGAAATCGCCCGTTCAAGCACATCAGCAGCCTGCCCCAGCTACAGCCATGCGGTTCCCACAACTGCGGGCAAACCTGACTCTGATACGCCACTGCTGAATCTTGTCATGACAGAATGGCCGCAATACTCATTGCTGACCGAAACACCGCTGCCAATTCAAAAAGACAGACACCTCGGCTATTCGGAAGCCTGAAAAGCAAAGCGAGCAACATCAAACTATTTGCTAAATCGCACAACGCCGTCCACCAGCACCGTCTTTACGACAGCCGGTAAGGTCTGGCCGTGAAAAGGAGTGTTTCTGCTGCGCGAAGCAAAATTGCCTGCATCCACCGTCCACTCAGCCTCAGGATCGATCAGGGTAATATCTGCGGCCTGACCCGCACCCAAAGTTCCACAGGGCAGCCCCATGACCTCAGCTGGTCCCTTTGTCAGTCTGGCAATCAGCTGCAGCCATGTAAGATGCCCCGGACGAATCAGCGCCTGCACACAGACACTTAATGCCGTCTCCAGACCGCAGATGCCAAATGGTGCCTGATCGAGCTCGATCTGCTTCTTCTCCTGCGCACGCGGCTGGTGATCAGCAGAAATTGCACTGATCGTGCCATCTTGCAAACCACCGATCAACGCATCCAAATGCTCACGTGACCGCAGCGGTGGGTTGCACTTGTACATCGGATCGAACCACTCCATCACCTCGTCAGTCAGCAGCAGATAATGCGGAGCCACATCACAGGTAATCGCTGTCCCGGCCGCCCGCGCATGCCTGATCCGAGATACGGACTCCCGAGTACTCACGCACATCAAATGCACTCGACCACCAGTCAACTCAGCCAGTGCAATGTCCCGACCAGTCATGATGTCCTGCGCCGCAGCCGGGATACCCCTGAGGCCCAGTCGAGTCGACTGAAAGCCCTCATGCATCACCCCCTGCTCTGCCAGCTCCGGCACCATCGCAAAATGCAGCACCGGGCGACGGAACATACGAGTATACTCAAGGGCGCGCCGCATCACCTCAGCATTCGCCACAGGATGCATCGCATCAGAAAAACCTACTGCACCACCCTGCACCAGTTGGCCAATCTCCGCCAGCTCTTCACCCTTGTGCTGCTTGGTCACGGCCCCCAGCGGATACACGCGACACTGCCTCGCTCGCTGCGCCTGCAATCGAATAAACTCGGCCGCAGAGCGATTGTCAACCACAGGACTGGCGTCAGACTGAGCACAAATGGAGGTGAAGCCGCCAGCCAAAGCAGCCGCAGTACCCGTTAAAACACATTCGTCCTCTTCACACCCCGGCTCACGCAAGGAAACATGCAGGTCCACAAAACCAGGACACACGAGCAACCCGGCAGCATCCAGCACAGGTGCACCCGGTGCGGCGTCAGCAGGCATCGTCCCTGGAGACACCACAGCCGCAATACGACCACCCCGAATCCAGACATCCGCCAGCCCGTCAAAGTCTGATCCCGGATCCAGCACTCGACCACCGCGAATCCAAATCTCACTCACGCTGCACCTCCGCTTCCTGCAAGACGCTCACGTGCCAGCAACGACAAACACGCCATGCGAATCAACAGACCATTTGAAACCTGGTCGAGAATCACTGAATTGGGACCGTCCGCAACATCCGGAGTCAGCTCGACACCACGATTGATCGGCCCCGGCGCCAAAACCAGCAAATCCTTTCGCGCCCTGCGAATTCGCTCCGCATTCATCCCAAACAATTCCGCATACTCAGCAATCGAAGGGAAAAATGCCCCCCGTTGACGCTCAAACTGAACCCTCAACAGATTTACACAATCCACCTCAGGCAGAATCTCATCCAGATTCCACGCAACCTCCGCACCAAGTTGACGAATCTCTGTCGGCACCAGCGTCGAAGGCCCGCAGACTATCACTCGCGCCCCCAGCTTCACCAAACCATGAACGTTCGATCGAGCCACCCGGCTGTGGCGAATGTCGCCCACCAGCGCTACAGTCAAACCCGCAATCCGCCCGCGATGCCGGCGTATAGTGTAGATGTCCAGCAACCCCTGCGTCGGATGTTCATGAGTCCCGTCACCCGCATTCAACACTCCTGCACGCAGATGACGCGACAGCAGATGCGGTGCCCCCGGAGTCTTATGGCGGCAAACCACCAGATCCACACCCATCGCCTCAATCGTCAGTGCTGTGTCAATAAAGGTCTCACCCTTCGACAAACTGCTGGAACTGGCAGAAAAATCCACCGTGTCGGCACCCAGACGACGCGCAGCCAGACTGAAACTGGTTCGAGTCCTGGTGGAATTCTCGAAGAACAAATTGGCTACGACCAGACCCTTCAGAGTACTGAGTCGCTCAGAGCCCCTTGCAGTCGCCCGCTCAAACTCCTCCGCCAAATCCAAAACCGTCGTCAGTTGAGCAGCAGAAAGCCGCTCCAAACCCAGCAGATGCTGCTCACCCCACGGACCACTGAGAGGAAGTTCCGATAATTGCATCGCCCTCAGACCGCTCCTTTCAACCGACACTTCTGCTTTCAACACTCCTGCTGCCGACTCGTCAACTGACCGATGCCGACTTTCGCCAGACGCAGCATAGCCTGCAGTTGAGTTTCATCAAACGGCTGCCCCTCAGCCGTCCCCTGAACCTCAATAAAGCGACCACGCCCCGTCATCACCACATTCATGTCCACTTCCGCCGCGCTGTCCTCAGAATAGTCCAGATCAAGCACCGGCACGCCAGCCACCACTCCTACACTGATCGCCGCAACCGAATCCAGCAGAATCGCCTGACCACCGACACCCAAACCTGCCGGAAACACCGCCCTGACCGCATCCTGCAATGCGATGTATCCGCCAGTAATGCTGGTGGTTCTGGTCCCTCCGTCAGCCTGCAATACATCACAGTCCACCGTGATCGTATAATCACCCAGCGCCGCAAAATCCACTACCGCTCGCAAACTGCGACCAATCAAACGCTGAATCTCCGTCGTCCGACCATCCACCTTGCTGCGTTCACGCTGCTTCCTTGGACTGGTACTGCCGGGCAGCATCGAATACTCACCAGTTACCCACCCCTGAACTGCCACAGCAGGGTCACGAGGACGCCGCCACGTTGGCACACCCTTCTCAACACTTGCAGTACACAACACCATCGTGTTGCCTGACTCAATCAAAACACTGGCCTGAGCAGTCCTGACGAAACCCCGCTGAATCTTCAACACCCGCAACTGATCCGACGCTCGACCATCATGACGCTGCATGTTCGGATCCCACACCTGCGGACCGTGGGCGACTGACCAGAACCAGACTGGCCACATGAAACAACACCGGAGTCAGCAGGATGTCACCAGCCAGCGTGCCACGAGCAAAGGGCAGGCCGTTGATCAAACTCTGCAGCAAACCCTGAACCGTCTGAGGATACAGATACTGACCGTTCAGCGGCATACACCACACGCCAGTATTGCTGACCACGAAGAACAGCACAGCCGAAACCACCCCGGCCAGCAACGATCGAAATACAGTCTGCGGCTGCAGCCAGTATCCCGCCAGCAGAACCAGCAGATAGGCCCCGTAATCAAATGGCATTGAACCGTAAAAACCATAGCCAGTACGCCAGTGCAGGGCTGCGTCAGAGACCAGTCGAGTCGCCAGGACTGTTAACACGGCCAGCCACAGAGGCCTGACCCGCGCCCCACAGAAAACCGCCAGAGCCCCCATGAGGGACAAATTCTCAAGCGGCAACTCCGACAGCCGCAGCAACACACATAACACTGCCACGGCGATCATAAAAAAATTTGTCACTTTTTTTCCCATCACTGAGTTCCTCCAGCCGCACCCCGCCGCAATCGATCGTTCAACGCGACCCCTAAACCAACGTCAAGAAATTTTCTCGCGATAATAACGTCCAGACCGGCAGAGTCGAGATCCCGGAGGGCTGCAAAAAAACCGGCTGCACAAATTTCAGGAATTCCCTCGCTGCAAAGCCGGAAAATCCGGTCAAAACCGGAAATTTCCAACTCAGGACCCCATGTCAGCAGCCCGCTCCGCAATCCCGGACTCGGGACCGCCCGCTCCGCTGCAGCTATCAGCCGCAACGGTGTTCGCGGAGCATAATGACGACTCAGCATTCCCGGAGCCGGCTGAGCAGCGTCGTCGAGGTCAGCATCAGCCCGCGCCGTCTCGTACTCACCAACCAGCTCCCGCAGACGCTCCGGACCCACCCCACCCGGTCGCAACAACACCGGAACACCACCCATCAGCGACACAACCGTCGATTCCACACCAACCCTGCACGGGCCACCGTCCAGTACATAATCCAGTCGATCACCCAAACCCTCCAGCACGTGCGACGCTGTCGTAGGACTAATCCCGCCAAACGGATTAGCACTGGGAGCTGCCAAAGGACAGCCACACGTACGCAGCAACTGCTGAGCCATCGGGTGTGCCGGAACGCGAACACCCACACCGGGCAGCCCGGATGTCACCAAATCGGGCACACAATCTGCCTTCGGCAGCACCAGTGTCAAAGGCCCAGGCCAGACTTCCGCAAGCTGCAACGCAATTGCGGGCACATGAGACACCACGCGTGATAATTCAGACAGGTCCGCCAGATGCACAATCAGCGGATCAAATGTCGGCCGCCCCTTGGCCGCAAACACCTTTGCCACAGCACGCACGTCCAGAGCATTTGCGGCGAGCCCATAAACCGTTTCTGTGGGCATCCCCACCAGCCCGCCGGCACGCAGAACTTCGGCTGCTCGCGAAATGTCGGTGCCCACCGCTGCCGAGACCGATCCGTAGGGCCCAACACTGCCCGATTGAGACTGCATGACGACGACTCCAGCAGCTCAGTCGACAAATAATGCGATACAACTCACGTTGTCACGCGAACCTGCGCTGAGCGCAGCAGCGACCAGTGTTTCACAGGCCTTCTGAGGATCCTGGGCTGCCTTCAGCAGCCGAGCAATCTCGCTGTCCTTCAAGCCGTCGTTCAAGCCGTCACTGCACAACAGATACCGATCGCCAGCCCTTGGAGATAATTCGGTAACCAGTGCGCCCGATGCACCGTCCCTGCAGCCCAGATACTTGTACAAAACATTCTTGTAACGATGAATTTTGGCTTCCTCAGCGCTGATTGTGCCGGAATCCAGCAACGCCTGAGTAATCGAGTGATCGGTCGTCAATTGACGCAATGCATTGCCACGCAATTCGTAACAGCGACTGTCACCAACACCCACAGCATACAGTGCTCCGCCCACACGCAACAGGATGACCACCGTCGTGCCCATACTGCGAGCAGACAAGTCCACTTCGCTCAGGGCAATGATCTCTGAGTTTGCCGAAGAAATTGCCCGGTCCAGAGCATCACGCACCGCTGACGCCGAGGCCGACTGAAAATCGAGATGCTGCTCAAGATACCGCGGTATCAGTTCTACCGCTAAGGCACTGGCCCTCTCACCAGCACTCTGACCGCCCATGCCATCCGCCACGATGAACAAACGCTGACGCCCTTCGACGTAGCAGTTGTCCTCGTTGTTCTCACGAAAGTTGCCGGTCACGCTGAGATGACCCGTGCGGATGGATACCATGGAGCAGATCAATTACCTGTTTCTGGCTCGAACCCTGAACATTGACACCCTGCCTAAATTCTCTAAGAAATTCACGGAAAGACAACACAAACGCGAGGCTTCACCGTGAAAAGTCGGGATTTGTGAGGCCTCTCAAAGCACCACTCCACCACCGCAAATCGTCTCCACAACATTCGTCAAACCCAGCGTCGTCGCAGAAATCAACAACTCCCCAGCCTCAAAACCAGCTGACACACCCAGCATCCGACCCTGACCCTCCACCAACCGATAGACGCGCTCCTTACCCGGGGGAAATTGAGTCGCATAACAGCGAATCGACCGTATTTTCTGCTCGATTGTCCCAGAAATGTCGGCCACAAATGCACCCCCGCCGGGCGGATGCTGCAGCGTCTGCAAACCCAGCGGATACCACAGCTGCTTCTGCACCCGATGCACTGGCAGACCGTCAAAATACTCGTCCCACTTCGACAGGCGACTGTAAAACACCGCCGCATCCGTAATCTGCATCGCCTGCCAGTGATCCGGAGACGCCATTGGCGTCCGATCCGCGATCCCCAGCACCAGCCTCGGCCTCCAGCGACGAAACACCTTCGCCAAAGCAACCCTTGCTTCAAATCCATCAAACAGCCGACGATTGGGCAATGTCAACGTCTCCCGATAATGCACTCCCAATTCAAGAGCAGCCGCAGTCGCCTCAGCCAGACGCACCTCCGGACCAAGACTCAGCGGAGTCGGCTCCCCGTCCGTCAGATCCACAATCCCCACCCGATAACCCTGCTGCACCATCCGCGCTAAAGTCCCGCCACAGCCGATCTCCACATCATCCGGATGCGCTCCCACCGCAATCACGTCCAGTGCATCCGACACCACAGCCACACTCCTCGGACCACACCCTGTTACTCCGCTCAGACCACTGCCCAGCGCCAGCAAAACTACAGCGCAGTGGCACTCACAGGATCCCACTTCGCCGTGTTTTGATCCACCGGCACCACAAACAACTGAACTCGACGGTTACGCTGACGAGCTGTGTCAGTCGCCGATCGCTCCAGCGGATGAAATTCACTGTAGCCCATCGCCGCCACCCGCTCCGGCTGCACTCCCAGACGCATCAGCTCAAGTATCACCGAGTCTGCACGGTCTGTTGAAAGATGCCAGTTCGTCGGATGCTTCAATGCTGATTCAGGACGCACAATCAACTGATCATCAGTGTGCCCCACCACCAGTACCTTCATTCCCTGAGCAGCACCGGTATTCACACTCGACGCAAACTCCTTCAGCGTCGGACCTGCCTCAGGACGTATCACGTCACTGCCCAAATCAAACAAAATGTCTCTGCGAAACTTATTCAAACCCGTCGCAGGATCATACTGAAACCCGTCCGCCGAAAGCCCCGCACCAGCCTGATCCGTCACCGAATCTCCAAACGCCTGAGCAACCCGGTCCGATAACAGCCCCTCACGCTCCGCTGCCAGATTATTCAGACGCTCACCCATCGTGCCAAGTTGTGACTGAGTCTCTGCAAGCTGATTCAGCAAGGCCTGGTTCTCAGACGTCAGACCACGCGACATCTGCTCGAGTTGCTGGTTCTGCACATACAGATCCCGAGCCTGTCGCTGAGCCGCCGTCAGTTCGTCTCCACCCTTGCCCAGGCAACAACCTGCTGACACCACTGCCAACAGTGACATTCCCAGCAAACCACTTTGATTCAGTCTGACCGTCATACCTGTCTTCCTGACTTACCACGACCGAATTATCCGACAAAGGAAAAAGACCCCTGCCGCAAACATCAATCGGTCCGGTCCGCCTCCCAGAGTAATCCTGGGCGGTTTTCTCAGTGAAGACGCCTTTACCACTTTTTGAACCAATCCAGCACACACCGCCACACAGCCAGTCAACACGCTCCGTATTCAGGCAGTTTCTGCCACAGCTCCGGCAGTTTCTGCCGCTCAATCCACCCGTAACAACTGAACAAAATAACAGTATCAGCCGCAAGGATGGTGCAGCACAAACAGCCAGAACCAACCCCCGACACGCCACTAATCCAGAGCCGGCAGCCCCACACGCTGACAACACGGCAACAGACCACAGCCCAAACACTGCGGACGACGAGCCACACAGGTGCGACGACCATGGTGAATCAGACGGTGTGAAAAATTGATCCACGCCGCCTGCGGCACTAATGCCATCAGCTCACGCTCAATAATCTCAGGATTCTGAGAATTCACCAAACCCAGCAAGTTGGTCAGACGCCTGACATGAGTATCCACGACAACACCTGAGGGAATGCCAAACCACGTCCCCAGCACTACGCTGGCAGTCTTGCGACCCACTCCAGCCAGTACCACCAGCGACTCCAGATCCGTTGGCACTTCTCCGCCGTGTCGCTCCACCAAACCCGCCGCCATCGCCCGAATATTGGCCGCTTTAACGCGGAAAAACCCAAGCGGCTTCACAATCTCTTCCACATCTTCCTGACTGGCCGCCGCCAGCGCCGCTGCATTCGGGAACCGGCGAAACAATTCGGGCGTCGACTTGTTCACTCGCTCATCCGTACACTGCGCCGACAGAATGGTGGCCACCAGTAACTCAAAAGCGCTGGTGTGATACAATGCACACTCAGCCACTGGAAACATCTCCGCCAGACGCTCCACAATCCGCTGCACACGCTCCCGCTTCTGAGCGGTCGATTCTCTGACACGACGGGGCACTGCCGAAAACTCCCGCAGAAAATTGCTGACCCCACATTCACAATCAGTCCAGGTGCTCAGCCGTCTCGACCCGACAATTCACCGTTCGCCAGCGGAACCTGCGACACACCCGCCTTCTCGCTGCGAAGTTTCCGCAGGCGAGTAAACAATGTTGCGAATCGGTCTTCCGCTGTCTGCTCCACAGACTCTCCCGAAGACGCATCGACAGGCCCACCAGAATACACTCCGGGCGTCCCAGGAGATCGAGGAATCGACCGCGTTTTAGGCCCCACTCGACCAACCACATCACCAGCTTCGGTCGCCACATCCCGGAACCCGCCGAATATGTCTCGCCGGTTTTCAGGTGAACGCCACTGCATCCAACTGTCAGCCCTCTCTGCTGCCGGCTCAGCCACCGACTCAGCCAGGGGCTCAGCAACGGACTCCGCAACAGGCTCAGTCACCCGCCGACGCTCACTAATCAGACGCAAAATCTCATCGTCATCCGCAGTTCGAATGTCAATGGACATACTGCGAGGTATTGTAGACGGCGCTGACTTCGGCAAGACTTCCGCAGGCACATCAGCAGCCAGTTCGTCCATCCACACATACTGCGCAGTGACAGGCACCCAGCTCGAAAAATCTGCAGGCTCTGCACCGGTCTTGGCAGACTGGTCGATTTGCAAAGGCTGATCGACCCCGTAATGGACGATACCGATTGTTTCGTCCGAGCACAATTCCAGCGGTTCGTACTCGACAGCCTCTGTATCGTCTGCTGACACTTCCATCGCACCCGCATCCCGGGGCTCGGTGATGAACTCCTGCTCCGCAGACTGCTGAGCACCCGATACCTGGCGTTGGCCGAACTCCACCACCCCCGCCAGCGGACGCTCCGGCACAACTGTCGCGGTTACACCGAAGCCCCGCGAATCTGCCGTACTCGACTGCCCTAAATCACTCCCATCAGACTCCCAACTGTGTTCAATCTCAGCCGAATCCGCTGCCAGCGACGCATTCAGCCGACAGGCCAGATGCTGTAAACGCTTCAACGCCGTTCCAACACACGACAAATCCGCCGGCAACAATGATTGCTCTGTCGCTACTGCCAGAGTTTCGTCGGTCAGCATGCTCAGCGATCGCGGCAAACCATCACAGGCCTCGACCAGCCGATTCACGGCCTCACCCGTGAAACAATCTGCCAGTCGGCCACCCGCGGCTTCTACCTGCCGCTGCAAATACTCCACACATTCCCGCACCGTGAACGACTGCAACACTTCATGACACCGAATCCGATGCGAAAAACAACTGTACTCAGCACGTGCAAGGTCAATTTCGAATGACACCGGAGCTGTCGCCAGAACTCGCACCAGCGATCTTCCGTTCCACTCCTCCTCACTGATCGCCCGCAACTCGTTAAGCACAGGCAGTGGCACCAGATGAGCATCATCCAGCAGCAAAATCACAGGACCCCAAAAATCCATGCTCTTCCGCAGGCTTTCCACGGTGTTCCACTGCGTACAAACCGGCAGGGACTGCTCAGGAACACCTGCGCTGCCAGCATGTCGCACCGCGCTGTGCATCAGCAACTGCAGCAATGTCCCCGAAGAATCCAGCGCAGCACCCGATACCAGAACCGTGCGTCCCTCGTTCTGTAGCTCATGCCGCAAATATTTCAGTAAAGCCGAACGCCCCGTCCCCTGAACCGAAGTCACTAGAGCGATGCCGAGGCTGGAACGAAGACACCGCAGCAGTCGCGGCAAAATCTCGCTGATTGACTCCGACCGGATAAACAGCCGAGCCGGATCAAAGCTCTGAAATGGCGTCCGGTGAAATCCAAAGTGAGATTCGTACATACGATTCCGTTCACTGCCTGAGCGAGTTTCGGCAGATTCTGCCGCACAAGCCTCTTCCTGCGCCTCACTGCATCGGCACTACACAGACGGCATCTTGAGCACAACCGTCATGGGCAGAATATCTTCCCGAATTACTGCGAATCCAGACCAGCATTCGCCAGCAGCAGCAACGCCTGAGCAGAAATCGCCAGCGACGATTCCCGGGCACGCCGCGAAATCGTTAAACCCACCGGCAAACCCTGCCAGTCCACCAACAACTGCGGACATTCGTCAGGAATTACCGGAACGTCATGCTGCACCACACCCGCAAATCCCGTACGCCGATCACTCACCGGTCCCGATCGCCCGTCCAGATACTCCGACCTCCCAAACTGCTCAGCCGGATCCCACCCAAGCTTAAGCTTTACCCTTCGCTGCTGCCCGCCACGACGCACGTCCAATGCCAGCCAGTCACCAGGCTGACGCCGGCGCAGCAATTCTCCAAACTGTCCCCGGCTTTCCACACCAACACCCTCAACACCCCGCAACTCGTCACCAGCCTCCAGCAGCAACGACGCCGGACTGTTGGGCACAGTTCGCAGCACCCGCAGTCGCTGGCCCTCACTCTCATCAAACTCCTCCAGTTCTGCCCCCAGCACCGCACGCACAGCTGGCTCACGCCAGTCAAGTCGCGAAACCAGTCCCCCTGCACTAACCAGCATCTTATCCGCAGCACCAGTACCATTCACACCATGCACCTGCTCAAATAACTGCAAGGGCTGTTTACGCCATTCGATCGGGCGAACACCCGCTGCCCCAACGACTTCATCGATACCTTCAGTCAGCTCATAGATCGCCAGATCCAGGCCAAACGACTGCCGCACCGGCTTCAGTCGCCAACGTACCTTTCCCCGATCAGTCACTGCATACTCGCCGCCCGGTTCCACGGCACTCAATCGCACCGCTAAAAGTGTCTCTGTCAACAGCCACCCCCGCAGTCGCTGCTCACCAAACACCTCGCCACCATCCACCATAGCAACCTGCAACTGTGACGCCAGCAGCGGACGCACAATTTCACCATTTGGCCTGCCACCACCGGCGCCCACCACAATCGCGGTGGATGTACTCTGAGCCGGTAAATCAGTGAGTTTCACAGATGCCCGCTGCACCAATCCTCGCAGCGATGTCAGCGATGTATGCAGGTTCGACTCAGCACCAGCCCCAATTCTTCTGTGCAAACCCACCAATCGCCCCTCACCATCCAGTAGCGGACCACCGGAATCACCCACTGTCAGTGAACACGTTGTTCGCAGCACATTCGCAACTGCTGACTTCACCACACCAGTCCGCACTACCGCCCCGCTGCCAATCGCTTCACGCGCCGGAAAACCGGCTGCAAACACAACACTGTCGTCGAGTATTTCACGACCACGCTCCCGCAGCGGTACACAAACCAGATCACCACTGTTTTCTGCTCGCTGCAGACACAGCAGCGCCGTGTCACCAGACTCATCCCTACCCAAAACGATCGCCGACTGCACAAGCCCATCCGCCAGATGCACCCGGACAGAACCAGCATCAGCATGCACACCATGCGCAGCCGTGGCAATCAGCCCCCCCGCCGATATCAAAACGCCGGAACAGCGATCAGATCCAGACTCAATCAGCACCGTCACCTGCCGCAGTCGCTGCAGACCCTGCGGCGAAAACTGCGCACAGACCTCACCCGAAAACGGCAGCCATAACAGCAGCAGAATCACTGCGATTGCAGATCGTTCTTGCCAATACATACCGCCCCTCCCCCCCCCAACACTACTGACCTCTATTGCTGCATCAAAGTCAGCGTTACACGACGCACATCCATCACCAGATTCCCGGGAATCTCCAGCGCTCGCAATTCCAGTTTCTGCTGACCGGCCTGCAGATCCACATGCCCCAGCAGCAACGGACGAAACTCCTTCATCTGTGACTCGCCGTGCGGACGAGGCAAAGTGTCCTGGTTGGTGTAAAGCGGCGGATCCCAGCCCCGAACTACTCTTCCCTGCAATCGACTTTCCCCGCATGAGATCTGTACCAGCGAACCAGCATCTGATTCCGGACAAGTGTAATCAATCACCACCTCGTAACGACCCTCTGTCTGCACTGTCACATTCCACACCATCAGATCGTCAGTCGTTTTCCAGTTCACAAAATATGAACAATTCGGGGCCGTACTGCTGCGTTTCACACCACCACGTGGCTGACCATCACGCGCCGGCAGCATGGTAATCGGAAACTCAGCATACCCCACCGTGAATGGCCGTGGATCCACTCCGCCTGTCGCCTTCCGCAGCAGATCTCCGCTGGGTGGCAGTACCGCCTGACGCCACTCCTGAACCTCTTGCTGCAGGCGCGCTGCCACATCGGCATGCTGAGCATTCACAGGCATCGTCTGGCCCGGGTCCTGCTGCATTTCATACAGACGACCCGCGTCATCCAGACGAAACTGCTGCGTCCTCGCAGACACCCGACCACCCCACACACTGAAAATTGTTCGGTCCGACCAGTTCACAGTCTTACCCAACAACAATGGCGACAGATCCCGCCCATCCAGAGGCAGGTCGCCTGCGCGAGCCACCCCGGCCAGAGATATCAGCGTTGGCAGCAGATCAATAGCGCCAGAAATCTGCCGGACCTCCAGTCCCTGCGGCAACACAGTTGGCCAGCTCAGATAACAGACACTTCGCAAACCACCCTCGTCCACCGACCCCTTCTGGCCGCGCATGCCCCCGTTCCACCGCGCCGTGTTCGGGCCATTGTCAGAAAAATACAGCACTATCGTGTTGTCCCGCACACCACACTGCTGCAGCGTCTGCAGAATCCGACCCACACTGCGATCCTGATGCTCCATCATGGCCAGAACACAACGAGTCTCTTCTGGCTTTTCCCGATCCGGATTTGACCCCCGCTGCAACAAATCACGCTCTCGAAATCGCTCCCAGTCATCGGCTGGAACCGCCCACGGGGAATGCGGAGTTGTAAATGGGATAAAACAAAAAAATGGTCGATCCCGCTGCTCCCGAATGAATGCCTCCGCCTGCTCCACACACACGTCCACAATATACCCGCTGGTTCGGACCATCCGCCCATCGTCCTCCAGAGACGCGTTAAAATACTCGCCCCAATGACCCGCCGTATGACCAAAATACCGTTCAAAACCCCGCGCCCGCGGGTGATAAGGCCACTGACTGCCATTGTGCCACTTGCCAAACGCCCCCGTCGCATAACCGGCCGCCCGGAATGCATCCGCTACAGTCCGCTCCGTCAAATCCAGCCGCTCCTCACCCAAACTCACCCCACGCACACCACCCCTCGAATGATAGCGGCCAGTCAGAAACTCGGCGCGCGTCGGAGCACAAACAGGACAGACGAAAAATCGGTCCAACGACACTCCCCGCTGAGCAATTGAGTCGATCGCCGGCGTACTGACCGTCCGATTACCCGAATGACTGTAGTCACCCCAGCCTGCATCATCCGCCAGAAACACCACCACGTTCGGGCGAATCGGAAGCGGCGGTAGCGCTGACTGAGCCAGTACCGAGGTCACCTTACAAGTCAACAACACCACACACACGCATACACACAGAAAATGCCCATGCCATAACTTCATGCCTGCTCAGCCTTAAACAAGAATCCTTCGTCCTCACATACCCCATAACTCACACATCACGTTTCTCACGTCACAATACTCGCACGCCCTTTCTCTGTGATCCTGTACTTCTGATTGCGACTCTGACGGCTCTCAGGCTCGGTCAACTCGATATAGCCAACGTCACGGAGTCGAAAAATTACCGTATCGAGATGACCACCGCGGCTGGTCAGCCCCAGCAGCAAGGCAATTGCCAGGCGCGGCTGAGGAGTATTCTCCTGAAACTTCAAAATCGTGCTTTCGGTTGGATTCAGTTTCCACACCTTCTTCACATGCGTCTCATCATGCACCCCCATATGCCAGTCACCATGCGGCTCTACATGCGTTCCGTCATGCCCCTTCACATGCGCCCCGTCATATGCTTTCTCATTCGCTTTCGCAATTCCAGGCAATTCCCGGTGCACCAACAATTCAACGAAGAAATACGTCCGAGCTTCGTCGGTGTCGAATCTTGGAGGCGGGGAACCAATTTCAGCCAGAGCCGTCCGCATGGTCGGAATCCCCGTGCAGCGCCCCTCTGTCAGATCCAGCACCTTCAGAAAATTACCGATCCGGCGATTGCGATAACGACGCTTAACAAGCCAGCCACCATTCAAGGCTGCCATTCGAATCGAGACATCAGGTCCGGGATAACTGACAACTTCGATGCGATCAGGGCTGACACGGACTTCGACTGGCTCGCGGGGCTCGTAACTGCGGCGGTAAACGGCATTGACAACAGCCTCCTCAACCGCAGCAAATGGGTAGTTGAACAACCGAATAGCTTCAGTCTTGTCCTTTCGCTTGATCACCTTTTCGCGAATCACTTCACTCTGAATGAATCGCAGGGCCGCACGAACTTCCTCATGGATTGGACCGCGAAAAGACTTCTCGTTAATTTCACATCCACCCGGCCCCTTCGGGAAAATTACTACCTCGATCTGCGAGCCGGGCAGAAATTTTGCCGGATCATCGCTGAAGAACAGGACCCCAACATTTCGCGGCTTTGTGAATTCCTCCCCTCCATCATTAATGTTCAACTGGCAGCACAATTCCGGCAGCGACAGATTTCCGGCGTCGGCAAGACTGCTGCCGGCGTCTCTGAGGTAATCCCGAATCAGCGGCAACTTCAGATCACTCAGAGTCGCCGTTGGGCAATGCCGATCATCAAACGGTATCGCAGCCGTCAGAGAAATCAGCTCTCGCATGTCATCACTGTTTTCAGGAACCTTCACGGTGCTGGAGTACCGCTGAATAAAATAGTGATACTGCTTGTACTTGGCAGTGACATTTCCGGGGACTTTGTATGGACGATTCTGTCCACCCGGTGCCGACAGCACGATCAGTTTCCGCCCTTCAAACTTCTGCACACTCAGAATTGGAAAGTACGGCGGCTGGATCTGATTGCAGTAGCCCAGCAACTCCTTCTGAACTGTGTCCAGTTGTTTCTCACTCAGCCCAACTGGCGGAAAAATCGGTTCACCATCCTCATTGCAATCCTGACCGAGGACGACATAGCCTCCGCCCAAATTCTCGAAATCATTGGCAAAATCGCACAACGTCCGCAGCACGGCCTCCGGGTTCCAGCCTGCCTTGTACTCAATCCGATCTCCCTCCACGGTTCGCCGTCGCAGCAGGTCCTCAATGTTGATGGGCAGATCAGCCATGGAAGCAATTCTCCAGGTCAACAATTTCCCGCACAGGCAGACAGTTTTCGAGTTCCCGGAGGAGTGAACTGGTTGTGAATGATATTGGCAGGACTGGTGGTGATCAAACCTGCCAGTAACTGCGGTCCAGCGTTCGATAATTGATGGCCTCACTCAGATGAGCCACTTCTATCTGCTCACTGTCCGCGAGGTCCGCAATCGTGCGACCGATCCGCAGAATCTTGTCATGCGCCCTGGCAGACAACCCCATATCTTCCATCGCAATCTTCATCAGCTGCTCAGCATCCGACTGCAGCCTGCAATGACGTCGAATCTGCGGCGGACGCATCTTCCCGTTCACTCGCACATTCTCACCCCGAAATCGCATCTGCTGGCGACGCCGCGCGGATATCACTTGCTCCCGCATCTCGGCACTCGATGTGCCTGCCGTCTGGTCCGAAAGTTCTCGAAAAGGCACCGGCGGAACTTCAATATGAATATCAATGCGGTCCAGCAAAGGCCCGCTGATGCGGCTCAAATATCGTTCGATTTGCTGCGGAGTACAGCAGCAGGCACGTCGCGGATCACCCCGAAAGCCGCACGGACACGGATTCATCGCTGCCACCAGCATCACATTGGCCGGAAACGTCACGCTTCCCAAAGCCCGCGAAATCGTCACCGTCTGATCCTCCAGCGGCTGTCGCAGCACTTCCAGTGTCCGCCGGTTGAACTCCGGCAGTTCATCCAGAAACAGAATGCCGTTGTGCGCGAGACTGATTTCCCCAGGCTGCGGAATACTGCCGCCCCCCACCAGCCCCGCTTCGCTGATCGTATGATGTGGCGAACGAAACGGACGCCGCAACAGCAACGGCTGACCAGATTCAAGCTGAGCCACCGCGCTGTAGATTCTGGTTGTCTCCAGACTCTCCTCAGCTTCCAGCTCAGGCAATATCGTACACAGTCGCTGCGACAGCAGAGTCTTGCCAGTACCAGGTGACCCAATCATCAGAATGTGGTGACAGCCCGCAGCGGCAACCATCGCAGCACGCTTGCCCATCTCCTGCCCCTTCACGTCGACATAGTCAATGTCATAGCGACCATAGTCGTCCCGTGCAGTCTGCCAGCTAAACACCACCGGCTCCAGCAGCAACTCGCCAGTCAAAAAACCAACCGCCTCTGCCAGAGTTTCCGCCGAAATTACATCAATCCCCTCAACCACGGCCGCTTCTCGAGCATTCGCAGCCGGTACCACAATATGACTGCGCCCCGCATCACGAGCTGCCAGGGCCATCGAAAGCACTCCCCGAACCGGTCGCAGTGAACCGTCCAGAGCCAGTTCGCCCACATACACCACATTCCGCTCAGGCAATTCAGTAATCTGACCGTCAGACGCCAGCAGACCCAGAGCAATCGGCAGGTCCAGTGAGGCAGCATCCTTGGGAAGATCGGCTGGGGACAAGTTGATCACAACCCGATCAATCGGCCGCGCATAACCACTGTTCACCAGAGCCCGCTCAACGCGAGTCGTACTTTCGCGGACAGCAGCCTCCGCCAGCCCTACAAGTACCGTACGAGGTAAAGCGCTGGACGAAATGTCCACCTCAACCTCAACAGCTCGAGCTTCAATACCAAACAGTGTGCAGGTCGAAAATCTGGAAAGCATGGCGACAATGACCCTGAAAGAAAACAAACACGCAAACCGGTCAGCTGAATCAACATCAATAAAGATATTCAGCCGCCCTCTTGCAATATTTTTGTTTCCTTAATTAGGGTGATATTGAATACCTTATTAATACAGCCGGAAAATCCGGCAGGCCCCGAGCAACTGGTGCGTTAATCCACCGCGACAATCAGCAACAATCGAAAGTACACATGTTGCATTTTCGCAGCATGCCTCGGCTGTGCCGGGAACGCCGGGGTCGAAACCCGCCGTTGCACCGATTTTAAAGGTCAGCACCCGGCGGGGCTTCTGACTCAACTCGAATTTACCATGCAGGGATGGCCGTACCATTGTCGAGGTCAAAGATACGCCCCGGGTCTCGGAAAGAACGATTCGTGGTACCTTTACACTCACGATCTCGCTCGCAGCAAGCCCGTCTCACCTTTGCGAACACACCTCGAGCTCCCTCAACAGGCGACGCCCCGCAAAATGCATGTTTCACCAGGCTTTAACGGCCAGCCTGCTCCCTCGCCAATCGAATTCAGGGAAGCAAACTGACGCCCCCACGCCTGCACGCGGCCAAACCGGCGGAATTGCGGATCTTGAAACCACTGCTCCCAACGGGCGTGCGTCCAGCTCATCCCAAAATCTCTGACAATACTCGCCCCTGCGGCACTACCTCGTGAGGACGGCCCAGCGAGTCATAAATCTGAGTCGTCGAGCGAATCCCCAGCAAACGATAAATCGTCGCTATCACGTCGCCAGGACTGACCGGAGATTCCACTGGCACTGCCCCCGTCCGATCACTGGCTCCCAAAATCGCACCCGGTCGAATTCCCGCTCCCGCCAGCATCACCGTGTAACAACTGTTCCAGTGATCCCGGCCGGCACTGGCATTGATCCTTGGAGTCCTCCCGAAATCTCCCAGCACGCAAACCAGTGTTCGCTGCAACAAACCCCGCTCGTCCAGATCCTGCAACAGACTGCTGCAGGCCGAGTCGAACTGCGGCAGCAAGGTCTTCTTCAGTTTGTTGAAGTTGTCACCATGAGTATCCCAGGTGGCGTTGGCATCAGGTGCCCATGACAGAGTTACAAAGCGAGTTCCTGCCTCCACCAGACGACGCGCCAGTAAAGTACTCTGCCCATAAATGTTGCGACCATAACGAACTCGCATTTCGGGACTTTCCAAATTCAGATTGAACGCCCGCTGCGCTGCGTCTCCCGTCAACAGATCAAATGCCCGCTGCTGAAAATCGTCAATCGCCGTCAGAGATGGCTCACTCGAACGCAATCCCCGCCCCAGTCCCGCCAGTAACTGCGATCGATCCGTCATCCGCTGCTGAGTGACGGCCTGCGGCAATGCCAGATTATCCACATGAAAATCAGCCGCATCCGGATTATTCAATACCCAGAACGGATCAAACGTCGGCCCCATGAAACCCGCCAGAAAACCAGGCTGCAGGGGCCCGCCTGCCCCCTCCTTGGTCTTGTAGGGCAAACTGATATACGGCAGCGTCTGATTCTTCGCCGGACGCAACTTTGCCACTACGGAACCAGGTGATGGATTATCGGTTGGCCTGGCGCCGCCACCCTGTTCACCACGATCATGCCCCGTCAGCGCAGCATAGACCGCCGCAGCATGCGAATTGTTTACGCTGTGATGCATCGAACGAATCAGCGCGGCGCGATGCAACTGATGCGCTAACTGCGGCAAATGCTCACTGACCGGCACACCAGGGATGGAACTGGAAATTGGGGAAAACTCGCCCCGGATCTCTAACGGAGCCTCTGGCTTCATGTCCCACATATCCAGATGACTAGGACCGCCATTCAAAAACAACAGAATGCAGTGGTCCGCCTGCGGTAACAATGGCTGACCAGACTGATCATCCGCAAGCACACCCGCACCAGCAGCCATACTCGCCGTCAGGCCCGGGCCAATCCGCAGCAGTCCCCGCCTGGTAATCGCTAATGAATCAGAATGTAGTCGCCCTGATAACATCGCCGTCTCCGCTTCCACCAGCCATGCTGACCACGTCCACTCACACAGGTTATACCGCAAAACCACGAAATACGCGCAGTGAGTTTGCTGGCTGACACCAGAGATTTGTCGTGAATACCCACCCAAAGCCCTCATTCCCGTCTGCTGACGACTCACAAAACACCCTCCCGGATTGGCTGCCACCGCCACCGGAACCACAATAACCCGCACACCCCACGCGCCTGCCGCATCCTGCTTTCCCATACCCCTGTGCCACTGTGAAATACCCTGCAACACTACAATCACTCCTGCGATTTCCTCACGGAGCCACACATAAAACATCCGGACTTCAAATCACACCGCATCCCGAATAATCACACCTGCGGACTCCCGTCCGCGGCTCACCTGACTGACCACCGACCACCGACCACTGTCCACTGTCCACTGTCCCCCGTCCCCTGCTAAACTTCCGGCCACCGCGATTTACATTTCCTCGGAGCTCCGCTGAATGTTGCTTTTGCCTGCCGCCCTCACAGATCTCCTGCCCACACCACATGCTCTCTGGATCGGTGCCAGCGGCACAACCGGTCACGGTCACGCCCTGACTGTGCACTCACCAGTTGACGGACAACTGCTGGCACAATTCCCCGCTGCTGCGCCCGCAGATGCAGATATCGCCATCAGCGCTGCAGCCTCGGCATTCCAAAGCTGGAAACTGGTTCCCGCACCAGTACGCGGCGAACTGCTCAGACGCTTTGCACTGCTGCTGCGACGACAGCAGCAGCAACTGGCACAGCTCGTGACGCTCGAATGCGGAAAAATCCTCGCCGAAGCAATCGGGGAAGTGCAGGAAATGATCGATATCTGCGACTTCGCCACCGGACTCAGCCGACAACTGCATGGACTCACCATCGCCTCCGAACGACCATTGCACCGTATGCAGGAACAATGGCATCCGCTGGGACCGATTGCCGTCATCTCGGCCTTCAACTTTCCCGTCGCTGTCTGGGCCTGGAATGCTGCACTGGCCCTGGTCTGCGGCAATACACTGATCTGGAAGCCTTCCGAGCTGACTCCGCTAACCGCCATGGCCTGCCAGCGTCTGCTGCTGCAGGCAGCAGACGGCCTGCCGGAAGTTCCTCAGGGAATCAGTACCGTGGTTGCCGGTGCCGCAGACGTAGGAGAAATCCTTGCTCGCGACCGCCGCATTCCACTGGTCTCCGCTACAGGCAGTACAGCGATGGGCCGCAGTGTCGCAAGACTGGTGGCCGATCGACTGGGACGCAGTCTGCTGGAACTGGGGGGCAATAACGCCTGCATTGTCGCTCCATCAGCCGACCTGGAACTGGCACTACGGGCTACGATCTTTTCTGCCTTTGGCACCTGCGGTCAGCGGTGCACGTCACTGCGAAGACTCATCATACACGAATCGATTGCCGAACAACTGCTGCCGCGACTGAAAGCTGCTGCTGCCTCACTGCCAGTCGGCAATCCGCTGCAGCCCGGAATTCTGCTGGGACCGCTGATTTCCTCAGCCGCACTGGGCCGTATGCAGGCAGCCATGGCAGAAGCGGAACGCTGCGGAGGTCGTCTGTCGGGCGGTGCAGCAGTCTGCCAGTCAGTGCCGACAGGCGGCTGCTACGTCCAGCCGGCCATCGTAGAAATGCCGCACCACGCGGATATTATGTATCAGGAGACTTTTGCCCCGCTGTTGTATGTAGTGCGCTACCGCACACTCGAAGAAGCCATCAAACTGAATAACTGCGTCAGCCAGGGCCTTTCGTCCTGCCTCTTCACCAATGACCTCCGCGAAGCCGAATTGTTTCTGTCCGCCGCAGGCAGCGACTGCGGCATAGCCAATGTCAATATCGGCCCCAGCGGCGCGGAAATCGGCGGTGCCTTCGGCGGCGAAAAAGACACCGGCGGCGGTCGCGAATCCGGCTCAGACGCATGGAAGAACTACATGCGTCGAGCCACCAATACCATCAATTACGGCTCCACTCTGCCACTGGCACAGGGCATCCGATTTGAATAAGGCAGAGAACAAAGAATTCAGCACAATCCGCACGACCGGGATGCACATCTCACTTCAGATTATCCGTCGCCACGTTCAGGTGATTTCGATTGTTTCGCAGTACCGGAGGTTCCGGGGGCTGCCAGCCACGCGGTGCGTTTACCACTACAACCGGACGGCCTGAATTGTCGTGGATTCGCAAATTGTCAGCGACCACACCATTTTTGGAATGCCGCCAGCAGTGAATCGCCTGTCCGTCACTGCGGATCACATTGTCCGTCACCGAGTAACCGTCCAGATTGCAGTTGGGCTCAAGTGCCGTCTTGCCCGTCTCCATGTAATTCTGACTGCAGACGACGTTCCGCAGATGGCCGTGGTGCGAGGGATGCCCAAACAAATAGCCAGCACCACCCGGATTGATCGTGCGCGTCCCCCAGATCACGCCCGAAATAGGCAGCCCAGATCCGATTCACTATCACTCGCGCTGTCAGCGGATTCCCTGGATCAACAATCGCCTCAGCCAGCTGCTTTCGCCCGCTGCCCTCAGTAAAAGGCTGCGGATCTCGAGCCAGAATGGGCAGGAATCGCCGCGGAGCCAGCGGACCCGGGCTCTCCACATCACCACGCACAAACACATGCAGGTCTTTCGGAGTCCCCTCGCGCACAATATGCAGCGAATCCTCAGGCTTCGCATCATCCTTCGCAGCTTTGTCCGTCAGCGAACGGTTGAACATGCGAGTACTGGCGACAACGCCCGCCAGACCGTAATAGTCGGCCGTTCGAATCGGATCGTACTTGTGATCATGACAGCGGGCTTAGGCGACCGTCAGCCCCAGCAGTCCACGCCCCACCACATCCACACGCTCCTCCCACTCCTCAGCCATCACAAACAACTGACCCCGATCATAATACTTGGGTCCCAGCCCGATGAATCCCAGCGATGCCAGATTTGGTGACTCAGAGCCCTCGGTCAGGTCAGCCGCTAACTGCAGCCGAATGAATTCCGCGCAGCTGAGGTCCTGATTGAGCGATCGAATGACCCAGTCGCGAGACTGCCAGGCATTCGGATAGGTGAGTGATTTATCTTCGCCAACAATGTGCGCCTGATCTTCTGCGTAACGGGCAACATCCAGCCACAGCCGCGCCCAGCGCTCCCCATAGGCAGGTGATGACAGCAACTGTTCCACCAGCTGCTGCCACGCAGCCTCTGAAAGATCACTTACAAATGACTCCACCTGCTGCACCGTGGGCGGAAAACCTGTCAAATCAAGAGACAATCGACGCACCAGCGTTCGCGCATCCGCAGGTGCAGAAAAGGGCAGCTGCTGCTCCTGCAGCTTCGCCCGTATGAATGCATCAATCCTGGCTGCAGTCGGAGCATCTGTTGCAGGAGCAGGGGATTCGCGAGGCACCTGAAAGGCCCAGTGACTGCGCAAAGCCTCAGGATCCGGTGCCGCTGTCGGCGCAGTGGAGGGTGCCAGCCGAGGATCCGGAACACCCATGCTTACCCACGTTTGAAAGTCCTGAATCACAGATTCAGGCAGACGACCAGCAGGCGGCATCTGCAAACCATCATATCGCAGCGCCTGCAACAACAGACTGGTGGCAGAATCGTCAGCGGAAATTGCCGGACCCGAATCACCGCCCGCCAGCAGGCCGGCCCGCGAATCAAGCCGCAGACCACCCCGCACAATCTTCGATTCCGCCGCATGACACTAATAACAGTGCGCCACCAGAACAGGACGAATCTTCGACTCGAAAAAAGCCAGTTGTTCCGCAGTACCGGCCCCCTCAGTTTCATCAGCCGCAGCCACCGCAGCAGCCGCGGAAATCGTCAGCACCGTCAACAGAACCTGCAGCAGTCCGCGCATCAGTTGCTTCCGAACATGTGGCAACGAGCGGGGGGCAAACACAGGAGGGATCGCCAGCCTACCATGCAGGTCCACGGAATGCACCTAAAACCGGAGCAGATACATTTGAGCAGTCATCTAAATTCGCGAATGATCCCGCGTCCCAAACTGCATTTTCCCACCATTTTTTCAACCATTCTTCAGGGAAACCGACGTTTGGCCATGACCGGCACACCGGAATGCAGGTAGGCTGCACGAACTGGGCAGGCCCGCTCCTGCCTCTGGAAATCCTGCACATATTCGCCGCTGATCAGCCTTCGGGGGACGGGATGAAACACGGAATTACACGTTTTTTCACCGCTGCACTGCTGCTGTTTTGCTGTTCTCATCAGCCTGACCTGCTCGCTGCCGACGAAACGTCGCTGCCACGTCAGACACTGCAGCCGCAGCCGGCCACCACATACGCACTCACCGGTGCTGTGGTCTGGGTTACAGCCGAAAAATCCATCGAAAACGCCGTTGTGCTGATTGCTGACGGCAAAATCACAGCCGTTGGCCCGGGGCTGGCAATCCCGGCAGGGGCGCAGCAGATCGCACTCGCCGGCCGTACGATTTACCCCGGCTTCATTGATGCATATCACGAACAGAGTGTCTCCAGCGACCGCCTGACTGGTACTGCGCGGTACTGGAACGGTCAGGTAACTCCCCAGTTGTCCGTTGCCGATCAGCCGACAACCCCCGACGACACAGCAGCAATTCGTCGCCAGGGCTTCGTGGCCCGCCTTGTGGCCCCCGACGCCGGCGTGGTTCGTGGTCGCAGTGCCGTGTTGTCCACCGCTGGCGGTGACCCGACACGCAGCATTCTGGCACGCGATGTCGCCCAGCACCTGCTGCTGACGCTGTCTCGTCGCTCCCGCGGATCAGGCTATCCGGGCAGTCCAATGGGCGCGGTATCGCTGGCTCGCCAGGCCATTCTCGATGCCCAGTGGTATCGGGATGCCCACGCAGCCGTCTCTGCCGACCCTGGGCTGCCGCTGCCGGAACAAAATGATGCACTGGCTGCACTGCAGCCCGTGCTGAATGGTGCCATGCCAATCATGATTACCGCCTCCAACGAACAGTTTGTGCAGCGTGCCGATCAGTTCGCAGCAGAATTCGGACTGTCCCTCGTCATCGTGGGCAGCGGTCGCGAATATCGACGCCTGCCCGAAATTGCCCAGTTACGCCGACCCCTGATTCTGCCCCTCGCGTTTCCTCGTCCGCCAGCAGTTACCACCCCGGAATCTGCCGAAAACGCAACTCTGGAAGATCTGCTGCACTGGGACATCGCACCGGAAAATCCCGCTCGCGTCGACGCAGCCGGTATTCGATTTGCCTTTACCACCAGCCGCTTGTCTTCCAGTTCAGAATTTCTGAAGGCTCTTCGTAAAGCTGTCACGCGCGGCCTGCCACGCACGTCCGCCCTCAGGGCCCTGACATCCGGCGCCGCCGAAATCCTTGGCGTCAGCAGCCAGTTGGGAACTCTGGAACCTGGCCGGCTGGCCAGCATGGTAATCACTGACGGCGACCTGTTCGCAGAACAGACGAAGATTACTGAAACGTGGGTTGGCGGACAGCGGTTCCAGCACGATCCCCCGCCGGCTCGCCAGTCCGCTGGTTCATACCAGCTATCGCTTTCACAGTCAGGCACCTTCCCGCAACAGCTGTTTCTCGAAGTGACCGACAGTGCCGGACGACTGAAAGGCCGCATTTCTCGCAACCCGCTGCCTGCCGCTGAAAGCCGCAAAGGACGGCGGTACGACGATAAACCTGCTGAACCCGGACAGCCAGCCGACCCGGCAGCACCCGCTGCACCTGCAGTGCCGCCCGCACCTGCCGATCCCGCTGCTGCTCCGGCTGCCACACCGGCCGCGTCTCCCGAAACCACTGCGGCCCAGCCCGCTCAGCCACCCGCTGATGCACAGCCGGCAAAGTCCCCAAAGGAAATCGTGGATCTTAAATCCATACGGCTCGACAACACTCGACTGACCGGCATCTTCCCCGCTTCAGACTGGGGCATCGATGGCAGTATCCGCTTTTCGCTGGCAATGACAGAACCTGATCCTCAGCTCCGTGATCGTCCGGCTGCCATCGGCACGCTGATCTGGCCCGACGGCACATCCTCCGTTGTCACCGCCTCACGAATCGAACCAGCCGCAGTTCCTGCCCCGGCAACCGCCGAAGGCTCGACTGCTGCTGCCGAAAAGAAGCCGGCTGAACCCGCAGCCTCGGCTGCACCCAAAGCTGCAGCATCGTTTGAAATTAATTACCCGCTGGGATCCTTCGGTCGCACCGCTTTGCCCGCAACTGCCGGACCAATGGCCTTTGTTCATGCCACGATCTGGACCTGCGGTCCGGCTGGCATCATTGAGGACGCCACACTGCTGATCGACGGTGGCCGGATCGTGGCGGTGGGCCGCGATCTTCCGCTCCCCGCCAATGCTCAGATCGTTGACGTTCGCGGCATGCACATCACGCCCGGCATCATCGACTGCCACTCGCATTTCGCCACCGATGGCGGTGTGAACGAAGGTACGCAGGCAGTCACCAGTGAGGTGCGAGTCGGCGATTTTGTGGATGCCAACGATATCACCATCTATCGTCAGCTGGCCGGTGGCGTCACTGCCGCCAACATCCTGCACGGTTCAGCCAATCCGATCGGTGGACAGAACCAGGTGGTCAAGCTGCGGTGGGGTATGACCGGCGAAGGCCTGAAATTCACCGAAGCTCCTGCCGGCATCAAATTCGCCCTCGGTGAAAACGTCAAGCAAAGCAATCGCACCGACGGCGGTGGCCGTTACCCGGCAACACGCATGGGAGTCGAACAGGTATTCCGAGACGCCTTCGAAGCGGCTCGCGATTACCAAAAAAGACACGATTCATGGGAGAAGAATCGTCGAGGACTGCCACCGCGCCGTGACCTCGAACTCGAAGCCATTTCCGAAGTGGTACTGGGCAAACGCTGGATCCATTGCCACAGCTATCGGCAGGATGAAATCCTGGCCCTGCTGGAAATCCTCAATCAGTACAATATCCGCATCGGCACTCTGCAGCACATTCTTGAGGGCTACAAGGTGGCGGACGAACTGGCGAAGCACGGTGCCATGGCATCCGCCTTTTCCGACTGGTGGGCCTACAAATTCGAAGTCTACGACGCCATCCCATACGCCGGTGCCCTGATGCATCAGCAGGGAGTCGTCGTTTCGTTCAACTCGGACGACGGTGAACTGGCCCGACATCTCAATCAGGAAGCTGCCAAAGCGGTGAAATACGGCGGTATTCCCCGTGAAGAAGCCCTGAAATTTGTCACTCTGAACCCAGCAAAGCAACTGCGAATTGACCACCTCACCGGCTCGCTTGAAGCCGGAAAACATGGTGACTTCGTGATCTGGAACGGCGATCCGCTGTCCAACTTCACGCGCTGCGAACAGACCTGGGTGGATGGTCGCCGCTACTTTTCTCGTGATGAAGATCAGCAGATGCGACAGGAGGCCACTCGTCGTCGCAATGTGCTGATCCAGAAAGTGCTGGCATCAGGTGAAGAATCCCGCGAGCCATCACAGGGGTCAGAAGACCCCTCGGCTCTCTGGCCTCGCTTTGACGAGTACTGTGCGCACTTCCGACACCAGGCAGCGCTGCAGCAGCAGCAAGAACGACAGCAGCTGGAAGCACAGCAGCAAGCGGCACCCTGACCGCAATTCCCTGATCCCCGGCTCTGTTCTTCGGTCTTCTTGGTTCTTTAGATTTAATTGCACAAAACGGACATGCCTTATGAACGGACTTTATGCTCGCCTGCTGCTGCTTGCCGCCTGCCTTTCAATTCAGCCGGCCACTGCTTCTGATCAGATTCCCGGTGCTCCGCAAAAAAAGCCGGTGGCGCTGATCAACGGTGTCCTGCACACGGTCTCCGGTCCCGTGATCGAAGCCGGTACGATTGTCTTTGACAATGGTCGTATCACCGAGTTGGGACCGCGGATGCAGCCGCCACCAAACGCCGACGTAATCGATCTGCAGGGCAGGCATGTTTATCCCAGCATGATCGAATCTCACTCCCAGCTCGGACTGACAGAACTGTCTTCCACACGCGCTACAATCGATACCAGTGAAACCGGGTTGCTGAACCCAAATGTGACAGCGGCCACAGCAGTCAACCCTGACAGCGAACTGATCCCGGTCACTCGCGCCAACGGAGTCCTCGTGGCACTCAGCGCTCCGTCCGGCGGACTCATCTCGGGCAAAGCATCGCTGCTGCAGCTTGATGGCTGGACCAGTGTTGACATGACTCTACAGCGGGAAGCCGGACTGGTCATCAACTGGCCCGCCTCCTTCCGCTCCTCATTCTTCGGACCGCCGGCCACTGCTGCTCCCGTCGGCACGGAATCCGGCAGGTCCCCGGTGGACGAACTGCGAAACCTGTTCACAGCTGCGCGCGACTGGGCCAAAGCCCGCGCTGCCAGTCCGGATACCCAGCGATATGACATCCGCTTCGCTTCAATGCAGCCAGTACTCGCTGGAAAAATGCCGTTAATTGTAGCTGCAGACGAAGCCGAGGAAATTCAGGCGGCCGTGGCATTTGCAGTCGAGCAGAAGCTGCAGGTAATCATCTTCGGTGGCTACGACGCCGAATCCTGTGCCGAACTGCTGCGACGCTGCCAGGTGCCCGTGATCGTCAGTGCCGTGCATCGCGATCCCCGCAACGACCATGACGACTACGACGCTGCCTACACACTGCCAGAACGCCTGCGCAAAGCCGGCATCAGTTTCTGCATTTCCGGATCAGCTCGCAGCGAAACCTGGAATACCCGAAACCTGCCATACCAGGCTGCTACCGCTGCTGCTTACGGATTGCCACGTGATGAAGCCCTGAAATCAGTGACGCTGTACCCGGCACAGATCCTCGGAGTTGCGGATCGACTCGGTTCCCTCGAACCCGGTCGTGATGCAACGATCTTCGTCAGCACCGATGACCCGCTGGAAACTGATTCACAGGTGACACACGCATGGATCCAGGGCCGTGCCGTTGATCTCACCAGCAGACATACCCAACTGGCCGGCAAGTACGGCGAAAAATATCGTCGACTGAAAGAAGGTCGCTGAAATCTGCCGCTCAGGATTCCGCCGTGAATGCCCTGCCGGCCGTCGTCATTGCTGGCAGTACCTGCTCAGCAACAATCCGGCCAATATTTAAGCAGGCTGTAGCGGCCGGTGAAGGAGCATTACAAACATTCACGACTCGCTCATGTCGCTGAATCTGAAAGTCATCGATCAGTTTCCCGTCCAGCCCAAGGGCCTGCGCCCGCACGCCGGAAGGACAGGCATGCAAATGCTCGGAACGAATCTCCGGCACCAGTCGCTGCAGCGCTTTCACAAACGCTGCTTTAAATAGTGATCGCCGAATTTCACCCAGTCCGGTCTTCCAGTTCCGCGCAGCCAGCCTCAGAAAACCAGGATAGGTCAGAGACTCCCACAAATCCCGCGGACTGATCGTCCGCCAGTTGTAGCCCTCACGTGCCAGGGCAAATACGGCATTCGGACCACACTCAACACCACCGTACACCATCCGCGTGAAATGCACGCCAAGGAACGGGAATCGCGGATCCGGAACCGGATAAATCAAGGAATTACAAAAGCGATGTGCTTCCGGAATTAACTCAAAATACTCACCCCGAAATGGCACAATTCGCTCACGCAGCGGCTGACCACTCATACGGGCCAGCCGGTCGCTGTGCAGTCCCCCACAGTTGACCGCCTGAGCAGCCTCGACGGTGACGTCAGAACACTCGAGCCGCACATGCTCAGAATTCTGCCAAATCGCCAGAACGCGACTGCCCAGACGAATCTGATGTCCGGCAGCCGTCAGTAATTCGCCCAGACGCAAACAGACACCCGGGTAGTCCACAATGCCCGACTCCGGTACATGAATCGCCTGAATACCGGCACAGTGCGGCTCAAGCTCGCGCAGCCGTTCCGGGCCGATCTGCTCACACTGCACCCCGTTCTGACGCCCGCGATCGAGGATCACCTGCAGAGGCGGCAGCTCGGACTGCTGCAACGCCACAATTACCTTTCCTGTCTTTCGCCAGGCCACACCATAACGGTCGCAGAAGTTTTCCAGTGCCAGTTTCCCGGCTCGGCAATTTTGCGCCCTCAGAGACCCAGGCCGATAATAGATCCCGGAATGCAGCACCCCGGAATTCCGCCCGGTCTGATGAAACGCCAACGAAGACTCCTTTTCAAGCAGTACGATCTTCTGCCGCGGATCACGCAGTGATAATTGCCAAGCTGTGGCCAGCCCAACAATCCCACCACCAATCACAGCGATATCCGCTTTGATGGAATGCTGACCTGACAAACTGATGCTCATGCAGGACTCACACAAGCGTTGTGGAACGACGAGGAACAGTGACGAAATGCTCAGAAACCAACGAGCCTGGACCGTGAAAGCGATAGGCCGTCAGCATACCGTCCCGGGCAATGCTGTAGTCGAGGCACGCCAGATTATGGCGAATCGGAGCAGGTTTGCGATCACGCAGCCAGTAATGACCGAAAAACAACGGGCGAGCGTCCCTGGGGTAAGGGCAGGGCTGCACATCACCCGGGACTGCGGCACCCTCAAACTCAGGCAGAGGCAGACTGGGAAACATATAGTCTGAAAAACTGTAGCCAGCCGGATCATCAAACCAGCGAATCCGACCACGCTTTCGAACCAGACCCTCGCGGTCCGTCAGACTGACCCCGTTGGGGAAACGCATCTCAGGCCCCTTCATCACCCGTTCGATCGAACGAAACAGGTCGGTTCCGCTGCGAGCCGCCTTGTGCAGATACGCATCAGTCATCCAGCCCAGCTCCGCAGCGGCACTCTGCAGCAGTGCCAGATCAGCCGGATCCCAGCAGGCATGCACAACTCGCAGCTCCGCCAGTTCCAGACAGGCCGGCAGCGTCCGAAACCAGTCGAGTGACTCCTGCAGCTGCGATGCCGAAAGCTGCTGCAGCGTCTGAGCAATCTGGCGATTGTTGTGTTCTGTATGCCGCCGCAAAAATTCCCCTGGAAGAAAAGGATCGGGAGTATGGTACGCCAGTGCGTTCAGCTCATGGTTGCCCATGACAGCCAGCGCCGCCTGCTGCTGACACATACCGCGACAGATGTTCAGCACGTCACGAATCTGTGGACCGCGATCAATGAAGTCACCGCAGAAAATCACTTTGCGTTCCGGGTGCCGAAACACCGAAGATTCCTGTGAATACCCCAGTCTTTCCAGAAGTTCCACAAGCTCATCGGCACAGCCGTGAATATCACCGATAATGTCGTACATGATGCCCGAATTAGTAGGAAAACTGCGCAAACTGAATTCCTGTTTACTGAACGTCACCAGTCGCTATCTTCCAGGGGGTGTCACTTCAAATCCATGCAGATTTCCGTACCCGGCCCGCGAATCTGGCGGATTCGCGAATTCGAAAACATTGACACTCATTCAGCCAGTTTGCCGCTGCCAGACCCGACTGTTGCTTCCACCCGAGGGACAGATTGCGCAAAATCCGTGGTCCGCATGTCTCGTTGCCGCATCAACAACCGCGTCAACATCCCCGCAAGGAGAATTCCTGATGCAACAGAATGCTCGTCCCAGTCGTCGATCGCTGCTGAAACACAGCTTTGCAGCAGCAGCCGGCCTGTACATCGGCGGCCCGGCTCGCGCAGCATCGTACTACGACAAACTGAGAATTGCTGTCATCGGCTGCGGTGGACGAGGTGGCGGTAACCTGCAGTCAGTCTCATCTGAACACATCACTTTCCTCTGCGATGTCAACGAGGATACGGTCCGCAAGGCAGCCCAGACGCACACACAGGCACGACAGGAAGTAGATTTTCGCCGTATCTTCGATCGCGCCTCCGAATTCGACGCGGTGGTCGTCAGCACCTGCGAACACACGCACGCCTTCGCCACACTGCCAGCCCTGCAACTGGGCAAACATGTCTATTGTGAAAAGCCGCTGACCCACAGCGTGTACGAAGCGCGAGTCATCCGAGAGGCGGCCGCCAAAGCCAACGTCGCCACTCAAATGGGTACTCAGATTCATGCCGGCGACAACTACCGCCGAGTCGTCGAACTGATTCAAACCAGCGCCATCGGCAAAGTCTCAGAATGCCACGTCTGGGTCGGACGGGCCTGGGGACTGCAGTCAGCCGCCGATGCACAAAAGAACAAAGACATCGTGAATGTGACAGAACGTCCAGCAACAGCAGACCCGATTCCAGCCGGACTGAACTGGGACCTCTGGCTCGGACCGGCCCCCGAACGCCCCTTCAATTCCGTCTACTTCCCCGGACCCAAATGGTACCGCTGGTGGGACTTCGGAAATGGCACCATGTCCGATCTCGGCAGTCACTGGGTGGACCTGGCATTCTGGGCACTCCAACTCAAAGCACCAGCAACCATCGAAGCATTCGGAGACCCCGCACACCCTGAAATCGCCCCCGCATCCATGCACGTTAAGTACGAATATAAAGCCACTGCTCAGCAGCCTGAGGTAGATGTGTTCTGGTACCAAGGCTCACACAAACCCGAACTGCTGACCAATGGCTCGATTCCGGCATGGGACAGTGGAGTCCTGTTTGTCGGTGAAAATGGCATGCTGCTGTCAGACTATGGTCGCCACATGCTGCTGCCCGAAGACAAATTCCAGGACTTCCGCCGCCCGGATCCATTCATCCCCAAATCACTCGGACACCACGAAGAATGGCTGCATGCCTGTCGCACAGGTGACCCCACCACATGCAATTTCGAATACGCAGGCTGGCTGACCGAAGCCAATCACCTCGGTAATGTCGCCTATCGTGCCGGACAAAAACTGCAGTGGGATGCCGACAAAATGAAAATCACCAATACCACTGCGGCAGATCACTTCATCCGCCGCGATTATCGCAGTGGCTGGAGCCTTGGCTAAATTTCTTCACCACAACCTGCAACCACTAAAGTCACATCACCATGAATCCGCTGACTCTGCAGGACTCCCTCAATCGCCGCATTTTCCTGAATTCAGCATGCGGGACTACCGGCACGGCAGCGCTGGCTGCCCTGCTGCAGTCGTCCGCTGCCGCCGCTGCAACTGACCGTCCCGAACTCCAGGGATTGCCACACCACGCTCCCAAGGCCCGTCGCATCATCTATCTGTTCCAGTCCGGTGCTCCGTCCCAGATGGATCTGTTTGATCCCAAACCTGCGATGACAGCCCACCGCGGTCAAAACCTGCCGGAATCAGTTCGCCAGGGACAGCGACTGACCACCATGACTTCAGGGCAAGGCAGTTTTCCAGTCGCACCCAGCATCTTTCACTTCAGACAGCACGGCAACTGCGGCATGTGGTTCAGTGAACTGATGCCATACATGTCCAGACTCGCAGATGACTGGTGCATGATCCGCACTATGCACACGGAAGCCATCAACCATGATCCGGCGATCACCTTCTGTCAGACCGGTTCACAGCTTGCCGGACGCCCCAGCATCGGTGCCTGGGCCAGCTATGGACTCGGAAGTGAAAATCGCAGCCTGCCCGCCTACGTCGTACTAACATCGTTCGGGTCCGGTCGACCGGATGATCAGCCACTTTACGACAGGCTCTGGGGGCCCGGCTTCCTGCCTTCGCGACATCAGGGCGTCAAGTTTCGCAACAGCGGCGATGCTGTACTGTACCTGTCCAATCCGCCCGGCGTGTCGCCTGCCATGCGCCGCAGCACACTTGACCGCCTCAGCCACCTCAATCAACTGCAGTTTCAAGCCAGCCAAGATCCCGAAATCACGGCACGCATCGCTCAGTACGAAATGGCGTTCCGCATGCAGACCAGCGTCCCGGATCTGCTGGATTTTTCAGACGAGCCGCAGCATGTGCTCGATATGTACGGCCCCGATGTCAAACGGCCCGGTTCATACGCCGCCAACTGCCTGCTGGCTCGCCGCATGGCCGAACGCGATGTCAGATTTATCCAGTTGTTCCACATGGGCTGGGACCATCATGGCGGATTACCGGCCGCTATCCGCGGCCAGTGCCGCGATACCGATCAGGCGACAGCCGCACTGCTGCATGACCTGAAAATGCGTGACCTGCTGTCCGACACACTGGTCGTCTGGGGCGGAGAATTCGGACGAACTATCTACTCGCAGGGTGGACTGTCAGACGAAAACTATGGTCGCGACCACCACCCCAGATGCTTTACAATGTTAATGGCAGGAGCAGGCATCAGGCCCGGAACAACCTGGGGCGAAACTGATGATTTTTGCTACAACGTCGTCCGTGACCCCGTTCATGTACACGACCTGAATGCAACCATCCTGCACCTGCTCGGAGTTGACCATACCCGACTGACTTACCGCTACCAGGGTCGAGATTTCCGTCTGACAGATATCCACGGCGAACTGGTCCAGGGCATCCTCTCCTGATCGCATCCAATTCCACGCAACCCACAAAAAAACCGGCGTCGAACTGAATCGACGCCGGACGTCCTACGAGTTGCTTAAATAACCACTCAATCAGCGACGCGGACCACGGCCACCACCATCACGGTTGCGGTACCGGTTTTCCGTGCGTCGAGCATGATCTTCGGTCGGTGTTCGCAGTGACAAACATCCAATCGCTTCTTCCCAGGTAGGAATATCCTGGTACTCAGGTGCCACCGGAAGTGGCGCACTACCACGACGGTCTTCACGAGGCTCGCGAGCGGCCTCGCGACTCTCGCCACCGCGCTCACGACGACGACGAGGCTCGCGAACTTCATCACCGTGATCCTGCGTCACGTCGCCGCTACGCTCAAATCGTTCATCACGTTCCAGATCCCGGTCGCGATCACGCCGATCACGCTCAGGACGACCACGCTCCTCGCTACGGTCAAGACTACCACGCTCGCTGCGTTCTGACCGCTCGCCACGGCCTCCACGATCAGATCTCTCACCCCGCACTGGCCGATCAGCGACGTCCGGGCGTTCGGCGCGGTCAACGCGTTCCCCACGAGTTGGCCGATCACCACGTTCAGAGCGTTCGCCACGACTACCCCGATCGTCACGGTCCGGACGACGTTCGCCACGATCTCCCGAACGGTCACTACGTTCAGAACGCTCGCCACGATCCTGCCGGTCTCTGCGAGCACCTCGATCGTCGCTGTCACGCCGTGAATCCAATCGACCTCGATCACCGCGTTGCCGCGGAACTGCAGCAACCGGCTCTTCATCGTCAAAGCCAGTCGGCCGATCATCCCCTGCAACATCACGTTCGTCCGCGTCATCCGCCCTACGACGACGAACAGATTCATCTGCTGAGACACGCTGTCCGGAACGCTCACGATCAGAGCCACGACCGCCACGACGACCGCGTCGGCCACGTCGGCTGCGTCCACCCTCAGACTCTTCGCGACTTTCTCCCGTTTCCTCAGCGTCGTCGGCATCCGCTCCCACCACCGGACGCTCGTCACGCGAACGTCGCTGGGCAGACACACTGCCGGCAGAAACGCTGACAATGTCCTCCTGATCCTCTTCAAACAAAATCTCAGTCAGATCGTCAACCGACGACGAATCATCATCGTCAATCCCCGAGGCCTCGGATCGAGTACCCACAGTATCCTCAGAACGCCGCCGATTGCGGCCTCGACCTCCGCGACGACGGCCACGACGGCGACCACTGCCAGCCTCAGCGCCGTCATCGGAAGCCACCGGGCTCTCCGCCGAATCAGCTCCAAAGTCGTCCTCGTCAACAACAAACTCCGCAACCGGTGCAGACACATTCTTAACAGTCGACTCCGGATCATCCCACACCCACTTGTCCAGTTCGTCCCAGTACGTATCATCACCGCCGCCTCCTGCGGCCGGTTTACCGGCTGATGGACCCTCTTCGCGAATCGCTCGAGGACGCTCGTCACGGTCACGCCCACGACCGCCAGCCCGCCCACGCTCGCCACCACGACCACCCTCTTCGTCACGGCCTGCACCACGACGACCATGCCCATCACGATCACGACGAGGCTGGTCATCGCGAGCAGGTCGGGAAGCAGCACGAGCAGGCTCGCGAGACGGAGCAGGAGGCTCAGAATCAAAACCGAACTCATCGACCGGTTCAGACGAGGCCGCAACCGCCGTTGCTGCAGCAGGAGTTCCGTCTTCTGCATCATCGTCGTCATCATCATCGTCGTCATCATCATCGACTTCGTCCGAGCCGAAGTCGAAGTTCTCGTCGTCCTCCTCAGCATCCGCCTCCGCCGCGACATCGTCCTGATCATCGTCCTCCGGGAACATAATCAGGTCGTCAATATCGTCCTGGTACTCAGTCCGCGAATTCAGCGGGTCTGCAGCAGCAGCTTCAATCATCTCAGCGTCTGCTCCGTTCTGAGCAGCTGCCTCAGCTGAACCAGCCGCCGGAGAATCGTCGTAGTCGTCAAACAGGACTTCACCCCCGACGTCAGACGGCAGCTTGTCGAGGCCGAACATCGTGTGCACAATATTTTTGGCAAAATCATCGGTCTTTTTACGGGGATCAGCGTCAGAATTGGTCATTCGCAGTCTGTCTTTCAGATCTATCAGTCACCGCGGCAGGCATTGCCGACTGGTGTGGTATTCGGCCGGATTCCGGGAAATCTTCGGCTGGCTTGTTGTTGGAAACCGCAGCAAAACCCGAGCATTCCAGGAGAAGTTGTACGCAAATCTGCGGCCCCACGGGAAATCGCGACTGCGTTGCTACGCCATGGATGCTAACGCCAGCAGCCGCAGAATTCAAATGCAACCTCGGCTGAACCACCGATGCCAACGGCAGGAAATGCCCCGGCAGCCGAAAATCACCACAATTACCCCCTTCCAGTGACAGTGGATTTGTCCCGCAAAGCCCCCCCCGATATCATCACGCGAAGAACACTCAATTCCCAATTTTATCCCCTTGCTGCGGATCATCCGGCGTGCTGGAATTTCAGGCAGAAAAGGTCTGGTCTGACCGTGAACAACTGCAAAACCTGCAGGCCGCTCGCCTGCAGCAGATGCTCAGCAGCATCCTGCCCCGAAACCGTTTCTGGAATAATCGCTTCCGCAGTGCCAATCTCGATCCGGCCGATCTCCGCACTGTCGCAGACCTCCAAAAACTGCCTTTCTGCACCAAAACAGAACTTGTGCAGGACCAGACAGCACAGCCTCCCTACGGCTCAAACCAGACATACCCATCCACACGCTACCTGCGGCTGCATCAGACCTCCGGTACCACCGGTCGCCCTGTCCGCTGGATGGATACTCGCGACAGTTGGGACTGGTGCATGGAATGCTGGCGGCAGATCTGGACACTGGCCGGACTGCAATCCTGGGATCGCCTGTTCTTCCCGTTCTCCTTTGGTCCCTTCCTTGGCTTTTGGGCCGCATTCGAAGGTGCTCTGCGAAACGGCAACTTCTGCCTCGCCGGAGGTGGCATGTCCACGCTGATTCGACTCCAGGCTCTCATTGAAAACGAAGCCACAGTCCTGTGCTGTACCCCCACCTACGCCCTTAGAATGGCTGAAGCTGCTGCTGCTGCAGGCATCGATCTCAAGGAAACCTCCGTTCGACTGCTCATCGTGGCCGGTGAACCCGGCGGATCAATCAGTTCCACCCGCCAACTCATCGAACAGCAGTGGGACGCGAAAGTCATTGATCACTGGGGAATGACAGAACTGGGCTCACTGGCAACAGAATCTGTCGATCGACCAGGTGGGATGTACCTCCTTGAAACAGAGTGCATTGCCGAAGTGACAGACGCTGCCGGAAACCCCGTTCCGGACGGGGAAACCGGGGAACTGGTCATTACAAATCTGGGACGTCTCGGCAGCCCGCTGCTGCGATATCGCACCGGTGATCTCGTCACAGTCAGCACTGAACCAGACCCCTCCGGTCGCGTCCTGCGGTGGCTGCAGGGCGGCATCCTGGGGCGAGCAGACGATATGCTGATCATCCGCGGCAACAACGTGTTTCCCGGAAGTGTTGAAGCAGTTGTACGCGAATTCCCGGCAATCACGGAATTTCAACTTCAGGTCAGCACCGTACAAGGTATGAAAGACCTCTGTGTGACTGTGGAAACCGCCACTGAATCTGACACGGCTCGCGATACAATCCTCGAACAGCTCAACACCGCCCTGCGGCAGCGACTGGGCTTTGCAGCATCCGTTCAGGCAGCAGCAACAGGCTCCCTGCCCAGATCAGAAATGAAAAGTCGCCGCGTCGTAGTCACTGATTAAGCAGTAAAACTGACCATCCGGAAAACTGCCCATGCATGTCACTGCTGCCACTGCCCGCCTGCTGGCCAGCCCCACAATGCCTTCCGACGAAAACCAGCCATAGCCCACAGCCACGCCCGCCCAGCGTGCCGCCGACGCTCGGCAGGTGGGCACCCTCGGAGAACCGACAGGCAACTGGCGCGCCGTGGTGCAGTTCCGCAACCTGAAAGGAGTCGATATCAACGCACTTCTGAAGAAGCCTCTTTCAGAAATCAAAACGCAGCTCACTAAGAAGCAATGGGACACTCTGAAGAAACATCTTAATAGAGCAGGGGACGACTTCAGTCATGGAAATTGATGCTGCTTTCCGTATTACCATCGAATACTCTGTATCTGGTGACAAGAAGTCCGTTTCAGTCTCGGCCTCGACTTTTTTTGACTATGTGGAGTAGCCTGCCGATGAGTGGGACGGGGAACTTCCCTGGAGGAAGATCTCTTTGACTGAGTATCTGTCTCAAAAGACAGGAACGGTCAACGAGCTGTTGTGTCAAATCACAGACCTTCGCAATAACACGGTACGTCAGCTCTACCAAGTGTATCTCCTCCAGGGAACACTTTGTCTTGATTGGCTGGATGTTGTGGCGAAGCCGGATCAGTTTGAGGTAATCATAGATGTATCAATTGCGAGCACGGACAATGCCGAAATCTTCCGATTCAACGTCGATAATGGCAACGTTAACTTGAAGACTCAGGTTCACGTTCAGAATCACACAATGACTCCGATGTGAACATCACTACCGACTTGAGATCAAAGGAGTAATGGTAGATACCGATGTGTACATGAATCTGAAAATCTCGACACGCCGACACAGTGTCGCACATTAGTCGGATCATGTGTTTCATAGCGATGTCTTCACATTGCAGTCGGCTGGCAAATGTGGCGCAGAGGTTCAGATGCCATTGCTGCTGCGTAACGGCAATGGCGAGACCTCTCAGGTTCCCGCCAAGCGGCTAAATTCTTGTCCTCGCGACCGGGCCGTTTTTCATATTCCCTGACACTTGGAACGAATTGGCGGAGAGAGTATTTGAGTAGTCGTCCAGGTTGAAAAGCAGTAGATTCGGCTGAGACTGTCAACGACACCTGGCCGTTCGCTGGAAACTCCGCCAGCCCCGTTCTGCAGTGCAAACTGGGCAATCGCCTGCAGCAACTCCGCATAGCAGCCCCCCATTGGCCAGCAGAAGATGTTACACTGCTGCTGCAGTAAGGCGAACAACAGTTCCTGCTGCTCCCGGAAAAACTGAGCAGAAAAACCCGGCTGTCGTCAGCGAACGTACCGCGTGGACCTTCACAACTGCTGTAAACAGCCTACCGGCACGAAAACTGACGATTCGCAAACTGAGCGACATTCGCTGGACACTGTTTCTTGAGGAACGCAGCCAGACAGGCAGTGACCGGCGACGCATGTTTGAACTCGGAATGACCCGAGATGCCGCTCCCCTCGCAAATGCCGCGGCCGGACAGGTGCAGTGCGTCGTGACAGGTCGCCGTGGAACAATCCCGGTGCAGCACACCGGCAAGGCCTGTTTTGTCTGCTGCGAAGGCTGCCGGCAGGCTTTCGAAGACGATCCCGCAGGCATCCTCGCAAGCCACGACGAACGTCTTGAAAAAGAGAAACAGCAAGTAAGCCCGGTTAAAAACAAGCAGGAATCGTGGTTTTGAGCAGGCTGTGAACAGCGAATCGCCCCTCGGGAAACCTCAGATCACCAACGCCATAAGGCCCAATTTCCCCCCCAATTTCTTCGATTTTCCCCGTCGCAAGGACACGTCAGCCGTACGATCACCATCTCCTGCGCCCACATTCCCTGAATCTGGCACAGAATTCAGGAATCTGCAGATGACATCGGGTTTTCGCGTGAAAAATAGGCCTGTGTAGTCTGCAATGGGTGACGGCGGAAAATGGAACGTTTCGAAATTCCTTTGTGGCGGTCGTTTTTACTGGAGAATTAGTAACAGTGTCGGGAATCATTGCTCAGCGTAAGTCTGTACTCATTGTTGAAGACGAACCCATCATCCGCGAGACTCTGGCGGAATTCCTGACGGGTGAAGGGTTCGATGTACGCACCGCTGCAAATGCAACTGAAGCCATTCGCACTGCTCAGGAACGCGATTTCGACGTCGGCATTTGCGATATCCAGCTGCCGGACGGTGACGGAATTCGCGTCCTCAAACAACTGCACCGCATCAATCCGGCGATGTTCGTCATGATCATCTCGGCCTACCCCAGCGTAGAGACGGCTGTCGAAGCGTTTACCGCGGGTGCCTTCGAGTACCTGGTGAAACCTGTCCGGTTCGAAGAACTCGTAAAACGCATGCAGCGTCTGTTCAAATTCCAGGACCTGTTCCGCGAAAACCAACGCCTTCGCAAAGACCTCGCTCGCAGCTCCGGTTTCGACCAGGTTGTTGGTTCCAGTGCCGTCATTCAGGACCTGCTCAAAACGATCCGCAAAGTAGCAGCCACCAACTCCAACGTACTCCTGGTCGGAGAAACCGGCACGGGCAAGGAGCTGTTCGCTCGCGAAATTCACATGGCCGGTCCAAACGCTGCTGATCCTTTCATGGCTGTCAGCTGCGGAACTCGCCCCGTCGAATTACTGGAATCGCAACTGTTCGGCACCAACGACGGACAGCAGGGTGCACTGGTCACGGCCGGAAACGGTACCGTATTCCTCGATGAAGTTGCTCAGCTTCCTTCCGGCACACAGTCCGAAATCCTCCGCGCCATCGAATACTCTGAAGTTACCCCCGTTGGCGGCACCAAACCAGTTCGCGTCAGCGCCAGAATCATCGCCGCAACCTCCCGCGAACTGTCGCAGGAAGTTTCTGACGGCAACTTCCAGGAAGACCTGTTCTACCGGCTCGATGGCGTAAAAATTCGCATCCCAGCTCTCCGCGAACGTCTCGATGACATTCCCGAACTTGTCGAATACTTCATCGTCCGACATCGCGATGCCATGGGTAAGCGAGTTTCAGGTGCGACCAGCGAAACAATTCGCACTCTGATGGCAGCCCACTGGAAGGGAAATATTCGCCAGCTCGATAATGCAATCGAACGAGCTGTGATGATGTGCGAGGGCGAAGAGATCACTCCCAACGATCTGCCGCCCGATCTACTGGGAGGCGCATCGTCGCTGCCCGATACTGATGATCTCCGATCTGCTCTGCGACACTACGAACGGCTACATATCACTCGCGTGCTGCGACAGTGCCCCGACAAAAAAGAAGCCGCTCGCCGGCTGGTGCTCGGGCTCTCCAGCCTCTACCGCAAGATCGAAGAACTGAAGATCGAAATCTGATGTCCTCCAAACGGCAGCCCGGGTTATTGAACCCCGGGCTGACCGCCCTCAACAACTTGCCAAACGGACTCACACGTGAATCGCGAGCAGATCCAGCAACTGATACCGCATCGGGATCCGTTTCTGTGGCTGGACGAGGTCACAGAACGAACCGACTCGCGCATCGTGGCTCGCAAACTGCTCAGCCCCGAACTGCCGGTCTTCCAGGGACACTACCCAAAGTTTCCGGTATTTCCGGGTGTCCTGCAGTGCGAAGCCTGCTTTCAGGCGGGTGCTGTGCTCATCGCAGGAATTGTGCCCACCGGCACCAATGAAGTCCCTGTGGTCACTCGCCTCAACAATGTACAGTTCCGCCGCATGATTCGCCCCGGCGAAACAATTGAGTTGGAAGTTGAACTGACAGAACGAGTATCCAATGCCTTTTATCTGAAGGGCAAAGTCTCCGTTGAGGGCAAAGTGACCGCTCGTTTGGATTTCGTGTGTACTGCAGCCGAAGCACCTCCGGGCATGTAGAGTCCGGTCAGGGCATCAGCAGCCGCTTTGACACGGCCGGCAGGCGGTGCTGGATCAGAACTCGACTTGATGCCGGCAACAGCGCGGCGGTCAGAGGAACCACTCTCGTATCTTCCTCCAGCAAATGCTTTTCAACTGTCCTTCCGTATTTCCACGCTGTTGCCAGCCCGCCATCGGCACCCAAAAGAATGCCCGGATATCCAGCCGCTGGTACCGATAAATAAAACAAGTCTTGATCTTCGCCCCCGGACTTTCCACGGTCGGATGTTGCAAACAGCTGCCTGCGAGCAAGCTCGCGAAACAGATCATTCGCTGTCAGCCCGGCCGGATCAATGAAGTCCAGCTTCTCCGCGATGAAGCGGCGATAAGGAAACTGTCCCCCACGCTCCAAATTCCGCAGCCTTTGAAATTCGTGCTCCAGCTCAACCTGCACCAGAGGAAAATGCGTACACCCAAGTACAACAGTATCAATGGGACGCTCTGGCGGCTTCTCTGATATCCGCAATTCCTCCAGCAAACTGACTATCTCGTAACGGATGTAGTTCTGTACCGAATTCAGTTGCGGCTGCTGCACACCCTGAAAATCGCCCAGCAAACCCGCCGGATCAAACTGATAAACGTCTCGCAGCGCCGGATTTAACGGATCAGCCGCTGCGCCAGTCGATAGCCGATCCCTTCCCACAAACGCCGGATCCCCCTCGATTGCGCCGGCCAACCCGCGAGAACCACGCTGCAACACCTCGCTGTCCGGTCGACCGGCCAGACGCAGCGCTGCATTGATCGCCCGAGGATATGCATTGCTGCTGCACGTTCCAATCGTTGCAAGCACTGCTATCGAACGACGCTGATCAGAGTCCGTTCGCTCCAGCACTCCCTGAGCCCCGGAGTCCACAACGCCTATCACAAGTACCGGTACCCGCCAGACCTCCAGCGCCCGCCGCACCGCTGGTAACCCCCACGCTGTCGCTGTGTTGCAGGCAATCACTATCGCCTTCACTGGCGGTTTGGCGAGCACCGGTCGCTCAGCATCTGCTGACTCCCACACACGCCTGCCCAGCAAAAAAATCGCATCACGCAAAACCAAACCCCGCAAAAAATCCTCTCCGCCCTCAAGCGGATAGTTCCCATAGGGCATGTTCGCCTGATCTCCAAAGTAAACGAATCGCTCGTCGCCAAAATCCGGCTTACCGTCTGACTGCGGCTGCAGTGTCTGATTGTTGAAATTATCAGCCGTCAACAGCGACTCAAGTACAGTCAGACCACCAATCCCTGAGTCAAAGACGCCTATCGGCAGATCCCTCGTTTCCGAATCCCACGCCGACAGATCTGCCGCATAGGCCACCGCACCGTCAGCATGTCGCTGCACATGATCTGTGATCTTCTGCAATGCCTGCGAAGGTTCGCCCGCCCCCCGCACATTCGGTACCGACGCTTTCAGAAAAACCGAAAATCGAGCCTCCCACTGGGCTGCAATCGCTGCTGAAATCGACGGCTTCTCCCCGGGGGCAGGTGTGCCCCAAAAGAAACTGATCCAGCCCTGTACCCGGTTTTGCGACCGATGCATAAAGCTCTCCAGCTCAGTCGCGGAACACTTCAGCGGAAATGTCTCCTCCACCACCACTGGCTTACCCAATTGAAACCCAGCCAGCGTCTCAACAGCGAGTGCCGACTTCCCCGTCTCCGGATAAAGATGCACACACAGAAAATCCAGATCTGCTCCAGCCTCCCGCGGAATAAAACCCGACGTCAGCCCGGGACGATCCAAGCTCCAGTCCACCAGCCCCACCGTAACGAGTGCCTCAGAATCCTCCTCCCGCACTGCCGTCTTCATCAGTCGAACCCACTGCCTCGCGATCTCTGCTCGCGTCCTGCCGCGAGTCTCCCGAGCAACAAACTGCACAAAATGTTTGCCCGCAAAAGCCGGTCCCAGCCAGTCCCCCGCCGCCTTCTCGCCTCCCACGACAGGCTCATTCATCAGGTCATAGCAGAACACCGCTGTACTGTGCCTGCCAACTGCTGCAACGTTGCGCCAAAACACCTGCTGCGCCTTCCAGCGCGCAGACTCATCCAGCCCGTCGTACCATGCTGGTACATCCTGTTTGTGGTAGCACCCCAGCCCCGTCACATTTAGATACAACCCCTCACTCTCAGCCAGTTTCAGCAGCCGCGCAAACTGCTCCAGCTCTGCTGCACGCGGACGCTCAGCCGTTTCCATGAATCGCCCAAACTGCAGATGAACTCGTACGACACAAGCACCCAACTGCTTCATCCGGCGAAAATCCCGCTCCACCAAAGACCAGTCCAAATGCCAGTAGTCCTCAAGCAGACGCCCCTCAAGATCATGATCATAATTAAAGCCACTGGCCGTGAATGCAGCACCCGTCCCGGATAACTCAAAGCCCACTCCGTCCGCACTCACCCTCACACGCGGCAACTCCGCCGCACCAGCAGATGACTCAACAGCGACACTGCACAGCGTTAAAAATATGGCCATACACCCATTTACCACCGGCAACACCAATCTCTGAAACATCTTTGATCTCCCGCTGTTCCAGTCAGCGCTGGCGATTGCCAGCCACGGCGAATGAGATATCCCCAAACTTCAGCGACTGACACAGGTCGTACACGCTGATGAACTCCTGTACCGGCACCTCATCATGAATGCTAAGAATAATCCGGGATTCGGAATCCACAGCAGCCAGCCGAGTCAGTCGCTCTTGCAGCATCACCAGATCACTCAGCGGCTGCTCGTCCAGCAGCACTTCCAGTCCCGCAGTCCCAGGCTGCAGCCGAATTCGTACCGTTAAATGCTCCGCCTGTGACGACTCAGGCTCCGAAATGGCTGCCGCGGCCTCAGACGAGGCTCCCTTTAATTCAGCAGGCAACAATTTCTGCGAAATTGCACCCGCCGAAGCGCAGATAAAAAATACGAGCAGCAAAAACACCACGTCAATCATAGGTGTCATTGGATCACCAAAATCCGGCTCAGCAGCACGCGGCAGCCTCATTCGCTATTCTCCAGGCTGCACTACGGCAAAACGGATACTGGTAATCTGACTTTCAGCACAGGCCTCAATCAGCTGCCGTACCTCAGCAAATCGAACAGCCCGGTCAGCCCGAATCCGAACCTGACCTGACTCTGTCCCTGACTCGGCACCCGCTGGCTTAGCCAAAGCGTGGATTCGCTGCAGCACCGAATCCCGCGAAAGCCACTGACCACCTGCCGAATAACGACCGTCGGACTCGATCGTTACCGTCAGATGCGGGCGATTGTCAGGCAAATCCGACTGCCCACCCGGAGCCTGCGGCAGAAGTACCGGACGAGAATGCTCGCTGCGAATAAAATAACTGGCCACCAGAAAAAAAATGATCAGCAGAAACACCACGTCGATCATCGGCGTGATATTAAAACGAAAGGCTGTACGCTGACGACCAAGCACTGGCGGACGCAACGAAAAACTCCCCTGTTGAAAAACAGCAGAACGCAAGAACAGTACACCCTTCCAGGACAGACTCTCAGAGCTGAACCAGCGAAACCACCTGGCTCAGCGACGTCAGCAGTCGGTCTGGACGAGTCTCCGGATTCTGCGCGACTTCCCTCGAAAATTCGAGCCCGGATTTTTCGGCGACCAGCAAAGCTGTCTTCATTCCCGCACGTCGTGCAGGAACCAGATCCGTCATCAGACGGCAACTGACGTACAAGACCTCTTCAGCAGAAATCCCCGACTGCCACAGTCGAGACACCGCCTCCCGAAACAAACTTTGTGATGGCTTCCGAACTCCCTGAACCCCGGAAAACAACATCACTCCACTACTGAATACCTCGTGCAAAGCAGGCAAAATGCCCTGCGCTGACAGCGAACGCAGCATTTGAACCAGCGAAAACTCAGGACCATCACTCAGACAACCCTGGCGAATCTCACGCCCCGCCAGATCCGACATCACTGACACGGCTCCCTCACGAGCCTCCATGCCCTGCAGACTGCAATGAAAAAAATAGGCCACCTTCTCCGCAAACTCGTCGACATCACCATACAACTCTTCGTTGATCACGTACTCCTTCTCGAACAGTTTGTCTATCAATTGTCGCCACACCTCCACCAGACTCACATCTGTAACGTCACCGCGAGCACTAGCGCGAGCCTGCAAACGCTCTGTCGTAGACTTGTAAATCCCAATCATCGACTGCCATGGAGGACCTGGCTTGCGATACATGTGATTCCACATATTGAATTCGTGGATCGTCTTGTCCAGCGCAATCTGCAGTCGAAGTTCCTCAGACGGCAGAATCGTGTACTGCCCGTCCGTCACTCGCAGCAGCGTCCCGTAAACATCCCACAACACTGCGCGAACACCAGCAAGTGGCCTGATCGAGGCATTCGCCACCACCGGAACCGCCGCTGCAACTCGCGGCCAAATCAGGTTCCGCTGCTCCAGACTGTCCGCATACTCAGCAAGAGAAAGTGACATAACACACAGTCAGACCATAGAAACAGGAGACGGCAAAGCAGATCCAACACGCCGCAAGATTAAAAAAAAGGCTTCGCCCACTGAAGCGGACGAAGCCTCGAAATGACTGCCTGCTGCAAAAAAACCGGCCTTGCGATATCAAAACCGCTGCCGAAACTAAATTGCAGGCATTGTCCGCTTCCCGCGGACCAGAATGAAATACCGCACCTCAAAAAAAATGGTGCGAAAAAACTACACGAGAAACGCTGAAGACTATCGACGCACCACCCCGCAAAACAGACAGGCTTCTCCGCTGGAATTAATTTTTCCAAACTTCCTGAAGCGCGCAATTCGCGAAACAATCACTGCAAAATAGGCAAAACAGGAAATCTGCACCTAACATTCATTCTCTGACGACAGCGACACCTGCGCCGTAAACACAGATTTATCCAGAAGTGGCAGTTACATCGACGATCACGTTCGCAGCGGTACTTCTCAACGTGCCATGCTCAGAAATCCTGCCATGCGACAATTGCTTCCACTACTACTGGCCTGCTCCGCTGGTTGCCAGTCAATCCAGCACCTGAACAGCAGCACCCTTTCCGAAAACGCAGCGCGAGCACGACTGGAGTCCACGGACGCTGCTGTGGGATCAGCCACAGCCACAGCAGACACCCAGGCACCGACGGCCAAAACATCGCTCCCGTTCAGACAAGCCCCCCCGCAATCGCAGCCACCCAGGCGACGATTTGCTATTCCCGAAGAACTTCCCGGAGCTTCCGCAGCGCCAATCTCACTGCCACCACTCGACCCCAGCCTGCCCGTCCAACAACGAAAGTCGCTCGCAGAAGCACTCTTCCCGGAACTGCCCCCCGCGGCCGCGCAGGAATCCAGTCTCGCATCAGACGCCCCGGTCACGCTGGCTGAACTGCAAAATATTGCAGAAGAACAAAGCCCCGTCGTACGTCAGGCAGCAGCGGTGGTGCAAAGTGCGCGAGGCAGGGCGGTACAGGCTGGGCTAAAACCCAACCCTACACTCGGATATCAGGGTGACACAATCGGCACGGCAGATACCGCCGGCTACAACGGAATCTTTTTCGCACAGGAAATCGTACGCGGCAACAAACTGACGCTGGCACAAGCAGCCGCCATGCAGGACGTTCGAGCAGCCGAGGCTGATCTCAGAAAAGCTCGCATCAGCCTGGCCAGTGATGTCCGCCGTAATTACTACAAAGTACTGATCGCCCAGGAACAGCTGATATTTTCCAGAGCGATCTCGCGACTGAGCGACGAAGTCTACAAGGCTCAGATTGACCTCGTGGCAGGCGGTGAAGCGGCACCCTATGAACCGCTGCAATTGCGAGTCTTCGCAGTGCAGGCTCGCAACAATGTCATGGCCTCAGCCAACACACTGAATGCCTCCTGGAGACAACTGGCTGCCGCAGCAGGAACTCCTGTGATGGGACGCAGAATCGTCGCCGGTAACGTTGAAAACACAACTGCAGCACTCAACTATGAACAGGCTGCCTCTATGCTGCAAAATCACTCAGACATCGCCGCAGCACAGGCTCGTGTTAACGCAGCCGCAGGGAATCTGCGGCTGCAGGAGGCTATACCTACCCCTAACCTGAACCTTTACGGAGCCCTGCAGCACGACGACACCACACCACTGTCAAGCATGTCAGCCAACATCCAGGTGTCAGCACCAATTCCGGTTCTTAATCGCAATCAGGGCAACATCGCATCCGCACACGCAGACCTCATCCGCACACGACAGGAACTGGTGCAAACCACCAACAATCTACTGTCACAGCTGGCAGACAACTTTAGTCGCTATGAAACCAGTCGAGTTGTGTCAGTCAGCTACCGCACTGATATTGTCCCGGATCAGGTGCGAGTCTACAGAGGAATCTATGATCGTTTCCTTGTGGATGGTCAGTCAGTAGACTTCGCCCAGGTCGTGGTGTCTCAGCAAACACTGGCACAGGTGGTCGATGGATATGTGCTGTCACTGACAAACGAATGGAATGCACTGATTGACGTTGCTCAACTGCTGCAGGTGTCCGATCTGCAAACAATGGACGGCGCGGCTAATACAACAGCACCGCAAGGAAATACCGCTGCCTTGCCACTGCCTGATGCCCGGTAAAAAGATCCCAAAAAAACAGACAATGGACCGTTCAGCCTTGAGTGAAAAACCGGACAACGAGGCCGTTAAATCGGCCCTTCGCAGGGCGGAAGCCAGCTGGATCTGGGAAACGCTGCGAGCCCTTTTCCGGATTTTCTGCCGCACATGGCTGAAAGTCACCATCTCCGGAACAGAAAACCTGAGGCCCGACTGCGGCGCACTGCTGCTGATCAACCACCTCAGCTACCTCGACCCCCTGGTTGCGGGAGTCTGGCTGAACAGACCCGTCTGCTACCTCGCTCGCGATAACCTGTTTCGCATCCCCCTGCTCGCCAGCCTGCTGAAACGCACATTCGTCATTCCGATCAGTCGCGAGTCTACTCGCACCGGCAGCATTCGAGCCGCCATCGAACGACTGCAGCAGGGACTGCTGGTCGGCATGTTTCCCGAAGGCACACGCTCAACCAGCGGACAAACAGAGCGATTTCGCCCGGGATTTCTGCTACTGGCCAGACGCAGCACCGGACCAATTCACCCGGTGGGCATCGCCGGTACCGAACAGGCCCTGGGAAAGGGAAAACTCTGGATTCGGCCCGCTCGCATCCACGTGGTAATCGGTCCCCCAATTTTGGATTCCGAAAGGGAACAACTCAGCAGTGGCAGTGAATCGGAACTGTGCGAACTGCTGCGTGCTCGAGTACAACTGTGCGTAGAAGAGGCACGCCGACTGGCCGACAACCGATCTGCCTAATATTGCAGTCAGCTCAGCCACGGAAAACAGCCTCACGCAATTGCTGCAGCGGATAAAACGAGTTCCGCCAGCGTACACCTCCCTGCCTCAATGTAATTACGGCCGAACGCCACCACGCAAAAGCCATCAGGAACGGGCCGGCATAGAACAACGGAATCTGCAGCAGCAAACGCGGCTGCCCCCAAGCCACAAAAGCAAATAATATATGCCAGAGCAGGGCAGTAGCAACGAAACCGGCTCCCGCCCGCATCGACACAACACCCACAATGCTCAATACGGACAGCAACAACGGAGCCACAAAGAACACGCTGAATAACACTGTCAGCAGCAGCATCCCGCGCATTGAATAATTCGCTGAAGCAAACGCGTTCTTCTCCAGACCCGTCACCACACCCCACAGCGATGGCTGCCAACGCACCGACAGCAGACCGTCCGCCAGCAGAAAATCCGAACGACCGCCGCGAAACTTGACCAGTTTCCCCAGCTTGACGTCATCCAGCACGTCAAGGCGAATTGGCAAATGACCGCCCACACTGCGATAAAACTCAGCGTCAACAAGATTAAATGCTCCAACTCCCGCATACGCCAATGGAAATCGAGTCCTGATCAAATGCAGCTGCGTCCCAATCGCAAATGACATCCCGAAAAACGTCGTCATCACCGATTCCAGCAAACTGCCACAGATCATCTCCGGCAGCAGACACATGTGCTGCAGCTGATTCTGCTGGAAGTAGTTGACGGCAGCAGCAATCGTCCCCGGCTGATACAGAATGTCGCCGTCCGTGAACAACAACAGACGACCACGAGCCTCTACGGAGGCACGATGCATCGCGTGATTCTTGCCCAGCCAGTCCGACGGACACTCCTGAATGTGAATCACTCGAATCCGCTCGTCCGACTCAGCCGCAGCATCCATCAGTTTTCCCGTAGCGTCCTCCGAACGATCATTGACTCCAATGATTTCAAACGTCACTCCAGCAGTCTGCAGCAGTGTGCGAAAACAATCGGCAATTCGCTCCGCCTCGTTTCGCGCAGGAATAATTACGGTCACCTGCGGAGCTGACTGGTCAGCTGACAGCAGAACTGAAGACGAGGTCTTTGGCAGATAACGAACCAAACGCTTGCGACGCAGTGCCAGCAGTGGCGGAACCGCTGCCATCGTCGCCGCAGCAAAAATCAACCAGCCAGTAATCATCATCGGACTCATTGGATCCGCCAGCTCGCCGCCTCTGAAACATAAGCCCGAAATCCGCCAGAGCAGTCAAAGCCCGGCAGCAGCAATCGGACCATTGACCCGCGCTTTCTGATACATCGCCCGCCATGCCGCAGTGCCGTCATCTGGAACCAGACGCGTATCCGCTCCTGCCTCATAAAACGGATACCGCTCCTGATTGGCAGCCTCCAGCATGAAATTCACTGTACCATTATTGGCGGTGTACATCTTTCGGCCATCTGGCCAGTACGTTTCAATCAGCCGATCAGGCTCCGGACGCTCAGCAGGCTTCGTAACCTTCAGCAGTTCCAAAACGTCCCGATTCAGCTCGTAACCAAGCCCCGGGCCGTCCGGAACAACGGCATGACCTTCCCTTACCATAATGGGCTGCGTCAGCAAATTCGTCTCAAACAGCTGATGACAATTCACTGCCGGCCACACTGCCTGCTTCAGAACACCACCAAAATGCAGTGAGAATGCCGCAGTTACTCCGCTGCCCACCAACTGCAGCCACAGTGGAAGTGACGTCTGCTCACAAAAACGGCCCGTACTCATCAGCTTCGACGCTCCGCCACCCGCCACAAATCCATCACAGCAGCCAGTCTGTACCACAGTGGCAGGTGCCGGATTGCCGTAATGCATGGCGACGTTCACTCGAGTAGCCTCAGCGATCTGACGATTCCCCTCCACATCCCCCTGCGGAATCGGAGTCTCGTAAATGTCCACCTGCGGATACTCCTCCAGTTTCCGCAAAATTGGCAAGGCCCTCTTCGCATCACGCAGCGTATCGTTGAAGTCCATGTCAATTTTGAATTTAGGAGGCACAACGGCTGCCGCTGTACGCACCTGCCGAAACACGTCGAACCACGGTCGCCCCTTTGTCTTGTACGACATGTACCCCTGCCGCAGTGCCTCTCTGCACTCGGTTGCCATGTCCTCTGCCGATGTATCAATATTCCACCACGACAACGGCGTCCGCTGGTGTACTCGAGTGCCCAGCAACGCGTGCACTGGAACCTCCGCCGCGCGGCCCACAGCATCAAACAGGGCCATCTGCAAACCGGCCCCCAGAGAATCATCCCACATCATCTGCACGGCACTGCCACCGCGAACACGCTCAACCGCAGCATCTGTCGTCGCCCCCCACGTGTAAAACAACAACGTCTCTCCCACTCCCACCACACCACACTTCAAACGCACTTCGCAGATCTCAGCATACCGCCAGTGAGGAATCTCGCGATCCATATTGCGGCGAGGAACCTCGCGAAACTCCATTCGAACCGTCGTGCGGCGAATATCCTCAATCTCAAAATGCCGCTCCGATGCTGCGCTGCCTTCGCGCAATATCGCTGCCCGACTCAGTTGCACCAGACCTGCCGCCGCTGCCAGCCCGGGAAAAAAATGTCTGCGGGAAACCAACATCACTGACACCTCACCCAATCAAGAAAAACCAACAGCCATGAAACAGCAGTCTGGCACAGATCCGAAACACATCCAACCGCCACACCAGACACAACTGACCGTTTTCCCCGAATGAACGAATCACTCACAAAAACCCTCACCAAAAAAAATACAGATCACAATATCCTCTGAAAGAAAAACAGTATTTTTACAAGATAAAAACAAACAAAACGTCAACGAGCCTCACAGCCCACTACTTGCACAACCCGTACAAATCGTTCACGCAGCACCCCAAAATGACCGTTTCTGGAAAAACACCACTGGTATTTCTTATCCACCGACTAGAACATCAGCGTTGCATCTGCTTCACCAAAGGCGGAGTAAACGCAACTTTTGAACTACCGAAAAAACAAACAAAAATCGGCTCTGCCGGTGCTGCTGAGAGAGCGACTATGTCGATTGCTGTCCGCGAATTGGCCTCGGAGGATTCCTGGGATGACCAGCACGATCAGATGGAGCAACTCGCACCGCCTCGAAACGCGGCCAGCCGAGAACGAGCGGATTCGAAAGTTGATCACGCAGCAATCCGTGAGGCTGTTCGCATGATCCTGAAAGCCGTTGGCGAGGACCCGGACCGCGAAGGTCTGCTTGAGACCCCTCGTCGCGTTGCAAAAATGTACGAAGAGATGTTTGCCGGACTGCACCTTGATCCAGGTCGCCATCTCTCCGTAACGTTTGAAGAAACCTACGACGAAATTGTTCTGGTGAAAAATATCGAGTTCACCAGCATGTGCGAACATCATCTGCTCCCGTTCCGCGGCGTGACACACGTCGCCTACATCCCCAACGGTCGCGTCACCGGACTTAGTAAACTGGCTCGCCTCGTGGAAGAGGTCGCTCGCCGTCCGCAGGTTCAGGAGCGTATGACCAAGACCATAGCAGATCTGCTGGAGGCACGACTGGGCACAAGTGCCGTTGGAGTCATCGTGCAGGCCGAACATTCATGCATGTCCATGCGTGGAGTCCGCAAGCAGGGAAGCATGACCGTTACCAGTGCGATGCGAGGAACTTTCGCTCGGAATGGGGCCAGTCGTACCGAATTGCTCTCGCTGATCCACGGCGACTCAGGTCGCTGATGACCTGGCGTGACGACTTGCTCTGATAAACCCACTAACACCGAATACCGGCAGGGGCGTTATGCTGATTGAGAAGCAGTACAAATTCTACGCAGCGCACCGTAATGAAACCCTGCAGGATAAGTGCCGAAATCTGCATGGACATCGCTACGGTATTCGCTGCTGCTTCGAAGTGGAACGCGTCGGAGATATCTCCACACTGTTCGGAGACTTCGATGCTCAGATCGAACCATGGCTGAGAGAAAATTACGATCACGGCATGCTGATCAATCGGCACGATCCGCTCTACGAAACGCTGCTGGATCACATGGCGCGCACCGGCGAACAACTTCGACTGAACATCTTCAACGGTCCAACGAGCGTTGAAAACCTGTGCCACAAACTATTTACAGAGATTACACAGTTTGGCTTTCGCCTGGAGCGACTGGAAGTTCAGGAAACAGACACCTCCGTGATCGTCTACACCAGAGAAGACTGGGTGTCTGACAATCGCTGGCAACAGCGTATGCGGGCAACTGCCGACCCGCTGCATGCAACTCATTGATCTTGCCAGACTAACGCTTTCCAGCAGCGACTGCCGTGCCAATTTCCGGAAATGTACTCCTGTCGAGCTTTTTTTTGAATTAAAAGCCCGGCCCGCTTCTTCGTAAACCTGAGCCTTTACGCTGGACCAGCGTACTGACGCTTTCGGGGCTCCGATACAGTGTTTGTTCGGGATGGTGCACTAATGGGAAGTTCTTTCAAGAGGGTTTGTCATAGTTTACTGTGTGCAACTTTGGTTCTGGGACTTTCTCTCGGCGCAGACGCCGACGAAAAGCAGAAGCCGAAGGGGGCAAAAAAAGCACCCGCACCAACGCAGCGGTTTCTCAATGGTATTGAACTGACCGCCGAGCAGAAAGAAAAAGTTGCCGCCCTCGACAAAGAACTGGCTGGTGAGGTACAGCAGATTTCGAAGATGCGTGGTGAGATCCTGACGGAAACGCAGAAATCAGCGGAACGTGACGCACAGAAAGCCTCAAAGTCCGCCGGGAAGACTCCGGCTGACACCAAAAAGGCGGTCGACGAGGCTCTGAATTTGACAGACGACCAAAAAGAAAAGATGAAGACGGTGCAGCAGGCACAACAGGCCTTCGCCGCCAAAGCAATCGAGGGGCTGAAAAAAATCCTGACCCCGGAGCAGGCGGCCAAACTACCAAAGCCGGCCGGCGGAAAAGGCAAGGGCGGCAAGAAGAAACAGCAGTGAGACTGGCTCGGCATTGCAGGAAAGCGGCAGGAAACTGCCGCTTTTTCGTTTATGCCACCCCCGTTTCCTGAGAACTTCAGCAGCCTGCAGACTGGCAGGCCGGCGACAGGGAATCCGCAACTGATGACTGGTAGAATCACAGGGTCGATTCCAGACCAGCCCCTTGCGCCGTTGCACATTGAAGTGAACTTACCGTGTCAGACTCCTCCAGCAGAAAGTCAGCTGAATTCGGCGAAGACGTCACCCTGAAAACCCTGCCGCGTTACATCGTGGGAATCGACCTTGGCACCACAAACTGCGCGATGTGCTGGACAGATACGGAAGCCGCCACCGGCGATATTCATACGTTCGCTGTACCGCAGATTGTCAGTGAGGGACAGACCGAGCAACTCGAAACACTGCCCTCGTTTCACCTCGCCTGTGCCGGACCGCGACAGAATTCCGGTTCGTGCCGACTCCCTTGGCAGTCGGCAGCCGAAGACTGGACAACCGGTGTTTTTGCTCGCGAACAGGGGCGAATCACTCCCGGTCAGGTCATCGAATCAGCCAAGTCTTGGTTATGTCACCCGGGGGTGGATCGCCGCGCGGCTATACTTCCGTGGAACGGCACCCCCGAGGTCGCTCGACTGTCTCCCGTTGAGGCCAGTGCTCGCTGCCTCCAGCACCTCCGCGAAGCATGGAATGCTCAGCACCCGCTGCATCCACTTGAGCAGCAGGACGTGATGCTGACGATTCCCGCATCATTCGACGAGGTCGCTCGGGAATTAACTGTTGCGGCCGCTCGTATGGCGGGGCTGCAGCGAGTGATTCTGCTGGAAGAGCCTCAGGCCACATTCTATGCCTGGGTCCACCAGCATCGCGACTCGTGGGAACAACTCGTGGCCCCCGGCCAAAAGATTCTGGTGTGCGACATCGGCGGGGGCACAACAGACTTCAGTTTGATTGATGTGCGAACTGGCAGCGAAGGTCGGGTGCAGTTCCACCGCATCGCTGTCGGCGAACACCTGCTGCTTGGCGGTGATAACCTTGACCTCGCTATCGCTCACTTTGTTGAGCAGGAGTTGGGTTCCTCGGACACCATGGACCAGCGTCAGTGGGGCATGCTTTCAGCTGCTTGTCGCCATGCGAAGGAAGTACTGCTGGCTGAACCTGCCCCGGAAACGTTTACCCTGTCTGTTGCCGGAAGCGGCTCACGACTCATCGGCGGCGGACTGCAGGTCAAACTGCAGCGTGCCGAGATTGTTCAGCTCATTCTCGACGGCTTCCTGCCCCCCGTGACACTCGACGACAGACCTGCTCGAAGACAGTCCGGATTCCGCGAGTTTGGCCTGCCCTTCGCTGCAGATGCCGCCGTAAGTCGCTATCTCGCTGAGTTCCTTCGCACGCAGGGTGAATCAGCGAGACCTGATTTTGTGCTGTTTAACGGCGGCTTCTTTGATTCACCAATCCTGAGGGACAGATTCAGCCAATTGCTGGAAAACATGTTCCGCAGGGACGATCCGAACTGGACACCCAAACTGCTTGCCAACCCACGACCCGATCTGGCCGTTGCTCAGGGAGCAGCCGTGTTTGGCCTCGCCAGACGCGGTCGCGGGGTGCGAATTTCAGCAGGACTGGCCCGCACCTACTACGTCGGCGTCGAACAGCCCGATGCCGCCACGGTCGCACTCTGTCTGGTAGCCGCCGGAACGGAAAGCTCGTCGGAACCAACAACGCTCGATCAGGTCTTCCAGGTACGAACGGCCGAACCGGTCGAATTCCCGGTATACGTCTCGGGAGTTCGTACTTCGGACAAACCCGGGCAATTGATACCGCTTGACCCGGAACAGTTCACCCCTCTGCCTCCCGTTCGCACAGTGCTCCACAGTCGCCGTCGTGGTGAATCAACCACTGTGGATGCTCGGCTGGCAGTTCGCCTGACGGAAATCGGAACACTTGAACTGTGGTGTCAGCAGATCAATGAAAATCGACGCTGGCAGCTGCAGTTTGACGTGCGATCCGCAGTGGAAACAGACCGAACTGCTCATACAGGGACAGGTGAAGCCGCCGGCATTGTCGATGATCTGACCATCGCTGCTGCTCGCGAAGTGCTGTCTTCGATCTTCGCTCCTGCAGCCACAAATCACCCTGATCAACTGATCTCACTGCTGACACAGGCAGTGGGGCAGCCACGAGCAGACTGGCCGCCGTCATTGCTGCGAGCAATCTGGAAAGAACTCCTCGAACTTGAACCAGGTCGCCGCCGCAGTCCTGTCCATGAATCACGCTGGCTGAATCTTGCGGGCTACTGCCTGCGTCCAGGTTTTGGATATGCAGCGGACGACTGGCGGACTGAAGAAATGTGGAGAATCGCCGGGACGAGGCCGGTGCATGGTGTCGCCGCCTGCCTCGCAGAACATCGCACCATGTGCCGACGTATCGCCGGAGGCTTTTCGGCAGGACGCCAGACACAGATCGCCGGACTGCTTCTGCCCGCCCTGCGACAGCGTTTTCGTCAGGTGCAAAGCGGGCGGGGAAAACCTGTCCCCTACGCATCCGGAAATCATGAAGCTGCTGAAATCTGGAGGCTTCTCGGATCCCTCGAACTGCTGGACCTGCACACCCGCGAGGAACTCGGTGAAATGGCCCTCGGCCTCATGGCTAAAGATGATTTTTCTGCCGTGCGCAGTGCACTTGTCTGGATGCTGGGTCGCGTTGCCGGACGGCTCCCGGTTTATGGCCCGCTGAATCTCGTTCTGCCAGCCTCTCTCGTCTGCAGCTGGATTGAGCGGCTGCTGAAGTCAGCAGATATGCAGGACTCCGGAACTCAACTGGCTATCATGCAAATGTGTCTTCGGACCGGGGATCGATTCCGGGATGTACCAGCAGAATTGCGGGCCCGAGCTGTAAATGCACTCCGCAACGGGCAGGCAAGACCAGCCCTGATTACAGTGATCGAGGAGGGGGGCCCCCTGGACGAAGAATCCACAGGTCAGGTCATGGGAGAATCTCTGCCGACTGGATTACGACTCATCTCAGACGGAATGTTCAGCCGCTGACTGGCCTCAAACCAGCCCCCTCTTTGCCAAAATTCACCACTGCCTGACAGATTCCGGGTGTTCTGCAGAACTTCTGGAAAGTATGCTGGCAAGCGTACGGCGTCTGCAGCAACCGCCGACCAGGGCAGAAAACAACATGCTGGGTTTTCACTGGACAACTGGATCAGCTCAGAAAGGTTCGCGGCGTCAGCTGCTGGGCTTCGGATGCTCTGCGCTGTCAGCTCTCAGTACCCGCAAATCAGCGTCCGCTGCAGACACCCCAAATGCTGAACAGACCCCAGGATTTGGCCAGGCAAAATCCGTGATCGTGGTTTTCGCCAGCGGCGGCCAAAGTCAGCTGGATATGTGGGATCCCAAACCCGATGCTCCCAAAGAAATCCGTGGCGCCTTCGACTCGATCACTACTTCAGTTCCCGGACTGCGATTCTGTGAGCATATGCCCCGGATCTCACAAATCGCTGATCGTCTCACTGTTGTACGCAGCATGTCTCATGAAGACCTGGACCATGGGTCGGCATTCTACCTGGCCATGACTGGTCGCTATCATCGCCGCAGATCCGGTAACCCTCCGCCCGCTTCCGACGATCAGCCCTGCTGCAGTTCAATCCTGCAAAGAATTCGCCCTTCACTCACCGCACCACAGACGGCCGTACATCTGAATGGCCCCGCTGTGGTACCCGAATTGCCTGCCCCGGGTCAATACGGCGGATTTCTGGGAAAAGGCTTCGATCCACTCACACTCGGCGATATTTCCAAAGACTTCAACGCCGTTCCTTCACTCCTGCCTCAACCCGACCTGCCTCAGCTCAGACTTGATGCCCGTCGCAGCCTTCTGCAACAAATCGAATCACAGATGCCACTGCTGGAACAGCATCAGTTGCTGCTCGAAAAACATGCCATGTATCGCTACGCATTTGAAATGCTGGCCAACCCCACGGCTCGCGCAGCCTTCGATCTCAGCAGCGAGCCGGATTCCGTCAAAGATCGTTATGGTCGCAATCAGTCCGGACAGGCATGCCTGCTGGCCCGTCGACTCGCAGAAGCTGCAGTTCCACTAATCACGGTCTTCTGGTCACCCAGCAACCGGGGCCAGGATCGTGAACCCAACAACACCGACCTCTGGGGCTGGGATACTCACAACGATATCTTCGACGGTCTGCGGCAGCACCTGCTGCCACGATTCGACCAGGGTTTCTCGGCACTGATCGAAGATCTGGACCAGCGCGGCCTGCTCGAGACAACACTTGTGGTCTGCATGGGCGAATTCGGCCGTGCTCCGCTGGTAGCACTCGAACCTCGCTTCGCCGGCGCGCTGCCAGGCCGCAAACACTGGAGCTCCGTCTACTCCATCGCCTTCGCCGGAGCTGGCGTTCGTGGCGGCAACGTACTTGGTGCCTCGGATGATCGCGGCGCATTGCCCGCAGAACAGGCATGGGGGCCATGGGACGTCACCGCCACCATTTTCGCTGCACTCGGCATCGATCCGGCTCGCCACTACCAAGACCCGGTCGATCGCCCCATCCGTATTAGTGACGGTAACGTCATCTCTAAACTGTACTCCGGCTGAACCACCGAAACTGCTACAGCAGCATGACCACACCATCCAGCCCTGACAGACGCGCATACACGGCCAGAACCTGCTGCGAAGATTCGCAAACAGGCTCAATTGTCACTGACACATGCCGACCATGCGATGTACTGCGCAGCGAATACGGCGGATCAATCTCCATTCGCAACTCCTCACGCACTCCTGAAACCACTCGAGCCGTGAAATTGGAATCGGCATAACCGATCACTTTAAAAGTCCATGTACAGGGGAAGCTGTGGTGGCTCTCCAGCAGCTCCGCTGACGGCAAATTGACCATGAAATGCCTCGCTTTGCAAAATCCCCGCCTTCAGTGCCCCGTCAGCAGCCGCACCTTCTCTTCTATGAAAGCACAGTGATGAGGAATGTGTCCCGTCACTCGTTCCAGCAATGTCTCAAGGGTCAGCGGCCCCGCTTCACTGTGCACCCCCGTTCGCTGAAAATCTTCCAGTTCCGTCTGACGCAGAATTCTCGCCACCTGAGAACGAACCAGCCGGATCAGCTCAAGCTCGTCCTCGACCGATCGCTGCTCGTAATGCAGGCCGGCGGCAAAACAGTCCGGATCTCCGCCAAACATCGTCGGATTATCCTCAACGAGGACTCGCTTCATCCGATCCGCATAAATCGGTTCAAAGTCAGCAATATGACAGACAACCTGCTGAATCGTCCACCTGCCAGGAACCGGACTCGCCCGCCAGCCATCGCGACCAACCCGCATCACCAGGTCCTTCAGCAACTCAGGACCTCGCTCATACTCCTGCAATAATTCATCCAGACTCATCACTCGCTCCAGCCGCAAACTGAACAAAAGACCATACAGCAGACACCGCTCTCATTTTCCGAATCCTACTGCCCCGCTGCAGTTGCAGCAATCCGCCGACAAACCCCGGAATGCACGATACTCGCAAAAAGCGGCTATCAGTCCGGCCCGCCGATACCGTCTCACGACACGCCGCTCAACAAATTGTGCAACCCGTTAATGTCAGCGTCTGCGGAGTTCTCCGGATGAGCCGACCCTGCCTAAAAGGCGGCGTGGCTAATGATCCTTGAAATGGGATCAACAGAAAACCTCGCGATGTCTGGGTGCAGGATGGTCGCTGCATCACTGCTCCTGCAGACCCCGCTGATCACGCTGAAGTCATCATCGATGTCACCGGAATGGTCATCATGCCGGGCGGAGTCGATATGCACTGCCATATCGCCGGCGCCAAGGTCAATACGGCCCGAAAATGCTGCCCGACCAGCGCCGCAAAACGCCACCAATGCAGCGCACACGACTAACACGCTCTGGTACGCTCGGTTCAGTACCATCAACATTCGCCACAGGATACCTCTACGCCGGACTTGGATACACCACCGCTTTCGATGCTGCTGTCCCCCCATCGCAACCCGCCACGCTCATGATGAACTCCACGACACACCCGTTCTGGATCGCGGCTTTTATGTCATGATGGGAAACAATCATCTGATTATTGAACGCATGCACGCAGGTCAGCTGAAACTGCTCGATGGTGCCGTCTTGTGGCTGCTGAAATCCACAGGCATCTATGCCGTCAAACCGGTCAACCCCGGCGGAGTTGAAATGTGGAAATCCGGTGGTGACGGATACTGCGGACTCGATGACCAGGTCCCGCTGCACCACACAACACCACGACAAATTCTGCGTGATCTGGCGATGTCGGCCGATCGACTGCAATTGCCGCACCCCGTCCACGTACACTGTAATCAACTGGGCATTCCCGGTAACTGGACCGCAACACTGGAATCCATGAAGTCCTTCGAAGACGCTCGGGCACATCTGACGCACATTCAGTTCCACAGCTATGGCGACCGACTCAGTGACCAGAGCACCTTCTGCTCGCAAACTCCCGCACTCGCCGAATATGTCAACGCCCATCCGAACCTGACCGTCGATGTCGGTCCGGTGATGTTCGGAGAAACAACATCCATGACCGGCGAGGGGCCACTCGAACACTACCTGCATCGTATCACGGGACGTCGCTGGTTCAGCGAAGATGTGGAACTTAAAGGTGGCTGCGGAATCGTCCCCATCACCCACCGCGACCGCAGTTTCGTCCACGCGCTGCAATGGGCCATCGGACTCGAATGGTATCTGCTCATCAAAGATCCATGGCGGATTACCATGAGCACTGATCACCCAAATGGCGGATCATTCTTCGCCTGCCTGGAATTTATCGCACTGCTGATGGATAGCGATCGTCGACGTAAATACCTGCAGCGTCTGCCCGCCAATCTTCGGCAAGCCTGCTGCCTGCCCGAACTCACTCGCGAATACTCGCTCTATGAAATTGCCCTCATCACCCGCGCCGCCCCGGCCCGCATGCTGGAACTGCACGACAAAGGTCATGTGGGTCCCGGTGCTGATGCAGATGTTTGCGTCTACAACCAACAGGATGACCTCTAAGCAATGTTCCGGTTTTCCCGCTATGTCTTCCGACACGGACAACTAATCATCGACGATGGCGAAATCCGCTCGCACCCCTTCGGCAGCACATACATGACTGTCCCCGAACAAAACCCGGATGCCGTGCCGGTTATCCGCGACTGATTCGAACACAATTCCGCGCTGCAGTTCGCTAATTTCCGAGGTGACGAGCACGACATCGGTGACGCTGTCGTCGCCAATCACCCCGATCGACTCTGATACCGCTCGCCGCGCTTAACTCTGCTCAGCCCACCCCCTGGCTCGCTCCAGCGCCTTTGACCAGCCGCCACGAATACGCTCGACATCCGCCTTTTTCATCTGCGGCTCAAATGTTCGATCCACCTGCCAGTTGCTTTGAAAGTCACTGGCCGTCTTCCAGACACCAACCGCCAGCCCGGCCAGAAAAGCTGCACCCATAGCGGTCGTTTCAGACACCTTCGGACGTACCACAGGCACACCGGAAATATCCGCCTGCAACTGCATCAGCGAATCATTCACTGCTGCGCCGCCGTCAACTCGCAGAGATGTCACACGAATGCCCGAGTCCGCCTTCATCGCGTCCAGCACATCCGCCACCTGCAATGCTATCGACTCAAGCGCAGCACGAGCCAGATGACCGGCAGTACTGCCGCGAGTCAATCCGGCTACCAGTCCGCGAGCCCACGAATCCCAGTGCGGCGCTCCCAGTCCCGCAAACGCCGGAACCAGTACCACTCCACCATTGTCCGTTACCGTGTTCGCCAAAGCCTCAACATCCGCCGAACGCCGGATGATACCCAGACCATCGCGCAGCCACTGAACCACCGCACCGGCAGCAAACACGCTGCCCTCCAGCGCATACTCTGTCTGATCTCCAATCCGCCACGCCACTGTGCTGAGCAGCTTTCTAGTCGAGGCTTTGGGACGAGTCCCCGTGTTGACGAGCATGAAACAGCCCGTGCCGTAAGTATTCTTCACCATGCCTGGTTTCAGACACAATTGACCAAACAACGCAGACTGCTGATCACCAGCAATGCCCGCTACGGGAATCGCACCACCCAGCAACTCCGAAATCGTCTCCCCATAGACCTCACTGGAACTGCGAATTTGCGGCAACACACTAACCGGAATCTTCAGCACCTTCAGCAACTCGGCATCCCACGCGCAGTCATGAATGTTGCAGATCATGGTACGAGACGCATTCGTCACGTCCGTTGCATGCACTGCACCGCCAGTCAGTTTCCACAACAGCCAGGAATCTACCGTGCCAAACGCCAGACGACCGGCCTTTGCCAGATCCCGCGCACCCGGCACATTTTCCAATAACCACGCAATCTTGGTCCCCGAAAAATAGGCATCAATCTGCAGCCCCGTACGATTGCGAAAATCAGCCGCATGCCGACCACTGTTCAGACGACCGCAGACCGATGCGGTACGACGGTCCTGCCACACAATCGCCCGATGAATCGGCTGGCCCGTCTGGCGATCCCACATCACCGTCGTCTCACGCTGATTCGTGATCCCGATCGCCGCAATGTCGTACGCTGTCAGCTTCGCTCGCCTCAGAGCCAGCTTCGCCGTCGCCAGTTGCGTCTGCCAGATCTCATCTGCATCATGCTCAACCCAGCCCGGCTGCGGAAAATACTGCGTGAATTCCTTCTGAGCCACCGCCAGAATCTGACCGTCCGAACCAAAAACAATCGCTCGTGAACTGGTCGTTCCCTGATCAAGAGCCAGAACAGCCTGAGCCATGACAGTCATTCCCTGCATGCAGAATCCACGCCCAGCCAAAACCCGCCACATGACGCAGGCTGCGACAAGCAAATCTGACACACAGGAAAACCAATCAGACCCGGAATGTCAATTCTGAGTCGGACCAGCCTGTGACTTCCAGTTGATCCGGGGAGCATCCGCCCACAATTGCTCAAGGTTATACAACTGCCGGCCTTCCGGAGTAAACACGTGCAGAACTACGTCACCGTAGTCCACCAGAATCCAGTTGCCCTCAGTGCGATAACCCTCAATGCTGACCCGACGATTGCCGTCTTCGTGCTTGAGCTTGCGGTTAACCTCGTCAGCTATCGCATGCATCTGCCGGCTGCTGGTTCCCGTAGCAATGATGAAAAAGTCGACAATCGAGGTAATGCCGGTCAGGTCCAGCACAAGAATGTTCTGACCACGCAGCTGATCTGCAATATAAGCCGCAGCAAGAGCGTTGGACAGGCTGGCCTGGTACAACTGCGGCGACCGAGGTGTGGCAGAATTGCCGGCAGTCTGTGCGGCAATCGTATCTGTTGGACGAGCAGAAGAAGTCATCAGAATTGGTACCGGTCAGAAAAATTTGAGTCAAACCGGGATTCTACGGAGCCCGACAAAGCGAAACAATCGGCCGGTTCACTGTTCCAGCCGGTTTTCCGTGCAATTCCCGAGAATGTGGTTATTTCTGAGGATTGTCGGGCGATGCAGAACCCGACGACGACACCCCAGACCCCGGCAATCTCCGCCGACCAGCGTTCAGCAGGCGAAAAGGATTCCCCCTGCCGTCAGCCGCCAGCCTGCGATTTCGCCAGCCCGCCACCACATCCGGCTGGTCGGCAAAAATGCCGTCCACACCACCCTCCACCGTCAGCCACTCCAGCAACAACTCAGCATCCTGCACACCCTCCGGCAACGCGTCCGAACGGAACGTCCACGCATGCACCTGCAAACCATGACGATGTGCCGTCTCAACCAAAGTCGTAATGGTCGGCTCGCCCTTTTCCGAAACTGACGACACTACCAGATTCAAAGTCACTCCCAGACCATCGCAAAAGCCCGCAGCTTCACGCACAACAGCCTCGTCCGGCATCTTTGCCGTCAGCCAGATCAGCGGCAACGGACACTTCAGCTCACCACGCAGACGACGCACCTCAGCCTCATCAAAACACTGCACAAACACCGGAGCAGATGCAGAATCATAACCCGCAGCCCGCAACACCTTCAAAATCTCAACAGAACTGTCCAAACCCGCAGCCCTGTGACGAGCCGGATCCTTGACCTCCACATAAACACCCGCCGTCCGACCCAATGATTTGTTCAAACCGTCAATCAGTCGCAAATGCTCTTCCAGTGTCGCTATCCGAAATCGACCCTGCTCAAGCGGAAAACGAGTCCCGGACTGCTTCCAGGGACGCCCCTCAGAACGCCGCTCCGTCAGCGTCAGAAGCCGCAGCTCTGCCAAAGTCAGATCCATCACGTACCAGCGACCATCCGACCTCGCCCGATCCGGAAACACTCGAGCCACGTCTGACACATCATTCAGTGTCAGATCATGCAGTACCACAGCTATGCCGTCCTGCGACAACACCACATCCTGCTCAATGTAGTCGGCACTCATGGCATGTGCCAGCACGGTCGCCTCAGTCGTGTGCTCAGGCACATACCCGGATGCACCTCGATGAGCAATCACGATCGGTGCCGCTGTCACCTGATCCGACAATACAACCCCCGCCGGCGCCGCATCATCAGCCTGCCCATTGCAGTCAGCCGCACCAGCACTCAACAGCGTCAGACCAGCCACCACACAACAAAGTCTCGCTCGGCAGGTGCCCATATACATCACCTCAATGCACTACGACTGTCACGCCAGTTCCATACGCATCCAGATCGAAGGATTCCACGCAACCGGGAAATCACCGCCTACACTCATCGGCAAATGACCCAGCTCTGAATCGTCCACAATCACATACAGTCCCAATGCCCTCGTCTCAGACAGTTCGACAAACCCCGGTAACTGACTGCCAGGTATCCAAACCGACAGAGTATACCCGTCACTCGCCAGCACTGTCTCCAGACGACAACGACGAACATCCTGCACCACTCGAGTCGTACGCTGCTGAGCAATCTCTATGAAGCGCGCCGAGGGCTGATCTTCAGCATCATCGTCCAGCGGCAGTATCGTCAGCAGACTGCAGAACTCAGTCGCCCGCTGCACACCCGCCCCCGGCCGAGTATCCAGCAAAATCATGACACGGTCCGAAGACTGCACCGCAGACCAACGCCCCGCCGGTGGAAACGACTTCTTCCGCAAACGAACCTCAAATCCCAGCCCATCCATGTTCCATGCGGCCTTCAGCGACCATGGAGTCTCTGCGGAATTTAGCTGCGCCGGCAGAAATACCGTCGCAGATGGAGGCAACCGCAGTGGACTGCCCGGAGCACCCGGCAACTGGTCAGCACGCACCATCGGCAATACATACTGAAACAAAAAAGACGGGGGCACCACCTGCGACATCAAAAACCTCCGCCAGCAAACTCAGTCAACACGCGGCATCAGAAATCCTGTCAGCTCCCCGACGGGATCCTCGACAATATGATTGTCATACGACTGTCCACTCGCTCTCGACCCAGCAACTCCAATGTCCTGAACAAATCAGCTCCCTGAGCCTTGCCGCTGATACACAAACGCAGTGCCGGAAACAAATCACCAGGCTTCAGTGACTGCTGCTGCAGAAGATCCTGCAGCAGGTCATGCAGCGGTAAAGCCGTGAAATCCGCCGTTGTCCGCAACAACTGCTGCACCTGCCGCAACAGATCCACGGCAGCCGGAACCTTCAGCACTCGCTTTTCAAAATTCTTCTGATCCAGTTGCAGTGCCTCGTCCGCCACAAAAAACTCATCAACCGTGAAAATGTCCCCGTAAACCCGCAGCCGATCGCCCGCCAGATCAATCACTCGAGCCACATACTGCTGCACAGCAGTATCCGTCACGTCCGTAACCAGTCCCGCTCGCTGCAGCCACTGCAGACAACCCTCCAGCTTCTGCTCAACGGAAAGCTGATGCATCCAGTGAGACTGAAAGCTGATCAGCTTGTCAGGATCCAGCCCCGCAGGACTGCGAATCACACGCTCCAAAGAAAACTTCGAGATCATCTCGCTGAGTGACAAAATCTCAGTCTGGTCATCGTAAGACCAGCCAATCCTCACCAGCGCATTCAACACACCAGCCGGGATAAAACCGACTTGCTGGTAATACGCAACCATCACCGGAGACAAAGCATCCGATGACGCATCCACACCCAAACGACTGAGCACCGCATCGCCCAGCTCAAACAGCTTCTGAAATTGCGGATTCTTACGATACTGAGCAATCTTGCGTTTGGTGATCTTCTCTTTGCTGCCCGGAGCAGTGACATAGGGAATATGAGCCCACTCGGGAGTACTGTTGCCCAATGCACGGTGCAGAAGAACCTGAATCGGAGTATTCGACAGATGCTCCTCCGCTCGGATCACATGCGTGATATCCATCGCCGCATCATCCACGACAGTGGCAAAGTTGTACAGCGGTGAACCGTCACTGCGAGCAATCACGGGGTCCGGCATCAGACCGCAGTCCCACTCCACGCGTCCACGCACGTGATCATCAATCACCACGCTGTCTTCGCGAGGCACCCGCAGCCGAATTACACAGGGCTCTCTCGCAGCCAGCCTCTGCTGCACCTCCGCCTCAGACAGCTCAAGCGAAATGCGACTGCTCACATACACCCGCTTCTTCTGCTCAGCCTCCTCACGCTGACGCTGAGTCTCTGCGGCAGGCTCAAAGTCCCGATACGCATGACCGCTGCTCAGCAGCCGCTGCAATGACGCATCATACAGGTGCCGGCGCTGCGACTGAAAACACGGTCCATTGGGACCCGGACGGTCCGGCCCCTCGTCCCAGTCCAGCCCCAGCCAGCGAAAAGCCTGCAAAATTGGGCCCAGCGCCTCATCCATATTTCGCTGCTGGTCCGTGTCGTCTATTCGCAGAATAAACGTTCCGCGATTACGCCGCGCCCACAACCAGTTGAAAAGTGCCGTTCGCATCCCGCCAATATGCATGTAACCGGTGGGACTGGGGGCAAATCGAGTTCTCACAGACATGACAGCTTCCTGTTCAGCCAATCCGCACACGACAGTACTTCTTACGGCCCGCCCAGACCAGCAGACCATCACTGACCGCGACCTGCATATCGTGAGCCGTCACAGGGGACTTCTCGGGGCCTGTTCGAGCCCCCCCGCCCTCGATCAAACGCCGCGCTTCACTGTTGCTGGTGCACAACCCCAGAGCTGTCAGCAAACGCACCGCTACCAATGCTCCGTCGGTCAGTAAACCACCGTCCAGTACAACATCCGGAATGTCCGATGGCAAAGCCTCACCACCAATCTCAGCCTGCCAGCGCTGACCCGCCGCCAGAGCCGCTTCCGTCGAGTGATACTGAGAGATCACACTGGTCGCCAGTGCGACCTTCGCTTCCTTCGGATGCCCCGACAGCAAGCGATCGACCTCCTCCATCGGCAACTCTGTCAATAACTCAAAATACATCCTCATCACACCATCAGGCAACTGCATGAACTTCTTCATCATCTCATAGGCTGGCTCACTGATCCCTATGTAGTTGCCCAGACTTTTGCCCATCCGGCGCACACCATCCAGCCCCACCAGAATCGGTGACATCACCGCAATCTGCTGCGATAAACCCTGCTGCGCCTGCAGATCACGAGCCAGCATGAAACTGTAAAGCTGCTCAGTGCCACCCAGCTCCACATCCGCACGAATCTCCACACTGTCCCACGCCTGCATCACCGGATACAGACACTCATGCAAAAAAATCGCTCGCTCCTCACGGTAACGCTTCGCAAAATCTTCACGAGTCAGCAATTGAGCAACCGTCACTCGACCACACAGACTCAAGACGTCCGCAAATGACATCCGACCAAACCAGTCTCCATTCCGATGCACCTCTGCACGAGACATGTCCACGACCTTGCCCACCTGAGCCAGGTAGTCACGCGCATTGGTCTCAACCTCCTCCGCCGTCAATCGACGACTGCGCGCCTCATCTCGGCCACTGGGATCCCCCACCAAAGCCGTGTAGTTGCCAATGATGATCACCGCCTGATGACCCATCTCCTGAAACTGCCGAATCTTCCGCAGCGGAACAGTATGACCCAGATGCACGTCAATCCCGGTCGGATCAATCCCGTACTTCACGCGCAATGGAATGCCGGTATCCCGACTGTGCTGCAGCTTCCGACGCAGTTCGTCCTGCGGTACGACCTTTTCAATGCCGCGAGTAATCACTCGCAGCTGTTCCTCAACCGGCGGAAAAGCAGATATCATTGTCCCGATTGCCGTTCTGAAGCCCGTCCAAATCACTGGTCTGCCGAAAAACCACGGGCAGTAAGCATAGCAGATACCTGCAGAGAAGGTGGCGGAATTCAGTGGGAAGAGCCCGAATTACCGAGCCCCGGGAAACTCACCGCGATGCGCTCACCTCCAGACAGATCACGTGCTGGTCGTCCCGAACAAACAGTCGCCCCTCAGACAACGAGGGTGCCTGACGAGTCGTCTCCATGATCGTCGCTCTCCCCAACTCCCGATATCCTGCTGCCGCAGCCTCCGCCAGCACCAGTTCGCCCTTCATCGTGGTAATCCACAAACAGCCGTCCGCCAGAATCAGGTTGCCCTTGCCAAACCGCGACTTCTGCCAGACCGTCTTCCTATCGCTCAGACGGATACAGACCAGGTTTGTAATTGGGCCTGCACTGCCACTGTTGTCCAGACCATACAAGTGGCCCTCATGCACCACCGGTGTCTGCCACTCCGCTCGCAGCTGACTGTCCTTTCCCAGCGACGACCAGACTGGCTGCACCTGCAGATCACCGCCTGACTTCGTCACCTGCAAAATCACTGATCCATGGTTCTCACCGGAAGAAATCAGCAGCTCATTCTCGCCAACCTGCACCGGACAGGCTGTGTTGCAGTCGTATTCCGTAGGAAAGGGAAATTGCCACAGCTCGGTACCAGTCTGCGGATCCAGACCACCAGCTCCCGCACCGTCAAACACAACCACCTGCAATCTGCCGGCCAGTTTGACCAGGACCGGGGAAGCATAACCAGATCGCCCGCTCCGCGTCTGCCATGCCAGCTTACCCGTGGCACACTGCACCGCAATCGCACCTGCAGAGTCCGACCCGGCCTGCACAATCACCAGATCGCCCGCCACCAGCGGCGAACAGGACACACCGTACTCCGCCGCCTCGCCACCGAACTGCTGCGGCACATTGACTTTCCACAACAGCTTGCCAGTGGCCGCCTCCAGCCCGACCAGCAGACCCTCGCCGGTCATTGCAAATACTCGCCCCCCCGACACAGTCGGCGTCGCCCGGGGACCGTTGCCCATGCCATTTTCGTACACCGGAGCCAGTGCTGTTTTCCAAAGTACTTCGCCGCTGTCCGCACTTAGGGAAACAGCAAACTGCTGATTCTCATCCTGAAACATCGTCACAGCCTGCTCACCCGACACTGCAATGCCCGACATGCTGGTACCCAGCGCCGTCTTCCAGACAACCTGAGGACCACCGGGCGGAAAGGTTTTCAGCAACCCGGTCTCGGCCGATGTCCCCGTGCGGTTCAGGCCGAGAAACTGCGGCCAGTCACCGCCCGCAGCAACCCCCGTCAGACACACCAGCACCAGCCGCAGTACCACCATCGCACCGACTCCGCTTGCTCCCCGGAAAATCAGACTCGTTCGCCCCATGATAAAGCTCGGACCCTCGGGCAACAAGACGAACCAGACTCCCCCGATTCACAGCAGCAGCTGTTTTTGCTATCCTGACAGCTACGACGGCATTATCGCAGGCTGACTGTCTGTCACAGGTGGCCGTCCGCGCCAGTTCGACTCCGGAGAATTCCTCAATGCTTCGTCTGCTGTCCTATGCCCTGCTGACGTTCTCTCTGATCTGCAGTCAATCGGCCTGCAGCATCCCCCTGAAGGCTCAGGAAGTGAAAATCACCTACCCACCCACAAAAACCACAGATCAAACGGATGATTTCCACGGCACAGCAGTCGCCGACCCCTATCGCTGGCTGGAAGATGATGTCCGTGTTTCCAAAGAATCGGCCGCCTGGGTGCAGGCGCAAAACGCCGTCACATTCGATTACCTCAGAGCGATTCCCCAACGCGAAACCATCAGACAGCGCATGACGGAACTCTGGAACTACGAAAAGATCGGAGCTCCCTTTCGGCGTGGCGGACGCTACTACTTTTCACGCAACGACGGTCTGCAGAACCAAAACGTACTTTGGATGCAGGAGACCCTGCAGTCTGAACCCACCATTCTGCTGGACCCGAACTCGTGGTCTAAGGACGGCACCACAGCACTCTCCGGTACCGCCTTCAGTGATGACGGACGCTTCGTCGCCTATGCTGTCCAGCAGGCCGGCTCCGACTGGAACACATGGAAAATCATGGATATCGCATCCCGCAAATTGCTGGATGATGAAATTCGCTGGGTCAAATTCAGCGGTGCAGAGTGGACGCCCGACAGCCGCGGGTTTTTCTACGCTCGCTACCCCGAACCCGCCGCAGGAGCAGCCTTTCAGTCGCTAAACAGTGACATGAAGGTTTACTACCACCGCGTCGGTACACCGCAAACCGCCGACGTGCTGGTCTATGAACGACCCGATCAGCCCAACTGGGGCTTCCAACTCAGCGTGTCCGAAGATGGACGCTACCTGATCATCACCGTTTGGGTAGGTACCGACGATCGCTACCGCATCGTTGTCAAGGATCTCCGCGAACCATACGGACTGCCGCAGGAACTCATCAGTAATTTTGAAAACGAATACTCCTTTGTCGGAAACGAAGCTGATCTCCTGTTCTTCCAGACCAACCGCAACGCACCGAACCGCAAAATCATCGCAATTGATCTGAAGAAGCCACAGCATGAACACTGGCAGGAGGTAATTCCAGAGACAGACAACGCACTCGAAAGCACTCGCATCGTCGGCAATATGTTTGTCTGCAGCTACCTCAAAGATGCTCGCACTCAGGTCCGCCTGCATTCCATGGATGGCAGTTTCGTTCGCGAAGTGCAGTTCCCCGGCATCGGATCAGCCACCGGCTTCGACGGACGCCGGGGCGATACCGACACATTCTACTCCTTCAGCAGTTTCGCACTGCCTCCCACCACATGGCGGTACAACATGATCACCGGCGAAAGCCGCGAATTCCGCCGCGCAAATGTCAAATTCAACCCCGATGACTACGAAACATCACAGGTCTTCTACACCAGCAAAGACGGCACTCGCATACCAATGTTCCTCTGCCATCGCAAAGGACTTAAAAAAGATGGCACAAACCCCGCACTGCTCTACGGATACGGCGGATTTAATATCTCCGTCACTCCATCCTTCAGCGTCAGCCGCATCACATGGATGGAAATGGGAGGAGTACTCGCAGTCGCCAACCTTCGCGGCGGCGGTGAATACGGGGAAAAATGGCACAAAGCAGGCACCAAACTGCAGAAGCAGAATGTTTTCGATGACTTCATCTCTGCCGCCGAATGGCTGATTCAGAACAAATACACCACCAGTGCCCGACTGGCCATCCAGGGACGCAGCAACGGTGGACTGCTCGTCGGTGCCTGCATGACTCAGCGACCAGATCTGTTCGGTGCCTGCCTGCCAGGAGTCGGAGTGATGGATATGCTGAGATTCCATCGCTTCACCGCCGGACGATTCTGGACCGACGACTACGGCAGCGCCGATGTCTCGGAAGAATTTCCCGCACTGCTCAAGTACTCCCCCTACCACAATCTCAAGCCCGGCACCAAATACCCGGCGACTATGGTGACCACTGCTGATACCGATGATCGAGTCGTCCCAGGGCACAGTTTCAAATTCGCTGCCAGACTGCAGGCATCACAGGCAGGCTCAGCACCCGTGCTCATCCGAATTGAAACCTCGGCAGGACACGGGGCAGGCAAACCAACTGCAAAAATTATCGAAGAATCGTCCGATGAAATCGCATTCCTCGTTAAAGCACTCGGAATGAAATAAATCCCGACTGCTGTAACCTCGTCTGGCAAATGACCCCGTCAGGGCTTCAGACGGATTTCCGGATCGTCATCAAAGACCTCATTGTCCTCGATCACCTCGATGTCTTCAATAACTTCCAGATCATCGATGTCATCCACACTACCGGCGGACGCAAAAACAGCGTCCCCGGCCGGTGCAGACATAGGCTGATCCCGAATCGTATCTGCGTCTGATACCGCAGCAGCCTCAAAACCGCTGCCAGGCAGTATCTGCACCGCTCGAATCGGCACAGACTGAATCGGTCCAGGTGATCCGGCCGGACCCGCCTGAACCGTCGCCGCAGCTTTGTCCAGAAACATGTATCGCAGATCGCCGATCGATATTTCCAGACCATTCACCAGGCGCAGATCACGCAGCACCCGCTGGCCACCACACCATACCCCATTCATGCTGCCCAGATCGCGAATGAAGTACTCATTGTTCACCTGCACAACGGCGCAGTGGATACGCGATATTCGAGTACTGGTGTCAAGAATCACATCGCAGTCATTGCTGCGACCAATCAGAACGACCGCTCGGTCGACAGAAATCTGTCGACCCGGGCCCAGCGGATGCAAAATTGCAGCCATTCTGATGATCCGAGCAAGAGTGGTGCCACCGCCAAAACACGGCAGCCAGCAAAACAGCTGTCCAGCAACAAAAGACTACCCCAAAGTTACTGAACACGAACCAACTGGTTCCAAAAATTTTGGTGCCCTCAAGACAACACAACCGAAACATCTCATGCAATCGGTACAGTCGGATTCAGTTTGCTGTCTCAGAACGAACATCCAGTTGATCACGCTTGCTGAACAACGTCTTCAGCCGCTCTCGCGAATAAATCCGCACTACATTTTTCTTGTAACGCAGCCTGCCAAGCTCATCGTAGTCCAAATGCTCGGCAATTCTCGGCGTCGCCAGATCAGCATACAGCGCCGCAAAAGTCTCCGGATCTACACCACGCCCCTCTTCAAGATCCTGCTCGGCATTCACTCCGCCAACCGAAGCACCAAAATAATTCACACCCGATGCTACCGCTGTACTCTGCCCACCAGCCGACAGCAGGCTGTTTAGTTCCTTCACGGATTTGCTGACAGCGTGATAGGCCTTCAGTACGTCCTGCCCAACATCGTTGTTGTTTCCACCTTCCTGACTGACAGCAGACAGCATCGCTGGCTGCGACATCGCGCCAGCCACATAACCAGCAGCCAGCAGCACCGCTGCACCCATCAGTTTTCCGGTCCGAATCATGAGTGGAACCCCGTTTGAGCAGAAGCCAAAAAACACCGATCATCAGGCAGCACGACGCCCGGAGTCTCTGCGAGTCTCTTCGCCGGTAACACCTCGAACGTCCGATTCCTCAACATCCTGGTTCACAGTACCGAACCGAAAACTTAACCCCATCATTAGCATGCACGCCGCAATCGCAGCAAGACAACCAATAATGGCCATCTGATCATCAGAAAATAAGTTCGCGTTGTCCATATCCACGTGCATCCTGTTGCTGTGCTGAAGACCTCGCCGCATCCCGGCGACGCCCCAGCGCAATCACACTCGATCGGCAAGTCCAGCGAGAATATTCGGCGAACTCCCCCCCCAGGCTTCAGCAGGACGCACTGCCCCTCGACCAATCCCGCTCAAAACTGCTGTCCCAGCGGAAGAACAAAGATGGGCAAACAGGAGGGACTTTCAGCAACATGCCGATCACGTAACTTTGGCAATTGCTGTGGCGCCCTCTGACAGCGTCCCACGAATTACCGCTCACAAGGGTCATGCCCAAGAATTGCATCGCAGCAGCAGTGCCAATTTTTCCAAATATGTCTGACTGGGACGCGGATCGTCTGCAGCCAGCCAAATCCAAACACTCACAGGCCTGCCACATCGTCCCACGACTCCCCGCAAATTCTAATCAGCAGCAGTCGCCTGCGTCTTCTTCTGCCGGCGCTGCTTGCCGCAGCACCGCACCCGCCATCACTCCGGTGCAAGCCCAAAACCAAACCTGCGCACAGTTTCCTCACCGGACGCACCAGACCGCCTCTGATGACCCAGTTTCTATGGGCTCAGACCGGACGCCCGGTTGGCGCCCCCGCTGGCCCACCTGGACCTCCGGCCCCCGCTGGCCGGCCCGGACGCTGAGGGGCAGGGCAGCAGTCCGTCGGACACACGTCGTGATTCGCAGGATACAATCCAATACACTCCCGCTGACCACCACTCATCCGCTCCTCAATCAGCTTGCGAATCATACGGATAAAATGCGGATGCGTCCCCGGAGTCGCCGCACGAACCATTATCATGCCCAATTCGTCACACAAATGTTTCGCCGCGTCGTCCAGATCGTACAGAACTTCCATGTGGTCCGACAGGAAACCTATGGGCGAGATCACAACACTGCGGACCCCCGATGCATGCAGTTCCCGGATGTAATCCAGAATGTCGGGCTCCAGCCACGGATCCTCCGGACGACCGCTGCGACTCTGGTACACCAGCCGATACTGCTCCGGACTCAGCGACAGACTCTCGGCCACCAGCCGACAGCTTTCTGACAACTGACGCTGATAGTCAGATGTGTTCGCCATTCCCATCGGAATGCTGTGCGCCGTAAAAGCCACCACCGGAGGCTGACCACCCAGCGTCGCCTGCCGCACCGCAGCACCGACACAGCCTGAAAGCACCTCAATGAAGTCCGGGTGGTTGTAAAACACACGAATCTTGTGCACTTCCATCCCCGCCAGTGACGGATCTGTCAGCGTTGCAAGGATGTTCTCGCGATACTGCCGGCAACCTGAATAGCAACTGAAACCGCTGGTCACATAAGTTAGCACACGCCGCACACCATCAAGGTGCATCTGCTGGAACGTCTCAGGAAGCAGAGGATGCCAGTTACGATTACCCCAGTAAATCGGCAGTCCAATCCCCGCTAAGCCCAATTCCTTCTGCAAAGCCGCAATCAGCTCGCGACACTGCTGGTTGATCGGGCTGACACCATCATAGTGATAATAGTGCTCCGCGACTTCAAGCAGCCGCTCTCGGGGCACCGGCTTGCCCCGAAGCACATTTTCGAGAAACGGGATCACATCCTCCCGCTTCTCAGGGCCACCGAATGAAAGCACAAGAATGGCGTCATAGGCACAGGAACTGGTCATCTGCTAATCCGAATCAGTCACACCGCCAACAATTGCAATCGACCCGGAAGCGGTCGAACCGTTGCGAAAGTATAGTTACGACCCAGTCGCAGGCAGCGGACAATCACCCGAAAGAATCGCGAGGACGCGATTCAGGCCCGCCAAACCGCTCCGCACATCAGAATCCGACTCGCGGACGGATGGTGCGGGCAAATGCTTCGAGATGCATGAAGTGGTCACAAAATGTAGTAAATCGCAACATGCGACGAACTTCACCAGTCATCCCCTGACCACCAACTACCAAAGCACAGCCAAAGGCGTTGGCAGTGTCGAACAGAGTGTTGAAACTGGCAATAAAGCGGTCCACATTGCGGATTGTGGAAACGCTCACCCACATCAGGGAAGGACGGTCGATCTCAATTGCCCGCCGCAGAGTTTCGAAAGGCAGCATGTGCCCCAGTGAGACTGCTCGCCAGCCACAGTCACGCAGCACCAGTTCGGCCATACACACTGCCAGCGTGTAAGGATCACCGTCCAGCGTTGCCCCCAGCGCCAACGGACCATTCTCTGGTCCTAAACCCACCCCGTTACGCAGCTCGTGCAGCACTCGCAGGCAGGTCTCACAGGCCCGCCTCTCCTGGTATATCTCCACCTCTCCGCACTGCCACATGTCCCCAATGCGATGAAAGGCCGGCCCCATGACCTGATCGCAAATCCTCGAAACACTCACACCACGGAGATACAGGTCAAGAATGATTCGACGAGAACCCATCTCATCGCCCGTCGTCATCGCACGCACAAACTCGCTAGCCGCACCCTGCTCAGAAACGCCGCCAGCACCAGTGCCCGGAGGCAGGCCAATAGCCTCAGGGTTTGCCAGCGACATTTTCTCGTCGCGCACGTACCGCAGCACAGAATCCAGCAACAGACGGCGATGACCGCCGCCTGTCTTTGATGCCTGAATCAACCCCTTATCCACCCAGCGCTTCAGTGATGACTCGCTGACGCCAATGGCAACGGCGACTTCTCGAGGGGAAAAGAACTGGCTCATAACCATCTCTCGCAATGTGAGACACTGCAGCTGACACGGAGTCTCCGAGTTAGAACCGCCGGAGGTATTAAAAAATTGTAGACCCAACGTCAACTCTGGCCAAAATAAGGCATTCGAATTCCGCATTTATTTGAAACTTCAGCCGCAAAGAACGCAAAACGTTCACCCACGGCTGCTTTCTCGCAAAAATTCGGTCAAAATAGTCGATTTCTGCCGATTTCAGTCAGCCTCAGTACGCGTCCCGATTCACTGATTCAGACCAGCAAAATTAGTGCACAGATGTCCTTATAAAAAACCCGTCGATTTCAGGACAGTACTGTCTGCATAATCACAGGTGCACCATCGAAATTCCCGATACATCTAAAATCTGCATCTGCTCCGCCCGCGGAACGGACAACTCCGGCAGGATATAAGGGAATTTTTGTTCACAAGTCCCACACGGCGTCAAATGCCAACTGCAAACACGTCGTGTCGTCACTCGCGTCAAACAAGTCCGACGATACCACAGCCGAAAAACGAACTGCAGCCGTCGTTACCCCAAAACCAGCGCATCAGGGATGCTGGATGGCTTCCGGTACAGTCAGCGGGCTCTGTTGACGCCCTTCAAACTCCAGCGGGAACTGTCGCCGGTCTGTGCCCGCCTGAATTCTCACCGCCTGAGACCTGCCTGACCCGACCGATCGCGGGACAACCTGCAGCCAGCGACGATCCTTCAGCAAAATCTGCAGACGCATGACTCGCGAAAACTCCACACTGACCCCGTCCTCGCGATTGCCGAAAATTGCATCCCCGATATCACGCACCGCAGGCTCGAACGCGACACCGGCAAGCCGAATTGCCTCCTTTGCGTCCGAACTTTCAAGCGAATTCTGCAGCGTCTGATACACCGTCGGATTCGTGAGGAAAGCATCTCGAAAAACAGACCACGTCAAATCGCGAATCTGACTGTCCGTGGCAGTCGAATGCAGACTCTCGCGGATCACCTCACGAACCTCGCGATTCTGACTGACCGCCCGCACCACGCGCTCCGTGGCTGCAACAAAATCATCCACTCGCGATTCCATCGCCGGACGAATTTCTTCCGCCAGAAAACGCTCAAACTCGCGCTTCACCGCATTCCGCTCTGGCAGCGGTGACACGTCATACAGGTATCGCCACGTGAAAGACCATAAGGAAACTCGATCCCACAACTCACGCCCCACATCCAGTGCCACCGGTCTCATTTCACGCTCAATGATTGGCAGCACCTGAGTCCGCACGAGAGGTACCACCTTCTGCCTGACTACTTCCTCCTGATACCTGTCCGCAATCTTCGAAATCTGCTCGCGATGCTGCTGCAAAACTTCAGGTAACTGCCTTTCAACCACCACGGCCATCTGACCCACCGCATCCTGCAGAACCGGCTGCAGCCGGGCGGTCATCTCCGGACCATGCTTCTGCCACTCTGCCGCCAGTATGCCGCTGATTTCAGACCGCCGCTGCTCCGGCAGCAAAGTTGCTGCCACCCAGTCAAGCGTCGTCGGAGTAGAATAATACTGTAGCTCAAACCCGTCAGGACAAACGCTTCGGATCATGCTCTCATCCAGCAGCAGTTGGACCTGTCGAGCTGGAGCGGGGTCAAACATTACACCACCCGCCGTTCGCACTTTACCTGCCTGCAGCGTACGCCCTCGAGCATCAGTGATGAATATCGGATCATTAGCCGCCAGCATCAGTGGTACTTTTGAAATTCCCTGCAACTGGACCGTGCCGCCACCCACCCACCGCCCAAGATGCCGAAACAGCTGAAGGGTGCTGGTGCCACCGGCAGAATGCGCAGCGGCCGCATACAGCCCCCACGCTACCGGCAAAGTCCACAACAGACAGCCCAGCAACATACGGACCATTGACGAGACTGAAGGCACCTGCACGGCAGAAATTTCTTCCAAAAGGACGCAGCCTGATTGCGAAGGTGACGAAAGGGCACTTGGGAATTATCCGCCACCTGAACCTTTGAATCAATTGGAATGTGCCCCCGAATTTGTTGCAAAACCACTGTCAACTGCTGAAGATTCGACCCTCAGACGGCCCACTGTCCGGCAGAACGGAACTGCATGACCCTGATCAACTCCACAATTCTTGCGGGATTGCTGCTGGCTGCCGTTCCGCTGATTCTGCACCTGACCATGAAGGCTCGACCGAAACGGATCGAGTTCCCGGCACTCAGACTGCTGAAAGCTCGTCGCACCGCCAACAGTCGCCGCATGCGTCTGCGACAGGTTCTGCTCCTGATCCTCAGAACGGTGCTGATCATCCTGCTCGTACTCGTCTTCGCACGCCCTTCATTGCCAGCCGCCAACTACAGCCTCCGCTGGTGGGAATGGCTGGGTATTGCCAGCTCCGTCATCGCTGCCACCGCGGGCTACGTCTGGCTCAATAAAAAAGACTCAGGTTCTGCCGGCGGAACCGCCGGAATGCAGCAGCGGCAAGCTCGCCGGCGAGTCTTCTGCTTGCTGGGCGGCCTGCTGCTCGCCTTCCTGCTCGGCGGTGTTCCGTGGGGCCTGCGAGTCCGAGCAGAACTGCTGTCACCCGCCAGCGAAGGCTCAGAAGACATTCCAATCGCTGCCGTCTTCCTGATCGATAACAGCATCAGCATGGAATACCGTCAGGAAAACATCACTCGACTTGAATACGCCAGTCGCCTGACACGCCAGCAACTGGAGCGTTTTCCCGCCGGAAGCCGCTCCGCAATTCTAAGCTCACAGTCTGATGACGAAGTCATCTTCCAGTCCGACACCGGCAGCGTCGCCACCCGACTCGAATCGCTCACCGCAACTGCCATACCCGCACGCCTCAATCGACAACTGCGACTGGCCGTCGAAGCACATCAGGAGGACCGTCGCAGGACTCAGCAGGAAGCCGGACTTGGCGGTTCCGCAGACCAGTACGTCCGTGAAATTTACATCTTCACCGATTTCTCCAGATCCGCATGGCAACTCCCGGACGAATCCCAGTTGCTGCAGTTGCTCAAAGAAAATGAAATGGACTGGCTGAATATCTACCTCGTCGATGTCTCAGTAACACAGCCTGTCAACGCCGGACTCGCCGACCTGCGCATCTCCGAGCAGTCCACTGTCAGCGGTCGCGATCTGCTGCTTAACCTCACCGTCAGATCCACCACCGGACTGCCAGCCAACGCCAGACTCGAAGCACTGATTACAGATCCTGCAGGGCGAGAAACTCCGGCCGCTCCGCCGGCCAGCGTGAAACTCGACGGGAATGCCAGCCGAGTTCAAATGGCCGTTCGAATTCCCGCTGACACCGCATGGGTCGAAGGCACCGTTCGCCTAGCTGCTGAAGATCCACTCATGCAAGACAACGTACGATTCTTCACCGTGGCAGTCCGACCAGCACCCAAAGTTCTGCTGATCGCTGATCGAACAAATGAAGCCATTTATCTGAAAAATGCCCTGCAACCCGACGAACTGGAAAAGGCCGGAGTCCGCCAGTGTGAATGCCGGCTGATTGCCACAGCCGAAACCGCCGACCAGAATTTTGCAGACTACGACGCCATCGTGCTCATGAATCCCAGTCGCCCCGCTGATACGCTCTGGAACGAACTTCGCAAATATGCCGATGCAGGTGGTGGCGTATTCATCACAGCCGGTTCCGGCAGACTCCAGCACGCTGCGTGGGCCACCGCCGCCGCCAGCAGCCTGCTGCCCGCCACTCCGCTCACCATCGTCAAATACCTCGATACCCCCGGCTACCTCAACCTCACCAGTGAAAATGGCGTGACCCGCAACTTCCTGCAGGACGAAGGCCTCCGCACTGAACTTGCAGCCGTCGCGTTCGACCGCTGCTGGGCTGTCGAAGCCAATCCCGCAGCCCGCACGCTCATGCAATTCACCGGCCCCGCAGATCGCCCCGCACTCCTCGAACGCACCATCGGCAAAGGTCGCTGCCTGATGTTCACATCTGCCATGGACAATCTGCCCGATGGAGGCAATCTGTGGAATAACCTGCCGGACAGCTGGAGCTTCCTCGTGCTGGCCGACAGCCTGCTGCAGTACCTCACCAACGCGTCAGACAAACGCTGCAATTACATCTCCGGTGAACCGGTGGATGTGCCCATACCGGAAAAACAGAGATTCCAGCAGTACCTGCTGCGACGACCCGGACTCAGACAAACCCGCGGACAGCTCGAACCCGGCTCCACCGAAATTCTGCTCACGGACGCCACTGATCACGGACACTATCTGCTGCAGGCAGTCGATGCGGCGCCAGGATTCGAAGCCGCCTTCGCCGTCAACTTCCGCGATGACGAAACAGACCTCACCGCAATCACCGATGAAGAACTGCAGCAACTGATCGGACAACAGCAATCCGTCATCATTCATGATCCCGAACAGTTGCAGGCTATCCAAAGAACCGGGCGACTGGGAGTCGAAGTGCTGCCTCTGCTGCTAGGACTGCTGCTGATCCTGTGCTGCGCTGAACACCTCATGTCCAACTTTTTCTACGACGCTCCCGACAGCAAAGCCCCCCCCGCCGCCACCAGGGCCACAGCCTGAAACAAATAGTCAGCCGACACATCCCCGCCCAGTGTCCTGAACTTCACACCGGCCTCGCCAGCAGACCACTGGCTGCCCTTACACGAGCCAGCACCTCCTGCGCCCTCGCCTGGGCCTTTACTGCACCCTGACGCAGAATGTCCTCCAGTTGGTCCGGATTGGCCTCCAGAGCCGCTCGTCGCTCGAAAGCCGGAGCAAACATCTCCATCGCCGCCTGATACAGCTGCTCCTTGGCCTCGCCAAACCCCATGCCGCCTGCCTCGTAACGCTGCCGCAATGCCTTCTGACGCTGCTCGTCTGCAAACAGCCGATACAGATCAAAGACCGTGCACGCATCCGCGTTCTTCGGCGACTCCATCGCTGTCGAATCTGTGCGGATACTCATGATCAGCTTACGCAGCTTCTTCGGCGTTTCAAAGATCGGAATTGTGTTGTCGTAACTCTTCGACATCTTTTCGCCGTCCAGACCTCGCACCCGTGCCGATTCCGACAACACCATCGCCTCCGGCAGCTGCAGACACTCGCCGTAGAACGAATTGAAACGCTGGGCCAGATCACGAGCAACCTCGACGTGCTGGATCTGATCTGCACCGACCGGAACATGCGTACTGTCGTAGGCCAGAATGTCAGCAGCCATCAGCACAGGATAAGTGAATAATCCCGCGTCCGAAGCCAGACCCTTCGCCTTCTTATCCTTGTAGGCGTGACACTTCTCCAGCAGATGCATCTGAGTAATCGTCATCAGCAGCCACGTCAGCTCAGTCACCTCAGGAACGTCCGACTGCCGAAACAAACAGGCCCGGTCCGGATCCAGCCCCAGTGCCAGCAGATCCATCGCCGCATCCCGTATGTTCTGCCGCAACAAATCACGGTCCCGAATCGTCGTCAATGCATGAAAATCGGCAATAAAAAAAAAGGATTGCTCCTGCCCCTGTAAAGCAATGTACTGGCGAATAGCGCCAAAATAATTGCCCCAGTGAAATCGCCCCGTAGGCTGAATACCGGAAAGTACTCGCATGGATGTACCGGAATCATTTTAAAGTTGTTTGAGTATGCAGGCAGCCGATGATTTCACCGGGACCCGCAGCCCCCAGAGAACGAATCGCCTCTGGCAGCTGGCCAATCAGCTGATTTGCCAAACCAGGATTATAAAAATTCGCTGTGCCAATCTGCACCGCCGTGGCACCCGCTACCAGAAATTCCATCACGTCATCCAGTGACTGAATGCCGCCAATGCCGATAATCGGTACCTGCACAGCACGACGCACCTGCCAGACAATTCGCAATGCCAAAGGCTTGATCGCAGGACCACTTAAACCGCCAAGGATATTTCCCAGCACCGGACGACGACGACGCCAGTCGATCGCCATCCCCTGAAACGTGTTCACCAGCGAAACCGCGTCAGCCCCCGCTTCCGCTACCGCCTGAGCGATCGGAACCACACTGGTGACGTTCGGTGTCAGTTTGGCTATCACAGGCAAACGACACGACTGATACACCGACTTCACCACTTGCCCCGCCAATGCCGGATCCGTCCCAAAATCCACCCCACCGGACACGTTGGGACAGGAAATGTTCAGCTCTATGGCCGCAATTCCCGGAATGCCGTCCAAAACCTCGGCCATGCGAGGAAAATCATCCATGCACTTCCCGGCAATGTTCACGATGATGGATGTCCCCAAAGTCAGCAGCCATGGCAACTTCTCAGCCACAAACTGATCGAAACCATCATTGTCCAGACCAATCGAATTCAGCATCCCGCTGGCCGTCTCGACCGTGCGAGGCGGAGGATTACCGGGGCGGGCCGCAGGAGTCACCGTTTTGGGAATGATCCCGCCCAGCTTTTCAAATTCCACAAATGCCGATAGTTCGCGCGCATAACCAAACGTTCCCGAAGCCACCAGAATCGGGTTTTTCAACTGCAACCTGTTCAGTCGGACGCTTAGATCCATTTTTTCAGCACTTTTGCGAACAGAAAATCGTCGATCATCCAGTTCCGGCGGTTACAAAAGCCCACCTGCTCCAAACAGAATCATAACAAATGCCGGACAGAATCGGGAGAAATGGCGGGGGGAATTGAGTCCTGACGGACAGGCTGGCAATCCTGAGAAGTTCCGAGCCTCTAACCACACGGGAACCAGCGAACTCCCACAAAACACTGCTTGCACAGCCTCCGTTGCCACAGGTACCATCAGGAACTCACAGATCGGCTGAACCCAGCAAATTCAGGGACTGCCATGAACGAATCACAGCAAACCAGACTGCATCTGGGCATCGATCTGGGCGGCACCAACATCAAAGCCGGCGTCGTCGATGACAGTGGCCACCCGCTGGGATTCAGCACCGTTCCCACAGAAGCAAACGCCGGGCCCCTGCACGGCGTGAAACAAATGGCGCTGGCGGCTGAACAGGCAATGCAAAAGGCTGGTGTCACCAGCAACCAAATCTCCGCCGCAGGACTCGCCAGCCCGGGCACCATGGATATCCCTGCCGGCATGCTGCTGGAACCCACAAACCTGCCCGGCTGGAACAACTTCCCCATCCGCGATAAAGTCGCCGAATCTCTCGGCCTGCCCACCATCCTGCAAAATGACGCCAATGCCGCCGCCTACGGCGAATACTGGGCCGGTCAGGCAAAACATGCACAAAGCCTCGCCTTCTACACACTAGGAACGGGGCTCGGCGGGGGCCTGATCATCGACGATCACATCATCGAGGGCCGACATTCACATGGTGGCGAACTGGGCCACGTAATTCTCGAAGCACATGACGGTCGCTACTGCAACACTGGACAGTACGGCACCGCGGAAGCCTACGTCAGTGCTACCGCTCTGCTCCGCCGGTTTAACGAACAACTCGAAACCGGCGCTGTCACCTCCGTACGCAGTCGCCTGCTCGCCGGCCAAAAACTGACGCCCCTCGTCATCACGGAAGAAGCCGAACACGGCGATCACCTGTCACTGGACCTGATCATGGAAATGGCCCAGTATCTTGGGGCCACAATCACATCCTGCGTCCACGTCATCGACCCGGACATGGTTCTGCTGGGCGGAGCCATGACATTCGGCCGCGACACAACTCGAGTCGGGCGGGAATTCATCCAACGAGTTCGTCAGGAATTTCGAACTCGCACCTTCCCAACTCTCGCCAACAGCATCAGCATCGACTGGGCGTCACTTGGCGGAGATGCAGGATTTATTGGTGCAGCGGGCTGCGCCCGACTGGCATTCCTCAAAAACCGCCTGCCCGTCAACTGAACCTGCTACCGTGCCTTGGCTCGCGCCGTTGCGGAAGTCAAAATGAATCCGGCAGGAGATTCGCTGCGCGGCAATCGCAGCGTAAACGTGGTCCCGCGACCGACCTCGCTCTCCACCCGAATCCGGCCGTGATGAGACTCCACGATCTTCAAACACACCGCCAAACCCAGACCCGTACCGCCCTGACCGCGATCGTCAGGAGCCTTCGTTGTGTAAAACGACTCAAAAATTCGCGGCAGCTTGTCCTGCGGGATCCCACACCCGTTGTCGGCAACGACCAGTTCAGCCCAGCCCTCTTCCGGATTATCACGCACGATCAGCCGCAAACGGCCAGCTTCCTTCATCGCCTGTCGAGCATTCACGATGAGATTCATCAGCAGTTGCTGGATCTGACTGGAATTCGCCAGCGCCCAAACATTATCCGCCAGCTGCAGATCCACCGTGATCCGATGCATCTGCAGATCCTTCTGCAACAGCACCAGCACGTCCTCCAGCAATCGTTTCAAATCCTGAGGCTCAATGCGGCTGGATGTACTGCGAGCATACGACAGCATACCCGTCGTAATCTTCGCCGCTCGCTGAGATGCCGTCAGAATGCGATCGAGGGCCTTCGTGCGAGTCGCCTCGTCAGGATGACGCAGCCCCATCTTCGCGTAATTAATGACCGTCGTCAGAATGTTGTTGAATTCGTGTGTAATCGACGAAGCCAGCGCCCCGACAGAACTGAGCCTTTGCGCACGCATTAGCTCTTCTTCGAGACGAGCCAGACGATCTGTCAGTTCCTGAAGCTGCTGTGCTGGGTCGGTCATATCTGCCGTCGCCTGTCCGCTGCTGCTGTGAGTCACTTGGTCGGTATCGGCATAATCGATGCCCCCGCTGCAGTCGTCCTGTCCGGCATTTCAGATAAATTCAAATCCGGCCAAAGCCCTTCTTTTTACCATAATTTCCACCATGGCTTCGACGGTTTTGCGGGTTCGTCACCCCAGCCTCCAGGCGGTGCGGTCAGCCTCGACTTCAGGAAGGTCAGATATTTCGGATCCTCGCTCAGAAACATCTCGATGCCAGCCCCCATGAAAGCGCGGGCCAGTTCGTCGGCTGCTCGAGACTCATTACCAAGTTCCAACTGGCACTGCCCGAGTCGCAGATGCAGGAATGGATTCCCAATTGCATCCGGACAGTGCATCGCCGTGGTCAGATTATCCCGGCCCGCCTGATAATCCCTGTTTAGAAACTTGGCGTCACCGATCGCACCAAGCAGCCACGTGGCCGCTTCCCAATCTGTCTTCGGTTCCGGCAGGAGATCTCAGGCAGCCCAGTACTTTGGGGTGGCTGCGGAGTATTCGCGGTTTTGGGCAAGTGCATCCCCCTCAGCAGAGAGTTCCTCAATGCAGCCGCCAGTGTCATCCGGCAACTCAGACATACTCCCTTGCCCTTTCAACTCTGCCGACTCACGGATGCCAGAAAAAAACGCAAAAAACGGATACCACGACTGCAGAAGGTTTCCATCGATACCATCGCCGATTGTCAAGAACGGGCAGTTGCCTGTGTTCCAGCCTGCAAACTGCAGATCTCTCCGGGCTGGCTCATTGGCAGCCAAAAGATGATTCAGCACTGAACGTGATTTGGCGTTCCGGCACCGCGAACATCAGGTGCCGCCGAGGGCCAGTCGCTGCCTGAGTTCTGTGTGCCACTGCTGGCAATGCTCGTTCCGAATGCAGCGAGCTGTTCGGCTGCAGACACCGGCTGGTTTAGCAACTGCTGCTGCATGATCTGCACACAGAGCTGCCCCTTTTTGGAATCCGCGGGCTTACGCTCATGCTTTCCCCGAGCTTCTCCGATTTCGACGTCCTGCTGCTGTGTGCGGTTGAGTCGGGCTTCTTCATCACGCTGAGCCTGTAGATGAGAGTTGTGTTCCCGCAATTGATCGGGGGTCCGAGTGATCATTTCCAGGACTCCGGCAGCTTCCGCTAATTCCTGATCGAGCAGAAGCCGAGTAACCCAGTCGATGGTCAGGTCGTCCCTGAGAATAGGCGGGAATGATTTTTCCCAGTTCCAGAAGTCGAAATGACGTTTTGTGGGCTCTCTGAACAGGGAACCCGGCAGCACGCAGATGCTGATTGATGGGTGCAGGGCGATGCCAGTCTGACCCTCATGCGAGGGACTGACATCTGCGTCGACAGCATAAAAAACAGGTCGTTCGGCCATTCCGAAAGGCAGCGAAAACTGCGTTTTGGTGTTGATTTGCCGTCCAAACTGGTCAACTGCGAGAACATCACGGATGGACAGTGTGCCGTCAGCATTCCGCTTCCCGCGAATTGGGTTGCGGGAATAGATACTGGCAATCGGCGTCTGTCCGCCAGGATTAGAGTTAAGAAAGTGATTAACGAGAGGCTTCTGCAATTAACCTCTGTACAGCATTTTAAATTCGTAGTCCACGAGCGGGCTGATTTCGATTGCCGCGAGCACGTCGACTTTCCGGTTGCCGCGCAAACTGTCCGACGGTGGCGATGCAAGCGTTTCCGGCAGCCAGGCTGAACGGTGTGCGACCGTTTATAATATCCCGGCTGTTGAACCGGCGGGACAGTAAAACAGCAACCTCCTGCTGCAGTGCAGGGGGTTGCTGTGCAGCAGTATCCGCTGCGTTATCGCTGTCCGACAATCACGTCTTTTTTGCTGCTGCGGACGACTTTGTCGGAGACGATTTGGGAGTCGTCTTCTTGGCACTGGAGGCAGCCGGCTGTGGAGTCTTCGCCGGCTTCTTTACCGTCGTCGATTTTCCGCTTGTGGCTGCCTTCTTTGCCCCCGCTGACTTCTTTGCCCCCGCAGGCTTCTTTGTGGTTGCCGGCTTCTTCGCGGTCACAGGCTTTTTCTCTGCCGCCGGCTTTTTCACCTTCGCTGGCTTCGACGCCGCAGCTGACTTTTTTTCCGCGGCAGACTGCTTTTCTGCCGTCGGTTTGCTGTCGGCCGACGCTGATGACTTAACTGCCACCGCTGCCGCTTTGGTCGCAGCCGGTGCCTTTTCGTCAGCAGCAAATACCGCCGAATTCAGGGTCAGCGTCAAAGCCACGCTAAACACTGCAGCAGATTTCAGGATTCTGTTCATCGGTACGTCCCCTTTTCAGAAACAAACAACGGAAACCGGAGCCTATGCACATCACACTGACTGCATCGTTCTGAAATCTTCACGTCCGATTCCCTCAGACACAGATTCCACCACGACACCGCCCGCATGTCAAAGGGGTTTACTTAAAATATTACGTAGGGTGGCATTAATTGGCACCATATTATGATCGTATCGATTTAACCGTTGGGCCTGCGGCGGAATACGCACAGCTGACCATCCCGACCTTCACGGGACGATCACTGATTACACGGGAATGCACACGCCCAAACGACAACCGACAGCTGCCGCTGCCAAATCTCGGGCCCAACATCACACTGGCACGTCAAAAGCTCGGCTCGACGCCCCCCTCGCTGCCGGAACACACCAGCAGCGGTGCGTTACGCCAGCGCCCGCACTACTCGATCACCCATTTCCGTCGTGCTCAAAAACGCCCCGCCACCCGCGATATCGCGAGTTCGACAGCCGGCTGCCAGAACAGTGTTCACCGCCGACTCAATCGCTGTTGCCTCTTGCTCAAGCTGCAGTGAATATCGCAGCATCATCGCCGCTGCCAGAATTGTCGCCAGCGGATTTGCCACATTCTGCCCGGCAATGTCCGGAGCTGAACCATGAATCGGCTCAAACAGCCCTGGCCCGCCTGCACCGATTGATGCCGATGGAGCCAACCCAAGGGAACCCGGCAGCATCGAGGCTTCGTCAGTCAGAATGTCACCAAACAAATTCTCGGTCACTACCACATCAAAATCACGAGGCTTCGAAATCAAATGCATCGCCATCGCATCCACCAGCACCACATTGTACTGCAGATCCGAAAATTCCTGTTTCACGACCGACTCCGAAACCTGTCGCCATAACCGCGATGCCTCCAGCACGTTCGCCTTGTCCACCATCGTCAGACGCCCCCGACGACCGCGAGCTGCCTGCGCCGCCAAACGCACCACCCGCTCAATTTCTCCCGTGGAATAAGTCATCACATTCCACGCCTCTTCGCCACTGGCATGCGGACGCCGACCCGACTCACCAAAATAAATCCCGCCCGTCAGTTCACGCACAAACAGGATGTCTGTCCCCTGCACAATCTCACGCCGCAGCGGTGATGCATCCAGCAGTTCGTCCCAGGTCTTCGTGGGACGCAAATTGGCAAACAAACCCAACTCACGGCGGATTCTCAGCAGTCCGGCTTCAGGTCGAGTCTTCGCGCGAGGATCATCCCATTTCGGACCTCCGACCGCACCCAGCAACACCGCATGTGATCGCCGACATGCCTCCAGTGTCTCGTCCGGCAACGGATTGCCGCACGCGTCAATCGCACAGCCACCCATCAAATGCTCAGTCATCCGAAACTCGTGACCAAAGTTCCCGGCCACCGCTGTCAACACTCGCTTCGCCTGAAACACAATCTCCGGACCAATCCCGTCACCCGGCAGAAGCACAAAATCTGCTTGCATCTGTTCACTCTTTCAAGATTCGTCGTGGACACACTAGACCCCCACAGAGTAAGCAAGAGACCTGCGGATGCAACCTCGCCGCGACCAGCGGGTGCCAATTGCCCCCGAAACCGCCGGAATTCTCAGTCCAGAAACCATCCACTACACCCGCACACCTGAATTCTCTGCCGCTATCTGCTATTCTGCATCACCATCCGCCGGCTTGCCGGCTGCACTCGCACTTAGCGCCGTCCAGGAACACTGCTGTGGCTGAAAAACGCGACTTCGACGAATTCCTCGAAAAATTCCACCGACATCATGAAGTGATGGTGGAAGAACTGCACAAAGTCATCATCGGACAGGATGCAGTCATCGATCAAATCCTCGCTGCCATCTTCACAGGCGGACACTGCCTGCTGGTTGGTGTCCCGGGACTCGCCAAAACACTCGTCGTCAGCACTATCGCCAAACTGCTCGACGTCCAGTTTCGACGCATCCAGTTCACACCCGACCTGATGCCTTCCGACATCACCGGCACAAATGTGCTCGAAGAAAGCGAACTCGGTCGCCGCGAATTCCGCTTCGTCGAAGGGCCCGTCTTCACAAATATCCTGCTGGCAGACGAAATTAACCGCACTCCGCCCAAGACACAGTCCGCACTCCTGCAGGCCATGCAGGAACGAGAAGTCACTGTCGGACAAACCACCTACCGCCTGCCCGAACCGTTCTTCGTGATCGCCACTCAAAACCCCATCGAACAGGAAGGCACCTACCCACTGCCTGAAGCACAGCTCGACCGCTTCATGTTCAACGTCAAAGTTGACTACCCGACACTCGAGGAAGAAGAAAAAATTCTCGAAGCCACCACCTCCGGCGAACGACCGGAAGTCCGTCGAGTCCTCTCGGCCAAATCCATCCTCTACCTCCAAAAACAAATCGGACAGATTGCCGCCAGTCCGCTGATCATCAGCTACGTCGCACGACTCGTTCGCGCTACACGCCCCAAAGACGCCGGCTCGCCCGAATTCATCCGCAGACTGGTTGACTGGGGAGCTGGGCCTCGCGCCGGACAATACCTCATCGCCGGCGCCAAAGCGATGGCCGCCATGACCGGACGCCCCAGTGTCACCATCGCAGATGTCCGCGAAGTTGCCATACCTGTGCTCCGACACCGCATCTCCGCCAACTTCCAGGCACAGGCCGAAGGACTCGATGCCGACGACATCATCCGGAAACTGGTCGCAGAAGTCCCCGAACCCAACATCCCCAAATACGAACGCTGATATGCTCTTCGTCACAGGTACCGACACCGGCGTCGGAAAAACTCACACCGCCACCGTCCTGCTGCAACAACTGCAGCGCCTGGGATTTCAGGCCGGAGCCTACAAGCCGGTCTGCAGCGGCGCTGAAACCGAAACGTCCCCCGCTGGTGCTCAGAAACCCCAGTATTTCTGGCGCGATGTACGTCGCCTGCAGCAGGCCTGCTCCCTGCCAGCCACCAGCACCGACATCTGTCCGCAACTCTTCCTCGCACCGCTGGCCCCCAATGTCGCTGCCGCCGCCGAAGGCCGGACTGTCGATGATGATCTGCTCTCACGCGGACTTGACGTCTGGAAAAATCGCGTTGAACTCATGCTGATCGAAGGCGCCGGAGGCCTCTGCTGCCCGCTGTCTGATAAATCCAGCGTTTTCGACCTCGTGCAGCGACTGAATTGCCCCGTCATCGTCGTCGCCGGAAATCGACTCGGTGTCATCAGCCATACTCGCATGACCGTGGAACTGCTGCTGCTGTCAGGATGCCACGTCACCGGCATCATCTTAAATGAAATCTCTCCGCCCGCTGCCGCTGCAGAAGACATCTCAAAATCCAGCAACGCCCGACAACTGCAAACATGGCTGCCCTGCATCCCGCTGCTGCACTTGGGCTGGAACGGCCAACAGCTGGAATCGGTGGATCCGCGACTGTCCGCTGATGCCTGGCTGCGACAAACTGCCACCGCTGCATCACGCCGCTGGCAAGCTCACATCAGCACTCCGGCAGCTGAACACCCATAACCAGCAGACGCGCCCAGCACCAGCACCCGCCGAAATTCTTCATCGAATTCGCAGCAGCACACTCTCACCATCACGGCCCGGAGTATACCAGGAAGCAATGCGATCAATACGTCGTCCCTTTGCTGTACCGGAACGCTGCGCCTCAGCAAGCTCATCCTGCCACCGTGGCCCCTTGATCAGCAGCACCTCGGCACCCTCCAGCCATAACGGCTGAAACCAGGGCAACAGCCGATCAATCGCCCCCACGGCCCGAGCCGTCACGATTTGAAAACGCTGCCGCTGCAGCACATCCTGCACTCGTTGCCCAATCACCTGCACAGACAGACCCAGACTGCTGACAATGTCCTGCATCGCCGCTGCCTTCTTGCCTACCGAATCACAGACGGTAACAGTCAGATCAGGCCGCAAAATAGCCACAAGCAAACCCGGAACGCCACCACCCGATCCCACGTCAAGCACCCTGGCACCTTGCGGCAAATACCCCGCCAGACGCAAACTGTCCAGCAGATCCCTGGTCACAAACAGCTCAGGCTGGTCGTGGCGAGTCAGGTTGAGTCGCTCGTTCCAGAACTGCAGACGTTGCAGATATGCCGCCAGCACCACAGACTGCTCAGCCGTGATCTGCAGACTATACTGTCGCGACAACTGCTCAATCAGAGCCCCGGTTACCGTCACACGATCAGAGGCAGGACGTGGGTCCTGCAGAGGTTCAGACGAGTCCAAAGGCGTTATCCAGTTCCACTGAAATACGTTTCAGCTCGGCAGCGTCTCCACCACCAACCTCAGCCGCTACCCAGCCATAAAATTGTATTTCCTGCAGGGCCTTCCGCACGTCCGCGTAATCAATGTCACCCTCGGAAATCCGAGTGAACTTGCTGTCCTTGCGTGAAAAGCCCTTGATGTCCAGCTTCATCACTCGGCGACCCAATGTGCGAATCCAGTCGCCCATGCTGCCATACTTCCAGTGGTTGCCAATGTCAAACTGCATGCCCACCCATGGCGAATTCAACTGGTCGACGTAACGCACGTACTTGTCGGCAGTCTGGGTATGGTTGCCGTCATGATTGTACAGAAAATGATTCCAGACGTTCTCTATGACAATCTGCACGCCATACCGCGCTGCCACAGGAACGGCCTTCGAAATGTTCTCGATCGAACGCTTCCAGATCTCTTCTTCTGCTCCGTCCTTGCCATGCCCCACAACCAACAGAACAGAGTGACCGCCGACCGCATGAGTATCGCGGATCGCTGTGGTCAGCGACTCCAGCGCCTTCGCCCGAACTGACGAATCTGCGTCCGTGTGACGAATCTGCCAGTGCGACGAATTCACAGTGCCGTCCACCGGCAAACCAGTTTCAGCAATGGCCCGCCGAGTCTCCTCGACGTTCATACCCGGTGCATCCATTTCAATGCCGTCAAATCCCGCATCACGCACCGCCGCAAACTTCTCGGTCAGTGATCCATTCACCTGCACCATGCCGATCTTCAGCGTCTTCCAGAGCCGACCCTTGAGTCCGTCTTCCGGCAGCACCAGCGCAGGACCTGCCAGCGCACCGCCCGGTACAACCAGACCAGTACCAGCCGCTGCAGCAGACAAAGCCAGAAATGAACGGCGGGATACGTCGGCAAACGACATGGCGAGCTCCGGCAGGAAAATGGAGTGCGAATCACGGCACCAAAACGGGTCGCCGAACCGCCCAGCATATCACGAAATCCTTGCGACAGGTAGCCCGCCACGGCCGAATTTGGCGCCCCCGGATTCGCAAACACTGCCACACTCCACATCACAGCACCAGACCCGCCAGACCCCTAAAACTGCCCGATCTGTCCGCTTTTTTCGCATTTGACACATTTTGCCCCCCAACAGCTGTGATTACCGCCGGATTGCCGTCCGCTGTTCACCGTAATTCACTCCGCAAAAACTACACCTCGCTTCAGCCAGCAGCCGTTCTCATGTAGATTTCACCCCAGTCAATGAACCAGCCTTTCCTGCACCGGCACTCGCCAGTGCCAAACTGCAAGTGCTGCCTATGGATCTGCTCCGCATCCTGACACAAACACCGTCCGTCCCCGGCCGTGAATCCCGCATTCGTTCGGTCATCCATGATTACATCGTACGACAACATCTGTTCGATGAAGTCACTGTCGATGCCATGGGCTCACTCATCGGCGTTCGCAAACCCAGACCCGCCGACGGACAAATCGTGGAACAGCCTCTGAAGGTCATGCTGGCTGCACACATGGACCAAATCGGGTTTCTCGTTCGTCATGTCGATGAACAGGGATACCTGCGAGTCAATCCGGCAGGTGGCTTCGATGCGCGTAACCTGTTTGCCCGCGGTGTCCGAGTCTGCACGGCCGCCGGAGATATCCCCGGCATCATGAATGCCTCCGGAAAACCAATTCATATCTCATCCGAAGCCGATCGGAAAAAGATCCCTGAAGTCACCGAGTTTTTCGTCGACTGCGGACTCGCTGCCGACGATGCTAAAGGCCGCATTCGCATCGGAGACATGGTCGTGCTGGATGGCCCGTTTCATCAGGTCGGCAACACCGTTGTCTCGCAATGCCTCGACAACCGCGTCGGCTGCTGGGCACAGATCGAAGCCATTCAGCAACTCCGACATCACCGCTGCGAAATCCACGCCGTCTGGACCGTACAGGAAGAAGTCGGCATGCGCGGCGCCATCCCCGCCGCTTACAGTATTGACCCGGATATCGGCGTTGCCTGTGACACCACCCTCTGCTGCCAGACTCCCGGTGTGCCTGACGAAGATCGCATCTCTGTGTTCGGCGACGGAGTCTGTCTGCATGTCATGGATAACTCCATGATTTCCGACATGGGCCTCGTAGAGCAGTTCGAACAGGTGGCAACCGCTCGTGGCATTCGCTGCCAACGAGCCATTCTGCCACGCGGCGGACAGGACGGCGCTGCCGTGCAAAGAAGCCGCCGCGGAGTTCGCACTATCTGCCTCGCCTGCCCCATCAAATACATTCACACCGTGACCGAAATGGCCCATCTCAGCGACCTGCACTCCTATCAGGCTCTGCTGACCGCATGGCTGGAATCCCTCGTCTGAAAGAACTCCCTTGAGCCGACAGTCGGGCAGCCGCAGCAAACGAAGTTCCGGTGCAGACTATGCCGGCAGCCATCAGCGCTGCTGGCTCTGGGGACGTCACGCCGTCCTCGAGGCTCTTACTGCCGCCCGCTGGCCGGTCCTCGAACTGCTGGCAGCCGCCGAACTGCCGGAAGCCGATCGGCGGAAGGTTGCCGCACTGGCAACACGGCAGCATCTGCCCCTGCAAACCGTTCCCGCAGACCGCCTGCTGCAGCTCTGTCATCAGCCCGATCACCAGGGGCTCCTCGCTCGTATGGGCCCCTTTCCTTACGCCGATCAAAACGCTCTGCTGACCGCTGCTCGCCACGCCGCCAGCAGCGGGCGACAGGGACTGTTTGTGCTGTGCGATCAACTGCAGGACCCGCACAACTTTGGCGCCATCCTCCGCTGCTGCGATGCAGTCGCAGCCGATGGTGTCATCGTCGGAGTCACCGGGCAGGCTGCCGTCACACCACACGTCGCTCGCGCATCCTCCGGCGCCGTCAACCACCTGCAACTTTTTCAGGTTCCCTCGCTGCCAGACTGCCTGCAGTCTCTGCAGCAGCTGGGATACTGCGCAACAGCCGCCTCCGAAAAAGCCACGCACAGCCTGTGGGCGGCCAGTCTCCACGGCCCTCTCGTTCTGATCATCGGTTCCGAAGCCAACGGGATCTCGCCACCCCTGCTCCAGCACTGCGATATCCAGGTCGGCATCCCGATGCAGGGACATGTCGGATCACTGAACGCCGCTGTCGCCGCAGGCATTCTGCTGTATGAATGTCGGCGCCAAAATCAGAAAGGCTTGCGACCATGAGCGAACTGCCTGTGATCTCCGTCACAGAACTGGTCACAGCCATGAAGGAAGTGATCGAAACAGCACTGCCGCCCTGCATCGTGGAAGCCGAACTTTCCAACTGTAAACGCAGTGCCGCCGGACACTGGTACCTGACTCTCAAGGATTCAGGCGCCGAGATTTCAGCTACAATGTGGCGCAGCACAGCTGAACGCCTCAAATTTCTGCCGCAGGATGGCATGCAGGTGCTCGCCACCGGATCGCTGCAGGTATACGTCGCTCGAGGCACCTGCCAGTTCATCATTAATCGCCTGCTGCCGCAGGGCGTGGGAGAACTGGAACTGGCCTTTCGCCAGCTGCAGGAAAAACTGGCAGCAGAAGGACTGTTTGATCCCGCTCGCCGCAGAACCATTCCCGCAATCCCCCGGCGAATTGCTCTGATCACCAGCCCCTCCGGAGCCGCTGTGCGAGATATGATCCAGGTGATCACCCGCCGCTGGCCACCCGCAGACCTCGTAATCGTGCCCGTTCGAGTTCAGGGAGAAGCTTCTGTCACGGATCTGGTGCAGGCACTGTCGGCAGTGCACCGGATTCCCCGGGTCGACGTGGCCATCGTGGGACGCGGTGGCGGCAGCCTCGAAGACCTGTGGAGTTTCAATACGGAACCCGTGGCTCGCGCGATTGCTGCCTGCAAAGTTCCCGTCATCAGTGCAGTCGGACACGAAACAGACGTCTCCATCGCCGACCTTGTGGCAGACCGCCGCGCCCTGACACCCAGCGAAGCTGGCGAACTGGTTGTCCCCGCAGCCGACGAACTGCGTGAACAACTGCGCCAGTCAGCCGAACGGATGCGGACCAGCATGCTCACTCGAGTCGACAATTTCCGACTGCGACTGGCCGCCCTCGAGGCTCGATCCGTGCTGCAAAAACCAGACAGCCTGATCACTCAAAAACGGCAGGACTGTGACATACTGGGCGAACGACTGCAGCGTTCCATCGGCCTGATGGTCGAAAGACAGCAGCGAAATCTGTCCGCTGTCGCAGCATCACTGCACGCCCTGAGCCCCCTGAAAGTCCTGCTCCGCGGTTATTCGCTCACACAAACAGAATCCGGCACTCTGATTCAGTCTGCCAGCCATGTCCGACCTGGCGATGTGCTAATCACCAGACTGCACGAAGGACAACTCCGCAGCCGCGTCGAAAACTGAGCTCCGCCTTCAGATAAACCCTGCCAGCCGTGCTGCAATCACTCCCCGGAACGGAATTCATAACCCTGCAAAGCCGCCTCGGTAAACTGCACGCTGTAGCCCGGAGCCATCGGAGGCATGTAACGGCCGTTCCGCATTATCACCGGATCACACACGTGCTCATGCAGATGGTCCGAATATTCAGTCACCCGACCATCCCACGTGCCCGTCACACAGACATAGTCGATGATGCTGGCATGCTGCACGTACTCGCACAAACCCACACCGCCAGCATGCGGACACACCGGAATCTGAAAACGAGCCGCCAGCAGCATCACCGCCAGTACCTCATTCACTCCGCCCAGACGACAACAGTCCAGCTGACACACCTGCAGACCGCCCGACTGCATGAACTGCTTGAACATCACCCGATTGTGACACATCTCACCCGTCGCCACTCGAATCGGGGCAATCGCGCGAGCAATCGCCTGATGACCAAGAATGTCATCCGGAGATGTCGGCTCCTCAACAAACCACGGACGAAAAGGAGCCAGTTCGCGAATCCACTCAATCGCCTGCGGAACATCCCACACCTGATTCGCATCAATCATCATATACGCATCGTCCCCCATCTCCTCACGCAACACCCGACAACGACGCAGATCGTCCTGCAGATCACGACCCACCTTGATCTTAAAATGCTTCCACCCGCGAGCCTTCAGGTCCGTGCACTTCTGCCGCAATGCCTCGTCAGAATAACCCAGCCAGCCAGCCGATGTCGTGTAACTGGGATACCCCTCAGACTGCAGACGCTCTGTCCGCTCCTGACGACCAATCGCTAACGGCTGCAACAACTCCACCGCCTGACCCGGTGTCAATGCGTCCGTCAAATACCGAAAATCAACACACGAAGCAAACTGCTCCGGCGACATCTCACAAACCACCTGCCACACAGGCTTGTGCTGTTGACGACTCCACAAATCCCAAACCGCATTGATCAGCGCCGCAGCCGCCAGATGAATCACACCCTTCTCAGGACCAACCCACCGCAGCTGACTGTCACCCGTCAGCCGACGATACAAACTAACCGGCTCCTTCATCAGCACTGCCACCGACTGACCCACCAGCAGTTTCGCCAAAGCACGAATCGCCGCCACACACAACTCATTGCCTCGACCAATTGTGAAGGTCATTCCGTAACCGAACAAATGTTCAGAGTTCGTCTTCAGCATGACGTACGCCGCTGAATAGTCCGGATCCGGATTCATCGCATCAGAGCCGTCCAGCTGCTGCGAAGTCGGAAACCGAATATCAAACGTTTCGAAACCCGTGATTGTAACAGCCATGAGCGGACAATTTCCCGGAAAATCAAACGAAACAGAGGCTCAAACATCGCGCAGCCAGCGTCCTGTGCGACTGTAGCGGCAACTGTACCAGAACTGCAAGTGCCCGATTTTTGTTACAGGGCAGGGGACTCGCCCCCGCCACAAGCCCCTCCACGTTGACATCACCGCCCCTGCACCGTAGTCTGTCGTCCCCACAAGCCCACAAAATGCCCAGCCCCGACGACTTACTGAGGAGTCCCTCACTTGTATTCCATGCGGTGGGTTTTGCTGCTGGCCATCGGCTTCCTGCCCGTGACATGTGTCCTGGCAGACGAAGCGGCACCAGCGGCACAGGGCCTGCTGTTTCGCACAGAGATCGCACCGCTGCTGCAGCAGGCCTGTCTCAAATGCCATTCCGGTGATCACCCCGAAGCCGGCCTGAATCTGACAACCAAAGCCCAACTGCTCAGAGGTGGTGACTCCGGGCCCGCTGTCAACACAGCAAATGTCTCTGCCAGCCTGCTGTTGCAGGCCGTGCTCTATGCTGGTCCGCAGATGCCGCCCACCGGGCGACTGCCGGCCCGTCAGGTCGAATCGCTCAGACAATGGATAGCCGCCGGGCTGGAATGGCCGGGCGATCTGGCAGAACTGCAGCCGGCCCCCGTGCGGAAATCGCCGCAGGTCAGCGATGAAACAAAACGGCACTGGTCCTTCCAGCCCGTTCGCCGGCCTGCTGTCCCGGCCAGTCCCTCCTGGGGCCACAATGAAATTGACGCTTTTATCTCAGCCGGACTGCGGGCCCGCGGCCTCGCTCCCAGTCCCTCCGCAGATCCTCGACAACTGGCTCGGCGAGCCGCTTACAACATTACCGGCCTGCCACCGCAGCCACAGCAGGTTGAAACTTTTAGCCGCAGCCCAACTCAGGAAAACTGGGCCACACTTGTCGAACACCTGCTGCAGTCACCTCATTACGGCGAACACTGGGCCCGACACTGGCTGGACCTCGTCCGCTACGCCGAGACCAACAGCTACGAACGCGATGGTGCCAAACCGTTCGTCTGGCGCTATCGCGACTACGTCATCAACGCCTTCAACAGCGATCTGCCTTACGACCGATTTCTGACCGAACAACTGGCCGGCGACGAACTGCCCGACCGTAACCCCGATTCGCTCATCGCCACAGGATACTACCGTCTGGGTCGCTGGGACGATGAGCCGGCAGACCCTGAACTGGCCCTCTACGATGATCTCGATGACATCATCACTACCACCGGCCAGACAATGCTCGGCTTGTCCATCAACTGTGCCCGCTGTCACGACCACAAAATTGATCCGCTCCCGCAGCAGGACTACTACCGACTGCTGGCATTCTTCCGCGGGGTCCGCCGCTATGGTGTTCGCTCTGAACAGTCTGTCCGCGAAGCATCCATCACAGAAATCGATCGCCCCGAAGAATCGAGCCTGCACTCCGCAGCCGTGCAGCGTTACGAAGATGAACTGCATACCGTACAAAAAGACCTGCGGAAGATTGAAGATCAGGTTCGATCAGACTTCAGCGGGGTCGAACTAGACGACTTCCAGTACGAAATGAATCGAGTGGCGATCGTCGAAAAACGCCGCGGCAGACTGCTGTCAGATCAGGAAGCTGATCGCTACAAACGGCTCGCCGACCGCCGCAAACAATTGTCCGAAAATCGCCCTCGCGGCATTGCCCAGGCCCTCTGCGTCAAAGAAACCCCCGGAGAACTGCCACCCGTATTTGTCCTGCAGCGGGGCAACCCCGGCTCAACGGCCGAACAGGTCCAGCCCGGCTTCCCCGCCGTGCTTTCTCCGCCGGAACCGCAATTACTGCCGTCCCACAACGCGCACACCAGCGGACGCCGGCTGGCACTCGCCCGCTGGATCACCAGCCCGGCCAACCCCCTGACTGCTCGCGTCATGGTCAATCGCATCTGGCAATATCATTTCGGACGCGGACTGGTCCGCACTGCCAGCGACTTCGGTTTCCAGGGACAGGCTCCTACACACCCGGAACTGCTGGACTGGCTCGCCTCCGAATTCATCGCTCGCGGCTGGTCCGTCAGAGAAATGCACCGCCTGATCATGAGTTCCGCCGTCTATCAGTTCAGCTCCGCCGGAAACCCGGTCGCCCTCGCCAGCGATCCGCTCAACGACGCCTTCTGGAGGTTCGACATGCGGCGACTCTCGGCCGAAGAAATACGCGACTCCATACTGGCCACCAGCGGTGCACTCAACCTGCAGAAAATGTTTGGCCCATCGGTCTACTCCGAGATACCTGATGAGGTCAAGGCTGGCCAGTCTAGGCCCGGTTCCGGCTGGGGCAAGTCGGCCTCTGAAGACGAATTCCGCCGCAGCCTTTACATTCACATCAAACGATCACTGAAGGATCCGCTGCTCGAAAACTTCGATGCCGCTGACACCGACCAGACCTGCCCGGTACGCTTTGCCACAACTCAGCCCAGCCAGGCGCTGGGGCTGCTAAACAGCGACTTTAGCCAGCAGCAGGCCGCCCGGTTTGCTCAGCGCCTGGATCAGCTGAATCTGCCGACGGACAGCCAGTGGCTGCAGGCTGCTGTTGCCTGTTTGCTGCAGCGGAACGCCACCGACAGCGAACTGCAGTTGCTGACAGGACTGCTGCAGCAACTGCAGACGCAGGAACAGCTGACCCCTCAGCAGTCCCGCCGTGCCGTCTGCCTGACACTCCTCAACCTTAATGAATTCCTGTATCTCGACTGACAGGCCACGGTTCACATGAATGCACAGGAATCACAGCAGCAGCGCATCGCTGAACTGCTGCGACTGGACCAGGAAGAAGCCCGCGCAGAAAACGCTAACTGGCGTCGCTGGGGCACGTACCTGTCAGAACGCCAGTGGGGCACTGTCCGCGAAGATTATTCCAACGATGGTACTCCCTGGACCTATTTCACACACGATGACGCCCGTCGCCGCGCTTACCGCTGGGGTGAAGACGGCCTGCTCGGATTCTGTGATCGCCAGTGCCGCCTGTGCTTCGCTGTCGCACTCTGGAATACTCGAGACCCCATTCTGAAAGAACGCCTGTTCGGACTGAACGGACTTGAAGGCAATCACGGGGAAGATGTTAAGGAAGAGTACTACTATCTCGACGCCACTCCTACGTACTCATACACCAAAGGCCTGTATAAGTACCCCTCAACAGAATATCCCTATGGCCGACTGCTGCGCGATAATCAGCATCGCAGTCGCCAGCTTCCCGAGTTGGAACTGGTCGATACCGGAGCCTTCGACCGCAACCGCTACTTCGATGTGCAGATCGAATACGCCAAGGCCGAACCCGATGACATTCTGATCCGCATTCGCATCACAAATCATGGCCCGACAGTCGCACCCATTCATGTGCTGCCAACACTCTGGTTCCGCAATACGTGGTCATGGGGCTGCACACACGAAGGTTGCTGGACAAAACCACGAATCTCCCTGAATTCAGACGGTCGACTGGATGCACACCACCAGACACTTGGACACTTCCGCTTCGCAGCCGACCTGACTGCTGACGGACGTTCCCCACAGTGGCTGTTCACCGAAAATGAATCTCATCCCGATTACCTGCCCCCCGACACCCCCGCCAGCACATACAGCAAAGATGCGTTCCATCGCTGCGTTGTGGACGGCCATGCCGATGCCGTCAACCGCGATGGCTTTGGTACAAAGGCAGCCGCACATTACCGGCTGATGCTCCGCCCCGGAGAATCAGCCACACTAAAACTGCGTCTGTGGGACGCCGCAGCAGCCCCCGCAGAAATCTTCGGCAGTGAATTCGATCGCATCCTGCAGCTGCGAAATTCCGAAGCAGACCACTTCTATGCAGAAAAAATCCCGTCCGGAATTCCCGATCACCTCAAACCCGTCATGCGACAGTGCTATGGCGGACTGCTGTGGACCAGACAGTACTACAATTTCGTCGTGGAAGACTGGCTTAAAGGCGACCCCAACTTTCCTCCGGCACCGGAATCACGCCGCAACATTCGCAACAGCGACTGGCCGCACCTGTTCAACCGCGACATCATCTCCATGCCTGATAAATGGGAATATCCCTGGTATGCCGCCTGGGACCTCGCTTTCCACATGATTCCCATGGCCGAAGTGGACAGCCGCTTTGCCCGCGATCAACTGCTGCTGTTCCTCCGCGAATGGTACATGCACCCCAACGGACAACTGCCCGCATACGAATGGAATTTCAGCGACGTCAATCCACCAGTTCACGCCTGGGCCTGCTGGCGCGTCTACAAAAACTCTGGTCTTCCCGGCGCTCGCGACCGCGCATTCCTCGCTCGCGCCTTCCAAAAATTGCTCCTGAATTTTACCTGGTGGGTCAACCGCAAAGACCTGCTTGGAAAACACGTCTTCAGCGGCGGATTCCTCGGACTTGACAATATCGGCGTCTTCGATCGCTCAAAACCGCTGCCCACCGGTGGACACCTGCATCAGGCAGATGCCACCGCATGGATGGCCTTCTACTGCGCTCGCATGCTCACCATGGCACTCGAACTGTCAGGAGACAGCCCGGCCTATGCTGATATGGCCTCGAAGTTCTTCGAACACTACATCGAAATTGCCGACGCCATGAACTCCATGGGCGGAGTCGGCCTGTGGGACGAACAGGATGGCTTCTACTACGATCACCTCTACAACAACGGACAGCACACACCCCTGCGAGTCCGCTCGATGGTCGGCATTATCCCGCTGTTCAGCTCCGTCATGCTCAGCGATGTCGTCCTGACACGACTCCCCGGCTTCCGCCGACGAATGGAATGGTTCCTCGAACATCGCTCAGAACGCATCCAGAACATCACTTTCCTGCAGGTCCAAAAACAGGCCGATGACACCCGCCCCGCTCGCGGACTGCGACTGCTGGCAATCCCCTCACGCGAACGCATGCGACGCATCCTGCAGTATGTCCTCGACGAAAACGAATTCCTCTCGCCACACGGCATCCGGTCGCTCTCGCGAGTCCACCTGGACAAACCCTTCGTGTTCAACGTCAATGGACAGGAACACCAAGTCAACTACGTGCCGGGTGACTCTGACTCGTCGATGTTTGGAGGCAACAGCAATTGGCGCGGTCCAGTCTGGTTCCCCCTGAACTACCTGCTGATCGAATCACTGGAACGCTACGACGAATTCTACGGAGCTGACTTTCGAGTGGAATGTCCCACAGGGTCCGGTGTCTGGATGACACTCGGAGAAGTTGCCGAAGAACTTATGCGGCGACAAATCAGTCTGTTCGTGCCCGGACCTGACGGACACCGACCCTGCAACGGCGGCGACGAACGCTACCGCGATGACCCCAGCTGGAATGAACTGGCCCTGTTCCATGAATACTTCGACGGAGAAACCGGGCGCGGACTGGGAGCCAGTCACCAAACCGGCTGGACCGCACTCGTCACCAGACTGATTCGAAAATTGCACCGACGCGGTAAACTCCAGCGCGACCCGCAGACATAAGCAGCCGTAATTCTTTGAATTCCGTGAATTCCCCGCAAACACGTTGGCAATCAGGTGGCTCCTGCCGAGAATTCCAGCAGCGAGGACCAACGGAACTTGTCCCGCCCAAACCAAAATCCCGCCCAAGGAGACCAACAATGTCTGAACCTGAATTGCCGCCAAACCAATGGCCTCCACTCGGATTGCCCAGCGGCAGCGTCCGCGCGTTGCTCACCCTCATGGTCGTCGCAGTTGTCATCCAGGCAGTCATTCGTAACCAGTCCCTCGAAATCATCTGGACCGAAAGCCTGATGATCACGCTGGCCTACTACTACACCTCACGACGCTTCGTCTCACTCCCCCCCGAAATCGTCGAACGACTGCAGCAGGAAGGCGTTCTCTCTGCCGAACAGCATCCCCTGTTCCTGCCCCGACACAGCATCCGCTTCATTCTGATTGCTGCCTTTGCCGGCATGGCCGCGTGGCTGTTCCGCGAAAATCGCCTCCAGGAACCCCGCGCAGTCTCACTCCTGATGATCGTTGCCTCCTTCATCGTCGGCTCGATCGTCCGCGGCATTAAAGGTTACCTGTTTCGCCGCCCGCCCAGAACCAACCTGTCTGCTCGCTGGGGGGACCTCAAAGCACTCGTCATCCTCGGAACTGTCGGCACCGCCGTATTCTTCAAAGTTGTACACGGGCTCGATCCGCTGCCGCCTGAGTATGACCGCGTTGCACTTTCCATGATGCTCTACTACTTCGGCTCACGCTGACACCAGACCCGCATCACTGAGACAGACTGTCCTCCGCTACAGCAGCACGGAAATCTGCCATCGCCTGAAAATACAGCTGCAGCGCGTCAATGTTCTTCTCAGCAGACTCCACCGCATACTGCTCACGCAAAGACACCTTCAGCATGTCCGATAAACCAGCCTCCTCATTCTGACGCTCCCGCTCCGCCAGATCCTCCGCCAAATACCTCGCCACCCCAGTACGTCGACTTCACCACTCCCACACTCTGCCGATACGTTTCGTAAAAACCAACCGGACCATTCTCACTGGCACCCTTCAGCTTCGTGTCAAAAGCACCCAGTGCTTCGGTCTGCTGACCCAACGCAATATTGCGGTTCAGCAGCGCTGCCTGCAGCATCGGATAAGTGCGATACACAGAATCAATCACCAGCTCCGGCGACGGTGCCGCGGATTCAGCCGGAGCCACCGGGGACACAGCAGCTATCGGGGACACAGCAGCAATCGGGGACTCCGGTGACGCAGCGGACTCCGCTGCAGACACTCCCCCAACCTCGGAGGACTCCCGCAGCGGCGGCGCCGGGTCCGACGAAACTGTCGGCACTCCGGCATCCACAGACTCCGCCAAATCAAACGACGCTGACTAGGACTTCTCAGGATAAAAACCCGCCTGTACAACCTGCTCCGACACCCCGGATTCCACCTCAAACACACCCGCGTCGGAAATCGATTTGCCGGGGCCGTGAGATTTTGTCCCCGTCCGCCGATCCAGCAGACGGCGAGGACTTTTCTGGGCCGTCGGAATTTCCGGAACATAAGCCGGGGACTCCGGCTCGGCTGTACGACGCACAAAGATTCGCCTGCCCCTGCAGCCACTGCCAACAAAACACAGCAGCAGACACACGACTACGATGGATTTGCTGAAAGCTGAACGCATGTTGCATGGACCGCTGCAGCGGACGAAAAACAAAGACAATGCTGTGCGCTATCGGCCAGCAGGCCGCTCAACCCGCATAATCCCCACCGCCGACAGCACCAGGCGATTCGTCAGCTCGCTTACACTGGAAAAAACCCACACAACCCGTACAAATTACCCAGACAACACCGTCTGAACACAGGTACAAAAACTTGTTCTTTGGTGACAATTCGTTGAATCCGGCCCTGCCATCCCCCGCCGCAGCCTGCATACGAGCCCGCCTCGTACCTGTTACCACACCAGAATTCAGGGTTTTGACGGTTCTTTTGCCGTCTTCCTGCTTTCCTGACCAGAATAGGCTTGCCTGTGGCGGGATTTGTTGGCGAAACTGGACGATAGCAATGTAAATACGGCACGCTGCGCTCCGCAGCGCTGATTCGTACGGATTGGTGACGGAAGGTAACTGGCCATGCTGCGTGCTCGTGCGTTGAACTTGCTTTCTCTTGCCATCCTGGTTCTCGCGGGATCTGCCGCAAACGGCCAGGGTCTGATCTTCCATCTGCCGGAAGACGGAAAAATGGTTGAATACGAAGGGACCCTGACACAGGGTACTTCAGCCGACGACGAAGCCCCTCTGACATGGACGTGCGAACTGACCATTAAATCGGTCGGGCGCGAAGACGCTGAATTCCAGGGCACAAGTCAGCCTTGTCGCTGGCTCGAAATCAAAGTGCTGACCGGTAATGCCGGGGCCGCCGGCCTCGATCCAGGCCCTGTCGGTTCGCGAATCTACCGTGTCCTGGTGCCGGAAAGCAAAATCATTGATACATCGCGAGATACCGCCGGAATTCCCAACGACATGCTGCCGATCGTGAAAGGATTTCGCCGCCTGGGCGAAGAAGGTGTCGAACCGATCAAAACATCAGCCCTGCGATTTTTCCCCACAATTTCTCTGCTGACATCCTACACTGACCCCGAAACCGTAGCCACAAATGAAGTCCCTGAGACTATTCTGCAGGGGGCCGGCATTTCTGCCGTGCACTGGCGCGGCAGGTCTGTCATGGAAAGCCAGAAAACGCGGTCCACCAACGAGGCCGACTACTGGGTATCCAAAGACGTTCCCTTCGGCCTGGCACGCTGGGTGGTGACTCTCACAACCGAAGAAAAAGACCTCGCCGCAACCCGCGGGGACTTCCGTGTGGCGGTTGTGAAGAAACTGGACATGAAACTGCGCCGAATCCGGGACAACGCGGAAAGTGAACTGGTTACCCAGTAAGCCTCGCCTTTTCTGACCGCAAGCTTGTTTTTCGCCACCCGCACCGGTATCCTTCATCCTCAATTTTTCCCCATTTTCCGCGATGAATGCAGCGGATTCGGGCTCCTGCTGATGCCGCACCTGACTCTTCTGTCAGGTGCCGGTTCCGTCAGCCCGAGTGTCATACCGCCTCCCGCATCGCCCCCAATTCCGTTTTGCCAGGTCTTTGCAGCATTTGCAGGACTTGCCTGGATTCTGCTTCCGTGTTTGAGTCAATTACACAAAGTCTGGGCAAGGCCTTTAGTGCTTTCCGTGGTGCCGGAAAGATCACTGAAGGCAATATTCGCGAAGGCATGCAGCAGGTTCGTCAGGCGCTGCTGGAAGCTGACGTCGCCTATGACGTCGTTCAGAAATTCATCAATACAGTCACTCAAAAGGCCATCGGCGAAGATGTCCTGAAATCGCTGCGCCCGGAACAGCAGATCGTCGGGATTGTCCATCAGGAACTGGTGGAACTCATGGGCCCGGTCGATCATTCGCTGGCCACTCGCCGTGACGGCACCACCGTCATTATGATGTGCGGTCTGCAGGGTTCCGGTAAAACTACCACCTGCGGAAAACTCGCCACTCGACTTAAAGAACAGGGCTGGTCACCCTGGCTGGTTGCGGCCGACCTGCAGCGCCCGGCCGCCATCGAACAGCTAAAAATCATCGGTGCTCAGGTCGGTTGCCCTGTCTACTCAGAAGACCCCCGCACCAGCAACCCCGTGCAGGTCTGCCGCAATGGCGTTGCCGCAGCCCGACGCAGCGGGGCCAGAGTCGTTATTCTCGACACAGCCGGCCGTCTGCACGTGGACAGTGATCTGATGCAGGAACTGCAGCAGATCGATACCCAGGTCGGCCCGGACCAGGCACTGCTGGTCTGCGACGCAATGACCGGCCAGGATGCCGTCAACAGCGCGAAAGCCTTCAACGATGCGTTGGAACTTGATGGCGTAATTCTCACAAAACTTGACGGTGACACTCGCGGCGGCGCCGCCCTCAGCGTTAAAGCGGTGACCGGTGTCCCCATCAAATTCGTGGGTGTCGGCGAACAGCTGGATCGGCTGGAAGACTTCCACCCCGACCGCATGGCCGGACGAATTCTCGGCATGGGCGACATCCTGTCCCTGTACGAGAAAGCAAAAAAAGAATTCAACGAAGAAGAAATGCTCCGCCAGCAGGAGCGGATGCAGAAAGGCAAATTCTCGCTGGATGACTTCCGCAATCAGATGCGGCAGATCAAAAAACTGGGCTCAATGCGGGATATCATGAAAATGATCCCCGGAATGGGCGCAATGGTCGACCAGTTGGCAGACCTCAACCCTGAGGACGACCTGGCACGAATCGAAGGCATGATCGATTCGATGACCATGCAGGAACGCCTCACACCTGAAATCATCGACCGCAGCCGCCGCAACCGAATCGCTCGCGGCAGCGGCGTTCAGCCAGCAGACGTCAGTAAACTGCTCAAAGACTTCTCGATGATGTCAAAAATGATGCAGGGCATGAGCAACATGGGGTTGCGCGACCGCCTGCGAATGATGCGAGGCCTCTCGGATGGCGGGTTCCTGAACCCGGGGGCCGAGATTGTCGAGAAAAAGTTAAGAAGTGGTCGAGGCCCTGCCGACAAGGACGCGGCTCGGGACAAGAAGAAAAAACAAAAAAAAGAGGCCGCAAAAGCCAAAAAACGCAACCGCCGCAAATAACCGAATACTGTTCACATGAACAGAACGCAAATAATGGCCGAGTTTGGGAAGTTTCCGAGACACTCTCGGATACTTGCCTGCCGGATTGCCAGACGGCGTTTTTACTTGGTATTTTAGAGCGTTCTACTGAACCTGCAGCCGTTTTAGACCGCGTTGTTTGCAGGTTCAAATCAGTGTTGTTGTGGCAAACCTGGGAGCAGCAATGTCAGTTCGTATTCGTATGAAGAAGATGGGCCGCAAGCATCGCCCGTTCTTCCGCATCTGTGTGATGGATTCACGCGTCGCTCGCGACGGAAAAACCATTGAGGAAGTCGGGTTCTACGACCCGATGGTCCACGACAAAGCTGCTCGTGTTAAAATGAATCTTGAGCGGGTTGAGTATTGGTTGTCGGTGGGTGCTGAGCCCAGCGAAAAAGTCAATGCTCTGATCCGCAAGGTGAAGACCAATCGCTTCGGTACAGCAAAAGCTCCGCCGCCGATGCTGGCCCCGAAGGCCCAGGAGGAAACTGCTCCTGCTGAACCCGCAGAGGCTGCTGCTGCTGAATGACGTCGGCATCACCAGCTCGACAGTCTTTCATCCGATTTGACATTCTGACGCTCTTTCCTGAGATGTTTCACAGCTACCTCGGGCAGGGGCACCTGAAGCGAGCGATTGAACGCGGTCTGGTAGACATTCAACTGCACAATTTCCGTGACTATGCTCCCGGAAAGCGAAAACAGGTCGACGATAAACCATTTGGTGGCGGGCCCGGCATGCTGATCATGTGCCAGCCCGTGTTCGATTGTGTTGAAGCTGTGCAGACTCAGGGATCGCAGCCAGGACGGCTGCTCATGTTGACTCCTCAGGGCCGGCAACTTGATCAGACGCTGGTCGAAGAACTGGCATGCGAACCCCGACTGTTGCTCCTCTGCGGGCGATACGAGGGTTTCGACGACAGAATCCGACAGGGCTTAAAACCCCTGGAAATCTCCGCAGGTGATTTCATCTGCAACGGCGGTGAAGTACCCGCCATGCTGATAGTAGATACAGTAATCAGGCTGATTCCCAATGTTCTGCACGACGAAACCAGCAGCCGCTATGACTCATTCAGTCATGCCGGCCTGCTGGAACATCCCCAGTTCACTCGCCCTCGAGTGTTCCGCGGAATGACTGTGCCCGAAGTGCTGATCAACGGAAATCACAAAGAAATAGAAGACTGGCAGCAGCAGCAAAGTCTCCAGCGTACCGCTGAAAGACGCAGCGACCTGCTCCCGGATGCCCCGCAAAAACAAGAACCGAACCCCTAATCGAAAACCTGACAGTGGCTCACAAAAGCTCCGCCGCAACTGGCGGCTCAGGCAGGAAGGACCAGTCATCATGCGTAACCAGCTCGTGGAAAATGTCGAAAAAACCAGCCTCCGTGAACAGCCCCTGCAGTTCGCCATCGGCGATACCGTCGACGTCCACACTCGAATTTTAGAAGGCAACAAAGAACGCATCCAGAAGTTCAACGGCGTCGTCATCGCTCGCCGCGGTTCAGGGACCCGTGAAATGTTCACAGTCCGACGCATCGTTCAGGGTGAAGGCGTCGAACGAACCTTCCCGACCAATTCCCCTAAGGTCGCAGCCGTCGAAGTCAAACGACACGCTCGCGTACGCCGCGCCAAACTGTTCTTCCTCCGTGAACGTGCCGGCAAAGCCACCCGCCTTCGCGAACGCAATGCCAAGCCATGGGAAGTACAGGTCAGCGACGCCAACAACTGACGCTGCCGTACCCATAACTTCAGATCCTGCCGCCATCCCCTCTCGGGCTGGCGGTTTTTTTTTGCCAAACCGCGAATGCACTCCGCACACAACACGCAGACAAATATCATCCGGCAGTACCGGCAGCTCCCCGCTACCGTGCACCTGCTCTGTGTTGGCTCGTTCATCAATCGAGTCGGCTCGTTTGTCATGCTCTTCCTGTCAATCTACGTCAGCGAAGAACTGAAACTCGGAGCAGACTTTGCCAGCTACTGCATCGGTGCCTTCGGCTGCGGCTCCGTGATCTCAGCCTTGATTGGCGGCCAGCTGGCAGATCAGTTCGGCAGACGCCGCACAATGCTGCTGGCACTCTTCGGCGGAGCCGCAACACTGCTGCTCCTGAGTCAGATCCGCAACGGGTGGCTGTTCATGATCGTCCTGTTCCTGTTCGCCATGATCATGGATATGTACCGACCAGCCTCCGCTGCACTCATCGGTGATGCCGTTTCCGAAACTCAGCGCCCCCACGCCTTCGGACTGCTCTACCTCTCCTTCAATCTGGGCTTCGCTGTCGCTCCGCCACTCGGCGGCTATCTCGCCGGCAAGTCCTTCCAATACCTGTTCTACGCCGACGCCGCTACCACCGCTCTGTACGGCCTTGTCGTCTGGCTGAAGATACGAGAATTGCGAGGCAGTCACTGCCACACCGCAGACATACAGCAGGCGGCCCATGCCGGTGATACACCCGTCACCGCGGCTGATGCCGCTATCAGCAGTCCCGCCGTTGCCCAGCCAAACCCTAAACCACGGTCCGCACTCGCAGCACTGCAACACCTGCAGCAAGATCACAACTTCCTGCTGTTTATGACCTGCAGCCTGCTCACCAACATCGTCTTCATGCAGGCCTTCGTCACACTGCCGCTCTACCTCTATCGCATGGGATTCAATGAACTGGAATTCGGGCAGATGATCTGCCTGAATGGTGCCCTCATTGTGCTGCTGCAACTCCCCGCCACACACCTGCTCAGCAAATTCCCGCGCGGCCGAGTACTGATCTGCGGAGAACTGCTGATGGCCGCTGGCTTTGCACTCACTGCACTCGCCAGCAACGCCCCCCTCATCATCCTCACCATCACACTCTGGACTCTCGGAGAAATCCTCCAGGCTCCCTGGAAACCAACGCTCGTTTCAGAAATGGCTCCGGCCGACCTTCGTGCCCGCTATATGGGACTGTTCAACATCACACACGCACTCTCCATTGCCCTCGGTGCACCCGTCGGCGGCTTCGTGCTGTCAAACCTCGGCCCGTCCGTGCTGTGGTCCGGCGCCGGACTGGTGCTGGGACTGACCAGCCTGCTCTATGCACTGCTGTTCCAACGACTGGCTCAGAACCGCTCAGCCACCTGAGTCACCACTGGGCTGAGGCTGGGGCTGAGACTTCTGCTACTGCTCCAGTTGGTCCAGCAGCGTCTGCTTCAGCTGCCGCACTCGCTCCACATCCACTCCGTCAGGCTGCTCCGAAATAAACCACTCCGCATCCGCTATCGCCATGCCCAGACGGCCAGTTCGAGCCCGCATCTCCAGACGCTTCGCCCGATACTCAACATTGGTCGGTACGATCGCCGCCAGTGTTTCCAAACACGACAGGACTCGCTCGTTGGCCCGCTCCGCCTCAGCAAGACTGAGCAGATTATTGACCATCCGCTCGATGATCTCCGGTGTCGTACGAGACTCACGGAATCGCGGCTGATCCGGAAAACCGGCCGCCGCAATAATTCGAAGCACATCGTCCTCTGACAACCGCCGACCTCGCTCAAACACATCAATCAACTGCGAATCACCACCCGACTGCGGCTCAAATCGCACCACAAAATGACCAGGCAATCCAACTCCCAATACCTTCAAATCCAGACGCTTTGCCAGTTCCATATACAACACGGAAAGCGATATCGGTATTCCCTCCCGGTCGTCAATCACCTCATTCAGATAACTGTTCGATGCTCTGTCGTACTCAAAACGACTGCCGCGAAAACCCAACTCCTCAAACAACCATCGATCCAGCTCCGCCAGCCGCGTCGCCTCCGTAGAATCCGCCGGCAAACGACCCCGAATTTCCTCGGCCATCATTTGCACTCGCTGCACATATCCCAAAGGTTCCACATCCGCATTATCAATCCGCGCCACCAGCAAAGCACAAGTCAGCAAATCCGGCTGCACGCCAGCTTCCGCCGGACGCAGTGCCGCCACCAGTTCACGCCGAACCGCTGCCCGATGCAGATCCTCCGACAACAGCTGCAGACGACGCGACTTCTGCTGCAAACGCTCAGCCTCCGCCGCCATAAACTCAATCGCAGGCTCACCCAGCGGCAGCAATACATCCAGACCGTCCTGCTGCACCGGCAGATCCGCACGCATCCCGTCCGCAAACTCACGCAAACGAGCTGCACCCTGCGAATCTGCCCGCGCAGGAAGCAAATCCCGCCCCACCTCAAATCGACGAAACTCAGCCGTCGTACCACGAAAAGATGCCAGACCAGGACGCCCCTTCGGCAACATCACATCACGTGACTCAACAACCAGAGACTCGTTCACAAAACACTGCAAAACAGCCTCCTGCACCCGCACCGTCAAAGTGTTCCACTGACCGGCACGCCAGGCATCATGAGGCTGATTGTGCAAAATCGTCCATGAATTCACATCCGGACCGTCAAATCGCGTCAGACGCAAATTGCCAGCACTCGGATAAAAACCATAATGCCGGTCACCCTCGTCAGAATGAAACACCAGACCCGCCGCCCCGCTCTCGTCCTCCAGACGTACCAGCACTCGAATGTCATGTGGAAACGCCGGAATCTCCGCACGACTGATGCACAGCGTGCGCCCGCCAAATCCCGCCCCCTCACCGCTGACCTGCAAACGCCCCGCACGCTGACGCCAATTCCCCCCAAATAACACCGTCCACTGAGCCGGGTCCAGTGCCCCAATCGTGCTCCAGCGAGACATCAGGACAGGATTCGGATCCGCCTTCAGCTCTCGCAACAAACGCACCGGAACTGCAAATCCCAGCTTGTCCTGAAAAGCTGACTTGCGAGTGACTATACCCACGACAGCCCCCTGACGATCCAGCACCGGGCCACCACTGTTGCCCCGCTCAATCGACATCGCTAGTTGCAGCATCTCCACACCCTCAATGTCCTGATGCCCCGAAATCACACCCGAAACAATCGAATTGCGAAAACCCTCCGGATGCCCCAGCGCAACAACCTCACGACCCTGTGGAGTCTTTTCGTCAGCCGACAGAGCCAGCGCCGGCAACCGCAAATCTGCGACCTTCAAAATCGCCAGATCCAGACGACTGGATGACGCATACACCTCCACAACAGGCACCAGCTTCCCGCCCGGTAACTCCACCCGAATTTCACGACCGTCACCAATCACATGATGCGCCGTGGCGATCAGCCCACCCTCGATCACAAAACCCGTCCCCAGACCGGAATCACTGCCCGTCCGATCCGTCGCTCGCACCACCACCAGCGACTGCCTCGCCCGCTCTGCCAATGCCTCAGCCGATAACGGAAACTCAGTGGCAGCACCCGACTCGTCAGCAACGGCCGCTGGCACAATCGGCAGCCAAAATCCGCAACACAACAGCAGCAAAAAACACTGCCCGGGCAAACACAGATTCAGAAGCACCGCTGACGCCTCCGCCGAATTCCCACGATAAATTCGCATCTGCGATGCGCAATCCACCGCTCAGTGTACCCAGGACACCGCCGGGAATACACCACACCTTCGGAAACTGACTGCAATTCAGCAGCACCGTCACCCGCGGGACAGCAGACACAACGAACGAGGCTCCACACGCACCTGCAGCGGTAAACATCCGCCCGGATCTCCGTCCGCCTGAAATTCAGCCCCCAGGACGCCGTCGACCTCACGCACTGACACACTCGTCGTACGGAATCTCGTCGTCTCCGACTCACCCGTTGGCAACCCCAGCTTCAGTCGCAGCAAATGCCAAAGCAACACCCAGCGACCGCTGCCCCGGTAAACCCGCACGTCCAGCAATCCATCATCCGGCAATGCCTCAGGTGCAAACGGGATCTTAAAACCATACCGCGGCACATTCGAAATGATCACATGCGATCCACGCGCCGGCCCCGGTTGCTCTGCCGCCGTCACCTCAAATCGCCGCTGCCCCGACCACAATAATGCCCGCAGCACCGGGAACACATAACTCCAGCGAGAAATATGCCCCACACGACGACGATGCACATCCGACACAACGTCCGCATCAGGCCCGCAACTGACCATTAGCAGCACACGACGACCATTCGCCGTCGCAGAGTCCAGCCGCAAGACACGCCCCTCTGCGATCACACCCGCCAGCGATCGGCCACAACGCCGCAATCCAAGATACTTCGCCAGCAGATTCTCAGTACCCATCGGCAGGATCGCCAGCGGAAATCCCGGATGACGGTTCACCAAATCCGCGACCGTCCCGTCACCGCCAGCCACCACAATACAACACACCTCACGAACGCCAGATGCAGCTCGCATCCACGCATCCAAACGAGCTCGCACAGAAAATGAACGAACCCGAAATCCCAGCGCCCGCAGCTCAGCCAGCAAACGCATCAGCTCACGCACACCGCGACCACTGCCGGACAGCGGGTTGCGCTGCACCACAACCCAACTCTCCGACTTGCTCATCACAGTGGTCACTTCGGAGTCGCCAGCTTAATCAAATGACCATCACTCCGCACAAACAAACCACCACGCGACACTCCCGGACTGCACAAAATCGTCTCGCCCAGATCCAGCTCAGACACTATCGTGCCCTTGTCAGACTCCAGCTTCACCACAAATGCCACGCCCGCTTCATTCAACAGATACAAATGACCGCCAGCAAAAACCGGAGTACCACTGAAGGGACCACGCAGACGCAACTGCCAGACACGCTCTCCAGTCTGCAGTGATGCTGCATTCAATACACCTGAACTGTTCAGCACCAGCGCCAGATCACCAGCCACAACCGGACTCGATGTCGCCGGACTGACACCGCCTGAATTCCAGAGCTGCTCCACCGAATCCGCAGCCGGCTTCAATGCCGTCAGGCCATTCGAAGGGACATACACAGTTCCAGCAGCAACGGTCGCTGACGGGATCGTCGAAGCACCCTTGTCAAAATCCCACAAAATCTTGCCCGTCTCAGGATCCACCGCCGTCAAACCCTTCGATGACTGCAGCAACACCTGAGTTGCTCGACCAGCCCGACCCGGAATCAACGCAGGTGATGTCCAGTTGGCAGCTCGCGGACGCTGAATCTGCCAGCGAGTCTCGCCGGTGATCACATCAACCCCGCAGGCAAATGCCTCAGCATCACTCTCCACCTGAACCACCAGAATTCCACCCACAACAATCGGAGATGAAGACATACCCAGACTGTTGCTGGCATTCGGAAACTCACGACCCAGTCCCCGATACCACAACAAACGACCCTTCAAGTCCAGACAGAACAAATCGTTGCTCGAAAAGAACGCAAATACTCGCTGACCGTCACTGGCCATCGTCGGAGTCGCATTGGACATCTTTTCATGCGTCTGAGTCCGACCGGATGCGTAAAACTGCCGCTGCCAAAGCTGCATCCCGCTCTCAGCATCAATACTGATCACATGCAGGCGATTCTGCGTATAACCAGAACTGGCAGACACAAATACCTGGCCATCCACTATCATTGGGCCCGATACACCCCGCCCCGGTAATGATGCCTTCCACGCAATCGTTGAACCACTCAGCTCGGTCGGCAGCGATTCACCCGTAGCCACCGAATTCGCTTCGTTGCCTCGAAACTGCTTCCAGTCGTCCGCACGAACCGCCACTGACCCCAGCAGCAATCCGCACACAGCCATCAAAAACACGGATTTCACTGCAGGCCGATTCATTCGGCATCTCCTTTATTCAGTGCCGTCTTCCGCGATACACCATTTCGAACCACAACCGGACCAGGCAAAACCCCCACACCCGTACCGTCACACACACGCAGCTGGAACTGATACTTCTGAGCCCAGTCCTGAGTCTGCTCGTTCTGACAAATCTTGAACGCCAGCACATTCACGCCAGGCTTCAGCTGAACCGGAACCGAATACTGGTCCAGCTGAGTACTGCGGTGATACTCCTCACGCTCAAATGCCAGCACTCCATTCACCCACAACTTCCAGGCATTCGGAGTTCCCAGGCGAACCTGCAGGGTCTGCGCCGCAGGACTGCTCCAGTCAGCCGCCGCATACATCGCTGAACCCTTGAAATTCTCAATCTGCTTCGCAATATCCACCACACCAAAATCATCCGTCGTCTCAATCGTCTGCCAACGCACCTTGCCGTTCATCCCGTCGTACTCGGAGTCCAAATTCGGACGATCCTGCACAATCTCAGCTTCGGGTGCATAAGCCACCCCAAAACCCTTCCCTTCACGATTGTCAAACGGTCCCACAATCTTCCACGATGTCACAAACCCAAAGTGACGACTGATGTCAACAGCCTCACCCGCCTTCCGCAGCGATTCAGAAATTGTCTTCACCTGATCCTCGTGTACCGCACCAGCCAGCGCCCGCCTGTACAACTCAGTGGCTGCCGCACCCTCGGCCTTCGCTGCCTCAGACAGCAGCAAATCGACTGCGTCACGACGAAACTCCGGACTGGGATCATTCAGCATCCCGGGAATCAACTTGGCTGACACAGTGGCGTCCTCAGACAGCAGTGTGTCATAAGCCAGCCGGCGAGCATCAGCCGAATTCGCCGTGTCCAACACAAATGCCCGCAGAGCCGCAACAGGCAACGGCTTCCGCGATGACCGCAGCGTCTCAGCAATCTGCTCAAAGGTATTTCGCAGCCAGTTCAGGCCTTCCGGAGTCGCCTTCTGGAAACCGGCCAAAATCGGCAACAACGCCCGCGCGCCAGATTCCGTCAGTGCCACCAGAGCCCTCTGGTTTTCGCGACTGCCCTGACCCGCTGTCTTCGCTGACTGCAGGATTCCCACCGCCTCCGTAATCGCATCCACACGCTCTTTTTTCTTCTCTGCACCCGCGCCGCCCGCCAGCACTGCCAGCAGACAAAACGCCGCCAGCAGCGACAGAACCCGGTACAAGCCAGCCCGAACAGACAAACGCCCGCCCCGACAACCACCAGTCTTTACCGCCATGACAGTGACTCCGTCACTCAACAACTTCATGCTCTCAAGAGCCAAAACGGCTGTCCTTAAAACTGCCGTTCTGCACCCCCCATTTCGAAGTCCCACAGTTGCAACGCCACCGAACTTCGCCCCGCCATTACTAGAACATCGCAGAACTGAGCATGCCACTCCGACGTCGAAATAAATGACAGAAACCGGGCGATCGTCAGATTCGGAGCACCGCTGACCACTTTTCGCACCCGAAAAGCCTGTTTCAATTCCGCATTTTCACACACCCCCGGTAACACTCTCGTGTGCTGAACAGAAACTGCACGAATCGCATCAATCCTCCCCGGATTCCGTTTGCCGTCATCGTTTTTTCTGCCATGATGCAGGGTGTCACTCGTCCGCATCCGGGGTGCCGCGCCCACTGTTAGTCCGTTTACCGCATGTTCCGAGCTGACTCATGCTGCTGATATTCCTGCGAGTAGCCTACCTGCTGATCTGTGCCGGCGCAATTCTTGCGTACATCTCCACAGAAACCGTCGCCGGAAAAACGGCGATGATGCCACCCAATATCGAAAACAACAAAGCAGTCGCCTTCTTCGTGCTGCTCTTGATCTCGCAGTTTGTCACCATCGGTGACCTGCTCATCCACCGAAAACGCATCGAAGTTATCTCCAGCGTCTACTTCGGTATCCTTATCGGCGTACTCCTCGCCTACCTCATGATCCAGGCACTGACCCCCGTTGTTCCGCCAGACAGCGGATACCACACCCTTGTCGTGCTGCTCACGCTGCTGATCCTGCCCTATGTGTGCGTCTCACTCCTGCTGCAAACCAAAGACGACTTTCGCTTCGTCATCCCCTACGTCGAATTCCAGCGCGACCTGAAAAGTGGTCGCCCGCTCGTCGTCGACAGCAGCTCCCTGATTGATGGACGCATCGCTGATGTCGTCGAAACACAAATCATCGAATCCCAGCTGATCGTCCCCGACTTTATCCTCGCTGAAGTTCAGGAAATCGCCGACTCGTCCGACAAAAACCGCCGCACCCGCGGACGCCGCGGACTCGAAGTCCTCGCAAAGATTCAGCAAAGCACACACGTCGATGTCAAAGTGGTCGAAACATCACGACACGAATACCGCATGATGACCGTCGACCAGAAGGTCGTGGCACTGGCCAAACAAATGCGCGGCGGTGTCATCACGAACGACTTCAATCTCAATAAAGTTGCCAGCGTGCAGGGAATCCCCGCCATCAACCTCAACGATGTCGCCAATTCACTTAAACCACGCTACATCCCCGGCGAACGCCTCAACATTCGGGTCATCCGAGAAGGTGACGGGCCCGGCCAGGGAGTCGGATACCTGGACGATGGCACCATGGTCGTCTGCGAAAATGCCTCCGGACTAGCCGGCCGCGACATCGATGTCACTGTCACCAGCGTCCTGCAAAACAGCGCCGGTCGCATGATCTTCGGTAAACTGGCCAGTCGCCCCGGAGAACAGACTCCAGCCTAAATCACTGCATAATCATCCACGCAGCCTTCAGATACTCCGTCTCTGGACACGTCGACAGAACCGGATGATCCGGCGCCGCTCCGGTCCTCGCGATCAGCTGAAAACTCCGCGGCGGTGACAAGTGGCCGTCACCGTCAGCCTCGTCCCCAGGTGACCTCGCGGCCGCTGACAACAACTGCAGAAACTCAGACTCCGGCAGCAAACCAGCACACGTACAGCTCAGCAGCAAACCGCCAGGCTTTACCAGGCGCATCGCCAGACGATTCATCGCAAAGTGCTTCCGCGTGCCGTCCTCAATCTCCATCCGACTGCGAATCAGCTTCGGCGGATCCAGTATCACCACGTCAAACTGACGCCCGTTACGCAGCATCTCACGCATATAACTGAAGATGTCAGCCTGCACAAAACGCACCCGCGCCTGATTCAGATTGGCGTTCTCCCGAGCAACCTCCAGAGGCTCCTCATCCAGATCCACTCCCGTTACCTCGGCCGCCTCACCAAGCACTTTCGACTGAATCGAAAAACCACCCGTGTAACAGCACAGATCCAGCAGCGTTTTCCCGGCACAAAAATCCGCCAGACGCCGCCGATTCTCACGCTGATCACAAAAGAACCCCGTCTTGTGTCCGCCGTCAAAACGCACCCGAAAACGGGTCCCATACTCCTGAATAATCACGTTCCCCGGACAGCCCTCCGACTTTAGCTCAGGAGGATCACAGCCCTCCTGCGACAAAAACTGCGGGCTCGTTCGCAACAGCCAGTGCTTCGCACCAGTAATCTCCGCCAGCATCGGCAGCAACAACGAACCCCGCTGGTACATCCCCAGCGAAAAAGCCTCCGCCGATAATACCCCCGCAAAATTGTCGACCACCAGCCCGGACAAACCGTCAGACTCCGCGTGCACAACACGCCACGCCGAAGTCTGAGACGCCAGTTTCAAGGTCTCCGCACGCAACGCCGCCGCCGACTGCAGCTTCCCCCGCCACGCCCCATCACCCGGCAGTTCAGCACCATGCCACAACAGCCGCACACACAGTTCGCTGCGAGAATTAAACAGGCCATAACCAAACGGCTGTGAATGCTGCTCAGCATACAGCGCCACCAAATCCCCGGCCTTTGCACCGCCACTGTCCTCCATGCGACGACGATACATCAGCGGATGCAGACTGCGACTTTTCATTCGCACCACCGGAATCGGTTCCGCCGAACGAGGCCCCAGCTGACTGCGCTGACGCACCAGCTGACCACCCGACTCGCCAGCTGCCCGAAACACACCCTCACCCACCACATCCCCGGCAGACCGCTCACCAAAGTTCGAACCACCGCCTCGGCGGTCGTCCTTCTGACGCGACTTCTTCATCGAATTTCCTTCAGTTCACGGTGCCGCTTCAGCCCGCCGGCTCAGCGTCTGCAAATATGCCAGCAAATCCACAAACTGATCCGCAGAAAGGATCTCAGCCACATTCGCAGGCATTGGCGAAGATGCCGATATCCGCCGCTCATCCAGATCTGCAGACGGCATGATCACTTCACGACCCTGACTGTCCGTCATACTGATTCGCTCATCTGATAACTCCTTCAGCAAACCACTCAAAGCCTGACCGTCCTTCGTCACAATCGTCGTCGTCCGAAATGCCACATCCACATTGCGACTGGGAGCCAAAATGTCCTCAACCAGCCGCTGCACGCCCCGACTGGCCACACCATCCAGATTCGGCCCTACCTGCCGACCCTCACCCGCTACCTGATGACAGATCTGACAGTTCTTGCGGAACAGCTCCCGACCCGCCTCCACCATACCCGTACGCTCAGACAATAGCTTCCGCCGCTCGCTGATCAGGGTATCCGTCTCCACCGTTTCCTCAGGCAGCTGAGCCAAAATCTCAGCCAGCCGCTGCCGCACTTCCACAGTCGCCACCGCCTGCAAACGAAGCTGCACCGCCGGTCGCTGCAACAGCCGAGCCGATGCCTGACCAGACTCAATCAGACCCGTCAGCACCACCGCGCCAGCACTGTCAGTCGCCAGTACCTCAGCCATCTGCTGCTGCTCAGCCGCTGTCGCGCCATGAAACGCCGCCTTCAGCAGCGACGCCAGATCCGCACTCGCATCCCTCGCAAAAGCCTCCCGAACCGCCGCTACAAGCTGACGATCAGCCTCCGGCAACTGCAGCACTAATGCCAGCGACGCCAGCACCGAACTGTCCCGCAGCTTCGCCAATGCACCAGCAGCCTCCGCACACTCCCGACCACTCAGGTCAGCACGCACCGCCAGTTGCTCCAGCACTCCGCCAAACTGCTCCAGACCAAGCTCGGCTATCAGTGCAACCGCCGCCGATCGCCGACGCGAATAGTCCGACGGATTCAAACCAGCCACCGAAAATCGACCCGCCGCCAGCCACGCATAGGCCGTTGCACCGTCCCCGTCCACCAGTTCCAGCTGCACACGCTGGCCAGCCGCCGACTGCAAATTCCAGCTGATCTGCTGCGCCACATCGTTCCGTGGCGGAGCTTCCTGACGCAACACCTTCCCCGTACCAGCATCCAGTAAACGCACCAGATTCACCTGCTTCAGCGGCTTGTCCGGAAATCCATCATGACCCGCGATATAAAAACTGAATTCCGCAGGAGCCAAAAACGGCTCAGAACGCCACCGACCCGTCTTCTGCTCCCCCGACTCAAAACTGCTATACAACACAGCACCCTCCACACCGTCCGCACACCGACGCGATGTCGTAACACCCCAGCAGGTGTCCTGCACTGCTGCACCCGCTGCAGAGACCGCACCCCACGTCAACGCACGCACCTGCTGCAGCTGCTGCAAATCAGCCGCATCCCGCATTCCCAGCTGCTGCAAAACAAGAGCTTCAGACCAGCCACGAACTGACTCCGGAATCGCCTGGCGACGCTCCGTGAATCCCCGCGCCATCGCCGACAACAACCGCACCTGCTCGTCCGGTCGATCCGCAAATTGCCCGCGAATCACCCGCACAACTGCACCCGCAGCCTCAGCACTGACCTGGGCCGCAGCATACTGCAAATACTCCGGCAAACGCGCCGGCTGCATCGCCGCAATCACCTCCACATTGCCAGCCACAAATGCTGCACCCGTCTCGGATTTCACCGCCAGACACAAATCTGCAACTGCCGAAATCTCCGACCGCAGACGCAGCTGAGCAGCAAAACGCTGCAGCCAGTCCTCATGCTGCAAATGATTCCGCAAGGCAATCCGCAATGCATGCCGCAAATGCACATCACCCAGCTCAGTCGTCAGCAGCAGTCGCAACAGCGGCCCCTGCAAAGACTCTGCACTGTGCACCGCCGCTGCAGATGCCGCCGCGCGTCGCACCAAAGCCGACAGATCTGCCAAACCCCGCTGCAACAACCCCACACTGTCAGCTGCCAGCGCAGAATCCACTGCCGACTCCCGCAGCGCACGAAACACATGCACCCGCACAGCCTCATCAGGATCCGCCAGCAAACTCGCCAGATCAGACCCCGTCATCGCTCCCAACTGCACCAGCAGACGCAGACTGTTACGCCGCAACTCCGCAGACTCCCCCCGCAATCCCGCTCGCAAGAACGGTACTGCTGCTGCCGCATGACGGTCCAGCAGCAGATCCCGAGCCAGTCGCTGCTGCGGCAGTGTCCCCTTAGATAAAAATTCAACCAGCTGCTCAGGAGTCTTTACAGTCAGATCCGGCCCGTAATTCGTCGACCACAAACGACCCGCATCCGCAGACTCCCACGACACCCGCCAGATCCGACCCCGATAACGATCACGTCCAGGATGCTTCAGATCCACTTCATAATGACCAATGATCCGATTGTAAAAATCGGCCACATACAAAGCCCCATCAGGACCCGCTACCAGATCCACCGGCCGAAACCACGGGTCACGACTGCTCAATAAATCCGGCCGCTCGATCGCTCGCACACTCGAACCGCGCCGCTGCAACTGATTCCGGTTTACCCGCGACGTCATCACGTTGCCGTCAAATGTCGAATCCGCATACTCCGACGGAAACAACGTCTCCGCTCCCAAAGACAATGCCGCTATCGCCGTCGACCCGTGCAGATGATCCATCACGTTCGGCACATAACCCAGACCGTCATGCGGACGCCCAAAACTGTCGTAACAGCCGCCCGGCAACAGCAGTGTCACCGGCTTTGTATGACAGTCTGCCGTGTAAATGTCACCCAGTCGGTCAATCGCCATCCCAAACGGATTCACCTGCCCCTGAGTATACAGCTCAATCCGCGTACCATCCGGGCGAAAACGAAACGTATTACCCGATGTCAGCACCACTCGATGCCCGTCACGACCAGCCACCTCAGATCGGTTGTTGAAACCATGACACGCATAAATCCAGCCATCATCACCACGCCGAAACGCGTTGCACATCCCGTGCGTATCACGAGTTGTATCGAAGGGGCCGTACAACACCTCACGGCTGTCACACACACCGTCCCCATCCTTATCCCGCAACAGCCAGATATTCGGTATGCTGAAACAAATCACCCCATCCTGCCACGGTATCAGACCTATCGGAATGTTCAGACCGTCAGCAAACACCGTCGAACGATCGGCTCGAAAGTCCCCGTCTGTGTCCTCCAGAATCCGAATCGTGTCACGCGGTACCGCACCCGCCGCTGCCGCAAACGGATATTCTTCAGAACTGCTGACCCACAGACGACCACGCGCATCAGCCGCCAGATTCATCGGCTTGGCGATCTGCGGCTCACTGGCCACCAGATGCACCCGAAATCCCGGCGGTAACTCAAAACTGCGATGCTGCTCCTCAGCGCTGACCGCCTCTGTGTCCCGCACACCCAGCGCAAACGAGTCCTGCTGCGCATCCGCCGACCGCACCAACACAAACAACAGCACGACACTTAGACTCAGATTTCGCTCACGCATGACTTGCTCCTGACTTCAAACAGGTGCACCGACACCGCTGCCATTACTCATATCGCAGCGCGTCAATCGGGTCCAGACAACTGGCCCGCCACGCCGGATACAAACCAAAAACCAGTCCCACGCAGGCCGCAAAAACCATCGCCACAATTCCTGCCGGTATCGAAACCACCACCGGCCAGTCAGCCCCCGGACTGATCGTGTTGATCAGCTTCGTAATCCCCACCGAAGCACCAATCCCCATCGCCAAACCAATCACACCGCCAAAACAGCTCAAAACCACAGACTCAATCAGAAACTGCACCAGTATGTCGCGACCACGAGCACCCATGGCCATGCGAATGCCAATCTCCCGAGTCCTCTCGGTCACCGACACCAGCATAATATTCATAATCCCCACGCCTCCCACCAGCAGCGAAATCCCGGCGATCGAGGCCAGCAACGCCGTCATCATCGCCGTGATCGTCCCAAACAACTGCGATAACTGCTCACTCGTCACCACCTCAAAATCAGCCTTCTGACCAAGCGCAATCTTGTGCCGGTCACGCAGCAATGCCGTGATTTCACCTCGAGCCGTCTCGATCAGCTCCGGACCACGAGCCCCCACAAGAATCGCCGCCACATCCTTGAAACTGCTGCCCTGCAAACGCCGCTTCACCGTCGTATAAGGCATCAGCACCACATTATCCTGATCATCCCCGGTCAGCGATGCACCCTTCGCTCCCAAAACACCCACAATCGTAAACGGAATATTGCCAATCCGAATCTGCTGACCCACCGGGTTGTCCGACGGAAACAACTCACGCACCACCGTATACCCAATCACACATACACAATTGCCAGCCCGCTCGTCACGATCCGTGAAAAAACCGCCCGCATCAATCTCCCAGCTCCGCACTCGCAAATAATCCACACCAACTCCCCACATCTCCTTCGGCTGCATGTTCGTGTTGCCGCGAACGACAGGACGAGCACCAAAGACGAGCGGTGAATAGGCCAGCACAGACGTACATTCACGCCCAATCGCTCGAGCATCGTCGTCCGTCAGCGTAATCATATTGCCCGACTGCACACCGCCCCGCCGCCGATCAAATCGCGGCTGCACGACAATAAAATTCGAACCAATCGACTGCAACTGATTCTGCAGCAACTCACCCGCACTGCTGCCCACCGACACCATCGTCGTGACCGCCGCAATCCCAATCACAATTCCCAATACCGTCAGCGCTGCTCGCATCTTGTTTCGCAGCAATGCCCGTACCGCCACATAAACCGTCAACAGGAAACTCATGGAGCCTCCGCTGGCTTGATGCCGGTTACCACCTCATCACCGTCCACCAAAGTCCCGCCCATTACATGCGTAAACCGATAGTCACTGTCGCCAATCCGAATCTCTGCTGCCTTCAGCCGACCCGTGTACAGAGCCTCCGTACCGCCCGCTGCCACAGCCTCAGCTGAACCCGCTGACGCAGCCGCACCAGCCGCTGCTGCCGACTCCTGCACCGTTTCACGCAGCCACACGATGCGTTTGGTCGCAGCCTTCGCCGCCGCCACATTCTCGTCCACAGGAGGAGTCAGCGCGGAACGGGCGGAATTCTCACGCCCCTCCTGAGTCGTAAACAGCTCCAGATACTTCTGATCTGCATCACGCACCTGAGACCTCTCAGGGTTGAATCGCAATGCCTCATTCGGAATCTTCAGAATCCCCTTCAGCTCAGATACCTGAAACGTCAAACTGGCCGTCATCCCAGGCAGCAGCTTCAACTCGGCATTCGGAGTCGCCACAATCACCGGGTACGTCACCACATTCTGACTGACCGTCGGCGAAATCCGAATCTGCTCAATCGTTGCATTCCGAAAAACCTCGTCCGGATACGCGTCCACGGAAAAGAAAATCGGCTGCTTCGCATCCCGAGCCGCTCGGATCAGACCAATGTCCGCCTCATCCACCGCCGCCAGAATATGCATCTTCTCACGCATCTGCGGAGCAATCACGAACAGCTCAGGAGTCTGGAACTGCGCCGCCAGTGTCTGACCCGGATCAATCTTGCGATCAATCACCACACCGTCCACAGGAGACGTAATTCGGGTATACCCGACATTGGCGTTCGAATTCTCCAGGTTCGCCTCAGCCTGACTCACCCCCGCCTCCGCAACCTGCAACTGCGCCTCCAGGGCACTGCGAGCAAACCGGTACTGGTCCAGCTCAGCCTGCGAAATGAAATCGGCGTTCTCCTGCTGCAAAGCCAAAGAACGCTTCTCGTCGTTGATCGCCCGCTGCAACTCCGCCTTGACACGATCCACCTCCGCCCGGCGAGTCTTCAGAGCGGCCTGATCACGCGACACCGCAGCGTTGTAAATCCGCGGATCAATCTCCGCCAGCACATGCCCAACCTTCACCTCCGTGTTGAAGTCCACATGCAGCTTCTCAATCGGTCCACTGACAAAACTGCCCACCTTGACCTTCAATACCGGATTCAGCTCACCCGTCGCATTGACAGAAATCCGCAGATCACCAGTCTCCAGACGAGACAACCGATACTGCGGCTTGTTCCGCTCTGCAAACCACCGCTGCGCACGCTGACCGCCAAAAAACAGCGGCACACCCACCACGGCCAAAATTATCGTGTAGCGGATAATCGATCTCATCAGCTCTCTCTGCCAATTCCCCGGTTAGACCCCTCAACCCCTCACCGTAACTCGGGCTTTCCAGCCCGAGCACCACCCCCCGCCCCTCAAGGCTTCAAACGCACCACCGCATCCTCCTGAGGCATACTGCCCACAGCCTGCTGCGGCAGCCGACAAGCAATCTTCACCCGCGATGCCGCATCGTCTATGTACGTCCGACTGCGCTCCGCTGCATGCTGAGTCAGCCAGGCAAACAATCGACCGTTACCCACACTCGTCTCGATCTCCGCCTCCACAAATCCGCCCGACAGCCGCAGACCCACCACCTCGTGCAGACGATCCAGACCCAGCCCCTGAGCCGCACTGATCGTCACAGTATCCCCATAACGCCGACGCAGCACATCCACAAATGACTGATCAGGAACCCGGTCCACCTTGTTCAGCACCAGCAGCACATTCGTCGCCTCAATCCCGATTTCCTGCAGCACCTCATACACGGTGCGAATCTGTCGCTCCGCCTCCGGACTGCTGGCATCCACCACATGCAGCAGCAAATCCGCATGCCGAGCCTCTTCCAGAGTCGATCGGAAGGACGCCACCAGATGGTGCGGCAGATTCCGCACAAAACCCACCGTGTCACTCAACAACACATCCCCAAAAGCCGCCACGTGCCAGCGGCGAGTCCTGGTGTCCAGCGTCGCAAACAGCTTGTCCTCCACCAGCACGTCAGCCCCCGTCAGAGCCCTCATCAGAGTACTCTTGCCGGCATTCGTGTAACCCACCAGCGATACCGTCGGCTGCTCACGACGCAGTGAGACCGTCCGACTGCGACGCTCTTCCACATCATGCAGCCGCGACTTGAGCTCGGCGATGCGACGATCAATCAGTCGACGGTCCGTCTCCAGCTGCTTTTCACCGGGTCCACGACCAGCTCCCAGACCACCCGTACCGCCACCACCTACGCGTTCCAGATGAGTCCACATGCGTTTCAGCCGAGTCCGATAGTACATGAGCTGAGCCAGCTCGACCTGCAACATGGCCTCGGTCGTGCGGGCATGAGTCGCGAAGATGTCGAGGATCACCTCGCTGCGATCCACAATCGGCTTCTCCAGAGCCTGCTCAAGAGCACGGCCCTGCGAAGGAGACAGATTGTTGTCGAAGATGACCATCTGTGCCTCAGTGGCCAGAATCATCTGCTTCAGCTCTTCCAGCTTGCCACTGCCAATGCAGGTCGATGGAGTCGGCGTTTCACGGAACTGCACCAGTTCGCCCACCACCTCCACACCAGCCGTCTGCACCAGACCCTTCAGCTCGTCCAGCGCATTTGCGCGGTCAAACCCATCGTCCGGATGAAATACACCCGCCAGCACCGCCCGCTGACTGGATACCTTCAAGGACTCTCGCTTCGGATCACCCAAGTCTCTGGACCCTTCTCCGGAAAAAACATTCACTCAAAACAACGGCGGACAAACTCACCGAACTTCGGCGACTGCCCGGAATACCCCTATGCTACCCTTCCACCCTGCCTCTGGAAAGTCACTCAAAATACTGTGTACTTCACACGAATTCCGGTGATTCCTGATTCTGAAATCGCCGGGAAACCGGCGTTCTCTGGCACAAAATGCCGCAGATCATATCACCTCTTACCTGCAATCATGCCGCCTGCCGTGCCAAAACGACATCGTTCAGCCGGCTGCCGACAGCGACTTGCCATGTAGGCAACCGCAGACGGTAACTAAGCTGTCTCTTTTCGTTTTTTGGAACCTCACCCCTGAAGATTCACGGACCTGTTGCTGATGAATTCGACAACGCGTGTGTCACCTGGTACTTGTCAATCACTAACGCAACCTCATCCGTATACGACACGACGCCTCGATGAGGTTTCCGGTGGCAGTGCTGGAAATTAATGTGTTCCATCTTCCGACTTTTTCTGATTCCATCTTAATCAGCGTGTACGCCACTGAATGCCCCGTCAGTTACCAGGCGACATGCGAATCCGCGTGATTCCATCGCATCTGTTGCCTGTTGTAATGAGACAATGCTGGAGTCCGATTGTCGAAGCTGATTCACAATTTCGTTCGCCGACACAGAATGCCGCTGCGGCGACGATGTCCATCCGGCGAAAGCGAAGACCACACAGACCCCTGCAGTGGCCAGCACGTTGCCACACGAAAAACTGGCCCCCGTCCTCAACGGAAATAGTAAGAACTGCAGGGGCAATCCTCCATTTGCAAATAACAACTGCGTTCACCTGAGCGGTGGCTAGTGAGACGTCGAACCCCGGAAAAACCGTAATCCCGCAGTGTCAGGTGCCACGGCTGGTTTTAGAACCGGGTTGCATGGCCTGCCTTTGAACCGTGCCAGTCGGAATCCGTATACCAGCAAATGTCTGCAAACATGGCGACGAAGCAACTGAGCCAATATGAGACAACGTTTCCGACACCATGAGCGTCTGGATCACCCCTGCCAGCCAATTCGCCACAACAAATTCCCGGACGACGGCGGCTGCTGCACGCAGGGGCCATCGGCATGGCTGGCACACAAATCCCGGGACTGCTCAACCTGCCGCTGTTGCTGGCCGCCGACCAGCAGGCCGACAAATCTCCCAAATCCTTCATCTTCGTTTCTCAGTACGGCGGACTCAGCCAACTGGATTCGTAGGATCGCAAACCCACCGCCCCGGCTGACCTGCGCGGCCCCTGCAAACCGATCGCCACCGGCACTCCGGGTTTCCACGTCCGCGATCGCTACGGCAGACACCCGTTCGGACAAAATCTTCTGCTCGCACACAGACTGATCGAAGCCGGTGTCCGCCTCGTCAGCGTTGTCGCCTCGATGAGACTGGCTCCCAATGGCCGCTTCGTCAGCGTCGAAACCTCGGACATGCACGGCAATGCCGGAATCGGCATCTTCAACAACGGCTGGAACGGACTGGGCTGGGCACTGCCTCGCGCTGATGCCTTCATGGCCACACTCCTCGAAGACCTCGATGAACGTGGCCTGCTCGACTCCACACTCGTCGTTATGGCCGGTGATTTCGGACGCACACCTCGCATCAGCCGCGGAGCCTCAGCCATTGGTCGAGACCACTAGCCAAACTGCTACTCAACCATGCTGGCAGGAGCCGGTATACCAGGCGGAACCGTCTATAGGGCGATTGATGAAACAGCCGCCTCGGTGAACGATCGGCCCGTCAGCCCGAAGAATTTCGGTGCCACCATTCTGGCGACCATGGGCATCGACCCATGCACGAGGCTTAGCCCCGATGGATTCACTCTGCCAGCCAGCGACGGACAACCAATCTTCAGCCTGTAAGCTGAAACAAGCTGCACGCCGCTGAAAGCCTCAGCCACGCCCCTGCATTGCCCGCAGCATCGCTTCACCCATGCCGCCCGGACTGGGTGAAACCACAACACCAGCAGCCGTCAACGCCGACATTTTCTCAGCTGCTGTACCGCCACCACCAGAAATAATCGCACCCGCATGACCCATCCGCTTGCCCGGAGGAGCAGTCTGGCCGGCAATAAAGCCAGCCATCGGCTTCGTCACATGCGACTTGATGTACTCGGCCGCGACCTGCTCGGCACTGCCGCCAATCTCACCAATCAACAGAATACCCTCAGTACCCGGATCATCCTGGAACATCTTCAACAGCTCGATGTAGCTGGTCCCGTTGATCGGGTCCCCGCCAATCCCCACCGCTGTGCTCTGCCCCAGCCCCACACGGCCCAACTGCCAGGCCGCTTCGTAAGTCAGCGTCCCGCTCTTGCTGATAATTCCAATCGTGCCCGGCTTGTGAATATAACCAGGCATAATGCCGATCTTGGCGATGCCCGGAGTAATCACGCCAGGGCAGTTGGGACCAATCAGCCGCGATGAGGATTTCTCCAGACCACGACGAACTCGCAGCATGTCCATCACCGGGATACCCTCGGTGATCGCCACAATCAGCTCCATCCCGGCATCCGCCGCCTCCAGAATCGCATCCGCACAGAACGGCGGAGGCACAAACACCATCGATGTGTTGGCACCTGTCTTCTCACGCGATTCACGCACCGAATTGAAGACCGGGAAACCGTCAACCGTTGTGCCGCCTTTACCCGGAGTCACCCCGCCGACAAACACATCCACACCCGGCTGACACTCAGCCGCATACTCTCGGCACTTCTGACTGTGGAACAGGCCGGAGTTTCCAGTGATGCCCTGAGTAATAACTCGAGTGGCCTTCGATACCAGAATGCTCATGACAGAGTTTTCGCAAACAGAGTTCAGTGATCAAAAAAACAGCAACACAGATCAGGCATTCAACGCCCGCACAACCTTCTGGGCCGCATCAGTCAGGTCCGTCGCAGCAATGATCGGTCGACCACTGGCCTGCAGCATCTCGCGAGCCTTCTCGACGTTGGTGCCCTCCAGGCGCACCACCAGCGGCACGTTGAAACCCACCTTCTCATAGGCATTCAGCAACGCCGACACAATGATGTCACACCGCATAATCCCGCCGAAAATGTTTACCAGCACCGCCTTCACGTTGCTGTCCGCCAAAATTATGCGGAAGGCCTCAGTCACCTGATCTTCGTCAGCACCACCACCCACGTCCAAAAAGTTGGCCGGCTCGCCACCATGCAGCTTGATCAGGTCCATCGTGCTCATCGCCAGACCAGCACCATTCACCAGACATCCGATGTTGCCGTTCAGCTTGACATAGCTGAGCCCCGTGTCGGCAGCCCGCACCTCCGCCGGCTCCTCCTCTGACAGATCTCGCAATGCCACCACATCCTTGTGACGAAACAAAGCGTTGTCGTCAAATGTCACCTTCGCATCCAGCGCCAACATCTGACCGTCTTCCGTCACGACCAGCGGATTAATCTCAGTCATGCTGCAGTCATAGTCCACGAAGAACTTGCAAATCCTGGGCAGAAACTTCTCTGCACTGCGGACCGCTGCAGCATCCAGACCCAAAGCATAGGCCAGCTTGCGAGCCTGATAAGGGTAGAGCCCCGCGACCGCGTCGAAAGGCTCCTGCAGAATCTTCTCCGGTGAATGATGCGCTACCTCTTCAATCTCCATGCCACCCTCCGATGACATGATCAGCACTGGACCACCAGCCTCGCGGTCCACCACAATCCCCAGATACAGCTCGCGAGCAATCTTCAGGCCCTGCTCGACAAACAGCGTATTGACCTGCTTGCCAAAGGCTCCCGTCTGTATCGTCACCAGCGTGCTGCCCAGCATCCGAGCCGCATTCTGGCCGGCTTCCTCTGCAGAACGCACCAGCACCACACCACGCTGCTCAGGATGCTCAATAAATCGCCCCTTGCCACGCCCACCAGCGTGAATCTGAGACTTCACAACCGCGAGCGGGCCGCCCAGCGAATTAAAAGCCTGAGCTGCCTCTTCAGGTGTGCGAGCTACCACGCCCTGAGGAACCGCTACGCCCGCAGCCCGCAACAACTGCTTCGCCTGATACTCGTGGATCTTCATGCTGATGCCGCCAAAACTGGAAACAGAACACCGACCGATATTATTGTGAGCACCGTCTGCAGACGCAGGCTTCGCAAAAGAAGACGGGCTGCAGACTGGGTTGATGGATATAGAGTCTATCGCGGGGTGAGGACACGTTCGAGTTGGCAGGAACGGGCGTTGGCAGGATTCCTGAGAAAACCGGTTTTAGTCGGGCACAATCGGTAAAGGACTGTTGCGCTCACGAACCAAGGTCACACACCGGCCAGAATCCGAATACGAACACTCGCTGAGATAAGCCCGCATCAGCAACAAACCCCGCCCGCTCGGACGCTCGAGGTTCTCTTCCAGCGTAGGATCCGGAACCTGCCCCGGATCAAAACCCGCACCCTCGTCACGTACCGTCACCCGAATCAACACCTCAGACAGCTCACAGCGAATCCAGACCCGCTTGTCAGCCGCATACCTGTTACCGTGACGAATCGCATTGCTGATCGCCTCTTCCAGCGACAGCCGCATCGCAAACACATCCCGCGATGAAAACTGCAGGTCGTGCATCAGACCGATTACCCGGTCCTGCACCTCCATCCCCGCCGACATCTGACTGGGGATCAGCACCTCAAAATGAACAGGATCCGACATCGCGGTCAGGCCCTCCCGCGCAATCCAGTACACAGCCCCCGCAAATTCCTAGAATTTGGCAATTGCCGAATCCAGATCATCACAAATCGTCAGCACCTTGGGCAGTTGCAGCAGCTTGAAGACCTCAAAAATGTCCTTGCGGATATTGCAGAGCACCAGCTTGCCCTTCGCCAGATTCATCTTCTTGTCCATGCTGACAAGCTTTCCCAGAGCAGCACTGGAAAGATACTCAACCGCCTTGAAATCCAGCACCACCTTGCGACGACCATCCTTGTCCACCAGGGCGTACAGTTCCTGACCAAGTACGTCAATGTTCGCTTCGTCCAGAATCTTCTTTTCCAGCAGCCGAACGACCGTCACTGCACCAACTTCTTCAATGTCTATGCGACGATCTTTTGACATATGGGCCTCAGCTTGCAACAAAAATTCACAAATTAGCGGTCGGAAGCAACCAACAATTTCCTAAATACCGGGCAATTCGCCGACTGTCAAGCGTGCACATAATCAACGCCGAAAGATCCGAGGACGGTTCAGGATCTCCGACACCAGCATCGCCTGCTGCACCCCACCCGGACTCTTCAGAATGCGCCGAATACCTGCCGCGTCCCGGCCAGAGGTCACCTCAACAGGCTCATCAATATCCCGCCGTACCGATTCACCAATCGTCGAACCCACATGCTGGCGAACATGAGCACTAATGGCCTGCTCCACATGCCGCGACACACCCGCGCCCGTCGCAGTACTCGCTGACAGCCCCGACCCGGATCCCGATTTTTTTCCACCCTTCGCCGCCTTGGGCCGCTGAATACCCGATCGCTCACCCGAACCCTGTCCGGGACGATCGGCAGGCCGCTGACTCTGCGGGCGACCATTTTCGCGGGGCTTCTGAGCCTTCACAGGGACTGCCGGCCGAGACTGCCCGGACTCGGCTTGCCCACCGTCCTCCGTCGGAACCCGCAGCAGTTCCTCCAGCAGGCCTCGCAGACCACCAGGCCGACCCAGCTCAGCCGGAGGATCACCTGCAGCAGGCACCCGACGACCAGCCACATCACCCGGCTGCCCTTTGGCCGCACCAGCATTTTTCAGCAGGTCAACCAGCTTCGAAATCCCGATCAGCACCAAAAAAATCAGCAGCTTTTCCACCATCGCCCCCTCACTGCTCAGCGACTGAACAAAGCATCCACAAAACCCGCTGGATCAAATAACTCAAGATCGTCTACACCCTCGCCCACACCAATATACTTCACCGGAATACCCATCTCCTGACGAATCGCCACCACGATTCCGCCACGAGCCGTTCCGTCCAGCTTCGCCAGCACCAGACCCGTACAGCCCGTCGCAGCAGCAAAACTGCGAGCCTGACTGAGCCCATTCTGGCCGGTTGTCGCGTCCAGCACCAGCAGACTTTCATGCGGCGCCAGCGGAATCACCTTCTGCATCACACGACGAATCTTCCCCAGCTCGTCCATCAGGTTCTTTTGAGTCTGCAGGCGACCAGCGGTATCCACGATCAGATAATCAGCACCCGCCGCAACAGCCCGCTGAACACCCTCGAACGCCACCGCAGCCGGATCCGAATTGCTCTCCCGACGCACAATCTCACAGCCCAGACGCTCAGACCACATCGTCAGTTGCTCCACCGCCGCCGCCCGAAATGTGTCTCCCGCCGCCAGCACCACTCGCCGCCCCTGCTTCTGCAGCAGATTCGTAATCTTGGCGATAGACGTCGTCTTGCCCGCACCGTTCACGCCAGCCACCAGAATCACCGTCGGACCCGCAGCAGCCCACGCCAAGGGCGACAGCGGATTCGACAGATCCCAGCGCACATCACTCTGACCACGCAATAACTCAATCAGCTCCTCACGCACCGTCTTCCAGATCGCCTCCACATCTACCGTACGACCACCATGCTGCTCACGCAGCCGGCCAATAATTCGAGTCGCTGCGGAGAAACCCATGTCCGTACGTATCAGACGAGCCTCAAAGTCTGAGAGCAGTACGTCGTCCAGAATCTCGCCCGCCCGAAACAGATCGCGGATGTCCGTCCGCAGAATCTGACGAGTCTTTTCGAGGCCACGCTTCAGTCGATCAAACAAACCCATAGAACGGTTTTCCCAAAATCACACACCCGTCAGACAGACTTCACTGGACCCGCTCAAATCTTGACCAGACATCATTCCACGCCGCCGTATTTCGCGGCTCATACTGCACCAGACTCTCTGAATTCCGCACCACCTCACGCAGCTCAGACAACGAACCAATCTCGCCCGCACCCATCGCCTGCACCAGCACATTCCCCAGCGCCGTTGATTCCACCGGACCCGCTACCACCGGTACTCCGCACGCATCCGCCGTAAACTGATTCAGGACCGCATTGCGAGACCCGCCGCCCACCACATGAATCACCTCCACCCGCACGCCCGTCAGCTGCTCCAGCCAGCCCAGAACCATCCGGTACTTCAGCGCCAGACTCTCCAGCACACAGCGAAATAATTGCCCCTCACTCTCCGGCACTGGCTCGCCCGTGCGACGACACTCCGCCTGAATCGCCGCCGCCATGTCGTCCGGACGCAGAAACTCCGCACTGTCAGGATTCACCAGCGAACGAAATGGCTCAGCCGCCGCCGCACGCTCAGTAATCTCAGAATACTCAAGCGATACACCCCGCCGCGCACACGAGGACCGCACGCCCTGCACCAGCCACATCCCCATCACGTTCTTCAACAAACGATACGTACCGTCCAGACCACCCTCGTTCGTCACGTTCCGCTGCAAGGCCGCCTCGGTCAGCACCGCGTCCCGTACCTCCACGCCAATCAAGCTCCACGTGCCACTGCTGATATATGCCCATTTCGCACGACCTGTGTGCTGAGTCGGCACGGCGGCCACCGCTGATCCCGTATCGTGAGTCGCCGGGGCCACCACCTGCACGTCACGCAAACCCACCGCCTCAGACACCTCACAACGCAATCCGCCCAGTCGAGTCCCCGGGGGAACAATCTCCGGAAAAATTCCCGTAGGAAGCTCCAGACGACGCAATAAGTCGTCGGCCCACGTCCGAGTCGTTGCGTTCAGCATCTGCGTCGTTGTCGCATTCGTAAACTCAACCACACGACTGCCACACAAACACCAGTTCAAAAAGTCAGGTACCATCAGAAAACGAGCCGCCTGGGAAACCAGCTCGGGATCCCGACGACTCATCGCCAACAACTGATACAGCGAATTGATCTCCATGAACTGCAGACCAGTCTGAGCAAAAATCTCGGCCCGCGATACCCGCTGAAATGCCAGATTCAACATGCCGTCCGTACGTGAATCCCTGTAATTCCACGGCTGCCCCAGTAACTCGTCATTCCGGTTCATTAACACAAAGTCCACACCCCACGTGTCCACACCCACACTGGACACCGATCCGCCATGCTCTGCACCCACACGCCCCAAACCTCGCAGAATCTCCTGCCACAAACCCACCAGATTCCAGCGCAGCGTGCCGCCCAGATGCACAGGACCATTCGGAAATCTATGCAGCTCACTCAGTGAGATCTTGCGACCGTCAAAACAGCCGGCCATCACACGACCACTCTCTGCACCCAGATCCACCGCCGCAAATGTTTTCACCGACATCGCTCAACCCCGCCCTGACAGAACCAGCTCCAACACCCACTGCAGACAAAACACAACAACCATACCGAGAATCACAAAACCGCAGCTCGGGCCTGACAGCCCAAACACACACCTCCCAAAACTCCGCACCTGCAAACGCCGACTGCACCGCTTCACGCTCTCAGCGGACTTTTGCCAGCCTCGTTAATCATAACCAGCCGACTCTCAGGACGAAATCACCCGTTTGATCGGAAGCAGGTATTTCCAGAGCGACCCGGCAAACCCCGTAAAATCGATTATCAACCGAAAAACAACCACAATTTACAGGAAAAAGCATTATGTTTTCGTGGTTTTCGGCTCAATCCAACCCTTTTTGCGCTGGACGTTTTCCTTTTCCGCTCAAGAGTTTCGATCCAGTTCTCACACACTGCCAGACTTTCAAAAACAACGGCAGCAGGAGCCTCCACCGGTGACTACGGCAGCTTCGACCAGCGAAAACGACCTGATCGACGTATGCTGAATGTTTGAACAAATCGTGGCTCGACACGACGTTCACGCAGACCGCTCGGCCATCCGCCGTGCTGTGGATGAAGGCGCCCGGTTTGCCGCAGAACTCCCGGACAGTTCGTGGAATCGCTGGCTGACCGAGTCGGCTCACAGCCTCGGCTTCGTTGCTCGAGTCATCGAAGGCCTGCTGCCAGAACTCATCAGTCTCGCCCGTGATGGCATGTATGTGATCGTCCGTTCCGATGCCGGCGACTGGCGGCTGCCTGGAGGATACGGGGGACGACGGCTGCTGCTCCTTGAACCGCGCGGACAGCGTCCCGTCAGCACTGTGCGCCCCAGTCAGGCCGGTACACGGCTGCAGTCTGCCGGGTTTGCCGGCCTGTTGCGCTGCCTCGTGATCGAACCCAACAAGGTCGGCTCACACAGCCAGCACTCGGATCACGACCACCACGCCTCGCCACTGTCACGTCTGATCAGCCTGATGAGAGCTGAACGCACAGACATTTGGGTCGTCGTGATCTTCGCGCTGGTGTCCGGCCTGCTCAGCATGACCACGCCGCTGGCTGTCGAAACGCTGGTAAGTACCGTCGCTTTCGGTCGGTTCCTGCAGCCGGTCATCGTCCTGTCACTGATGCTGCTGGCGTTCCTGCTGTTCAAAGCCGCAATAAAGGCCATGCAGACGTGGGTTGTCGAACTGATCCAGCGCCGGCTGTATGCCCACCTGGCAGCTGAACTTGCATGGCGACTGCCGCGGACTTCACTGAATGCCTTCCACGGCAGCTATCCGCCGGAACTGGTGAACCGATTTTTTAATGTGGTCACCATTCAGAAAACGGCATCCGGACTGCTGCTGGACGGAATCTCGCTGATTCTCAACATGGCGGTCGGAATGACCGTGCTGGCATTTTACCATCCGTGGCTGCTGGCGTTTGATTTTACGCTGGTCCTGCTGATGATCCTTGTCTATCTGCTGGGAAGCGGCGCAATCGCCACCAGCATTACCGAATCCAAATGCAAGTATGCCATGGCGGCGTGGCTGGAAGATATGGCACGCTGTCGCACAACTTTCGCTATAATGGTGCCGCTGAATTTGCACTGGACCGTTCCGACGCATTGATTTACGGCTACCTCGATGCTCGTCGCCGACATTTCTCAGTGCTGATGAGACAACTGCTGGCGATTCTGCTCCCTCAGGCGCTCGCCAGCACCGTACTGCTGGCAATCGGCGGCTGGCTGGTCATCACCGGTCAGCTTTCCCTCGGGCAGCTTGTGGCAGCCGAACTGATCGTCGCCATCGTTGTCGATTCGTTCGCCAAAATGGCCAAGCACATCGAAAGCTACTACGACCTGCTGACATCAGTGGACAAGATCGGACAACTGCTGGATCTGCCTGTGGAACGCAATGACGGTCTGCTCACAATTCCGGATGGTTCCGGTATCGTGATCCAGAAACTGCGACTGCCGCAGAGACTCCGCTGTCGCTGGAGATTCGTTCGGGGGAACGAATCACCCTGGCTGGTCGCAACACTCGCGCTAAAAGCCATCTGCTGGACATGCCGTTCGGGCTGCGTGAACCGGAAGAAGGCCTGATCAGCCTGCACGGCACCGACCCCCGCGACTTGCGCCCCGATGTACTGCGGCGACCTGTCGTCATGGTCCGTGATACGGAAATCTTTGACGGCACTATTGCAGAAAACGTGCATCTCGAACGCTCAGATGTCTCCGTAGCCGACGTTCGTTCGGCCCTGGAAACCGTTGAACTGATGGATCTCGTCCAGGAATCCCCGGACGGACTGAATACCCGACTTTGCCCCGATGGTCAGCCTCTCAAACCAATTAAGTCGGGTCTGCTGATGGTGGCCCGCGCAATCTCGGGGCGACCGGAAGTTGTCCTGATTGACGAGCGGCTGGATCTGCTGCCGGAAGACCTGGCAGACCGAATCCTGCGTTGCATCACTTCCGCTGACCACTCGTGGAAACTGATCATTGCCACCTCAAACATCCGCCTGCAGCAGCTGATGACCCGCATCATCGAGTTGCCTGGCGAATCGTCAGCCACCGCCGCCGCGGTCGCGTCATGACAGCGTGATACCAATTGACCCACAGGTGCCCACTATGACTTCCACCACTCACGATCACGGAACCCGGACTGCCGCAGTGGCTTCTGCTGCTGCTGAGCCCAGAAGACGGTCGACTCTGACACCAACATCTCTCAGTCAGCCACTGTTTCCCTCGCTGCAGCTGGCCCGCTCCTCACGCTGGGCCCGCTGGCTGGCCATAGTCCTGCTAACGCTGCTGACTCTGTGCATCCTGCTGATGGCCTTTGCCCCCTCGCAGCAAACCGTCAAAGGTGCCGGCTACGTGATAGCTTACGCCCCCCGCGAACGACAGCAGACACTGGAAGCCACCATCGAAGGAAGGATCGTTCGCTGGAACGAAGAACTGATGGAGAATACTCATGTAAAAAAGGGAGACTTCATCGCCGAGATTCGCGACCTTGATGCCGATTTCTCCACACGACTCAATGCCCAGATGGACAACACCTCACTGATGCTGGATGCTGCCAAAAAAATTGTCGATGCGACTCAGGGACAGCTGGATGCCTACCGCGAAGGCCAGCAGCAGGTCGTTAAGGCGCAGGATGCCTGCGTCCGGGCAGCTACCGAAAAAGCCACCGCAGCCGAACAGAAATTGTCGCTGGCACAGGCTGCCATCCCACAGCTGGAAGCTGCCCTGGAACGCTACCGCGGCCCGCAGCAGCTGGGCAACATTTCGCTTAAAAAAGTTCAGGAAACCGAGCGAAAACTGAACGAATCCAATGCCAAAGTTCGCGAAGAAATGGCCAATGTCTCCGTCGCAAAATCGGACCTGCAGGGAAAACGAAACGACCGTCTGGCCCACATCCAAAAGGCGGAAGCCGACGTCCGGTATTACGAAGGATCGCTCGATAAGGCCCGCGCTGAAGTCGCCAAGGTCGAAAAAGACCGACTGGAACTGCAGTCCAACATTGCCCGCCAGGAAACCCAGCTCGTCACGGCTCCCTTCGATGGATTTCGCGTGGAAATCGGCCCCAATATCGGTATCCAGCTGGTCAAAAAAGGTGATCTCATCTGCCGGATTGTACCCGATACAAAAGACCGAGCCGTACAGATCTGGCTGGATGGCAATGACGCTCCGCTGGTCAGCCCCGGCAGCCACGTGCGTATGCAGTTCGACGGCTGGCCCGCAATTCAGTTCGCCGGCTGGCCCTCCGTGGCGGTCAGCACCTTCGGCGGCAGCGTTGTGTCCGTCGACATGATCGACGATGGCAAAGGCAAATTCCGCTGCCAGGTACTTCCCGATGCCACAGACCAACACAGCTGGCCCGAAGATCGCTACCTCAGACAAGGAGTCCGCGCCAACGGGTGGGTACTGCTCAAACTGGTCCCGCTGTGGTTCGAAGTCTGGCGACAGCTTAACGGGTTCCCGCCGTCCGTCGACCCGCCCAAAAAATTCGGCGGCGGAAAAAAGACCAAAGCCGACGGCTGACCCGCACTCCGCGGCTTCGCGCGAAAAAACCACTCCGCATGCCTCACGCAAAGACTCTCAAACACCCGCTGATCGCTGCACTATCAGCTGGTCCAGTTCGGCCTTCACCCGCGGCAAAATCGCGTCGTAAGGAAATGCACCAATCGTGTCCTTGCCACGCTTAAAGTTCACATGCGTCGGGCCACACCACAGACCCAAATCCGCGTCGTCCGTCTCGCCAGGCCCGTTCACCCGACATCCCATCACGGCTATCGTGATCCGATGCTGCTCGGCATAACGAGTCATCTCGCGAACCTGCTCGGCCAACTCCACAAAGGCCTCGTTCTCCACCCGCGAACAACTCGGACAACTGATAATATTCAAAGTCTTCAGGCCGTAATCCACCACACTCCTGACTCGCCCAGCTGCAATCTCCTCCAGAATCTTCCGACCCGCGGCAATCTCTTCCGCCTTGCGATTGTTGGCCACCGTCAGCGAAACCCGAATCGTATCCCCAATTCCGCGACTGATCAGCTGCTCAAAGGCAATTCGAGTCTTAATGATGCCGTCCGGTGGCATGCCGGCCTCTGTCACACCCAAATGCAGCGGCACATCCGGCCGCTTCTCCGCAAATCGCCGATTGACCTCAATCACCTTCTGCGGATCGGAATCCTTCAGCGACACGCAGTATCGGTCATAACCAAGCTCATCCAGTACCGCACAGTGCTGCCAGGCACTCTCCAGCATCGGCGATATCGAATCGTCCTCTGCAAATCGCTCCTTCACAGCCGGATCCACAGATCCGCAATTCACCCCCACACGCATCGCACAGTCATTGTCACGCGCAACCTGCATCAGATAACGCACTTTTTCCTGCCACGGACGCTCTGTCTCATGATGATACAAATGCCCCGGATTGTAGCGGATCTTGTTGACATGCGGAGCAATCACTTCGGCCAGACGGTAATTCTCCTGCAGGTCCACCGACAAATTGCAGGACACCTGCCGCCGAATCTCCATCAAAGCCTCAGCATCACGCCGACTGTCAATCGCCACACGCACAACGTCCGCACCAGCCGCCTCCAGATCATGAATCTGACGAACCGTGGCGTCAATGTCCTGCGTCCGAGTCGCAGTCATGCTCTGCACCGCAATCGGATGCTGACTGCCTATGCTGATGCTGCCAATGGCGACGCTGCGAGTTGGATTGCGGACAATTTCAGGCCGCTGAGGCGAATTCATCCGGGAAAACTCCGGTTAAACAACGGAATGCAGAGGTGACGCCAGTCGCCACAAACCCGCTCAGACCAGGAAAATCCTAGTGCGACCGCTGCCAAACGCCAACAACATACACCCACAGTCTCGCAGATGGCCAACTCAACGCCAGAATTTTCAGACTCCCCTGACGCCCGACAACCTAAACCGACTGCCGGACCAGCTCGGGAATCGGACGGCCCTTGTCGACCACCGGAGTCGGGCGGCCGTTGAAGTCCGTAATCAGCGTCTTCGCCGCGTCAATCCCCAGATGATGATAAATCGTCGACAAAAAGTCGTCAGCACTGCAGATTCGCTCGATCGAGTCTTCTCCTCGCTTGTCCGTGGCACCAATAAAGCCGCCCGTGCGAATACCACCGCCAGCCCAGATGTTCGAAAAGGCTCGCGGCCAGTGATCCCGGCCAGGCTGCTGAGTCCCCGCAGGAGCACTGGCGTTGCCCGCTCCCGTGCTGGCCGCATAGTTGATCTTCGGCGTGCGACCGAATTCCCCGGTCACCACTACCAGCACTTGCTTGTCCAGACCACGCTCGTACACATCCTCGATCAGCGCACTGACCGCCTGGTCATAGGCCGCAGCACGAAACTGCAAACCCTCAAACACATGATGATTCACCGCATGGTCATCCCAGTTCTGCACACGACCACACAACGGACCGTTCAGACTGGTCGTCAGCACATCCACACCAGCTTCCACCAGCCTGCGTGCCAGCAATAACTGCTGTCCCCACGTGTTGCGGCCATACCGATCCCGCACATGATCGTCTTCCTTCGAAAGATCAAAGGCTTCTTTCGTTCTGGCATTCGTCAGCAATGTCATCGCCTGCTCTTCGAACTGATCCAGTGCACCCAGTTCACCCTGACGATCAAAGGCTCGATCCAGAGTATCCAGGTTCTGACGCAGTGACGACCTGCGACCCAGACGCCGCACCTCGTTCTGATCCGTCAGACCAATATTCGGCACGGAAAATGACGGATTGCTCGGATCCCCATTCACCGTAAACGGCGACCACGCATCACCCAGATAAGCCGGCCCGTTGTATTCCAGCGGAGGATTGATGCCGACGTACGCCGGCAGCGGATTGCCTCGCACACCCTCACGCGAACGCAGGTAGTTCGTAACCGACATCCAGTCCGGCAGACGCGGCTTCGGCTTGTCACGAGTATCCGGGTCACCGGACAGCATTTGCATTGATCCGGCCGGATGACCGGCCGCCGACTGACGCATCGACCTGAGCACCGTGAAACGATCGGCAATCGCCGCCTGCCGCGGCAGCAGCTCTGTAAACTGCATACCGGGAATCTTCGTATCAATCAGACCAAACGGCCCGCGATACTCCGCCGCTGCCTCCGGCTTCGGATCATACGTGTCAATGTGTGAACAGCCACCGGGCTTCCACACCATGATCACCGCCGTACGTTCCTGCGACTTCGCACTGTCATTGGCCTGCACCACTCTCGCTCGCAAATTCAGCAGTGCCGGAAGCGGCAAACTGGCAAAACCGGCCAGACCAAATCTCAGAAATCCACGCCGCGAACCACAGCCTGCAACACCAGGTCCAGGACAAACACTGCCTGCGAAAAATGGATCGCTCATTTTGCCTCCGCCGGTACGACGCGAATCGAAATGGGTTCGCTGACTATAATCTCGGCCGTGTCCTTTGGTGCCGCCAGATCGACAGCCGCCTTATGCTTCTGCTCAGCCGCTGACACCGCCTGTTCTGCCACCTTCAGCGCTGCCTGTGCCTGCTGCAGAGCTGCCTCTGACGCCGCTTTCGCCTCAGCCGCAGCCTTCGTCAAATCCGCTGTCAGCTGTTCAACCGCAGCCGCTGCAGTCTGCCGCACGGACCTCGCTGCTTCCAGCATCTGCTGCGTCTGAACCACTCCCTCAGGATTGTAGCTGTAACGCGCCACAGCACTGCCATACAAGGCAATCTGGTGGTCGCCCGGAGCCACCTTCAGGGCCGCCGTATCAAACACCGCTTCCGCCGTGTCAGACGTCAGCGAAACATCAAACTGAGGCTGCTGCTGAAATCCTGTACCCAGAGTTCTGAGCTGCAGAATACCACCCGAAAACTCGGTACGACGAGTCTGTACGAGAGGCACCGTCAGCTTCTGACCAGCCACCACCTCATACACCTGCCGCTCACGCGGAGCAATCGACAAAGGAGCATACTCAGTGCCACACACCGAAATCGCAAGATCGTCCAGCAGACGCGGACTGGGAATCTCACTCCACGCATCCACCACCGGCCACGACATCGCCGCTATGCTGCCCGCACGACGAACCTCTGCCGCACCAATGCTGGCCACACCACTCAACTGCGCAAACGCAAACGATCGCGGCGCGTTCTGCTCTGCGGTGATCAGCACCATCCCGCGATTCTGGCCAGCCGGTATCTGCAGCCCGCTGGCCGTCACACCTTCAGGCAGATCCGCAATCGACAACTCGATCGGCCCGTCAAAACCGTCGCGTCGCAGAGCAATCACTTCCAGTGCCGTCGTGATCCCGCCACGCAGTGCCAGCGGCTTCGACAAAGCATTGCGGTCCCCGTTGCGAAGCTCCATATGCAATCCCCAGGCACACAGGGCGAAATCAGGAGCAGCCTGGCGAATCACCAGACGATAGACGTTCGCGGGATCCGTACGAGTTCCGCCGAACAGGTCCGTCAGACGCAGCTGATAACGACCGTCCTCAGGAGCCTCAAAACGACCCAGCGGGTCCGCACTGCCTCCGTCATACGGAGGGCCGTCGTACGAATAACCGTTGCTGGATGGCTTCATCGGACTGGGAATATCACTGAATTCGACAACATCCACAAACTGCTCCTGACCAGCCTCGCCCAAAACACGCTGAATCACTATGGCCGGATCCGTCGGACGACCCAGTCGCTCCGATGCCACTTCAACCCACCACACTTCACCCTTCTTCGCCGTAAACTCATAAACATCCGTGTCAGCAGCCGTGGCAAATGACCCCATGACATCACACGGCAGCAAAATTTCCTGCACCGCGCCTGCGGAACTTTCCGGCTGATGCTCTGACAACGCCGCCACCGACGGCAAACCAGTCGGTGGCCACGAAAAAGACCGCACCGGACGCACTGACGACAGCGACGGTATAGACTGCTGAGCAGCCAGCTGCCGCACCCCCAGTCGATAGTAGTAGCCGGCGCCACCTTTGTAAGTCATCTCGTGCACCTTGATCACGTGAGTCCCGCTGAGCTTCGCAGTGAAGTCGATCACGCCACGCTGACGCTCAACAATCAAATCCTGACCCGCCGCGTTCGCCAGCACCAGGACCGGGTCCAGACGTGATTCAATACCACGAGACTCGCAGATGATCACGTAACGAGTACCAGCCTCTGCCTCAAAACGGTAATGATCGATACTGCGAGCCGTCATCTGCGAATTGCAGATACTGTTCACCGACAGCGGCATTGCGGTCGCCACCGTCGTATTGCCCGGCTGCTGCTGCTGCTCGGACAGATCACCCACACAGAACACTCGCGAGGACGATATACCCAGACGGGTCAGCAGACGGGCTTCATACAGACCAGGCGGACAGTCCGCCGGTATCGTAATTCGAAATTTGCCCGCAACCACAGTGCCGTCCGGCTGAGTCAGCGGGGATGCACTGAGACGCTTGTCAGAAAATATCAGTTGCGGCTGATCATCGAGAAATTCGCCCGCAACAGAAACCTCCACCGAAGTTCCGGCCTGACCGCCCATCGGAGTCATCGACAGCAGCCGCGGCAGCGGCAAACACACCGTCTGAGCAGAAACGGGTGACCAACTGAAACAGACAGTGGTTACCAGCAGGCATATAGCCAGAACGGTCGTCGCCGATCGTGGAGACATACGGCAGTCTTCCCAAAATGCGGGCGGGGGAAGGTGGGAGGGCATGGGGCGTAGAATTTTCAAGGGCTCTCCAGCATACAGAATCGGCCCCAGGCGAGGAAATCGATTCTTAAAAAAACTGGCAATTCCGCTTTTCCAGCTCACCAGCCACAACCGGTCACACAGTAGTGAAGCAAATGTTCAGGTGCGGGTTGCCGGCGCAGCCCGCAGCCTCACCGCAAATCGGCCAATTCACCACCGACAGCAAATTTATTGGTTTTGCAGCGATCGACACTGGCGAATCCGGCGCTTTCCGGAAAAGATAGTGCAGGGCAACGGTGATTCCGCGACATTCTGCCCGCCTGACAGTTCTCACGGATCCTCGGGAGTCTCCATGTGAATCGGCTTTTTCCCCTCCGCCAGCGTCTCGCCGCTACGGTCGCATTTGGCCTGCTCGCCGCTCCGATTCTGCTCGGATCACTTTCGGCTGCACCCCCGCGACCCCTTGCGTCCAGCCCCGTGATCACCACCGAAACCCCCGGTCACGCGGTGCCGCTGCAGGCTGATATCCGTGGTGCCCGCAACCTGTATCTCGTCGTTTCAGATGCCGGAAACGGTTTCGGCTGCGACTGGGCCGACTGGGCCGAACCAACGCTCACAGGCCCCGCCGGGACCCTCAAACTGACAGAACTCAAGTGGAAGTCAGCCGAGGCAGAATGGGGCAAGCCTGGCATCGGTGTGAACGCTGGCGGCGATCCGCTCCGAATCAATGGCCAGCCCGTAACCTTCGGTATTGGGACTCACGCCAGTTCCGTGATCCACTTCGAAATCCCTGCAGGCTACGAAAAGTTTACAGCCCGCGTTGGCATCGACAACGGCGGGTCCGACCAGAACAATGGCAGCAGCGTCCAGTTTTTCGTCTACACCGAAGCGCCCGGACCGCTCCCGGCCGCTGCCACAGTCGATCGCTCTCCCGCCACAGCTGTCGCCGGACTGGATATCGCAGAAGGACTTGATGTCCAGCTGTTCGCCGCTGAACCCATGCTGCTCAGCCCTTCCAATATCGATGTCGATCACCTCGGACGCATCTGGGTTTGCGAAGTCGTCAATTACCGCCGCTTCGCCAACGGCAGCAATCCCGATCGCCCCGAAGGTGACCGCATCCTGGTACTTGAGGATACAGATGGTGACGGCAAGGCTGATCGTCAGACCGTCTTCCACCAGGGTCGCGACATCGATTCCGCACACGGCGTCTGCGTGCTGGGCAATCGCGTTATCGTGTCAGCCGGAGACAGCGTCTTCAGCTTCTATGACGACAACGGAGACCTGCGGGCCGATCGACGGGAAGTCATGTTCACCGGCATCAAGGGAACTCAGCACGATCACGGCATCCACAGCTTCACCTTCGGACCTGACGGTCGACTCTACTTCAACTTTGGCAACAGCGGAGAAGAGCTGCATACCGCCGACGGTAAAATCGTCGTCGATCTTGCCGGCAACGAAGTGCGAGCCGCCCGCAAACCGTACCAGGAAGGCATGGCCTTTCGCTGTGAACCGGATGGCAGCAAAGTCGAAACGCTGGGCTGGAACTTCCGCAATAACTGGGAACTGTGCGTCGACAGTTTCGGCTCCGTCTGGCAGTCCGACAACGACGACGACGGTAATCGCGGTGTCCGCATCAACTTCGTCATGGAATATGGCAATTACGGTTACAAGGATGAATTCACAGGCGCCGGCTGGCAGGCTCCGCGAGCCAACCTGGAAACAGAAATCCCGCAGCGCCACTGGCACCTCAACGACCCGGGAGTCGTCCCAAACCTGCTGCAGACAGGTGCCGGTTCACCCACCGGAATTCTGATCTACGAAGGTGATGCACTGCCCCCGCGATACCTCAATCAGCTCATTCACTGCGATGCCGGACCAAATGTCGTACGCAGCTACGCAGTTTCCCCCGCGGGGGCTGGCTACACGGCGGAAATCAGCAATGTCGTGAACGGAGCTCGGGATCAGTGGTTCCGTCCGTCCGATGTCTGCGTGGCCCCCGATGGCTCGCTGATCGTCGCCGACTGGTACGATCCGGGTGTCGGTGGTCATCGCCAGGGTGATGTGGAAAAAGGCCGACTGTTCCGCGTTTCCCTGCCGGATCGCAAATACTCGGTACCCAAAACCGATCTGACAACTCTTGACGGAGCCGCTGCGGCTCTCAAAAGTCCCAACACCGCAACTCGCTACCTCGCTTTCATGAAACTCAAAGCCGCTGGTCGCGAAGCACTGCCCGTCCTGAAACAGCTCTGCAGCGACCCTAATCCCCGCTTCCAGGCTCGCGCAGTCTGGCTGCTGGGTCAGATCGAAGGACTGGGTCCGCAAACCGTCACAGAGGCCCTCACTGATTCGAACTCCGACATTCGCATCACCGGCCTGCGTCTCGCACGCCGACTCGGAATGGACATCGTACCCGTGGTGCAAAAACTCGTTAGCGATTCTGCCTCGACCGTACAGCGTGAATGCCTCGTGGCACTGCGAACCGTGCCGGCCGTTCAGCGAGTCGAACCGCTTTTGGCGGTCGTCCAGCAAATCGATTCGCGTGATCGCTGGCTGCTGGAAGCTGCCGGAATTGCAGCTGACGGAGTCTGGGATCAGCTGTTCGAAAAATGGTCAGCTCAGGATGCCGTTCGCGGACAGGCAACAGCCGAAAGCGAAGCGCGCTTGCGAGTCGCCCGGCAGGAACTTAGCTGGCGCAGCCGAGGCACGAAATCCGCCGATATCATCGCCAGCTATCTGCTCACCAGCCTCACCAGCCTCACCGCCAATTCCGGCGATCAGGCCGGCAGCAACCCGCAGCTTGCACGCTGGTTCCGCGCACTCGACTTCCAGCCCCGCGACGCCGCTGACAAAGCAGCCCGCACACTGCTGACTGCCGCCGCAGCAGCAAATCTCCCCGATGCTGCTCGCGAATGGCTGGCTGCCGAAGCCCTGCAGCGCGTCAGCGGAAACCCGCTCGAAGATCCAGCACTTGCAGCCCAGGTTCGCCAACTGCTCGATCACTCCGCCGGAACCCCCCGATTCGTGCAGATGGTACGCCGCTTCTCCGTCGCCGACCGCTATCCGGAACTGCTGCAAATTGCCCAGCAAAAACCAGCAGAACAGATCGGTGTGGAAGCAATGACCGCGCTGCTCGAACTGAAGCAGTGGGATCTGCTGTCTGCTGCACTCAGCAAGGGTGACACCGAAGCAGTTGCCACCGCCGAAGCCATGGGCAACACGGCCAATGGTGCCATCGCCGGCCCGCTGCTGGACGTGGTACGCAATCCGGAACTAACCGTTGATGTCCGCAGGGCCGCAGTCCGTGCGACAGGTCGCGTCAATAACGGAGCTCTCGAACTGGCCAAAATGGCTGCAGACAAATCTCTGGACAGTGACCTCGAACAGGCCACGGCCGCAGCACTCCACGCCTCGCCATCGCGACAGGCACGAGAACAGGCGCAGCGACTCTTCCCGCTGCCGCCGTCGCGCGACAATACCCCCACACCACCAATCAGCGAACTGGCGAAAATGAAAGGTGATGCCGCCAACGGAAGAATGATCTTCTTCTCAACCGGCACCTGCCACAAATGCCATGTGGTTGACGGAATGGGTCGGGAAATCGGACCCGGTCTGACCGAAATCGGCAGCAAGCTCAGCCGCGAGGCCATGTTCGAATCCGTGCTCTACCCCAGCGCCGGTATCAGCCATAACTACGAAACGTGGACCGTCGTGCTCAGCTCCGGTACCACCGTCAATGGACTGCTCGTCAGCAGCACAGATGCCGAAGTTTCCATCCGCGGTGATGATGCACTCGTTCGCAAATTCGCGAAGTCCAACATCGAAGAACTGGTCCGGCAAAAGATCAGCCTGATGCCGGCCGATCTGCAGAAAACCATGACCAGCCAGGAACTGGCAGATGTTGTGGAATATATGCAGGGACTGAAGAAAAAGCAGGTGCCATAATGCTCGCCGGACCGGTCCGCAGCTTCAGACAGACGTTCTGCAGCTTTGCAGTACACAACATGAAGCTGCAGTCCCGAATCGCCTGCAGGCTGCTCCTGCCCGCAGCTCTCGTCTGTTCACTCTGCACACTGCCCGTGCCCTGCGGTCAGGTGTCGGCTCTTGCACAGCCGCCCGGACTCCCGCCAGCTCAGGAACCCCGGCCGGCTCAGGCGCAGGCTGAGGCTGAGCAACGGGAACTGCTCAGACAGGTCGAAGACACAGAACAGCTGCTGGCAGACAGCAAGTGGCTGGAAGCCGCTGAACAGTTCGAAGCGGCATGGGATCTGGCCTGTGCCAGCGGCGATCCGGTCCTTGAAAAACGGGGTGCGGACGTACGCCAGCTGGCCCCCGGCCAGACCGATGTTGTCGCCGGCGGTCGGGCGCGGCTGGAACAGCTGTTCCGCGCCGCTGCACCCGAATTCCGCACGGAATATGCCCGCCAGTTCGAAGCCTCCGCAGTGCAAAAAATGCAGCCCGCACTCAACAGCGGTAACTCCAGTCTGCTCCGTCGCATTGCCCTGCGATACCAGTTCACACAGGCCGGACGCAGCGGCCTGAAAACTCTCGCTCGATTGTTCGCAGATCGCGGTGACTTCGTCGAATCCGCTGTACTGCTCGAACGCACACGACTGGCTGAAGGTGATACAGCCAGACTGCTGCTGCAAACTGCATGGTGCTATGCTAAGGCCGGACTGAAGCATGACGCCTCAGACCTCAACAAACTCACCCGCTCCGACAAGCTGGCTGCAGCAGTCGCAGCCGATCCCGTCGCCCGCTCCCTGCAAACGGATATCGAACGAATACTGTCCTCACCCGCAGCCTCCGGTTCCTCGACGGAAGGCTGGAGACAGCCCAATGGAAATTATCGTCGCACCGGTCTGCAAAACCTGAATGCACCGCGTCTTCGCGATATGCAGGTCGCCAGCCTGTTCGAAGTTAGTGATGTGCTGTACGCCGAACAGCTGAATCCCCTGCTAACCGCACTCACCGATCCCTTCGACAACGCTCACCTGCAGGACCTCAAGCTCAATAACACAGTCGTTCCTGCTGCCGGGTTCCTCGTTGCCGGAGAACTCTGCTACGTCAGAACTCCCACAGGAGTCCAGGCACGCAGCCTGCAATCCGGCAAACTCGTCTGGGAAGTGGTCAGACCCGATCGCCCGCTCCGCTCACTGCTCGGACCAAATCAGCCGGGTGATCCGGATGCCACCGAAATCCAGTCCTCACGACAACTGATCTCAGGACTTTATAAGCAGCTCATCCGTACCGTCACCTGCGGACAAATGGCCATCAGCGGTCGAACACTCTACACCATTGAAGAAAACACGTCGGCCGCCAATAACCTCGGCGCCTTCCGCAGACTCAACGATTCCAGTCTTCCGCAGCTGCCATCAAATTACCTCCGCGCTTATGACGCACTGACCGGTGTCTTCCTGTGGCAGGCCGGTGGCCAGACTCAGGATGCCAATCCCCTCAATCGCGGACAGGCAAACCTGCTGGCAGGCTACTACTTCCTCGGTGCCCCGCTGGTACTGGGAACCCGCATCTATGTGCTGGCCGAAAACAGCGAAGGTATTCACCTGATTCGCATCGGTGAACCCAAAACCGATCAGCCGACTGCCAACCCCGCGATCCTCGCATCGCAACTGCTCACACTGCCCGAAAGTCCGCTCAGTCTGCACCCGCTCAGAAAACACGCCGGACTAACGCCGTCATTCGCTCAGGGCCTGCTGATCTGCCCGCTCTGCGATGATCGACTCGTCGCAGTTTCCGCCGAAGATCTTGGCATCCGCTGGGTGTTTCGTTACAGCGGGCTGGTGCAGCGACCGGAACTTGGAGGCCCCGATCTGATACTCCGCGGATCCATGGATCTGGTCTCCGCAGCGTCTGTTGATCAGCAGAACCGCTGGATCGATTTCCTCCCGCGAATTGCCGACAGCAAAGTACTGATCACCCCCCGCGATGCAGATCGAATGTTCTGCCTGAATCTCACAGATGGTCGACAACTCTGGACTCAGCCACGCGCCGCATTTCATGCCATAGCCGGAGTCACCGATGATCGAGTCATTCTGATCGGCAACCGCTCTGCCGCCGCTTTCAATCTTAACAGCGGTCAGCCACTCTGGAACACCGAACTGCGACAGGGTGTCACCTGCGGCACCTGCAGCTTCGATGGAACCGTTCTGCAGATCCCCACAAATGCGCCTTGTATCGTGACTCTTGATACTCGCAATGGTCGCGAACTTGTTTCACTCGCATGGCCCGGAAATGAACTGCCGGGAAACCTGCTGGCCACACCTGCAGGACTGCTGTCTGCCGGACTCACAACCATCGCCAGACTGCCCGTGACCAATACAGAGCCTCTGCCGTCCGAACGCGCCGCAGAATTTCTCGTTCAGGGAAGACAGCAGGATGCCCAAAAACTGCTGGAAGAATACCTCACTCAGCAGCCCGCTGATCGACCTGCCAGAATGATGCTTGTCGACCTGCTGCTGCAAATCCTGCGAACCGATTACAACAGCAATAAGCAGCTCGTTCCCACACTGCAGGAACTCCTGGATCAGTCCGCCAAAGATCTCGAACTAGCTCCGCTGCTGCACTCCCTGCTAACCATGGGACCAGCCGACGCCCTCGTGCTCGGAGAACAACTCCGCGACAGCAGTCGTCGCCAGCGGCAGGAACTCAGCGAACTCATCGCACGCGGTGAGCCGTTTGTGAAAGCACAGCCGTTTCCTGAGTTTTTAAATCGAGTTCGCGAACGACTGCTGCTGCTGGCCACAGCCAGCACTGCAGCCACAGCCACCGGCAGCGTCGAACGCAGCGAAGCCGATGTACTTGCCGGAGTACTGCAGCGAGGCCTCGCCGCCCGCTCACCCCGCGAACGCAGCCAGGTGCAGCAGATGGTCGCTCAGGATGCTGCAGCCATCGCCCGCAATCTCCCATCTCAGCAGGAACGACTGGCATTCGCTCAAATGCTCATTCGCTGCGGACTCCCGCGCACTACCGTCGAACTGCTCAATGATGCAGCATTGAAATGGGATGCCGGCGAAATTCAGATGACACTCGACATCGCCCTGTTCGAGGCGACTCAGCAGGCCGGCGCTGTTGCACAACAGTCCGCTCGACAACTGCTCGCAAACTGGCAGGCGGCCAAAGCACACTGGCAGGCAGCCACATGGCTGCAGGATCTCCGCCAGTGGCAGGCCGATGATCAGCTCGCCACAGGCTGGCAGCCGGCAGGAACCGATGAACAGCAAGCCATCCTGCAGCTGGCTGGTACCGACTTCACCAAACTGTCCACCGCACCGGATTCTCCGTGGCAGGGTACCATCACGGCCGAACCCTCAGACGATCGCACCATGCTGCCAGTCCGCGAATTCGCTTCAGCAGTTCCTCGTCGCGCCATACCCATCTTCGGAAACAGTGGACTCTATCGTGGCTGGCGACTGATGTGGGTGCAGCCCGGAGACCGCGTGGCGGCGTTTGATCCGCACGGAAAAATTCGCTGGATGTTGAAACCACCGGAAGTCGGGACCGCCGACTTCCACGGATACAGACCAGATTCATGGGCCTTCACATCCGGAAACGTCGTTGTTCTCTGCCTGCCAGGACTGCTGCTGGCATTGGATGGTGTCCACATCGGACCCGACCAGGCGCCACGGCTGCTCTGGCAAAAACTTGCCGAACCGGAAAGTCAGGTGGATGACCCCGATAATCCGGACCCGCGCGACGTTATCCCCGTCGAAGATCGCATCGAATCCTTCGCCTGGAACCCCAACGCACACTTCCCGGCTGGCCCCGCTTCGGTGTTTGGTGTCCCACTCATCAGCAACAGGCGCCTCGCTATGCTCGATACAAGAACCGGCCAAAGACTGTGGGCCTGCGACAGTATCCCCCCGGATGCGCGCCTGCTAACCTCCGGCAGCCGGCTCCTCGTTCTCTCCGAATCCGCACGCACCATCGAAGTGCGATCACAGGTCGATGGCGAACTGCTGGAAACAGATCGCTTGCCCGACTGGTGGGCCGAAGCCAATGCCAATGTCGGCAGCTCTGTCGAAGATATCGAAGTCGAACCCGGCAGCGAAACAATTTGGCGAGTTGATCTGCAGGATCACTGCTGCGTGCTGTTTCGACTGACTGCCGGGTCAGCCGTCCTTGAATCCCGTGATCTGCTCCGCGATCAGCCCGTCTGGTCCATCACGCTGCCCCGGCGCACTATCTTCAGCAATCCCCAGGATGGCGTCATCGCAGTGCTCTCCGAAGGTCGAAGACTGCTGCTGCTCCGCTCCGATTCCGGTCGTATTCTCACCGATTTGCAGGTCCAGCCGATTCCCCGACCGCGACAACTGCACCTCCAGCAGGCTCAGGGAAAATATCTCGTACTGCCCGAAGCTCGCTCAGAAGAAGATCCCTCAATGGATTTTTTCAACCCGCTGATTGATGCTGTGCACGTGCACGGAGCCATCTATGCAGTGGATCAGCAGTCTTTCCAGCTGACATGGCAGCACCCGGTGACACACATGCAGTTGCGAGGACTCACCAGCACCCAGGCACGACCTCTGCTCTCCACCAGCCCGCTGCTGGTACTGCTTTCCCGCAATCGCACCCTTAAACCCGGCGGCGGCTTTTCTGTTCCCGTCGGTACACAGGTCCTCGACGTGCAGTCAGGTCGAACGCTATATGAAGATGCCAACACCGGACTGACACAGAATGAACTTTGGCTCAGCCCAAACCCGGACGATAAACGGATCTGTCTCAGCTTTGACCGACGCTTCGTGATCTTCCAGTGGCAACAGGAATCGGTGCCGCCTGGAACAGCAAAGTGAGCGGTCGTCGTCCGGAAAACTCATGGAATCCATGGCAGGCACCAGCCATCGGACAAACCCTGCCACAGCCAGCCAAAACAACCACACCCCTAAGCCAGACTCACCGCTTCCTGCTCGCCACTGCAGCATTCGCCGGACTGCTGCTCGGTGGTCTCCTCGGTCTGTCGGCAACGCAGTTGCTGGCAGACGCCGCTGACCTGCTGGTCCGGTCCGGTGCCGGACCGTACGCCGCCAGCCCAGGCATGGCTGTCATAATTCTGCTGTCACTGCCGCTGACGTTCGGTGGCAGTATCAGCGGTGCCTGGTTCTCAATCCGACTCGGACGCCGAATGCTGCTTAGACAGCCAGCACCACCAGCCCGGACAGACCACTGACTGACCGCATCAGGCACCCTCAAAGGTGCGGTGGCCAGCAGCCACCTACCTGCACCCCCGCATTTTTCCCATGCCGATCCGTGTTCATCCGTGGCAAAAAATCCGTGGCTCGACAAACATCCGCGGCACCCCTCGCGTCGCTGCCCCACAAGCCATCGCCCGACACACCTGCACCACTCAGGCAAACAACTGAGCAATCGGTGTCCCGTGGTCAGTCACTGGAACCGGTCGATCACCGTCATACAGCTCTTTTGCCGGATCAATTCCCAGCGTTGCAAAGATCGTCGCATGCAGATCCGGCACGCTTACCGGCTGCTCCAAAACTCGACGACTGAACTCGTCTGTCAAACCAATCACCTGGCTCGTTTTAAGTCCACCACCAAACATCGGCACACTGAATGCCGCACCCTGATGACCGCGACCACCACCACCGTCAAACTCCGGAGGACGACCAAATTCGGTGGCCACCACCACCAGTGTCGAATCCAGCAGACTGCGTGATTCCAGATCGTCAATCAGCGTTGACAGCGCCTTGTCCAGTTCTTGTATCAGCACGTGCTGGTTCAGCTGACCGTCATTATGAGTGTCCCACCCAGTGCCATTTATGAAGTTGAGATTGAAGGCCACTTCCACAAACTTCACACCACCTTCAACCAACCGACGAGCCAGCAGACAGCGCTGACCAAATTCGCTGCCGTAAGATGCTCTGAGATCCGCTGTTTCCTGCTGCAGATCAAATACCGAAGCAAACTGAGGACCAGCCAGCACCTCGCCCTGAATGCCGGCATCCACATAATCCTCAACATCACGGAAACCACTGTACCGACTGCGAAAACTGTTTCGCATACCCTGCAGCAAACGCTGCCGACGATCCAGCCTGACGGCTGTCACATCCTGCGGTCGACGCAGTCCGGCCGGACCGCTGGCTGTATCAATCAGATAGATGTAATTGTGCTTCGCTCCCAAAAAACCCGAACCCCGAGTAGCGCTGGGATAACCCATCACGACGTAAGCCGGAATCTTACTCTGAGCATCACCCAATTCATGTGATACGATCGAACCAATTGAAGGATATACCGTGGTACCGGTTGGAGGCCTGCCAATGTGCATCCGATTTACGGCTGCAGCGTGCTCATCAATCACATCATGACTGACGGATCGAATGATGCAGCCACGATCCAGCCGGGCAGCCATGGCCGGCAAATGACAGCACACCTGCACATCGCGGATGGCTGTCGGGATCGAGGTATACGCCGAACCCGGCTTCCGCGAACCCTGAGCCGGATCGCCCACCGCCTTGGGATCCCACGTATCAATCTGCGCGGCACCACCACCCAACCAGATGAAGATGCAGGATGTGGCGCGGCCACGAGCCATCGTGACAGCCGCTGGCGCTGCTGAACACGCCAAGGCCGGCACTGCTGAAGCTGCCGACAGAACCAGACGACGGGAAAGGCTGGCAGACATGACAGAGATTTCCTTCTGCAACAGAACCAGGAATCTGCCCAGATGATAGAACAGCCCGCCGGCATTTGATATACGCCATACTGGTGCAGAGTGACATTTTTCAGTCAAACCGGTTCGCCGGTACGGAGTTTTCGTCATGCAGTGGATCGACCGCGCGCGAATGGCCTCACAGGTACTCGCAGGAACTTTCCTCAACCTCGGATCCTCAGCCGCCGTCGAAATTGCTGCCGGAACTGGATTTGACTGGGTCCTGCTGGACTGTGAACACGGTTCCGGGTCGTGGGCGGATCTCAGAGCCCAGTTGCTGGCTGTTCGTGGCACATCAGCAGCACCCATTGTGCGAGTTCGCTCGCTGAATGCCGATGACGTCAAATTTGTGCTTGATAGCGGCGCTGCCGGTATCATGTTCCCATACGTCGCCGATGCAGCCGAAGCCGCCAAAGCCGTCGGCCTGATGAAATACCCGCCACAGGGAGTCCGCGGGGTGGCACAGGTCATCAGAGCCACCGACTACGGCCGCAACTGGAAACCCTATCTCCACGAAGCCAACGAGAAAACACTGGTGATTGTGCAGATCGAAACGCCGGCAGCCGCAGCACAGTCCGAAGCTGTCGCCGCCGTCCCGGGAGTCGATGTGCTGTTCGTCGGCCCGATGGACCTGTCGGTGAATATGGGGCACCCCGGAGACTTCACCCAGCCCGCCTTCATCCAGCAACTCAGAAATATTGTCGAAGCCTGTGAAAAACACGGCAAAACCGCTGGAATTCTCAGCAGACCAGAACTCGTCCAGTCTCATAAATCACTTGGTTTTCGTTTCATCGCACTCGGTTCAGACTCCGCCGCTGTCGCCGCCGCCATGACTCAAAATCTCAACGCTTTACGGCAGTAGTACCCCACAGCCAGTCGCCTGGCTCACCCGCAAACTCTGGCGGCATTTCCCAAACTGCCCCGCCCGCGAGAAAATCCGCACAAACGGCAAAGAAAGCCGTAAAAAACTTTTTTTTCCAGAAGCCAGCAGTCGTTCTCCCACAGACTTTTGTCATCAGTTTGGCAATGTTCAGCAAACCGAGTCATGTCTCGGATTGACTTCAGAAACTCCGACGGTATCCTACGGGATTCTCCGAGTGTGCATTTCGCAGATTTTCAGAGGTTTTGGTTTTCCATGGGACGCACTGAACGACAAAGAGAAATTGCTCGCCGACGCAAACGCAAAACAGGACTGGCAAAAGTTCGCCAGCGTTTTGCTGCATCGAAGAACGAAGGTGAAAAATCGCAACTTCTCGCTAAGGCTCGACGCATGAGCCCGTTCATCGAACTTGAATAACTCGCCCGGAAGCCGCCGGTCACCGGCACTCCTCCGTGACGCTCAGTAGCCGCACAATTCCGGCTTTCGATCAAACACTGCAGCACCCGCGACCATTCGTTCGCGGGTGCTGTCTTTTTTGTTCAGCAGCGTTGCAAGACCATTTCCAAATTTTTTTTTCGAATACAGGCTGCCCGGCCATCAAAGACCATCGTTGCCCCCTTTTTAACCCCGCAGCCACACCCCACAGCCAAACAGACGGCCCCTGATCCACTCCGCAAACATGCGTTTTCTGCCTGACCCGAATTCCGATTTCGGCTGTTGGTGCAGTGCTGCCAACAGGATCGGCAGCGAGTGCCGAAGGCCTGCAGGGCTCAATCATTCAACAAAAATATTCGACCTGCCAGCACTTCCGTCGTATTGACGGTTCCAAATCGTCCCCGGTATCAACCATCCCCAATTGTCCCGTCACCGCGCAGGAATTCTGTGCGGCTGTTGTGAAAGCGGATTTCACAGCAAAGCTCAATGCAGATAACTGGGGTCATGGATCCGGGCCACGGAAACGGCTCGGAGATCATGGATGATCGCAGGCGAGAGTGGAGAAGTCTCGCCGGAATTCCTGAAGGAGGATCTTAACTTGCACAAGGCCATCGGACTCATCACATGCGCTTCGGTGATGGCCGCGTCGCTGTACTTATTCAGCGGCGGCGATCCATCGCGAACGTTGTCGGCTCAGACCGAACCCGCAAAGGGCAGCGGTCGTCAGAGCACAGTGGCAAGACGTTTCCTTCAGGAAGCCCGCGCTGAGGCAGACAAAGGAAACGTCAAGGAAGCCCGTCAACGAGCAGAGACTGCAAAGTCACTGTCGTCAGACTGGAGCGGTGTCGAGGAAACACCTGAGCAGCTCCTTGCGGCCCTCGACGGAAAGGCCGCACCAAAGACGACTCAGACGTCTTTCGAAGACGAATGGTCGGACTCGGAAACACCGGCCGAGTCAGCACCTGAACCAATGGCCGCTGAGTCGGACGAAGAGCGGTCGGCCACTGACATGCAAAAACGTCGCGAAGCTCAGCGGCTGGTGCGGGAAGCACGAGTCGCCATGAAGCAGGGCGATATGGCACTGGCTCGCTCACGAGCCATGCAGGCCCGACAGCTCAAAGCTTCCTATGCCCTGTGGGATGATCGGCCTGAACATGTACTGGCTGACATCGATACACAAATGAAAACCGCCACGTTTGTTGCAGATGCCGGCAAAAAGGCCCCTCAGACAGTCAGCAAATCCACAGATGCCGCTGCCGCTCGCGCTGAATCCATACTGCAGAACGCTCGCCGTGCCATGGATGCCGGTGAACTGTCTGAAGCTGAAGCCCTCGCTGCTGAAGCCGAATCAACGAAGGTGGCTTTCGCTGCCTTCGAAGACAGCCCGGCACTCATCCGCCGCGATATTCAGCGGTTGAAGGCCGCCGGCCAGTCCGCTGAAGAAACTTTCGCAGCTCACGAATCAGCGCCTGCCTCCGAGGCTGACAAAGCTCGAAAACTGCTCAGCGAATCGCGGACTGCGGCCGCCCGTGGCGATGCCGCCGCTGCCAAAGCCAAGGCTCAGGCTGCTGCCGAAATGGACGTCGCCTGGAATCTGACTGATGACCGCCCGGAACTGGCCGCTGAAGAAGCTGACTTCGTAGCAGCTCGGTCCGCCAAAGGTTCACGCGTTGCTGCCGCCAGCTCAAACACACCGGCACAAAAAGTAGATAATGCCGGCTTCGATGAAACTGACTTGAGCACGATCTCGCCCGCTGGCCGATCGGCCGGACAGGCCTACCGCCAGGGAATCGCTCTGCTCCGCAACGGTGACCGCGAAGGTGCTCGCAGCGCCTTCCAGGACGCCTGGAAAAATGCCGGAGAACTCAGCAGTACGGAACGTCGCCAGTTGCAGGAATTCCTGCAGGATCTGGCTACACCCAAAGGTGTACGACTGGCCTCCAGCCAAGAACCTGCTGACGCAACGGAAACTCCTGCCGACGGTGACGTAACTCCCCTGTTCCCGGATGAGCCGGCTGCCGGTTCCCCAGGACCGCCGGATGCACTCACAGCCGCGTCAAACAAGTCCGACGTTCAGTATGACCGCCTGCGAACAGAAGTCATGAACAGCGTGTTCCGCGCTGAAAAACTGAAAACGACCAATCCGGATGAAGCTCTCCAGATCCTTGACAACACACTGGCGACCATCGAAGCCACTCCGCTGAGCAAGGAATCCCTGGAAACCCTCGCCGGTTACGTCCGCCGCAGTCATGCATCCGTCAGTGCCTGGCGCGATCAGCAGGCTCCAAACATCGCTCGCGATGAAAAGAATCGCAACGTGATGGAAGCCATCCGACTTGAAACGGAACAGAAGATCCGCGTCGAGCAGGAATTCGCGGATCTCGTGGAAGACTTCAACCAGAAGATGAAGGAACGCCGCTACGCGGAGGCCGAACTGCTGGCACGCAAAGCCAAAGACCTGAATCCGGACCTGCCGCAGGCAACCATCATGGTTGACAAGGCCAAACTGCAGAAGCAGATCGCCTTCAATGAGGATGTCAAGGATCGCAAAGCTGACAGCTTCCTGAAGTCACTCAATGATGTTGAAGAAGCCATAATCGCTCCAGGACGCGACTACAGCATGCCGGATGCTCGCAGCTGGGGTGAACTGACGAAACGCCGCGAACGATTTGGGCGAGTCGACAGTCGCGAACGGACCGAAAGCGAACTCAAGATCGAACAAAGCCTCGGCGAGCAAGTGTCACTGCACTACCAGGACAAGCCTCTCACCGAAGTGATCCGCCAGATCGCTCTCGATCACGAAATCAACATCACCATGAAGACTCGGGATATCGAGTCCAGTGGTCTGTCTGTCGCACAGTTGGTCAGCATCGATGTCGACGGTATTACACTCCGCAGTGCACTCAACCTCCTGCTGGATCAGGCTGGCGGCCTCGTGTACTCCATCGAAAACGAAACGCTGATGATCACCAATCAGCTCGAACAGGAAACCAAGTTCATCAACGTTGCCTACAACGTAGCTGACCTCGTCGTGCCCGTCGGGATTCGCAACCCGGCCAACGTCGGACAGTACGGTAACTCGGTGCCCGGCAGTGAGCGAGTTCCGGGTGCCAGCGGAAATGGCTTCTACCAGGTGAACGATGATCTGGCGGTCTCCATCGGGGGCAACGGTCGTCCGTCTGCCAACGGGACCGGCTCCGGCAGCCAGTCCGTCAGCAACGCTGACTTCTCCGGACTTGTCAACCTGATTACCACCACCGTCGAACCAGGCACCTGGGACGTGGATGGCGGAAATGGAACAATCGGTCAGGAAGAAAACACGCTGTCGCTTGTGATTCGCCAGACATCGGCTGTCCATGAACAGATCGCCGACCTGCTGACCCAGCTGCGAAAGCTGCAGGACCTGCAGGTAACTGTCGAAGTTCGGTTCATCAGCGTGTCCGACAGCTTCTTCGAGCGAATCGGTGTCGACTTCGACATGAACCTGAATGACACGCTGGGTGATCCTCCGGGAGTACCGGCCTTCGGCTCCCGCCAGCTCCAGTTCCCCGGCGGTGCCGGACAGAACGGTGGTGGTGGCGGCGGACAGCAGGGCGGTGACCTGCGAGGTAATCAGCAGGGCCAGGGTGGGGGTCAGCAGGGCCAGCAGAATCAGGGTGGTGGACAGCAACTGTTCGACCCAATCAACCGAGTCAACTCGCCACGAGATGACTTCCGCGGAACAGTCGTTGGCATGAGCGGACCGAATCAGTTCACTCAGGACTACGATATCCAGTTCCGTCAGGGTTCATTCGAAATCGGTGTCCCTGACTTCGGTGGATTCCAGCCAAACGCCGGTATCCAGGTGGGTATGGCCATCCTCAGCGACATTGAAGCCTTCTTCTTCATCCAGGCAGCTCAGGGCGACTCTCGCTCGAACATCCTGTTTGCTCCGAAGGTCACAATGTACAACGGTCAGTTCGCGTCAATCACCGACCAGACCCAGCGATACCTCGTGATCGGTCAGATCCCGAACATCGCTCCGGGTGCCGTCGGCTTCCAGCCCATCGTTGCTCCGTTCCCTGACGGGATCAGCCTGACTGTGTCGGGCGTCGTATCTGCTGACCGTCGCTATGTGCGACTGTCTATGTCACCCTTCTTCAGCCAGATCATCGACGTACAGACCTTCACCAATGTCAACTCCGGCGGTGCCGGTGGTCTTGGCGGCGGTGGTGGTGGCTTCGGCGGTGGCGGCTTCGGCGGTGGTGGCGGTGGTGCCGGTGGTGGCTTCGGCGGTATCGGCGGTATCGGTGGTGGCTTCGGCGGCGGTGGCGGTGGCGGCTTCGGCGGTGGTGGCGGAGGTGGTGGTGGTGGCCAGGGTGGCCAGCAGGGTGGCGGCCAGTCCGGCACACTGCAGCTGCCAGTGATCTCCAGCATCTCAGTCAGCACAGTCGTCAGCGTTCCGGATGGCGGCACCGTTCTGCTGGGCGGTATCAAGCGTCTGCGTGAAGGCCGTAACATGGCCGGTGTTCCGATTCTCAACAAGATCCCTTACATTAGCCGTCTCTTCAAGAACAGCGGTGTGGGTCGTGAAACGGAAAGCATCATGCTGATGGTGACGCCTCGCATCATCATCCAGGAGGAAGAAGAGGAAATTATCAACGGAACTGCGGCAGAATAGCATTCACGGCAGCCAAGTCGGCCTGCAGACAACTGCAGGCCGCCAGCCCTCGCAGGTGCGGTCTGCGATGGCAGGTTGTGGCCTGAGCCGCCATGAATGTGTTCTCTGCAGCGAAGCAGTTTCGGGGTCTGAGCCGTCGCGAAGTGCGGGTTTCGCGACGGCTCTTCTCTTGCGCGGTCAGTCTGTTAGCATACAGATCCTCCGTTCCGCTCAATCCTGCCGGGCCCGCCACACATGAAACGCGTCGGCATCATCGCTCTGCTGCACGAAAGCAATACCTTCCTGAACCAGCCCACAACGCTGGAACATTTCAAATCCAATCTGCTGGCCACCGGGGACGATGTCCTCAAGGCCTTTCGCGGTGCCCCGCACGAAGTCGGTGGCTTCCTGCAGGCTCTCGCAGAAAACAGCGATTTCCTGCCCATCGGCATCTTCGCCGCCCGCGCCATGCCCTATGGCACAATCACAGCTGAATGTTGGTTACAACTGACCCAACAGCTCCTCAACAGCCTGCTCGCCGCCGGAAAGCTTGATGGTCTGCTCGTGGCACCACATGGCGCCACCGTCGCTGAAAATGCAGCCGATGCCGACGGACACTGGCTGCAGCTCGTCCGCCAGCACGTCGGTCCCGATGTCCCCATCATCGGTACACTCGATCTGCACGCCAACGTCTCACCTCAAATGGTCAATGCCTGCGATGCACTGTTCGGCTATCGCACCAACCCCCATCTCGATCAGCTGGCACGCGGACTCGAAGCCGGATACTGCCTGATTCAAACCCTCAAAACCGGTATCAGACCGGCCATGGCACTCCGACAGCTGCCACTCTGTGTCAATATTGAACGCCAGGCAACCACGGAAACTCACGGACAGATGCTCTGGCAGGAAGCCGATCGACTACAGTCTCAACCCAACATACTCAGCGTCTCCTGCCTCTACGGATTCCCCTACTCAGACGTGCCGGAAATGGGAGCTTCCGTAATTGCCGTCGCAAAACAAAACGCTGCCCTCGCGGAAAACTCCGCCGACGACATGGCAGATTTCTGGTGGTCTCGCCGTTCCGACTTCCTCGGACAACTCATCAGCGTGGAACAGGGAATCACGCTGGCAAAACAGGCCCGAGAACTGGAACCGCACAAACCCGTCGGACTGCTGGAAATGGGAGACAATGTCGGTGGGGGCAGTCCCGGTGACGGCACCTTGATTGCCCACGGCTGGAAACAGTTCGGACTCGGACCCTGCCTCGCCATACTCGCCGATCCCGATGCCGTCAGCAAAGCTGCCACAGCCGGAATCGGAGCTCGACTGCCGCTGGAAGTGGGAGGACACCTCGATCCCGTTCGACACGGACCAACCCTTGCTGATCACTGGACCGTTGTCGGACTTACAGACGGACGGTTCTCTGAGTCACAGCCTCGCCACGGCGGATACACACACTTCGATCAGGGACCAACCGCTGTGCTGCAGGGCGACACTGGACTGACTGTTGTTGCTACAACACTGCGAGTCGCACCGCTCAGCCTGCAACAGATACTGTCCCAAAACCTCCAGCCCGCTGACTTCGCCGCCATCATCCTCAAAGGTGTACATGCTCCTGTCGCCGCTTATGAACCCGTCTGCAGTCGACTGATTCGAATCAATACCACAGGTGTCACCACAGCCGACCTCTCAGAACTCACGTTCCAAAATCGACGAAAACCTCTCTACCCCTGGGAACATCCAAACGACGGGCAGGACTAACCATGACTAGTGCCAACTCGCAGAATTCCCGGCAACCTGCACACCCCACTCAGGTCCGCTGGCTGATGATTCTGCTGGCGACGCTGACCGCAGTATTGCTGTACCTGGATCGAGTCTGCATCAGCACAGCCGGCACCACTGTCGCCGCCAACCTCGGCATCACAAAAACTCAGCTCGATGACGTCCTCGGAGCCTTCTTCCTGACTTATGCTCTGGGCCAGCTGCCGGCCGGATGGCTGGGCGATCGCTTCGGGGCGCGCTGGACCCTCAGCCTCTACATCTTTCTCTGGTCACTCGCTACAGGACTGCTCGCATTCGCCCGCACCCTCTCGGCACTCCTGATTCTGCGACTGGCCTGCGGCCTGTTTGAAGCCGGCGCCTATCCGCTGGCCGCCGGAATCGTTCGCCGCTGGGTACCCGCCCCCTGGCGCGGGACCGCCAGCGCCATCATCGCCGTCGGCGGAAGACTGGGTGGAGCCATCGCACCGATCCTCACTATTCAGCTGATGCTCGCATGGACGTACCGCTCCGACTGGTCCTCAATGCCGCCCGATGCCCGCGCAGACCTCAACAGTTGGAGACCCGTCATGGGATTGTATGGACTGGTCGGTATGCTCGGAGCCGTTGTGTTCGCGCTGCTGTTTCGTGACTGGCCACATCTGCACCCCGCCGTAAATACCGCAGAACTGAACCTGATTCAAGGTGATGAACCCGTCAGCAACGGTAACGCACAACCACCCTCGGAATGGCCCCCCATCATGGCCATGATCTGCTCGTTCCCAATGTGGATGAACTGTGCTGTCCAGTTCTCCGCAAACCTCGGCTGGGGCTTCCTCGTCACCAAACTCCCGCAATTCCTCGAAGAAACATTCGGCAGCAGCCAGCAGCAGCAGGGCTGGATGCAAAGCCTGCCGCTGGCCGCCGGAATCATCGGACTGTTCCTCGGAGGACTGTGCACCGATTCGCTGACCAGAACTTTCGGGCCCCGCTGGGGACGCTCGCTGGCCATCTCCGGCTCACGACTGTTCGTCGTCGTCTCGTTGGCCGCCGTTCCGTTCGCCGGCTCCGCATGGACAGCCACACTGCTGCTGGCTGTCGTCGGACTGGCGACCGATCTCGGTACACCAGCCGTCTGGGCCTTCGGACAGGACGTCGGAGGACGCTTCACTGGCTCAGCTGTCGGCTGGGCCAACATGTGGGGGAACTTCGGAGTCGCAGTATCCCCCGCGTTCTTCGGCTGGATCGTCGGCACGTCAAACGCTGCAAGCGGCTGGAATCGCGCCTTCATGGCCTGCGCGGCAGTCAATCTGATCGCCGCAGTCGCAGCACTTGGTGTCAACGCAGCAAAACCACTCGTTCCCGCTCACCAGACATACTCAGGAAATCGCGGCTGATGAGCATTCGGTGGCGCTACGTACCACGAAGGTGCTTTATACAGTCGTGACTGACGAGGCACCTGATAACGCCCGATCGGTGCCCCCGAATGTGCCGCCTGCACAATTTCCGCATGCGGACGATGAGGTCGCCCAGGCCGAACTACAACTCCCGGCTGAGGAACCGGCGGAGGCAGTGTCATCGAACCGCCACGATTCAGATCAACGTCCCGAACAGGGGGAGGCGGAGTTGCAGGACCGCCTCGAATCAATGGCGACGGAGCCACTGGACCGGCGGCTGGCAGATCCCCATGCTACGGGCCATTTGCACGCGGCTGCGCATGAGCCGCAGCAGGGTGCTGCCAGCCATGAAGGCCAGCCACTGGACCACGCTAAGGAACAAACCTTGCCACCGGCTCTGCATACTCCTCAGGTGAAGACAACCAGCCCTTCTGACGAGGCCACCGCGAAAGTCGCCACTCAGAAATTCGCTGCTCGCGTACATGAGTAATGGTCTTGCAGCCTCCCAGACTGTAACGTCGGTATCCGTCAAACCATGACGAATAATACGAGTCAGGACTGCCCACGCATCTGCAGGATAGGCAGGCCCCCACGTGTAATACACCGGACCAGAATACCCTCCCTGAGCCCCTGCCGGGTACTTCGCTCCCGGATATGGTGCAGGAGCAAACTGCGTTGTCTGCCATTCCCCGGCGGCTCGCAAAGCATCCTCCGGCAACACCGCACTGTCACCACTACTCTCACCAGGCTCCGTACCCGCCCCCCGAGGCGTCTCCGGCATCAGCCCCGCCACGAGCTGGTCCGCGTGCAGACGGTGCCCCTGGCTCGCCAGGCGAACAGTTCGAACCGCGAGTCCCACGGACCCCCGCTCGACTCGGCTGATCACCGCCAGTCGGCCCCTCAGAACGAGGCTCAGTCGTCCGCATCTGCAAAGGCGGACCCGCCGCCTGAATGTCGAGGTCCCACCACTGAGAGGGCGCAGTCCACGCCAGTCGACGATTCCCTGAAACCGACTCGTACCCCGTAAAACCAAACGACTGGTCTAACGCATTGAACGCGCTGGATAAATCCACCAGCTCGCTGTTGATGGCATTCTGCACAGCAGTCAGACGCGTAATCAGGCCTACCACGACCATCGTCCCTACCACCACCAGCTCTGCCGAAACAATAGCTCCGGAATGGCACCTGTAAAATGATCGGCTGCGGTCCCGCATCGAAACACCTCTCGTTCGGGTATCTGCAAAAAAACATCCTGCGCGAGAGCAGGGCATTCCAGCCTCGTCTCGCATCGGATGCAGTCGACGATCGGGAGTCCCTCCCGACCGAAGGGCGATTTCTCAGGCCGCCGTTCTCCCGCACCGTGAACAGAGCCGATCGAGGTCGGTGCAAAACCCGCCGCACGCTTCCGAATATTCCCCTTGAACACTCATCCGACGCTGCGAAACAACAAGCATTACAGCTATCACGATCGTTACAGTCGCAACATTCGAAACATATGGCACATCCCGTATGACCGGCAGAATCGATACAGTCGATACAAATTAACATTTCCGCAAGTTCACTAATTATGGAATTTTACGCCAGGAATCGCGTTTTTTCCGAGGAATCCAGCCCCCACCCTCGCGCTAAGCAACCTCAACAATGTTGTTTGCGCTCTGTCAACTTTCCTGATCAGTCGCGCTCTCGGGAAGTCGGTTTTGTCCGTGGAGTTCCGGGGGCTGTCGGTCGATTCCTGCTCCGCGAACTGCTATTTTCACGCTGCCCGGCGCACTCTCCATCCCGGCACCTCGGCCCATCTCTCTGGATTCAGCCCCATGGCAAAATGTCTGGTTACCGGCGGATCAGGCTTCATCGGAAGTCACCTGGCTGAACTGCTGCTGCTGCAGGGTCACTCCGTCATCGTGCTCGATAACCTCTCCACAGGCCGCTCCGAAAATCTCGATCGCATCCGCGATCACGAAAACCTCGAAGTCCGTAATGCCTCCATCACAGACCCGGTGGCACTCAGCGAAGCCGTTCACGGTGTCGACATCATTTTCCACCTCGCCGCCGCCGTCGGTGTCAAACTGGTGGCAGAAGACCCCGTCCGCACCATCGAAACAAATATTTACCCCACAGAACACCTGCTGCGCCTGGCGGTACAGGGCAAAGTCAAACACTTCTTCCTCGCCTCAACCAGCGAAGTGTATGGCAAAAACCCCAAAGAACGCTGGACCGAAGAAGATGACCTGCACCTCGGCCCCACCAGCCGTCCCCGCTGGGCCTACGGCTGCTCAAAAGCCATCGATGAATTTCTTGCGCTCGCCTACTGCCAAAAATACGGGCTCGGCGTCACTATCGGCAGATTCTTCAACGTCGTCGGACCTCGCCAGGTGGGCAACTACGGCATGGTTGTGCCCAGATTCGTCGACGCTGCCCTCCAGGGCCTGCCGCTCACTGTCTACGACGATGGCTCGCAAGTCCGCTGCTTTGCTCACGTTCACGAAATCGTCCGCTGTGTGCTCGACCTGACTCTCAGTCCCGCCGCCGCCGGACGAGTCTTCAACATTGGCAGTGATCAGCCCGTTTCTGTCATCGACCTTGCCCGTAAGGTCTTGCAAAAAACCGGCTCACACTCAGAAATTACCTTCCTGCCCTACCACCGCGCCTACAGCGAAGACTTCGAAGATGTGCAAAGACGAGTCCCCTGTGTAGATCTGCTGCTGCAGACCATCGGCCGCAAACCCGTCATGACCCTCGACCAAATCCTCGACGACATCATCGCCTGGAAGACTCACACTCAAAATTGCGGGAATTGACAATCCCGGACCACGCCAGCCCTCACACACTTGATTCTTCAGGTCCCTTCGCGGTACTCTTTTAAGACTCGCCTGATGCTGACAGTCTCTGCAGTTCAGGCCCACTGCGGTAGTGGCGAAACTGGCAGACGCGCACGCTTGAGGGGCGTGTGGAGCAATCCGTGCAGGTTCAAGTCCTGTCTACCGCATTCAAAATACCATGTCGCAAAACGCACCCGCTGGTACCGCTCCACCTCAGGTAACCTTCGATCTGCAACTCTTCAGCCGCGATCTGGCCCCAAACCTCAGCGCCACGCCCACACAGATTCTCGGCGCCGCACAAATGCTGGATGACGGCAATACCATCCCCTTCATTGCCCGCTATCGCAAAGAAGCCACCAGCGGACTCGATGAGCGCCGGCTTCGCTCCATCGAAGACGCACTCGCCAAAGCACGCGAACTCGCCAGCCGCAAAAACACAATCCTCAAATCCATCTTCGAACAGGGTAAACTCACCGCTGTCCTGCAACAACAGATCCATGAATGCCGCGATCACCGCAGCCTCGAAGAACTCTACCTGCCCTGGAAACCCAAAAAACGCACCCGCGCCGCTATAGCCCGCGAACGCGGGTTGCAGCCCCTCGCCGATCTCCTCCTCGCACAGCAAAACCTCACGCAAAATCGACTTTCAATTCTCTCACGCTTCAAGAATCCCGAACTCGGAGTCGCCGATGAGCAGGCTGCATTACAAGGAGCCTGCGATATCGTCGCCGAAACATGGGCCGATGACCCACACAACCGCCGCATCGCAGTCGATCTTGCCAGCCGCGGTAAACTCACTTCATCCGTAAAAAAAGGACGCGAAGAAGCCGGTGCTCGCTTCTCCATCTACTTCTCCTTCCAAGAACGCATCGCCACCATGCCCTCCCACCGATTCCTCGCACTGCAGCGCGGCGAATCGGAAGGAATACTCAAACTGAACCTCGAACTGGATGCCGAACAGGCTCTCCGGGTACTCACCCACAGACTCCTTAAAAACCCTCGCTGCGAATTTCATACCGAACTGCAAAACACCGTTGTCGACTGCTTCGAACGACTGCTCCGCCCGGCAGCCGAATCCTCCGTACTTCAGTCACAGCGTGAAAAAGCGGATGCTGAAGCCGTCGAGGTCTTCGCAAAAAATCTCCGCGATCTGCTCATGGTCGCTCCCGCAGGACAACAGGTCACCATAGGTATCGATCCCGGTTTTCGCACCGGCTGCAAAATGGCCGTCGTCGACAGCACCGGACAGTTCCTCGCCAGCGAAACCATCTACCCCACACCACCGCGCGAAGATCTGCAGCACGCCGAACATGTCCTGCTTAAACTCATCTGCCAGCACAACGTCCAGTTGATCGCAGTCGGAAATGGCACCGCCTCACGGGAAACAGATCGCTTCGTCGCTGATGTACTCAAACGCCACAATCTCAGCATCACTCAAGTGTCAGTCAGCGAAGCTGGTGCCTCCGTCTACTCCGCCAGCGAAATCGCCATCGCCGAATACCCCGAACTCGATGTCACCGTTCGCGGCGCTGTCAGCATCGCTCACAGACTCCAGGATCCCCTCGCAGAACTCGTAAAAATCGACCCGCGGTCCATCGGCGTCGGACAGTATCAGCACGATGTCGATCAAACACTGCTGCAAAAAGCCCTCGATCGGGAAGTCGAATCGTGCGTCAATGCGGTCGGTGTTGACCTCAATACCGCCAGCGCACCACTGCTCACTCACGTCGCCGGCATCGGACCTGCACTCGCCGGAAAAATCGTCGCCTGGCGCAATGAAAATGGCGCTTTCAGCTCACGAAAAGACCTCCTGAAAATCCCAAGGCTCGGACAGAAAGCCTTCCAGCAGGCCGCCGGCTTCCTCCGCATCCAAGGCGGCTCAGAACCCCTCGATGCCTCCGCCGTACACCCCGAACAATACACACTCGTCGAAAAAATGGCCCGCAGACTTCAGATTGACCCCACAAAACTGATCGGTGCCCCACAACTGACCGCACAACTCAATACCGCTGACTTCATCAGCAGTGACGCCGGTGAATTCACCGTCCGCGATGTCATCGCTGAACTCGCCAGACCAGGACGTGACCCACGCAGCGAATTTCGTACCGCTCGATTCGCTGAAGGTATCTCCGAACTCGAACACCTCCAGCCCGGTATGGAACTCGAAGGAGTCGTCACAAACGTCACGAAATTTGGAGCCTTCGTTGATGTCGGAGTCCATCAGGATGGACTCATTCACATCTCACAACTGGCAGATCACTTCGTTCGAGATCCCGCAGAAATTGTGGCAGCCGGACAAATCGTCAAAGTCGCCGTTCTGGAAGTTGACACCGCTCGACGACGCATCTCACTGCGCCGGCTCCGCTGAGCCCACACTAAATACAGCCCGTCGGCTGCACCGCTGATACCACCGCCTCACCCGTACAGCCACTGAAACGACAGGCCGTTATCAAACTTCGACCAGCCTCACCCAGCCACTCAATCGCATGCCGCTGCAGTGGCACCTCGCGACGATCCTCAATCGATAACCCCATCAAAATCATGTCCCGGCATTCACTCAGCCAGAGGCCCGCCGGAGCAGAATCCAGAATCTGCGAATGGCTGATCGTCACATTGCGACAGCCCTCCAGCTCAAGCAATCCCCGCCGCTGCAGCTCAGGCGCATCCGGAAACTGATGGCGACCCGTCTGACAGTCCTGCAGAATGTTCCCGCTGAACACACAGTCACGACAACCCCGCAGCGTCACACCCGTGCACAACTCACGCTCAACCCCATAATCCGCATTGTGCCCCAGACTGTTGTCACCAATCGTCACCTGAGAACAGTCCTCCAGCAAAATGTTCCGGTGATGACCCGAATAAATACAGTTGCCACTCAGCGAAACACCCTGCACCGATGACAAGTGCACATTCACCCACTGACTGCCAATCAGATTCCCCGAAATCGCAATCATCCCAACCTTCGCGTTCCGCGCAGACGGCTGACCAATCATCCGAATATTCGCGCCGTTCGGACTGTACGTCGCCTGAATCGTGTTGCTGCAGATCGTACCCTCACGAATACTGCCCTCACTCGCGTCCAGCCAGATCTCTGCCGTCGGAACACCATCCGCATCCGGAATTCCATGCCCACCGTTGTTGTTGTACTCAATGTCGTTGCCCGTAATCTGGAGATTGCGAATCTCACTCTTCTCAATCCGAATTCCACCCAGACGACAGTAACTGATGTGACTTCCAGTAATGATCGTCTGATGCAGATTCACCCCGTCCAGCCACACTCCCACACCAGTGTTGTGATAAATGTGGCAATGACTGATCAGGACATTTCGAGCACGACCGGTGATGTGGATGCCATGCCGCAAATGCCGCAACAGCACCCCACTCAGCGTCGGCTGCACCACTCCCTCCAGACGAATCCCGTCCGCCTCCGTATGCAGACCCGTAATCTCCAGATCTGACACCATCGGCAATCGCTCGTGAGTCCAGATCGTCTCGCGAAAATTCTTCGGGGCCGCCGTTCCGGTGTGCGAACCCCGAAAAATAATCGCCGGACCAGGACCTTCCATCAGAATTCGGCACGTCCCGCTCTCACCACGGATCGATGTACGCCCGACTGACGGCAGCGTGACAAGCAAAGGGCGAGTAATCCGGTAGTCGCCGCGAGGCAGGCAGACTTCACCCACCGACTCGTCAATCGCATGCTGCAATGCCTCAGTGTCGTCCGTGATACCGTTACCCGCTGCACCGAAATCCGCAGCCTGAGCCATTGCATGCCCCTTAGCTGTAACAGCAGGCAACAGCCACAATCAGCGTGGCACCACCACCTGCAACTGATTATCAATCGTATAGCCGGGATACATCCGTTCAGCCGCCGTCGTCGCCAGCTGACGCGCCAGCCACGAAGCCGCTCGACCCGTCAATGTCACAGTCTGAAAACCAGCCTCAACGTGGAAATCAAGAATCTCCACTGAACCCAGCTCGTATATCAAATCCAGACAACGGTCCGTCTCAGGACTGGTCCTGCGAGCCTGACGCATAAATCGCCTCCGTACTGCTAACCGATTTTCGATGCAACATTATCGAAAAAAATCACATGTTTCAAAGCCAGCACAAGGATTCTTCACAGGATACTCCCACCCCACACTCACAATCACTCTTCACACGCCCTCTGCAGATGCACGCCAGCTGACCGCATTGCCCAGTATCGAAGCCCACAAACCAGCAGCCCGTAGAAAAACAAACTCACTAAAATACATGCAAACTGCAGTTCCACATCCAGACCCGGCAAATCCCGCGCCTCATAGCAAATCCACATCCCCACCGGGTACACCGTCAACAGCACCAGCACAGCATTCGCAGACAACCGAAACAATTGGAAAAATCCGAACATGAAAACCGGAGCTATCGCAAATATCAAAATCACAAACAGTGACGAGGCAGCAGCCTTCATCTGCGAACTCGCTCGCAAGCTGCACAACACTCCCACCCACAGACAAAACAACAAATGCAGACACGTGAAAAACATCGACCTGATCCAGAATACCAAAGCATTGTCACTGTTACGCATCCACGGCTGCAAACGATCATCCAGCAGGACACGACACGCCTGCAGCACCCCGCATGCCACCAGCACAAACACACAAATCCGCATCGCCCCCGCTGACTTCTCCAGCAAAAACTGACGATTCGAAATCGGTGTCGTCAGCAGAATTTCCAGCGTCTGCTTTTCACGCTCAGACACTACACTGCGAGCCGCCGTGGAAAGAGCAGCTATAGCGCCAATCAGTACCAGCAAAAAATAAGCAATCATTATCGGGCCCGGCTGCCGTATCTGCAGCCCCTCGTCCAGTGACAGCCACAACACAAATACCACCAGCATCACCGACACCAGAATCTGACCAGATCGCCGCGCCAGAATCGACAAAGAAATCTCACGCCACGCAATCACACCAGTCGTCGGCAAAATGCGCGACTCTTCAAAGACCGTCGCCGCTGCCGCTCCAGCAGCACTGCCTGCCTGCCTCAGCAAACCGACACGCCGCAGCAACCACTCAGGCCTCGTCAGCAGCCAGGCCAGTACCCACGCCACACCTCGAATCACCCGCTTGCCCGTCAGCGGTGCTTCCTCACGACAGCGTGATACCGCCAGTCCACTGATCAAAATAAGCACTCCCGCTGTCACCACAACAGGCAGACCGGCACTCAGCACACTCCACCCGGAACCACCAAAATTTAACATCGCGGCACTCAGCAGATACGACGTAAACAGACTGCTGAAATAATCCGCGCCAGCCGGAAACAAAACTCCCAGACCGCAGACATAAATCAAAAATGGTGGCCCCGCAGCAAGTGCAATCAATGACATATAGGTCATCCAGAAGGCACCCTGCGAACTTCCCAGCAGACTTGACCAAAACATCGCCACACTGCTGATCTGCAACGCTGCCAGCAGCAACACGGTCAGTGCTGCCGCGATCGCTCCCTGCGAAAATCCACCCATAGAATACGTCACACCCAGCAGTGGCCCGGTCAGCAACAACAGCCACGCCATCGGTATCAACCGCGCCAAAAACTTCTCGAGCACAATCCCGGCAGGCGTCATTCGCGAAACCAGCACCAGTCCCAAAGTCTGCCTCTCACGCTCCGCTGATATCGCTGAACACGTCAGCGCCGGAAGTAACAGCAGCATCGCCCACAAATCAAACATCACCACACCTGCCAGCAACTGTATTCCCGCACCCAAAAAACTCCCCGACCCCATCAGCGACGATCGCTGCAACACATCGGCATACCAGATCAGCATCACTGAAACCAACACCAGCGACACTACACCCCGCAGCACCCACGTACGACGCCGACCGGCACTCTGAATCAACTCGCGACGCAGCAGCGGGAACTCAAAGCTCTCTAAAACTCGCTTCCACATCGCAAGTCCTCACACCGCCAAACAACCGCAGACAAAATCGCCGCAAACACAACAGCACCACCACCCACAATACCATCCCCACAGCATCCATGACCAGCAATACTCCATCTCCGCCACGCCAGCGCAACAGGCGCGTCAAATGCGCCAGCCAGACCAGCAACGGTGAACAAGTACACCACAACGACCGCTGCTGCAACACAACCGGATCGCCACCCGGCCGCAATACCTCAACCACCAATGGCAGCACACCAGCCACAAACACACACGCCGTCACCAGCATCGAGCGGCTCAGGGCCCTCAACAAACTGTCTGACTGCAGCGACTGCCACACCGACAGCCACTTCACCAGCAACAACAACAGCAGCAACAAACCAGATCCCCCCAGCAGATACAGCACCGCACGCCATCCCACTCCCGTCTGCGACATCGGATCCAGCAGAACCCTCGCCGCAGCCAGTGTCAGATTCGACAGCATCATTAACCACAGCAGTCGATCCGCACCTGCCAACTTCTGACTCAGTAATTCCACGTTGCGAACCGGTATCAGCCACAACAGATCCCTCGTTCCCTGCTGACGCTCAAAAGCCAGTGACTCACAAACACAAACCAGCAAACCCAGCATCGAAAGCAGACCATACGCCACCTGCAGCGCCGGCAGACTGACCGCAAATTCCAGCGGAGTTAACGTGCGACGCAGCCACAACACACCAGCCAGCACCGTCACACAATACAGCAGATGCGGGTACAGTCGCGTCTGCGGATTCCTCGCCAGTTCCCGCCACCGCACCGGATCACACTCCGGCAAAAGCCGCGATTCACGCCCCTCAACCTCCCCTCTCGCTACCCGCCCCCGCACCCGCAACACCCAGCCCGATACCTGACGCTCCAGCCACTTTCGCGGAATCTGCACAGACTGCGGATTCAACAGCGCACGCCCCGGCCAGCGGCGAACACCCTCCACCGCCACCAGCAGCATCAATAACGCAATCGCCAGAGGCGGTACACAACTTAACACAAATTCCAGCCCACCCTCACCCGTCCACACCACACGAAAACCAGCCACCAAATGCACAAAAGGCAGTATCGGCAACACCGAACCTGCCCCCCGAAACCAAAACCATCGCGGCAGAATCCCCGCGTCATCAAGGACCCCCGGAATCGCCAGCAAACACATCCACAAAAACCAGATCACACCCAGAGATATCGAAGCAGAACTGATCAGTGCCGAACACATCACCGCAGACGCCGACAGCTGCACCCCCAACACGAAAATCAACAGCCACACAACCAGCAGCCCGCTCAAAGAACCACCCCTTGCAGCATATGCCAGCGCCGTCAGAAAAAACATCGGAACCACCAACAACAGCGACTGCACCAGCACCGCTGCAAACTTCTGCCAAACCACCTGAGCAGCCGTCAGACGAGTCAATAACAACAGTTCCAGCGATCGACGCTCACGCTCACGCGAAATCGTCGCCGCACCCGCTGTCGTCGCATACAACGCCATCACCAAACAACCGGCACAAAACTGCCCCAGCAATACCCAGTGGTCACGAATACGCAGCAACTCGGAACGCTCCGCTGCATTCAGCAGCAGAAACACCACCGACAAGACAGCCGTTACCAGCCACACACCCGCCCGGAAACGACTGCCGGACAATCCACGCAGTTCCCACACAAATAATGGAAACTCACAGAGATCCGACAGTCTTCGTCCCAGCATGCAACAGACCTCTCGCGCACACTCGAACACCACACGGCCCCTTCAGCACTTGGCCCCGGCTCAGTTTCGCTCCACCGTGATCGCCATAATGATCGGTGCCGTACTGTCCGGCCCCTTTACAAGTTCCAGCTTCTCGATCACGTCACGACGGCGAGGTGTCACCGTGACGCGACGAATCTGCTGACCACCCAGCATATACGCAAACTCAGAACCCGGCACATCCACACGACGAATGTAGTCCGCAAAATGCACCCCATTCAGCAGATTGATCTCCTCCTGCTCACCACCCTTGTAGTGCAGCCTAACTATCACTGACACACTCTTCTCCTGAGAATACGGGAAGCTCCAGCCACCCACACCACTCAGCATGTGAATCACCTTCGCATCTGAATTCAGCGGCAGCGCCATAGATTTTGGCATCGTCGGTGGCAATGAACCAAGTGGACCGTTCAGCAAAATGATGTTCGGCACAGACTTGCCACGCGGATCCGTCAGCAGAAACGGCACGTCCTTGAAAATCTTCGGTGACCAGTCACCAAACACCATCCGGTCCGGACCATTGTCGTCATTGCTGAACAAGCCTTTCGTACTGACCGCAGTAGCATAACGATCCAGTGACACCGGTAGAAACTTCCCCTTGTCCGTCAGGAATTCCAGCAGATGCGTCAGCTCTTCTTTGTTCATCTGCTTTTCAAAACCCTCCGGCATCAGAGACTTGCGCGATCGCACCAGCTCTTCAATGTCTTCACGAGCAATCTGGTTCTCACGGCCCTCAGCGTCAATCAGCGTGATGGCCGTGCGGGACTCCCCGGACATCATCCCGTTCAACACCACACCGTCCGTCTTCACAACCGTGTAAATGCGGAAGTTGCCCTCCACACTGCGACTGGGATCGATGACATGAGTCAGCAGTTCATGCTTCGGATGCACCGCCATACCCGTCAGGTTCGGACCTATCGCCTTTCCCTCTGAACCATACATATGACACTTCGAGCAGTGCTTCGCATACATCGCTCGACCCGCCTTCACATCCCCCTGCTGCTCACACAACGGCAACAGACCCTGCAGCACACGATCACGATCCGCATCCGGCAACCCGCCACCAGCAGCCATCAGCTTTTCCGCAGCCGCCCGAATCGTGCGATCCGGATGAGCCCTCAAGGCCTGCTTCTGATCCAGCGTCAGCTCGCCCAGATCCATCGCACCTGACTCAAATGCCTTCAACATCGCAGTCGTCGTCGCCGGACGAGACAACAACACTCGCACTACCGCCGATTTGGCCTGTGGAGTCAGCACGCTGCCACGGTCTATCAACGCACCGCCCAATCCTTCCGACGTACTAATCGCCGCCGCATCAATCAGCCCCACCGCCAGCTCAGGAGCCGCCGTAGGAGTAATTGCACTCAACACTGCCGTCAAAATCTCCGCATTCTCAGACTGAAAACTAACCGCCTCACTCGCCGCATTCACACGCTCATCCGTCGCCGCACCAGCATCCGCCATAACCTTCAGCAACGACTCAATAATCTCCTTCGCATACGAATCCATCGCCTTTGAACCACACAACGACGCCAGCTGCAGCAGCTTGCTACGAACACCCGCGGGAACACGCTCCAGCAGGCCCGTCAGCGATGCCTCCAGCTCCCTCGTCGCCACAATTCGATGATCCTTCGGCCAGCCCTCCGCCAAACCACGAATCACAACCTCCAGCAGCTGCGGATGAGCTGACTTTAGACCACCCAGCAGATCCTGCACCTCCGCCACCGTCGGACGGCCACGCGCAATGTGCTCAGCCACAATCGCCGCCGTACGCATCGCCGGATCCGCAGGAGCCACCTCGGCACGTGACTCATCCGCTGATAATGCCTTCAGAAACGGCACTGCCTGAACCGCCGCAGCACACGTCACCGCATCACTCTCCCACTGATCCAGACCCGGCCGAGCAGCCGCTGCAGCCACCAGTCGACCCGCCTCAGCACTTACAGCAGATTCCGCCAGCGACAAAATTCCCTGCAGACGCACCTGGGCATCAGAATCCGTTGTCAGAGCACCCGCTCGCAACAGTACCTCCAGGCCCGCTCGAAACTGAGACAGCACCGCCACCGCATTCCGCCGCACTCCCGCTGACGGATGACCTAAAACACCCTCGGCTGCTGACAGCCACGCTTCGCCGTCCGGCTGCAGCCCCTGCAGCGTCCACAGGGCATGAATGACTCCCGCATTCAAACCAATCTCATCCGTACTGGTATCTGCCAGCAGCCGCACCAGCATCGGCACAGCATCCACACCACCACGCTCCAGCAGCAGACGCTGCGCCTGCAGACGCCAGACCATCGATGGATGACGCAATCCGTCCACCAGTGCACCTGGCTTCGTCGCCGACAAAGAGTTCCAGTCGTGCAGGACGTCAGCCTTGCCACCGTCAGCAACTGCTGACGTCGGCGTGACCCGATAAATCCGCCCGCGCTTCTGGTCACGCAGATCACTCTCATACGCATTGCCACGACCAGTCTTGAAGCCCTGCGGAGTCGGATTGTGCTGGATGATATAGTTGTACCAGTCAATGACCCACACAGCGCCGTCCGGACCAACTTCCGCCATAATCGGAGAAGCCCACTCATCGTCACTCGCAATCAGATTGTTCGGACTTGTCGACTTGTATCCAGTACCGTCGCGACGCAGCACAAATGTTCCCACCAGATGCCCCGTCGGCTCACACACAAAAGACGTACGATTCCACCACTGCTGCGGAAATGTTCGCGCTGTATACAAAGCATGACCAGCACCCGCCGTGTACCCGCCAAACTGATCCACCTGACGCACGTTCTCAGTGATCGGCTTGAACAAATGAGTATCTGCGATCGAGCCGATGTCGCTGGCAGCCCAGCCCCGCACCTTTTCATAGTAGCGATTCGCAATCGGCATGAATGTGCTGGGATTGTGATTCGCCGTCGAACCAAAAATCAGCCCCTCTTCGCTGATCCCCAGACCCCAAGTGTTGTTGTTTGTCGATCGCACAAACTCCAGGTCCGTGACCTCAGGAGGATCCGTGTTTGACAAACGAAATCGCCAGAAACCCTGTCGAAATGAGTCCACAGACTTCCGCGAACCCTCAGCACCATACTCCGGACTGCTGTCGTTGTACCCCTGCATCGACCAGATCCAGTTGTCCAGCCCATAACGGAAATTGCTCACGCCGCCATGAGTATCCCCCGCACCCCAGCCCGTAATCAAAACCTTCCGCAGATCCGCACGACCGTCACCATCCGTGTCCTTCAGATAAATCGTCTCAGTCGCGTTCTGCACAACCGCACCACCACGGTAAATCATAATCGCTGTCGGTATCGACAGGTCCTCGGCGAATACCGTAAACCGGTCCGCCACATGATCCCCGTCCGTGTCCTCACAAATCCGAATCCGGTCCCGGTTGCGTCCCAGCTCGTTCGGATAATCCACCGTCTCACAAATCCACAGCCGGCCCCGCTCGTCCCAGTTCATGGAGATCGGCTTGGCCCCAAAACTGCGTTCGTCCGCATACAGCTTCAAAGACATGCCCTGCGGAGTCACATAGTGCTTCATTGACTCTTCAACAGATAACGCTTGCTGCATCGTAGTCCGCGGTGCCCCCTGCACACCCCACTGCCGACCACGCGTGTAATTCGGGATCTTCGGACCTACCTCGACATACTCAAAAGGAGCCACATCCGCGCGCGGGTCCGTCATTGCCGGGATCGACCACGCGTCCCGATCCACAAATGCCGGCACACCACTCACATCACCGCCACACGCCCAGCGAATGCCACGCTCTACCAGATTTGAAAAACCCGGATTCGTCCACGTCCGCTGATCATGACCCCACGCCGTGTAAAACACCCGGCCCTTGCCATGCGTTCGAGTCCACGTCCAGGGCTCGCGGTCACGGCCCTCAGCCTGCTCACCCTCCACTCGATACTCCAGAACCTCACGATTCTGCTCGTTGTGCAGCTGATGAATGTACGTTTCATCCCAGCTGGAGAATCCACCAAATCCACGCATGATCGGATGCTGCGGAGCCGCATTCACTGTCCCAAAAATCTGACCACCATGCCGCTGAAACTGAGCACCCATCAGCTGCACCATCTGCGGATTGTTCCGCCAGCAGAAAGTTGCACAGTGCAGCGGAATAAAACCCTTGCCGCCAGACACAAAATCCAGCACAGCCTGAGCCTGAGCGTCCTCAATTCGGTCAATGTTCGCGAACAGCACCAGACCGTCAAATTCACGCAGGACCTCCGGAGTCAAATCCTCCATCCGATCCGTGTACTTCAGCTGCACACCACCCGCCGCCAGCACTGGTGCCAGCTCATGGAAACGATCGGCCGGGCGATGATGCCCGTTATCGCCCATAAACAGCAGCCGCAGATCTGCAGCACTGGCTGGATTCAGCAGCAAAAGACACAGCATGAACGCCCGCTCAAATCGAAAAGCAGTTGGATTCATGTCAGAGCCCATCAGTAAACAACGTGGGAAAACATCAATTTTTTAACAGCAGAAACACGCAGCCGCAGGAAACCGCGCAGACAGCCAGCATGAGAATAATCTATGCACACTCAAAATCCCACAAACCGCGGGAAGATCGCCACATAGCTGTCCGAATCTCTGCAAGTGCCCGTCAAGACAGTCAATTCAGCCACCCCGACCCAGGCGCAATACCACAGCTCGGGCTTTCCAGCCCGAGATCTGCCCCCCAAAAAACACCCCACTCTTAAACACCACCCGCGTCACCTCAACCGCCAGACGGATTCCCCAAACCGCCCTCAGCCCTACTGCGCACTCTTCAGGTCAGGACGCAGCCTCTGAGCATCCCGCAAATAAACATGCTCGATGTCCCGAGGTGCAAGCTCCGAATTCACATGCAGCAGAATTCGCAAACAACGCGTCATCGATCCGGGTACCGGGATTTCCTGAGCACACAGCAGCGGCACAAAATTCATGCCCAAAGCCCGCGCAGCCTCAGCCGGAAACGCCGCCGTCAGGTCATGTGTCGTCGTAAACACGGCCGAAATCACATCGTCAAAACAAGTGATTTGATTTCGCTTCAGAATCTCCTCCATCAGTTCTTTGGCTGCACCGCGAATCTGATCCGGAGTATCCTCGGCGACCGTAATCGCACCACGAATCCCACGCACGCCCATCTGCAACTCCACCTGCTGTTACTTGCTGACAACCGCCAGCATTCTGATAAATCCACACTCCACCGCAAGTGCGAATCCCTGTCTCGCAGCAAACTCCCCCAAAACCCTGAATTTCCGCAAATTCCACCACCACCGCTCAGACCCGCTTGCCAGCCACTTTACAGACCACGAAAATCTTCCGGCCCTCCCGAAATAACGCACATCGGCAGACCCGATCATGACTACAGCACAACACCCCCGCCTGCAGCATCCAGACACCGGTATACCACTGCAGCCAAGCCTCGATGGCTCCGCACTCGTCGACAGCGACGGCACCGTCGCTGCTCCAGTCAGCAACAACATCCCCCGCTTCGTCACCGATCAGCACCTTGAATCCTTCGGCTTCCAGTGGACTCGCTTCAATGTCGCCCACAAAGACGAAGACAATGCCACATTCCTTGCCAAAACAGGAGTTTCCCCGGATTCACTCCAAGGCATCTCAGTACTCGACGCAGGCTGCGGCGGCGGACGCTACACGCTCCTCTGCGGATCCGCCGGTGCACTCGTCACCGCCACCGATCACTCCCGCGCCGTCGATAAAGCCGCAGAACTCTGCCGACACCTCCCCAATACCCGCTTCCTGCAGGCCGATCTCAAACAACTGCCACTCCCGGACCACTCGTTCGACTTCGTTTTCTCCATCGGCGTCATGCATCATGACGCCAGTACCCAGGCCGTTTTCCACGCCGTCGCCAGACTTGTTCGACCCGGTGGCCGGCTGTCCGTCTGGCTCTACCGCCGCAATCAATGGTGGCAGGAAATCATCAACTCCACACTTCGCGCTGTCACCACACGACTGCCCACATCTGTCCTCCTGCCACTCTGCCACCTCGGTGCCGTACTCGGCGGTACCCCTGTGATCAATCGCACACTCAATAAAATCGTCTGCTTCAGTGCTCACCCCTGCTACGAAAATCGCGTCTGCGATACGTGGGACTGGTGGGCACCGCAATATCAGCACCACCACACCGCCGCTGAACTCGCACACTGGTTCACCGCCGCAGGTTTTATAGACATCCAGGAACTACCCCCCGAAAAAACCGGCACCTGGTACCTCCGACTCTGGAAATGGAACCTGCTGCCCGGAAGCGGAGTCAACATAACTGGAATTCGCTGCTCCTGAATACACCACTGCCGTCCCGCAGCCACTCAGTCCAAATTCTCCTCGCATCTTGCTATACTAAGATTGTACTCCGCTGGATCACCGCAACTATCTGTTTCCCGCGAGCCCACTCATGCTGAACTCATCGCGCCTGCTCACCACCCTGCTGCTGCTGCTCATCACCACAGCATCCTCAGCCATCCCCGCAGTCGTTGCACAGACACGCTCCGCCGGACTCCTGAACTTTAATAGCGATGGCTCACGCTTCGCCTGCTCCAACCGCGACAGCGGCACAGTTTCCATCGTCAACTGGCCTGACATGAAACTGCTGCACGAAATCCCCGTCGGACTGCACCCCGAAGGCGTCGCCTGGATCGGTAACTCCAGCAGCCTCGCCTGCTGCGTCTACGGCAACGACGAAATCATTATTCTCGATGCCACAGACGGAAAAATCACTCGTCGAGTCCCCGTTTTTGATGAACCTTACGGAATTGTGTCCTCCGCCGATGGCACACGCCTGTTCGCCACTCTCGAATACCCCGGGCAGATTCTCGAACTCAACACCGCCGATGGTGCCATCCGACACACATGGCAAACAGGCTCCATGCTCCGCGGTCTCGCCATCTCACCCGCCGGCGACTTCCTCCTCACCACAGAATATCTCACCTCCAACGTCCTCCAGGTCAGCACCGCTGACGGCAGCATCCAGCGCACCTGGGAACCTGCCTCCACCGATAACCTCGCCCGACAGATCGTCATCGCTCCGTCTGCCGATCGAGCGTGGTTCACACACATCCGCTCACGAGTCACCGCAGCTCACGGCAACGGCTCCATCTTCCCCTATGTCTCCGTCGCCAGACTCACCGGAACAGACGCCGGAACCCGACTGCGAGTCCCCATGGATACCATTCGCGGGACTCGAGTCACCGCAAACCCCTGGGACTGCGACATCACTCCCGACGGTCGCACACTGTGCGTTGCCTTCGCCGGCACCAATGACATGTACCTGCTTAACATCACCGACAATCACAGCGAACTGGACTTCAAAGCGGCCCTGCAGCTGGGCAGCAACCCCCGCGCTGTACGCTGCTCACCCGATGGCGCAGCCGTACTCGCCTATAATGCACTCGACTTCAGCGTCGTCGCCTTCAGCCTCCACGACGGACGCGAACTCGGACGCCTCGCTGTCACACAAAACCCGCTCAGCGAACAACTCCTCCTCGGAAAGAAACTCTTCTATACCGCACTCCCGCCCATGACCTCCCGCGGCTGGATCTCCTGCTCCAGCTGCCACCCCGACGGCGATGCCGACGGACGCACATGGCAACAACCCGAAGGACTCCGCAATACTCAGCCCATGAACGGTCTGGCATGGACACACCCGCTGCACTGGTCCTCCGACCGCGACGAAGTTCAGGACTTCGAACACACCATTCGCGGCAAACTCATGCAGGGCAGGGGACTCATCCAGGGCACACTCCCCGCTGCCATGGCCGAACCCATCGCCGGACGCAGCAGCTCCCTGGATGCTCTCGCCGCCTATACCAACTCCCACAGCTTTACACTCAGCCCCCACGCCACACACGGACTCAGCGAATCTGCCAAACGCGGCCAACAACTGTTCCACTCAGAAAACACCCGCTGCGCCTCCTGCCACAAAGGCCCTCTCTACTCGGATTCCCAGCCCGCTCCCGCTAACGAACTCACTCTCCATGACGTCGGCACCGGCACAGCCGATACCACAGAACTGATGGGACCACGCTATGACACCCCCACACTGCTCGGCGTCTACCGCAGCGCTCCCTACCTGCACCACGGCCGAGCCGCCACTCTGCACGATGTACTCACAACCGAAAATCCAGCAGACAAACACGGGAAAACCAGCCACCTCACACCCTCCGAAATCAACGACCTCGTCGAATTCCTCAAAGCTCTGCCATTCCGGAACCCGGAATCGCAAGCCAGCGCCGCCGGCCTCCTCAAGATCAACAACGCACCTTGAAAACCAGCACAACATCAAAACTGAACAAAAGAACACTCAAAATCGCTTGCCGAACCGAGATTGATCAACCGCAAACCACGACAAGTTCCCCGGAAATCTGCCCGCATGCGCGTTAGCAACGGATTTGTCTGCGGAATCCAGGAAAACTGCACTGACTTTTCAGCCCTCTCCGTTGACTCACGCCTCGCGCTTTCCCGATTCTGCACACCACCTCGACTTGCCTGCCTGCGCACCAACTGCCGTCACAGCCTGAAAAATCCGGGAAATAGTGATTGACAGTGTTCGCGAGGTCGAGATTTTTCGTGGCAGTGGAGAAGGTGCGCTCTTTTCGAGCCCGTTTGGTTTTCCAGGCTGGCTCGTCTGGTTACAGCTCTCCAAACCAGAAAAACCGGTTATTTGCGGGCGAATGTTTTCCAAAAGCCGCTTCAGGGACATCTCAGTTATGCGTTCAAACAACCGCCATCTTTTCAGCAAACTGCAGAATCTGTTTCGCCCGGAAACCGCGGCTCACAGCAAGCGTCGTTCACGGCGTGCTGAAAACACCGGTCCGGGACTGGAAGCCCTTGAACCACGCCTCGTTCTCTCTGCACAGTACGTCCCAAATCAGGTCCTGGTCGGCGTTGACCGCCTGTCCCTGAATGCCTCAACCGGTCCCGCTGTTGCCGCCGTCATCGACGGCTCAGAAGTCCGACCACTGGGCAATTACGGCGTCTTCCTGATGAATCTGCCGGCAGGCGTCACGGTTCCACAGGCCATCGAACAGCTCAGAGGCAAACCCGGCATCCGCTACGCTGAACCAAACTGGATCGGAGACTGGACCAACACCCCCAACGACCCTGATTACCCACAGATGTGGGGCATGGAAAATATCGGACAGACCGTTAATGGTGTTTCTGGTCAACCCGACGCCGATATCGATGCAGAATCAGCATGGGACCAGACCACCGGCAGCACGGCGGTCCTCGTCGCAATTGTCGACAGTGGCACCGACTACCTCCATCCCGACCTCGCTGCCAACATCTACACCAACACCAACGAAATCGTCGGGAATGGCATCGATGATGACGGCAACGGCTACATTGATGATGTCAATGGTTATGACTTCGCCAGCGGTGACGCCGATCCTATGGACTTCGTTGGCCACGGCACTCACGTTTCCGGGACGGTCGGGGCCGTTGGCAATAACGGCATCGGCACCGTGGGCGTCAACTGGAACGTGTCACTGCTGCCCTGCAAAATCGGCACAGACTTTGGCGGGCCGCAGACCTCCGCTGCCATCGAAGCTCTGAACTACGCTGTCTCCATGGGCGCTGCAGTGTCCAATCACAGCTACACAGTGGCCCCTACGCAGGCACTCGAAGACGCCATTATCAATGCCCAAACCAATAATCACATCGTGGTTGTCGCTGCCGGCAACAGTTCCTCGAACAACGACTTCGACCCCGTCTATCCGGCCAGCTACCCACAGGACAACATCGTCACTGTTGCTGCCACTGATCAGAACGACGCACTTGCCGACTTCTCAAATCGCGGCTTCAACAGTGTCGATATCGGGGCACCCGGTGTCAATATCTGGAGCACGACTCCCACCGCAGGCTCGTCTTTTTACGGACCAGACTACGACTTTAGCGATGGCACCTCCATGGCCTCACCCATGGTCGCAGGCGCAATCGCCATGCTCCGCAGCGTCTCACCCTCTGCCTCCTACCAGACCATCATCCAGGCACTCTATAACGGTGCAGATGGGCTGCCCGGACTCTTCGGGCGAGTCTCTTCTGGTGCACGCCTCAATGTCAACGGTGCTCTCCAGCAACTCAAATCCGTCTCAATGTCAATTTCTCGGACTGAGATTTCTGAAAACGAAGGCGCTGCCGCTGCCACTGTCACTATCCGCAAGGTAACAGCACCCTTCGCCCAGGCAGTCACTGTTACACTCCTGATCAGCGATGGCACTGAAGCCTCCTCCGGCGGCCTCATCTCTCGCCCGGTCACCATCCCAGCCTTCCAGCGTCAGGTCACTGTACCCATCGATGCCGTCGATGACACACTGCTCGATGGCACACAGCAGGTCGTTGTCTCAATTGATTACCTCGGCAGTGAACAGGATCGAGTCACCCTGGATGTGCTCGATCATGAGACTATTTCCGTATTCGCTAGTCCCGATACTGTTTTCGAGGACGCGGGTCCAAACGCCGGTACTTTGACAATCACCCGCAGCAACACCGATGTCTTCTCGCCCGATCGCATTGTTGCTGTCAACAATTCACTCAGATTTTTTGATCGTGACGGACAACTCAGATCCACCGTGCCCGTTCCCTGGCCTACAGGACTCAGACCAGCGACTCAGACCGTCCGCGATGTCGCTGTCATGGAAGATGGCAAAATCGCTGTCTTCAACGGCACCTCCACTGTGTACATCTCAGTTTACAACACCGGAGATGGCAGCTGGATACACCAGATCATCAACAACGCCAGCGCATCCGTCTCCGATGCCGGGACGGGTGGATTGACAGTTACAGGCTCATACGTCTTCATCAGCGACCTTGAAACCAGCTCCGGCGACCCATGGGGACTGGTCCGCTACGACGTCGCCACCGGACAAGTTGACCGATTCGGTACGAAGACTTTCGGACCACGACTGTTCGGCAGCACATGGCCTGAATCTGACGTTTACGAACTCGACCCCGTCAGCGGTTCCGTACTCCGACAGTTCACAACCCCCGCAGCAGGTGGTGGCTCTGCTGGACTCGCCTTCGACGGACAGTACATCTGGTACATCGTCGACAGCTCTGTCAATAACCTCTACAAAATTGATTCCATCACCGGCAATGTCGTTGACTCGTTCTTCGTTGGCTCCACCTCGAACTCCGGATTCGAGGGACTCGCCTACATGAACGGTCTGATCTATCTGATGGACGGTTTCCTGACAGACGACATCGTGGTCTATGACCCGGTGCTGCGAACAATCGTTAATGTACTGAATGTCGACGGTATCAACGGCGGTTTTGGACTCGACCTCAACGGTGGCCTCGCCCCAAACCCCGCCAGAAATTCACTTTACGTATCAGCCACCTTCTCCGATACCATCTACGAAATCAGTGCCAACTCCGGACTGATCATGCCAAAACTCGACGGCACCTACCGCATGTGGTCCTCGGGCGAGTACTGGGAGGGCGGAATCGCCACACTCCGCGACGAACTTTACGTTGGCGCAACCGCCGGTGATAACAAAATCCGCGTCTTCGATCTCGACGGAAACTACAAAAGAACCATCGATCAGCCATTCTTCTTCGGGCTCGAAGCCCTTGGTGGCGACGGCATCGACGGTCTCGTTGACTCCACACTGCGATATCGGGACGTCGTTGCTGCCTTCGATGGATTCATCTATGCGCTCGACCTGAATGGCACCGACGTAGGAAAATTTGACCCCTTTACCCTTGAACCCATCAGCTTCTTCACCCTTTCCTCTCCGGTCATGACTCTGGCCGTGGCTCTCGATGGACGGCTGTTCGGCGGAACAGCCACGGGCGAGATCGTCAGCTTCGGTCCCGATGGAAATGAACTCAGCCGAATCGCCGCCAACCTCGGTGCCATCGCAGACATCGAAGTGAATGTTTCCGGCGGTATCATCGTCGCAGAACAGAATGGCCAGTTTGCTTACACTGACACAGGCCTTGCAGCCGTGGCCGAATACGCCTCAGGTTCGAATCAACCGGCCTTCGCCTCATTCGGTGAACACATCACTCTCAACCGCGGCGAACTGAAAGTGCAGCTGACCAATTTAGACACCAGCGAGATTAACTTCGTTCTCAACGTCACAATTCCTGAAGGACAGCAGACTGTCGTCATTCCTTTTGACGCCATCGATGACGCCGAACGAGACGGCGTGCAGATCGTCAGCATCACCGCTGATGTTGATTCTCCAGTGGCTTCCTTCCCGCCAATGTATGTTGGTGGAGCAGAAACGATTGCTGTGCTCGACAGAGAGCTAATCCTTGTCAGCGTCGCAGCAGACTCACTCTCGGAAAGTGCCGGACCGGCAGCCACTCTCGTCACCGTCAGTCGCAGCGATATCAACGGGCCCTTCGACTATGTCACAGAACAGAATTTCAGCAATCCAGCGACCTTCCAGCTGCTTGATCGCGCTACCACATGGTCACCAATCACTGTCTCCAGCCAGATCTCACGCATCTCTGACGTCGATGTCACTGTCAACTTCCGCCACGGCTGGATCGGTGACCTCGATGTGTTCCTCATTAGCCCATCCGGTCGCCGAGTCGAACTGTTTAGCGACCTGACGACCAACGAACGCAACATGGTCGCCACGGTGCTCGATGATGAAGCCACTCAAAGCATCGTCGCCGGCAACGCACCATTCACCGGGCGATTCATGCCCGAAGGTCGCCTCTCCGACTTCGTCGGCGAAGAAACTCAGGGCATCTGGTATCTCGAAGTCATCGACGACAACGTCAACGACTTCGGACGCCTGAACGGCTGGTCGCTCAGCTTCAAAACCGTTGGCCTGTCACCCGCCACTGTTGTGCTGCAGTCCAGCGATAGTACCGAAGCCACCTTTGGAAACTCCGATTCACGCACCGTCGTGATTCCTGCCAACCAAAGCAGTGTCACGCTGGGTCTCGATGCTGTTGATGACTCCCTGCTCGACGGTGTCCAGAACGTGACCATCGCAGCCACTTCCGTCAACGTGATCGGACTTGATCTCAGTGCCGACAGTCTCCTCGTGACCGACGATGAGCAACTCACGTTCTCTCTCACTAGCTCCACAGTCGCTGAAAACGCCGCCCCTGGCGCCGTCAATGGACTCCTGACAAGATTTAATTCCGACCTGTCTGCATTCAGTGTGCAAGTCCGCAGCAGTAACACTGCAAAACTGAGCTTCGTAAGTCCTGAACCAGACGGTTCTGTCATTGTTACGTTCCCGGCTGGACAACAGACCGTTTCCTTCGACCTGGTGCCCGTCGACAACAACACGATCGACGGCAACACTGTCGTCAGCATCACTGTACTCGCACCCGAATACGGTGGCAGCCAGTCCCTCGCCATTACTGTCATCGATGTCGAGCCAGAGATTGTCCTCACACAGCCAGATCAGGCCACACTCTTCGAAAATGATGGCTCGTTCGTCATGAACGTTCGCCGCATTAACACATCTGACCTCTCCGCAGACCTCGTCGTCAGCCTCTCCGTCTCCGGAGACTCCACCGCTGTCTCAATGCCGCTGCAGGCCGTAATCCCCGCAGGCCTTGGCTCAACCGATGTGATTGTCATCCTGAACGATAACACACTCCTCGGTGATCGCTCCATCGTCATCAACGGCATCAGTGCCGGTACGATTCCCGGGGCCCTGCCACTGACGATTCACGACCACGAAACCGTACAACTCTCGCTCAGTCGCTCCTCCTTCCTCGAAAATGCCGGTGTCAGCGGCGCCATCGGAACAGTCACTCGAACGAATACCGACAACGGCCTCGATCTCATCGTTAGCCTCTCGTCTTCCGACCTCACCGAACTGACCGTACCCGCCGCCGTGACCATCCCTGCCGGTCAGGCCTCCGTTTCCTTCAGCGTTACAGCAGTCAACGACCCGGATCTGGATGGACCACAGCAGGTGCTCGTCTCTGCAGAGGCCACCGGGTACCAGCCCTCCGCCGTCAGTGTCACCGTGCTTGATCACGAACCACCGGTGATCAGCGAACCCTCAGCGACAACCACTGCTCCCAGACCCACAATCACCTGGAATCTGATACCCGGAGCAACAAGTTACGACATGCAGATCGCTGCCATCAGTGCGGGTGTCAACACCTTCATCGTAAGAAGTGGCCTGACTGTTAATAGCTTTACACCTTCCGAGAACCTCGGGATCGGACGCTATCGTGTCTGGGTCAGAGCCTACGATCAGTTCGAAACTCCAGGGTTCTGGAGCACACCACGAGACTTCTTCGTGCAGACCGCCCCAGTCATCACCGCTCCTGCTCAGACTGGAAACGTCGCAGCTGCAACCTTCCCTGAAATCTCATGGACAGCAGTTGCCGACGCCGCTCGGTACCACCTCTGGGTCAATAACTTGACAACCGGCAAGGCTCAGGTCGTGAACGTCACAGACCTGGTCACCACCAGCTTTAAGTCCGCAGTCAACCTCGGACCAGGCACCTACCGAGCTTTCGTCAAGGCATTCAACGCTCAGAATGAAGGTGGCGTCTGGAGCCTTGCGAAAGACTTCACCGTTCTGGCACCCCCGGTCATCACTCTGCCAACCAGTGGCAGCTCGTTCGATCGAACCCCAACGTTCTCATGGATAGCCGCCCTCGGAGCAAAGTACTACGACCTGTATGTCAGCGACGCTGCCACAAAAACAGTTGTCCTTCGCAACCAGGCTACTACCGGTACTTCCTTAACTGCCGTGCGAGACTTCGCTTTCGGCAACTACGAAATGTGGATGCGAACAGTTGGCACTACGCACGTTAGCCCGTGGTCAGCAGTCCGCAGGTTCTCAATTGGTGCCCCGCCTGTGGTCACCTCACCCGCAGCCAACAGACTCGTCTCCTCAAAACCCACATTCACATGGACGGCCGTTGGCGATACTGAACGTTATGAACTGTGGGTTGCTCCGGCGGCCTCACCGCAGCAGTCTGTGATTCGACTCACAAACCTGACAACGACCTCCTTCACACCCGCCTCCTCGATTCCGGCAGGAACTTACAGAGTCTGGGTGAAGGCTGTCAGCAACATGGGTGAATCGAGTGCATGGAGTGCCGGGGTGACATTCACTATTGCCTCCTCAGACGCCGCCCAGCCGATCATGCCCATCGCTGCCGCCCCGCTCAACACCAGCCTCGAACTGCTGGCGCAGCCTGCTGCTGCACGACGCTCAAACGTCACAAACGCAAAACCGACAACCACGGCAGCACAGTCCACGGAAGTTGCTACTGTGGCAGTCGCCCGGACAGAAACTGCTGCTCCTCAGCAAAATGGCAGTCGGGATACCGCAACCGTCGATTCCATCATGGAACAGTGGGACGCGGCTGACTGGTGGCTGGCCTCCGATCTGAACACCGTGGCAGCCAAAGACTCCACAACAAGTCGTTCCCGCCGACAGATCTGATACTCCAGCACAAACCAACCAGGGACTCCTGTCGGCAGCGTCAGGAGTCCTTTTTTTATAGCCTCAGGAACCACTGATGCACTGGGCATGGATCGAACAGCTCACAACCGGTGAACTGGTTATTGACGGCCCGGAAGCCCATCACCTGCTGCACGTCCTGCGCATGCGAACTGGTAATTCGCTGGTCCTTTTCGATGGCACAGGCAACGTCGCCGACGCCGTAATACTCGAGACAGGCAGACGTGTTGTTAAGGTACTCGCAGCAGAAATCCATCAGCCACACAACCGGCTGAAGACACGCCTGACCGTCGCCGCTGCGCCACCTAAAGGTGACCGACTCCGCACCATGGTCGAAAAACTCACCGAACTGGGAGTCCACCGACTGATTCTTCTGGAAACAGAACGATCCGTCACCACACCCGGCGAAGCTCGCGTGGAAAAACTGCGAACCAGCGTTGTGGCAGCCTGCAAGCAAGCCCGCCGGCCCGTCCTCATGGAACTTCAGCCCCTCACCAGTTTTACCAGTCTCCTGCACCAAATCGTCCCGGAAAAACTTACTCTCTTTGCCGCTCACCCGCACAAAGAATTTAATCCGGTGCTCACCTGTAACGGCCCTGCCCCTGTGCTGCTGATTGGACCTGAAGGTGGCTTCACAACTCAGGAAGTCTCACAGTTGCATTCCGCTGGCACTCAATTCATAGCATGGCCCAACACGATCCTTCGCACTGAAACCGCAGCGGTGGTCTTCGCCACTCTGCTGCTGCATGCGCGATAGAAATCAGCTGACGGCAGACAGCAGCTCTCGCAGCCGCATCGCACAATGCTCCGGCGACACAGGCACGACATCGATATCCGACAATAACTCCCAGCCAGCCTGGCGCGTCAGTCGAGGCATCAGGTCCACAAACCAGGGAAACGCAGTCGGAGCATCCAGACAGGGTTGAACGACCGTCAGATTGAAGGGAAAGCCCGTCCCAATAGCTCCCTCAAGCGATCCTGAAATCCGTCGCACTGCCTCAGCAAGCACAGACAGCAGCCTGTCGCTCGCCAGCCCAAAGCTGACATTACATAGCGGCAACAGACGAACATGCCACGCCGTTTGAGCCGCGAAGGGACACCAGATCCCAAGATCCCCGTCCACCTGAATGATCCGCCGACCATCCCGCTGCTCAGCAGCCAGCAGATCCATCACCAAACAACGACCCGTAAGTTCACGATGCTGACCACTGCGCCGGTGCCGCTCCAGCAACAACTTGGGTACATAATCCGTCGCCAGAATCTGTGAATGACAATGCGCCAGCGATGCCCCCGCACTCGAACCCTCGTTTCGAAATACGGCCACGCAGCGATGCACACCCGACCGCATCAGCCACTGCACCCGATCTCGCCACGCACAAAACACAGAAGAAATCTCCGCAACAGTCAGATCCACCAGCCTCGTCCGCAGATCCGGACACTCGATTACTACCTCATGAACACCATAAAACGGTGCCACCGGGAATAACTCTGCCCCGGCCGCTCCTGCACCCGTCGAGCCCTCCACAACCACCGCGGCACTCGGAATGGGAAAAAGATTCGGGACCACTCGCAGACGCCAGCCACGAGTATTCGGCTCCGTACCGGGCTCGCGAATCGCCCAGACCTCACCCGGAGTCTCCGATTCACTGCCCTCAGCAAAAGGATCTGCTTCAACCGTCAGCGACGGTTCGCTGCTGTATGCACCCTGACGAGCACCACGCTGCACCGCGATAATCGATTGACGGCCACAAAGAACGTCCGTACGAAGTTCCGAACAGACCATCAATTGCCCCGACCGCTCTGAATATCAGGCCATTCGCAGGGTTCGCAAAGCAGGAGCTTCCGCTGCCGCCGGCAAAAAAGCCTCAGCACCGATCATTCGCACCGCGTCCGCAGACAGCTCCAAACCTGGCCACGCTTCCGTCCACGCCTGCAGTAACTCACACAATTGCTGCAGACGCAGCGGCAGACCACGAGTCACCTCATGTATCGCTCGCAGCGTACTGCCATCCATCTGCTCAGTCTCAATCCCCAGACGACGCAGCTGCTCCATAACAAAACCGGCAGATTCCGCCGCAGTAAAACGCTCGAGACGAACCGGCAGATAAACATGGTCACCTAACGCCTCCGGAATCTCCGACTCCGTCGCCGCCACCAGACTGATCGAACAAGACCCCGATGCCGCTAACGACACCAGAAAACGCAGCAGTACATCAGTGTCCGCATCAGCACGATGAACATCATCCAGCAGCAGGGTTGTGTGAGTCCCGCACTGGCTTAAACCTGCCAGCTCATCCCGCAGGCGATGCAGCATCTCAGACCGAAGCAGTGAGCCAGCATGCACCGAACCTGACGATAATCGACTCACAAGCTGCCACAGAGCGCCCTCGGAATCCAGACCGGCAAGACTCAGCATCAGGACTCGATCACCAGCACGTTTCAGTTCGCAACCCGCCCGGTCAAGCACCCGACTGCGTCCGCTGCCGTCCGGACCACTCAATACCACAACCGGCTCACGACACTCCACCAGATATACCAGCCGATTCACTGCCTCTGCGTGCTTAGCACTGCTGAAAAACCAGCGCGGCTGGGTCTTCTGCCCAAACATTGTATGTTCCCGATCTTTCGGTCTAATCGCCCTGGTGTGTCGCTGCAGCACAAACCCCAACGGCACCTGCAAACAGGCCCGCCAATGACGCGCTGCCGAGACATTCGGCAAATTCGGCCCATTTAAATCAGAAAAAACGGAAAATTCCCCCGAATTCTAACCTTCGCAATGCTACACCACAACATTTGCCTTCACTCAGCAACGGCTTGACATCCGCTCGCTAAATGCTTGCAATTCACGTCGTCAGGGCTCTGCTTCCCACTCTCTTCAACCAAACTCCAAAATGTCAGATCTGACCTACCGATCGGCCGGCGTCGACCTCGAACTCTACGAACAGGCGATGCGGAAACTGCCGGCTCTGATGCGTCGCACCTTCACGCCAGGCGTCATGGACCTGCCCGGAGGCTTCGCCGGACTCTTCCGACTCAATGCACTCCGTCAATGGCAAGACCCCGTCCTCGTCTCCGGAACCGACGGCGTCGGTACAAAAATCAAAGTGGCCATTCACGCCGGTGTGTTTAACACCATCGGCATTGACCTCGTTGCCATGTGCGTCAACGACTGCCTGTGCCTCGGGGCCGAACCACTCTTCTTCCTCGACTACATCGCCCTCGGAAAAGACGACCCTCAACTCCTCGAACAACTCGTAAGTGGCGTCAGTGACGGCTGCCAGCAGGCAGGCGCTGCACTGCTCGGTGGTGAAACTGCCATCATGCCCGATCTCTATGCTGCCGGCGATTTCGATATGGCCGGCTTCTGTGTCGGTGTCGCTGAAAGAAGCGACCTCGTTGATGGACGTTATCGAGTCCACATCGGGGACGTCCTCATCGGAGTCCCCTCCTCCGGCTTCCACTCAAACGGATACAGCCTCGTACGAAAAGCCGTATTCTCGCACGCCAGACTGCAGGTGTCCGACTTCGTACCCGAACTCAACTCCAACGTCGGACAGGCCCTCCTGACGCCTACACGCATCTACGCCTCCACCGTTGCTGCCGCCCGCAATGCCGCCACTCCGGGTGGCCTCCACGCCATCGCTCACATCACCGGAGGTGGCATTGCTGATAACCTTGTTCGAGTCCTGCCGGAACACTGCCGCGCTGTCATCGACCGCAAATCGTGGACACCAGCCCCCGTGTTCCCATGGTTGCAGAAACTGGGCGGCATCTCTGAATCAGAAATGTTCAGCGTCTTCAACATGGGCATCGGCATGATCTTCGCCGTCCCGGCTGAATGTGCCCAAGACGTCGTGGCAGCCGTCTCAACACCCGAATTCCCTGCCACGATCGTCGGCACAGTCCACAAACAACAGCAGCAGGAAGCCGCCGTCGAATTGATCGGCTAAAGCCGGGCTGTCAGCCACCCCTGTACTGCTGAATCAATGCCTTCGCTTCGCTGACCGTCTGCTTCTGCTTCTCTGCTTCTTTCGGATCGATCTTCGCAAATTCCAACATTTTCTCCAGAGCATCCAGCAGATGCTTCGCCTTGCCGCTGGCAGCCCCCGATGACTTCATCACTGTCACATACGCTCCCAATTCCTTCTCCACAGACATCATCTGCCCTTTAAGGGCCACCACCTGAGTCTTTGGATTAAGAGCCTCGATTGTCTGAATCGCCAGTTCAGTTCGCTTCGCGTATCGGTCATAGTCCGACTTAAACACCTTCAGCAACGGACCAGAGAACCAGAACAAAACCCCCGCCAGCACCACGCCTAAAACAGCCTTTCCCGGAGTTCCAAACTCCAGACGCATTCCGCCACCCGACGATCGTTTCGGTTTTGCCGGTGCCTTGTAACTTTTCGCTGCCGCCGCTGCCGTAGCACTCACAGCTGAAACCGAAGACACTGAAGATGCGGCAGGAACAGAAGCAGCCATAGACGGCGATACAGATGTCTCGGAGGGCACGCCAGACGTCCCGGATGAAACTCCACGCCGAACAGGTTGCGGTTCCTCCTCAGCAAATACCTCACTCAGAATTCCATCGACCGCAGCCTCTTCCGCTTTTGCTGATCCGCGACCAGCCTTCTTCCGCCCACTACCAGATACACCCGATGGCTTTGTCGATAACTTCCTCTCCCCTGAATCAGCGAGCTCCGCCGGTGTCTCTGCAGCCACTTGCGGTGCGGCAGCCGCTGCAACCCGAACCTGAGCAGCGAAAATCACCGCCAGCTCACTGAACTCCGCTGCCGTCCGCCACAACCGATCTCCCTCAGCCTGCACCAGATCGGATGCCAGCAAACGACCGCCTGACGCCAGTTGCACCAGTGACTGCAATGGAATCGGCCCCAGCGAAACACCCTGAACCTGGTAAAAGTAGCCCACGGGACCCTTGACCTCAGGAAGCGATTCCGACTGCTCCTCAGCAGCCGCATGAACCGTTCCATACGCCGTCTTCCTCGCTGTCGGACCACTCTCCTCAAACTCAAAAGACAATTCCGACAAATCACTGATCATGTCGTCCCCGGCACCCTGCAGCTCTGCATACGATGATGCTGGCTGCCAGTCGGCAGACTCCACCGGACGCACCGGATCAGACTCGGAAATCGTCCCGTCCTCGATCAGTTCCAGCAACACCTCTGCGGTGACCGGCCCAAATTCCTCACCCAGCAACTGATAGTACCACTGAGACATGGCTGATTCCCGAAGTCATGAAGAGGCGAACACGTCCTCGACATTCTCTCCCACGAAATCCGTATTTTGCCACGTATCCACTGTCATCCAGTATGATTTTCCGCAGAAAAAGTCGCTGGAACCCGCAGGATCCCTGTGTATTTGTCTGCAACCACCCCCCACGCCTGCCGTTCCGCACAAATCTGCACGTGACTAAGCCACCCTCAGAATCCATAATCTCCTTACCCATGCCTCGATCCTACCTGCCGCAAAGACAACAAGCCAGCCTCAATACACCCATGAAGACTATCTCCCCGGCCCGGAAAGTATCGCCCGTACACCTCGGCCTCCTGATCCTCCTCACACTCTCACTGCGGCAATCGGCAGTCGCACAGACAGCGACTGACACCGCACCACAAAACACGGTCGATTCCGCTCGCGCCGCACTCTTCGAAACACACGTTCGCCCGCTGCTCGCCAGCCACTGCGCCCGCTGCCATAACGCCGACAAAATGACCTCCGGTATTCGTGTCGATCAAATCGCCGGTATCCCCGAAGATCGCCACCTCGCTCTGCTGGCCGATATCCGTAAACAAATCGATTCAGGGGCCATGCCACCGGAAGATGAACCACCGCTCACAGACGAAGATCGCAGCCGCATTACCAGCTGGATCGATCTCAGCATCCGCGCCGCTCGCGAAAATGGCGCTCAGAAAAATGGCGCTATGCGACGCCTGACCATCGCTCAGTATCGACACAGCCTCACTGAACTCCTCGGTATTCAGGAAGACCCCACCGACTCACTCCCGGCCGATGCAGTCTCAAAAGACGGCTTCACAAACAATGCCACACTCATGACTCTCTCACCACTGCAGTCCGAGGCATGGTTCGAAATAGCACAGCGAGCACTCCATCAGTGCATCGTTGACGAATCCGCCATACCAGTCATCCAGACATTCCGTATGGACCTCGGACGAAGCATCAACCCCGAACCCTGCCCAGATAACCTGATCCTGGGCGCAAACAGCGAACTGATCCCCTCCACAGACTTCCTCGTCACTGAACTCGCCCCCAATAAGCCATTTCCGTACCAGCCGTGGCTGATGCAAAGAAGTTTCGATTTCATTGAAGGCTACGTCGGGAACGACACCATCAGACAATGGCGACATTTCGACGGTCTTGCACACTCCGTTTTCGCCTGCGTTCGCGGTAATTCCGGCTACCCTCGCGGTGCCGCATGGGAAACCACTCCCGACGGACTTCTGCTTAGACCCGCTGTGCCCGGCTCCGAGATTTTCGGTGAATCCACCACCTACGGACCTCGGGCAAATTTCAAAATCTCGCTGCGCGAATTGCCCCACCACGGCAACTTCCGAATCACCGTCACTGCCGCAGCAGTCGACGACGGATTGCTGCTCCCACCAGATTCCACCATCAGCACCAGTCCAAACTCCATCAGAATTCCACTGCAATCCGGAACACAGACTAACGTCAGCCTCAGTCAGCCCGAAATCTGCCAGATCAGCATCATCGGACCAGCCGCTGCCGCCGGAAACAGCCTGCAGTTGCATCTCGGAACACGAGACTTCTCCACAAAAGTCGAAGGCGGCAGATCACTCCCCGAAATCAACGTCACCGGCGATCTGCAAGTCAGCCCAATCCTGACCATCCAACTGCCCGCCGGACAAACCAGCATCCTCGCCACACTCTCTCAGCCACAACACGCCTGTGAACTGCTCGTCACTCCACTCCCAGCCGGTCACCCGGCCACTCTCAGCTTCCTGAAATTCCAGGCACGCCGGCCGTGGCTGGGAGCCCACATGGGACTGCGACGCGACTGCGGCAGTACCCTCTCGCAAATCGGACAGCCCATCGAAGTCCGCAGTCACCAGCTTCAGCAATACGTCTTCAGCGGTGCCATAGCTGACTTCCCCGCTCCGGAAGTCGAAAAAAACAACGTAAACTATCTCGCAGGAGTCCGCGAAATCGGAATTCGCAGCGAATACACGGACGGACGAGACCTCCCAAGACTCAGAATCCAGTCCGTTCAGTTCGAAGGCCCGTACTTCGATTCATGGCCACCACAAACGCACCGCACAATCTTCATCGATTCACCGCTTCGACCGTCACCCGAAGTGCTCGCACAACCTTTCACTCCCGACAGCCGCAAACTCGAAGAACCCTGGGCTCGCCAGATTCTCTCACAGTTCACAACCCGCGCTTTCCGCAGACCTGTCACCGAAAACGAACTGCAACTGCTCATCAGCGTCTGGGCCTCAGGTCGCACAAAGGGTACAGATTTCTTCCAAAGCATCAAAGACTCACTGCTGGTTGTCCTGACCTCACCGGCCTTCCTATTCATCATCGAAGACAGCCAGGGACCGGAACCAGAGCCACTCACAGATCACGAACTGGCCGCTAAACTGGCATTCTTCCTCTGGAACTCACCACCCGATCAAAAACTCACTGCTCTCGCCGAAAACGGCACTCTCCGACAACAACTCCACTCCGAAATTGATCGCCTGATCGATGATCCAAATTTTTTCAGATTCATCAGCGAATTCACTCCGCAATGGCTCAACCTCGACCGCTTCGATGTACTCTCTGTCGATGAAAAACGCTTTCCCCACCTGAATCGCACCGCTCGCAGCAGACTGCGACTCGAACCCTCCGAAACTGTCGCCTGGCTGATCCGCGGCGACAGGCCCGTCTCAGAACTTGTTCAGGCAGATTACGTCATTGCCGATGATCAGGTCGCGGCCTACTACGGTCTGGCAGATCAAAGTGAATCCGGTTTCGGATTTCATCCAATCCCGCACAACGGCAATGCCGGAGGACTGCTGACACAGGCAGCTGTACTCGCCGGACTCTCCAACGGTCGTGAACCCAATCCGGTTAAACGCGGTGCATGGCTGGCCCGCAAAATTATCGCCGAACCACCAGCCGATCCGCCCCCCAATGTGCCGCAACTCCCCGAATCGGATAACAGCTCTCTGACTCTCCGACAAAAACTCGAGGCCCATCGAAATCAGCCCGGCTGCGCTAAATGCCACGCCGGAATCGACCCCTGGGGACTGCCCTTCGAACAGTACGATGCCTCCGGACGCAAACGCTCAGATTCGGTTGATGCCGTCTCCACTTTGCCTGATGGAGCCACCGTAGATTCCGTCGACAGCCTGAAACAGCACCTTGCCACCAGTCGACTCGATCAGATCACCTTCAGCTTCATCAAACACCTCGCCACCTGGGGCAATGGAAGAACACTCGCCTGGACAGAACTCGAACAGCTGCAGTCATATTCCCAAAAGCTGACCGCCGAACAAAGAACCTGCCGCAGACTACTCCACGACCTGATCGACAGCTCCCTCTTCCTCACCAAGTGACGAACACAAAGTACAAGATGGACCCCGCTCGCCAATAGCCGATGCAGCCAGTTGCAAACCACAAGCAACCGTAATCAGATCCGTCACCAAAACACTGATTGCGGCTACCCGCAGCAGCTTTCTGCTAATGCCGACTGCTGCAAATGAAAACCCGGCCCCTGCAATCAACAGCATCGGTACCGTGCCCAGCCCAAAACAAAACATCAGCAGTGCACCAGCTCCAGGATGACCAGTGCTGGCTGCCAGCGACAGAAATCCATACACCAGCCCGCACGGCAGAAATCCCGTCATCACTCTCGCCGCAAATGCCCCGGCATGCGAGCCACCCAGAAAAAAACGACCAAAAATCGTTCGCGCTGGACAACTCCCTGCCCCCCAGCCCGCGAACCACCGCTACACGCATCCAGCCCGCTGCACACAACGCCTGCACAATCAAATACGCCAGCCAGAATCGCCAGTCCTGACTGCAGCCTCAACAGTTTCGTACCTGCCGCTGCTGCACACAATCCCAAAAATACATGCGTCACAATCCTGCCAGTGCCCCAAAACAGCTGACGAATCAACGCGCCGCGAAGACCACCCGCCCCCAGACTCATCGAGGCTGCAATCGAACCACATATCCCAAGACAGTGCACCGATCCCGCCAGACCACTCACCAGCACAGCTAAAAGCTCCACACGAGCACTCAGCACCTGTGCAACCTCCGCACGCCTCAGCCGGCACGTTCGCACACTCGCACGTCACCCGCACTCGCAGCACTCACTCCAGCCGCAACTCCGCCAGCACCGCTCGATGATCCGAACCGTTCCCGGGCAAAATCCATCGCCGCAGACTCCTTAAACCATCCGTATGCAGTACATGATCCAGTACCAGACCAAACACAAAATACGGACGACTGTACCACGTCGGCTCAAGCCCCCCGCCAGCCGTCACACTCCGTAAACCCGCCCGGTCCTGAAACCGCGCAAATATCGGTGACCACGGAGTCACATTCAGGTCTCCCATCACAATCACCGGCAACTGACTCGCCGCACGCAGCTCAACCACCCTCGCGGCCAGCACGTCCAGATGCTCATTCCGCATCCGATGCTGCCACGCATCCATCGGGGGACGAGGATGAGTCGCGATCAGGTGCACCCGATCGCCACACCGCAACTCCAGCTCGGCCTCAATCGAAGGCACTGATGGCAGACGGTAATTCACAACCGCAGAACTGCGCAGCGGCAGCCGCGATAACACACCAATCCCAAAATGACCGGGCTCACGCTCTGCAAACAGAAAATACGGATAATCAGCCGCAAACTCAGACTGCAGCCGAATACGCAACACCGTCGTCAGTTCCAACACCGCTATCACATCCGCATCACATGCACGCAATGACCGCAGCACAGATTCCGTATCCGGATTATCAGCCTGCACGTTCGACACACAGACCGTCAGATGCGCGGCCGACAAACCCTGCTCAACTGACCGCCCGTCAGAAATCCAGGCAGAACGCAGCCACCAGATATGCCAAACCAGCAGCACCACACCCAGCAAACGCCACCGCAGACATATCCGCAGTAAAAATGCCAGCACGACAAGCGGCACAAGCACACACAACTGCTGCACACGCAGACTAACCAGCAGCTCGGCAACCCACCACCACCCAGATAACAAACCGGATACAGCCACAACCAGCAATGCCAGCAGAGAACAACACAGGGCACTTGTGGCAATAGACATCCCAGTCACTCGTCCTGATCAGCCCCAAATCGCTTCACTTCCCGTGAACGACGCTCGCGACGGCGAAATGCCTCAAACCCATCCAGCTGATATTCAGGAAGGACCGTATTAATCCGCTTCTCAATGTTCGTCAACTCACCACCCTGAGCCAGTGTCGCGAAAGTTACTGCACGACCGTTCTGGTCAGACGACAAACGCCCCGTCCGACCCACGCGGTGCACATAGTCGTCACAGTATTCCGGAATGTCGTAGTTGATAATGTGCGAAATTCCGCTGACGTCAATTCCACGACCCACCACATCCGTCGCTATCAGCAAACGCAGTTGACCATCTCGCAGCGCCTTTATCACACGGTCGCGCTTGCTCTGCGGCATGTCCCCGTGAATGCAGGCAATCCGATTTGACTTCAGACGCCGTGAAAAAACGTCATACAGCTTGTCCGCACCGCGCTTTGTTCGAGTAAACACAATCGCCTGAGATGGCTTCTCGTGAGCCAGGATACGCAGCAGCAACGGCAGCTTACGGTCCTCGTCAACCGTCGCATAAAACTGCTCGATCGTGTCCACCACCACACGGTCTTCAGACAGATCCACCGATTCAGGATCAACCATGTACCGCTGTGCCAGCTTCATGACGTCAGGTGGCATTGTCGCCGACAACAACAGCGTCTGACGATCCGTGGGACACGCTCGCAAAATCCGCTCAATGTCCGGACGGAACCCAATGTCCAGCATCCGGTCTGCTTCGTCCAGTACTGCGATGAACAATTCGGTCAGACGCAGGTGACCACGCTTCATCAGGTCCTGAACACGCCCCGGAGTCCCTATGACGATCTGTGCTCCTCCACGCAAGTCATCAATCTGACGACCCATTGGACGACCGCCAACCGCCAGTGCAAAGGTCAGCGGCAGATTTCCTGCCAGCTTGCGAGATTCCAGGTAGACCTGCTCGCTTAGCTCACGAGTCGGCGCGAGCACAAGAACCTGCACCACACCACGCTCACTGTTGACCTGCTCCAGTGTCGGCAGCATGAATGCCGCTGTTTTTCCTGTACCAGTACGCGCCTGACCGATGCAGTCGCGACCCGTCAGGGCAATCGGAATCAATGCCACCTGAATCGGGCTGGGATGGTCATACCCGATCTTCGCCAGCAGCCTTAAAGTTGGAGCACTCAGCCCCAGTTGGTCAAAAGTAACCGTTTTTTCCGGTGAATCTTCCAAGGTTTTTCCCGAGTCTATGCAGCGTCGGATTTGCAGGGTGTACTCTTCATGCGACCTTCACCACTGACTCTATGCCGAAAACTGCCCCCGGTCAACCTGCACCGCTGCAGCAACTGAAGTTGGCCCGGAGCGGGAATACACTCAGAAACCTCAGATGCACACAACGTCAGTTCCTGCTCTAATTCATTCACTATGAAAATCACGGCAAAATCTACGGTTTTTCCCCTGATCCTCGCCGCCGGCAGCGCCGTCGCCCTTGCCGCACTACTGCTCCCGGCACAACCTCCCGCCGAACTCTGGAAGACCGGACGCTCAGCCGTCGGACAAAATGACTGGAAAACAGCAGCAGCAGCAGCCGACCAGTTGCAAAAACTCCCCGAATGGAAAGCACACGCCGGACTGCTCCGCGGCTACATCGCCCGCGGCAATGGACAACTCAACCAGGCACTCCTGCTCTTCAGCACCGCCAATGACAACCCGGCCACACGCACAGAAGCCTACTTCCAGGCAGGCTCCATCTGCTACCAGCAACAACAGTTCGCACAGGCCACACTGCTGCTCAGACAGGTACTCGAATGGCAACCCGGTCACCTCGATGCTCTCCGACTCCTCGCTGCATCATGGTACGACATCGGGGCCATGGAAAAGGCCATCCAGACACTCAGCGAAGTTTCAAAACTGGCACCGGAAGACTATCGCCCACTCTATATGCAGGCCTCCATCCTCAAAGACTTCGAACGCTTCGAAGACTCCGCTATCACCTTTAAAGCAGCTGCCGAAATCGCTCCCCCAGACTCCCCGGTTGCTCGCGAAATTCAGGCAGAATGGGGTGACTGCCTAATCAAACTCAGACGCTGGGATCAGGCACTCGCAGTGCTCGACAAAGCCGGCGACCAGCCGGAAGTTCTCGCCCTGAAAGCCCAGACTATGTACAGCCTCCGTCGCTTTGATGAAGCCGACTCCCTCGCAGAGCAGGCCCTCGCCAAAGATCCCGCACAACCCAATGCGGTACTGGTCGCAGCCGCCACACGTGAACGTCGCAGTCAGGCCACTGCAGGACTGCAACTACTGACCGACTGCCTGAAAAAACACCCCTTCGACCTGCGACTGCATCATCGCATGGCTGACCTGCTCGCTGCGCTCAATCGGCCAGCCGAAGCTGAACCATTTCGCAATCGCGCAGCAGAAATCGCCGCACTCCGAACTCAACTCTCCGCAGCACAGCAGGCACTCGTTCGCGACTCTTCAACGGCCCAAAAACGCCTCGAAATCGCTGCCGTCTCTGAACAACTTGGTGAACTCAATACCGCTGAGCAATGGCTTCGCGCTGCCGTCGGAATGGCACCCGATCATCCAGAACCCCGCACGGCACTGCAGCAGTTCCTGCAAAGACATCCACCCGTTCAAAACTCAAACACCCCCAAACACACCCCGCAATCACCCGACAATCAGCCCGCTGACACCGAATTCTAGTCGAACTGCTGCCCGGTAACACAACCCTAAACCCGCGAAAAACGCACCGTAAACTCGCTCCCCTCGTTCACACGACTGCGCACCGTCAGATTGGCCTGCAGCGCCTGACACAAATGCTTCACAATCGCCAGCCCCAGCCCTGAACCACCCCGCTCTCGCGAACGATCCTTCTCCACCCGATAAAATCGCTCAAAAATTCGACCCAGCAACTCCTCCGGAATCCCACTGCCCGTGTCACGCACTACCAACGTCGAACCATCAGCACTTGCTCGTAACTCCACAAGCACCTGGCCACCCGCAGGAGTATGTTTGATCGCATTGTCCACCAGATTGCTCAGAATCATACGCACCGCCTGCTCGTCCGCCCGCACTGCCAGACTGGCCACACCCAGACGCCCCAGATGCACTCCACGGTTCTCAGCCACCGTCCGAAACGCATCCACTACGTCGTCAGTCAGATCCGCAAGCTCCAGATCCTCCACATGCAAAATCTCACTGCCGGATTCCACTCGAGCCAACTGCAGCATCGCCAGAATCAGCTGCAGCAGCCGCTCCGCCTGCTCGTCTATCTGACCCAGAAACCGTCTCGCAACCTCACCATCCTCCAGAGCACCGTTCAACAGCGTCTCAGTGCACGCTTGAATCACCGTCAACGGGGTCTTCAGTTCGTGTGAAACTCCACTTACAAAATCCCGCCGCATCGCCTCCAGTTGACGCACCTCAGAAACATCACGCACCACAATCACCGCGCCCGCATGCGGCCCCCGCAGAATCGGAATCACTGTCAGCAGGTGGTGGGAATTCTCACGAGGCGCCCGGTATTCCAAAGTCTGCATGCGGCCCGCCACCAGAGACTCCTCCACTGTCTCCAGAAATGCCGGTATTCGCACCGCTTCGTACAACCGATGACCTGCCTGAATCGCCGCACTAATAGACAGCAGTCGCCGCGATCCTGGATTGATAAACACCAGATTCTGCTCACGATCAATCGCTATCACACCCTCAGTCATTGACTCCAGCACCGCTGTCAGCAAATCAACACTCGCCCCGGCTTCACGACCAGCTCGCTCCAGGCTGTAAATACGGTCCTGCAACTCGTCCTCCAGCCGATACAGCGCCGAGGCCACGTCGCCAACCTCGTCACCACGATCCGAGACATTCAACAGCATGTCCCCGCGGTCATCACGACGGACATCCCTATGCAGCTTCTTCGATATCACCTGCAGCGGACTCACAATCGTGCCGGCCACAATGCCCATACACAAAGTACCTATCAGCCAGGCCGCTGCCGCTGATTTCATCAGCAGCACACTCATCTGCCGAGAAGACTCGGTAACCACAGCCGTCGGCGATGTCATCACCAGACACCACTCAACACCCGATAACTTAAATCGCTGACCAATCGCCAGTACCTCACCCGATTCCCACTGCGGACGCACATGCCGTTTCGCCGTACCCGCGAAAAGCGTCGTCCGCAGAATCGATTCCAAAGCCGCATCGGCAAATTCAGTCTGCACAAGACCCGCAACGTCCCCGCCACGCTCGTCAGACAGCCACACGCGGCGACCTCCCGTCAAGCCCGCACGGATCCGCAATAATTCGTCCCCTGCAGCTCCACGCCCACTCTGCCCCGATAAACGCCCTGCAGAGTCTCGCAGCACAGACTTCAATTGCTGCTCGTGCAACAATATCGCGTCAGCGTAAAGCCGCGCCTGCAGAGCAGCCACCAGACCGACCAAAGCCGGTACCGACAGCAGCACATACAATCCAGCGGTCTTCCAAAACAATTTCGATCGAATCAGGGACAAGCAGAACCCCGGTTGAATTGCAGGCGTGGAAAACAATCCTTCACCAAATTACGCCTGGCAAAATGCCCCGCCATCACAGCATCGCACCCTACCGACGGCCTCCTTCTCACCCGCCCGGGCTGCGATCCTAAATCGCAGCAACACTACTGTCATTGCAAATTCCAATAGTCTTAACAATACCCCGCACGTTTCTGTTTTTGAAAGGACAACGTAATCTGTAACCAACAATCACTCGAAAATCCGCAGCAATTATTGGGAATTCTCTTAACAATTGCCGCCTACCTGATCACCGCCGGGCCCACCACCAGCGACTCCAGCTCACCACGCAGCCTCAGACTGTCAACAAAACGTCCCGATCGCTCCAAAACCTCCACCACGTCCTGCATCGCCCGCCGACAGTGCCACGGATCCAGCGGAGCTACCAGCGGCATCCACAGCAAACTGATCGCCGCCCCATCGTCTTCGTTCAGTCGCAACAGCGCACGGCCAATCTGCAGCTCCGCTACACCACGCTCCTCTCGCACCAGTTCCCCGGCTCGCTGCTGCCACGACTCCGCCTCCAGCAACTCCGGACCTCCCTGCAGCAACCGCAATCGCCATAACTGCAGTTCCGCCAGACGACCAAAATTCCCCCGCCCGCTCCGCCGCAATGACCGCAACGCAGCCTCAGACTGCAAACGAGTCGATTCCGCAGACAGCAGCACCGATGCCGCCACCAGTTGCCGCGCCTGCGAACGCGCCGAAAGATCCGACAGCTCAGCACGAACACCCAGTTCCTCACCCACCCGCTCGTCCCAGATCAGCGGCAGTGACAGCACGTGCCGAGTCTCCGGATCCGACTCCAAAATCTCCTCCACCGTCGACAAACTCGCCTGCCACAAACCCAATGCCCGCTGACACTTCGCCAGCTCACCACGAATCTCACGCAAGGCCCACGGTCGCGTCTCCCGCTGTAATGCCTCCCGCAGCCTCGGTAACGCCTCCGACCAGCGACGAACCACACACAACTCCAGCCCCTCCTCCCACAACTCTGACCGCGCAAATCGCACCACCCGCAGCACCGACAAACGCACCACCTGAACACCACCATCCGCTCGCCGGAAGACTACCGAATCCCCAGAAATATCCTGCACCAAACCCGCCAAGGAACGCGCCCTCACACCCTCCGCAGTACGCAGCTCCAAGATATCCTGCGCCGCAGATGGCAAAAACGACGGCATCTCGTCACCAGCACACTCAGCAAACAACACACTCCACAGCAAAACACAAATCCTCATTCTGACATTCCCGGCAACTGACTCACAAAACCACGCCGAAACACTCCGCCCGGATCACATCGCTTCACCTGCTCTACAAATCTTCCCAGCTCCGGATACAACTCAGCACGCAGCTCTCCCTCAGGAAACCACTTGCCCCAGTGTGGACGAGCCCCGTAGATGCGGATCAGTGCAGCTCCCACAAATCCCGCAAACCGATAAAAATCCTCGCTGCCCAGCTGATAATTGATCAGACTGATCGCATACCAATCCTCAGACATGCCGGCAGACATCGAAATCAATGCCTCGTCCGCTCGTACACGACGAACACAAACTGGATAGTGATGAGTCCAGCGGCCCACAATCTCCGAGACCTTACCCAACAAACCCACCCGCCGCAGCTGATCACAACTCTCTCCCGACAGACGCCACGCCCGATCATCCCCCAGACGCAGCAGATCCTCCACCAGCGATAACGCCGGCATCAGATCCGCCCGACGCACAAACAACTCCTCCTCCACATGCCGAAACAACTCGTGCTCCATCACCAGCTGCCGATCACTGCGATCTGTCGGTCGCCAACTCGTCACCACCGTCCACGGCAGCAGCCTGGCAAAAAACAAACGCACCAGACCACGACTGCGCAAAAACACCGCCGTCAGCAGAACCACCAGATGCAGGCCAAGGTCCATCGCCAGAAACCAGTACACACGATACAACTGATCTACCAAACGCCCCCCTGGATCCGCTGTCTCCTTCCGCCGCTGCACGTAAAATTGCCACAAATGCGGAATCAGAAAAAACTGCTGCAGCGGAGTCTCCCCTTCCATGCTCAGCACCTCTGCCAACGATCCCGCAACCACCATCTGCTCCTGCACCCGATACTGCGGCACGACCGTAAACACCACCTCCGTGATCACTCCCATCGCACCCAAAGAACAACGTACCGCCCGCAACTCCTCACCGCCCTCAATCCAGCGAGCCTCAACACCACTGCCGCTCTCATCAAAATGCACCAGGCGAACCCGCTGCACATAATGCGACAAACTGTGACGGCCGGAACCATGAGTCGCCGTGCTGATCGCTCCCGCTACCGTCTGCTCCGTAATCAGGCCCACCGACGGCAACGTCAGATCCCGCTGATTCAAATACGACAACAATTTCCAGATCTGACAACCACCACCCACCGCAACCAGCAGTCGATCACCATCCTCGTGCAAACGACACCCGTCCAGATGCCGCAGATCCAGCAACAAACCAGATGTCCGGATCAGCGGACTCCAGGCATGCCTGCTGCCCACCACACGCACACCGTCTCCACGATGCTGCTGCACCAGTCGACAAACCTCGGCCTCACTGCAGGGAACTGCCAGACGACCCGGACGAAAACGAACGTTGCCGCCAAAGTTGGAAACCTCTCGACCGCCCCGCAAATTCCCGACTGACTCAAACACAAACCACTCCCCCGCACCGCCCACACCCAGCCAGACCACACACCGCATCCGTCAGCGCCCTGACAACTCCTGCAGTCTCCCGCACACACCCCCGCAAATCCAATCAATCACAGCTCAAAATCCATGCGGAAAGCTGCAAAAAGGCAAAAAACGCTAAGCAACGGCTGTTTCAGTGGTATACTTTTTCGCAGGTTCTGCACAGGAGACACCGCATGATCGCACAGCTGCTGCCCAAAAACGGCCAGGCACCCATCACTCTGACAGAACCGATCACAGTCGTCGGACGCAGCGCCAAATTCTGCGATCTCGTGCTCAACCACACCTGCATCTCCAAACAACACTGCATGCTCGTCAAAACCGACGGTCTCGTCTATATCCGCGACCTCGGCAGCACGAATGGCACCCGCGTCAACGGACAACGCGTCATCAGAGGAGCCCTGCTGCCCGGTGACATGCTGTCCTTAGCCGGAATTACCTACAAAGTACACATGGGGCCGGACACCCCCAAACAACAGCAACCCCCCGCACGCACCGTCTGGATGCCCGAAGCACCTGAATGCGGCACTCCCCCCAAACTGTCCGACTCCAGCCAAAGCGATGTTCGCTTCCTCCGTGACTCCGACCTCCTCCTGCCAGACTGAAGTCACCCGTTTTTCACAACTTCCGTGAACTGGGCGGCAAACCCCTGAAATCCAGCCCGCACTTCGCTAAGATTCGGGCCGACCCGCACAGCACTGTGCGCTGGCTGCCAGACTGCCGGTTACAGCCTCTCGCGGACCAAAATCCCTATGTCTATACTCGATCTGCCAGTCATCGCCGTCGCTCTCGACGCGACCGCCGCCGATACCGCCGTCGCTCAACAAATCGTTGAGCCCATGTTCGTGAAAATTCTGGCGACCACCTTCTTCGCCATCGCCGTCATCCACACGTTCGCGGTCAAAAAAATTGCCAGAATGGCACACCACTACCCGGAAGGCTCGCTGCAGGAAAATCTGCTGCACTTCCTCGCCGAAACCGAAATCGTCTTCGGCTTCTGGGCCTCCGTCATGTTCGCAGTCTATGCCGCTGCTCACCGATCACTTCACCACGCCGTCGAATACATCGAAAACCAACTCGATTTCACAGAACCCAAATTTGTCCTCGTAGTCATGGTCGTCGCAGCAACTCGCCCCGTCGTTCAATTCGCTGAATCCCTTATCCTCTCCGTCGCTCGCCTGCTCCCCCTTAAAGAAAACGTCGCCTTCTACATCGCCTCCCTCACCTTCGGCCCGCTGCTCGGATCCTTCATCACCGAACCAGCCGCCATGACCCTCCTCGCCATGCTCCTCAAAAACCGCTACTTCGATCGCGGCATCAGCAAATCACTCGCCTACGCCACCATCGGACTGCTGTTCGTCAACGTCTCCATCGGCGGTACTCTCACACACTTCGCCGCTCCACCCGTCCTGATGGTCGCCGCCAAATGGAACTGGGGCTTCTGGCACATGCTGACCAACTTCGGCTGGCGCTCAGCCGCCGCCAGCATCGTCTCCACTCTCGCCATCACTGCCGTCTTCTTCAAACAACTGAACAATCTCCATCCACCCGGCGAGTCCCGACAGTTCATTCCCGCATGGCTCACCGCCACTCACATCTCCTGCCTCGCTGCCGTCGTCTACTTCGCGCACTACCCCGATGTGTTCTTCGGCGTCTTCATGCTGTTCCTCGGACTGGTCACAGCCACACGCGAATATCAGGAAACTCTCAAACTCAAAGAAGGCCTGCTCGTCGGCTTCTTCCTCGCCGGACTCGTCGTCTTCAGCAAACTGCAGGCATGGTGGCTGGAACCACTCATTCAAAATATGAGCGGTTCAATGCTGTACTACGGCGCCACCGCCCTGACAGCCATCACCGATAACGCCGCCCTCACACTTCTCGGGGCCCAGGTGCCAAATCTCAGCAGCGAACTCAAATTCGCACTGCTCGCAGGAGCCGTCTCGGGAGGTGGTCTGACAGTCATCGCCAATGCACCCAATCCCGCCGGCGCTGGTATCCTGCAGTCATCCGCAGCCTTCGGCGACGAAGGAATTAACCCCGGTAAACTGTTCCTCGCTGCTCTTTTCCCGACCGCCGTGGCAATCACCTTCTTCTGGCTGATCTGACAAACCCCACACCCAACCAGCAGATCTTCACGGATCTGTATTCACCACCTCACCCGCCAAACGCACAAACAGCCGCTCCAGCAGCAGTTGCGGATCCGTGCGGCTGCCACCCTTGATCTCACTGTCCGCTTCCATCAGCAGCGACAAAATTCGCGAAGCACGCTCAAATCCCAGCCGCTTCAAATAAACTTCAGATGGGCCTACCGCAGTCGAATAAACCCCGGCACGATTCAAAGCCGCCGACAACTTCTCGCCCTGACGAGCCAGCTCGGTGGCCTCCGCCAGCTTGCGAAACATGTACACCACACCACCCAGAATCTTCGCCGGAGTTTCACCGGCCTTGAACAGCTTCTGCAGATTTTCCAAAGCTTTCCCGGGCTGTCCGTCACGCAATGCATCCAGCATCACCCACGTCGTCTCTGTGCGCCACCCGCCCACGGCCGCAATGATGTCCTCACGAGAAATCATGGGGGCATCGCCAGCCAAAGCCACCAGCTTCGCAATCTCCTGACGCAGCATCGACAAACCGTCGCCGGCCATCGCCACAATCATCGCCGCATTCTCACGGTCCAGCGTCTTCCCATACTCCTGCTTCGCTGTCTGCTGCATCCACCGAATCAGCTCAGCACCCTTCAGCTCACCACATTCAATGTTCAGACCATGCTGCTCAACCAGCTTGTAAAGACGCTCGGTCTTCTTCCAGGCCTTCACATCCAAAATCAGCAGTGACGCCTTTGACGGCTGACCAGCATACTTCTCAAGAGCCGCTCGGTTCGCAGAAACAAACGGATCCGCATCCTCAATCAACAGCACCCGCCGGTCGCCAAACATCGACACCGTACGCAAATCCGTCATTACCGTCTTCAAGTCCGCCAGATCACCGGCCAGCCTGGTCAGAGACAACTCGCCCTCTTCACCACCGGCACCCGGGATCCGACGCAGGACCTCAGACCGAAAATACCGCTCCGCTCCATACATCGCCACAATTGCGACTGCAGGGAACTGGGATTTGTCAGCAAGAAATTCGAGTGCATGCATGGCACAAAGATAACGACTGCATAAACCCAAAGTCCAGCCTGCAGTTCACCCGACACACTCACCGCCGGATCTTCGGAAATCATACCAGCAGCGGCTCAATCGGCACCGCTCCATGATCCGCCAAAGGAATCGGACGACCAATATTACTGAGATTCGTGGCGGAAGGGTCCAGCCCCATCGCCCGACAAATCGTCGCCATCAAATCAGGCACACGCACCGGATTCTCCCGCACCTCCATCCCGTCCTCAGAGACCGATCCCCACACCTGACCACCCCGGATCCCGCCACCACCCAGCACCGCTGACCAGCTGCCCGGCCAGTGATCTCGACCAGCGTTCTCGTTGATCTTCGGAGTCCTCCCGAATTCACCCATCCACACCACCAGCGTATTCTCCAACAAACCACGCTGCTGCAGATCCGACAATAACGCTGACCACGCCGGATCCAGCACACCACACAGGTCACCCACCGCCTTGAAGTTGTCCGCATGAGTATCCCAGCCACGGCCAGCACCGCCCGCCACGCTGTTCAGCGAAACCTCCACAAAAGGAACCCCCCGCTCAACCAACCGCCGAGCCAGCAGGCAGCCCTGACCAAAAGGATTCCGACCATACGCCTCACGCACAGACGCATCCTCACGCTCCAGTTCAAAAGCCTCCACCGAAGCCGACTTCATCATCCTCACTGCTCGCTCATACGACTGCAGATGACTGCGACCCGGAGCATCCGGACGGTCCGCCAAAAATGACTGCTCCAGCACACCCAGCAAACGCAGTCGCTCGTCAACCTGACCACCACTCAGACGCGATGCCGGTTTCAGATTCCGCACCTGAAACGATACCCCCTGATCCGCATCCGTCTCCGCTGCCACCACCAAAGGCGACCACGCCGGTCCAAGGAAGCCTGATGTGAACGCCGCCGGATTCAGCGCCCGAAACGGATTAATGCTGATGCACGCCGGCAGGTCACTGCCCTCACGCTGCAATGCTTTACCCACCACCGAACCCAAAGCAGGATACGTCAATGGTCCCTGCGGCAAATAACCGGTCCGCAGGTAGTAGGTTGCTCGAGTATGGTCGCCCTCCTTCGTCGTCATCGAACGAATCAAAGCCAGATCCTGCATCCGCTGAGCCACCCTGGGCAAATGCTCAGCAATCCGAATTCCCGCAACACTTGTCTCAATCGCCTTTGTCGGCCCGCCGTTTTCATGAACAGGATGCGGATCAAACGTCTCCATCTGGCTGGGACCACCAGACATCCACAGCAAAATGCAGGATCGCGGCGGACGCTGCCCCGACCGCTCAACCTGCGCCGCCAGACGAGGCAGCCAGCCGGACATCGACGCCCCCAACAGCGACAAACCACTCAGACCGCAAAATCGCCCTCGAGACATCCGCTGCATCGCCATTCCCCGCTCCCACCACCGCCCAGCACCACTCTCTGCACACACCAGCACTCAGTGATTCAGCACAAACTCTGAACTGTTCAGCAGAGCCCAGAATACGTCCGCCAATGCCGCACTCGCAGATTCCGACTGCCGCACATACTCCAGCATCGCAGTTCGCTCTGACTCCACCGGACGCCGACTCAAGGCCGCCAAAAACAACGTCTCCAGACGCTCCTCGTCCGTCATCAGCGGAAACTCCACCACCCCCCCCAATGTCTGACTGTTCTCCAGACTGGTCGCCGCATCCACAAACTCTCCGTTCATCATCGCCAAAGCCTGCAGTATCGTCGTTTCCTTCTGCAGCGGAGAATCACCCTCGTCACGAAACAGCTCAAGAAAAGTGGCCCGCGGAGTCTCTGCGGAAATCACAAAGGGATTGTCCGTCCGATACGGCTGATAATAACCCGTCGCCTCTGCCAGACTGTCAAAGAGCTGCTCAGGAGTCAGCCCGCGAACAGCCGCCCGCGCGAATCGCAATGGATCCGACTGCGACTCATGCGTCTGTCGGCTGCTGAGCTGATACACACGAGTCCTGGTGATCGTGCGAACCAGAAACTGCAGGTCAAAATCATGAGCCACCATCTGGTCCGCCAGCAACTGCAGCACCTCAGGATGAGATGGCGGATTGTTCTCCGAAAAATCATCCACCGGATGCACAATCCCCTGACCCATAAATAATGCCCACACCCGATTCACAGCCATCCGCGAAAACCACGGATTACCACGCGATGTGACCCAGTCCGCAAGGACCTCGCGAGCAGATCGGTTCAAACCCCAGTCAGGCTGCTCGCCCTCCAAAAATGCCGCCTGCACCGTCTGATCCTTATCCGGAATTGCTATGCTGCGACTGTCACGACGCTCCGCCAGCACCGCCGACATCCCCGCTTCCGCATCCACAGGACGGAATCCAGAATAAAATGCCGCCAGACTCCAGAACTGACCCTGCTTCCAGCGGTCAAACGGATGATCATGACACTGCGCACAGTCCAGACGCACACCCAGAAAAGCCCGCGCTGTTCCAGCCGCCAGATTCTCAGGACGCATCTCACGAATGACATAAAACGCCGCCGGACTGCTGGCCGAACGCAGCACAGAACCCGCAGCCGCACCGTCGCCGTCCAGACCGCCACTGTCCAGTGATACCGTCAGCAACTCACGCACCATCCGATCATACGGCACGCCAGATGAAAACTGAGTCCACAGCCAGGCCTCAAATCCAGGCACCAGACGCCGTCCCGACAAGTCATTAAATGCCTCCGGTATCAGCGCGTTTCGCCACAGAATCGTGAAATGCCGCACAAATGCAGGACTGTCCAGTAATGAATCCACAAGTGCCGAACGCTTGTCCGACCGCTCATCAGCCAAAAACTGACGCACTTCAGAAACCGCCGGGACCCGACCAGCCAAATCCAGATACAGCCGACGCACAAACTCTTCGTCAGAAGAAACCGCCGCCGGCTGCACACCAGATGACTGCCACGATCGCTCAAAGATACGATCCACCTCGGCCGCCGCCTCAGCAACCGACAAACTCTGCGATGCACCTGCCACAGCCGCCGCAGACGGCTCAGACGGCTCAGACGGCTCAGACGGCGTCGACTGAAACAGACACACACCCAGCAACAGAGCTGCCAGCTTCAACATCGTCGCTAATCCCCGGACCAGGAAAAAACAAAGCCCGACTCACTGACAAACTCCCGCCCAAAGCCTTCTCAGAGACCAGACACGCAGGCTTTTGTCTAAAAATGTTACTCCTCGGCCAGCACCGCGTTGTGATACACCTCCTGCACGTCGTCACACTCGTTCAACAGGTCCAGAAACTTCTTGAACGTCTGAGCATCCTCGCCGGAAATCTGCTTCGTCGACTGCGGCAGCCACGTCACCTCAGCCGTCTCCAGTTCCAGACCCGGAAACCCCTCCTGCAAGGCCGTCTTCGCCTTGAAAAACTCGGACGCCTTCGCGTACAGACTGATCTGACCCTCGTCTGCCTCGACGTCGTCCACATCCACGTCCGCATTCAACATCACTTCCAGCACCTTATCACCGTCGTCGCCCGCAAACCGAAATAAAGCCACATGGTCAAACATGTGCGATACAGAGCCAGTCGGCCCCATGCGCGAACCCGTACGATTAAAACAGTTCCGCACGTCCGTGATCGTCCGATTGTTGTTGTCCGTCAGACAGTCCACAATTACCGAACAACCGCCCGGACCAAACCCCTCGTAACGCACCGTCACAAAGTCCTCGCCACCAGCCCCCGCAGCCTTCTCAATTGCCCGGTCAATCACATGAGCCGGCACCTGCTCACGCTTGGCTCGCTCCACAAGATGACGCAGCGTCGGATTGTTTTCCGGATTCGGCACCCCATTCCTGGCCGCCACATACAACAGTTTGCCATAACGAGAATACAATTTGGATTTAATGGCTGCCGTCTTGAAGATGGCATGCTTGCGATTTTCGAAGCTTCGTCCCATACCGCCGACCAGTCAATATTTTTGAATGAATCGACAGCACGCCGCTGCGCCGCCGACAATCCCTGATTCTAACACAGTCCCCCCATTTCATCGCCACCGGAAACCACCCCCCGCCTCCCCGAATCTTCCAAAAGACTCAGACGCAAATCCGCAGATACCACCGCGTCCTCCTCCCGACACAATCGCTCCCGCACCGCCGCCACCGCCGCTGCACCGCCCCGCCGACATAACGCCCAGCCCGCCGCCGCTCGCACCAGACCCGAACCGTCCTCCAGCGCACAGATCAGCTCCGACTCTCCTCCCAGATCCGGCAGATTCCCCAGCACAATCGCTGCATTCCGACGCAAAATCTCACACCCCGTACGTTCCAGTGCCGTACCACCAAAAATCAGCCGAAATTCTGCCTCACACATCCGCAGCAGCCCCGCCGGATCCACCATCACCGGCCACTCCCGCGAACGATCACGAAACTCCGGCAAAACCGTTTCTGCAGCAAACCGGTTCCACGGACAGACCTCCTGGCACACGTCACAGCCAAACAGCCAGCCCCCCACGCCCGCACGCAGCTCCCGAGGTATCCCGCGATCTCGCAGCTCAATCGTCAAATAACTAATGCACCGCTTCGCATCCAATACACCCGACTCCGGAAATGCACCGGTCGGACACTCGTCCAGACAACGAGTACATGTGCCGCACCAGTTCCCCTCCTCCGACCCATCACACACCAACTCAGCATCCGTCAGAATTGCAGCCAAAAAAAACCAGCTTCCAAAACTACGACTGATCAGCATCGTATTCCGGCCAAACCAGCCCAAACCCGCCAGCCGACCAAAATCACGCTCCAGCAAAGGCGCTGAATCAACCACCACTCGCGCCTTGCTCGAGGGCAGGGCGGCTCGCAAGTGAGCCACCACAGGAGCCAGCCGACGCTTCAGCAGCACATGATAATCCTCACTGCCCCACGCATAGCGCGATATCCGCGCCCCGTCCGCAGCCCCCGCCACAGAACCGTCATGGTAATTCATCGCCGCCATCAGCACACTGCGACAGCCCGGCAGCAATGACTCCGGATGACGACGCAGTTCCGCTCGAGACTCCATCCATGACATCTCGCCATGATGCCCCGACTGCAGCCACCGCAGCAAACCATGGAAACCCGCCGGAGTCACTGCGGGGGCAATCGCCAAATCCGCAAATCCCTGCTCGCAGGCCAGAAGCTTCAGCTCACGAGATAAAGATTCGCCTGCCCGCATCGCCACTCAACCCAGTACACTTTGCACCTGGTGCAGATGACGCCGGCCAGTCAGCACCACCTCGTCCGAACCAATCCGCTGCAATGGGGAATAACGGGGATGTCGGCCGTCCTTCCAAGGATCATTGCTCCGAGCATTATAACAGCAGATGAAGGCCCACCGCGGATAATCACTTTGATTCTGATCGGAACGATGCAGAGTATTTCCGTGAAACAACACCGCTGAACCCGGCTCAAGCTCCACATGCACCAGCTCCAGACGCTGCAATGCCGCCTCCACTCGCTCCATGTCAGCACCCGTCTGATCACCACGCTTCAGATGATCAATTCGCCCCATCCGCTGTGATCCGCGCAATACCTGCAGACAACCATTCTCATGAGTCGCACGGTCAACTGCAAACATGCAGCTTGCCATGTCCGGAAACAAACACCCGTTGCTGTACCAGTAACCGTAATCCTGGTGCCACGTCCAGGCGCCGCCAATTCGAGGCTCCTTGAGGATCATCTTGTGGTGATAATGATACACCTCGTCACACAACAGCTGCTCCATCGCCGAAACCAAAGGATCACACTGCACAATCGCACTGTAAATGCTGTCCGCTGGCAGCTCGTTCTCAACAACCAACTCCACTGCACCACCCTCGCCGTCCGCTCGCGATGTCCGACGCTCAGACAACACTCGGTCCTGCTTCGCAATCTCACGCAGCAGTGATGTCTCCTCCGCAGACAACAAACCGTCTACAATGATGTAACCGTCCCGGTCAAACGCCTCAACCGCGTCCAGTGTCAGAAAATCGGTCCGCATCAATCCGCTCCCCGAAGAAAATCCACCGCCGCACGTACCGATATCGTACCCTCGTAAATCGCACGACCCGTAATCGCTCCAGTCAGACCCGGTCGCTCACGCCATATCGAACGCAGCGCCGCCAGATCCGCCATCGTCGTCACTCCTCCCGATGCAATCACCGGCAATCCCATGTCCGCCAAAATCCGAAAGTCCTGCAACGTCCCCTCGTCTATCCCCTGCATCATCCCGTCGTTAGCGATGTTCGTGTAAATGACCGCCGCCAGCGGCAAACCGACAAACCTTCGAGCCAGCTCAAGTGCCGAAACCTCCGATACCTCCAGCCAGCCGTCCGTCGCTACCATCGAATTGCGCGCATCCAAACCCAGCACCAGCTGACCCGGAAACACACCGCACATCCCCGCAAACCATTCCGGCTCACGCAACGCTTTCGTACCAATGATCACACGATCCACACCCGTCTGCTCCAGCGTCGCTCGAATCAAATGCTCGTCACGGATCCCGCCTCCCAACTGACACGGTAAACCCGTCGCCTTCACAATCCGACGCACCACATCCTGATTCACAGGACGACCCGCCTTCGCACCGTCCAGATCCACCAGATGCAGCCGCTCAGCACCCTCCTGCTGCCACCGACAGGCGACCTCTACAGGGTCGTCCGAAAATACGGTGCTGTCCTCGTAATTTCCCTGCCGCAGACGTACGCAGCGGCCTCCCAGAAGATCTATCGCGGGCAATAACTGCAACATGGATATTAATGACCTGCGCGGCAGACGAATTCGAACCGTCAGCTTCGACCGCCGCCAAAAGTCACAGACCGACGACGGCACAGCCCACAGATTACACGGCAAAGGGAGCCCGGTCGAGCCTTCTTCAGGCTGCCTGCGAGACGGTTTCCTTCTTGCCATATCCGGCAAGACGACTCAACACTCCCAAACGCATCGTCGCCAGCAACACCATAAACGATGGCACCATAATCGGACGAATCACAAACGTGTCCAGCACCACGCCCGTCGCCAATGCCAGTCCTAACTGGTCCATCCCCACCAGACTGCCTGCCATCAGCGAAGAAAATGTCCCCGCCATGATCACGCCGCAACTCGAAATAATGCTGCCCGTCTTCTCCAGTGCCACTGTAATGCCCCGCAACGGACCATGCACCTTCTGCTCCTCTTCAATTCGAGCCATCAGGAAGATGTTGTAGTCCTCACCCACGGCAATCAAAATCGTGAACAAAAACATCGGGACCTTCCAGTCCAGTCCCGTAAAACCCTGCGGATCCATCGCCCAAAATGCCAGATATGTGAATCCCAAAGTCGCAAAATAACTGTACAGCACCGTAAACATCAGATAAGCACAAATCCCCGGCTTCTTCAGCAATGCCCACAAAATCAAATACACCCCCAGCATCACCAGCGCATCTATCCGAATCTGATCTCGGTCCGTCACAGCCTTCAAATCGCTGATCTCCGCCGTGTTCCCCACAAACCACAGACGCGCATCCCGCAGACCGTCCGGCAACTCCGTCCGGATCCGATCACGCAGCATCCGAAACTCACTGATGCTGCTCCGCGCAAATGGATCGTTCTTCGGTATCAGATTCACCCGCGTAATCGAATGATTGTTAGGGCTGACGAAATACTGGCGAGCATGCAGTTTCTGAGCCTGACGCACCGCGATGCTCGGACGAGTCCGAAACTCACGCTGACCTCGCGGTGATGACAGCGAACGCACAGAATCCAGACCCAGTTTGTCCTTCTGAGCCACCAGACGCTCCGTAAACTCCCGAATCAATGTAAACGACGCGCCCTGCATCGTCGTGAAATCCAGACCCTCCGCCTCTATCATCAGCGTGATCGGAGAAACCTCGCCCGCCGGGAAATGCTTCTGAGCAGCCTCGGCCCCGTACACGCTCGCTGCCGTCTTCGGCAATTCCGACAGCAACCCGTAACTCAGATCACCAAAGTAAATCACACCCGCTGCCGCAAATGGCAGCAATATCGCCATACTCCCCAGCCACGCAAACCACGGACGACGCTCCAGAAAAGCACCCATCCACTTCCAGCCCATCGACAACAACCGCAGATTCTTCACCCGCGCAAAAACCCCCCGACCCGCAGGGAACGTGTCGGCAGGGCGAGTCATCATGGCAGGCCAAAATGCGTACAGACGACACAGTCGCAGAATGGCCGGCGTCAGCGTGAGCGAAGCCAGCAGACAAACCCCCAAACCAAACGTTATCGCCACACCCGCCTGACTGAACTTGCCAAACTCCGCAAAATACATCATTCCAATGCCGCACATCACTGTCCCGGCACTCGCCGTCAGCGCTGCCCCAATCCGCTGCATCGTCCCCGTAATTGACTCCTCGATCGTCTGACCAGCATCCAGATCCTCGCGATATCGAGCAATCAGGAACAGGCAATAATCCACACCAGCACCATAAACCAGCACCGTCACATAAGTCTCAATACCGTTGAACAACGATACGATTCCCAGCTGCGCACCGATCGCCAGCAAATGCTTCGATACCGCAGTCGCCACACCCACCGTCATCAGGGGAATAAAGGCCAGTGCCGGAGCCCGATAAATGCCAATCAACAAAGCAACCACCAGGATCACCGTCCAGTCTTCCGTCGACTTGGCACTCTTGCGAGACTCCATCATCATGTCCCGACCAAACGTCGCACTGCCACTGATCGCAATCTCCAGACCAGCTGGCAGCGAACCCGCCTGACCCGACGGAACACGCCGCATCCGCTCAACAAACTGCTCCACCTCATTCACAATCTTAACATTCGCCTGATCCAGAAATTCTGTCGTCAGCCACAGCACGATCGTCGTCGCCTGCTTGTCCTCACTTACCAGCAGTTCACCCACCTTGCGGTCCTCAAACCACGCTATCCCCTGCACAATCTGAGCCTTGTCTTTCTCAGCACCGCCAGCAACGGCAGCAGTCGGCTCAGATGCAGACGACTCAGCACCCCCAGCAGACGGCTCAGTCGCTGCCTCGGCCGGAGAATCCTCCTCAGACTCCTGCCGCGGATCCGGCAAACCCGCGATCCGATGCAACTCTGGCACCACCTGCTGAGCCACAAAGTCATAGTCCGAAGGTAACAGCCCCTCTGCCCCGCTCTCCCGACGCGCAATCAACACCACCGTGCTGCGCATCTGATCATCCGGGAACGCCTCCCGAAATACACCGTTCGCTATCACACTGTCAGAATTCGCCGGCAAAAAGGCAAACTCGCCGTTTGCGACAACGGACTCCCACGGAGGCGCAATACGCACACTGACTGCCAGCAGCACCACCCACGCCACCACAATCAGTACGGCGTGTCGGGCAGTCAGATCTCCAAGACGTTTATAAAGCATCAGTAGCGCCCGAATTGCTATTCAGTCACCGGGATCACCCGGATCCCAAAACACCCGCAAAAATATTACCAGCCATCAAGACCGTATCGTCCGGAACCCGGAAAATCAATCCAGCCCCGCCCCCGATACACCTGAACGCCAACCCCGCAGCCAATTAAAAAAGACAGTGAAAACAGGGGTTTCCGGAAATTTAGGATAGCTAAGAAAAACACACAGAACTCGCAAGCCCTGACCGGAATCCATTGCGCCCGCATGCACTTCCAGATGCCACCTGATATACTCGACCACTTTCCAAAACCCGCAAAACTGACCCGAGACACTCTCCGGAGCCCTCTCAGTTGTCAAAAGACGTTCCCTACACTGACGCCCAGCTGGCTGCCTTCGATCTGGATCGAAGCCGCCTGCCAAAACACGTGGCGATCATCATGGACGGAAACGGTCGCTGGGCAAAGGAAAAAGGACTGCCACGCATCGAAGGACACCGCCGCGGAGTCAACTCGGTCCGCGCTGTCGTCGAAGAAGCCTCCCGACTCGGACTGCAGCAACTCACCCTCTACTGCTTCTCCAGCGAAAACTGGAAACGACCGCCCCGCGAACTCTCACTCCTCATGGCACTGCTCCGACAATACCTCGTCGAAGAACGCCGCGAAATCCGCAGACAGGGACTAAGATTCCGCGTCATCGGAGTCACCTCAGGACTGGACCCCGTCATCCAGCAGGAAATCGTCGACACCGAACAACTCACAGCCCACAACGATGGCATGACCCTCTGCCTCGCCATCAACTACGGAGCACGGCAGGAAATCACCCTCGCCGTACAGCAACTCGCTCAGGCCGCCAAAGACGGTACTCTCGACCCCCGACACATCAACGAAAACACCATCGCTGCTGCTCTCATGACCAGCGGCATGCCCGACCCCGACCTCGTCATTCGCACAGCCAGCGAATTTCGTATCAGCAACTTCCTGCTCTGGCAAATCAGTTACTCCGAACTCTGGGTCTCCGATCGACACTGGCCCGAATTCAAAGCCGAAGATTTCCGCTCAGCCCTCAAAGACTTTCGCCAGCGTGATCGCCGCTTTGGAGGACTCTCGGGCGATCAAACTCCCGCAAGCTGCTAAAACCAACCTCAGAAAAACCACTCAATAACTTACCGCAGGAATTACCCCATGCTCGGCTGGCGGCTGCTCATGTCCGCAATCCTGATCCCGCTCGTCTGCGTCCTGTTCCGACTGGACCTGCAACTGGGACCACCCGCCTGGATTCTCTTCGCACTCTGCCTGCTCATCGCCACTCGCAGCGCGTGGGAACTGACCGATCTCCTCAAAACTCGCGCCTTTCAGCCCTGCTTTCCACTCATCGGAATCCTCAGTAACCTCGTCATACTGGCCGCCTGGCTGCCCGCACTGCTGCAGCGAGGGCAAACCCCCACGCTCACTGCCTCACTCACCGGGATCGCCGCTGCTGTCACCGCCAGCTTCCTGATACTCCTCGCATGGGAAGCTTGGCACTTTCAGGAACCAGGTCGCTCCATGGAAGCTCTGGGCGGCGGACTCGTGTCCGTGCTCTATGCCGGAGCACTCCTGGCTGTCACCGCACAACTCCGCTGGTACCCCACCGCCGATAATGGCTACTTCGCACTCGCCTCCATGATCATCTGCGTCAAATCCGGAGACACCTGCGCCTACACCTTCGGAAGACTCTGGGGCAAAAGCAAAATGGCCCCCAGACTCAGCCCCGGAAAAACATGGATGGGACTCGTCGGAGCTGTCGTCGGCAGCATCGCCGGCACTTGGCTCTGGCTCACCTTTGCCGGACAACTGTTCGCAAATTCACCACAATCCGCCAGCCTGCCCGTCGTTGTCCTCTACGGACTCACCACAGGGCTCGCCGGACTCATCGGTGACCTCGTCGAATCACTCATCAAACGCGACGTCGGAAAAAAAGACTCAGCCGCACTCATGCCCGGCTTCGGCGGACTCCTCGACCTCGTCGACAGCCCGCTCTATGCCGGTCCCGTCGCTCTCGCCTGGTGGACGCTCCTGCCACCAGCCTGCTAAACCAGCCTCAATCGCAGCTAAAACAACCCGCCACCCACACCCACCCGCGCACCTGACTCTGCTCCTCTCACAACTCCGTATCGCTGCGGCTCCGTGAGAAAAAGCCACGCACCGTCGACAACAGTCAGCAGCCCGCAACGCCAGCACTCACACCCGCGACGCGTCCACCGAACACCGTCCACCGCCCACTGACCTCTGTCCACTAAAAAAGCCCGCTGCCTCTGGCCTCCCGCCGCTACATCCTGTGCAGCAGAAAGGCAAAGACAACGGGCCCGGCCCACGGCCCCGGACAGATCAGACTTCGCAACTCCTGACGTCCCTGTCAGCTCGTCGCAAATCACAACCCGCCCAGCGATTTCGAAATCAACGTCAAAACACATCCAGAATAAAATGATGACCGCTGTGATACGGCTTCTCAGTCGGATAAAAGTTGTACCAGCTCTTGTTGTACACCGGGATCCGCATCGATGGCTCGTAGCGATAGTACAGGTGATCGTACTGCTGCGGCTTCTGGAACGAATGCGGATAGTAAATGTACGGGTAGTAGTAGAAACGCTGCCAGTCTGAAGGCTGACCCGGAGGAGCGGCTTCTACCGACCTCGTGGAGCTCAGCACAGCAACCGCTATCACGGCAATCGCAACCAATCTCTTCAACATCTCAATCCCCTCCGGCGAAACTGCCTCACAAAGCTGCACACGCCAGCCTGTACAACCCAAAACCACCAGAAATTTCAGACGAGCTCGGCACACGGATCGATTCTCGGACAACCTAAGGGTTGTCTCAATCGCCCCCGGAAACAGAACCTCGACCCACTGTGCCGAGCCTCGTCTCAATACGCAGTCTGCAACGCCGTCCATCACACCCGTGGATCTCTCCCATTCACAAATGCTGACGCCGCAACAAGCGTTAACATCGGCACCACCGGCAGACAAAAATCAGTACATTCAGCAGAATCGTCAGGTCCCGCAGCCAAACACCGCCAAAAACTGAGTGAAAACCCGCCGCCTCCGCTCCCATTCCTCGCCGCAATTCGCAAAAATCACCCCCACCTGCAGCCATTTTCCCAAATCTCACGGTTTTTTTTGGTTGTTACCCCCCGTCGGCAACCTTGCGGCAGCTTTCGCCTGTCCCATCCACTCCTCAACAGCCAGATTAACCTGCCCACCCAACCTCGGATCTCACATATGCTCAAGCCTCACGGACGTCCCCCCACCCTGTTCACTCTGGCTCTGCTCCTGCTCGCCACCACCATCGCCAGCCCCGCCACCACCGCTGACGAATCAGCAGCACCCCCCCGCGGACGCATCTTCAGCCGCGTCTGGCATACCAGACTGCGTCCCGAAGACAGCTTCAAATACCTGAATACCGTTCGCGAACAACTGGGCATCCCACAATCACCCGTCCTGCTCATGGGTGGCGCAGCAGGTCGCGTTTCCGTGGGAATGGGCCCCCGCCGGATCCGCAAACCCGATGAAGCCGCCCCCGAAATGGCTGGCACGCTGTTTTTTCTCCAGACTCTCCCCGAAGTTTCACTCGATAACCCCATCACCTTCGAAACCTGCGAATCCCGCGATAAGTTCGAAGAACTCATCCGACAGCAGGCCAGCATGATGGGACCCGCTGTCGAAATCCTCGGCGCAGAAGATCGCTTCGAAGTCAAACTGGACTTCGAAAAACTCCGCAACACACCGCCCCCGATAGCCCCGGCCGGACCCGGCAAAGGCGAAACCAAACAGTCCTTCGCAATCTCCATCGTCGCAACCGCCAGCGTCGGAGATGCAGCGGGGGCCGCCGGAAAACCACCCGAACCGCCCAAATCCATGTCCACCTGGTACCGGTTTCAGGACGGAATTATGTATTCCTGCCGGTCCGATGCCCTCAACACCCTTGAACTGCCCACCCGTGAAGGCCTGAAACTCGACGAAGAACACGTCGGACAGGACCTGTATGCTGACTTCGACTTCACACAGGTCCCCTCAGACTTCCGCCAGGCCTTCTGGGCAGCCCTCGAAAGTCAGGCCTCCGTCTTCCTGCAGCAATTCGATAACGAAGCCGAAGGTACTTATTCGCTCCGTCGAGTACTCGCGGAAGGACGACTGGAACTGCTGCGGCGAGTCATGTTTGACATCGATCGCGCCCGCTTCGCACTCAAACTGTCCGCCGCAACCGGACAGCCCGTGGTCAGTCAGATACGAATCCGCGCTCGCGAAAACAGCACCCTCGCATCCTTCCTGTCCGTCGTCAGCAATCAGGGCACACAACTGGCCGCTCTCGAGGATCAGGCCTCGCCTCTCGTTATTTCCACCACCGTCGCTGTCCCCGAATCCATCCGGCCATTCCTCTCCTTGCTCGCCGGCTCAACCGGACTGCGACTGAAGGAAGCCGCCGGCGATACCCCTGCCGCTACTGTCCTCGTCGATGACCTCGTCGCAGCACTGCAGCAGACTGTCGATTACGGCATCCTCGACGCCTCATTCTGCCTGCGTGGCACTGTCGAAAACGGTCTGCTGCCCTGCGGAGGCATGCGTCTGGAATCCGCCGAAAAATTCCTCGACGCTCTCGAATTCCTCCTGCAGGCCACTTCCGCCAGTGAATCCGTCACCGTCAGCCGCAGCGAAATCGGTGACTACCGCATGCTCTCCATCCGCGCTGAAAAAACTCCCGTACCCTTCGCCGGCAACGCCATCCCGCTGCAGCTCAACCTTGCCGCCACTGGCTCCTGGCTCTGGTTCACCGTCGGAAATGAATCAGCCGTTCAAATGCTTGAGGAGATTGTTGCCGGCAGCGAACAGGCCCTCCAGAAAAATTCCATCGGCTCTCCGCTGCTCGTTCGCATGCAGCTCAGCCAGTGGCTCGGACAGACAGACGATGCACTCAGCAAAGTCCCCGGACAGTGGCTGGAAACCCTCGAACGCTGGCTGCAAAAAACCACCGCCCCAAAAATGTCGTTCTCAATTAATGGCGAGGCCTCAACACCCGAACCCACGACAGAAAAAAAATTCAACAGCTATGCCGCCAAAGCACTGACGAAAGAAGATTCCGATGTTGAATTGAAGATTCGCTCGGCCGAACAGGAATTGCTCGTCGATGCCAGCGTCGGCACCGGCATCGCCCGCTTCGCCGTCGCCCAGTTCATCGACGCACAAAGCCGCATGTTCAGCAACATGCGGTTCTCGTTCGGCGGAACAGGGCAGGGCGGAGCCATCAAGCTGCAGCTCGGCGGCCCCGCCACGGACGGAAAAGCCGGCGGAGCTCCGCCAAAACAATGATCGGCAACGACACACTGTCGCTGCCCGATTGATCACCCGAGGCTCAGCGTGAGCACCGACAATATGAGCACCGACAATCCGTTCGAAGTCATCGGAGGGCACGGGCCTGAAATTGATGCCCTTCGCCCCCCAGGCTGGTTCGTCGTTGTTGACGGAAATCGCATCGCCTGCGGTCGACTGGTGCAGCTGCCGCCAATCTGCATCAAAACAGGGGCCACCGACAATCTGTCTCCCTTCAGCTCCATCGTTCAGGTTCCCGCATATCGCCTCGTTCTGCGACAATATCAGGTCAACTGCCACTACTACCTCCACGAATCCGTCGCCAGCCAGCTGACACTCACCCGCAGAATCGGAGGACTTATAACTATCAGCGGACTGCTGATGCTGATCCTGAGCCCCTTCCTGCTGACCGGCCCACCAGCCATTATTGCCGCACTGGGCATTCCCATCGCTCTGCTCGGAAAAGTCGCGGCCAGCTTCGCCGATCCCAGACTGCGCATCGACAGCACCGGCCCCGCAAACACATTCGTGCTCCGCGGCTTTGAATCCCCCTTCTTTCAAACGCTCGCAGAAATCGTCGCCAGGAATTCGCCGTGACTATCCCCGACTGCCAGCTCGATCATCTCGTAGTCACGGCCCCCGTACTGGCCGATGGCATCCGCTGCGTAGAACAGCGACTCGGCTGTCGCATGCAGCCCGGAGGCAAACACCCGCGAATGGGTACCCACAACGCACTGCTCAGAATTGGCGACACCTGTTATCTGGAAGTCATCGCCATCGATCCCGACGCCCCTCCCGCCACTCGACCACGCTGGTTTCAGCTTGACGATCTGCAGCCGGAATCACCGACGCGACTGACGGCCTGGGTCCTCCGCACCACCAACATCGTCGCCACACGCCGTGCGGCCATCGACAGTTGCACTGACCCCGGACCAGTCGAAGACATGCAGCGCGCTGACCTCAGCTGGCAAATCACCATACCCGCAGATGGCCGACTGCAACTTGACGGCATCATGCCCTCACTCATCCAGTGGCACACACACCTGCTGCCACCCGCACGCCTGCCAGACTCCGGAATTCAACTGTCTCACCTGGAACTGCTGCACCCCCGCGCTCAACAGCTGCAGCACTGGCTCAACAGCCTCGGCTGCAACCGCCACATCATCACCACAGAATATCCACAACCATCCCTCACCGCCCACTTCCTGACACCACTCGGAACAATCACCCTCTAAATACAGACCAGCCCAATACCCGCTGCGATCATCCCCGAAAATCCGCGCTCATCCCTCGCGGAAAAAATTATCCCGCCATTCGTGTCCATTCGCCGTTCAAAAACCACCATTGGCACCCCGCAAGTGCCTGTCCAAAAACTCAAATGTCCCCACACCGTGAATCCGGTGCGGACCATCAAAAAACTCCAGCTCCGCTCGCTCTGATATTCCCAGCCGGTCAAAATGTCGCCGCACCCTGCCAAACTCACCAGACACCAGCTCCGTCGGCTGACCTCCGTCACGATGACCAGCCTCCACCATGAACGGTCGAGGTGAAATCAGCTGAGCAAGCTCCGCATAACTCGCCACATGCGCCAGATTCCACTCCGGTATCTCGTATTCACCCGTAAAAACATAACTGTACCGCTCGTCATTCGACGCAATCGTTCGCGGCCAGTCCGTGAAGTCACCCGAACAAATTGACAATCTGTATTCCTCCAGCAATGCCGGCACACGCATCGCCGTCTTACCGCCATAAGACAGCCCGTAAAATCCAATCCGATCGGCATCCACCCCAGGCACCGTCTTCAGCCACCGCAACAACTGCTGATGCTGCGACACAATCAGGCTGAACAACGAACGACCCAGCGGATTGCTCATCCGCTGCAACACCCGAAAATCATCCCCGCCCCGATACGGATTCTGGGGCGCAAACACAATGTAACCACGACGCACCAACTCCTCACTGAAAGCACGATAAGCAGCATAAGAACCGGGCTCGCGCGAAATCGTGTCCAGCGGAGTCCCCTCCAATCCGTGCTGACACACCACCACCGCACGCTGCTCACCAGCACTCAGGCCCCGCGGCAACAACAAAACTCCACCCGCCACCACGTCCTCAAACACTTCCAGCCACACCTCATAACCCACATACTCCGCCGTCTCCAGAATCCGTCTCGAGCGCGGTCGTAACTCCCTCGGAATCTGAGGCACCCGACCAATCAACTCCTCCTGCACCACGGCACGCAAGCCACGCTGACGCTCTGGCCAGCCTGATTCCTGACCCGGAGCCACCAGCCAAACCGCATCCCGCACCCGCTGACTGCCCCGAATCAAACGCTGCACATGCTCCTGCAACTCGTCCAGCTGACGCCGTTCACGCTCATCCGCAAATAACCCCAGACTTTTCTCAGCAACCGGCTCACCACCACCAGACACCAGCGCAACTGCCCCCGCCACCTGTCCTCCAGCAGACTCCGACACCTCCGCATCCGGCAAAAAACCCTTCAAAAATGCGTCCACAACAACACGGCTCCCAGGTACCCCCGCACGCTCCATCCCGTCCGCACCATGTCCAAACAGCTGCAGCCGCGACTCCGCACCATACACCGCATAAAACTTTCGCGCTCGCTCAGCCTCCGCACGCACCGACGAAAATTCACACACTTCCACTCGACCCGGAGCTGCTGCCTGTGCCCGCCCCCGCAACTCCTCCGCCACACCTCGAAACTCCGGCACCCTGCACGCCTCCAGCACCAGCGTCCTCGGCGCAATCAAACCAGCCTGCTCCGCATCACCGAACTCCGTCAGCAGACGCCACACATTGCGATCAATCGGCTCCTGCCATAAACCCTCTCGCTGCTGAAAATATCCAGCCACCCAGCACGAACGAATCCGCCGGTCAACAGCCGCAGCCGCCATCGCTATCCGACCACCCTCGCCCACACCACCCACACCAATCGGCAAACTTTCCACAGCACCAGCCCCCGCCTCAGCACGCAGCCAGCGTTCCAGCAAATCCACCGCCGCCAGCACCTTCTGCACTTCATAGCCAGCCACATGTCGGCCCACCACAAAGGACTGCCGATACAAATACTCCCGATGCGACTGGTTCGTCAGCACCACGTCCGCATTCCCCGAAAAACGCTGACCGCGACTGATCAGCGCAGGTACCACTACCACACAGCCAGCCTCCACCAGACGACCCACCAGACCCTGCGACACCTCCGCACCCGCACTGCCCCCGCACAGCATCTCCGGAGTCCAGGCAGTGTCGGGCACCAGCACCACCGCACCGCGAATTTTTTCCGGCACCACCAGCAATCCCTCAGCCGTCACTCCCGACAGCACAGGCCACCGCACACGCCGCAAACCGCCACCCGACGGCCCCTCAAACCCCCATGTTCCCGCTGCATCGACAGCACTCGCCAGACCCGCGAGCGACTCAGCCCCGGTCAAACGCGGATCCACCACACCCAGCAGACGCCGCAGTTCGCCGCGCCGCTCTTCCGCACGCTCCCGCAGCGTATCTGCACTCGACAAAAACGGTGCCCACAACTGGTCACGCAGAGGCGGAGCAGCAGCCAGCTCACGCAGACAAAAACGCCTTAAACCCGACACCATCACCCGATCCAGCGGCTGCTCCGACTCCAGATGCTGCGTCCCCGCCAGCGTCTCCGGCCAGCGTTCGTCACCCGCTGCCGCTTCCCCCGCACAGATTGACCCCGCCGGCAGCACACACCAAACAAACAACAGCAGTCGCCAGCTCAGCCCGATGTCCACGCCGCTGCCCTCCCACACTGCATCCCGAACATCAGCACTCACTCCCGAAACTGCAGCGCAAATACATCCGCCTCCTGCAGCTCCAGATGCAGTCGCACCGGCTGACCTGCCAGCGGCGAAAGATCACCCCCAGACCACTCCAGCTGCCCCTCAATCTCATCACCCACCAACGCTCGACAGTCAGCCAGACTAAAACGAGGCAACGGCTGCCCCGCCGCACTCAACAACTCGGCTCGCACTGATCCGCCAGCACTGGTCGCATAATTCAGAAACAAACGCTTCCCCGCAAACACCACCGGCCACGTCGTCATCTCACCCGTATCCGCTCCCGCATGCAGCGACGCAAAACCGTCCAGCCGCAGTACAAAACGCCTGAAAGGAGTCACATACACGGACATCTCGGACGCTCCCGTCTGCTGCACGTTCAGCGCCGCATAATTCGATCGGTTGCCCCACCGCGCAGGATCCAGTCCCGGTCGAATCCACGCCTCACGAAATGTGCGGTCATAACGACTGCTGCCGCGAGCCGTCATAAACAGAATATCCGTACTCTCACCACGCCCCGGATGGAAACGCGTCGGAGTCGCCACGTACAGATGCGGAGCCCGAAAGTAAGGCTGCGTCAGCGAAGTATAAATGTGCTCGCCCGGGAAATTCGGACGCAGCGGCAACGGCTCACTCCACGTCACAAAATCCGCCGAAGTCGTGCGACACACCGACCTCAGCTGCCCCTCCAGAAAATGCCGAAAATAACACACATATCGCCCCTCACTCGCAGACCAGAAAGCCACATTCTGCGAATCAAACGCATACTCCTTCGTATACGTAATCACCGGCTCCGACCGCAGCTTCCGCCAGTGAATCCCGTCGCCCGAAACAAATGCCGCCAGACCAGACTTCACCGTTCCACCCAAAGCCTTGAATCGCTCCTCCGACAACACACCCGGACGCTCATCCAGAAATGGCGAAAAGTTGTGACAGTACGGAGACTCCTTCAGAATTACGTTGTTCTCGCGACTGCCGTCCAGCTCCACAAGACCCAGCGTCGGCTTCGTCCAGTGCACCCCATCCCGGCTTTCACAGTACCGAGTCACCTCCGGCTCATCACCATCAAACTTCGCCCCGCGGCCGTCTCGAGTATACAAACGGAACAGATCACCGTCCCGAATCACTGTGCCATACTCCATCGCATCCGCCGGTTCCGACGTCGGCTCAGCCAAAACAGGCTGCTGCAGTCGCAATTCCAGATCCCGCATCCGCTCAATCAAAAAACGATCCACAAACAACTCACGCCGACTGCCAATCTCACGCTGCACAGCCGCTCCCGGCGGACCAGCCCCAGCTTCAGTACCAGCACCGTAAAACCACGACCAGTCAATCACCGCCACACGCAGATCAATCACATCCTGCATCCGCCAGTCCGGCAGATACTCGCACGTCCAGTAATTCACAATGGCTTTGCCGCTGCGAGTAAACCTGCAGCCGGGATTGGAAAATGCCCGCGTCTGATCAGTTTCAATATCACGCACGTTCTGCCAGGACCGGCCACCATCCCGCGATACCGCAGCCGTCAGCGGACTGCGACGACCAAAATGCGAACGAAACTTTGGATCAAACGAATTGTTCCAGATCATCAGCAGATCACCCGTGCCGGGAATGCGAGTCAGCTCGGGACACGATTCCGGTGAAATCAAATCCGTTGGCTTCGCTGCACTCCAGCTCTCACCGTCATCCACAGACTCCGACAAATACAGACGACCCAGCTGATTTCGCATCACCATCAGCACTCGACCATCCGTCGCCTGCTCCACGTGCGGCTCCATCGCTCCTCGCAGCGGCAGATGCACACGCGAATCCGAAACACTCCACGTCAGACCGTCGTCATCACTCCACAAAACCGTAGCCGCATACGGACCCGTCTCGGCACGCTGACCGGGGACCGGCGGATTCGCCGGCAACAACAGCCTGCCCGAAGCCAGTCGCTTCACAGTCCCGTTGCACAGCGAAAAATCACCCCGCGGCACAAACTCAGAATACGGCACAAACGCCGCCCCGTTATCCGTTGATTTCCACACATGATTTGTCAGCTCACCTGCACGATGCTGCCGCATAAACAACAGCAGCACAGCACCATCACGCCCGGCAATCAGATTCGGCGAATACACATTCATGTCGCCAGGCGATGTTTCCGTCACCACGCGATGATCAGTCCACGTCAGACCGCCGTCTGCAGACTCCTGTGCTGCCAGCCGAGTCTTTGCGAAGTCACTGCCATCACCGGAAAACTCCATCGACACCAGCAGCAGCCGCCCGTCTGACAGCTCAATCACATCCCCTTCGCTCCGCCGCGTAAACTCCGGCGACGTGCGTGACGCCGTCACAATCCGCAAACCATCCTCACCCGCCGTTGCAGCCCCGCAAACAGCACAACACCACACACAAACCAGCAGCACACACCGCCACCAGACCGCCATCACACAACACCTTTCCCGCAAACTACCTGCATACCCCATGCCCCGCGTACACCAAAACTCAGGCGGATTTCTCGCCCATGCCCGCCCACTCGTGGTTCAAACCGCCCCGCCACGAACTCGCTCTGCGATCCGCCCCAGATCCACCAGCTCCGCTCGACCACCACTACCGCCCACCAGCTCGCAAATCAAATCAATCGCGCGAAACTCCGGATCCACCACGTACAAACATGATGGATGAGCCAAAAAGTCAAACACCGCTCCCTGCTCGATCGTCCACTCCACGCACTGACGCACCGATCGCAAAAACCAGTCCAGCTTCCAGCGACCACCACGAAATGCTCCAATGTCACTGATCGGACTCATCGGTATCTCCACCAGTCCGTCGTCATACACAAATGGCTGTGCCTGTCGCTGAGCCTCCAGGATGCCACGCAGCACCGACTCACTCGGCTCCTCCTGCGGCGCCGAATTCGGATGCACAGGATACAAACTGCTCACCCAGCTAAATCCCAGCTCCTGCAGCATCGCCCGAACACCCGGATGCTCCCGCAGTCCGCCATGAAAACCGCCCGGTGTCCTGAAACCCGCTGCCTCAATTCCCAGACGCGACTTCATCGCCTCGCCCGCCAGCCGTATGTTCTCCCGAATCGCCTCCTGCGACGACATGCCCCGCAACAGCCACGGAGCACGCTGAAATCGAAACTGCAAATCCTCCACCCGACCCGCCAGCACATTCACATGATCATACGTGTGATTCCCAATCGGATGACCAGCCTCCGAAATCTCACGCAGCCAGCCCACATCCGCCTGCTCCAGCACCCGACCCACAGCAAAAAAATGTAGCAAACCACCCGCCGCCTTCACGCGGCGAGCCGCCTCCACGGAATACCGCTTCGTCTCCTCGTTCAGATTGCCCTTTTCGAAATCCCAGTGAGTCATCTCCCACTGCGGAAAATTACGACTCATCTCCAGATCCAAAGTAATCGCTATCTGGGCCCGACCATGACCCGCAGCACCCCGCACTCCGGATACAGCCCCGCCCACACCAGCACCAGCCATACTCCCCGCCGCACGCACTGCTCCCAGAACACCCGCCGCACCGCACAGCACACCACGCCTGCTCAGCAACCGCCCCATCTCAGCGACTCCCCTCTGCTACAGACTTCAGCTGCACCCAGGACACCTGAGTCACCAGTTGGTTAAGCGCCGCATACGAAATTGCAGCATTCACCGCAAACCGCGGCGATGTGTTCGAAGGAAACGTCGCCAGCGATGCGTCCGCCACCAAAAACACATTAAAGTCCTGCGACAAATTCTCATACCCCGCTGTCGTTCGACAATAACACATGTCCGTCGCATACCCCGTCAACAGCACATGCCGCACTCCATGCTGCTTCAGAAAATCCCGCAGCGGCGGATATCCCTCGCTGTCATAAATCACCACATCCTCCGCCTCGACCGTCACCGAATCACTCACCGGAATCGGCAGCTTCCAAAATCCCTCGCCGTTAAACCGCGCTCCCGCATCCAGACCCGGAAACTGCCGGAAATAATCCGCCACCGGCTGCCGCACTCCCAGTTGCAGCCGCTCCGGCAAACTCTCACCCACGTACGAATACTCCGACAGAACTCGCCGCAACTCACGCTCACCCAAAACCCGCTCCGCCGCCGTCGGACGCTTCGCAAACGAACGATACACCTTCGTCCGAATCTCATCCGCAGCACCCGGCAGACTATACATCACAAATGCTGCCTTCCCGCGCAAACGCTGCAAAAACGGATTAATCACCCGCTTCGTGTGACGAGCTGCCAGAGCGTTCTTTTCCGGAGTACAAAAGTCGGCCACGCCGTTCGGCTGCGGAGACTTCCAGCCCCAGCTGTCGTCAATCGCCCACGGATGCACCATAATCACCGCTGTCTCAGCCAGACGCAGCTCATTCGGAATCTCAATAATCCCCCGCGCGTTATACGAAAATCGCCAGGCACGCACCGACAAATCAGCACCCTCGTCCTGCACAATCGCCGGAGCCTCATAATGGGCCTGCTCAATGATCGGCTCAAAATACTCGGGATAGTCCGCCAGCAGTGCACGCGGCTGCTCAATTCGCACCAGACGGTTCTCATACACCCGACCACCAGATGCTGCCGGCGAACCCTCCTGAGCCACCACAAATGCACCGCTCAGATTCACTGACAACAGCAAAAAACTCAGCACTAACGCTCGCACCATCGCCACACCACTCCCGGCTAAGGACCGCCCATCAACCACGCAAACAAATCCCGCAGCTCCTGCGGCTTCAGCTGCCGATACAAACCCTCCGGCATCAGCGACACTGCCGATTCCGACAACTCCTCAATCTCAGCCGTCGACAGCGCCTGCCGCTCACCCTTCGCGTCCGCCAGCACCAGCTCAGATTCCGACCGCGAAATCGGCAGACCCGTCAGCACACGGCCACTCTTCGTCCGCACCACCACACTCACATACTCCCGCCGAATCACGCTGCTGGGATCCACCAGACTGATCAGCAGAAAATCACGATCCTGCCGATTGGCCGTTGTCAGATCAGGTCCCACCCGCCCACCCTCACCAAACAACTGATGACAGGCACCACAGTGCCGGCGAAACAGCTCACGCCCCGCAGACTTATCACCCGCACCCGCTCGCAAATCATTGTTCAGTCGCCGTACCTCTGCCAGCCGGTCTTCACGAGTCTCACCGTGCAGACGACCCCAGTGCTTCGCCACAAGAGCATCCAGCTGCGAATCCCCAAACAAAGCCAACCGCCGAATCTGCTCCAGCGATGTCCACCCCGCCGGAACTCGCCCGCTGTCCACCGCCAGCAGCCAGCGATTCGCCCAGCTCGCACGTGACAGCAGCACGTCACGCAGCTGACCGTTCAAGCCACTCTCCGGAAACTGCCGCTGCAGCTCAATCAGCTCTTCCGCCACACTCTCACCCACACCGGAATTCGCCAGCACCCGCAGCGCTGCACCACGCACTCGATCCGACGCCTCACTCTGCACAATCGCCAGAGCCGGATCCGCCAGTCGCTCGTCCCGCACTGTCGCCAGAAGCTCCAGCAGCTGCACTCGCTGCTCCACCCCTGTCTCCCCACTAAACGCACGCTGCTCCAGCCAGGCCCGCGGCTCACTCAAACCCAGCAATATCCCCGCCCGCAGCAAATTCACTTCCGCAGGTTCAGACCTCCAGTCCGCCAGCAATAACTCGGCCGTCCCATGACCCCGCAGCTGCTCGGCCGTCAGCTGCTGACCATCACCCCCGGACCACCCGCTCCGCTCCTGCCAGCCCGCCACAATCGCCGACCACAGGCCCAGCCGCTGCTGCCGCCCAGGCGCCGCCCGCAGCAGCGACAATACCGAATCCAGACCCTCCGCCGTACCCTCCGCTGCATATCGACGAATCAATCGAGGCATCAACACATCCCGACCCAGCCGGCTGTTCCATAACGTCGGTCGCACAAATCGCCGCATCACCTCAGCTCGACCCGACACACTGTGCTGCTCCACCGCCCACCACCACAGCAGCGGCAAACAAGGATCGTCACCATGATCGTCACGATTGATGTTCGCATTGATCATCGGTACCGCCGTCACCGCCGGCAGACGCTTCGCCGTCGCCGCCAGCTGCTGCAGCACCTGCACGTCCGACTCCTGCTCAGCAAACTCGTCCAGTCGATGCGAGAGCACCTCAGACACCACACCCGCATCCCCCAGCAGCCGCAACGCCCAGCTACGCACAGCCGCATGCACACTGCTCAGCAGCTGCATCGCAGTCGCCTCATCAAAACCACCCAGCACATGCAGCGACCACAAAGATTCCAGCGCCTGCAACTCGTCAGCTGAGGTCAGCGCCGCCTGCCGAAATCGCTCCCGCAGGTCAGCCAGCTCCGCAGACATTTCACCCCCGGTCACCCTCCGCGCCAGTTCACGACGCGCACGACGCACATACCACTGCCGCTCGTCCAAATGCAGCTGCCACAACTGCTCACCAGTCAGCGCAGTAAATTCCGGCACCTCAGCCCGCACACCAGCTCCATGCACCAGCCGATAAATTCGACCGTTGCTGCGATCCCAGTCCGCGTCAGGATCCGGATGCGCAGTCCGCACATCATGCCAGTCCGATACATACACCGCTCCGTCCGGACCCGTCGTCACGTCCGTCGGAGCAAACCACGAGTCACCTGATGTCAGCAGCTCGCCACCATGCGCGGTCGAAACCGTGGAACCCGCAGCTTTAATGGTGTGCCAGTACACACCATGACCCAGCAAATCACCCGCCACATACTTCCCCCGCAAAGATGGCGGAAACTGAGCCTCCTCGTAAACAATCCCACCCACCGTCACATGACCACCGCGAAAATTCTGATGCGCAGCGTGCTCGAAATACCCGTAAGCATGCGGATTATGCAGCGCACCATGCTTGCCAAACGACTTGACGTAATACGCCCCCTGCAAACCATGCACCAGCACATAACCGCCGTAATTCGTGCTGTAGAACAATCGCCCCCGACGGTCAAAATCAAGACCCCACGAATTACCGCCACCCTCGCAAAACAACTCAAAAGCACCCGTCACCGGATGATACCGCCACACACCCTGCTGAAACTCAATCCCCCGAATGCTGGCCGTTACCGTGCTGCCCTGACACCCGTAAAGCCAGCCATCCGGACCCCACGTCAGTGAATTGGCCACACTGTGAGCATCCTCCATGCCGAATCCGCTCAGCAACACCTCCGGATCACCGTCCGGTACATCATCACGATTCCGATCCGCATAAAACAACAGATAAGGAACCTGCAACACATACACACCGCCATGACCAAAAGCCAGACCGGTCGCCAGATTCAGACCCGCCACGAAATCACGACCGACATCCATCCGCCCATCACCGTCAGTATCCGTCAGAATCGTGATCCGATCAGCACCCACAGGACCCCTCGGCGGAGGCTCCGGGATGCGGTCGTACTTCGTTCGCGAATAACGATCCACCTGCACACGCTGCAGACCTTCAGGATTCGGATACTGCAGGTACTGCATTACCCACAACCGGCCACGGTCGTCAAACTCCAGCGCTACCGGCTGCTTTACCAGCGGCTCAGCTGCCACCAGCTCCGCACGAAATCCGTCCGCAGCACGCAGTTGCTGCAAAGACTGCTCTGGCGAAAGCCCCTGCGCTCCAGCCACCGCACACAGCAAACAAAACGGCAGCACGGCCGTCACCAGACTGCTGAACGCACCCACAAACAATGCGCAAAAACGATCTAACCCGCAGCGACACTCAGACACAGCAGACACTCCCGGCAACGCAGCTGCCAACGCTCCAGCTCAGCCTTAGCCCAGCAGCTCAGGCAGCGGAACTCGCTGATCCATCACATACTGCGGTCGACCCGCAAAGTCCCGCAATGTCGTCTCAGCGCTGATCCCCAAATGCCGATACAGCGTCGCCAGCACCTCACCAAAATGCATCGGTCGCTCCGCAATCTCAGCACCAAGACGATCCGTCGCTCCTATCACCTGACCCGTGCGGAATCCGCCTCCCGCAATCAATCCGCCACCCACCTGCGGCCAGTGATCCCGACCCGCGTCCTTGTTGATCTGCGGAGTCCTCCCGAATTCACCCCACGCCACCACCGCCACATCCCGATCCAGACCCCGCTCATGCAGGTCCGCAATCAAAGCACTTAACCCCTGATCAAACTGCGGCAAATGAGTATTCTTCATGCCGTTGAAATTATCCGAATGAAAGTCCCAGCGACCAAAATTCAGCGTCACGACACGACAGCCAGCCTCCACCAGACGACGAGCCACAAGGAAATGCTGCAGATTTCGCGGAGCACCATCGCCGAAATTCCGCGGATCACCATCACCATAACGATCACGCACATGCTGCGGCTCTCGCGAAATATCCAGGGCCTCCACCAGACGACTGGAAGTCAAAATGTCAAAAGCCTGCTGAGTAAACGATTCCATCGCATCCAGCATCCCCCCATTGTCCCGCGCCTTCCGCAGACGATCCACCGACTTCTGCAGCAAACGACGATCGTCCAGACGAGATGCATCGATGCCGTTCAAAACCATGTCCTTCTGAGCAGGTCCGGATGGACGAAATGCAGAATTGGAAATGCCCAGAAAACCAGGATGACCCGGAGATCCATAAGGAGGATGACCAGTGTCCGGTGACAATCCCACAAACGGCGGCACCGCAGCGTTCCGCGGCCCCTGCAGCTGCGAAACCGTCGAACCAAATGACGGCCAGCCTCCCGGTGGCTGCTGACGCTTCGATCGACCCGTGTAACAGATAAACGAATCATGATCGCCGTCCGGCGACCCATACACTGAACGCAGCGGTACACACAAATCCATGATCCCCGCCAGACGCGGCATGTGCTCACAAATTTCAATGCCCGGCACCTTCGTCGCAATCGGCTGAAACTCGCCGCGAATCTCTGCAGGAGCCTGCATCTTCAGGTCATACATGTCCTGATGCCCCGGAGCACCACACATGTAAATCATTATCACCGCTTTCCGAGAATCACCCGCACCCGACTGCTGCTCCGCACGCAACAACTGCGGCAGACTCAGACCACCCACGGACAACGTCCCGAGACGCAGCACATCCCGCCGCGAAACTCCGTTGCACAAAGTACGAACCGGACCGTTGAACGTCAGCATGCTGGAACACTCCGGTCAGAAAACAAGGCAGGAAAGAAGGGCAGGGCAGAGGAACAAAAGCAGTCATCAGCCACCAACACAAGCAGCAGGAGCACAGCAGCAGTCTGAAGCAGTCTGAGTCACCTCTGTCTGATCTGCCAGTCTATCGACGCAAAACTGGGTTTGGAACAGCGAGGTGGCGCTTCCATCCCGATCTGCGGGTAAAATATACGTTTCTGCCAATCACTCATTTTCTCTGTCTCCCTATGCGCCTCCGACAACAATTTCACTCCCTCACAACCCAATCGCAAACCAAACAGAAATGCACTCCTAAACCTCTGTACAGAGCCGAGATTTCTGATGGCTACTTTTCGATCACGCCACGTCCCGAAAAAAATGCGCCCTACCTGCCATACACTTTCAGAGCTAACAGTGTAAAGAAAATCAAGATTCTGCACAAAAAACAAAAATGCACCATTCCATTGTTGAAACTTGATTCTTCTGTAGGGAAATCCCACCTCCACCTGGCCGCCCAGGTACCGGGATATGCTGCACCTCCTGCAACCGGTGGTTTTGCCTTCATCGACAACGTCAATCTTGTTGCCGTTGGCCCCGGCCCTGCCGCTGTACCGGAACCTGCCAAGTCTGGACTGATCGCAGTCAGTCTCGTCGGGGCCTTCGTGGCTCGGCTCCGCCGTCGCCGCAATGCAACGGCCGACAACTGATTCACTCAAGACCGAAATTTCAGGACCGTGAACCCCAAGTTCACCGTCCGGGTTCCTTTTCCAGTTGCAACGGCCACATCACAGACAACAGACGCACTCGAAGACCTTACGGCATCACCAGACTTTTAGAAAATTCCAGTCAGGCAGTTAGCTGCATCCGCGAATAAGCCGGACCAGAACAAACCTTACACCACCCGTCGGATCTCACCCGGATACATCGCCACCAGCATCGCCGCTACATAAATTCCCAACGGTATCAGCATCTCATCCCACACTCCACCAGCCGCTGGCATCAGACAACTCAACATCACCACCGCATCCACCAGCACCCGCACGAAGATCCCCACAAAAAATACCCCCCGCTGCAGCCGCCGCACCGCGCCGCCACACGCATTCCCCGCAATCAACCGCAAGCCGACGCGATAACGCAAAACAAACACCGCGATCGGAAACACCACCGCAGAAAACTCGACCACACCTCGCCGCCCCGGAAATACCCCCTGCAGCATACCCGGAAGACTCCACACCAGCAGCGGCAATACCCCATCCCAGTGCAGCACCAACAGCAGCCAGTGCAGAATACGCAGCCAAACTAAACCCCTCACACCGTCACCGTTTCGTCCCGCTGACGCGGACTAAAACTCAGCTCCACACCGTGCAGTCGCAACAGCACTCCACCCGCCACCGCCGCTGACTCCACCACCTGAGTCGCCTCGGCCACTATCAAAACCCCCAAACCACAGCCAATCGAAAAATTCGCTCCCGGAGTCGTCGAGCCAAGAAAACGCTGCAGCACAAACTCAACCACCTCTCCAGCACGCGGTCGAAACTCCACCGCCGCGAGCTCCTCGATCGCTCGCGGATTCTTCTGCATATTCTGAAATCGATACAGCACCAGCCGAAATCGAAATCGCTCCAGCAGCCGCTCCGTCTCCACCACACTCCCCAGATCCACCCCCGCACGCACCCGCAGACCATACAGCCCGCCCCGCGCACTGCGAATCTCCTGCGCCAACAAACATCGCGAACCAGCCGACAACGACTGCTCACCCGCTCCAGAACCCGAACTCAATACGAACTCACATACGCCACCTGACTTCACCACTCCCAAACCCGGCTGCCACCACGCGCGCCAGCCCTTCGCACGACTCGCTGACTCCGCCAGCACCAGCGGTAACCCGTCCCGAAAGTCCGTGTCGAACAACAGGCGAGTATCAAACGGAGGCACAAACGCTGGATCTCCCTCCGCTGCCTGCAGCCGTAGCTCCACTCGCTCCCCCAGAACACCAGCGATCGGTTCCCCCTTCGTCAGCGGATGCGGACGACCCTCCCGATCATGAAACACACCCGTCGAATCAATCCCCAGCAAATGAAACAACGTCGCCGTAAAGTCGCCACCAGTCACAGGTGCCGTCGCCGGATATGCTCCGTTCCTGTCACTGGACCCAATCACCTGACCACCACGAATCCCGGCACCCGCCATCGCAAAACTAAACACATGCCCCCAGTGATCCCGACCACCGTTCGCGTTGATCTTCGGAGTCCTCCCGAATTCTCCCATCACCACCACCAGCGTCTCGTCCAGCAAACCACGCTCCGTCAGATCATCCATCAGTGCCGCAAACGTCGGATCAAACTGCGGACACAGATTGTCCTGCAGCCGGTCAGCGTTCAACGCATGAGTATCCCAGAGGGGATTGTCCACCGCATTGTCTCCCGGATCACGAGCCCAGTTGACATGCACCAGCCGTACGCCCGCCTCAATCAGTCGCCGCGCCAACAACACCGACTGACCCCACGTATAACGACCATACCGGTCACGTACACTGTCCGGCTCCTGACGCAAATCAAACGCCGCCCGCGCTGCTCCCGATGTAATCAGATCAAAAGCCTGCGCATTCAAACGGTCCCACGCCCGCACTCGCCCGCTGCTCTCCAGACCCGCCAGCTGCGACTCAAACTGCTGCAACAGGTCCCGACGACGATCCATCCGCAAACGATCCAGACCGTCCCGCGCCGCCAGACCCTCAATCTCATAGTCCGGCAATGCCGGATCACCCACAAAACGCTCCGTTTCCCACTGCGGACCCAAAAAGCCGGCCGTCTGGCCCGCCGGAGTCACATTGTCGTTCAGACGCATCACATCCGGCAACCACACCGATGTCAGCGCCGGCAGCCGCTCACTCGGCTTCAACATCTTGATCACCGAACCAAAATACGGCCAGTCCGTCGGCTTGATCTGACGCGCACTGCCCGTCAGATACGGATAACCCGTCAGCAGCCAGTACCCGCTGACATCGTGATTGTCATCCTTCGTCGACATCGAACGCACCACCGCCAGACGATCCGCATAACGCGATGTCCGCGGCAGTAACTCACTGAACTGAATCCCCGGTACGTTCGTGCTGATCGGCCGAAACGGACCACGAACCTCCAGCGGCGCCTCAGGCTTCGGATCAAATGTCTCGTGCTGCGGAGGCCCACCCTGCAGCCACAAAAATATCACACTCTTCGCCCGACCAAATGATGCTCCCAGCTCTCCCCCAAATGTACCCGCTGACCCGCCCACAACTCCCGCCACACTCCGCGAACCCAGCAATCCCGACAACGATAATCCCACCGCACTCAGACCACCTACACGCAGCCACTCACGACGACGCGACATTCCCGATACACCAGAATCATCGTACAGCGAAAACATCACTCACACCCTTCACTCCAAAATCGACCGGATCGGAGTCCCGCCCTGCGCAATCCTGTGCGGCCTGTTCAACTGGTCGTACACATACGAGTCCGGATCCATCCCCAGCTGATCGTAAATCGTCGCACAAATGTCAGCCGGACGCACCGCACCGTCCACCGGCCACGCCGCACCCGCATCCGATGCCCCATATACCGTCCCGCCTCGAATCCCGGCACCCGCCAGCACCGTCGAATAACAATGCATCCAGTGATCACGGCCCGCCGTCTGATTCACGCCCGGAGTCCGGCCAAAGTCCGTCGTCAGTACCACCAAAGTCTCATCCAGCTGACCGCTCCGCTCCAAATCCTCCAGCAATGCCGAATACACCCGATCCACCTGCGGCAAATAACTCCGCAAAATCGAAAAATTGTGCTCGTGAGTATCCCAGCCGTAATCCGCCACACCCGGATACGCCCCGTAATACCACGTCCAGATCACATTCACAAAACGCACCCCGGCCGCAATCAGCTTCGTCGCCATAAACGCACTGTTGCCAAACAGCGTATTCCCATATCGCTCCCGCACCCCCGCATCAATCAGCCCCGGATCAAAACACTCCCGCAACTCCGGTGCTGTCAATACCCCAAACGCCAGTTCCTGAAAACGACCGAACTCCGCCTGCACCGGCGCAGCCCCTCGAAATCCCTCCCCCAATAACAGGCCACGCCTCAATGCCAGTCGAGCCGACGTGACGCCGTCAATCAGACGACTGTCCTCCAGCCGCGGAATGCCCCGCACCACCGGCGGATTCGGACGCTGATTCAACACCGCTCCCGCATCAAACTCGGGCACCGCACGAGACTCCAGCGGAGCATACCGCCGCCCCAGAAAACCTGCCCCAGGGCCCGTCTCGCCCGCCACATTCAAAGGATTCGGCAGACTCACATACGCCGGTAACGTCTGACCGGCAGGCTTGAAATACTCACACACCGCACCCATGCTCGGAGGTAACCCGTTGTCCGACAGCTCCTGCATCCCCGACGGCGATTCATACCCCGTAAAACTGGGTATCTCATTGTGACAGCCCGCCTTGTGATGCACCGCACGCAGAATCGCCGAGCGATGCATCCAGCGGGCCATCCTCGGCAAATGCTCGCAAATCTCTATCCCCGGCACATTCGTCGCAATCGGCGAAAATTCACCCCGAATCTCTCGCGGCGCCCTCGGCTTCAGATCAAACATGTCCTGCGACGGTGCCCCACCGTGCAGATACAAAAAAATCACACTCTTCGCCCTGCCCGAACTCGCACGCCCCGACAACCCCGCACGCCCCGACAACCCCGCCGCCACACCACCCGCAGCAGAACCGCCTGACAAAGCCAGACCACCACCCAGCAGAGCACCGCCCGCACCCTTCAGCTGCCGCTGCAGCAACTGCCGACGACTCAGTTCTTCAGACATGTCAAATCAGCTCCCGTATCGGTTCACGCTGATCCAGCAAATACTGCGGCCGACCCGCCTGATCCGGAATCGTCGCCGTACCAGCATCAATCCCCAGCCGCTGATACAGCGTCGCAAATACCTCCTGATAATGCACCGGCCGATCCTGAGGCACCTCGCCCAGACGATTCGTCGATCCTATCACCTGCCCCGTACGCATTCCCCCACCAGCCAACAAACAGCACGACACCTGCGGCCAGTGATCACGACCACCGTCCTTGTTGATCCGAGGAGTCCTCCCGAATTCACCCCACGCCACCACACTCACGTCGTCCTGCAAATCGCGCCGATGCAGGTCCTCGATCAGCGCCGTGATACCCTGATCAAATCGCGCCAGCTGCACCGGCAATCGCTCAAAATTCGCCCCATGACGGTCCCAGCTGCCAAATGACAGCGTCACACACCGCACACCAGCCTCCACCAGTCGACGCGCCATCAAAAACTGATCCATCCAGTGCGGCCCGGCGTCCTCCCCAAATGCCGGATCAGCACTCCCGCGACCATAACGATCGCGCACCAAAGCATCCTCTCGCTCCAGATCCAGAGCCTCCACCAGACGACTGGAGGTCAGTACATCAAACGCCTTCTGCGTCAGCGCGTCCACACCACGATACTGTGACAAGCCATCAGCACCACGCCGAAATCGATCAAAACTCTGCAGCAAAGCCTGCCGGTCCCGCAGCTCCTCAAGAGTCACACCCGACAAACGCATATCCGCCATCCCCTGACCCTCAGGCTGGAATGCCGCATGCGCTGTGCCCAGAAAGCCTGGATAACCGGGGTTGCTGTAGGGGGCATGTCGAGTCTTGATTGTCAGACCCACAAACGGAGGCACCGACGAATCCACAGGACCCTGCAGCCTGCTTACCGCCGATCCCAGCGACGGATGATTGTCCTGACGACCACGACCACCAATCGGATATCCGCTCAAACACAAATCCGATGCATGCTGATCCGGACAACCATGCAGCGAACGTATAATCGCCACCCGATCCATCATCGTCGCCAGCCGCGGCAGATGCTCGCAAATCTCAATCCCGCCCACATTCGTGGCTATCGGTCGAAAGCTGCCGCGAATCTCCGGCGGCGCCTCCATCTTGAGGTCATACATGTCCTGATGAGACGGCCCGCCGGAAAGATAAATCATAATCACTGCCTTGTGCGGCAGCACTCGACCACGCACACCACCCACAGACTGCTCCGCACCCAGCAGCTGCGGCAATGATGCCCCCCCCAGCGCCAGACCACCAATCTGCAGGAAGTGCCTGCGAGTCCTGCCGTCACAATGAGCCGACGGCTGACGCCCAAAAATTCGCAACATGTCCCAACCCCGAAATTACTGAACTGTGAACTAAGTCAAACCCGCTATCGGCTCACCATAATACACCTGATGCGGTCGCTCAAAAGCATCCTTCCACACCAGCTCTCGCGGTAATCCCAGCGCCTGATAAATCGTCGCCGCCATGTTCTCGGGCGTCTGAGCATCCGCTTTGGGATATCCGCCCGTTGCATCCGACTCGCCCACCACCACCCCGCCACGCACTCCGCCACCCGCAAAAAACACCGTCTGTACCGCACCCCAGTGATCACGACCCGGCAACTTCGTCTCCGCACCCGGAAAAGTAAACACCTTCGGAGTCCTGCCGAACTCGCCCGCCATGACAACCAGCACGTCATCCAGCAACCCCCGCTCAGACAAGTCCTCCAGCAATGCCGAAACAGCGCGATCCGTCGGCGGCAGCAAATACTCACGCAGATTTCGAAAAGCAGCCTCATGAGTATCCCATGATTCGTCGTTCCCCAGATTCACCTGCACCAGACTAACACCCGCCTCTGCCAGCTGACGAGCCATCAGCAGAGACCACCCGAAAGAATTTCTGCCATATCGGTCCTGCAGTCGGTCATCCGCAGTATGCACGTCCAGCGCACGATGCACCTGACCCTCCAGCAGCATCGAGACCGCTGTCTCACGATGACGATCATACTGCAGCTGCTCAGCACTCGCCTCCAGCGCAGCACGCTGCGATTCAATCGAACGCAGCAGCGATAAACGCGATTGAAACTGATCCCGCAACAGCCCGCCCGCAAGCTCCAGACGCGGAGCCTCATAGCGGTAACCCGCCGGAACCTCCCGACCACGCTGTCGCTGAAAACCATACTGAGGAAATGCACCGTGCACATACGACGTGTCACGATATTGACTGGCCTCAATAAACCACGGCTCTGAACGATCGCCCAACTCACCCGCAAACTGACCCGGTATCGTTCGGCCAGTCACATGCACCAGCTTCTCGGGAAGCACTGCAGCAGGAGGCAGGTTGTTGCGAGGTGCCAGCAACTTCGTCGCCAGTGCCACCAGCGAAGGATAATCGGACGACGTCGGACGGTTCGGATTAAAACCAGTGGGCGTCTGAGTCCGACCGGTCAGCATCACATGATGACCAATCGAATGCTCGTTGTACGGATGAGTCAGCGAACGCACCATCGCCCACTGATCACTGCACGCTGCCAGCATCGGCAGATGCTCACAGATATGGACTCCGGCAGTACGAGTCGCAATCGGGGAAAACTCACCACGAATGTCCGCCGGGGCTTCAGGCTTCGGATCAAAACTGTCGTGCTGCGCCAAACCACCAGACAGAAAAATATAAATCACCGACTTCGGACGTCCGCCAGGCAACGCTCCAGCAACACCAGATTCCTCAGCCAGCGAACGCAGACCAGCCACATGATTCAGACCCAGACCCAGTAAACCCACAGCACCAGCCTGAATCGCCACACGGCGACCAGCACGCGGATGACGCAAATGACACATCCGGTCGGACATGGCTGAGTCCTTTCGGCGCTGGCAAAGGGCGGGAAAAACGCGAGGCAGGGCGGCAGAAGCTGAAAGTTCCATCGACAGCTTACAGCCACTGGCCCCAACAAGGCAAACCTGATTCCCCGACCACAACAGAAGAATTGAGAAGATCTGCTGTTTTTTGCGTATAAACCGACGTCTCATCGCATTTCCACGGCTACGCTGCGCAAACTCCCGCGCCTCACTTGTATCTCTTCCCGCCTCTCGTGTATCTCCTGACCCAAAACTCATCACAGCCCCACCATCATCCCACTCACCACACACCACACACCCACCATGACTGTCACTCCCGCTGAAACTTACCTCACAGCAGTACTCCACAAACTGGCCGGCCCCGCTGCCACTCCCCGCAGTGATCAGCTCGATGCCGTCACGGCCATCCTCCAGCCTGTCGCTCGAGTCCTCGTTGTACAGGCCACCGGCTGGGGGAAAAGCGCCGTCTACTGGGCCGCTACAACCGCCCTCAGACAGACTCGACACGGCACCACACTCGTCATTTCTCCACTCCTCGCACTCATGCGCGATCAGGTGGCCGCCGCCGAAAAAGCAGGACTCAAAGCCGCCAGCATCAACAGCACCAACATCGATGACTGGGAACCCATCTTCCACGCTCTCGAACAGCACCAGCTCGACGTCCTGCTCGTGTCACCCGAAAGACTGGGCAACCCCGCCTTCGCTGCCAGACTGCCGCAGCTGCTCAGTCGCACCTCCCTTATCGTCATCGATGAAGCACACTGCATCAGTGACTGGGGCTTCGACTTCCGCCCCGACTACCAGCGACTCGCCCGCTCACTGCTCGCCGCACCAAACGCCGCTGTACTCGCCACAACAGCCACAGCCAATCAGCGAGTCACCGAGGATGTACGCAAACAACTGGGAAACAACACCGCCGTCTTTCGCGGCACACTCGCACGTACATCCCTCCAGCTCTCCGTCGTGCCAGGACTCTCAGCCGCCGAACGCTATGCCTGGATCGCTGACGCACTCCGGACCCTGCCCGGCTCCGGCATCATCTACGCTCTCACCGTCGCCGAAGCTCAGCGACTCGCCACGTTTCTGCAGCAATGCGGATTCAATGTTCCAGCCTACACCGGACAAATGGAAACAGACGACAGACTGGCCATCGAACAGCAGCTGCGCAACAATGAACTGAAAGCCGTCGTCGCCACCTCCGCTCTCGGAATGGGCTACGATAAACCCGACCTCGGCTTCTGTGTCCACCTCGGTTCACCAGGCACTCCCGTCGCCTATTACCAGCAAATCGGTCGCGCAGGTCGAGCACTCGAGCACGCTGAAGCCATCCTCCTCCCCGCCAGCAGCGATGAAGCCATCTGGGAATACTTCGCAACCGCCAATATCCCGGATCAGGCCGCCGCTGATCGAACCCTGCAGGCACTCGCCAGGCAGCCACTCAGCATCGTCGACCTCGAAGGTGTCACTGCCATCCGTCGCGGACGACTGGAAGCACTCCTCAAAATCCTCGCCGTCGATGATGCCGTTCGCAAAGACGGCAGCAAATGGGCCGCAACCGGCAAACCATGGATCCACGACACCCGCAAATGGGATGCACTCGTCGACGCTCGCCGACAGGAAGCCTCAATCATGCGGAATTACGCCAATGGTCGCGGCTGCCTCATGGCCTGGCTCCAGCAGGCTCTCAGCGACCCAAACCCCCAGCCCTGCGGCAAATGCTCCGTCTGTACCTCACGACTGCCCGCTCCCGGACTGCAGCCCGATCCCGCACGCATTCTGCAGGCCCGCAACTTCCTCAGACAACAGGATGTGCTCATCGAAACTCGCAAACTGTGGCCCAAAGGCTGCAGCCGCAAAGGAACCATCACAGCCAGACTGTCGGCCCGCGCTGTCGCCTTCGCTGATGACCCAGGCTGGAACACCGAACTCGCTCAGCTCGAAAAAGACAACTTCGCCGCTATCCCCCCGGAACTGCTCGACGGAGCTGTTCAGTTGCTCTCCCGCTGGAAACAACACTGGGAACAACGACCCGCTATCGTCATTCCGGCGCCGGCACACGCCACCCAAATGCAGGCCAATCGACTGCTCGCCCTGCACATCTCACGCATCGGCAAGCTGCCACTGCTCGACTGCTTCACCTGGTCCGGGCCACAATGCCCCGAAAATCTGCCCAGTACTCCCCACGTCTGCCTCCTCGAACAAGCCATCCGCATCAATCCCGGCGTCAGACTGCCCCCCGGACCCGCTCTGCTGTGCAGCACCACCGCCCGCTCCTGCTGGACAATCACCGTCGCTGCCACCCTCCTCGCTGAAGCAGGATCACCAGACACCCTCGCACTCATTCTCCACCGAAAACCCTGATACCAGTAACTCGCAACACTGATTCCACCCGCCACAAACACAACTCCAGTCTTTCACACAACTCTCAAATAAGCTTAAGATCTTTATACCTTTGACCGGCAGATACCTCGCTCAATCGGCAACAGACTCTCATTCCCGCTACCAGGGCACACTCAATATGCTCCGCCAACTCCTCGCGGCACTCATACTCACGCTCATCAGCCACTGCCACGCCGCCGAAATCGGCACAATCTCCGTCGCTGAAGCACAGCAGCTGATCAATCACCCTGATCCCGCCAAAAGACCTGTCGTTCTCGATACCCGCGGCGGCTACAAAGACTACTTCCGCGGACATCTCCCCAGCGCTCACCACATCAATTTCGATACACTCCGCGGCACAGATCAGGGCGTCCCCGTACAATACCTTCCAGATGATCTCACCGCAGCACTGCTCGTTCGCGCCGGAATCGACCGCAGTCGCACCCACCTGATCTACGCCACTGGTGCGCAACTGCCCAACGATGAAATCCTCAGCGCCTCAATGGTCGCTTACGTACTCGAAAAATTCGGCGTCTCAGACATTCGCATCATCGATGGCGGACTTCCCGCATGGCAACAGGCCGGATTTCCCGTCATCCAGGATTACTTCGGTAACCCAGCCGGAACTCTGCCCCTCCAGCGCAACCCCGAAATCGGACTCACAATCGATCAGGTTCTAAAACTGAAATCTCAGCCGAATGTCGTCCTGGTCGATGCCCGACCACATAACGAATACATCGGCAAGGATGACGTCTGGTGGCGAAAAGGACATATCCCCGGAGCCATCAGCTTCCACTGGGCCAAACTCATGGAACCTGAAAACACGCATAAGTTCCTGCCCCGACAGCAGACGCTGGCTATGCTGCAGGCCGCCGGACTGACCCCCGACAAACACATCATCGTTTACTGCGGTACATCTCGCGAAGGCAGCCTGCTCAGATTCTACCTGCGACACGTCGCTGGATACCCCAGCGTACGCCTCTACGAAGGCTCATGGAAAGAATACGTGTCACGCAGGGAACTGCCCGCTGAAACTGCAGAAAACAAACTGCCCTGACTCCAGTCGCCGTCACGGCCCTCAGCAACAAACACACTCAGAACAGCCGCAGCAGGCCAAAAATCAATGCCGCCAGTACCGCACCACACGGTACCGTCGTCAGCCACGCCAGCAAAATCTCAAACACCTTCCCCCACCGCGCACGGCCACTTGCCAGACCCATACCGGCCAGTGCACCAACACTCACATGAGTCGTACTGGCGGGCAGACTGTGCAGACTGGCCGTACCCACCAGCACCGCTGTCACCAGACTGGCCGCAAAACCCTGCCCGGCATCCATGCCCGTCACTCGCCTGCCCAAAGTCTCTGCCACGTTCTTCGAATCCAGCAGCCCACCCACTGCCATCAGCACCGCAACTAAAAAAATTGACCACTCCGCCGAAAGCCACGGAACCAGTGTCAGCAGCGCCGCCATCTTCGGTGCATCATTCAAACCGCGCGCAAAACTGGCCGCACCAGTGCTGAAGAAATGACTGATGTCCAGCCACACCGTGCGCTGCTCCGGGGCCAGCCTCAGACGCCGCAACACGCCGTAAACAACACACCCCAGCACCAGTGCCACCACCGGACTAAACAACAGCGGAAATACAAATCTCTCCCGCAAACCCTGCCACTGCACCCCAGACTGGCCCCCCGCCAGCCCGGCCCCCACCAACGCCCCCACCAGCGCATGCGTGGTTGATACCGGAAAACTCAGACGAGTCGCCAGAAAACTGGTCGCTGCCGCACCCGCCGCCACCGACACCAGAAAATCCATCCGCTGCAATAAACCATTGTCCACAATCCCCTGGCCACTGAATGCCTTCAACATCCCGCCAGACAAAAACACAGCACTCACCGAACCCAAAAATGTCGTCAGAGTTCCCCACCAGAGCGCCAGACGCAACGTCGTTGTGCCGCTGCCATACAGCGAAGCCACCCCCTTGCAGTTGGCATTCGCTCCATTTGTAAACGCCACAAACCCCGCTGCCAGCAACACCAAAATTTCCATAACCCCGCAATCCCCCCCCAGCCGACACACACCTTCGGAAAACTGCATCAACACCCACTCACTGCTGCTCAGCCAGCACACGCAGCTCCGACTCCGTCAGGCAACGCTCCACAACCTGCACCGGACCCATCAGCCCCCGATAATAATGACAGTGCAGATAAAAATACTCCCCGCCCAAAATCAGCGAATCCGGAACCGTCTCACTCACCAGCAGCTTCTCCGTCAACCCCTCGCCCACTCGAATACCATCCACATACAACCGCACTCGCCATCGCTCTCCCGTCGACTCACACGTCATCGCCACATGCGACCAACGTTCAGCCTCCAGCCGCGACTCACTCGTCACACGATCGTTCACATTCAGCCAGGCACCCAGACGATATGGCGCCGTCTGACCCTCCAGCCCCAAAATAAACCGCCTCGCACCAAAGCCAATCAGATCACCCCGACCCGGATGCGGACCCGCTCCCATCTCGCCAGCCGGACGAATCCACGTGGCCAGCGTCAACGCTTTCAATGGCCTGCCGCCACCATGAAATCCACCCAGACCAAAAGCTCCGTGCCGATGCGGCTCATAATTCTGTCGCTGCTGCGGATGCCGCAGCCACGTGTCCAGCAGCCCAGGCGACGGATAATCGGCTCGTTCTTTCAAGTTCTCTGAAAATCGCAGCCCACGCCGCCCGCCCTCGCGCACCCAGTCCACATTCGCCAGCTCCAGCACCCGATGCTCACCCGCACCCGCATTGAACACATACAAACCTGCCTGCTCCTCCAGACGCAGATCCCAGATCGCATCAGGCACAGTCGATATCTGCGGAGCACTCAGCAGCATCGTAGATTCCACCGCCTCACCCGACTTCATCCGCTCAAATCCCACTTCCGCCACGTACACATCACCCGTACCAGCATTGCCCAGCCCCAGCGCCAAACCACCCGTCCCCTCGGGCACCTCCACCACCAGTAAATGCTCCCGCCAGTCAGCACTTCCCGAACCAAACCACCCCCCCTGACGACTGATGACATTCCCGGAGTCCATCAGTACGTAGCCGTTCCCCGCAGCATCCGGCTTCTTCAGACACAACACCTCCAGACGACCTCCCGGACCCACCGCATTCACCGACTTCACGCGAGCCCTCACAAGCCAGCGACCAGCAGCAGGATTCGCCGGACCAACCGGAGCCACACCCCACGAAATCGGACCCAGCCGCAACTGACCACCACCCTCGTCCACAACATCGTAACTCGGTCGAGCATTGTGACCCGACAAAAATGGACGACCACCCCACCACGGCTGATCCATCGCCGTCTTCACCTCAAAACGAATCACCGGCCACTGCTCACCCGCAAATACAAAATGATGCGCAGGATCAATTCGCGGATTACGCTGCACCTTTGCCATCCCAAACAAACGCCCCGTCTCCTCCGCCGGATAACCCGTGTAACGATAACGCACCCTGACCCGCTCACCTGCCCGCCCAACAGCCGGAGCAAACGATACACCCGTGTCGTAAAATGCAGCACACACCGCCGTGTTCAACTGCCGCCGCTGCTGCTTCCCGCCATCATCCCTCAACTCCAGCCACTCCGGCTGCAATAAATACTCCACCGCCGGTGCCACCACCTGTTCGTCACCCGTCCGCCCATGCCACACTCGCACACCATACACACTCTCAATGTCATCCAAAGTCCCCGGATCAAACGGCGACAGCGGGCGATACGTCAAATCACCGTCACGACCACGGATCAGCAGATACCGCCAGCGAAAAGGGTCCAGCGGAGTATGATGTTCAAAATCAAATCCATAACGAAACGCAAATGGTTCACCCGGCAGCACCAGCAGCTCACTGTCGATTTCATACGTATAAACCTGCCGCTGCTGATCAAAACCAACCTGCAGACGACTGCTCGTAGTAAATCGACCCTGCACATGCCTCGCCGACCACTCCGCCTGCAGCGCCTCGCCACCACCGCTTACACGCGGCTCAGTCCACTCCACCGCCGCTTCACGATAAGCCCCCTGATTTTCCAGACCCCAGTGAGAATCAAAGGTCAGCAATGGCTTCAAACCCGGTCGCAGCTTGGCAAACATGGATGGATCACCCGCCGAATGCACTTGCAGGATCGGCTCGTTGTCGTCAAACACAAACTGCCGCCCGCCCAGCCACCGACGACTTGACAGACGCAGCACATGCGGCCCAGCCTCCGGCACATGCAAACGCTCCACCGGCGAAACCTGTACTCCCGAAAATGTCACCCGCGCTCCACTGGATGCCCCCAGCCCCACTAAACCTGCAGCTGTCATCCCACCCAGCCGGTCCGCATAGGTCAGTACCTCGCGACCATCCAGAAAAACTCGCAGCACACTCCCAGAAACCACCACCGACAGTCGCAGAGGACGCTGCAGCGGAACAGCACAAGGCACCGAACGCACATAGCCGCCGTCCGGATATCGCACCAGCGCACACTCCTGATACTTCGTCGAAAGCTGCACACGATAACCACTGGAACCATCAGCCCCGCCGCGCAGCAACACACCCGCTTCAAACCCCCGATCACCAAACTTCGGATCAGGCCACGCTGACCAGCCGGAACCAAAAAAATCAAACTGAGTCGCCGCAGAATCCACCTGCAAAGTCACCTCAAACTTTAAATCAGCATGCTGCGTCGCCGACCCCAGCCACGTCCACTCGGCACCCTGCAATACTGCCCGGTCCGCATCCTGCTGCAGCACAGACTGACCTGCCAGCAGCGGACGCCAAAGAGTCAGATCGTCGGCAGCCAGTCGACCAGCACAATGCAGCACAATGCACATACAGATGATTAGTCGCCGCCAAAACGCCATCGTTAAGCCCTCTCAGCAAAGCACACTGAACTGCAGTTCGCAGAGTCCGTCCTCTGAGACTGCATGGAGCGGCACCAGATGCCCCCCCAGCCCAACATCCCCTGCTCGCGGCTCTGACAGCTCAATGACGATTGATCAAAAATGTCGCAACATTCCCCAAAAACACCCCCAAAATACCCTGCACGTCTTCGGGGAAATCACACTCCCTGATCGCGTTTCCCATCAGCAGCATCCAGCGATCACGAGCCTCCTGATTCACCGCAAATGGCGCATGACGCATCCGCAGCGCCGGATTTCCACGCAGCTGCAAATAATCCTGCGGCCCCCCAAAACGATACACCAAAAATAACCGCAGACGCTCCTCAGCGCCCGCCAGATCCTCCGCTGGATACATCGGCCCCAGCACATCATCTCGTGGAATCTGCCGGTAAAATGCCGACACCAGCTTCCCAATACCCGCCACACCCATCACCGACGCCAGATTATTCTCGCTCAGCATCACACCCTCACTCGCCACGTCGGTAACTTTCATGCACAAAAAGCCCCCGCTCTCCGCCCCATCACACACTGTTCAGCGGACTCTCCGGCTGCTCACCTCGCAACACCTGCAGCAACTGCAACACCGCCATCTCATACAACCGATGATGGCCGGCCCACGTATGACTGGCAATGTGGTCCGTCATGACCACATTCTCCAGATCCAGCAGCGGATTCCCCGCCCCTACCGGCTCTCGCTCAAATACATCCAGCCCGGCCGCCGCCAGATGACCGCTACGCAGCGCCTCCGCCAGCGCCTGCTCATCCACTAATGCTCCACGCGCAGTGTTCACCAAAATTGAACCTGGCTTCATCCCGGCAAGTCGCGCCGAATTGATCAGATGCCTCGTTTCTGCCGTCGAAGGTGCATGCAAAGACACCACATCCGCAGCAGACAACAAGGCCTCCAGACTGCCGGCCCGCTCAACCGATTCAGCTATAGCCCGCTCCGCTGTCAGAGCCGGATCATACACCACCACCCGCATACCCACCGCACGCATCACTCGCGCCACCTCAATTCCTATCCGACCCGCCCCCACCAGACCCAGTACGCGACCACGCAACTCCATCCCCTTCACCGTCCGAAAAGCCCGATGCCATTGCCCTGAACGCACGTCCCGATCCGCGTATACCACTGTCTTCGCCGCCGCAAAAATTAATGCGATCGCATGCTCCGCCGTCGATACCGTGGGACCATGCGGCGTGTAACACACCTGAATCCCGCGCTGCGTTGCCGCCCCCACATCAATATTGTCGTATCCCACACCGATTCGGGAAATCACGCGCAGCCGAACTCCACGGTTCATCCGCCCAGCATCCCACCCGGCACCCGGATCCAGCGCACCATCACACGTCGTCAGTTCAATCAGATCCGCTCCCGGACCCACCACCTCTGCAACCCCCGAAAACATCGGCAGCACACTGTCCAATGGCTGCTCATCCACCCAAATTCGATACATCAGTCCCGCCCCTGATTCAATATTCACAGCCGTTCAAAAAATTACCCTAAACTCCACACTCACATCAGCACATCCTGCCCCAGTGCCAACGCCCCGCATACCCCCGCATCGTCCCCCAACTGCGGCGGCACAAGATACTCCTCCAATACACCACCGCTCAAACTCAACACCCCAATATAGCCAGCCAGCAACTCACCCAGATCCGCTCGCAGACGATGAAAAAACTGTTCCTCACCCAGACGCCCAGCCTTCCGAACACTGCCGCCCAGCACAATGCGACGCGGAGACAACACACATGTCAGATTCATCATCGCCTGCGCCATATAGCGAATCGTTAACGACCACACCTCATCGTCCGGCGACAATTCTTCGACCGCTCGGCCCGCTCGCTTCGCAATCGCCGGACCCGAACACAAACCCTCCCAGCACCGCCCATGAAATGGACACACACCCGCGAACTCATCGCCTGCTACACCCGGCAACAGCATATGACCCATCTCCGGATGCATCAGACCGTGCAGCAGTTGACCTCGCACCATCCCGCCACCACCTATCCCCGTACCCACAGTCACATATAAAAAATCCTCCAGCCCCCGCGCTGCACCCCACCGCTGCTCTCCCAGAGCAGCCCCGTTCACATCCGTATCCAGTGCCAGACGCACACCCGGGAATCCACTCCGCAACGGCCCCAGCAGATCAGCCCGCTGCCAGCCCCGCTTCGGAGTCGTTGTGATGCAGCCCCATGTCTCCGAAGTCTCGCACAAATCCAAAGGACCAAATGACGCAACTCCCACCGCCGCCAGACGCCCCAGATGCCGCTGCTGCTCGCTCAACCACAACACCACTTCAGACATCAGCCGCTCAGGATCATCGCCCGTCGGAAACTGCTGACGCACCAGCAGCTCGCCACCCGCTCGACGACCAATCGCACAAACAAACTTCGTGCCGCCAGCCTCGATTGCACCCACCAGACCGCCACTGACATCACTCATCACTCTTCACCCCGCTGCCAAGCCGAACGCAGCTCATATACCTCCGACCCATGCACCAGTGCTGTGCCACCTCGAGCCTCCAGATGCAGACGCCGGTTCTGCGAATTCACATTCACAGGCAGCGGCACATAACACAAACCACCACTCCCAAACACCTCCACTCCCGAACGATCACACAACACCCGCAGCCGCTGACGACCACCCTGCAGCGGCGCTGCGGCTCGCTGACCACCCACCACCAGCTCCTGCCTCTCAACATCATACTCCACCACCACATCCCGCACCGTCAGTACCACCGATCGCGCCTCGCCAGGCTCAAACTCCAGCTCTACATCCCACAACTCCGCCTCCAGACCCTCCAGCGGATTCCGCATGCCAAGACGCAACAATATCTCGCCCAGCGAATGCACTCCACCACGCATCATCACTGCCGCTCCGGTCACTCTGTGACACCATACCCACGCCATCGGACTGCCCGTGACACCGCCTGCTCAAACACGCATTCTCCCGATCCAGCCGACACTGGCAAACCTGTCGTCAGGAAATTTCCCGCACCTCACGAAACGTCAGATTGATCCGCTCACCAACCAGCCGCTTCGTCTTCGGCACACAATGCTGCCAGTGCCTCTGCATCGTGCCTCCCATCACAATCAATGTGCCATGACCCGCAGCAAATGTCAGTGTCTCCCGAGTCTCATTGTGGCGGATGCGAAACTTCCGCTCCGCACCCAGGGACAAAGACCCAATCACCTCTCCCATCTCCGGCTCATCATCCGCATGCCAGCCCATACTGTCACGACCCGATCGATAACGGTTGCACAAACAGTAATTGTACGTTCCGGCGACCGACTGCAGCCGCTCACGCAGACTCAATAACTCCTCCAGCCACGGCAAAGCCCCATAATCCCGCCCCGAATAACGATAACTAACTCCCGCATCCCCGTAAGACGCTATCAGCCGCGGCTGCATATGCCCAAAAATCCCCGGCAGCTGCAACCACTCACATCGCTCCAGCAGCAGTCCCAGACTGCTGTCCGCCTCCCCCTTCGCCAAGAAATACTCCTGATACAACAGCCAGCCACCCTCGCCCAGATCCAGCCGCCGCAAACCCTCTGCCACCACTGCACCCCCGCTCAGTCCGGACATCTATCGAAATAACCAACAGGCACCACTCCGAAAACCATCATCTACTACCGAAAATCAACCCCAAAACGCCTGAACTCCAACAAAGTTAACAGCATCTCCCATAGACACTCTCTCCCCGTATGGTATAGCTTTCCCTGCTCGGGGTACAAACCGCAGGTCGGGCTTTCCAGCCCAGACTCATCCCCTCTAAAACACGGCGTTTCTGCGCTTCAATCGTGCTGTCTCACGACCCCGTCAGACTTTTGTCAACAGAATCATCGCCGCCCGGACTGCAGTCCGGCTTCCTGTCCCAGCCCCACTTTCCAAAGGCACCCATCTATGTCTTTCAGAAATCGTTCCCGCTCCCGTCGCTCTGCCTGTCCCTGCCCGCTGGAAATTCAGTCCCTCGAATCCCGCCAGCTGCTGGCTGCGGCTGTCACTGAACAACTCCAGCCCATCGACACATCACTCAGCACGACCCCGAAAATCATGCCCACTGCCTCCGGGCTCGTCAGCGTGAATATCAGCCGCGACGGAGATATCTCCATCGTCGGTGATTCCGCTGGTAACTTCGTAGCCGTGCAGTTCAGAAAAGAAGGCCTGAGAGTCAGTGGCTGGGGCACCGGCACTCTTGTTCGCACCAGCAGCCAAAGAACGTCAGAATCAGTCGTCATACCGCTGAACAACACCTCCGGCATCCGCAGTCTCTCCATCAGCCTCGGTGGTGGCGATGACACTCTGAGACTGCAGTTCAAATCTGACCTGACGATCGCCCGGGACCTCAACATTAACCTCGGCGCCGGAGCAGACTTCATTGACATTGGACTCGAACAGGCCAGCCTCCACATCAATCAGGATCTCCTGCTGGATCTCGCCGGTGGCGATGACCGCGCCGTCCTGAATACGTACTCCAAAAGCACGCTGATCACCGGTCGCGATCTCAGCGTTCGCGGCGGAGCCGGTGCTGACACACTCCTCATCGACGCCCATAACGCAGTCGCCGCTAATCAGCTCTCCAGCCCCGCACCGTTCCACCAGCTCTCCAATTCCACCACCTCCGCTCTGTCCCAGCCCATACGGGCAGGACGTGACCTGCTGGTGGACCTTGGAGCCGGTAACGATGGACTCACCCTGCTGGCTGCCGAAGCTGGACGCGATGGCAACATCTCCATGGGCGCCGGACAGGATGTCCTGACCGCCAGCAATCTGCGCTCCGCCCGCAGCCTCAGATTCACCGATGCCGAAAAAGCTGCCCTGCAGAACATCACCGCCGTCATTCAGCTGGCCGTCCGTGGCACAGCCACCGCCGACACCCTCGACCTCGAACGCATCTCCGCAACCCGCATCGATGTCGATCTGGCTGCCGGCAACGACAAACTGTCACTCGGCGAAACCCTGTTCGTCCGCACTTTCGCCACCTTCGAAGGCGGACTCGGCTCAAATCGAGCCTCCGCCGGAACTCCTCGCGTCGGCTTCTTCTTCCGCCGCACAACCCTCGACCTCACCAGCAGCGAAACTCTCGAACTGCTCTCCGCAACACTCGCCGCCTCACCCCAGATGTCACTTGAAGTTCACTTGAAGTCATGATGGCATAAGTTCAACCACCCACTCACGCAGCCCGACGCCCACGCGACCGCAACACTCCGCTGGTCGCTGACACCACTCGCTGCAAATCACCGTCAGTAAGATTCGGAGTCGACGGGAAACTCAACGCCTGCTCAAACAGTCGATCGGCTGTACCGTTCAGCACCGCCTGAGCACTCCTGTGCGCAGGACTCAAATGCATCGGCTGCCATAACCGACGAGTCTGGATCTTCGCACGCTGCAACTGATCCCGCAGTTCACACGCCGTCAATCCTGTCTGCACCGGATCCACCAAAGCCGTCGACAGCCAGCTCGTCGAAATCGCACCCGGTGCATCCGTGTGCCACGTCAGCCCAGCCCCCTCCAGATGACCCCGATAATACGCCGCAATTTCACGCCGACGACACACAAATCCATCCAGCTGCTCGAGCTGCGCCAATCCAATCGCGGCCAAAACATTCGTCATCCGGTAGTTGAAACCCACCTCGTTGTGAATGTACTCAACCGCATCATCCTTGGCCTGAGTCGTCAGGTAACGAGCCCGCTCGGCGTCAGCCTGCGAATTCGTCAGAATCATCCCGCCACCACCGCAGGTGATCGTCTTGTTCCCATTGAAACTCACACACGCCAGATCGCTCGTCGCCCCAATCTTCTTCCACTGCAGTGATGCACCCAAAGACTCCGCTGCATCCTCAATTAGCCGCAGACCATACGACGCACACTCTGCTGTGATCGCAGGCAAATCCACCGGATGACCCAGCACATGCACCGGCATAATCGCCCGCACTCGACGTCCCGTCACCCGATTCCGCAGCTCACCATTCTCAGAACGACACTCCCGACGCAGAAAATCACGCACCAGCTGAGGATCCATCTGCCACCAGCGCGGCTCAGAATCAATCAGCACCGGATGCGCACCCGCATAACGAATTGCATTCACCGTCGCAATAAATGTCAAAGTCGAAACCAACACCTCGTCACCCGGCTCAACACCCGCCGTCAACATGGCCGCATGCAACGCAGACGTACCGTTCACCGTCGCTACCGCATGCTTCACACCCACGTACTCAGCCACTCGCTGCTCAAATCGATTGACAAATGCGCCAACCGAAGAAATCCAGCCGGAATCCAGACATTCCTTCACATACTGCCACTCATTGCCCTGCAGACAAGGCTCGCTCAATGGCAGAAAACGCTCGCCGCTCTGGTCAGACGTTGTAGACATCGGCTCGATAACCCTTTGAATTCCCCCGAAACCACTCAATCGTCTGCCCCAACCCTTCCTCAAGCGAAACCGTCGGCCGCCAGCCCACTGTCTCAGCCGCCAGACGATTGTCCCCCAGCAAACGCTCCACTTCACTTGCCGCAGGTCGCAGACGCTGCTCGTCACACTCAATCCGCGCGTTCGTGCCCGTCAGACGAATTACCAACTGCGCCAAATCGCCCACACTGATCTCGCGGCCCGAGCCTATGTTCAGCGTCTTGCCCACAGCGTCAGGATGAGCCGCGCAGGCCATAAATCCCGCCGCCGTGTCCGCAACATAGTTCAGGTCGCGAGTCGGAGTCAGGCTGCCCAGACGAACCGTCTGACCCGCCAGACACTGAGTAATAATCGTCGGCAGTACTGCTCGAGCAGACTGACGCGGACCATACGTGTTAAACGGTCGCACTGTCACAACCGGCAAGCCAAACGATCGATAATACGACTCCGCCAGCTTGTCCGAACCAATCTTGCTGGCACTATACGGAGACTGACCCTGCAGCGGATGAGACTCCGAGATCGGCACAAACAATGCCGTCCCGTACACCTCACTCGTGGACGTCTGCACTATCCGCTCTGTACCCAGACGCCGCGCTGCCTCCAGCACGTTCAGCGTCCCCACAATATTCGTCTGCACATAAGACAGCGGTGCCGTATACGAATACGGTATCGCAATTAGCGCCGCAAGATGAAATACCACCTCACGACCCTGCATCGCTGATGCCACCGAACCACTGTCGGTGATATCACCAGCTACAATCTCCATGTCCTTCTGCAAACCAGACTCATCCAGCCAGCCGCGACGACCACCGGAATTGTATCGCACCATCGCACGGACACTCGCACCAGCTCGCACCAGCGCCTCCGCCAGATGGCTGCCAATGAAACCGCCCGCACCCGTAACCAAAACACGCTTGCCCGTCCAACTCATGCTGCCCACCTGACTCGATCCACGTCTTCCTGTGCCTTCTGAAAATCATCCAGCCGACCAATATCCAGCCAGTACTCCATCACCGGAAAGCCAACGACCCGCTCACCCTCAGCCAGCAGACGATTGATCAGTTCCGTCATGTCATAACGACCAGCATCCGGAATGTGCTTCAAAACAGCTGGCTCCAGCAGGTAAATCCCCGCATTCACCAAAAATGTGATCCGTGGCTTTTCACGCAGCTCACTGACCATCCCATCCTTCGCTTCCACAACACCATACGGCACCTGCATCTCGTACTGCCGCAATGCCACAGTCAGCTGCGACCGATTCTCGCGATGAAACTTCATCATCGCACGATAATCAACGTTCGTCAAAATGTCGCCGTTCATCACCAGCAGCGGCTCATCCACCTCACTGATCAGACGCAGCGCACCGGCTGTCCCCAGCGGCTGGTCCTCGGACACGTAATTCAGGTCTACTCCAAATTTCTGGCCACGACCAAAGTGCTGAATAATCTTCTCCGGCATGTAATGCGTCGTCACGTTTATTCGCGAAATGCCGGCTCGCTGCAACCCCTCAATCGTTCGCTCCATCAGCGGACGACCACCCACAGGCAGCATCGGCTTCGGAGTATCATCGGTCAGCGGACGAAGCCGCGTTCCAAATCCACCCGCCATGATCACCGCCTGCAGCGGCAGCACTTCCTCACGCACAAAATCCGCACAACTCAGCTCGCCCACCGTGCCGTCCGCACACAGCAAAGGCAAATGTCGAATCTGAGCCCTCGCCATGATCGACAGTTGCTCGTTCCGCGGAGTCCCCACAGGTGCCGTCGTCGATTTCCGGCCGTAAATGTCCAGTGCAACACTCAGCGACGTTCCCAAAGCATGCCCCGCCAGAATCGTTCGCCGCAAATCACCATCCGTGATCGTTCGCAGAAAACGCTGCTCATCGTCCACCAGCAGCACCACTCCACGCGAATTGGCATCAATCGCTGCCATCGCTTCCTGCACCGTCGCCGATGCCCGAATCAACAGCTTCTCCAGTCTCGAGATGGCTTCCCTGCCGCTCATGAACCTGATCTCCGTATCGCTTTTGCAGGCACGCCCGCCACTACCGCCTCCGGCGGTACATCCCTGATCACCACCGCACCGGCACCCACAATCGCACGGTCGCCGATCCGCAGATTCTCGCAGATTGTCGCCCCGGCTCCAATATGGACTTGACGACCAACTCGAACACCACCAGCCAGACAGGCCCGCGGAGCAATATGCACATCCGCCCCCAACACACAATCGTGCTCCACAATCGATCCCGAATTCAAAATCACATTTTCCCCAATCTCCGCACACGCATTCACAATCGCGCCCGCCAGCACCTGACTGCCCGCACCCAGCTTCACAGATTCCGCCACCACACTCGACGGATGCCGCAATAAACCGGGCTCCAGACCCGCCTGCAACGCCGCCTCAAACAAACGCCGACGCACTCCAAATGCCCGGATACCGCCCACCGCCACTAAAAACTGCGTAAATCCCTCACTCCTCATCCTGCACAGCAGATCATCACCACCCGCCACCAAAATTCCCAAAAGACGCGTCCCATGCAGCGCCGCACTGGCATCCAGTAGCACAGCACGCTCCCCATGACCCAGCAGACGCAACGCGTCCGCCAGCACTCGCGCGTGCCCGCCGGCTCCCAGCAATACCAGACCTTCCGTTGACATCACTCCCACCCGACACACCTAAAAAGGACTCGAAAGCTCCGGCAAACCCGTCGCACTGTCAAAAAATCGCTTGATCAGACAACGCTCACCCAGCTCCACCGCACGCAGCACGTCCACAATCCGCTCCGCTGCACCACCGTCCCCGTAAAGATTCTTCACCCCCCGACAATACGCCCGAAATTCCTCCGATAACGCCCGCTCCAGCGCCACCCGTATCCCGACCGCACTGTCATCACAGTCCAGCACATTTCCCGAACGCGGACGACCCTCCTGACGACGACCAATATTCACCACCGGAAGCTGAAATGATGCCGCCTCAATAATCCCGCTGGAAGAATTCCCCACCATCGCAGCCGCATGACGCATCAGACTCAAGTAACCCCGTGTCCCCAGACTGCTCACAAGACGTACTCGCGGTCGAGCCGCCGCAAATCGCTCCAGACGCGTCAGGATCTCACTGTTGCACGTGTCAGCATTCGGGCGAGTCATCACGATCGGACACTTCACCGATTCAATCGCACTCAGCAATGCTTCCGTCTGCTCACCCGCTCGCTCAGACTGCAATGTCACAGGATGCTGAGTCACCAGCAACGGTCGCTCCTCCAGTGACATTCCGACTCGCTCGGATAACTCCCCCACACTCAGCAGCCGCAGACGACCAATATGGTCCAGACCCGGTGCACCACTGATCGTGACTCGCCAGGGCTCCTCACCCAGTTGCACAATCCGCCGTCCATGCTCCAGCGTTGAAGCAAAATGCAGATGCGAGTACTTCGTAATCGCATGCCGAAAACAGTCGTCAATCGCACCCGCCGTCACCTCCCCGCCATGCACATGCGCAGTCGGCAGACGAAATGGCACTGCCGCAGCCGCAGCCGCATGCATCTCAAACCGATCGCCCAATACCAGCAGCAGATCCGGACGAACTCGCTGATAAACCTGCGCAAAACCAATCATCCCCAGTCCCATCGACACCGCAATCCCCGCAGCATCGTCACCCGCCAGCAGCATCGGCACGCGGTCGTCAATCTCAAATCCGTCCGCCAGAATCACTGTGTCCGTCTGACCATGACCGGAAACCAGATGAGCACCAGCAGCCACCAGGTGCAGTCGCAGATCCGCCTGCTCACGCAGACATCGCAGGATCGGCAGATACAGACCCCAGTCGGATCGACCGACTGTCACCACGCAAACCGTCCTCATCCCACATCCTCCAGCCGCAACAGATCACCTGCAGCCAGTGCTACTCGCAATGTCCGCGACATCAGGTACGGCTTCATCGACGGTGGCAGCCCGGTCCCCGGACGACGAATCGCGATCATACCGTCCGTCAGACAGGTCCCCGCCGCCAGATCCGTCGCCGCCACCAGACTGCGGCGAGCTGCCTTTGCCGTATCCAGCTCCGCACTGCAAGGCGCTTTACGGCCCGTACCCAGGGCAGCCTCCACCGTCCGAATCCCGACAATCAGTCGCCGCAGCTCCTCCGGCTCAGCAGACGCCCGATGATCCGGCCCCGGCAGACTACGATCCAGTGTAAAATGCTTCTCAACAACACACGCCCCCAGCGCTACCGACGCCAGCGAAACCTCGATCCCCAAAGTGTGGTCCGAATAACCAACCGGCAAGCCAAATGCCGCTCGCATGCTCAGCATCGCACGCAAATTTACGTCCGCTGCAGCAGCCGGATAGTTGCTCACACAGTGCAGCAGAATCATCTGCCGATGACCCGTTGCCTCCACAGCAGTCACCGCCAACTCCACATCTCCTAAAGTGCTCATTCCCGTCGAAATCACCATCGGACGACCAAAACCCGCGATCTGCCGCAGCAGTGGCAGATTCGTCAGCTCGCCCGAAGGCACCTTGAAAATCGTCATCCCCAGCGCATTCAGCAGCGTCGCACTGTCCTCATCGAACGGAGTCGACATGAACAGAATTCCCCGCGCACGACAATGCTCAGCAATCACCTCATGATCCGCCTCATTCAGCTCCAGGGACTTCAGCATCTCAAACTGTGTCTGCTGCTTGCCCGTATTCTCTGCCTGATACTTCGCAGTCTGAGCAGCCTTCGTGACCAGCTTCTCAGCCCGAAATGTCTGGAATTTGACCGCATCGGCACCGGCCTCAGCCGCCACATCAATCGAACGCAGCGCCAAATCCAGACTGCCGTTGTGATTCACACCCACTTCGGCAATTACAAAACACGGCTCACCAGAACCAATCAGTCGCTCGCCTGCCTGCACACTCCGCTCAGACGTCTCCATAACTCTCTCGCTCCTTCACTGCGACCGGCCGCTGCTGCCTCCAGTGCCCCCCCACTCAGGCCGCTCGATGCAACACGCTCGGCATGCCCTCTGCCGCCAGACGACGCTGCATCAAAAATTCCGCCATGTCGAAATCCAGCGGAGTGTCAATATCCACGGCCCGCTCACGAGGCACCAAAACCGCTCGCACACGACCTGCAAAAATAGAATCCAGATCCATCACGGCATCACGGCGAGCCGCATAAGCCACTGCCGTCAGCTCGTAAACATCAGGAGCATCCTGGCGACGCACCACATTCCCCGGCGGCTGCACCGCAATTCGAGCTGCCCCGGAAGCATCCATCGTGATCATGTTGAAGTATGGATTCGCTGCAGCCTCCGTCGCCGTCACCACAATGTCCGCATCCGTGCTGAGCAACAGCTCCACACACCGGTCTATGTCCTCCGACCGACGCAAAGGACACGTCGCAGGGACACTCACCAGCACGTCATAGCGCGCCTGCTCCTGCTGCTCCATCGTCCGAATCGTATGTCGCCATGCCAGCCGCTCAGCCGCTGTGTCCGTCGCCAGCTCGGCCGGACGCCGAAATGGCGCCTCTGCACCCCACGCAATCGCCGTTCCCGCTATCGCATCACAGTCCGTCGATACAATATGCCGCGAAATGTAACGACTGCCCAAAGCCGACTGCACCGCCCACGCGATCAGCGGACGACCACACAGCATCCGGATGTTCTTCCCCGGCACTCCCTTCGAACCGCCCCGCGCGAAGGTACAACTGAGTATCCGTGTCACTGAACCGCCCCCTCCCTGTCCGGCCACCTTCACCACCACTCGTACCGCAGAAACCTCGTGTTTCCGGCAAATCCTCCGAGCCGCCACCGCTTATATTCCACCCTCCCGACATCGGTCAAGTCCAGCGATTTCCCAACATTCAAATCCAGACAAAAACCCCGCTTTTCTGCCGCTTCACACCCATTCCTGCCAATTCCCGCTGACAATCCCGGAATCCTGTCCGAATTTCGTTGCAATCAGTCGGATTCCTGATCTGAGCACACCCCCCTTCTGCCTTTACGACAGCATACGCCACACACTATCCTCCGCCATGTCACGGAATTGCACGGCCGGACACCACATTCTCCGGTCAACCCCATACTCGCTCTCGTTCGGCAGGGATGCCCGCGTCTTATGTCTATGGTCCGTGTCATCGCCCGACTCGACATCAAAGGCCCCAGCCTCGTTAAAGGCATCCGACTGGAAGGCCTGCGAGTCCTCGGAGACCCCGAAGCCTTCGCTCGATACTACTACGAAGCCGGCGTTGATGAACTGATCTGCCAGGATGCCGTCGCCAGCCTCTACGGCCGCAACAGCCTCTGCGACATCATCTCCCAAATCTCCAGAGAAGTCTTCATCCCGCTCACCGTCGGCGGCGGACTGCGATCACTCGAAGATATCCGCGCCGTACTCTCAGCCGGTGCCGACAAAGTCGCCATCAATACCGCCGCCATTCATGATCCCGAACTGATCCGCGAAGCCTCCCGACGCTTCGGCTCCTCCACCATCGTCGTCGCCATCGAAGCCGGAAAACAGGCTAATGGCTCGTGGCTGGCCTTCACCGACAACGGGCGCGAACACACCGGAATTGACGCACTCCAGTGGGCCGCTCGCGCTGAAGAACTCGGCGCCGGTGAAATCCTCGCCACCTCCATCGATCGAGAAGGTACCGGCGAAGGCTTCGACCTAGAACTGTGCCAAAAAATGACCGCCGCCGTCCGCATCCCCGTCATCGCTCACGGAGGACCCGGGAAAACAGAACACGTCTTCGATGTTGTTAAAAAATGCTGCGTCAGCGCCGTCGCCGTCAGCAGCATCCTGCACTACGAAGCTGTCCGCTCAATTCCATCCCGCAACGGCAGCGCCAGCGAAGGAAATCGCGAATTCCTGCACAGCGGACGCTCCGTCTCACACGTCCGACCATGCACCATCGGACAACTTAAGCAGACACTGCTCGAAAATGGTGCCGTCTGCCGAATGGAGGACGCCACATGAACACACCCAATGTCCAGATCGTCGATTACGGTCTCGGAAACCTCTTCAGCATCCGACACGCCTGCCTCCACAGCGGAATCAATGCACAAATCACCGCTCAACCCGACGCACTGCTGCAGGCCGACGGCATCATTCTGCCCGGCGTAGGAGCCTTTGGGCACGCCATGGAGACCCTCCGACAACTCCAGTTGCTGCAGCCACTCCGGGAAGCCGCCGCTGCCGGAAAGCCACTGCTCGGTATATGCCTCGGTATGCAACTGCTGCTCGACGCCAGTGAAGAATTTGGACTACACCAGGGACTCGGACTCATCCCTGGGGTCGTTCGAAAACTGCCAGAAATCAAAAACGACGGCAGCGTCCGCCGAATTCCTGCCGTCGGCTGGAATCAAATCCGACTCAATAACGCCCGCTCTCAAACACAAATCGACTGCGGACTGCACAATGCCGCATGGATGTACTTCGTACATTCCTTCGCCGCTGAACCCGAACATCCCAGTGATGTCCTGACCTTGACAGATTACGAAGAAATCCAGTATTGCTCTGCCATTCAACGAGACCGCGTAACAGGCGTGCAGTTCCACCCGGAACGCAGCGCTCAGCACGGACTCAGGTTCCTCAAACACTGGGCCTCAGGCCTCAGCTCCACCAACTGATTCTGCTCGGAAACTGACTCATGGATGAGAAACTTCCGGCCTATTACGGGCTGCCCTCGGAAGTCCGCTTCTGCCGTCGCTGCGTCATGTCCAACCAGCGGCCAGCATCCGCTGTCGAATTTCGACACACCATCGATTCCCGCAAAAAAACCCTCGCAATCGACGCCGACGGGATCTGCGATGCCTGCCGCGTCGCTGAACAAAAACAAACCATCGACTGGAACTCCCGCGAAGAACAACTGCTGCAGCTGCTGGATCGCTACCGCAGCAAAGATGGCTCCTATGACTGCCTCGTACCCGGCAGCGGCGGCAAAGACAGTGCCTACCAGGCTCACGTCCTCAAATACAAATACGGCATGCATCCGCTGACCGTCACATGGCCACCTATCCTCTACACCGAATACGGCTACCAAAACTGGAAGAACTGGATCGACGTCGGGGGCTTCGACAATCTGTCGTTCACTCGCAACGGCCGCGTCATGAAACTGCTCACACGACTCAGTATCGAAAACCTCTTCCACCCCTTCCAGACATTCATCCTCGGACAGAAGAATCTCGGACCGCGGCTCGCTGCCAAAATGGGCATCCCACTCGTATTCTACGGCGAAAATGAAGCGGAATATGGAAACCCCATCGCCGATACCACATCCAGCCTCCGCGATAAATCCTACCACACCTATGAGAACCTCGACGATATGTATCTCGCCGGAGTCTCCATTCGCGAGCTGACGGAGCGCTACGGAGTACAGCAGAATGACCTCGCCTGCTTCCTCCCACCCCGCGAAGCAGAACTCCGGAAGGTCGATGTCCAGGTACACTACCTCGGCTACTACCTCAAATGGACTCCCCAGGAAGTCTACTACTACGCCGTCGAGAACTGTGGCTTCAAGGCTCGCCCCTTCCGCACTCAGGGAACCTACAGCAAATACAACAGCATCGATGACAAAATCGATGACCTCCACTACTACACCACCTGGATCAAATTCGGCATTGGTCGCGCCACCTACGACGCGTCACAGGAAATCCGCAACGGACACATCTCCCGCGAAGAAGCTGTGGCACTCGTCAATCGCTTCGATGGTGAATTCCCCGATCGCTACTTCCGTGAAGTGATGGACTACATCGAAATGGATCCTGATCACTTCCACATCATCACCGATCGATTCCGCTCCCCGCACCTTTGGAAACAGGATGATCAGGGCCGCTGGCAGCTGCGGCATCGCGTTGGTGGCAACGGTACTGATGATCAAATGAAGGACAACACCACAGGCAGGCCCGCAAAGGCCGCCTGAGACTCCGGTCAGTGCAGAGCAGGCTCAGGAGCAGTTGCACATGGAAGGCGAACAAATTCTGAAGTTCACGCAGACTGCCGCCGTCGCCGCTCAGCCAGCGGCCGGTACGGTCATCGTGCACGCCGCCTACCCACTCTGGCGCAAACACCTGCTCGTCACCTTGGCCCGCGCCCGCGAACTGCAGGATGACGGACACAAAGTCGCCGTCACCTACTGCGACGCCGCCGCCGGAACCTGCGCAGCAAACTACGCCGGTAACCCCGCAGCCTGCCTCGTGTGTCGCAGTCGAGTCTGTCAGACGGCCACTCAGCTGGGATTGCAGACCATCCCGCTGTCCGTCTCTCCAGCAGTCGATCAGGAACAGCCACCACTCCCATTCAGCGAACAACGCGCAGTCCTCGAAGGCGTCCAGAGCGGCGTGATCTCCACCTTCCGCACCATGCCCGAAACCGCTCGCCGCGAACCACTCATCCGCCACATCAAACGACGCTACTTCAGCAACTCCGCCAGACTGCTGAAATCCATGAAAACCGTCGTCTCCAGACTCAATCCCCAAAGAATCGAAGTCTTTAACGGACGACACGGCTGCTCCAAATTCGCCGTCGTCGCCGCCCGCTCCGCAAACATCGACTTCACCATCCTCGAAGTCAGCGCCAAACAACATCCCTTCATCTGCCCCGGATACCTCGTTCACGACCGTCGCAAAATGCAGGAACGCATTATGCAGCAGCCCGCTGATTACGAAGCCGCAGCCAGCTGGTACGCCGCCAATCGACGCCCCCGCTCCAACAAGTACGCCAAACGACACGGCAGCGAATTTACCCCGCCGCAAACACCGCAGGGCATGCGGAAAGTCAGCATCTTTCTCAGCAGCCAGGACGAATTCGCCTCACTCGGAAAAGACTGGGTCTCGCCCTTTCTCGACTACGGCCCCATCGTCGAAAAAGCCTGCCGCGAAAATCCCGACATGTTCTTCGTCGTCCGGTTTCACCCAAATCAGGCAGACATGGCCGGGGATCTGCTCACACCCTTCAAAAAAACCGCCGACCTGCCCAATGTCCGCATCCACTACGCGGATGAACCCGTCAACTCGTACAGCATCATGGAATGGAGCGATGTCGTTGTCACCTTCGGCTCCACCATCACCGTCGAAGCCTGCTGGGCCGGCAAATCCGTCATCACTCTCGGACCATCCTTCTTCGATAACCTGCAGGTCGCCTCAACGCCCCAGACTGTTCCCGAATTCGTCAAACTGCTCCGCGAAGACCTAACGCCTCACTGCCGCGATAACGCCGCACGCTACGCCTGCTTTCGCATGTTCGACCAGGATCAACTGAAATACGTCACTCATACCGGAAAAACCATGGTGGAAAATGGCTTCACCATCCGCTACCCATGGCTCGGACAACTGGCCAGAACCACTGATGATCTGATCTGCAACGCCATCAAAATGTGGGCCGGACGCCGCGCCCGCAAAAGAAAATCCGCCTGATTCAGGAAAAACACATGAACGTTCAGGAAATCCTCGCAGCACACTCCCGCTGGACAGCCGCATGGCACCAGACTCCACCAGAAAACACCGAAACCGGACTCCTCTCGCTCGTCCGCCAAAACCACTTTGAAAACTTCTCACTCTGGCACGAAGAAGACGTCGCCCGCCGCGATGACCTCGGACCAGAACGCATCCAGCAGGCCAAACGCACCATCGATCGACACAACCAGCGCCGCAATGACCTCGTCGAACAAATCGACAGACACCTCGTACAAACACTGCAGCCACGAGAATCCGGCTGCCCGTTCAATTCCGAAACGCCCGGTATGATAGTCGATCGACTGTCCATCCTCGCCCTCAAAGAATACCACATGCACGAAGAAACACTGCGGTTCGACGCATCACACGAACATCGCGAACGCTGCAGTACCAAACTCAATGTCATCCGCCGACAGATCCACGACCTCTCAGACGCTCTCAATGACCTGCTCAGCGATATTCAGCAGGGAACTCGCAGCTTCCGCGTCTACTTCCAGTTCAAAATGTATAATGACACGGAACTCAATCCGCAGCTCCGAAAAGCTGCCTGAACCACACACTTCAAGGCCGCTCCACGCATGCGACTGCTGATCATCAAACCCAGCTCACTCGGCGATATCATCTGCTCGCTGCCGGTCGCTCAGTCCATCCGCGATCAGCTGCCGTCCGCAGAGATTTCCTGGGTCGTCAAGTCACGCTTCGCCGATATTGTACGCCGCTGCCCTGCCATCAATGGCGAAATTATCGAATTTCAGCACGCGCCCGGATTCCGCGGAATCCTCGCTGTCGCACGCGTCATGCAGACGCTCCGCAACAGAAAGTACGACGCTGTCCTCGACTTCCAGGGCCTCCTGAGGTCAGGACTGATGACCTGGGCCGCTCATGCACCAATCAAAGTCGGAATCGCTGATGCCCGCGAAGGCAGCCGACTCGCCTGCACTCACATCGCCACGCTGCCGCCAAACGGCAGAGATTCACACGCCATCGCCAAACTCCTGCAGTTCCTCCCGGCCATCGGACTGCAGCCACAGCTGCGCTCACCCGTCACCATGCATGGCGACTCTCCCGATCAGCTCGATCACCGACTCACTCGACAACGACTGGTCGTCATAATCCCCAACAGCCGTGGAGCCCACAAGGAATGGCGCGGCTTCCGTGAACTGACCTGCGATCTGCTCAACGCCGATCCACACTGCACAGTCGTCTGGGACAGCCACCTGCCATGGGAAGCACCGCCACTTAAAGACCCGGATCGTTTCATCAATCTCACACGCAAATCCTCACTGCCACAGCTCATCGAACTGCTCCGACGCGCTGATCTCGTCATCGCCAATGACAGCGGACCACTGCACATGGCCGCCGCCCTCGGTAAACCAACCCTCGCACTCTTCGGACCCACCAGCCCGGCACGATTTGGCGCCTTCCCACTCGAAGAACCACGCAATCGCTGCCTCCAGGCACCCGATGGTGACCTCACCAGACTGCCCGTCGATACCGTACTCCACGCCGCACTCGAAATGCTGCCACCACTCAACACACTCCGCGCAGCGGCTTAATTACACCAGACCCGGTCGCTACCCATGTCGCCAAATCGAACTGCCAACCTCTTCCTCGCCTGCACTCCACTGCAGATCCTGAACGCTGCTGAGGCACGCGATCGGTTTCACCCCCACGACGACAACTTCCTCGTCGTCTTCCACAGCCCGCGATCTGCAAAAAAACACGCCCGACTCGCAGAACTCTCCGCTGATGCCATCGATCAGCGCTGGACTCAAACATGGAATCTGCGCCTCAGCCGACTCTCACAGCTTCTGTTCCCACTCACAGCCCGAAAACTGCAGCAGCAAATCGGGACCTGCCACAGCCTCTGGACAGGTGGCTTCCAGACCCAGCAGCGACACCTCATCAACTCTTTTCCACATCAGCAACTGTTCGTGTTTGATGGTGGTGCCGGAGTCCTTCAGTCGGCAGTCAACTCGTGGCGTAATCAGAGTTCCGCCCGTCGCTCCCTCAAACAGTTCATCCCCGGACAAAACACCAGACTGCCCGACCTCAGCAGGGCTCGCTTCTTTACCAGCTATGCACTCGATATGCCACCCGAGTCCATCATCACCAACGACTATCGCGTTTTCCGACAGCAGGTCTCCGCAAAACTGCCCGTCCGCGACGAAATCGTCTTCCTCTCGCAGCCACTGCACCGCGACCTCGGACTAAACTTCGATGTTGCTGCCACCGTCGCTGCAGCCATGCAGCACCACAACGCCAGCCGCTGCCGCTTTATCCTGCACCCCCGCGAAACCAGCGGACCACCAAACGCCGAAAAATTGCCATACCTTGCCGAATTCTTCGGGCTCCGCGAAGGCTACCTGCCCAAAGCCTTCGTCACCTGGATGTCTTCAGTCGCTCGCAGCCTGCCCGCCATCTACGGCAGACCCGTAACCTGCTTTGATATCCGACCATTTATGCCCACAGAAACCTCACCAGACTACCTGCGCGAACTTCAGGCCACCTACGAAGATTTTGCCGCCGCCGGAGCACTCATCCTGCCACAGCCAGCGTCCCGTCATAGCTGCCAGATCAGCACCACGGCTCACGAATCCAGCGCCGCCTGACAAACCGCTGACACACCTCAACCGCCATGCTCTTTAACTCCTTCGAATTCGCCGTGTTCCTCCCAGTCATGTTCTTCACATGCTGGTTCGCCTGCGGCAGATCATGGCAACTGCAGAACCTCGTTCTGCTCGCCGGCAGCCTCGTCTTCTACGGCTGGTGGGACCCCCGCTTCCTCGCACTCATTCTGTTCTCCGCAACACTCGATTTCACCGTCAGCAACCTCATCCACACCTCAGAAAATGCTCTTGCCCGCAAAGCTCTGCTCAGCTGCAGCCTGCTGATCAACTTCGGGATCCTCGCCGTCTTCAAATACTGCAATTTCTTCATTGGTTCACTCAATGATGCACTGGCACTTGCTGGCTTCAGCCCCGCCGCAGCCAGACTCGACCTCGTACTGCCCGTAGGTATCAGCTTCTACACCTTCCAGACCGTCAGCGCCTCCATCGATGTCTACCGCCGACAACTGCAGCCCACTCGCAACCTCATCGCCTGGCTCGCCTTCATCACCTTCTTTCCACAGCTCGTCGCCGGACCCATCGAAAGAGCAGGGCACCTGCTGCCGCAATTCCTCGTCAGCCGCCGCTTCTCCATGCCCGCCGCTGTCGACGGCTGCCGCCAGGCACTCTGGGGACTTTTCAAGAAAATCGTGATCGCTGATAACTGCGCAGCACTCGCAAACCATGCCTTCGAACACTCAAACCACGCCTCCGCCATCACACTCCTCGCCGGCATCTTCCTCTTCACCATTCAGATCTACTGCGACTTTTCAGGCTACTCAGATATTGCAGTTGGAGTCGCCAGGCTGTTTGGCTTCTCACTCATGCAGAATTTCGCCTTCCCGTACTTCTCACGCGATATCGCCGAATTTTGGCGCCGCTGGCACATCTCACTGTCCACCTGGTTCCGCGATTACCTCTACCTGCCACTCGGCGGCAGCCGCTGCTCCAAACCACGCATGATCCGCAACACTATCGTTGTCTTTCTCGTCAGCGGACTATGGCACGGTGCCAACTGGACCTTTCCCGCATGGGGACTCATCAATGCTCTGTGGTTCCTGCCCCTCCAACTCTCCGCCTCTCCACGCCGCTTTCAACCCTTCCCGCCCAATGCACCAGTGCTGCCTCAGCCCCGCGAAGCCCTCCACATCGCCGCTACCTTTCTCATCACCATGCTGTCGTGGACCTTCTTCCGTGCTAACTCCGTGACTCACGCCATCCAGATTCTCAGCCGCGTCTTCACACTGCAGTCCGGTTCAGGCCTCTCCGTCCCCACTCACGTCTGGATTCTCGTTGCCGCATTCCTCGCCGCCGAATGGATTCAGCGAGGTCGAACACACGCACTCGAATTCTCCGCCAGCGGACCACCCCGCTGGGCCCGCTGGCTTATCTGCTACACCGTCATCTTCCTGCTGCTGAAATACGGCGGAGAACAACAGGACTTCATCTACTTCCAGTTCTGAAACCCCGCACTGACATGTCACCGCTACCACACAATCAACAGATCGACACACACACCAGCAACCGCCGGGAACTTGAATTGTTTCTCCTGAAACTGATGCTGTTCGCACTGCCACTGCTGCTCGCAGCAGTGCCATCCTGCACCATACTCGCATGCACCGGAGAAGCCTTCCGCGACCTCGAACCCACACTCCAGCAGTCACTCAAATACAATCGCGGACTCATTGGCTACGCATGGAATGAACAAAACTATCCGTGGATGAAACGACAGGCATTGCTGCTGATGCCACCCCAGGATGTGCTGGCCATCGGATCGTCACGAGTCCTCCAGTTTCGCCGCGAGATGTTCGTCTGCCCGTTCTGGAACGCCGGCTACACCATCCTGACCACAGCAGATTTCCAGACATTCCTTTCACTCATCCCCACAGATCGACACCCCAAAACACTGCTCATCGCTCTCGATCAGTGGATGTTCAACTCAGCCTGGATCGCGGAATCCGGAAACACAAGCCCCGAACGCTGGACCCAAAACCCGTCATACAACCTCAGAACAGGACTCAGACTGCTGCCCGATGTCTGCACCGACCTCGCTCGCGGCCGCATCGGACTCATGCCCCTGCTGCAGCAGCGCCCCGATAACCCATGGGGACTGAACGCATGGCAGAACGCCAAAGGCTTTCGACCGGATGGCTCGTTCGCCTACGGTCGACAGATCCAGCAGCGACTGGCAAATGACCCCCAAACACCCGATTTCCAGTTCGCCGGTACACTTCGACGCATTGCTTCCGGCAGTGACCGATTCCAGTTCGGCAAGACCCCCGATATCGCAGCACTCAACAGCCTGCAGTCGCTCCTGCAGAACTGCTCAGAACTCAAAATTCACGTCATCGCCGTCCTGCCACCCTTCGCTGACCCCGTCAGCCGTGCCCTGCAGAAATCAGGACGACACCAGTACCTCGATCAATTGCCCGTGGCCCTGCAGCAGATCTTCAGCGGCACCAGCCACGAACTCCACTGCCTGCCCTCACTCGCCAGCCTCGGTGCCGACGATACCGAAGCTGTCGATGGATTCCACTCCGGAGAAAAAGCCACACTCCGACAGCTGCTGCACATGCTGCAGCAGGGATCCCGACTCAACGAATGCTGCAACTCCGAACAACTCGGTCGAGATCTCGCGGCAGCACCAAACCCGCTGGAAGTCTACCCCCGCTGAACAGACCGCTATGCCGCTCGACGATGTGATAAAACCGCCACACCAGAATCAGACACAGCCCCGGACGCAGCAGACTTGCGCAATACCGCATACATCGTGTCACTCGTCAGCAAACAATCCAGCCAGCCCTGCAACACTTCAAAACCAGACTCAGCAGCCAGCCGCCGCAGGGTAGCCGGAGTAAAATAATTCACGTGATCCGGATACCGAAACCCACACCAGCGACCCCCTCGCAGGAACCGATTCACACAGGCAAAATTCGGCACCTTCAACACCACCGTGCCATTCACCGAAAGCACTCGGTGCAGCTTCCTCAGCAGTACCAGCGGCTGAGCCTCGTGCTCCAGAAAGGAAGACATAATCACCAGATCCACACTCTCCGCACCGAACTGCCCGGCACCATCCACCGCATTCGCAAACACCACCCGACCACCCATGCCCGCACATGTCTCATGAGCCAGCCGCGCCAAATGCGCCGAAACCTCTATCCCCAGCGGTATGATCCCTCGACCTGTCGCTGCAAATCGCCCCTGCAAATCCCGCAGCAGATCGGCCGCCGCACACCCAATGTCCAAAATCCGAATCGGCCGATCATCCGACAGAAATGCACACTGCCTCTGAGCCAAAGTGAAGAAACGATTCCGGCGAGGAAACAGGCGCAGCTTCAGTCGCGCTGCCGCCAAAGACAGCTTCGACAACATCGGCTCCGCTGACTTCCGCCGCAATTTCTCCGCCGCTGATGTCACCTCCCACGCATGCTCACTCGTCAGCGCCTCGTAAGACGGCGGATTCGCCAAAAACACAAAACCCGTTTCCTCGCACTGCACCACCTGCCACTCACCCGAACGAAATGCCGTCGGTCGCACACGAGTCACCCGGCCCAGAATCGGACACAACAGTTCCATCGGTACTCAGCCTCCCTGAATTCCAGCACCAGCACCAACCGGCATCCCGCCAGCCACAACCAGCCAGAAATCTACCCCAAAATACAACCCGCTGACCAGTTCAGTTTCCCACCGTAAAATCCGGCCCGCCACCCACCCGTCGCACAAACGACACCTTGCCATCGCCGTCCGAGAAATAGTCCGGAATCCGCGCCGCCTCCACGTAACCATGCCTCCCATAAAACTGCCGCGTTCGTTCAAAACTGCCGCGTTCGCTCAAAACCACCCCGATCACTGGTCTCGATCCACAGTATTCTGCCACACCGCTGACGAACCAGATCCTCCACCACACGCAGCATCCGCGAACCGACGCCACGCCGCCGCTCAGACCCCTCCACCGCTATCATCTGCAGATCCCACACCTGGTCCGCAAGCGGCCGCTCAGTGAAACACACCACGCCCCGCAAAACACCTCCCGACTCGTAAACCGGAGTCGAATGCTCACTGCCCCCACCAGCCGCAAAGTGCCCGCTCAACATCCCCTGGACCGCACTCAACTCCTCGCGCTGAAATAAATCACTGCCCTCAGAAACACACAGAAACTCCGTTGCATCCGCCGGAACCACCGCCCGCATCTCAAACATCCGGCCTGCCCCTTCCACGGCCTTTACCCGCTGCCTTCGTCGCCGCCTTTTTCGCCGCCCTCTGCTTTGCCTTCGTCGCCAGCCCCGGCACAGCTTTTTACAAAAACTTCGTCGCCACTTTCTTCAAAATCTCCTTCGCCAGATTTTCCGAGGCCTTTTTGACCGGCTTTTTGACTGCGTTTTTTACTGCGTTTGCCACCGTTTTCCCTGCTGCTTTTCCTGCTGCTTTACTCACGGCCCTCCCCGACGCGTTCTTCCCCGCCTCACCGCCAATACCCCCAAGGATTCCGCCACCTCAGACACCACATCCCCAAAACCCAGCTCAATCCCAAAAATCGAACTCAAATCTCCCTCCGCAAATTCCTCCCGCGACGACGTTCCCAGTGCCTCGTCCAGAGCCACCGCCGTTCCAGCCCTGCCAATCAGCTCCATGTGATCCACATTCCGCAGCTGAAACAATATCTCAGGCTGCTGATCCAGTCGCACCGCCACCAGCCACCAGCTCTTCGTCGCAAATCACCCGCAAACACCCGTCCGGCCGATCGCCAGCGAGTTCCAGTTGACGGTTTCAACTTCCACCTGTCCCAGACCCACTGTCACGTAACCGCGCTGAACAACAGTCGCAACATGCCACCAGCCGGCTTCACACGAGTCTGATAAAGCAAACGCCCAGGTCCCGTGAAACGATTGATAAAACCCTCACCAGAAAAAAAAGAATCCGTCAGACGCTCACTGGACCGCACCAGCTCGTACTGCAGCGAACTCGAAAATGCCACCACATACCGATTGTCAACCAGAAACTTCTCGCCCTCAACCAGCACACGCTCACGAATCGCACCATAGGTCTGACAAAACAACTGACCCGGACCAGTAATCTGCAGCAAAAATAAACCCGTCTTCGACATCACACCCTTCATGCCGCCATAACGAATGTCCAGACTGCAGTCCCCCGTGTGAGCCAGATAAGAACCACGAGTCAGATACATGCTGTCGCTTTCCGACAAGGCAATCGACAAAATCTCGCCGTAACTTTCCGGGGCCAGCAACAGCACCTGGTCATCACGACGAGCCTCGAAGATCGCTCGGAAAAAAGACTCGCCTCCCAGCAGACTGCGAAAACCCGCCCGCCAGCTTCTGCCCACAACTCCAGTACCCGTACCCGCCGATGCCCGGATCTGCATCCCCGAAGTCATCGACACCATACTGTCCGGCTGAGCAATCACCTGCTCACCACTGTTCAGCTGAAACTCAATCACACTGAACACCGGCGCACACTGAATCTGAAAATTCATGCCGCACACTCCGGACCTTACTCAATCCTCAAATCCACTCGCATTCCGCTGCCTCAAATAATAACCGCCAATCGAAATGGCTGCCAAAATGCCGAGGAAAATCAACAAAGCCACAAATCGCGGCACACCCAGCACCTCCGAAATCGTCGTGATGCAAATGTCATAAATCACCACCCGAATCATCCAGCTGATCAGCTCGCTGAAAAATCCGCCACGGCGCGCCAATACCAGAAATCGCATCCGCCCCCCCTAAACTCGCTTCTCACCCGCCAGACGCCAGCCACGCACGTGACCGTCAAAGTGGGCAGTATACAAATCTGCTCGAGTCGGGTGCAGGTCCAGATCGAAAATATGTTCAGGAGTCGACAGCAGGTGAAAAACTTCCGCCGCAGCCCCCTGCCAAAATCCAACCTGCTTCTCCAGCACACCCAGCAAAACACCGCTGGAATGATACAACGCCCGCCACATCGTCGCGTCCAGCTCCTTCTGACCACACTCCTGCAACGGCTGCTTCTCACCCGTCAGCCAGTCAAACGACATCGCCACTCCACGCCGATTTCCCGCCGGCGCATTCGAAACCTTGTGCAGCCCTGAAACCGTCAGTCGCTCCGCACCCGGACTGAAAGTCAATCCAATCGCTCCGCCAAATGGCGCAATATCACCCACATGCGAAAACATCGCACCCGCATCAAATGACCGCAACACCACTCCGTCGTCCACACGCCAGTGCAGCACGTTACCACGGATGTCTCCACTCACCAGCTCCGCTGCACCCGGCACAAACTGCACACAATACGGCAGATCCACATGCTCCGAAAACTCCCGCACCAGACTGCCGTCCGTCGTTGACCAGACCTTCACCAGCCTGTCATTGCCACAACTGACCACCCACGCCCCGTCCGTGCTCACCGACAGACCCCTCAGCCAGCCACGATGAGCCTCCACAGACCGCACCGGCTGCACCCCCCCAGACTCCAGATCCCAGCTCAACAGACGCCCGTCATAAGCCCCCGAATGCAACACCCTGCCGTTCGGCGCAAAAGCCAGAGCACGCACCCAGTTCTCATGCCCAACCAGCGATACCCGCTCTCCCGTATCAATCTCCCAACGCTGCACCGTACCGTCCGTCGCTCCAGCCACCACATAACGCCCCGTCGGATCCGTACGACAGCACAATAATCGCGCCGTATAAGCCCAGTCCGATAACGGCCGAGCTGACCGCGGATCAAATACCTCTTCAGTCATGACAGCAACTCCTCTATCGGACCAAACGCCGGATCCGCAATCGGAAACTTCCTGCCCCCAATCTCAAACTGACCCCCCGAATCAATCCCCACCGCTCGCAGCCACGTGTGAAATAAATGCCGGTGATCCACCTTCCGCTCAGTCACCTCCACCCCCTTCGCATCCGTCGCACCTATCACCGCACCATGCTGAATCCCACATCCCGCTGCCGCCATCGACCACGCCTTCGGATAATGATCCCGACCATACCCCGCGTTTATATTCGGAGTCCTCCCGAATTCCGTCATCACTATCACCAGCGTCCGCTCCAAAAGACCACGCTCAGACAAATCCCCCAGAAAACAGGCAAATGGCCCGTCAAAATCCGCCACATAATGCAAATGAAACTCAAAATTGTTGTGATGAAAATCCCAGCCCGCGTGCTGCACCTCAATAAACGGAACCTCCTGCTCAACCAACCGCCGCGCCAATAACAACTGCCGACCAAATTCCGACTTCCCATAAGCCGCCTGCACCGCCGAAGACTCACGAGAAATATCAAACAGATCCCGCTTCTCCATCAGCCGCAAGGCCTGCTCATAACTCTGCGCATACGCATCCAGCTCCGCAGACTGCACCCGACTGCGATGACGACTGTTCACAAACCGCCGCCAGTCATGACGACGACTGTCCACCGCCACCGTCATCCCGTCCGGCAGCTTCGCATTCACAATGCCACCCTGCTCAGCACCCACACCCACACTCGCATATGCCGGACCCAGATACGCCGCATTGTTCGCACGACCACTCGCTCCCCCCGCCAGCGTCGTGATATGCCCAGGCAGCGGAAAATCAGACCGCTCCAGACCACGCGCCACCACCGCACCCAACTCCGGATACTCGGTGGCCGTGCGAGTCATCCGGCCGCTCCGCACCAGATTGTTCGCCAAACCATGATCATCCAGATCCGTACTAATACTGCGAATCAACGCCATGTGATGCATGTGCTGCGCTGTTCGCGGCAATAACTCAGAAATCTGCACTCCCGGCACCGTCGTGGAAATCTCCCGAAACGGACCACCGGTTTCCACATCCCGCTTCGGATCCCACGACTCAAACTGACTGATCCCGCCGTTCAGATACACCACCACCATCGAACGACCACGCGCCGCCAGTTCACCCGCACCCAGCGGATGCGAAAACAAACTGGTGCCCGCCAACATCGCACCACTTGTCAAAAATTCACCCATGAACTGCCGCCGCGCAAGCCCATGATCAATCGTGCCACACGGCCGATAAACCGTCCCGCTCATTGCTACTCTCCGCCTTCCAGCCACTCACATCGAAAACCGAAACTCCGTCGAAGCCAGCAACCCCCACAACAACTCCTGCAGCACCGCCGCGCGCTCAACCTCCGACACCGTCAGCAAGCCCAGCGCAAACTCGCGCTCCTCTGCATCCGGCCGCCGACACAACACACTCAAATACAACTGCTCCACAATTTGACCCGCATCACCCTTCGCTCCCAGTCGCTCCGCCAGATTGCCCTCACCAGGTTTCAGCCAGCCCTGATACGTCGGATCATTCTGTATCGTCAGGGCCTGATCCACCGTCGCAAAAAAACTGTCCTGCGGGGTACCCGCAGGAGCAGAAAAGCGAGACACCAGCAGATCCTCCACCGTGTCCCACTGATGCCCCGCAACCGCCGCACCCACAAACTTCACCCGCGACGCCACATCGTCCCGCTCCGCAGCATTCTCCCGCACCCTCTCAGCCCAGTCCGACTCCGCCTTCCGCCTCACACCCTGGCCCAGCTCCAAAGCCGTATAAGTCGCTCCCGACATCTGCTCCGGATTCAACACCCGCAAACCACGCACCACATAACTCCGTCGCCACAATTCCCGCAACGCCACCTCACGCCGACTTAGCTCCACCACCAGATCCCCGTCACCCGCCCCGCTCCGCAGCCGCTCACGCAGCTCCAGCCAGCCACTCAATACGCGCAGCTGCTCAGCCCGCTGCTCACTGTCTGATACCGCATCCAGCAGCTCCTGCCGACGCTGCTGCACTCGACGCTGAACCCCACGCGCTTCCACAACGAACTCACTCAACGCAAGCCGACGATTCGCCAAAGCCAGCACACGCACTCGCTGGTCCTCCACTCGATTCGTCGCTCGCTCCAACGCCTCCGCACACTCCTCAACACGCTCCTCATGGACCGCTCGCGCCTCCTGACGAGCCTTCAAGGACAGTTGCAGACGCTCACGCTCCCGCACCAGCGTCTCATCACCTAATAATTGCTGCAACACCAGATCCAGTGACGACACCGCACCCTGCAACAACTCCACCTGCCCCCTGTGACGCTGCAACTCCGGCTGCAGCCCCGCCAGACGCAACTGCTCCTGATCCCGCTGCTCCGTAAATTGCTGTAACTGCTGTCGCGCTGACTGCACCTGAAGCAGCAGTCGATCAACAGCCCCCTCTGCCTTCTTCAGCTGCTGCAACGCCTCAACACCCTCAGACTCAATCTGCTGCAGTCGCGGCTGCAACTCCCCACGCACCGCCTCCAGCCGCAAAACCTGCTCGGCTAGTCCCGCCACTCCACCAGCTGGACCAGACCACCGCTCCAGATCAGGCTCACGCACACTCCGACGATACGCCCGCGATCTCACAATCTCACGCACAAATCCACGCAGGTCATATCCCTGCTCCACCAGACCCTCCGACAAAATCCGCAACAATGCCGCCGAAATCGGCGGATTCCCGCCATGATGCATGTCCACAGGATGCACCACACCCACACCCATCACCTCAGCCCATAAACGATTCGCCAGATTGCGATTGAAAGACTGGTTCTCCGGATGAGTCGCCAAAACGGCAAGCTGCTGCCGACGGCTGTATCGAGGTACCCCGCGACGATCCTTGTCCGGCACCACCACATAAAGATCAGCCGCATCACCAAACTCCGGCTCGGCATCCATCGCCATCGCCATCGGCAGCACCGGCCGCGCCGCCGCACGACCCGCGCCCGGCTTAAATACCGATGCATACTCCAGTAATCCCTCACCCCTCTCACCAAGAAACGGCAAATTGCCCCGCTTCTCGTCCTGAAATACATACGTCCGACTCACAAATGACAGAATCCCAAAATACTCCGACTGCTCATAATCCGCCACCAGCGGATGATCATGACACTGCGCACACTGAATGTCGCGGCCAAAAAAAATCCGACCGATGTCCCGAGTTACCTGGTGCGGCTCAGCGGCACGATTCAGCACAAATGCCGCCGCCGGACGCATCTGCTCACCCGTTCCGTCAGCCGCCAGTATCTCCGCACATAACTCGTTCAGCGGACGACGCTCCTCCAGCCAGCGCTGAATCCAGCCCCGAAACTCTAGCACCGAAATCGTCTCACGACGCTCCGTAAACATCACCTCCAGCACCCGCGCATAATACCGGTCAAACTCACCGCCAGTCAGCAATTCCTCAATCAGATCTTCACGAATCCGCTCAGCCGCCCCGGGCTCAGACTCCAGACGCCGGAAATACGCCTCACTCTCAGTCACCGTCGGACCTCGACCCGCCAAATCCAGATAAATCCGCCGCTGAAACTCCGCTGCACTCGCCTCCAGCAGCTCCAGACCCGGGACCACTCCCTCCAGCTCACGATCAATCCGCTCCGACAACGACAGCGCCGACATTACCCCCTGAGATGCCGACTCGGACCCAGCCTGAACCTGCACCCCTGCCTGCTGCATCGCAACAGCCGGTCGGAACTGACCAGCAATTACCATACACATCAGCACCACTGCACACACTCTCCCCACACACTCACTCATAAGGCACCTCCAGCCGCGACTTTGGATGATTCGCAAATACCCAGTCACCCCCCGCATAGCCAAAAGTCAGCTCAGGAGTCTCAGCGTGGCCACCACCCGCTGCCAGCAGCTGCATGCATCGATCCAGCACACCCGTCGTCAGTAATGTACGCTCCACCGGGTACACCGCCCGACCCGCTCGCAGCGTCGCTTCAATCGCATCCACTTGGTACGAAAAATGCCCAAACACTCCACCCTCCTGCAGCCGAAACCAGCACGCCAATGGCTCCTTCCGCCCCTTCAGCCGACAGGCAAACGCAAATCCGCCCGCAAATCCGGCCGTCATGATCACCGCCGATCGCAGACCGTCCGCATGCTGCATCACATATGCCGCCGGCTGATTACGCACACCCTCGTACTCTGCTTGGAGCGGATCCCAGGCCGCCGCTGACGCCGCACCCCGCGGCAGCACCGACATCGCCGCCGCAAACAACTCACCCGACCACTCACCAGCGCGCTCCAGCTCACGAATCCCCGCTCCCACCGCAACACTCACCCCACTCACACCCGACTCGCCACCCCGACGACGCTCCAGCATGCACTGATGAGCCTCCAGGGCATGAAAACCATAGTCCTCCAATGGCCCATAGCCCACTGTCAGAGCCGACTCAACCTCACAACCCATTGGCAACTCAAGCTGCGGAAATCGCCACGCCAATGGCACCGATGACCCTGCCAACAGCGGAAAACCAAGCCGACAAGCCGTCCCAGCCATCGCCTCAGCATCCGACCACCGCCAGCCCAGATGCTTGTCGTTGAAATATGGCACCACGGAACCACACCGCTGAAACGTCGCCACCGACTCGTCAAAAAATCGTCGCCGCGGATACATCTTCTGACCCGTCAGCTCCGTCACCGGATAGTCACCGTGCTCCGCAATACTCAGCACACCCGCAACCTGCACTCGAGACGTCCCGAGACTAATCGCCTCGTCAATCGAACCACACAGCCGCACTCCATACCGACGCGCCAGCTCACCGCTGATGTCATGCGGATGCTGCTGCTCCACATACATCGAAACCAGCTTCAAACCCGGACGCGGCATCCCCCCGTTCCGCAAATAACCCTCCAAAATCTTCGACGCTATCACATCCGCATGACTTACCGGGTAATAAGCCGTAATCAATGCCGCTACCGGCAGCTCAGCCTGCCCAACACCCCCGCCAGACGCACACGAACCCAGCCACGGCAACACAGCCGCACCCAAAAATTCACGCCGCCTCAAAGTCACCATCCCGGCCATCACACACCCCTAAGACAAAATCCCCGTCACAAGCCGACCATGCACGTCGGTCAGCCGATAACGACGCCCCTGAAACTTATACGTCAGCCGCTCATGATCAATCCCCAGCAAATGCAGCATCGTCGCCTGCAAATCATGTATGTGCACACCATCCGTCGCCACATTATAGCCAAACTCACACGTCTCACCAAACACCGTACCACCCTTCACACCACCACCCGCCAGCCACACACTAAAACAACGCGGATGATGGTCACGCCCAAAGTTTGGCTGAATCCTCCCCTGACAATAATTCGTTCGACCAAACTCGCCGCCCCAAACCACCAGCGTGTCATCCAGCAGTCCCCGCATGCGCAAATCACGAATCAGAGCCGCTGCTGGCTGGTCCGTCTCCTGACACAGCTTCGGCAAGGCTCCCGGTAACCCCCCGTGATGATCCCAGTCCTGGTGATACAGCTGAATAAATCGCACACCACGCTCCGCCAGTCGCCGCGCCTGCAGACAGTTTGCCGCAAATGTGCCCGGCTTCGTCACGTCCGGACCATAACTGTCCAGCACATGCTGCGGCTCTCCCGAAATATCCGTCGCCTCAGGCACACTCGACTGCATCGCATACGCCATCTCATAATGATCAATCCGCGAACGAATCTCCGGATCCGGCATCCGCTCATGCTGATGCTCGTGCAGCTCACGCAGACGATCCAGCAGCAAACGACGACTGCCTGCGTCCACCCCCGCCGGATTCCCCAGGTACAACACCGGATCCCGCGCCGCCCGAAATAAAACGCCCTGATGACGAGTCGGCAGGAAACCACTGCCCCACAAATGAGCACCCAAAGGCTGCCCGCCCTTGTCCCTCGTTATCAACACCACAAATGCAGGCAAGTCCTCGTTGTCCTGCCCCAGACCATAACTCAGCCACGCTCCAATACTCGGACGACCGGCAATCTGAGTCCCCGTCTGGAACATCGTCACCCCCGGCCCATGATTGATCGCTTCCGTATACAACGACCGAATCACACACAGCTCGTCCGCCACACCCGCCGTATGCGGCAGCAAATCACTAAACCACGCTCCGCCACCACCATACTGCCGAAAACCAAACGGTGAACCCACCAGCGGAATCGATGACTGATTCCCCGACATTCCCGTCAGACGCTGACCACCACGCACCGAATCCGGCAACTGCTCGCCATGACGCTGCTTCAGCAATGGCTTGTAGTCATACAAATCCAGCTGCGACGGACCACCCGACATAAACAGATAAATCACTCGCTTTGCACGCGGGGCAAAATGGGACACGCCAGGCACACCGGAAATGCCCGCGCTCGTCACCGCCTGCTCCTCAACCTCCCCCGCACCCACCTCACGACACAACAAATCAGCCAGCGCAATCGATCCCAGACCCAAACCCGAATGCGACAGAAAAGTCCGGCGATTCTGAAATAAAACGTTCGACAGCATGCACCGTCCCCTCAACACAGCAACAGCCACACACCACACCACACTACCGACGCACGACACACTCGTCGTAAGACAGCATCGCCTGAGCCAGCACGGTCGCTGCCGCAGCCTCCGCCGGCAACAGTCCCGCTGCCGCCTTCCGCTGCCCCACCGACAACAACTCCGCCGCACGCTCCGGTCGCGCCGCAAAATGCTCCAGCTGCTCCACCCACAACCGACGCAGAATCACCAGCTCCGACGCGTCCGGCAGACGACTCCAGCACCGCAAACACCCCTTACGAATCATCGCCTCCACATCACCACCACTGCCCCGCCACAACTGCTCACCCAGCACCCGCGCTGCCTCCACATACTGCACACCATTCAACAAAATCAACGCCTGCAACGGAGAATCCGTACGCTCCCGCTTCGCCGTACACACCGCTCGCCTCGGAGCATCAAAGGCCAGCATCGCCGGCGGCGGACTCGTCCGACGCCAGCTCGTATACACACTCCGGCGATACGCCTCGTCTCCACCACTCACACCCGCCGGCTTAAACGCCTCTGTCATCTCATAAGGATTCACCGGCGGACCACCAATCCGCTCCTGCAACAACCCCGCTGCCAGCAGCGCATTGTCACGAATCATCTCAGCCGATAACCGAAATCGCGGCCCGCGAGCCAGCCACTCGTTGTCCGGATCATCCTCCATCAAACCGGTCGATCCCACACTGCGCTGCTGATACGTCCCCGTCTGAACTATCGCTCGCACCAGTCGCTTCACATCCCAGCCACTGCGAATGAAATAATCCGACAACTCGTCCAGCACCTCCGGATACAACGGACGACTGCCCTGACTGCCAAAATCCTCCGCAGTTCGCACCAGACCCCGACCAAACAAACTCTGCCAGATACGATTCACTGTCACTCGCGCAAGCAACGGATGATCAGGACTGGTCAGCCAGCGAGCCAGACCCAGACGATTCCGCGGAGCACCCTCGGGAAAAGGAGATAATGCAGCAGGGACTCCCGCCTGCACCTGCTCACGACGCTGATTATACTCGCCACGAAACAACACCCACGCTGGCTTCGGCTCTGCCAGCTCACGCATCACCATAATCTCCTTCAAACCCTGAAAATACTCCGCTGCCGCCCGCCGAGCCTCCTGCAGGCGTTGCCAGGCCCCCTGATATCCCGCGTCCCGCCGCCGCAAATACCACTCCAGCAACTGCCGCCGCACACTGTCCGATAAACCAGCTCCGCCACCGACTGCACCCGCACCACCCGCGCCCAACTCCGTCGCCGCCGCCGCCGCATCAAACACCGCCAGACACTCCAGCTCCGTCAAACCCACATCAAACACCCGCACATCATCGATCAAACCACCCCGAAATCCCCGGTCCCGAAAACGCTCACCCAAAGCGATGTTGTCGCCGCCGCCACCCGTGATCTCGCGTGTCAGCGAGTCGCGAATGACGTCAGTCTCCGCTAGATGGCCATTCACATAAATCGACAAACCCGACGCACTGCTGCTGCCATCCGAAACCACCGTCACATGCACCCACTCATTCAGCGGCAACAGCTGCCGCATACCCACCGATGCCGCATTCCCAGGCCAGAAATGAACCAGTGACCACTTCAAACGACCATCCTCAATCAGTAACTCATACCCCCGACTGGCCGCGTCAGTCCACGCCCGCGAACGATGCATCACGACAGCACGAGCATTCACGGAGGGTGTCTGCAGCCATAACGACACACTGAAGGAATGATGCCGATCAAAATTACCCAGCGGAAGATCTACCGGATCGTCTCCCGAAAATTGCACCGCCTCACCCACACGACCAGATACCAGACGATTCTCACCACGCAGCACCGCCGGCTGATCCACCCGCACACTGTTCACCAGCTGGCCACCCTGCTGACCGTCAAAACCAAACCGCCCCTGCTCTCCAGACAGCAACGCCACTTCACAAGGTACCACCCCGGCCAGCCAGCCGGCAAAACGCTCCGTACCCGCCACACGCTCGCCCTGCAAAACTGACTCCGCCTCCATCACCCGCTGCCGCAGCTCCGACAGCTTCGCCTCAGACGCAGCATCCGTCATCGTCAGTGCAGGAGTCGGCGGGGACGGCGTGAAATAAGAATACAAACCCGCCTCGTCGATGTTCTGAAACATCGAAAACAACTGATAATACTCACGCTGAGTAATCGGGTCGTACTTGTGGTCGTGACAGCGCGCACACTCAAAGGTCAGACCCAAAAACGCCGTGGCAAAAGTCTGCACCCGGTCACTCACATACTCCACACGATACTCCTCCTCCACACTGCCCCCCTCAGACTCCTGCTGATGCAGCCGATTAAAAGCCGTCGCCAGAATCTGCTCCTGAGTCGCCTGGGGCAGCAGATCACCCGCCAGCTGCCACGTCACAAACTGATCAAACGGCAAATTGCGGTTGAACGCATCAATCACCCAGTCACGCCACGGCCACATCTCACGCTCACGGTCCACCTGAAATCCATAACTGTCCGAATATCTCGCTACATCCAGCCAGTCCACCGCCATCCGCTCGCCATAACGCTGAGACCCCAGCAGACGATCCACCAGATGCGGCACCGCCTCCGGATCAGCATCCTCCACAAACACTCGCACCTCATCCGCAGTCGGCGGCAATCCCGTCAGATCAAAACTGAGCCTGCGAATCAGAGTCTCCCGGTCAGCCACAGGCTGCTGCTGCAACCCCCGCTCGGACAGTTGCCGACGAATCAATTCATCAACCCGACCGCTGATCGTCGCGTCCGTCGCTCCGCCACGCCGCACCGGAATAAATGACCAGTGCCCCTCATACTCGGCACCACCGCGAATCCACTCCCGCAGCAAACTCACCTCCACCGCACTTAACTGACCCAGCTTAGTATGCGGCGGCGGCATCACCACGTCCGCGTCAGCACTTGTCACCCGCTGCAGCAGCACACTCTGGTCAGGATCACCCGGCACAATCGCCCCCGCAGCAATCGCCGCGTCACGATCGTCCAGACGCAGATCCGCTTCACGCTTCGCACCATCCGGACCATGACAGAAAAAACAACGATCCGACAAAATCGGACGAATATCACGGTTGAATGTGGGAACCTGCTGAGCCCCTGCAGGAAGAGCACAGAGACTCAGCAAAAAAAACAGCAAGACGGACAAAACAGCTTGCATGGAACATCCTCTGCAAACTCGAAAGGAAAGAGGCTGATAGTCGGTATCCTATCACGAGACCGCCGGGGATGCCCACGAAATCCGCACTGGGGGGGGGGATTCCGAAAATCACTGGCACATGCGGCGGTACGGATATTCCGCCAGCGAATTCGTTTTTTTATGCTCCCGAAAATCTCAACAAAACTCCCCCTCCCCCTCCCCCTCCCCCTCTCCCTCCCCCTCCCCCGCACAGCCACGGACGAGATTCGCAGCGCCGGCCGTGCGTGGTTCCGCGAACGCCGCCGATATCGTGATGCCGGTGTCCACGCAGAAGACGGAAACCGTCCGTATGCCGGCACGGAAACCGTCCGTATGCCGGCATCGCTCGAGTGGTGCGAGGTCATTGAGAAGGACTGCGACCCCAAGGTCGTCACGGACACCGTGCTGCGCGAGGCGATCGTGCGAACCAGCCTGCCGTGGCGCGTGCGGGACAAGTCCACGGGCATCGAAATGCTGCTCGTCGTGCCGGGACAGTTCACGATGGGAAAGAGCACGGGCGACGCCGAGGCGCTCGCGAACGAAATTCCGGGCCATTCCGTCACGCCCACGCAGGCCTTCTACCTCGGTCGCTGCGAGGTGACGAAGGAGCAGTTGGCGAAGGTCGTCGGCGGCGATGCGCGCAGCGGCGCGAAGCGCATCGTACCCGGCGTACAGGGTGTGCAGGTCGATGCGGGTGGAGGTCCAACGGTCATCGTGAGCGGCGGTGTCGGACTCGTCGATTTAAAGGGAAACCCGCTACTTACGCGCCAGATCGCGGAGCCGGGGGCCAACGGCACAGTCATCTTCACCACCACCCCCGCGGAAGCCGGGCCCGCGGCCGCTCCGGATACGCGCACCGGCCTGCCCGTTCCTGCCAGTTGGGCCAAGACGGCCGAGTTCTGCCGCAAGGCGTGGCTCCGGCTCCCGACCGAGGCCGAGTGGTAGTACGCATGCCGCGCGGGGTCGCAGGCTCCTCGCTACGGCGTGCTCGCCGCGATCGCGTGGCATCGTGGCAACTCGGATGGCCGCAAGCGCACCGTGGGCACAAAGGCCGCGAACGCACTCGGTTTCCATGACATGATCGGCAACGCCTGGGAGTGGGTGAGCGACTGGTACGGCGACTACACGCGGAGCGCCAAAACCGACCCGACAGGTCCCGAGACCGGAACGTCCCGCATCGCACGCGGCAACTACTTCAACTACGAGGATGGCTTCTCTCACGCGTCGCGGCGGTACGAGATGCAGGCCATCGAGTTCGACAGCACGGACTTCCGCGTCGCGCACAATCCGTGACGCCAAGGTTGGACTTGACGTCGTTTTGGTTAGAAATAAATGTGCCTCCCTGAAAATCGTTTGGGTATCGATGCTGGAAACTTAACAAAATCTGTTTAGACTGATTTTCAAAATACTAGCTGATCCCCAGGATCCTATCACGGAATTGATCTAGAGGCTCTGACAGGATTGGGACAAGCAATTTTTCTCGCCGGAATCTGGCGATTTTTCCACTCTTTGGAGCCAGTTCCAATTCTGTCAGGCGGTAGTGAGTTCGCCCAATCTTCACCACTGGATCGCAGGGCAAGCTACGACGACGGAACTTGTTCTGCTGTTCGCCACATAAAGGAGCGGTGTCAAGTGCAACGACAAGAGCATCAGCGCGGACAGTCGCGTCGTGACTTTCTAAGACTGGGTGTTGGTGCAGCGGCGGCAAGTGTTGCTGGCTGGCCTGCCTGCGCAGAAGACCGTGCATCGGCCGAACCAAAATCGGTTGCGGCGGTCATTACTGTCTATTTTCAAAATTCGCATGCAGACGTCTTGCTGACCAAGATACTCGAAGGCTGGCAGCACGACGGCGGCCCGGGCCCTGCCCTCAAATTGGCATCGATCTACATTGATCAGTATGAAGGCAGTGAGTTTGGGCTGGAACTCCTGAAGAAGCACAACATTCCGATCTTCGATTCGATTGAAAAGGCAGTGACGGTTGGAGGCAAATCGATCCCAGTCGACGGCGTGCTGAGCATCGGCGAGCACGGCAATTATCCAGTCAATGATCTTGGCCAGCAGCTTTATCCTCGCAAGCGGTTCTTTGAAGAGATTACCGACGCCTTTCGAAAGTACGATAAGGTTGTTCCAGTTTTCAACGACAAGCATATCAGCACGATTTGGGAAGACGCGAAATGGATGTATGACCGCGCCGTGGAAATGAAGGTGCCGTTCATGTCGGGATCGTCATTGCCAGTAGCGTATCGCAGTCATCAATTCGATCTGCCGTTGGGAAGCGACATTGAATCGGCGGTTGGTATGGGCTATAGCGGTCTGGATGTCTATGGGTTTCACGCACTGGAAACCTATCAGGCAATGGTTGAACGCCGCCGAAACGGCGAACACGGTGTGAAATGGGTCCGATGTCTTGAAGGCAGGGACGTCTGGAGAGCGGTCGATGACGGTTGGGTTGCGACTGACGTGATGGACGCAGTCTATGATGTAATTATTAAGTCCCAAAAGAACATCCGTGAAGACGACGGAGCCGTGCTGTTTCAGTTTGAATACACCGACGGGTTTCGTGGTGCCCAGTTTATGCTGCCCAGCGGCGGGCAGACAGGTGTTGGCGTGAAACTCAAAGATCAGAAGATACTTTCCACCGGATATGAGGAGCGAGTGGAACCGCGTTACCCGCACTTTGCGTTTCTCCTGAAAGGGATTGAAGCAATGATTCACTCCGGGAGGCCAACCTATCCAGTCGAACGAACACTGCTGACCAGCGGCATCCTCGATCGTGCGCTGCACTCGAAATTCGAGAAGGGACGAAAACTTGATACTCCGGAATTGGCAATCGCTTACTCACCGGTGGCCTACCCGAACGCACCGCATCCTGATTTATGAGCGCGGCCGAAAGAATGAAAGCTGTGTACGCCAGCACTTCCGTACCAACAGGGCTCCGTGATGACTTCGTTTCCCACTCGCCTTGAAACCTCGTCGACACGTGGCAACCCACTGCGAGGATGCAGTCGCGCTGATCATCCGCAGTTTGGACGGCGTGAGTTATTGCAGATTGGCGGTATGGGGTTGCTAGGCCTGGGACTCTCAGACCTGATGCGACTGGAAGCTCAGGCTGCTGGCAGCCACGTGCGAAATGTCAGAGCGAAATCAGTAGTCTTCATTTTTCAGTCGGGCGGACCGTCGCAGCATGAGACGTTCGATCCCAAACCCTTTGCCCCCGATACGATCCGTGGCGAATATGGGGTCGCACAGACGCGTATTCCCGGCGAGTTGTTTTGCGAGTACCTGCCGAAGCTTGCTGCGCGGTCGCAGATGTTTTCCGTCGTCAGGACGATGCATCACATTGCTGGTCGCGAATTCCGCAACGAGCATGATAGTTGCATGTATCTGCTTCACACAGGCACGACATCGTTACCGATCGGTGATACCAATGCATCGATCAGGCTGCCAAGATCCGGTCGCATTGCCTGGCCATCGATCGGATCTATGATCGCGTACGCTGCGCCGACGGCAGCGGATGTGAGTTTGCCGGCTGTGATCGAATTGCCACGTGCCAACCTGATGACTTACCCCGGCCGCGAGTCGGGATTGCTTGGCCCGCAGTTCGATCGTTTTGGTGTCGATCTGGCCTGCAAATGCAACGCCCCGGATGCAGGAGGTTCATGTCCGAACTGTTACAGTCACGATGATCCCAATCTTGATCCTGATCGCAAACCTGGTCCTGGCCCAAAGGCCTGGTGGAACAATTCGACCTGTCGCAATCCGGATTTTCATCTACCTGATCTTGGTCAAGCCGAGGGAGTGGGTGTCTCGCGACTGGAGGACCGCTCGGGTTTGCTTGGTCGACTCGATGACTTCCGACGGAACCTCGATCACCGTGGGGAGGCCGGTTCGCTCACCGCGTGGGACGCACGTCGGCAGCAGGCCATGCGATTTATTCTGGCATCAAGTCCCGGCAAGCAGAGCCCGTTTGATCTGACACAGGAAACTGATGCAACGCGTGACCTTTACGGCCGCGAAGAATGGGGCCAGGGGTTTCTTGTTGCGCGACGGTTGATTGAAGCAGGCGTGCGGATGGTGCAGATCAACTTACGCGGCTGGGACACACATCAAAATGCATTCCGCGATCTGAAGGGCAAACTGCTTCCGTCACTGGATCATTGCCTCAGCGGCTTCCTCGACGACTTATCCGCGCGTGGATTGCTTGATGAGACGCTGGTTGTGATGTGTGGGGAGATGGGGCGAACTCCACGCATTTCGCCGATCGCCGAAGGAGGACGGAACGCTTCGGGTGAAATTTTTACTCCGGGCCGTCATCACTGGGGCGATGTGTTTCCCTGCTTCTTTGCAGGTGGGGGTATCCAGCCGGGAAGGATCATCGGACAGACAGATGCACACGGCGGACTGCCTGTATCTGATGCGTTCACTCCGGAAGATCTCGCCGCCACCATCTTTCATTGTCTCGGTATTGGACCAGACCGTGAGTTTCACGACTCCGCCGGTCGCCCGTACCGTATCTATCGGGGTGAGCCAATTAAGGAACTGTTTTAATATTTGAACACGAAGCAACGAACCGCGTCCCTGCAGCATGCGGGAAATCGGTTTTGTCCATGAAGTCAGTTGACGGCCTGATTTTTGCGTCACGAGATTGTCTGCAATGACTCACGGCACGACGTCCAAAGTGCGCCGTGTCCTCTACACGAAGAATCGACTAATGCGTATTTCGCTTCAGCTTTTCGATTCCGGGAGACGCTGCAAAGACGATACCTTCAGAGCAGACTGGGCGACCTGAGAACCACCAGACGGGAATCATTGCATGCTGGAATTGACTGGCACGGAACAGCGACTCTATGACGGAATGACTCGCCGCACTGTGCTTAAAGATCGACGCGTTAGGCATGGGAGGGCTGTCGCTGCCAAGGTTGCTAAGGGCGGAACAAATCGCCGGAATTCGGCGGTCGCACAACTCGGTGATCATGATCTACATGGTCGGAGCACCGCCGCATCAGGATATGTACGACCTGAAAATGGACGCCCCGTCAGAGATTCGTGGCGAGTCACTCCCGATGCGAAGTCACTGCCGGTCGTTCGGTGCGACATCTATTACAGCGTCGATCCCGACCCGCGTGCTCGCTTCTGCCGCAGCGCGGAAGCCGTCCGCGACGACGAATCGTTCGCCGCATCAATGCCGCCCAACACGCTCGACCTGCCGCTGTTCGCGTTCGCCAATGTCTTTCACACGCTGCCGAAGCCCGAGTCGCTCGCAGCCATTCCCGGCTACAGCAAACCAATCAATGAAGTCTGCCTGAGCAGCGAGTTCCACGCAGTGCAACCAGCCGAGCTACAAACGGCCGGAGTCGTCGCCACCATGCAGTTCAGTCCGCTGACCGACGATTTCTCTTCGCCGCACGAGATGCGCGACTGGTACACGTTCAACGCCGATCATCCACCACTCGTGCAGCATTGGACTCGCAAGCTGACCGACCCGGCGTTTCGTGGACGTAGCGGAGCGAAACTGAAGCTGACTTTGAAGATGCCGCAGACGAACACACTGACGCTCGTCTTCATCGAGAACGAATGGCGTTCCTATCGCGGCCCCAAAAAGACTTTCACCTGTGACCGCGAGATCAACGGAGCCGAGACCGAACAAATCATCGTGCTCGAAACAAAAGACTTCCGACCAATCAGCGACGTATTCAAGTCATCGGCCGAAGTCGATCAATTCGGCATCTGCGCCCACTTCGCCGAACGCGGGACAGCCACCAGCCCACAACGAAAATGGAACGGCCCGGTCCCAACATTCATCCGACTCGAATGGGAGTGACTGCCAATTGAGGTCAACCACAACACCGCGACCTACTTTGGTCGATTGCATCCCGTTCACACCGATCACTTCCGAAAACTCTCCATTTGACATCATTCCACTTGAGGCATCCGATCCATGAACCGTATCGAGGTTTTCAGGCTGCAGTGTGCGAGGGCTTTGCTCTGCGCAGTGGCATCGTTCTGTACTCTCGTCGTTGCACGCGACTTGCTGGCTCAAACGTCCGACGGCTCAGGCTGGCAAGGCAAAGCGGAAGCGAGGTTGAAGGCGATCTACGACCGAGGCGAGTTTCGAGCCGGGACCTATCGACCAATCTGGCTGAACGACAGCTCGGGATTCGTGACTGAGGAAGTCGATGCCAATTCGAAGAAGCCGACTCATTGGTTCCATGATGCGAAGTCGGGTGAGCGACGGGCGCTAATGCCCGACGAGAAGCTGCCCATCTCTGATGATCGGCGTGTCTCTCCGAAAGGAACGCATCGACTCGTCGCTCAAGGTGAGACACTTCTGGCGATTGATCAGGAGAATCGAAAAGAGACGCGATTAGTGACGGGGCCATCTGGCCGCAATGTTGATTATCGCAATCCCATTTGGAGTCCGGATGGTTCGCGAGTCGCGTTCATTGAGGCCGACTTTACCGACGTGCGACAACGGTCGGTGTTGGTGCCTGGCGATCCGTCCTATCCCGGCGTGCAACAGCATCACTTTGCCAGGGTAGGCGGGGACATTGAGAAGCTGCGAATCGGCGTCGTTAACTCAGACGGGACACAATTGAATTGGTTGCCTGTGGAAGCGCCTGCGGAAGGTATGTACCTTGGACAAGTCGAATGGGCAGGCAACTCGGACGAGATACTCGTCGAGACGTTCAGTCGCTTCCGCAATAAGCGAGATTTCTTGTTGGTCACGACGAGCGGCTCGATCAAGACGATCTACTCGGAAACAAACGAGGCGTGGGTCGAGTCCAGTCAGGGGAAGAACTCCGGGCTGGTCTGGATTCAAGGCGGCAAGGGATTCGTTGTCATCAGTGAGAAGGATGGCTGGCGACATTCCTATCGCTATTCGCGAGACGGAAAAGACGAGACGCGGTTGACTCGCGAAAATCACGACATCATTGACCGCGCAATCATCGATGAACAAGGCGGCTGGTATTACTACTACGCCTCGCCTGATGACGCAACGCAGAAGTACCTCTATCGAGTCGGGCTGGATGGTTCTGGAAAGAGCCAGTGCGTCACACCGAAGAGTCAAGTCGGCACGCACAACTACGTCTTTTCGCCCGATGCGAAGTGGGCGATTCATAGTTACTCAACGTTGGACTCGCCGCCGCTGCATGAACTAGTCGAAGTCGAGGGACATCAGGTCGTAATGACTCTCGAAGAGAACCGCGGCATCCGCGAAAAAATGAAGTCGATCGTTTCTCACCCAACTGAGTTTCTGAAACTCGACATCGGTAACGGTCTTGAATTTGACGCCTGGATGCTCAAGCCCAGGGACTTCGATGCGTCGAAGACGTACCCGCTTTTCATCTACGTTTACGGTGAGCCTCATGCACAGACGGTGTTGAACGAATGGGGCACTGCGCAGATTGACTTCCATCGTTTGGTTGCTGAGTTGGGGTACGTCGTCGTGTCGATCGACAACCGCGGCACTCCCGCCCCCAAAGGTGCCGCGTGGCGACGAGCGATCTTCGGAAGCTTGGGACCGCTATCCACCGATGAGCAAGAGGCGGGACTGAAGGCACTTTTGAAAGAATACCCGTTCATCGACGCGAGTCGCGTCGGCATCTGGGGCTGGAGCGGTGGTGGTTCTAACACTCTCAACGCGATGTTTCGCAAGCCGAATTCGTATCACGTTGGAATTGCCGTCGTCCCCAAGCCGCAACCGCACCTCTACAACGCCTGGTTCCAGGAAATCTACATGCGGACTCGCGAAGTCAACGCGGAAGGCTATGAAAAGGCGGCGGCCATCAATTACGCCGAGGGACTGAAAGGCAGACTGCTGATCATGACTGGCTCGGGCGAAACGAACACTCACATCCAGATCATCGAGGGTTTAGTAGACCGGCTGATCGCGTTGGGCAAACCGTTCGACTACATGGTCTATCCCAACCGAGACCACGGCCTGCGCGAGGGAGACGGAACGATGGTGCATGTGAGAATGCACATCCTGAGATATCTGATGCAGAACCTTTCGGCTGGCCCGCGATAAGGGCAGGTTGAGTTGGCGGCATTAACGAGTATGGAGATTACGGCCCAGAGCCTGCGAACCTGGCTGTTAGAGTATGATCCACCACGAAAAACAGAGAGGACAAAGTATGATGCGAACGATAGTTCCAGTGGTGGTAAGTGTCATGTTTGGTGTTGCCTGTAGTGCGGCAGACGGGAAGCCACTCAAAGTGTTCATTCTCGCCGGGCAATCGAACATGCAAGGGCATGTGCCCGTGCGGACGTTTGAATCGATGGCTGATGATCCGAAGACCGCGCCGCTCCTCAAGGACATGCGAGATGCGGACCGAAAGCCTTATGTGTGCCAGAAGGTCTGGATCTCGTCGATTGGTTGTGCTGGCAACGACACGACCGAGCAAACAGGCAAGCTCAAAGCAGGCTTTGTCCTTCCCAAGAACACGATGCACGATTGGAACCTCGGTGCAACCGGGATGCGCGGGTGGATGTGTTGCGACAAGTTGGTGACGAGCGTGGCTCGGCAGCTTTCCGTCACAAAAATCGAAGCGAACTCGCCGGCGGATGGTGTTATCGCTGTTGGTGATTTGATTCTGGGTGTCGGCGGTAAGGAGTTTTCGGTCGATCCCCGCACGGAGTTGGGGCAGTCGCTCACGGCGGCTGAAACAGAGGCGGGTGACGGCAAGCTCGTGCTGACCCGGTGGCGCGCGGGCAAGACCGACAAAGTCACGTTGAAGCTGCCAGTGCTCGGGAGTTACTCGGCGACGGCTCCGTTTGATTGCCCGAAGTAAAAACTCATTCTTGAGCAAACCAGCAAGTCCCTCGCGGATCGCATGGCGGCACCGAACTATGGCAAGAGGATTGATTCGATCCCGCGCGCGTTGAACGCACTGGGCTTGCTCGCAGTCGGAGACGCGGCGCATCTGCCGCTCCTCAAGAAGGCAGCTCAATGGGCAGCAGACTACTCGACCGACGGCTACAAGACTTGGCAGTACGGCTATGTGATGATGTTTCTCGGTGAATACATCACGGCGACGGGCATTGTGTCCGTACTTCCGCGGCTGCGCCGGCTGACGTCGGTGTCTGCCGAAGGTCAGAGCGAGGTCGGTTCTTGGGGGCACAGCTTCGCAAAGGCGGACGGACGGCTGGGCGGCTATGGCATGATGAACTCGCCGCTGATGCACCGCCTGGGCATCATCACACCATTAACGTCTTTGGCGACCAGGGCACGCAGCCGGATGTCGTAGGGCTGTGCTTTGTGCGAGAATTCTCTTTCCCTTTCTTTTTTACTTTTTCTCTTCCAGCCGCTGCTCCGCGGCGTGCAGCACCGCCGGCGGCGTGAGCAGCAAAGCGGCGACGAGGAGTGTGAGAGTCTGCTTCATGGTTGACTCCCTATTCAGCAGCCGAGGCTTTCCTATTCTGCTTCGAGCCTCTGGCCGGGGCGTCGGTCTTGGGGAGTGATTGAGCGAGCTCGGTCTTGATCGTGGCGAACTCGGGTTTGGTGGCCAGGTTCGTCCACTCGTTCGGGTCAGTGGTGTGGTCGTAGAGTTCCTCGTCGCCGTTCTCGTAACGGATGTAGCGCCAGCATTCGGTGCGGAGAGCGTGATTGCCTGGGCCGTGGGTGGTGAGGGCGGGACGAGTCCATTCGCGGGCGGGGTCGTTCAGCAGCGGAACAAGGCTGACTCCATCGAGCGACGTGATGGCGGGAAGCGAGCACAGTTCGTTGAGCGTGGGAAAGAGGTCGATGGTGCCGACGGGCCGCGCGGTGTGTGAACCGGGCTGCGTGACGCCGGGTGCGGCGATGATCAGGGGGATGCGCGTGGAGCGTTCCCAAAGCGTGAACTTGTGCAGGTGCTGCTTCTCGCCGAGATGCCAGCCGTGATCGGACCACAGCACCACGAGGGTGTTGTTCGCGGCCGGGCTGGCATCGAGAGCATCGAGCAGTCGTCCGATCAGCGCGTCGGCGTAGGTGATGCTGGCGAGATAGGCCTGCACGAGTTCGCGATGTCGGTTCTCTCGCAACACCAATTCGTAATCGCCGCGACGGTTGGCGGCCATTTCTTTGCCGGCTTCGGGCAGGTCGTCGCAGTCATCCACCTTGATCGGCGGCAGGATGATCTGGTCCTGCGGATACAGGTCGAAATACTTCCGCGGCGCGTAGAACGGCAGATGAGGACGGTAGATTCCTGCGGCGAGGAAGAAGGGCTGTTGCGACGGCCGTTCGAGGAACTTCACGGCCCACTCGATCATTTTGCCATCGCCCATTTCCGCGTCGGGCTTGTCGACCGCCCCCCAGTCGAACTCGTTGGCGTTCTGCGGCGGCTTGGCCAAGGCGCGCACGGCTTCGAGGCGATTCAGCGGGAAGCCGTCGGGCCAGGTGAAGTGCTTCACGTCGAGGCCGCGTGCGAGCCGGTCCTGATAGTGGCTGTCGAAGACTTGATCGAAGTAGTCGTGCCAGTCACTGCGGCGATTGAATCCGGGCATGTGGTGGTTGACCTTGCCGCCGCCGAGGACGTGGTAGCCGTTGGCTTTGAAGTGCTGCGGGATCGTGGGGACGTCAGGCAGCGCTTCGAGCCATTTGGTTTCGTTGCCGTAAATGCCGGTCGTACTTGGACGCCGACCAGTCAGCACGGCCACTCGCGAAGGATTGCACACGGGCGCGGCGACATGGGCGTTGGTGAAGAGCAATCCGCGTTTCGCGAGCCGATCGATGTGCGGCGTCTTCACCTGCGGATGACCTCCGAGGCAGCCGACCCAGTCGTTCATGTCGTCCACGATGATGTAGAGGACGTTGGGGGGTGAGTCAGCATGAATCGCCACTGGGCAGGTCAGCAGCGCAGAAAGGAGGATGGGGAGCCATCTCATCGCGTGGTGATCCATTCGAGGTTGAAGCGGGCGAGGGTTAGGTTGGCGTAGGCCCAGTCGCGCTTGCGTTTGATCTTTGGCTTGTCGGTGCCGCTTTCGTAAAAGCAGAGCACGTGGCCGTCGGGCAGGACGGCGAGGTCGCTGTAGGCGCTGGGGCTGGGTTGGAGCGTTTTGCAGAGGGGCCAGGTTTGACCGTTGTCGCGGCTGAGGTGGATCGTCACATCGCGCCGGGCGGCGTGCTCGCGGTCAGTGGTGTGCGGATGGGAGAAAAGCAGGAGCGGTCCTTTCATAGCAGTGCTGCCGGGATACGCGATGATGCCGGCCATGCAGCCGGGTTCGAGCAGTTCATCGGCAAAGACGGGCTGGGACCAGTTCGTGGCACCATCCGCGCTGCGCGTGACGAGGCGACGGCTCTCGGCGTGACTGTTGCGTACGGTGAGGAGGACGCTACCATCGGAAAGCGGGGCGATGTTGGGCTCGCCCGCATCGGGAATGGCGATGCCGCCGCGGTTCCAGGTCTTTCCGGCATCGTCGCTGATGAGGGTGCCGACCGCTTTTCGTAGCGGCGCCTTTTTTTCATAGGTGGCCATCCAAAACGGCACGCAGAGACGCCCGTTCTTCATCTCAATGGCATGACCGGGACCGGTGGCGATGGCCTGCCAGTCGAGTTCACCGCGAAAGGCATCAAAGGCGGCCGTGATCTCCTGCGGCGTGCTCCAGCTCACTCCATCGTCATCGCTGCGGAGGTGGAAGGCACGCATGTATTCCACGCAGTAGAGGAGATGCACCGTGCCATCGCGGGCGGCGATGGCGACGGGGTTGTTGACCGTCTGCTCGTCGGGGCCGCCCATGTCTTTGCCCTGCTTCTTGGAAGGCATGTGCGGATTGCGCGGCAGTCGCGCCCCCATGTGGGCGACCTGTTTCGCGGCTGAGAAGGTCTTGCCGCCATCAGTGCTGCGGCGCAGATGGATCTCGATCTCGCCACGATCCGCGTCACTAAACTTCCTCGCCTCGCAGTAGGCGAGCACGCTGCCCTTGGCGGTAACAACGATGCCGGGTATGCGGTAAAGCGTGAAGCCATCGGAACGCTCGGTGAAGAGGATGGTCTTCTCCAGAAGCGGCTCGGCGGCAGAGACACTCAGGTAAAAGAATGTGGGGAGGAGAATCCTCAGAAGTCCCAAAACGGACTTCGATGGAGCCAGGATGGGAATCATTCTTCCGCCCTCATTTCTCTTCCTCAAATCCAATGCGTTCATGGCTGCTTCTTCTTTTTCTTCTTCGATGGCTTGGAGGGTGAAACGGGCGTGGTGGGCTCTTTTCCGAAGAAGTAGTCGGGATAGCCCCAGGTGAGCTGTTTGCCTTCGGACTTGGATTCCACGGCGGTGACTTCGGTGGTGAGGCGGGCGAGGTTTTGGGCATCCAGAAGCGGATCGCGCGTGCTGTGTCGCCACCGCGTGAGCGCCTGAGTGAGTTCGGCAAGAGTGGCGGCATGTTCGGGCGTCGCGGCGAGGTTGCGGAACTCGTGCGGGTCGGCGTGCAAGTCATAGAGTTCGTAACGCGGCGGCTTTTCCATCAGGGCGTAGGCGGCACGAACATCCGAGTGCGCGGCCGCAATGGCTCGCGGCAGGCTGCCTTTGAAATCGGGCTGTCCGCGCTCTTTGGCGTCCCCTTCGAGTTTGCGAATCGTGTCGGCGTAATCGGGGTTCAGCGTGTCGGGCAGAAGGTTTTCGATCAGCTTAAAGCGGTCGGTGCGAACCGACCGCTGGGGGTGGTAGTTCGAGGCGGCGGCATGCGTGTGGTACTCGGCGAAGAGATGCGTCCGCCATTTCAAGGGTTCATCGGCGAGCAGCGGTTGCAACGGCACGCCCGGAAGATCGGGCAAGGCGGCGGCTCCACACGCGGCGAGCACGGTGGGCATGAGGTCGATGGTCGAGACGAGTTCGTCGCGGACCTGAGGCTTGGCTTTGCCCGGCCAGCGGACGATGAGCGGAATGCGCAGTCCTCCTTCGTAGCAGGTGCGTTTGCCGCGGAGCATGTCAGCGCCGTGATCTCCCATGTAGATGACGAGCGTGTTGACGGCCTTGCCGCTCTTATCGAGCACTGCGAGCAACTCGCCCACGCAATTATCAAGCCGGGCAAGCGAGTTGTAGTAGTCGGCGACCATCTCACGCAGCGCAGGTGGATCGACGCCCATGTACGGCATCGCTTTCACTTCGGCCCCGGTTTGCGGCGACTTGGGCAGGCCGTCTACCTGTCGCAGCCAGGGATCGTGCGCATCCGGGAAGTTCACGCTGAGGAAAAACGGCGTGTCGGCCGCGCTGATGAAGCTCGCGGCGTGCTTCGCGTAGTCGCCGAGTTGCTTGCGATTGAAGTTCGCGCCGGTGAGCTCGTGGAAGTCAAAGGGGAAGGCCGATTCGGGATTGATGTGCAGCTTGCCGATGATGCCGGTGCGATAGCCCGCCGCTTTCAGACTGTGCGGGAGGTTCGGGGTGTCCTCGCGGTACATCCGAAAGCCCCAGGTCGCCAGGCCGATCTGCCCGTGCTGATGTGGGAACAAGCCCGTCAGCAAGCTCGCTCGCGACTGGCTGCATCCGGCCTGCGGCACGAACGCGCGGTTGAAACGCACTCCTCCAATCGCGAGCTTGTCGAGGTTCGGCGTACGAGCATACCGATCGCCATAGCAGCCCAGTTCGGGACCGTTGTCCTCCGACACGATGAGCAGCACGTTGGGCGGCGCGGCCTCGATGGAGTGACTCATGCCGGACGACAAGAGCAGTAGCGCCATCATCAGCCGACGATACACGGCGAACGACGTCCTCATGGCTTCGTCACCCATTCGAGATTGAATCGCGCACAGTCGATGGAGTCAGCGCGTTCATAAAGGCAGAGCACGGTGCCATCGGGCAGCACGGCGAGGTCGGAGTAGGCAGCCTTGCCGGCATCGAGCACTTTGTTGATTGGCCACGTTTTGCCAGCGTCACGACTGAGCTTGATGCAGAGGTTTTCGCGTTTGCCGCGGCCGGCGGGGATGGGCTTGCCGTCTTTGTCGAGCGGCAGTGTGTGCGGATTGGAGAACAGCAGCACGCCCGTTGGATGCGTGATGATGCTGGCCATGCAGATCGGTTCCCAAAGCTGGTCGTGAAACACCGGCTTGCTCCAGCCCGTGGCCCCGTCCGCACTCGTGGTGACGATCTTGCGGCTGGCCCGCGAAACGCTGCGGGAGACGAGCATCACCCGGCCATCCGAAAGCTCGGTGAGCATCGTTTCGTTCGGATTACCAAGATCGCCTTCGTTCGGCAGACAAAGTTCCCCGGCCTTCCAGGTCTGACCATGATCATCACTGTAGATCGTTGCCGCAGCCGAGGGTGCGTGATCGCCGATACCGCCATACGCAAGCCAGATGGGCGCGACAAGGCGTCCGCTCTTGAGCGGAATGCCGTGCCCCGGCCCGGTGGCGATGACCTTCCAGTCATACTTGTTTCTGAACGGCTCGAAGGTCGCCGTGATCTCGACCGGTTGGCTCCATGTGACGCCATCGTCCGAACTGCGCATCGAGAAGCAGCGGGCATAGTTCACACAGTAGAGAAACTCGATGGAGCCCGACTGACGATCCACGATGGCAACGGGGTTATTTACTGTTTGTTCCCGTGCGCCTTTGTTGTCCTTCTTGCGCGGGTTGCCTTCGATGCGGTCAGCCTTGTGAGCAATATGCTGCGAGGGCAGCCACGTCTTGCCGCCGTCGGTCGAGCGACGCAGATGCACCTCGATCTCGCCCCAGTCCTTGCTGTCGTTTTTTCGAGCCTCGCAGTAGGCGAGCACTGTGCCCTTCGACGTGACGACGATGCCCGGAATGCGATATCGCGTGATGCCGTTGAATCCCGGCGGAAAGACTTCGGACTTTTCGAGCAATGGCTCGGCTGATTGCAACAATGACAGCGGCGCAAGCAGCAGGGCGGTCAGGAGGGTGAGGGTCAATTTCATGATTTCGTTCTTGAGCTGGGACAGAGGAGCATTTGCCGCAGATGGAGCGTTGTTAAAATCGCGAGCGGAATGAAGAGAATCGCAAATGCAGAGCATGTGCTGTAGATCGCATAAGACCCGCCAGCCTTGAGAGGGCCAAATACGTAGCCGGGCGGCTCGACGACTTGCATGACGAACCGGTAGTGAGTCCCGGTCGTCCGCATCACCATCCATTGAATCCAGGAAACGATAATGCCAAACAAACCGGCCCCCAAAGGTAACGACACGACGCCGAGGAGGACGGCCCCCCACCATTTCGACCGTGTCAGAAAAGGCGCGAGCAACAGCGTGACCAATGCGCCGGTAACCGCACCCGCCAGAACCACAGTAACCGCTTCGCCATGGTTGCGCAGCAACTCACTCAAGAAACCCGGTGCCAACGACCACACCGCGCCGTAAGCGACACCCCAAGCAAGGGTGATCCTGGTTCGGTGGCGGATGGAGGGTTGAGGCTCGGTTTGTGATGTGGTGGCGGCGATGGCAGCTCCAGGGGTTTCGGGGTTCATGTATGTGCCTTGAGTGTTTGATCGGGCTTGGTGCTGCCGTTCACCTTCACGCTGTATTCCGAGGCCACGGAGGCGTTGATCGATTGTAATGGGCTGCTCTCGAAAAAATAGTCCGGGGCGGCTGAGTGATGCTTGCCAGCGGCGTCGAACTCGAACCGCAAGCCGGAATCGCCCGATGGGCTGACGCCGATGCGCGTCTGGACGCCGGGAGCGAGCGTACACAACGCCTGATCTTTTCGCGGTCCGAGCAATCCCTGCCACGCACCGCTCGTGTGCGAGAGCCCGAGGATGAGAAACGGCTTTCCGTCCGGCGTGACAAGGTGCTCGCAGCCTTTAGTGGTGCCGCGCGCTCAACGGCTTCGGAGCAGCCTGCAGCGCGGTCAGCGACGCGAGCAGCAGGGCGGT